>CXWL01000509.1_pt1 | contig 377946 bp, 315 predicted proteins | sample 590931 | NCBI WGS metagenome assembly CXWL01 (sample SAMEA3498368, study PRJEB10139) | groundwater metagenome | biome: water well; material: biofilm material | place: Germany | collected 2015-04-27 | reverse complement strand
CGCTCCCGTGGTGGCCGGTTTTGAGGTGTCCACTGGTGGCCGGATTTGGGGTGTCCACCGAGGTGATCAGGGGGAGCCGAGCCTACGAAGACGAGTTCGCGCGCGACCCCAAATCATATGGAGAGCAGCATCTTGCGAACCTCGTGTCTGCCGACGAGCTCGAACAGTTCCTCAAGGAACGAACGCGAATCGCACCTTCGCAACCAAAGCAAGACCCGAATGACATGGAATACGGACTCCTGTACAGCGCCTTTGCACACCACCAGGGTTCCAGCGTAGAGGACATGGTTTGTGAGACGAAGGAGTGGGTGGAAGGCGTCAGGCAGGATCGCGTTGCCAAGCAGCTCGCCCTTTTTGCGCAGCCATGCCTCGAGGCCCTGTCAAGGGAAGCCGGTCTTCATTTCCTTCCAGTCCCGGGCAAACCGGGATGGGGCGCATGGGCGCTGCGTGCTCAGGGGCGTCTGTTGTTGATTGTGCCAGCGACAGACACGACGGCCATCGAGGCGGAGAGGTTTGCGAAAGAGACCGCACGCGTTCTGGCGGGGCAAGACGCCACGACGATCCTTAGGGCGAGCCGCCGCGCTTACCCCGCCCTGATTCTCGCCGACGATGAACTGTGGATTGACCTTGAGAACGAACAGGTCGCCAACATGGCGCTCTCCCCTGAAGAATCCGAGGTATTGGAGAGCGCACGAGGTTCATCTGACCCCTTTCCATTGTTTATCAACGGCCGGGCAGGCAGCGGCAAATCCACGATTCTCCAGTACTTGTTTGCCGATTTGCTCTTCTACTACCTGAAGGCGGAGGCGGGCACGATGGCGCCGCCCATCTATCTCACAGCCAACGGGGAACTGCTTCGTGTGGCGAGGACGTTCATAGAGCGTCTTCTAAGAAGCGAGGCCACCTTCACTCAGCATGGCGGCGCGGATCTCGTCGAGGAGAACAGCCAAATCCTTGACGACGCCTTTCGAGAGTTTCAACCTCACCTGCTGTCCCTAGTGCCGGCAGGGGACCGCGCGGTTCGGTTCTCCCGGCCGGGTCGGGTGGACTACGCGACGTTCCGCAGAATGTGGATGGATCGTTTTGGCAAGGACCAACGGGCCCTTCGCGAGTTCGGCCCCGATCTCTCGTGGCACGTAATCCGCAGCTACATAAAGGGCATGAGCTCCGAGACGTACCTTGAACCAGACGACTACGCGCAGCTGCCCGAAAACCAAATCACAGTCACCCGTGGGGCGTTTCGGCAGGTCTTTGACCGAGTGTGGACCGCTTGGTACCAGGTGGTGCTCGAAGACGACGGCCTGTGGGACGACCAGGATCTGACGCGCTACGTGCTTGACAATGATCTCGCTAAGCGCGTCTATCCGGCCGTGTTCTGTGACGAGGCACAGGACTTCACGCGAATAGAGCTGGAGCTGCTTCTTCGCCTCAACCTCTTCTCCGACCGGACCCTGCGGTCTACGGACATAAGCCGTGTTCCGTTTGCGTTCGCGGGCGATCAGTTTCAGACACTGAACCCTACGGGTTTCCGGTGGGACTCCATCAAAGCCTCCTTTGTGGAGAAGTTCATTTTCGAACTTGACCCAAGCCGGCGCTCCGGCCGAACTGACCTCAACTATCGAGAGTTGAAGTACAACTATCGCTCAACACACAAGATTGTTCGCTTCTGCAACCACGTGCAGGCGCTGCGCGCGGGACTCTTTCAACTGCCGGACTTGAGGCCGCAGACTCCCTGGACTAACGAGCCTCGGTCCTTTCCAGTTGTGTGGTTTCGCGCGAACGATGCCGCGTTTTGGAAGGCATTCCGTCAGCACGGTGGCTTCGTCGTGATTGTCCCGTGCAACGAGGGAGAGGAGCGGGAGTTCGTCGAGAAGGATCCCCACCTCCGCGAACACATTTTGATTGAGGACGGCGTGCCCGTTAACGTCCTGAGTGCGGGCCGGGCAAAGGGTAGGGAGTACCCGGCGGTCCTGGTCTATGGTTTCGGTACCGCAGCGGAGACCGACATCATGGCCGAGCTGACATCAGGTAACCGGGCTGGCGATCCCGACAAATCCCTGCCCATCCAGTATTTCATCAATCGGCTCTATGTAGCCACCAGTCGACCTAAGAACCGCCTCGTGGTTGTCGACGGCGACAGTGGTTTCGCACGGCTGTGGCGTTGCGCTCAAGAAGAGGGAGCCGAGTCAGACCTGCTCGACCGTATCAAGAATGGCCGGCAGATTTGGGCCCCCGAGATCGAGGGAATGACGGTTGGCAAGCCCGATGAACTCACGCGGGAGAACACGGCCGACCCCCTTGAGAACGCGCGGGCATTCGAGGCAGACGGCCTTGCCCGCCAGGACCCGTTCCTGCTCAAGCAAGCCGCGCAGGCCTATCGGAGCGGGGGGGATGTAGCCAAAGCGAAGGAATGCCGCGCGCGCGCTCTTGAAGCGGAAGGAAATCTGTTCGATGCGGGCGACGGGTACTTTGAGGCTGGTTTTGCGGTTCCAGATGGTGTGCGCTGCCTTTGGCGTTCGGGCCGAAAGGGCTGGGAGCGCCTCTGCGAACACGTCGGCGCAAACGCGCATATTCAGAGAGAGACTGAGTTCCAGTGGGCCAAGGGGATCACGCAGAAGTCGCGTCCCGAAGAGGTGATTGATCTATTGGTTCGGTTCGACAGGCGGCTCGAGGAATCTTCATATGCCGATACCTGTATCGGGGACCCGCTTTGGCGCGATGCAGTATCCGGCCTTCTGTTGCCGTTGCTACACAAGGACCGGCCCGCGATAAGCGATGACCATCTCCAGCAACTGGTGGTTGTACTCGACAACATCCACGCAAGGGGCATCAAGCTCTCCCCCGGGGCGTACGCAAAGATCCTCTACCAAGCCCACCGCTTCCCCGACGCCATCAGACTCTGGGACGAGATGGAAGAGGCCAAACCACCCGAATACATGAAGGCCAAGGCGTCGGTGGAGCCCTACCCCCAGCGCCTCGTTACACTTTCGAAACTGGGGCTGAATGATGCGGTTCTCAGTGCCTACAGTGCCGAGCCCAGCGTCGCCCTGTCGCCAGAGCAAGGCACGGCAGTAGTTGATGCACTTCGGGAGGCCCGTAGTTTCGACGATGCCTTCCAGTTGGCCTGGGGTTCCGGCCTGGCCGCACCGATGCTTCGCCTGTCCGCGTCGGCCTTCCGGGCTGACGCGGACAGGCTGGCTTCCGCCTCCCTTCACGCGTCGGTCCTCCTCCTGGTGAAACAAGCCCAGTGGGAGACTCTAGCCTCGTTCGCCACATCACTTGAGTTCTTCCCTTCGGCCGAATGGAAGGATGAAAAGATCAGGGAATGGGTTGAATCGCAGGCCGAAGCATTGCACCTAACCCTTGTCCGAGCATTGGGACGATCGAAGGAGTTACCCGATGCGCCATCGCACCTGCAGCGCCAATTCTCCGACTTTCTGAGACGGTTTGTCCGCACCAAGGCGGTGTGGGGGTCCCGACTGACCGTGACGGAGGTTGGAGCCGCGGTCGAAAGGGCTGGCCGGTTTACGGATGCGGCCTCGTTCTACGACGCCCTTCGGAAGGGGGATGGCTCGCTGGCCGAGAAGCGTTTCGCACAGGAACGTTGGCTGGTCTGCAAACAACGGCAGGTTGACCACGAGCGAAGTCAAGGTGGCGGTCCCAAGATAAATGCGATTCAGGAGGAGATTCGCCAGGTCCAAAAATCGCTGCAGTTGAAGAACGTTGGCGGACTGGGCCGGTTTCCAGATCTGGCGGAATTGGGACTACCTTCGGGCATCGAAGGTGCCGTGGGCGATCCGTCGAGCACGCCAGTAGTCCAGCCGGCACCGACCGAGTTGTCACCTCTCCCGTCCCCGGCCGGATTGCAAGATCACGTCGCCATGCAGATCGGGTCATTCAAGATTGAATTGTCCAGGAAGAACAGTCGATGCAACATCACACACCTGGAGTCGATGGAAACCGCCTACCTCAGGATCACCGAAAAGACCTGCGGCGGTGAGGTTGCTTTCGTTGCGATCGATCGTCTGCGGTGGACCTGCGCGGCATGGAAGCTCACCGTGAGTTTTCCAGACCTCCCGGCCGATCGACTCGTCCTCAGTCTGCAGGAGCTCGGCGTGCAGGTTCGGCTACAGGTGAGTCAGGCTCTCAACTCCTAGGTCGCCTCTTGTGCGCCGACGCGGAGGTCGGTCAAGACGTCAGTTGGGCTCACTCCACATCGCTGGCGGTATCGCGAAGACCACGACTGCGGTGGCTTAGCTATATGCGATTCTTCCTTCCGCGCGGTCGATCGTGCCCCGACGGGGCGGTCACGCCGGATGCAGGCTACGGCGAGGTTGGCGTCAATGTGGATCTTCTGGTTCCGAACCATCGCGGCCGTCCGGGTGAGACCGCGATGGTCGCGGCTCGGAACTATCGGTGATCATCATGAATGCCAACCCCTCCTTCGCTGCATCCGTCGCGCCCGCCCTTCAGTCCACTGTTGTTCGCGCGCCTGAACGGGCTCGTGCCGCCGCTACCAAGCTCGAAACCTTCGACGTCTACCTTGTTTCGCTCGACGCTTGTCGTTCGTGCGCGCCCATTGCGGCATCGCTCGACGCGAACCTTCGGGATCAACTGCGGCGCGCTTCGTCTTCGGTGGTCCTCAACACCGCGGAGGGATTTGGCTCGGCTTCCCGCGGCGTCAAGCGCCGCCACTACGAGATCGCTCGCGGGAGCGCGATGGAATGCGTTGCCATTCTTGACCTCGCGGTCGCACTCGGAGTCGAAGGCGTTCCCGCGGCTGCGCGTGCGCTGTTCACTCGCGCAGCGATGATGCTCTCGAAGCTGGAGGCGCGCTTCCGTTGAGACGTTCGCGCCCCCAGCCGTCGAACGCGGAACGGACGGGTTCGGGGTCGGGCTCGGGGTCGGGGTCGGGGTCGAGGTCGGGGGTGGCTTCGACAGTCGTAGCCCACTGACCGGGCTCAGCCACCGGTGCCTTGCGTTGAGCTTCGGCGATGGCCCACTGCGCGCAGGTGGATCGGCCATGTCAGGCCCGTTTCCGTGAGGGCCGATCGTCGTCCAGGCGGTTTGGCATGCGCCATGTGAATGGCGCGTTTACTCAAGCCCGGTTGGTCAGCCGCCCCGCTTCATCCATGAGCGCGTGCTCGAAAGCAGTGGCATAGGGAGCCAGAGTTTTGGCCTCCAGGCGAAGTCGCTTCCCCATACTGCGCCAGTTTGAAACGGTGCGGTGGATCCTCCGGAGGCTGGCTCGGGCCTCGGACGGTTTCAGGCCGAACCGCGCCGCGGCGTCCAGGGCAGCGGCGATGGACGGTTCCCCTTGGTCTTCCGTGATCGCCGTTTTCGGCGTCTGGGCGCGTTCGATCTCCGGGACGGGATTCAGGTCATAGGCCGGTGAGAGCGCCCAGCGCCCGGGAGCCCGCATAAGAAAACCATGGTTGCGGAAATGATCGTCGTAGTTGCTGGCCAGAAGGGAGAAGATCAGCCGCCCCCACAACTCGCGGAGATCCTCGGCGATGTCGTGACCAAACTGACGAATGCCGTCGGCCAACAAGGTGTAGGCGCCGGCAGTGCCAGGCGGAAGGCCGACAAGACTGGCCCCGGAGAGAAAGGGAATCCGTCGATCGCCATCCCGGTCGAACCGGGTAATCACAGAGACATTCCTGCGCCCCACTTTCACGAGTTGGTGATCGGCAACATCAAGGCCTGCCTCACGCGCGAGTGAGAGTGCGAGGAACTCCCCGGCCGCAATGTCCCGAATGTCGTCTTGCTTGGGGAACTTGGCCAGGGCCAACCGACCGTCGGCCAGGCTGACCGACGCCTTGGGCCGTGCGCCGCCAAGAGGGGAACCCTCACCCAGGAGGAATCGCAGGTCCGCCGCCGTCTCCGTTTCGCCGTGGATTGCATCCGTGGCGCGGAGCAGCGCAGCCAGGCGCACCAGCGGCGGAACGCTCGCCGCGCCGGCCGCAAGAAATGGTCCGGCCGCGTTCCGGCGGAAACGAAGCGCCCCAATGCGCGATGCGTCGGCCAACGCGAGGAGATAGGCGAGGTCCTGATATGGCTTCCGCTCCAAGACCCCTTTACGGACCGCGCGCTCGATCAGCACGCGACCCCAACGATCGGGTCCGCAGTCCTGGATGCCGCCAAAGAGCCCAGGGCTGTGCCTCGGACCTGCGCCGAGGGGTAGCGAGGTGGGGTCGATGGCAAAGGCATCAGTCCGCTCGAGCCAGGTGGGCGCGTAAACAAACGATACGGTCGCGCTACGCGCCGACTCGTGCAACTGGCCGACCAGGTGGGTTGCCCCGGCCCAATCAATGTGAACCTCCATACTCATGGGCGTGCGCGCCGTATGCGCTGGGGCAGGTGCTTCTCATCCAGGCTGAGGGCGAGGGCATCGGTGGCCGGCGCGGCGAGATTGGCCAGGCGGTCATGGAGCTGCAAAACAAAGCAAGCGGTCGCGAGCGTCCCCAGCGCGACGCTTGGGTCGCCGCGTTCGAGCCGCCAGAGCGTGCCCCGGCTGACAAACAGCCGCGAGGTCATGTCCGCCGTCGAAATACCACGCTTGCGCCTGGCTATAGCGATCTCACGCCCGAGCTTGCGGAGGGCGGAGGCGGCCGGCAGAGGAAGAGGATTGATGGACGGCATGTAGATAGTGTTCACTATATGAGACGCTAAGTCAATTAGTGCATCATATAGCGAACACTATGAGCCTCCGCCTTCTGCGGACATAGAGACATGATCTTGTCGCGCCCCTCAATGGGATCGTGGACTTCCCACCAGCTCGGCATCGATCACGAGAGGCTGACGTAACGCTACGCGGGCCGGACTTCCGTCTGACTGACGTCCAAGGAGGCGATTGCGTCTACGGGCGCTTGTTCCGCGACCGTTCCAGAATCTGCGCAACAAGCGCGCTGGAGGCGCGGAAGTTTGTCGCCTGCAGTTTGAGCAGCGTGGCCGGGAGGTCCATGAAACCCGCCTCCGCGGCCTCGACGATGATGCCCAGCGTGCCGATGACTGCAAGGCCGCGCTGACGGGCTGCGAGACGTCCGTCCTGGTCGTCGATCAGGAGGAGCGTCTGTGCACCCAATTGAATCGCGAGAGTGATGGCCTCAGCCTCACCCTGATCGATATCGCCGAGGCGGAGTTCTCAGGGACAACGACATCATGAACTTCGAACCATTCCGGGGGCTCTGCCGCCCACCGACGCACCAGGGGCGGAGACCCCGAAGCGAGTAACTCGGCGACGACCCCGCGCGGGGCGACTATCCGGCCGTACAGTCGCCGAAGAACGTCGTGCTGCTCAACGAGGACCAGATAGTTCAGCGGCGAGGTGTCGGCGACGACGATCAATGGCGCGCGCGACGGCTGTTCTCAAGATCGGAGGCGAGATCATCGATCGCGTACTCGAGGACGATCGAGTGCCGCTTCAGAAAGCCATCGACTTCATCGCGAGACGTGAAGCCGAGAAGCCTGCGGAGCTGAGACTGGGTCAATGCGCCCGATCGATGCGCTTCAAGCGCCAGGCTTTCAACCGCAGCGCGGGAAAGATCCCCCCACTTCGCCTGAAGCTCCATCGCGAGATCCTTCGGAAGTTCGAGGGTGACCTGCATGATTTTCTCCGACAGCGATTCTACGGCGGCCGACCGGCAGATGGACAATGCAAGGCTCTCGAGTGTCCTCGCATCGACTGCGCGCGCTGCGCCCGTACTTCGAGATCGACCCGAAGACCCAAACCCGCTTCATTTCACGACCAAGCCGAACCATGAGCAAGCACGGACGGGCTCGGGTTCGGGTTCGGGGTCGGGGTCGGGATCGGGGTCGGGGTCGGGATCGGGGTAGGTTCGGGTTCGGATTCGGGATCGGTAGGAGGCAAGACCCTCGACGGATCGCTAGAAGGCGAACAGAGTGTGCAGGGCGAGACGACTCTCCCGCGGTTTCGTGAGTGAGCCGGAGTGGGTCACCCGCTCATAGTCGATCAGAACGGCTACCGAAACCGGAGCCTGTGCCTTGAACCAGTAGGCGATCCCGGCGATCGAGCGCTGACGACGTCCGGTGGCCTTCTCATCCGGCTGAGAGCGGTCGTGGCGGAGCAGGCCCTCGAGCCCGAAGCGCGTGCGTGGACGCGCCCACACCGAATACGCCTGCGAGTCGATGCGCTCCGCTCGAGCGTGAACCTGATCGGCGGCTCTCACCAGATCAGCGCCCACCACGAGGTACTTGTGCTCGAAGGAGCCGCTCAGTACCAGGCGTTTTCGTGGTGCGTCCCGCAGATAGTGATCAGCGTTGTAGAAGGCGGTGAGCCTCAGACCCTTCAAAGAGTGGTGCCGAGGGAGAGGTCTCAACGTGCCCCGCACCTGAAAGGACTTCTGATCGTTCGCCTCCGCCTTGGCATAGGACTCGCCGTTGTAGACGCCCGCATGCACCTCGCCGAAGTCTTTTGGCACATTCACGCGAAGCGAGATTCCGAAGTCGGACGAGCTCAGGAAGCCCTCCCGCTCGACCATCTGCGTTCCCTGGAAGCGATATTTGTACAGCGCTTCCTGATAGTCGATCAGGGGTGTCTGCTGGGCGCCGATGCGCACCCATGACCCCTTCGGCAGAACGCCATCGAGGCCGATCTGGCCATAGGCGTACTTGAGCCGATAGGCCTGGCTTCCATCGAGAGAGGTGGCTGATCCCGAAGGACCGGTGAGGCGTCTCAGGTCGGCGGTGACGCGAAACGACACTCTCGCGGTCAGTCCGCCGCTCAGCGTGATGTAGGCGCGACTCACGTCGAAGGCGTTGCTCCTCATCGAGTTCCCATCGGCATCCTTCGTGGCCGGGGCGCCGCTGCTGGTGAAATCCGAGAAGATGGTGGCGCCCACCCTCACCGGCACAGGGACAGGCGACGGTGTTGCCGAGGCCAAGGGCCCCTTGTCCTGCGCCGCGACGCCTCCCGGCCACAGGGCCAGCGTCAGAGTCAATCCAATCCATCTCTTCGTCATTTTCATCTCCGTGAATTCCTTCTAGATCCAATTTCCGTCGGTTAATGGGCGGTCGCTCCGACCGACCGGAACGTGATGGCCCTCGCCCGCCTGAGCAGCTGCTGGGGCATGTCCGACAAGGACACCACTTCGTCAACGGCGCCCCGCCTTATGGCCTCGCACGGCATGCCGAACACCACGCAACTCGCCTCGTCCTGGGCGAGGGTCCAAGCACCCGCTTCCCGCATGGCCAGAAGGCCCTGGGCTCCGTCGTCGCCCATGCCCGTGAGCAAAGCGCCCACCGCGTTCTCCCCGACGACTTTCGCCACACTGTGGAAAAGCACATCCACACTGGGCCGATGCCTCGACACAAGAGGGCCGCCCGTGACTTCCACGCAGTAACGCCCCGAGCTTCGAACCACGCGCAGGTGGCGATTTCCGGCGGCCACAAGGGCGCGGCCGTCGAGAATGTAGTCGCCATCCTCCGCTTCCTTGACCTCGATCCGACACGACTGATTCAGGCGGTCGGCGAAGGCCCGAGTGAAGCCCTCAGGCATGTGCTGGGCGATGACCATGCCCGGGCAGTCGGGAGGCAGGGCGTCGAGAATTTCCCCGATGGCTTCCGTCCCTCCGGTGGAAGCCCCAATGGCCACGACTCTTTGGGACGCCTGTCCCGAATATCGCGGCTGCCCGGGTCTCGGCGCGGGAGACGAGGCGACGGTCGAAGCCGCAGAAACAACGCGCCGCCGCTTCCTATGATTGCCATGGGCGAGGGCCGCGCTGCGCACCGCGTCCACCAGCAGCACCGCCGACTCCTCGAGGAACTCCCGAACTGCCAGCCGAGGCTTGGTGACCACACCCACCGCTCCCTCCTCGAGGGCGAGGATCGCCGCCTGAGCAGCCACCCCACTGAGGGCGGAGCACACGATGGTGGGAATCGGATCCAGCGACATCACACGCTTGAGGAAGGTCAAGCCGTCCATGCGCGGCATTTCGAGGTCGGTGATGATGACGTCAGGACGCTGACGTTGCATCTTGGCGAGAGCGAACACCGGATCGGGAGCGGTGGTCACTTCGATGTCGCCCTCCCGGCCCAGGACGGCGACCAGCACCTGCCGCACCGTGGCCGAGTCGTCGACAACCAGCACGCGCAGAGGCCGGTCCAGAAGAAGTGGCGAGTTCATGCGGTCTCCATAGGTTCGTAAACGGTCGGGCCGACACGTTGGAGGCGGTGGGTCATGCCCAACATGCTTTCCGCATGGCCTAGAAAGAGCTGGCCACCGGGCTCGAGGTGCTTCAACAGATTGTTGACGACGCGCTCCTTGGTGGCGGCGTCAAAGTAAATGAGCACGTTGCGACAGAACACCAGGTCGAACCGGCCACCGACCCGGTAGGAGTCGTCCATGAGATTGATCCGCTCGAAGCGAACCAGGGCACGAAGTTCCGGCCCCGCCTTCATCGTCCCCGCATGGGCGCCAAGACCGCGGAGCATGTACCTCTTGAGATAAGGCTCCGGAATCCCCTCCGCGCGATCGATCGACCAGACCGCGGCGCGGGCCCTTTGGAGAACGCGGGTCGAGATGTCGCTGCCCAGAATCTCGATACTCCAGCCGGACTCGGCGGGAAAGTGAGCGAGGAGAGTCATGGCCAGCGAATAGGCCTCCTCGCCCGTGGAACTGGCGGCGCTCCACACCCGGATCCGCCGAGGCCGGAGTCCGGCCTCGGCATCGGCCTTGAGGGCGGGGATGACACGTTCCTCAAGGTGGTCGAACTGCTGAGACTCCCGGAAGAAACGCGTCTCGTTGGTGCTGATCCGGTCGAGCAGGACCACCCGCTCGGCCGGATCAACTTCGGTGACATGACGGTAGTAGTCCATGAACGAATCCATACGCAATTCCTTCAGACGGCTCGCGAGCCGGCCGGTCAGCAACGCCTTCTTGCCTTCCGAGAGGTAGATGCCGGCTTCGCGGTGAATCAGCTCCTGGAAGAGCCGGAACTCGGCGGGACCGACCGGGCGCGGCGCGAGAGCCGGGCCGACGGAGGATGGAATGGTTTCGAGCATGGGACTATTGACCGACGACTTCCAGAACGGCGCCTTCGACTGCGGTGGCCACGAGCAACTCGTCCGCGGACAAGACCTGATCCACGTCGAGCATGAGCACGAACTTCGTCCCGAGCCGACCCATGCCCTTCAGGTACTCGACCCGAACCCTGGTTCCGAACGCCGGCGCCTGCTGGATATCCGCGTGAGGAAAATCCAGAACCTGATTGACCGTGTCGGCCATCATGCCCATGAGCGCGTCTTTTCCGTCGAGCTTTGTTTCTACGACGACGATGCAGGTGCGTGGAGTCACCGGTCGTTCGGGCATGCCGAACTTCACGGCCAGATCCACCACCGGCACGGCGCCGCCGCGGAGGTTGACCACCCCTCGAACCCAGGCCGGGGCCGCGGGAACAGGAGTGATGGTTTCGTGTTTGACGATCTCTTTCACCTGGAGGACGCCGATGGCGTACTCCTGATCGGCCACGCCGAAGGTGAGGTACTGCGAGGAATTAGCTTCCGCGATTGAGGTCATGGCAGCTCCTAGAACGCGCCAAATTCGGCATCGGTCGCGGCCTCAGCCGAGGCCACCGCGGCCCGGGAGGGATGGACGACCGGCTTGATCGGGCGCCGAGACTTGTGCGGGACGGCCAAAGTCCGCGTCTTGCGAGACGGCGTCTGGGCCGGAACAAGGTCTTCCGACACGCGGAAGATCGACATCAACTCCTGCAAGGCCTCTGCCTGGGCCGCCAGTTCCTCGGCGGTCGAAGACAGCTCCTCGGCCGCGGACGCCGTACGCTGCGTGACTTCATCGACCTGGGTCATGGCCCGGTTCACCTGGTTCACGCCCTGGGACTGTTCCGAGGAGGCAGCCGACACTTCCCCGATGATCTGCGCGGCCTTCTGAACGTTGGGCACCAGTTCACCCAGAAGCTTGCCGGAATGTTCGGCGAGCTTCACGCTGGTGGTGGCGAGAGCGCCGATCTCCTTGGCCGCGGTCTGGCTGCGCTCCGCGAGTTTCCGCACTTCGGTCGCAACCACCGCGAAGCCCTTGCCGTGATCGCCGGCGCGAGCCGCTTCGATGGCCGCGTTCAGCGCGAGGAGGTTGGTCTGATACGCGATCTCATCGACGATGCCGATCTTGTCCGCGATTTCCCGCATGGCCTCGACGGTACGGGTCACCGACAGCGCGCTGTCCCCGGCGCCCTTGGCGGCATCGGTGGCGATGATGGCCAGGTGACGGCTGTTCTCGGCGTTCTGGCCGATGGTGGCGTTCATCTGCTGCAGGCTCGCGGTGGTCTCTTCGACCGAGGCCGCCTGCTCGCTTGTTCCCTGGGCCAGTCCCTGGGACGTTGCCGACACCTGAGTGGAAGCCGAGGTCAGAGCCATGGCGCCGGTGCGGACTTCGGTGATGGTCTGAGTGAGCTTGGCGGTCATCTCGGCGAGCGCGTTACCCAGGGCATCGCGTTCCGACTTGGGGGTGATCTTCACGGTCAGGTCGCCTGCGGCCACGGAGACGGCGGCATTCACCATTTCGTTGATGGAACCGACCATCCGCTGAAGGGCGGCGAGGAGCATTCCCGCCTCGTCGCGCGACGTGACCTCGATGGTGACATTCACGTCGCCCTCGGCGACTTTCTCAGCCACCTCCACGGCCTGCTGCAAAGGCACGGTGATGCTGCGACCGATGACGACACCGATGAAGGCGCTCGCGAGAAGGGCCCCGGTCATGATCATCAACATGGTGCCCACGGTGGAGCGCTCGCGATCGGCCACCACCTCGTCCAGAGTCGCCATGCGGTCGGAGTGCTTGCCGGCGAAGTCGTAGGCAGTGTCTTCCAGGCGGCGAATCGAGTCCTTGACCTCCCCTATGGCGTTGTTGGCCTCCTGCGTGGTCTTGATCTGGCCCGCCTTGATCAGGGCCAGAGTCTTCTTGAATCCCTGCTCGTAGGTCAGCGCGTCCTGACGCATGGAGGTCACGACCGCCTTGTCTTCGGCGGTGGTGAGCTTGTCGAGCACGTCCAGGCGCTCGTCGAGGCGCTTGAACTGGTCCTCCCATTTCTTGAGGTAATCGGCCTCGGCTTCCGCGGAACCGATGTTGATGAAGGAGTCTTTCTCGAAGCGGCGCAGCCCAAGTGTGTTGGCGCGGGCGCGCTGGGAGTTCTCAACGAGGAGCGAGTCCACCGTGACGATCCGCGTCGCGAGTTCGCCGGTGGTTTGGAGGCCCCAGTAGCCGGCGGCGGCGACGAGGGCGGTCATGACGAGGACGAGGCCGAATCCGAGGGCCAGTCTTTTTCCGATGGGCAGATTTTTCATGGTTCTACAGTTCCTGTGTTTGTTTTGAGTTGGGGGTTAGTGGTGAGTGTTGGCGAGGCCGAGTCAAGAGTTACGGGTGGAGCTAAAGCAACCTTGTTGCCAGGCTCTATGGATCTTCTAATTCCAGGCTTTTCTTCAACTTAGCCATTCAGGGCCCAGGCCGCCTCGGGTTGGGGTCCCGGATCCTGGACCGAACGCCCGGAGTCGCTTATGAGTGTTGGCGAGCCGAGTCGAGAAGCGCGGGGACGTCGAGAATGAAAGCCACGCGGCCGGTGCCGAGAATGGTGGAGCCGGCGATGCCGGGGAGATTGCGGAGCAAGCGGTCTTTGGGCTTGATCACCACCTGGCTTTCGCCCACCAGCGTGTCTACCGCGAGGGCGGCCCGGAAGCCGCCGTGGGCCACCACCACCAGGCTCTCGCGCGAAGCTCTCTTGCCCGAGAGACCGAAGGCCTGGCGAAGCCTCAGGAAAGGAACCGGCTCGCCGCGCAGATTGATGACCGCGGAACGCGCCTCGGTGTCGCCGCCTTGCGGAAGGTCGACACACTCGGCCACAGCGGCCAGAGGAATGACGTAGGTCTCGTCCGCGGACTCAACCAGAAATCCCTGGATGATGGCGACGGTGAGGGGCACACGAATCGAGAACGTCGTGCCTTCGCCGGCCACGCTGCGCACATCGATAGAGCCGCGAAGCGCTTCCACGTTCTTTCGTACCACATCCATGCCGATACCGCGTCCGGACAGCTCCGTTACGCTTTCACAGGTCGAGAAACCGGGCTCGAAGATGAGCCGGGTGATCTCGCTATCATTGAGATCCTCGGGACTAGCGACCACGCCCCGCGCTTTCGCGGTGGCCTCGATGCGCCCGCGGTTGAGGCCGGCGCCATCATCGGCCAGTTCGATCACCACCCCGCCCGATTCATGCCGGGCGCGCAGGGTTATTCGGCCCCGCGGATCCTTCCCGCGTTCGGCGCGGACTTGCGGCAACTCGATTCCATGATCGATGGCGTTGCGGATCATGTGCGTCAAGGGTCCGCGCAGTTGCTCGACGAGGGTGGTATCGACTTCGACTTCCCCACCTTCGATTTCGAGCCGCACCATCTTCGCCGCGGCTTGAGCCGCGTCGCGCACGGTGCGGATTTGCTGGCGGAACGTGGGACCAAGGGGGACCATCCGTGCGCGCAGGACTTCCTCCTGGAGTTCCATGAACAGCCGATTGAGGTCGCGGTGCGCATCCTTCGCATCCTCGCCGGCCAGGCGAAGAGCCTGGGCGAGGCGTCCCTGGCCCACCGCGATCTCCCCGCTCAGGTCGAGCATGCGGTCCAGCCGGTTGAGGTCCACCCGCAGGGTTTGATGATGCGATCCCGAAGCGGCTTTTGGGCTCGCGCCCTCGACGTTCGCGGCCGGCGTAGCGGCGGCGGCAGGAGACTGGGCGCCGCACAGGCGGCCAATGTCCGCGATCAGCTCGCTCTGGCCGGGGGCGGTTTCGGCGCGCCCCTCGGAGGCGGCGGGCACCAGGAACCGAAGCGCGTCGATCGCTCGGAGGAGCACGGTCACCACCGAGGCGCTGATGAACACGGTGTTCGCCCGCACCTTGTCGAGAAGGTCTTCAAGCGCGTGGGCCAGTTCGGCGACACCGTCGTAACCCATGGAGGCGGCGTTGCCTTTCAAGGTATGAACGGACCGGAAAATCGACTGAATGGCCGCGCCGTCGTCGGGCTGGAGCTCGAGAACCACGAGCGCTTCTTCCATCTCCGCGAGCTGTTCCTCGGTTTCGGCGAGGAAGGTCTTCAAGACCTCGTCGAGTTCGAAGTCAAGCTGTGACATGGCGATCTCCCGCGATGAGGCGAACCGTGCAGGACCCGTCGTCGGTTCGGAAGGTCACCTTGCGGCCGCGGTTCCCCTCGACGTCTTCGGACACGATGGGAATCTCCGCGTCATGCAGCAGGGTCCGGGCAAGCTCGACGTTCGCCCGGCCCAAGGACCCGCCGACGCCGCGCAGCGCTTCGATCACGCAGGCCCCGCCGAACATCCGGGCGCGCATGGAGTGCCGTCGGGCGCCGGAGGCCTCGAGACGCGTGATCAGCTGATTCACCGCGACATTCCCGAAGCGGGCGGAGGAAACACCGTTTCCCGCGAAGTGCGGCAGAAGGAAGTGATTCATACCTCCAATGCGCCGGTCCTCGTCCCATATCCCGATCGCTACGCACGAACCGAGCAGGGTGCTGATGAGGGCCGGCGTGGCAGAGCCGGTAACGAAGCCGGGATGGAGGTACAGGGCGCGCACCTCGCTGGCGGCGGCCGGGGGCGGCAGCGGGAGCGTTAGCACGGCTGCTCCGCGGAGAGATCCGCGCCGTGGATCGAGTGAAGGCCAGTGCAATACAAGGCGGTCGCGGCGTGGGTGGCGAGGAGGTCGAACATCTCGTGATCGACGCTCTCGAGCGTGGGCTTTTGCGGGAGCATGCGGAAGAGCGCGATCGCTCCAGTGACCCGGCCATTGAGCTTGAGCGGGACGCAGGCGGTGAGTGTCTGCTCCTGCGGAGGCCCCTCGAGGCCGAGGTCCTCATTCACGAAGGTCTCACCGCGGGCCGCCACCCGGCCGATGGGACCCTCGCCCATACGAATGGTCTCGAAAGCCGAGGCGTCGATACCCACGGAGGCAACCAGCTTCAGTTCGTCTCCCTTGGGTGAAACCTCGAAGACCCCGCTTTCCTCGCAGCCCACAAGGTTCGCCACGATTTCCTGAATGATGGCCAGGACCTCATCGCGGTCCACGGTGCCATGCAGGCGGTAGCTCGCCACATAGAGGTTCATGAGGTCGTTGTTGCGCTTCTCGACCTCCACATACCCTTCCGAGAAGTGGCGATTCCGGCTCTCCATTTCCGTGAGTTCGTGCTGAACCCGTTCCTGCTCTCGCCGGTAACGGGCCTGCTCTTCACGCAGCTTCGCGAGCTCGTCGAGAAGGGGACCGGTCAGGTGCACCTTCTCCATCAGCTCCTGGCGCTCCTGGCGCAAGCTGGCCACGAGGTATCGGAGGTTCTCGTTTTCGCCGAGGAGATCGCGGGTGTAGCGGCGATTGTCCTCGCCGATGCGGAGCACCACGCTCGCGGGGTCGTTGTCGTTCTTTTTGTTGGTCATGATTGGGTCCCCAGGGGTTCGTAGTTACTCGCCGAGCTGGTCGCGCAGCTTGCTCACGAGAGCGAAGGAGTCGATGGGTTTGGTCACGTAGTCGGTGCAGCCGCTCTCGAAGCCTTCCTCGATGTTGAGGGGCTCGCCGCGGGTCGTGACCATGATGATCGGAATGTGCCGGGTGGCTTCCGCCTGGCGCAGGCGGCGCACCGCTTCAAAGCCCGTCATTTTCGGCATGATCACGTCCATGAGGATCAGGTCGGGGCGCTCGGCCAGGGCCTTCGCCACGCCCTCCTCGCCGTTGGTGGCGGTGATGAGGTGGTAGTTCGACGTCTTGAGCGCCATCTTCTGCATCATCAGAATGGTGGCGGAGTCGTCAACGAGCAGGATCTTTTTCAACTTGATATCTCCATGGAGGTGGACAGCGATTTGGGGGTGAGAGGTCTCGCGGAAAAGCGGGACCTCGGAGGATTGAGATCGGCGGTTGTCCCGGGCTGACCGAAGAGGTAGCCCTGAACCAGATTGATGCCGGCCTTGCGGACCGTTTCGAGATCGGCCACGGTCTCCACACCCTCGGCCACGACACGCGCGTCGAAGGGTCGGGCGAGCTGAGCCACGGAGGCGAGAACGGCCTGGCGGTAGATATCCGTGCGCGCGCCGCAAACGAAGTAGCGGTCAATCTTGAAATAGTTCGGGCGGCACTCGAGGATCATCATGAAGTTGGAGTGGCCGAGGCCGACGTCGTCGAGTGCGATGGCAGCGCCCAGGTCGCGGACCTCGTGAAGAGCCCGGCGAAAGCCGGCGACATCCCAGGGTGGAGCGTGTTCGACGACCTCCACCACCAGGCGGTCCGTCTCTATGCCGAGGCGCGAGGCTTCGCCGGCCAGGTACTCCACAAAGCCGGTGTCGAGGGCCAGGGTGGAGGCGTGGACGTTGAGCCCTATCCGGACGTGCGAGGGCAGGGTGAGACAGGCCTCGAGGATCACGGACACGCAACGCCGGTCCACCACCGCCTCGCGGCTCTTCTTGCGCGCGTACTCGAACAGGATCTCCGGACTCTCGACGCTCGTGCCCCGCGGGCCGCGGATGAGGCACTCGACGTAGTGTCCGACCATCACGGTCGCGTGGGCCTCGTACACCGGTTGGAAGCGGACGGAGAGCGCCCCCGGCTCGAGAATACGGTCCATCAAACACCGCTCGCTCATGCGGCCGCTCCCATCAGGGTAAGGGCGAGCGCGGCCAGTTTCGGCAGGGGCTGGGGCTTGCGAAGGATGGCGTCCGCGCCGAGGCGCTGCGCCTCTTCTTCGACCACATCCGAGATGTAGGCGCTGAGGATAATGACGCCGGTTTTCGAATCGCGGCGGCGAATTTCCTGCAGCACCAGCAGGCCGGCCGCGTCCGCGAACCGCGTGAGACGCAGGTCGAGGATGACGAGGTCGTACCTTCGATGGGCGATGAGCGCTTCCGCCTCTTCCGCCTCCGCGGCCATGTCGACCGTGAAGCCCATCTTGCGGAAGTAGCGGGCCATCGGAATGAGAATCGCCGTCTCGTCGTCGAGGAGCAGAATCCTGCGCGATGGCGCTTTCTGGGGCTCGTTCGGGTTGGGGGTATTCACGCCCGTGAGCTATTGCAACCTTGTTGCCAGCCCATTCCGATCGACTAAGTACCTGGTTCTGTTTGCTTTGACGACAGTGCCGGCGAGGCGTCCCTCCGCCGAGTCCAGGATCCCGGACCGGGGACGCGGAGTCGTCGAAGCGATCAGGCGCGCGGAGGGGGCAGGGTCAGGCCGTGTCGGCGGATCTTCTCGTAAAGGGTGCTGCGAGAGATCCCCAAAACCTTGGCCGCGGCGGGGACATCACCGCCGTGCGCGCGCACCACGCCCTCGATGTGAAGGCGCTCCGCGTCGACGAGGCTGAGGGTCGAACCACTCGCAGCCATCGGAGCCGCACCCGTCTTTGATGAGGGTGCGGTGCTGGCCGACCGCAGAGCCATCCCTTCACCCAGATCCTCCGCCTCGAGCTGATCCCTTTCCCCAAGCAAGGCCGCACGCTCGAGCACGTTTCTCAGCTGACGCACATTTCCGGGCCAGGAATAAGTCTCGAGGGCCCGCTCCGCCGAGCCGGAGAGACGCAGAGCCGGCCGACCCACCTCGGCCCCCACGCGCGCCGCCAGGTTGCGCGCAAGCAGAACGACGTCGCGGCCGCGTTCGCGAAGAGGAGGCACGGCCAGGGGAACCGCGTTCAGTCGGTAGAGCAGGTCTTCCCGGAATTTTCCCTGTTCCACCAGCTGGCCCAGATCCCGATGCGTGGCGGCGACCAGTCGGACGTCCACCTGACGATCCCGAACGTCACCCAGGCGGCGAAAGCGGAGCTCCTCGACTACCTTGAGGAGCTTGGGCTGAACCTGCGCGTCCACTTCGCCGATCTCGTCGAGGAACACGGTGCCCCGATGGGCCATGTCGAAGAGTCCCTGTTTGGCCGCCACCGCCCCGGTGAAAGCTCCCTTCTCGTGACCAAACAGTTCGCTCTCGAGGAGATCGCGCGACAGACCCGCGCAGTTGAGATCGACGAAGGCCTCATCGCGTCTGGGACCGTTGTGATGGAACCACTTCGCCAGCACCCCCTTGCCCGTGCCCGTCTCTCCCTGGATGAGCAGAGGCACGGCCGAGGCGGCCACGCGCCGGGCGCGATCGGCGAGCTTCCGAATGGCCTCGCTCTCGCCCAGGAACGGGTCGATCACCTGACGCGCCTGGGTGCTGCGCCCCACCATGGAGACCTGACGCACTCGCTGATTGTCGAGCGCCCGAAGGATCACAACCTCGAGAGCCGGCAATTCGACGGGCTTCGTGAAGAACTGCTCGGCGCCTTCCTTGATCGCCTGCACCGCGAGATCGATGGTGCCGTGACCGGTCAGCATGATCACGGGCAACGCGGGATCGAGGGCCTTGAGGCTGCGCAGCAGATCCATGCCGTCGCCATCGCCGAGCGAGAAGTCGACGAGGGCGAGATCTGGCCGCGCCATCTTGAAGGACTCGAGGGCGGTGGCCACTCCCTCGGCCTCGCGTACTTCGAAGCCGTGGCCCTGCAGGTAGCGCTTGAGCGGAAGACGGACGTCCTGGTCGTCGTCCACGAGGAGGATCCGTCTTTCAGCCATGCTCTACCTCAGTCCGGTCCTCGTTCCTGTCCTGAACCCGTTGCTCGGCTTTCTCGGCCACGCTCGAGGGCAGTGTGACCGTAAACACCGCTCCTCCACCTTCGCGATTCGCTGCCACCACGCGGCCGCCATGGGCCTCAACGATACGCTGGACCACGGGCAGTCCGAGGCCGGTGCCGCCCTTTCGTCGGGTGAAAAACGGCGCGAAGAGTTCAACCATATCCAAGGTCGGAAGGCCCGGGCCCTCGTCCTCGACTCGAAACTCCGGAGCGCCATCGACGCCAAAGCGAGCCACTATTCGAACCGTCGCGTCCATTGGAGAATGCTGGATCGCATTGGCCAGCAGGTTCTGGAAGACCTGCTCGAGGCGGCTGCTGTCCACCTGAATCGGCGGCATCCCCTCCGGAACCTCCTCGACAAGATGAACCCCCCGCTCCGCGGCAATCCCGGCGCAGGCCCGGGCCTCCCGACGGACAACCTCGCGGGAGTGAACCGGGGCGAACTTGAGCGCCGGCGGCTTTCCGTAGTCGAGCAGGTCGCGCATGAGCTGTCGCAGGCGATTGACCTGAGATCTGAGGAGGCTGGTCAGTTCAGCGTACTCCTGCTGATTCCCAAGCTCGCTCTCGAGCGCATCGACGGTCGCGGAAATACTGAACAGTGGATTGCGGACCTCGTGGGCCACACCGGCCACCAGCGACCCCATCGCCGACATGGTCTCGCTGCGGCGGAGGGATTGCTGCAACTTCACGAGGCGGCTGATATCCCGGACCACCAGGATCACTCGTTCCTCGCCTTGCGGGCCCGCCAGGGCCAGGTTGGCGGTCAGTTCCCAGGTCTTACCCGCCTCCGCGTCGAGAGCGCGCGCCTGGGCGCCCTCGCGGGTGCTGCGCACCGAATCCACCATCCGCGCTGCCGACTCCCACGGTTCCGGGGCAGCGAGTTCTTGGAGGGTCCGGCCCAGCACTGTCGCGAAGTCCGGACCGAGCAGATCGAGGGCCGGGCTGTTGACCCTTATCAGACGCCCCTCACGATCGAGCACGAGGATCGCGAGATCGACCGAGTCGAACGTCCGGTGCCATTCCGCGGCCGCGCGCTCGATGGCCAGTCCAAGCTGCGCCCGCTCGACCTCGGCCTTCCTTTCCGCGGTGACATCCCGATTGAGAAGCAGCCGGGCGCGCTTCCCGGCGAAATCGATGGCGAGGCTCGTGATGTCGACCTCTATGATCGAACCGTCCTTGCGTACCTGAGGGCGCAGACCCACCCTCACGAGCTCGGGGCGGGGCTCTCGCTGCCGCTCGGCGAAAGGGGGGAGGGCGAGGTCCTGCGGAGTGGCGAGCGCGGCCAGTGTCAATACCAGGAGTTCCTCACGCGTGTACCCGTATTGCGCCACCGCGGCCTCGTTGGCCGCGAGCAGAGCCAGGGTCTCGATATCGAAGACGAGCATGGGCACGGGATTGCCGTCGAACAGGAGTCGATAGCGCTCCTCGGAGGCTCGCAGTTCGTCGGCCGCGGCCTTCGCGGCGGTGACGTCCTGGACGAACCCCTCGAAGAACAAGACCTTCCCCGACGGATCTTGAATGCCGTGGGCGCTCAACTCCGCCCAGAACACCGTCCCGTCACGCCTCCGCAGACGGACCTCCACGCGCTTCGCCTGCCCGCTGCTCAGGTATTCCTGAATGAAGCGCTCCCGGTCGCCCTCGTTCAGATAGACGTCGCGGGCGAAGTTGAGACCGATCACCTCCTCGGCCCGTTCGTAGCCGAGGAGGCGCGCGAACTGGACATTAGCCATGACCAGGGTTCCCTCGCGGGTGGCCTGGTAGATGCCGACGGGGGCGAAGGCCACGATGTCCCGGTGCTTCTGCTCCGAAGCGTGCACCGCGGCTTCGACCTGTTCGCGCAGCAGGGCGGCGCCGATGGCGATGCCCGCGGTCTTGAGCGCCTCCATTTCAGCGTCCGACCACCTCCGCTCTTTCTCGAAGTCACCAAACCCCAGCATCCCCCACCACTTCTCGTCGACGAAAACGGGCACAATGAGAAGCGACTTGAGACCCATGCGCTCCAGGAACTCGCGGCCCGCGGGGGGAACGTCGCGCACGAGGATCGGCACAGTGCGGCGCTGCTCGAGGAGCAGGCGCACTTGGCCCTTCTCGGGCCATGGCACCTCCCGGAACAACGGCTCGGTGGCAAGTGCGGCCACACCGGAGGCCGTCCACTCCTGCCGCAGGGTGCCAAGAAGGGCGCCGTCGTCGGAAGTCAGGTTCTCGCTGATGAAGGCACAACCGGCGCCCACCGCTTCTCCCAGCCGCCCAAGAACTTCGGCGAGGTGTTCCTTCCAGTCCCCGGGTTCGAGCAGCCGGGCGGACGAGAAGGCCACCGCCTCGAGGATCCGGCCGCGCACGCGCAGATCCTTCTCGATCCGCTTCATCTCCGTGACATCGCGCTGGGTCAGCCAGATCGCCGTGAGAAGGCTGTCCTCGACCACGCCCACCACGTTGGAGCTGATCCAGAAGACGCCGCCGTCCTGGGCGATGCGCCTGGTCTCTATGCCGGCCAGACGGTACCCCCGACGGATGAACAGGGGCAGAACAGCCTCGAGGTCCGCCCGGGGCACCAGATCGGTGAGACCGAGGCCTACGAAGCCCGCGGGGCTTCCCGGGTGGATGATTGGGGTGAAGGCTCGATTGCACTCGGCCAGCCGGGTCGAGGCCATGATGTGGGCGATCTGTTCGGCCTCCGGCCGCTCGACGCCCATCGGCGGGTTGACCTCCGCGCGGGCGATGCCTTCGCCACTCAGTGTTATGAAGGTCTGGAAGCGTTTCTCGTTCGCGGCCAGGGAGTGCATCAAGGACTCGCCGCGCGCCAGGGCCCGTTCCATCTCCTGGGTACGCAAACGGACGCTTCGGACGAGGGCGCGGTTCCAGAAGATGGCGCCGGCGACCCCCAAGAGTGTCAGGATCAGGATCGAGAGCGCCCAGTAGCGATAGCTCCACAGTGTTCTCGGGGGCGCTGGATTCACCAGGTACCTTTCGGCCAACGCATCAAGCGCCCCCGCATCGCGCAGCCGCTTCATACTCGCGGGCACCCAGGACAGTTCCGCGGCCCGGCCGCTGCGAGCCACGAAGCCATACGCCACGGTGCGTAGCGGCAGCTCGACGAAGTTGCCCATACCCATTTGCCCTGCAGCCACCCGAAGAACCAACGAGCCTCCACCCACCCCAGTGACCACGCCGTCCTTGAGAAGACGCAGCGTTTCGGCTTGAGCGGGGACCGTCACAACCGTGGGCCGGGGCGGGGGCAAGGCGAGAAGCATCTCGGCCGCGAGCGACTGCTCCTGAACCGCGAGGGACTCACCAGCCAGCGCATCGATCGAAGTCGGATAAGCGCCCGACCGGGGCAGGAACAAGAGACTCTGCTGCACGCTCCATGTACGCGCCAGCCACAGATACTCGCGCGCCCGCTCTTCGGAGTACGACATGCTGATCAGATCCGCGCTCCCGGAATCGAACTCGGCGCGCACCTTGTTCCACTCGCCCAGCCGGATCTCGACCTCCACTCCAGCATCCGCGGCCAAAGCGCGAATGAGGTCGACGCTGAAACCCGTGGGACGTCCGTCCTTATCGAGGTAATCGAAGGGCGCCAGGTCCGCGTCGCCGACATAGACGAAACGCCGCGCCGGCCCGTCCTGCCCGCGCAACCCGACCGCGGCCAGGGCGAGGGCGCCGGCCAGTAGGAGCGAAGAGGTTCTCCGGGTCATGCGATTGGGAAGGGCTTCGGCCGCGTGGCCAGACGGCTAGCCCCACGCGACGGTGGGGCAGGCTACATCGAAAACGCAGGAGAGGCGGTCGCGGGTTCCGCGGAGACGGATGGTCGAAGCACAGGTGCCGGAAGGGCGTGCAACACGCGCTCAAGGTTGAGGAGGAGCACGAATTTCTGGCCGGCGCGGCCAAGACCGGTGAGCAATTCGGTCTCGCACGAGGAGCCGAAGGCGGGGGGAGGCTCGATATCCGCGCTCCCCAACTCGATCACGTGGCTGACCGCGTCCGCCACAAGCCCCGCCACCAGGCGTTCACCTTCAATCTCCGCCTCCACGACCACCACGCAGGTGCGCGGCGTCATCGCCGAGGGCTCAAAGCCGAGACGAACCGCGAGATCGACGAGGGGCACCACGCGACCGCGGAGATTCATCACTCCGCGAATGTGGCGCGGCGCTCGGGGCGCGCGGGTGACCTCGCCGTAATCGAGAATCTCCCGCACCGCGAGAATGGAGACGCCATAGAGGTCCCCGCCCACGGTGAATGTGAGGTACTGCGGCGCAGAGGCGGTTTGGTTGGAGGTCATCTTTGGTTTCCCGGGCGGAACGAAGTGGCTCCGCGATCACTGAACCAGAGCAAGGCCTGTGCCAGCACTCGGTCACCCAAACGACCTGTACCCGCGGTTTGTGGCCCGACCCAGGCCCAAGCTGCGTACGGGATTTCGGTCCGAATTCCCGGACAGCTAGACCTTCTCGACGGCCTCGATGCGCTGCCGCTCGAGGGCGATGAACTTGTCGAGGAACTCGGCGATCTCGAGATCGGTGACGATGGTCTTGAGCAGGGCGGAGGCGCGGAGCAGGGCCTCGTTCCGGGCCACGAAGTGCCGGGCGGGCACCATGCGCGCACGCAGGTCGCCGATGGTGTCGCGCAGCGCGAACAGGTAGGCGAAGTCGGGCGCGAAATCCTCCCAGTTCTTCACATCGCGGACCATCTCCTTCGAATCGGACAGGCTCTTGATGAGGGCGCCCATGGACTGCGTGACCAGGGGGACATGGGCATGCGCGGCGAGGACGAAACAGGCGCTGGTGACGGTTTGGCCGATGAGAGTCCGCAACACCTTGCGGGGAATGCCCACGCCCGCACCCTCGCGCACGAAGGCGACAGGATACTCGGTGACCGTCGACTCCTCGAGGGCGATGACGGCGGCCCTCCGTTTGGGCACCACTCCGCCCTCGGCGAGCAGGGCGCTTTCGCCGATGACGCCGTCTTTGCCCACCAGGTTGATGAGGCCCTCTTCGGTCTTGATGCCAAGCAGCCCGCTGTCGACGAACGCGATGGTGGTCGCGAACTCACCATGCCACCACAATACGTCGCCCTTGTTGAGTTTCTTGACCAGCATGTTTGCCTCTTGGTTGGAACCTGCGATCCTGAAAGTCTAGCCCGAGTGGGGACGGAAAATGGGCGGCTGAGAAGGCTACGGTTTGGGTGCTGTGGCAGCGATGCGGGCGGCCAGGACTGGGCCCACGACGGCAGCCAGATCGGCTTCGGTGGCCGCTTTCACCCCTTGCAGCGAACCGAAGGCTCGCAGCAGCTTTGATCGGCCCTTGGGGCCCACGCCACGGATTGTGTTCAGTTCCGAGGCAATGGTGCGTTTCGACCGCCGCTTGCGATGGAACTTCACCGCGAAGCGGTGCGCCTCGTCGCGCACCGCCTGCATGAGCTGCAGGGTGGGAGTCGAGTGAGCGAGAACCACGGGCTCGGCCCGGCCGCGGACATAGAGAAGCTCTTCGCGTTTGGCGAGGCTGGCCAGGGGAAGTTCCCCAAGGCCCAGCTCATCAAGGGCTTCGGCCGCGGCGCCGAGTTGCCCCAAGCCGCCATCGATCAGCACGAGATCGGGCAGATCGCTTCCCTCTTCCAGCAGACGCCGGTAGCGGCGTCCCACCACCTCGCGCATCGAGGCGAAATCGTCGGGGCCATTCTCGACTGTCTTGATCTTGAACGTGCGGTAGTCGGACTTCTTCGGGGCCGCCATCTCGAACACCACCATGGAGGCCACGATGTCGGAGCCCTGGAGGTTCGAGATGTCGAAGCACTCGATCCGACGCGGCTCATCGGGCAGCCCGAGCGCGTCCATCAGGGCCACGAGAATCTCCCGTGAGCGTTTCTTCGGGTGACGCCATTCGAGATCGTGAGCGAGGCGGGCGTTGCCGGTCACCAGTTCGAGCAGCCGGACCTTCTCGCCGCGTTGTGGGACGCGGAACCTCACCTGAGCGCCGCGCCGCTGGGTGAGCCAGGTAACCAGAGCGTCCATGCCCTCGAAGGTCTCCGACACGAGAATCTCGCGCGGCACATAGCGGTCGTTTTCGTAGAATCGCGCGACCGATTCCTCGAGGATCCGGCTGGCGTCGCCCACGTGGTCGAGCAGGAAGCCCTCGCTCGACGCGACCCGGCCATCGCGCACGCAGAACACCTGCAAGGAGGCGCGGCCCTCCTCGACATGGATGCCGAACACGTCGCGCTCGTCGACCTCGGCGGTTGTGATCTTCTGCGGCATATCGAGACGTTCGAGGGCCTGGATCGAATCGCGCAGTGTGGCCGCGTGCTCGAACCGTTCCTCATCCGCCGCTTTCAACATGCTGGCGCGCAGGTCCTTCAGCACTTCGTCGGTGCGGCCCTCGAGAAACTTCGCGGCCTCGGCGCAGGAGCGGCGGTAATCGTCGAGCGTGCAGATCGAAGCCACGCAGGGCGCGAGGCAACGGTGGATCTGGTACTGGAGACACGGCCGCCCGCGGTTGCCATCGAGCTTCTCGCGGCACGACCGCACGCCAAAGATCCGATGCACGAGAGATGCGGTCCGGCGTCCCAGATGGGCCGGGATGTAGGGGCCGCCGTAAGCGCTTTTGTCCTCGGCCACCTTGCGGACAATGTGCAGCCGCGGATAGGCCTCGCCCAGGGTGAGCTTGAGATAGGGGTGATTCTTGTCGTCGCGGAGGAGAACGTTGTAGTGCGGCTGATGCCGCTTGATGAGGTTGTTCTCGAGGGCCAGGGCCTCGCTCTCGCTGTCGGTCACCAGGATGTCGAGATCGGCGATCTCCGCCACCATCGAAACCTTGTGAAAGGTCCCCTCGTGCCCGGCCTGGAAATACGAGCGCACGCGGTTGCGGAGCACCCGGGCCTTGCCCACATAGACGATCGCCCCCTCAGCGTTCTTGAACAGATACACGCCGGGAGAGATCGGAAGCTGCTCGAGCTTCGCCTCGAGCCGGCTCAGGGGGGCGTCGGACATGGCGGCGCGATGGTACCCGAACCCTCCTCGAACCGAGGGAACATCACGGCTCACAACGTGAGATAATTCGGCTCGAAAGCTGGCAGAACCGGCAATGACGCACACGTTGTCACCGACCATCGGAATCCTGGCGGGCATGGGCCCGAGGTCGACCGCGCCGTTCATCGATCTGGTGGTGACCGAGTGCCAGATTCTTTACGGCGCCCGGGACGACATCGACTTCCCGAAGATGGTGATCTGCTCGCAGCCCGCCCCCTTTTTCGAGGATCAGCGCCCGGTCGACCACGCCGGTCTCGAAGCTGCGGTGCGCGAGGGGTTGGAGACGCTGGAGGACGCAGGGGCTTCCTTCATGGCCATCGCCTGCAACACCGCGCACCTGTACTACCCGCAACTTGCGGCCACTTCGAAAGTGCCTTTGCTGAACATGGTTGAGTTGACGGTGTCGGCCGCCCCCGAATCGGCCCGCCGCCTGGCGGTGGTCGCAGCCCGGCCCACCGCCGAATCGCACCTCTATCAGGACGGCTTTCGTCGGCGCGGCTTCCACGTGGTGGATATCGACTGGCAGAAAGACATCGACCGCATTCTCGCGGCCAGCCGGACCTCCAGCGATCCCATCCAGTTCCGGTCGTTGTGGTCGGGAATCGTCGACCGAGCCGCGAAGGCCCGGGTCGACGCCCTCGTGGTGGCTTGTCTCGATCTCAGCGCCCTGCTCGCGCACGCGGGCACCGGGGTGCCCATCCTCGACGCCTCCCGCTGCCTGGCCCAGACCATCGTGAAAACCTGGTTGGCCGCGCGGGCCGCCTGAAGTCGAAGAGCCGCCCTCTTTCGCGGGAACCTTTCCGCGTCCGAAACGTCAAGGTATACAAGGCGATCGTCTGCCTTCCCGGGAGGGAACTCAATGGAAAACCTATGGCGGGACATCCAGTACGGCGCGCGCATGCTCCGAAAATCGAAGGGTTTCACGGCCATAGCGGTGTTGACCCTGGCCCTTGGCATCGGAGCCAACACCGCGGTGTTCAGCGTGGTGAACGCCGTGCTGCTGAAGCCGCTGCCCTACGGAGACGCCTCCCGGCTGGTGTTCCTGACCGAGTGGTCGGAACAGGTGCCGAACATGAGCTTCTCCATGGCCAATTTCAAGGACCTGCGCGATCAGAACCGTGTGTTCGATTCGGTGTTTGGCACCAACAACACGAGCTTCATCCTGACCGGCGAAGGTGGTGAGCCGGAGCGTTTGAACGTGCGTCAGGTGACCTCGGGGATCTTCGACACTCTTCAGAAGCCGCCCCTTCTCGGCCGCGCATTCACCGCGGACGAGGACAAGCCGGGCGCCCCGCCGGTGATCCTGCTATCGGAAGGGCTTTGGGAACGGCGTTTCGCCCGCGACCCGGGTGTCGTCGGAAAGACCCTGACCCTGAGCGGTGAGAGCTTTTCGGTCATCGGGGTCATGCCGGGATCGTTCCATGGCTCGTGGAAGACCACGGATGGCTTCACCCCCCTGCTCCGTCTCGAGGACCGGCTCGGCGGAGAAGCGCGGCGCGGCAATCATCCGGGGATCTACGTGGTGGGGCGCATGAAGGACGGCGTCACCGTCGATCAGGCCCGCACCGACGTGAAGGCCATCGCGAAAAGGCTGACCGAGGAGCATCCTCAGTCGAATGCACGGCAGAGCATGACCGTCGAGCCGATGATCGACGCGGTGGCCGGCGATATGAAGCCGGCCCTCATGATGCTGCTCGGCGCCGTGTTTCTGGTGCTTCTGATCGCCTGCGCCAACGTGGCGAACCTGCTCCTCTCGCGGGCGGCCGACCGTCAGAAGGAAATGGCGCTGCGCATGGCCGTGGGGGGAGGGCGGGGCCGGCTGATCCGCCAGCTCCTTACCGAGAGTGTTCTTCTGTCGTCACTCGGCGGCCTCGTCGGCGTGGGCCTGGGCTTCGCGGGGGTGAAGGGTCTGGTGGCGAGCCTTCCCACCAACGTGCCGCGGGCGGATGAAATCGGAGTTGACGGCTGGGTGCTCGCGTTCACCGCGGTGGCGGCGGTTCTGACCGGGCTGGTGTTCGGCATGGCCCCCGCCTGGAAGATCTCCAGCACCGACGTGAACGAGACCCTCAAGGAGAACGGCCGTGGCACCGCGACGCCGGGCCAGCATCGGCTGCGGAACACCCTCGTAGTCGCGGAGATCTCTCTCGCCCTGGTGCTGCTGGTCGGCGCGGGACTGCTGTTACGCAGCTTCTTCCGGGTGATCGAGGCGGACACCGGCGTGCGTTCCAAAGGCGTCCTCACCGCCAGCCTGCCCCTGCCGCAGAGCCGGTTCAGCACACCCGAATCGCGCGCGGCCCTTATCGAACAGGTTCTCGAAAAGGCGAAGGCGGCGCCGGGGGTGCGCTCGGCCGCGGCCACCCTGCCGCTGCTCGGCGGGTGGCAGAGTTCGTTCCAGGTGGAAGGCCGGCCCGAACCTCAGCCTGGCCAGCGTCCCTCGGCCGATACCACCCGCGTCACCCCCGATTACTTCAAGACGATGGGCGTCCGCGTTCTCGAGGGACGGGTTTTCGAGCCCACGGATCGTGTCGGGACAACGCCCGTGTGTTTGATCGACGAAACGTTCGCGAAGGCCCACTTCCCGGGCGAGAGCCCGCTCGAGAAAAGAGTGAAGTTCGGCAGCCTGGCCGACGCCACCTCACCGTGGCTCAAGATCGTCGGTGTCACCGCCCACGTCAAGAACTACGGCGTCGATCAGCCATCGCGGGTCGAGATCTACCTGCCTTACTACCAGTTCAACTCGAGTCAGCCGACCATCGTTCTCGAGACTGCAGGAGATCCTTCAGCTCTCGCGGCGAGCCTGCGCGAAGCGGTGCGGAGCGTCGACCCGGAGATCCCGCTTTTCGCCGTGCGCACGCTTGAGGAGATCATCGCGTCGCAGACCGCCCAGCGCCGGCTGGCCGTAGTTCTGATAAGTGTGTTCGCGGGGGTAGCCCTCCTCCTCGCCGCCATCGGGATCTACGGCGTCATGTCCTACGCCGTCAACCTGCGCACCACCGAGATCGGCATCCGCATGGCCCTGGGCGCCGAGCAGCACGACATCTCGCGCATGGTGTTGCGCTTCGGGGTGAAGATGTCGGTCATCGGAGTGAGCGTCGGTCTTGTCGCCGCCTTCGCGCTGGCCCGGACCATGTCCGGACTGCTGTTTGAGACCAGCGTGGCCGATCCCCCCACGTTCTCGATCGTGCCCGTGTTGCTGATGGCCGTGGCCCTCGTCGCCTGCTACGTTCCGGCACGACGAGCCACCCGCGTTGATCCGCTGGTCGCCCTTCGCTCGGAGTAGCCACTACCAACTTGATTTAGTGTTCCCAGATGACGGGACTCGCGGACGACCTCACCACCGCCCTGCGGCAGATTCGTCGACAACCAGGCTTCGCGCTGGTGGTGGTCCTCACCCTCGGCAGCGCCATGGGAATCAGCACCGCCCTCTTCTCCATCGGCGATCGGTCTTGGTCGCGCGAATGGCCGGTGCCCCAGGCAGACCGGATCGTGGCCGGGTGGATGCACTTGTCGGTGGCGGAGGTGCGTTACTGGGCTGACCACTCGACTACCTTCGAGGGAATGGCCGCGCACCAGATCGGTTTCTCGAAACACCGGATCGAAGGACGCCGCGTCTTCTACGACTTCGTCACCACGAATTACTTCGATGTCCTTCGCGTCCCCATCGTGCTCGGCCGGAGGTTTGCGGACACCGACGAACACCTCGCCGGCGCAGAACCCGAGGCGGTGATCAGCTATCGAACCTGGGAGGAACGGTTCGACCGCGATCCAGGGATCATCGGGAAGAGAGTGCCGCTTGGAAGTTCACCTTTCACGATCAGCGGCGTCGCCGCTCCGGGCTTTGAAGGCGGGGGCACGCCCCTCCGAAGGCACCTCTGGTTCTCACTGTCCGCACGAGAAGCCCTTCAGATCGCGAGGGCCCCCATGACGGATCCAGAAAAAAGGCCGCGGGAGGTGCGCATGTTCGGGCGGCTCGCACAGGGAGTAGGAATTACACGGGCAAACGCAGAGCTTCTGGCCTTGAGCGAGCGCTTCTGGGCGGAACGGGGATTGAAGGCGGAGAGAGTCTCGTTGCAGGGGGCGGACACCGCCTCGCAATCTCCGAAGAGCGCCCAGGAGACGGCGACTTACTACACCATGCTTCTGGCGATCGCGTTCCTCTGCATGATCGCCTGCGCCAATGTCTCGAATCTCTTCCTCGCCCGAGGCCATGCCAGGCGTGGCGAGATCGCAGTGCGTTTATCCCTCGGTGCCTCGCGCCCGCAACTGGTCAGGCAGCTCCTAGTCGAAGCGCTTCTCCTCTCCCTCAGCGCGGGCGTTCTGGGAATAGCCTTCGCCTCGCTCCTTCCCGCTCATTTCTTACGCAGCGCGCCCGACGTGTGGGAGATGGTGCGGATCGGGTTCCACCTCGATGCCCGTGTTTTCGGGTGGGCTCTGCTGCTGTCGACCCTCGCTTGCGCCGTTTTTGGCCTGGCCCCGGCCCTCAGGGTCACGGGTCTGCGCGCGAGTGAGATCTTGAAGGATACGAACGGCCAGTCGAGCCCGTCTCTCCGCACCTCGCTGACTTCAATGCAGGCTTTCGTCTCGGTGATGGCCCTCGGCATCGCGGGCCTCGTGGTTCGAAGCGACACGGTCGTTCAAGGAAGGGCCCTGGCGCAGCGCATGGAAGGTCTGGTCATGGTTCGGCCCGTGCTCCCCAAGGAGTACGACGCGGCGCGGGTGAAGGTCGCAAGGGCCAGACTCTTCGAGAACTTGAGAGGCGTGGCCAGTTCGGAACAGATCGCAGCCGTCCGTGAGGATCCCCATCTTCCCGTGATCGGAGAGCGAGCAGATCTAGCGGTCTCACATGGTTACTTCACCGTGATGGGTCTGTCGTTCCTCGCGGGCCGTGCGTTCGATTCGACCGATCCGGCGGATCGGGTGGCGGTGATCAGCGAGACCCTCGCGAGGACGTTGTGGCCCGGCGGGAATGCCCTTGGGAAGTCCCTCGTCGCCAGACTGGCAACAGCCACACCCCGTGAAGTGATCGGTGTCGTGCGGGACGCGAGCCCAGGCGAACTTGCGTCCTATGCTCCGATCGCTGCGGCCGACCTGAACCTGTTCCTCGTCCGCGATTCGGAGTCGCGCTTCAGGGGACGCGCGGCGGGAATCGCCCGATCGGTGGATCCTAATCTCCAACTCGACATCACGGGAGGCGAACTGTGGCTGACCCAGACCTCTCCGGGCGCTGTTCTCACCACACGCCTCTTCGGCGAATTCGGCGCGTTCGCCCTCGCCCTGACGGCGGTGGGCCTCTTCAGCCTTTCCGAGTACCTCGTGCGTCAGCGCACACGGGAGATCGGCATTCGAACCGCTCTGGGGGCTCGACCGCGCCACATTCTGAGCACCATTCTGAAACCCGCAACCCGCTCCCTCGCATCCGGACTCGCGGCCGGCACGCTCGCGGCGATACTCAGCGGGTTCCTCATGCGGCGCTGGGGCCTACCGACCGGTGTCCATCCCCTGGACACGACCAACTACGCCGTGGTCGGGCTGCTGATGGTGGGCGCGGGTGTTCTCGCCATGGGCCGGCCCGCCATCAAGGCGATGCGAGTCGAGCCAAGCGAGGCGCTGCGGTATGAGTAACCGCCGCCCGAAGTCGGCACTCAAGGATTCAACAGCACCGCCATCGTCGCGAACCGTGCGATCGTGCCATCCGTCATTGCCGTGTACATCACCTGCAAACGCGGATCGCCCGTCGGGCTCAACATCACGAAGTCGTCGAGATAGCCTGATTCAGTAGCAGTGAGTTCTCGGCCCGAGGGCCAGACAAAACGCACGGTGCGACCGGTGGCGAGCGGCTCCCAGTCCTCAAACTCGACGACGTTCGGGTCGCCGGTGGACGCCGCGTCGGCATAGGCCACGCGCTTAGGACCGAGCCAGGGCAGGCGCGAGCCCGCGACGATGCCGGTCATCTCCGTTGGATTGCCGTAGTACATCTTGTAACGACCGCCGCCCACGTGCACGGGCATGGGCGCCTGGATGTTCTCGAACAACTTCGGGCAACCATTGGCCGAGTACTGCACCACCCAGCGCGCGCCGTCCCACAAGGCATACGCCGTGGTGCGCGCAGCGCGGCTGCACGCGGTGGCTCCGCTCACCGTGATCACCATGAACGTTCCCGGCGCCTCGTGGAAGCGCCAGTCGTCGAGCAAGGGGTAGCCGATCTTGAACTGACGCGCATCGGTGAATCCGGGATTGCCGCCGGGGTCGCTCGCGATCGACCCATCGAGGACCGGCGCGCAAGGACCTCCCGCCGAATAGTCAGCGGCGGTGAAACACACCGTCGCCGCTCCCTGATGGAAGTCGCGGCCGATGAAGCCGTCCTGGGAGTCGAGGTGCATGATGCGCGTCCGCCCGTCGGCTCCGAGGGCTTCGAAGAAGAGCCGGGTCACGCCACTCGCGAGCGGAACGGCCTGACCGGTGGCCACGTCGGCCACGAGGGTCGCGTCCGGATTGGGCGAAACCAGGCCGGTGCTTCCGGCCAGACTGGTGAAGTACAGCACGCTCTCTGGAACACTCGATGCCACCGCTTCGCTCACGCCGACCGCGAGTCCCTTCGTGGACTGGGTCATGGGACCGTAGTAGATCTGCACCCGGCCGCGCACTTCGGCCGGAGCCTCGGGGCCGAAGCGAGTGGCGTGGATCTTCACGTTGCCATCGGAGACGATCTTCACCGCCTGGTTGATGGAGTCGCCGCTTGCCTGGATCTGCCAGATCTCGTCCTCGGTGGCGGCGGTAACCCGGTCATTTGACGCGGCGGCAACCGCGGATGAACACGCGGCATCGCTGCACGCGGTGATGTCGATGGAGAATCTTGTGCCCGCGGGCAAACCTTCGAACGTGACGCGGCTTCCGCCCGCGGCCACCCGACTCGTGCGAAGGATCGGGCCGCCTCGCTCCCGGGCAGCCACGCGGTAGTGATCAACGTCGCCTTGAAGCGGCGCGAACGATACCTGGAGGCGGGACGAGGACCGGAGGGCGCGACCGTCTCGCCGAGCCTCGGCGGGCGCTTCCGCGCGCAGAGCGGCGTCCCAGCCGGGCGCCACGACGCCCTCCCGATGCGCGATCGCACCGCCGGTCGCGCCCATCGAGGCGGTGGCCGCGACCAGGGCCAGGAGAACAACCGCGCCTTTCACGTTGACAGAAGGGGGGGTCATGACAATGGAGGCTATCAGTCGCCCCGCCGCGGAACCTGGGGGGTCGCCAAACTTTGCCCGCGGGGAAGCAGTGCAGTAACTTGCCCGCAACCGCCGTCCCGTCCCCACGAAGAGCCAAACCCGCCACAGGAGCGTCCTCCATATGACCGTCAATGACAGCCGCGGGGCCTTCGGCTCGCGCATCGGATTCATCCTGGCCGCCGCGGGCTCGGCGGTGGGGCTCGGCAACATCTGGGGCTTCCCCATGCAGGTTGGCAAAGGGGGCGGCGCGGTCTTCGTCCTGATCTACCTCTTCTGCGTCTTCGTGATCTGTTTCCCGATCATGATCGCGGAGATGGCGCTGGGCCGGTCGTCCGGCCGCAGCCCGGTGCAGGCCTTCGCGGTGACGAAGCCCAACACGCCCTGGTGGCTGGTGGGCGCTTTGGGAGTGATCACCGGCGTCTTCATCCTGTCTTTCTACGCCGTGATCGCGGGATGGACGCTGGCCTACGTGTGGTTCTCGGCCCAGGGCGGCATGGGCGGCAGCCCCGAAGAGGTCTCGGCCTTCTTCACCAGATTCGTGGCCCAGGGCGGACGAAACGTGGTGCTCTCGCTGACCGTCCTGGTGGCCACCGCGGTCATCCTGCTGGGCGGCGTACGCGAGGGCATCGAGCGCGCCTCGAAGGTGATGATGCCGGCCCTGCTTCTCATCCTCATCGCCCTCGCCTTGCGCGCTCTCACCTTGCCCGGAGCGGCCCAGGGAGTCGCCTACTACATGACGCCGGATTTCTCCGGACTGACAAGTCCTCAGGTCTTGAACGCCGCACTGGGCCAGGCCTTCTTCTCGTTGAGCTTGGGCATGGGCGGAATGCTGACCTACGGCAGCTATCTCTCACGCCGGACCAACATCGCCCATTCCGCCGCCTGGGTGGCCGGCCTCGACACGGTGGTCGCTCTGCTCGCCGGCCTGATCATCTTCCCCGCAGGCTTCTCGATTTCCGGGTTCGATCCCTCCGCGGGCGGCCCAGGCCTGATATTCACCGTACTGCCCCGCCTCTTCGACAGCATGCCGGGCGGACATCTCTTCGGCGCCGCCTTCTTCGTCCTGCTCACTCTCGCCGCCCTCACCAGCACCATCTCCCTGCTTGAGGTCCCCACCGCCGCGCTGATCGATCGCGGATGGCCGCGCGCGAAGGCGGTGACCGCCCTGACCATTCTGATCACGCTGCTGGCCGTGCCCTCGGTGCTCTCGCAAGGCGCCGTGCCGGCCCTCGGCCAACTCCCCATCGTGAACCTGTCGTACCTCGACCTGATGGCGACGGTCTGGAACAACTGGGCCCTGCCCATCGGCGGCCTGTTGATCTCGATCTTCGTCGGCTGGGTGTGGGGCGCGGAGAACGCCATCGCCGAACTCACGGCGGAAGGGCAGCGCCTTCCCGCCGCGCGACTGTGGGCCTTTCTCATCCGCTACGTGTGTCCCGTCGCCATCCTCTTCATCATCGTGATGACCGCACGCGACTTGCTTGCGGGGTGAGTCGTCGCGAAGGGCGACCACCAGGGTCGCCCCTACATTCGCGGTTCGGAGCGGCTCTACCGGCCTAGCCAGCCGCCATCCACTGCGAGGATGTGGCCGTTCACGTAGTCCGAGGCGCGGGAGGCGAGGAAGACCGCCGCGCCGCCGAGGTCTTTGGGGTCGCCCCAGCGGCCGGCGGGGATGCGCTCGAGGATCTGGCGGTTGCGGGTCTCGTCCTTTTGCAGCGCCTCAGTGTTGTCCGTGCGCATGTACCCCGGCGCAATGGCGTTCACGTTGAGCCCCTTGCCCGCCCACTCGTTCGACAACTCGCGGGTGAGTCCGGCCACCGCGCTCTTGGCCGCGGCGTAAGCCGGGACATTCAGCCCACCCTGGAACGAGAGCAACGAGGCGATGTTGATGATCTTGCCCCCCGCTCCGGCCGTGAGCATGTGCCGGCCGGCGGCGCGACAAAGCCGAAAGACGCCGTGCAGATTGACGTCGATCACCGCCATCCAGTCCTCGTCGGACGTGTCGACGGTGGGCGCGCGGCGGATGATGCCCGCGTTGTTGACCAGGATGTCGAGGCGGCCGAGCGCGGCCACGGTCTCGCGCACCAGTCGGTCGGGAGTGGCAGGGTCGGCCATGTCCCCCACCACTTCGAGCGCGCGCCGGCCCGCTCCTCGAACCCGGGCCGCGGTGGCCGAACCGGGAGTGTGGTTGCCGTGCACCGCCACGTCGGCCCCGGCTTCTGCGAGAGCCAGGGCGATGGCCGCGCCGATGCCGCGCGAGGCTCCGGTCACGAGGGCCACCTTGCCCTCGAGAGAAAACAGCCGGTCAGACGCCATCGGCCAGAGTCCCGAGGTTGAGGCCCAGGTAGGCCCGAGCGTTGTGGAAACAGACATTGCGAATGGCGTTCCCCAAGAGTTCACGATCGTCGGGAAGGAGGCCGGCGCGCACGTCGTTCCCGAGAAGATTGCAGACGAGGCGTCGGTAATACTCGTGCCGCGAATAGGAGAGGAAGCTGCGCGAGTCCGTGATCATCCCCACGAAGCGGGAGAAAAGGCCGAGGTTCGACAAGGCCCGGAGTTGCGCCTCCATCCCGTCTTTCTGGTCAAGGAACCACCAGGCCGCGCCGTACTGCATCTTGCCGGGGACGGAGCCATCCTGGAAGTTGCCGATCATGGTGGCGAAGACTTCGTTGTCCCGCGGGTTGAGGTTATAGAGGATGGTCTTCGCCAGCTGATTCGCCTCGTCGAGGCGGTCGAGGAACCGGGCCAGGGGCGCCGCTTGATCGAAGTCGCCGATCGAGTCGAAACCCTTGTCCGGCCCCAGGGTGCGACGGGCCCGCGCGTTGGTGTTGCGCAACGCACCGAGATGGAACTGCTGCACCCAGCCCCGCTGGTGGTCCAACACTGCGAGGTGATGCAGCAGCCCCGAGCGGAACCGCGCCCCCGCACCGTGGTCGAGAACTCGCCCCGTGCGCAGTGTGCCGAAGGCCAGGGCCAGTTCGGCCTCGGTGAAGGGCTCGGCGTCCATCCGCTCGAGACCGTGGTCGGAGGCGCGGCAGCCCATCTCGTGGAAGGCGGTGTGCCGCCGCTCGAGAGCGCCCAGCAGTTCGCCCCAGGTCCCGATGCTCGTGCCCGCCGCTGCCTCGAGCGCGTCGACCCAGGCGTTCCAACGAACTGGATCCTCGAGGGCCAGAGCCTTGTCGGGCCGCCAGGTCGGATAAACCCGTGTCGCCGGATTCTTCCGTTCGGCCAGAGCCCGATGGTGCTCGAGTGAATCGACAGGGTCGTCAGTGGTGCAGACCGCGGCCACGCGGAACTGCTGAAGCAGGCCAAGCGTGGTGAAGCCGTCCTCCTGCAACCGTGCCGTGGTGCGATCGTAGATCGACCTCGCGGAGCCTGGGTTGAGGAGCTCGCCGATACCGAACGGCTTGAGCAGCTCCATGTGCGTCCAGTGGTAGAGCGGATTCCGGATCGTCTCCGGCACCGTCTTCGCCCACGCCTCGAACTTCTCAAAGTCGGTGGCGTCTCCGGTGCAGAAGCGCTCGGCCACGCCGTTCGCGCGCATGGCCCGCCACTTGTAGTGGTCGCCATCGAGCCAGATCTCGGTGATCGATCGGAAGCGATGGTTGGTGCGGATCTGATCCACCGGAAGGTGGCAGTGGTAGTCGATGACGGGCAGGTCCTTCGCCACATCATGGAAGAGGTGGCGGGCCAGATCCGTCTCGAGGAGGAAGTCGTCGTTTATGAAGCTCATGGGATCAAGCTCCCGGGGTCGCCGATCAGGCGTCGAGTTTTGCCGGCTCGGAGTTTGGTATCAGCAGGTGGATGATGATGAGCGCCACCAGATACGCCGAACCCGCGATCAGGAAGATCAGGAAGTAACTGCCGGTCCGGGTGAGGATCTCGCCGACCACCAGAGCGATCAGCATGCCGCCGATGGCTCCCGCGGTGCCGCCGATGCCCACGACCGACCCGACCGCGCGCCTCGGGAACATGTCGGAGGTAAAGGTGAACAGATTCGCCGACCAGCCCTGGTGAGCGGCAGCGGCGAGGGAAACCAGGGCGACTGCGAGCCACAGGCTCTTCACCTGCGACGCGAACATGATCGGCACCACGCAGAGCGCGCACACCAGCATCGCGGCCTTGCGCGCCTTGTTGGTGGTCCAGCCCCGTTTGATCCAGTGCGACGACAGCCAGCCGCCGCCGATGCTGCCGACGTCGGCCACGAGATAGATCACGACCACGGGCGGACCGATGGTGGTGAGGTCGATGCCGTGGTTGCGCTTGAGGAAGTCGGGGATCCAGTAGAGATAGAGCCACCAGATGGGGTCGGTCAGAAACTTGCCGATCGCGAACGCCCAGGTCTGGCGATGCGGCAGCAGGTTCTTCCAGGGGATGTGGGTGATCGCTTCGGGGGGATCAGAGCGGATGTGAGCGAGTTCAGCCGCGGTGACCGTAGGGTGCTTCTCGGGCGACTCGTAGTTCATCCACCAAAGGGCCAGCCAGACAAAACCGATGGCGCCGGTGGCGAGGAAGGCCACTTCCCATCCCCAGTGAAGCGTGATCCAGGGAACCATGATGGGCGCCCCAAGCGCGCCGAGGTTCGTTCCCGAATTGAAGATGCCGGTGGCGAAGGCCCGCTCTTTTTTGGGGAACCACTCGGCCACGGTTTTGATGGAGGCCGGGAAGTTCCCGGCCTCACCGATCCCGAGAACGAAGCGGGCCAGAGCGAAGCCCGCGGCCGCGCCAGTCAGCAGCACGAAGGAGGGCGGGTTGATGAGAACCGTGGGTACGGCCAGGCCGGGGAACGCTCCCGCTATGCCGTGCGCCATGGCGGCAAGGCTCCACAGGCCGACCGCAACCGCGAACCCTTTCTTCACGCCCATGCCGTCGATGACCCGGCCCGCGATCACCAGACCGATCGCGTAGGCGAGGGAGAAGCTGAAGATGATGGCCGCGTAGTCACGCTCGGTCCACGAGAACTCGGACTGCAGCGTGCCCTTCAGAATCGCGATGATCTGCCGATCGAGATAGTTGATCGCGGCGGCGCCGAAGAGCAGTGCGCACACGATCCACCGGACGTAGCCGAACTTGAACATCTTCTCTGCCATGGGAACTCCCTCGGGCTGTGCGACGGCTACGCTACAAACTTCTGCCAGATGCGGCCGGTCGGGAACTCGTATTCCGCGATTGATTGGGGCTTGATGTCGATGCTGTACCCGGGGCGCAGGGGCGTCACATAGCGGGCGTTCTTCGCGATGCACGGATCGACAAAGTGCTCGTGCAGGTGATCGACGTATTCGCACAACCGATCTTCGAGCGATCCCGAAACCGCGATGTAGTCGAAGATGGAAAGGTGCTGGACGTACTCGCACAGGCCGACGCCGCCCGCATGCGGGCACACCGGCTTCTTGAACTTCGCCGCCATCAGGATCACCGCCACCGCCTCGTTCACGCCACCCATGCGGCAGGAATCGACCTGGACGAACTTGATCGCATCCGCCTGGAGCAGCTGCTTGAACATCACCCGGTTCTGGCAGACCTCGCCCGTGGCGACACCGATGGGCGCCACCGCGCGGGCGATGCGGGCATGGCCGAGGATGTCGTCGGGACTCGTCGGTTCCTCGATCCACCAGGGGTTGAAACGCGCGAGGGCCTTCATCTGGGTGATCGACTCTTCGACATCCCAGCACTGATTCGCGTCCATCATGAGCTTGCGCTCTTGGCCGATCTCCTCGCGCATGATCGCGGCGCGGCGGACGTTGTCCTCGAGGTTCTGGCCGACCTTCATCTTGAAAGCAGTCCAGCCCTGACTGATCGCCTCCTTGCAGAGGCGGCGGACTTTCTCGTCGGGGTAGCCGAGCCAGCCGGTAGAGGTGGTGTAGGCGGGGTACCCATCGGCGCGCATCTCGGCTTCGCGGGCCTGCCGACCCTCGCGGCGCGCTTGAAGCATCTCGATCGCTTCCTGCGGTTTGAGCACGTCGGTGATGTAGGTGAAGTCGATGGTCGAAACGAGCTGCTCGGGGGAGAGATCGACGAGATGCTTCCACATCGGCTTCTGCTCGCGCTTCGCCCACAGGTCCCACACCGCGTTGAGGATCGCGCCCGTGGCCATGTGGAGGATGCCCTTCTCCGGGCCCAGCCACCGGAGCTGCTTGTCGACGGTGAGAGCGCGGACGAACGTCCGCATGTCGGCCACGATGTCGTCGAGGCGTCGGCCCACCACGTGATGCTTCAGCGCGTGCACGGCGGCGACCACGATCTCGTTACCCCGGCCGTTGGTGAAGGTCAGGCCGTGGCCTTCAAGCCCCGTCCCGGTTTCGAGGACCACGTAGGTCGCCGAATAGTCGCCGAGATTGAGAGCATCCGAACCGTCCGCCTGGGCGGAAGTGGGGAAACGGATGTCGCGCACAACAAGATTTGTGATTTTCACTGGTTGACACCACTCGCAAGGAAACCGCCATCAACGGTGAGAACTTCGCCATTCACGAAACTCGACCCCTCGGAAGCGAGGAAGACGCAGGCCGGCGCCAGCTCCTCCACGCGGCCGAAACGCTTGAGCGGAGTGCGGGTCAGGAACTCCTGGCCGCGGCCCGATTCATCGAGGAGTTTTGTATTGAGTGCGGTCCGGAAGACGCCCGGCGCGATCGCATTGACGTTGACACCGCGCGGACCCCACTCGACCGCCAGCGCGCGGGTGAGGCCTGCCACCCCGGACTTGCTCGCGGTATAGGCCGCCACTTCAAAGAGGCCGATGAACGACGCCAGCGACGCCACATTGATGATGCGTCCGTAGCCCTTGTCCAGCATGGCTCGTCCGAACACCTGGCTGGAGCGGAACGTCGCGGTGAGGTTCGTGGCGATGATGGAGTCCCACTCTTCGTCGGACACGTCGAGGCTCGGTGTGCGCTTCGTGATGCCGGCGCAGTTCACCAGGATGTCGACCTTCGAGAACGCCTTCAAGGTGGCGTCGAGCGAAGCCTGCAAGGCCTTACGGTCGAGGGCGTCCGCGGTGAGGCGCAGACTGCGGCGACCCATCGCTTCAACCGACGCCGCGGCCTGGTTCACCATGTCGACGCGGCGCGAGACGGGCACCACGTCGGCGCCCGCCGAAGCCAGGCCCTGGGTGAGGGCGAGACCGATGCCCGATGTTCCCCCCACCACCACCGCCACCCGCCCCGAGAGTTCCAGCTCCTTCATCTGAGATCCTCGCAATTTTCTTGCGTCTATTTGCTTCCGGCGGGCGGACGCTTCGCCGGGCGTCCTTCTTCCTCGGACGCCTGAGCTTGACGGGCCAGGGCGAGGTGCATGCCCATTTCTTCGCGGGCCTTGTCTGGCTCCCCCGCCTTGATGGCGCGGTAGATGCGCCGATGCATCTCCGCCGATTCCTTCAGGTCATGCGCGCGCTCGACGGTGAGCTTTCGGGTTTCGTAGACGAGGCCGGAAATGGTGTCGATCAGGGTTGCGAGGACCGGATTCCCCGAGGCCGCGGCCACCGCCTTGTGGAACTGCACGTCGTGGATCAGGAACTCCTGGGGATCGTCGAGGGAGGCGAACATGGCGGTCACCGCGTCGGCGAGCGCGGTGATGCGCTCCATGGTCGCCCGTTCGGCGGCCAGTCCGGCGGCGCCTACTTCAAGCACCCGCCGCGCCTCGAACATTTCGTCTCGCGTGAACCCATGCAGAGCGGCCAGGAAACTGAGGGGCGCGCCGCCGAGATGAGGCGGGCCGTCGGCTATGAAAGTACCGGCGCCCTGTCTCGACTGGATGACTCCGAGGGCCTGAAGGGTCTGAAGACCGGAACGGAGTGATGGGCGACTAACCCCGATTTCCTGAGCGAGGTCCCGCTCGGCGGGCAGGCGCATGCCGGACTTCAGTCGGCCGGCCTCGATTTGACGCCGGACATAGGCCACCACCTGCCCCGCAGCGGGGACTTCGGAGATGGGCCCGGGGGTTCGAACAATCTTAGAGGTCTTACCTTTAGTGGCTGCAGGCATTTTCTTGAATCAGCTCCCAATCCGTCGGCATCTCCCGTGGACCGGCCGACACCTTGAAGGCGTCCGGGCAGATTGTACCGGATATATCAATATTTTGGCCTCGAAATCCTGTTCCACGACGGAATTTTCCCAGGCCCGTTTTGGGCGGCCTGGGGTCCCGCCCCCTCAGCCGAGTTTCCTGGTGGTCGGACCATTAGCCTCTCGACGGTTGCCAGGTGGTTCAGCGATCGATCAGAATCATCCCACGGAGCCCCTGCATGAAACGACAACTATTGGCCCTCTTGCTGGCCCTTTCTCCCCCGGCTCACGCCTTCAGTGCGGGCGGTCCCGCGGTGACCGTAGTCGATTCCCGCGGCCAAGGCGACTTCCGGACCATCCAGGCCGCCCTTGATTCCCTGGCCCAGGACGCCCCCACCACGCGACTCATCCTGATCCGCCCGGGGGTTTACGCGGAGAAGATCTACATCACCAAGTCAAAGGTCGCCCTCGTCGGCGACGATCGCAAAAAGACCCGGATTGTGTACGCGGAGCTGCGCCGAAACTGGCGAAAGGACCACCACGACGACTGGGGAGCGGCGGTGATCAACATCGGCGACGCCGTCACCGATCTGGTGATCGCGAATCTCACCGTGCACAACAACTACGGATCGCTCCACGGCGATCACGATCATCAGTTCGCCATCCGCAGCGGTGGATCGGCCACTCGCCTGTCTCTTCTCGGAATCGACGCCATTGCCGACGGAGGCGACACCGTGAGCCTGTGGAACACCGCCACCGGGATGTACTACTTCGCCGACTGCTACTTCGAGGGCCACGTCGACTTCGTGTGTCCGCGCGGCTGGTGCTACACCACCGACAGTCGATTCTTCGGCCACAACGAGTCGGCGAGCATCTGGCATGACGGGAGCCTCGATGAAGACGCGAAGTTCGTGATCCGCAACTCGACCTTCGACGGAGTCAAAGGCTTCGCCCTCGGCCGGAACAACCGGGACGGCCAGTTCTTCATTCTCGACAGCTTCTTCTCGAGGAACATGGCGGACAAACCGATCTACCAGGCGCCGGGCACGTCGACCTTCCGCTGGCCGCTGCGCGCGTACTTCTGGAACGCGCGACGCGAAGGTGGCCCGCTCGCCTGGCTCGCCGACAACCTCGGTCTCGCCAAGGGCTCGCCTCGGGCCGAAGAGATCGACGCGCGTTGGACCTTCGCGGGGGCGTGGGACCCGGAGGAAACGCTGCCCGCGGTCCTGCCGAGCGCAGCCATACCGAGGCCAGGACAGAACGCGGTGGTCCAGGCGTCCGGCCTCAGGCTGCGCTGGCTCGCGGCGCGAGACGCCGCATCGTATGAGATTCAGTTCAGCGAGCAGGGCGCTTCGACTCCCTCGCGCATGGGCAAGGCGACCGGGCCGACCTTCGATCCTGGGCCCGTGAAAGCCGGAACGACCTACCGCTGGAGGGTCGACACACTCACGAAGGCGGGCCAGAGGATCTCGGGCCCGACGTGGGCCTTCACAACACGCTAAGCGCAAGCGGTTGGGCCGCACAGACCGGATCGCTACACTGGGTGAAGCGACTTCTGGAGGGCTCAATGAAACAGCGTGGAACTGAGGTTTCGCGGCGCCATGTCCTGGCCACCGCGTTGGCCGTCCCATTCGCGACTGCCCGCTGTGGCGGGGCTTCACCTGGGAGCCCCTCTGGTCAGGCGTCGCCCACACCGGTTCCAGCCGCGACTCCGCCCGACATCGGCCCAAGTGGCTGGGCCCTTCAGACCGCCTCGCCGACGAGCCCGAATCAGAATCGTCACGACGACATCTTCTTCATCGACCGCCAGAACGGCTGGCTCGTCAATCCGCGGGCGGAGGTCTGGGCCACTCAGAATGGCGGTCAAGACTGGCAGCAAGTCGCGAAACTCGACAGCGATGTGTTCCTGCGCTGTGTCGGGTTCGCTTCGCCCTCAAACGGCTGGGCGGGCAACCTGAACCGCACCGGCGGCGCACCGAGCCCGGACTACTCCCTCTTCGAGACCCTGGACGGCGGGCGCACCTGGGCGAATATCTCGAGCCGCATTCAAGGAGCCGCGGTGGTGGGTCTTTGCGGCATGCGTTTGCCGGCGCCCGACACCATCGTGGCGGCGGGTCGGTGGAATGGCCCGGCGGTGTTCGTGAAAAGCACCGACGGCGGCCGCACCTTTACGTCGACAAGCCTTTCCCCGCTCCTGACCGGAGCGATCGATGTCTCCTTCTTCGATTCGCAGCGCGGTTTCGTGGTGGGCGGGCAGGGCGTGGGATCGTCGATCGAGGAGCAGCGCTCGTCTCGTACGGTCATCCTCGCCACCACGGACGGCGGCCAGACCTGGCAGACGCGCTACAGCAGCGCGGCGATTGGGCAATGGGCATGGAAGATTCAGTTCGTCGACAGTGAGGTCGGCTACGTGACGACCGAAGGGCCGAATCCAGAAGGCGTGATTCTGAAAACGACCGACGGCGGCCTCACCTGGCGCCCGCTGCTGGTGCGATCGGGGGTGTCCTTCGAGGGTGTGGGATTTGTCAGCCGAGACCTCGGTTGGGCCGGGAGTTTCCCGTCGCTGTTTCAGACCACCGACGGCGGGGCGACCTGGTCGCGCCTCGGTTTCGGCGCCTACGTCAACCGTCTGCGAGTCATGGGACCCGACCTTGTCTATGCGGCGGGTGATCGGGTCTACCGCTGGACGGTTTGAGGCGGCGGGGGCGGCGCGGTCTTCCGCCTATTTGACCGGGGCCACCATCTGAGAGCCCGGCCGTTTCACGTCCGCGGGTTCGATCACCACGTTGCGGAGAACCAGATCCTCGAGACCCTGGATCAGGCTCCCTTTGGCCACGCCACGGATGGTGCTGTCGAACACGGAGAGGCCGCGCACCGGCGCTCCGGGGAGGCCGCGCACGAAGAACGCGTAAGTCGCCTTCTTGACGGTCAGCCGCTCGATCGAGACATTGCGTACAGTGGGCGGGAACGCGCCGCGCGCGCCTTCCTCGTAGAGCAGATCGATATCTATGGCCGAGCCCACTTCGCCGATTTCGATATCGCGGACGAATACGTTTTCGATGACCCCACCGCGAGTGGCGTTCGTCTTGAAGCGGATGCCGCGCTCGAGGTCGGGGCTGCTCATCACCAGCTTCTCGGCGAACACGTCGCGCACACTGCCGCTGACTTCGCTGCCGATGGTAACGCCCCCGTGGCCGGCGCGCATGGTGGAATTGCGGATCACGATCCGTTCGGAGGGGCGGTTCACGCGCCGACCATCGGCGTTCCGGCCAGATTTGATGGCGATGCAGTCGTCGCCGGTGTCGAACACCGAGTTCTCGATCAGCACGTCGGTGGACGATTCGGGATTCGTGCCGTCGTTGTTGGGGCCGTGTGAGATCACGGTGACGCCGCGTACGGTGACGTTGCTCGACAGCGTGGGATGGATGATCCAGAACGGAGCGTTCTTGATGGTGACGCCCTCGATCAGGATGTTCCGGCTTTCGTAGGGCTCGATGAAGGTGGGGCGAAGGTAATGGCCGGCGCCGTAAACGCGCTCGGCCACGGGGACGCCATCCTCGGCCTGCTGGAACAACTTGTTGCGATCGGCGCGCTGCGTGCCCGGGACCTCGGTGGACCGGCCCTTCCACTTCCACCAGTTCTCGTCAGAGGCCTGGCCGTCGAGCGTGCCTTCGCCCGTGATCGCGATGTTCTCCTGGCCGTGCGCATAGATGAGAGGCGAGAGGCCCATGTACTCGACGCCCTCGAAGCGCGTCTTAACCACCGGCAGATAGCGCGAGGGATCGGTGGAGAAGCGAACGACGGCGCCCTTCTGAATATGGAGGTTGACGCCGCTTTTCAGGTGGATCGCGCCGGTGAGGTAATCGCCCGGGGGGACCACCACGCGGCCGCCGCCTTTCGCCGCGCACTCGACGATGGCGCGGCGGAAAGCATCGGTCGCCTCGGTCTGGCCGTCGGGTTTCGCTCCGAACTTCGTGATCGGGCAGTCAAGGGCGGGGAACGTGGGCGCCTTGATCGCGGCCAGGATGCCGGGCAGGCGCGACCAGGGGTCGGCGGCTGGACTCGACTGGGCCCGGGTCGGTTGCGAGGAAGCAAGAGCGGCGGCCAGGCAGACCGTGGCCACGGCGGCGGTGAGCCGGTGTTTGATGGTCATGTTGCCTTGTTACCTCAGCCGATCCAGGGTGACGCCTTGCATGTCTTCGAACTCCTGATTCTCACCACCCATGCTCCACACGAACGCATAACGACTGGTCGCGGCCCCGAAGTGCATCGACCAGGCCGGCGAGAGCACCGCTTCGAAGTTCCGGACCACGAGGTGCCTGGTCTGTTCCGGCGGACCCATGAAGTGGAAAGCCACCGCGCCCGGATCGAGATCGAAGTACAAGTAGATCTCCGTCCGCCGGGTGTGGGTGTGGGGCGGCATGGTGTTCCACACGCTTCCCGTCTCGAGATCGGTGATCCCCATGACGAGCTGGCAACTTCTGACTCCGCGGGGGTGAATGTAGCGCCGCAGGGTGCGGGCAGTTGCGGTGGCGGCCGCGCCGATGGCCACTGTCTCGGCCTCGGCCTGGCGGACAAGGGCCGAGGGGTGAGCGGCGTGAGCGGGGTGGGAGACGATGTAGAAAAGGGCGGGAGTCTCAGGACGATCGCTGGAGAAGACGATGTCGGTAGCGCCCTTGGATACGTAGTAGAGATCACGCGAAGCGAGCGAGTGGGGCGTCCCGTCGATAATCAGCTTGCCCGCGCCACCCAGATTCGCGATGCCGATTTCGCGGCGATCGGAGAAGTGGTCGGCCTTGATCTCGGCCGGACTCAGAAGGGGCAGGGGTGTCTCGAGGGGGACGGCGGAGCCGATGATGGTGCGCTCCCCTTCCCAGTGCACGAGCTTCACTTCCCCCCTGGTAAACAGGCCTTCAACCAGAAAGCTCTGGCGAAGTTCTTCACCGCTCATGCGGAGGTAGTGGTCGGGATGAACGAGTCGGCGCGTTTCCATGGCTTTCCTACTTTCCAGCACTCTCGTACTCGAGCGCGGCCAGGATGAACGGGCCGACCGCCTTGGGATCGTTGCTGCGGATTTTCTCGTTCACGTAGTACTCGAAAGTTCCGTCCCGGAAGAATCCGCCGTTTGGATCACCCCCGAGCCCAGCCACCTGGCAGACCCGATGGATGCTCATCACGCCCTTCTCATCGGTGGTGATGAACTCCTTGATGACGCCCTCGTGAATCTCCCGGCCGAGCGCGCCGAACCGCGCATCAAGCGATCCCTGGCGCGCGCCCTTCATGAACGCGTAGGCGAACATGGTGGAGGCCGACGACTCGAGATAATTCCCGGCGCGCGAGCCCTTGTCGAGGACCTGCCAGAACACGCCGGTCTTCGGGTCCTGCACCTTCTCCACGGCCGCGGCCAGCCGCCCCAGAATCGCCACCAGTTCTCCCCGGCGCGGATGACCTTCGGGAATGAAGTCGAGGGTGTCAACGAGGCCCATCGCGTACCAGCCCATGGCCCGGCCCCAGAACTCCTTCGAGAGACCGGTCGCAGGATCCGCCCATTTCTGGGCGCGGCTCTCGTCGTAGCCGTGGTACAGCAGACCGGTGCGCGCATCGCGCGCGTGTTTCTCCATCCAGACGAACTGGTTCACCACGTCGTCGAGCAACGCCGGTTCGTTGTAGACACGCGCGTACTGGGCAAGGAAGGGCGCGCCCATGTAGAGACCGTCGAGCCACATCTGGAACGCATAACGCTGTTTGTGCCAGAAGCCACCCTCCTTCGTCCGAGGGTGCTCCTTCATTTGGCGACGCAGGAGGGCGAGCGCTTTCTGGTATTTCTCGTCCTTCGTGCGCTCATACAGAGAGAAGAGCGCCTTGCCGGGGTTGATCCGGTCGATGTTGTACTCGGAGAGTTGGTAGGTCCGAATGGCACCGTCGGCCCCGATCATTTCCTCGTAGTAGCGCTTCGCGTAGTCGAAGTAGCGCGACTCGCCCGTCTTCTCGCCCACCGCGAACACTCCCTTGAGCACGAGACCCTGGGTGTATTCCCACTTCGGCTTCTCGGCGTCGATGGTGAGCGGATTCGGGTCGCGCGTCATCACCGAATCCGCCATGCGAACCGCGAAGGAGGGCGCCGGCGCTGAGGCGGGCGAGAGGCTCGCGGTGTCCGTAGCGGCAACCGCGCAAGCGACGAGGCCGACGCTTAGGGCAAGGGCGGTGCGAAATGAAGTGCGCATGGGACTCCTGGATTCTTGGAGGACTGGAGTATGAGGCGGAACGGGGAACGGGCCGCTCATCGCCGCGGCTCGATCCGGAAAAAGTTGACGTCGGCATGGCCCGGCGCGCTGGTGGCGACAGGATCGGAAGCGATCGTCGGTGGGGCTGAAGCGAAGAGGCCGATCCTGGCCCCGACCCACACTCCTGGCCGCGCCTGGAATGCGGCTTCGGCCCCAACCGAGACGGGCTCCTCAACGAAATCGAAGCGAACCCCGGCTCCTTTCGCGAATGAGGCGCGGAGAGTCACCAGGCCCCCCGGGGCCGTGGCCACCCGTGCCGCCCCATCCCGCGTCACTTCATCGGCGCCGCCAGCATCGACACCCTTGCCTACACCGCGCACCCACACCATCCCCTCTGCCCGCCTCTGCACGCCGATGAAGGCGGTATCACGCCCCATCACGACCAGGCCCGCCCGTTGCCCGAGTTGCAGACCGCTGGCGTCGATCTGCGCGCTCACCGTGAACTCCTCGGCCGGGACCTTTTGAAGCAGAACCGCGGCCAGATGGAAGACGCTATCCGCGGATGCAGGCCGCGGGACGGCCTCCAGTCGAAGCCAGCCGGGACGAGCATTGAGAGACGCCCAGTCGAGTGAAGGATTCGCGTTCCACTGCCATTGAAGGCCCAGCGAGTCCGCGTCGAACTCATCGCTGGTCCGCGGCGCTTGTGCGGGCGCCCCAGCCACCGGCTTGCGGTGCCCGGCCACCGGCTCCCCCACCTCATCGCCGTCGGGGTCAGCTCCGATGATCGGCCAGTCTCCCTTCCAGACCATGGGTTGGAGGTGCACGACCCGACCGTAGGCGCCGCGGTCCTGGAAGTGGAGAAACCATGACTCCCCCGACTTCGTCTCAACCCACGCGCCCTGATGCGGACCGTTCACCTCGGTTCGTCCCTGGCGAAGCACGACCCGATCCTCGTAGGGTCCAACCACGTGCTTCGCACGCAGGACGGTCTGCCATCCGGTGGCCACGCCGCCCGCGGGGGCGAAGATGTAGTACCAGCCGTTCCGCTTGTGGAACTTCGGCCCCTCGATGGTGGGATGGTTCTTCCGACCATCAAAGACCAGGGTATCGGGGCCCGCCGTGCGGAGACCGTCGGCAGTGAGGGGTGTGACGGTCAGGACGCTGTTGTATCCCGCGCGGCTCTTGGCCCAGGCATGGACGAGGTACACATTCCCATCGTCGTCCCAGAGCGGGCAGGGGTCGATCGCGCCTTTGGCCTCTTTCACCAAGGCGAGAGGGGACCAGGGCCCGCGCGGCTCGACCGCGGTGGTAACGAAGATCCCGCGATCGGGATCGCCCACGTAGATCCAGAATCGGCCGGCATGGTGGCGAAGACTCGGCGCCCACAGACCTTTGCCGGGCTGCGGCGTATCGAAGTCGGGGGACGTCAGCCGGGCCGCGGCGTGGCCGACGATCACCCAGTTGACGAGGTCTTTCGAGTGCAGAACGGGCAGGCCGGGAACGCTCGAGAAGCTCGAGGAGACGAGGTAGAAGTCGTCGCCCACGCGAGTGACGTCGGGGTCGGAATAGTCGGCGAATAGGACCGGGTTGATGTACGTCCCGTCACCGCGATCCGGCATCCACGGCGCCTGGGCTTGAGCCGACGACGCCGCGAGAGCAGAGACGAGGATCCCGATCGCGGCGATGGGCGCGTTCATGGAAAGAAGGAGCCGCCGGACGTCGCGCGGCCTCCGCCTAGCGGGGAATGACCCGCGTGGAAACCGGCGAAGCAAGGCGCGCCACGAAGCGGTTCACGTGGGCATCGAAGTCGGCCATGGACTTGAAGTCGCCGCTGCGATCCCAGCCCGTTCCCGCGAAGTAGGGGCCGGGGCCACGGAACCCGAGGATCACGTTGCCGTCTGTCTCCGAAGTCGAAACGAGGCGGCTTGGGTCGACGACCACCGCACATCCCATAAAGCCGTCCTTGCCGTAACGATTCAATTCCTCCCATGCCCGCACCACTCCGGCGCCCTGGTCGATGCGGATGTCGGCGCCCTTCTCCTTCTTGGTGCCCGCGGCGTAGAGCACGTTCGCCGGCAGGGTCGCGCCGTCCTCGGTGGCGTAGAGGTTCTCGAACCGGTTGAAATTCGCGCCGGCATCCAGACTCACCCGCTTGGTCTCCTTGACCTTGACTCCGGCCACGTCCCAGGTCTCGTACTCGAGTTCGAACAAAAGGCGGATGGGCCCGCGCGACAACACGCGCGAGCGACGGAAGTTCTTCGAGGCGAAAAGGCGGGAGTCGGCGAGCAGGCCGCTGCCCCCACAGCCGCGGGTCTTCCCCGCGGCGTAGAAGTCGCCGCCTTCGCCGTGATCCTTGTGGTAGTTGTCCACGAGATACCAGTCGTTCGCCACCAGCCGGCCGGTCTTCTTCACCCACGCATCGACGCTGCTGCTGGTAAGGGGTTCTCGCACCCAGGTCTCGAGCGCCTCGCCGTACATGCGGAACGCGACCTTGTCGTTCTCCCAGACGAAGTCGTCGAACCGTTCACGATTAAAGCGGCCGTAAACGCGGAAGTCTTCGATGCGATAGGTGCGCGTCTCGCCCAGAGTGAGCATGAAGCGCGCGGTGGCGTTCGCGTTGAGGTCCGCCTGAAAGACCAGAGTGTCGTCGTCGTAGTCGCCGTCGGTATCCATGGCCTGGGCGAGGACTTCTTTCGAAGTCCCCTCCACGGCCACTCGAACCCGGCGCAGGTCCGTCGCCTTGCTTAGCCCGGGAAGGGCCGTGAGGGCGACTTCCACGGTCTCGCGCCTCGCGAAGGCGGCGGGGTTTTGAACCACGACCTCCGCGAGCGTCACCGCGGCGGGCTTCGGCGCCGGCGCGGTTTGGGCGAGGACATCGGCAGCGACGGTGAGGAGGAGCACCGTCCCGAAGCGAGAGTGCGAGGAGAACATCAGAAGGTGAGCCTAGCGCCGATCTGGATGTCACGGGGCGAATTTCGGTCGCTGCTGACCTTACCGAAGTTCGCGTTGCGCGGATCCTGCTGCGGCGACCAGAGCACCGTGTAGTTCAAGGCGTTGATGGCCTCGAATCTGACCTGAAGCTTCATGTCTCGGGGCAGCGAGAAGTTCTTGTAGAGCCCGACGTCCATGAGGTGCAGATCGTGAGCGCGCATGTTCTTAAGGGTGGACGGGAAGTAGCGGACGTTGTTGCCTAGCTGAATGCGCTGGTCGGTCCGCTGCTTCGCGGGGTCGGCCGCGCCGTTCGTCTGAGTGGTCCCGTCATTGATGTAGAAGCCGGTGGTATCCCAGCCCGGGCAATCGAGGCCCGAGATCCCGCTTCCCCCAGCGCACTTCTCGCCGATGGTGGACTTGAGCTGGGTGGGATCGCCGTTGTAGTAGATCGACGTGCCCCAGGTGAGGGGGAAGCCGGTCTGATACTGGTAGGTAGCCGAAAGCTGCCAGCCGCCCAGGATCGCGTCCTTCGCCCCCTTCCAGTCGCTGCCCCACTTTTCGCCCTTGCCGAAGGGCAACCGCAGGCTGGTGCCGACAGAGAGACGGTTGGGGCGGTCGTTTGGGGACACGCGGTCTTCGAGCACGCCATCCGCGGGGTTCAAGTAATTCAGCTTGTCGCGGGTAGTCGAGCGGGTGTACTGAACGCTGAACGAGTTGCCGTTACTGAATCGCTTCTGAGCGCTGATCGTGCCTGCGTGATAGCTGTCCGATCCCGCGTTCTCTTGCAGGGTGAACGTGCCGAACGACGGGAACGGGCGAAGGAGCTGCTGACGCTGGACGGTGGCGCCGTTGATGGTGCTGCCCGCGAGGAGACCGGTGAAGGGGCTGGGCACGTTCTGGGTGAGAAAGGACTCCCGCGCGGTATCCCGAGTGAGCGAGGTCGAGAGGTACTGGATGGGGATGTTGTTGGAGGCGCGAGTGGTGGGCAGATTCCGTCCCTGCGAACCCACGTACATGACCTCCACCTTCCAGCCCGCTCCGAAGTCGCGCTGGGCTCCGATCTGCCACCGCGTGTAGTAGGGGCTCTTGCGATCGTACTGAACGAGATTGCCAAGGTTTTGACCGAGCGAACTCGCAAGGCCAAGCGAGGAGCCCACCGGCCGATTGATCTGCCCGCCGGGAAGCGGATTGGTGAGGTTCGCCCCGGTAAAGGTAATCCCGTTGTCGTTGGTGGTCAGCACGGGCGTGCCCACGGAGAAACCCTGCTGGTTGATGTTGTCGAAGAAGTAGTCGTAGCTGAAGAGGCCGATACCGCCACGGACAACCGTGCGATCGTTGATGAGATACGAGAACGCGCCGCGCGGAAGCGGCTTCATGAGGGTGTTATAGGTCGCGCCATCCGCGAACTTGACCCCGCCGCGAACGGCGAAGGACGACGCGGCGATTTCCGCGATGGGATTGCGCGCGTAGTTCGCCTGGGCAGTGGCGGCGATGGGATTGGTGACCGCGGTGTCGAAGCCTGCGAGATTTCGGTTCTCCGCCTCGGCGAGGCCGGGGTTCATTTCGAAACGTAGACCGAGATTGACGGAGAGTCTGGAGTTCACCCGCCAGTCGTCCTGGAGGTAGATCGCGTGCGACCACTGGTTGTAGTCACCTTCGGCCGCCACGTCGAACTGGCTGGAGGCCGTTCCCGGAGTGGCCACCGCGCCGGTCGACACGGTGGGCAGCCCAAGAAGGAACTGAGCCCACGACTGCGCACGGTCGTTCTGGGCGGCCGAGTTGGAGGCCCGGGTATACGCGCCGTTGAAGGCGAAGCGACCGCCCACGTACCCCTCATTGATGATCTTCCAGTTCTGCAGGCGGCCGTCGTAACCAAGGCGGGCGGTGTGGCTGCCATAGAGCTTGGTGAGGCTCGGGGTCAGGGAGTAGCTGTTGAAGGGGCGGCTGAAGCCCTCGCTGAAGTCGGAACGCAGTGAGCCGAGAGAAGCGATGGTCGAGTTCGAGTTGGTGGTGCTGAACGTGCCCAGGGTGATGAAGGGCAGGTACTGGTACCCACCCATGACCTGAAGGGCGGTGGACGAGAAACCGAGATCCGACGGATCGAAGGTCTGGGCTGGATCACGGTACTCGCCGAAACGCGACCAGGCCGCGCGGACGTCCAGAAGCATGGTGCTCGAGAACTGCTGGGTGTAACCGAGGGTGGCGCCGGTGTTCGACCGGTAGTCGTAACCCTGGGTTACCAGGAAGCCGTTGATCTCGCCTTCGCCGGTGGCGTTCGACGCGCCGGCCGCCCAGTTGTAACGATCCTCACGACGCTTGTTGAAGTAGCCGGTGAGGAAGAGCTTCTTCTCGGAGGAGATGTTGTGGTCGATGCGACCGATCACCGCGTTGTAATCGTAGGGGCGCAGTTGATTGGTGAAGTAGTTGGCCACCGTGCCCGGGCGGTTGGGCATCGGATAGTACGCGGCGTAAGCCGCGGCCACCGGGTTGATGCGGTTCGCGGGAATGAGGTTGCCGGGGAAGGGCGAGCGCGTGCCCGTGCTGGTCGCGGTGAGCGGGTCGTAGACCAGGTTCGAGAACTCGGAGAAGTCGCCTGCCCGCATCTTCGCGGTGGGCACCGTGTAGCTCGCGGGTTCCGGCTGGACGTCGCGCAAGTGCTCGGCCCCGATCATGAAGAACGTCCGGTCCTTGAAGATGGGCCCGCTCAGCATGCCGGTGAAGCGGTTGTAGGTGCGGGTGGGCTTGGTGCCGCCCGCACGCTCCGTGAGCAAAGGTGTCTCGGCGCGGCTCGCGTCGCGGTTGAAGTACGAGAACGCGCCCTTCAGCCGATTTTCACCGCTCTTGAGGGCCAGGTTGACCACTGCGCCCGCGGTGTGACCGGACTGCGCGTCGAAGGCATTCGTCTGAACCTTGAACTCGGAGATGGTGTCGGAGGGCGGGGAAAAGCCGACGCCGCGGGCGTTGGACATGTTCGGCGCGCCGTCGATGGTGAACTCGTTGCCGCCCTGCACGCCATTCGCCACGATGCCGCCGAGGTTGGCGTTGTCAGCCGGGCGGGAGAAGTGCAGGTCGGAGTTGTCCATGATCCCGGGGGCGAGTCGGGTCAACATATAAGCCGTGCCGTCCCCGAGCGGCAGTTCCGCTATCTGCTTTGAGTCGACGGTGGTGCCGGTAATCGCGGACAGGGTGTCGAGAATCGGCGCTTCGGCCGTGACCACCACCACTTCGGAGATCCCGCCGGTCGAGAGGGTCAGGTCAATGCCGATGACATCGCCCACCCGCACCTCGATTCCCCGCCGAACCGCGGTTTTAAAACCGTCGAGTTTGGCGGTGACGCTGTAGATCCCCGAGTTGAGGTTGCGGGCCTGATAGGCGCCCTTCGAGTCGGTCACCAGATTCGCGGACACGTTCGTCCCCTCGTTGGTGACAGTGACGCTGGCCCCGGGCACGAGGCCTCCGCCAGAGTCAGTGAGGGTTCCGAGGATGACGCCGCGAGAATCCTGGGCCAGGGCGCCTTGGGGCGCGAGAAGCGCTCCGAGGACCGCGCCCGCCGCGACGAGGTTGCGCAGAAGAGAAAGCTTCATCGATTGAATCTCCACACCAGTTTGCGATTTTTCAGTTCGCGAACCTCGATCGAATCGAGATGCGCAGTCGGGTTGTTCGGAGAGCTTATAGGACCACTTTGGTCAATCTGTCAAGTCTTGTATTACCATTGCCCCTGCCAGAACTTCCTCAACAAGGCCCTATGAACCTCCACTTTATTGCACTATCCGCGATAATCAGCGCCTTTTCTGCCACTAACGAATCACGGGGCAATGAGGGCCAGGATTCTCGATTGGTCCGACCAATCGAGAATTCAGACACGATAGAAGGGGACTTCCCTTTGCAGGGGGCGAGGGTGATCGTCGTGAGCAGTCTCAAGTCCGACGGGGCAGGCTCGCTGCGCGCCGCTCTTCGCGAGACGGGCCCCCGGCTGGTGGTCTTCGAGGTAGGCGGGGTGATTGATCTGGGCGGTGTTTCCCTCAACGTGGAAGAGCCACTCGTCTTCGTGGCGGGCGAGAGCGCCCCCGCGCCGGGAATCACCCTGATCCGCGGCAGCCTGGTCATCGAGGCCCACCACGTCGTGGTGCGACACCTCGCCATCCGGCCGGGGGATGGACGCCTCCGAAGCGACCGCCCGTGGGAACCGGACGGCATCACCATCGCGCGCGACAAAGGGCCGGTCCACGACGTCCTCATCGAGAACTGCTCCGCCACCTGGGCGGTCGACGAAAACGCGTCGATTTCGGGCCCCCGCGATATCCGACCCTCGGACGGGCCCGAGGCCACCGCGCATCGGGTGACTTTTCGCAACAATCTGATCGCCGAGGCCTTGCTGAACGCTTCGCACGCAAAGGGCCCTCATTCGATGGGCCTCCTCGTGCACGACGGAATCAGGGAGGTTGTGATTGAAGGCAACCTCTTCGCCCACAATCGGGAGCGAAACCCGCGGCTGAAGGGCGGCGTGGAGGCCGTGATTCAGGGGAACGTCATCTACAACTGGGGCTCGGCGGCTATTGGCATGGGCGCCCGGGGAAATCGCGAGGTCCTAGATGGGGCCCGCGCCGTGATCCGAAACAATGTGGCCATGGCCGGCCCCGACACCAAGCGCCGCCTTCTGGTGCGCGCGGTGGATCCAGGCGCAGAGGTTGAGGCCGCGAACAATCTGGCCCGCGACTTCGAGGGTGGGGATCTTCCGCTTCTCGACGCCGGGATCGTCCCGCGGCAGATCGCGCCCGCCGGGTCGCCATCCTTCACGCCGACACCCTCGGCCGCGGCCATCCTGGGCACGGTTCTTCGCGGCGCCGGCGCCCGACCCTCGCAGCGTGATTCCATCGACCGGAGAATCGTGAGCACGGTCATCGAAGGCTCCGGCCGGATCATCGACTCGCAGTCGCAGGTGGGCGGCTATCCCGAGCGATCGGAGACGCGACGGGCGGTTGTTGTTCCGCAGACCGGCGCGCAGCGCATGGCGTGGCTGCGGGAACTCATGAAGGATCTGGCTGTGGATTCCACTCTCGACATCTCGCCCTTGTTGAATCGCCTGAACCTTCCGAGGTAGCTTGCGGGGTGGAGGCGACCTGAAAGGAATCATGACCACGCTGAGCATCAAGGACCGGGCTTCCTGCCGCTTCGACATCGTTTCCCTTGGCGAGGTGATGTTGCGGCTCGATCCGGGACCGGGCCGCATCCATACCACGCGCACCTTCGAGGTATGGGAGGGCGGCGGCGAGTACAACGTGGCTCGCGGTCTCAAGCGCTGCTTCGGGCTCAACGCCGCGGTTGTCACCGCTCTCGTCGACAATCCCGTGGGCCGCCTGGTGCAGGATCTCATCTACCAGGGCGGGGTCGACCAGACCTATCTCCGCTTCGTGCCCGACGACGGTGTGGGCCGCAAGGCGCGCAACGGACTCAACTTCACGGAGCGCGGTTTCGGGGTGCGGGCCGCTCTCGGCTGCTCCGACCGCGGCCATACCGCGGTGTCCCAGCTCAAGCCGGGTGACATCGACTGGGAACGGATCTTCGCGGTTGATGGCGCGCGCTGGCTTCACACCGGTGGCATCTTCGCCGCACTCAGCGAGACCACGCCCCTCGTGGCCCGGGAAGCCATGGAGGCGGCGCGGCGGCACGGCGTGGTTGTCTCCTACGACCTTAACTACCGCCCCTCACTTTGGAAGACAATCGGCGGAGAGAAGCGGGCGCGCGAGGTCAACCGGGAACTCGCCCCCTTCGTCGACGTGATGCTCGGCAACGAGGAGGACTTCCAAGCCTCGCTCGGCATCCACGTGGACGGCCTTGACGAGAGCCTCTCCACTCTCGAAGTCGAGAACTTCCGTCGCATGATGCAGAAAGCGACCGCGGAGTTCCCGAATTTCAAAGTCGTGGCCACCACGCTGCGAACCGCGAAGACCGCGACTGTGAATGACTGGAGCGCCGTGGTCTATGCCGACGGTCAGCTTTACCGGGCCCCCGATCGGCCGGATCTCGAAATCTTCGACCGCGTCGGCGGGGGTGATTCGTTTGCCTCAGGCCTGATCTATGGACTCCTGGCCGGCCGTGGACCACAATGGGCCGTCGAATGCGGAGCCGCGCATGGCGCGCTCGCCATGACCACGCCCGGCGACACCACGATGGTGAGCCTGGCCGAAGTCGAGCGGGTCATGAAGGGCGGGACAGCCCGCGTTTCGCGCTAACCCCGTCCGCAGTCCGCTAAAACCAAGGAGCCTCAACATGGACAAGAGTGAAGTCCTTCAACACATCAAAAGCGTCGGCCTGGTACCCGTGATCCGGGCCGAGGGGCAGGAAGAGGCGATCCGGGTGATCGACGCGATCGAGGCGGGGGGCATTCCGCTCCTCGAAATCACCATGACCGTGCCGGGCGCTATCTCCGTCATCGAGGCGGTGCGCAAGCGCGAGAAGTCGGCGGTTGTGGGTGCGGGAACGGTTCTCGACCCGGAAACCGCCCGGGCCTGCATTCTCGCCGGAGCGCAGTTCATCGTGAGCCCCGCCATGAACCTCGCAACCATCGAGATCTGCCGCCGCTATTCCGTGCCGATGATCTGCGGGGCGTTGACCCCCACCGAGGTCGTCGCGGCATGGTCGGCGGGCGCCGACGTGGTGAAGATCTTCCCCTGCGGTGCGGTAGGCGGCGCCTCCTACATCAAGGCCTTGAAAGCGCCCTTCCCCCAGATCGCCCTCATGCCTACGGGCGGCGTGTCCCTTAAAACGGCCGCGGACTTCATCAAGGCCGGATCCTTCGCCCTGGGCGTGGGCAGCGACCTCATCGACCACAAGGCGATCGAGGAGGAAGACTGGAACACCCTCGCCACCGTGGTTTCCGGCAGGGCGCGCGAATACGTGAGGGTCGTTCAGGAAGCGCGTTTGTAACTATTTGGCCGCGGGGGGCTTCAGGTCTCGGATGGCTTTGACTCCGCCTGCGCCCGTGGCCTCGCGCACGGCGGCGAGCAGCGCGTCCGCCATGGCTTCGGCGGCGAGCGCGCCGATGAGTGTGGGATTCGCCTCACCGTCCCACTTGCCGGTAGCCAGGGCGAAGACTGTATCGCCATCGCCCATGGTGTGAGCGGGATTGATGGCGCGGGAGAAACCGTCATCGGCCATCTGCGCCATCTTCGTGACCTGAGTCTTGGTCATCTTCGCGTTGGTGGCCACGAGGCCGATCGTCGTGTTCTCTCCCGCGCGCGTGCGCGGCTGCATGGCCCCACCGGAACGCAACAACTGACGTACATCGGCGAAGGTATCGTCGGGGTTGATCGCTCCCGCCACCACCTTGCCGGTGTAAGGATCGATGATGTCGCCCACCGAGTTCACGGCCACGATGGCCCCCACCACCAGGCCGTTCGGCAGCTTGATTGAGGCGCTGCCGAGACCGCCCTTCATGGGGCGTCGTCCCGGGCCACCCGCCTTGCCCACCGTGGCTCCGGCCCCCGCACCCACCGTGCCCATGGCCACAGGGTTGCTGCTGGCCGCAGCCGCCGCCTTGTATCCGCAGTCGGCGCCGGGACGGATCTTGGGTTTACCGTCGAAGGGAAGATCGAAGAGGATGGCGGATCCCACGATCGGCACCACGCCCGCGTTCCCTACCGGCCAACCGATGTTCTGCTCCTCGAGCCACTTCATGGTGCCGGACGCCGCGTCGAGGCCGTACGCGCTGCCGCCGGAGAGGACGATCGCGTTGACCTTGTCGACCATGTTGACCGGATCCATGAGGTCGGTTTCACGCGTGCCCGGAGCGCCGCCGCGTTGCGAAATCCCGGGTGTCGCCCCTTCCGGCTTGCCGTTTCCACCCATGACCCCTTCGGCGAGGATGACCGTGCAGCCGGTGGGCTTTTCGACCAGCGTGACGCTTCCCACCTTGATCCCGGGCACGTCGGTGATGGTGCCGTCGGCGAACGCCGCAGTCGAAAGCGTGGCTGCGACAAGGGTGAGGAGGGCGGTGGTGGCGCGTTTCATGGATTTCTTGAACCTCGTGGCTGTCGTTTGATGGCAGCGTCGATTCTGCCGCAGGTGACCGGCTGTCGTGGAAGAAAGGCCGAAAATCGCGGGCCGAGGAGGCCGCTCAGTTGAAGATGTCGATGAGCCGGCTGAACTTGATGACCAGACTCCGGTCGCGCACGAGGCCGAGGGAGGTGTCGTCGCGCAGGCCGCCGCTGATGGCATCCCGCTCGCGGCCCTCGTTGTAGACCACGAAGATGCCGGCGTTCGCGCTTTGCAGCCAGCCGAAGCGGAAGTTGCCCGAGAGGAGTTTCGCCTGCTGGTTGTACTGCATCAGCGACTGCACGAAGACACGCGGCGAGAACGAGTAGGAGGCGCGCAGGCGGAACAGGTTCGCCTCGAACTTCCCCTGGGGCAGGGTCACGCGGTTGTAGTTGATGTTGAGGTTCCCGGAAAGCTTGTCTCCCGCGCGGAAGCGGATGGACGGGGCGATGGCCAGGCGCCGTCCTCCGTAATAGCCGCCGACGTTGGTGGTCACATTGATGTTGAGGGGCTTGGCCTGGGGAGAGATGAAAACGATCTGGGCCTCGGCGTGGTCGTAGTCGCCCACGGGAACGCTGATGCCGGGGGCGATGGCGAAGGGAGTCCGCAGACCCTCGTGAACGAGGTTCAATCCGGTGTGGACTTCCCATTGGCTCTTGAACTCGAAGTGGTTGTCGAAGTGGGCGAAGCCGCTCTCGTAGAAGCCATCAGGCTTGAAGTAGCCGCGGTAGTTGATGTGGGGACGCAGTTCCTGGATCCCCATGAAGTCCTTGGGCCGGGTGCGGTTGAAGATGAACATGTCGATCTTCCGGAACCCGGTGCGGCGCAGAAAACCGACCTCGGGGTTCATCCCCTCGCCCACGTCCGTGTACTTCGCCCGCAGATCGAAGCGCGGCGATTCGCGCAGGAAGGCAAGATCGAAGGCGCGCGCATCCGAGTTGATGTGGGGCGAGGAAGTCCCGGCCAGAAAGCCGGTGATCTGGGTGTACCGGCCCAGGCCCTTGCGGCCGTCGATCGCGTAGGTGCGGTTGTAGTCGGCCACGCCGGGCACCACGGTGTCGCCGGTCGACTGGCGGTTCACGAAGAGCGCGCCAAAGCCGGAACGATTCGGCATCTCCCGCGAGAGGCGGGCCACCGCGAAGTTGTTGCCGGGAGCCACGGCCTCGAGGGCCTTTGTCTGCATATCGATGAGGCCGACGTTCCAGCCCTTCACCTTCCCGGAGATGCGGGCCCCGGCCACGATGGGCAGCTGCTCGCCCGTGCGGGCGATGCCGATCCGGCGTGAGAAGAAGAGATCAACCTCACCGCTGTTTCCCGCGGTAAAGAGACCGGCGTTCTCGAGGAAGAACGGCCGCTTCTCCGGAAAGAACAGGGAGAACCGATCGAGGTTCACCTGCTGGTCGTCCACCTCCACCTGGGCGAAGTCGGTGTTCACGGTGGCGTCGAGGGTGAGCGATGGGGTGATCGAATACTTGAGATCGCCGCCCACGTCGCCCCCGGTATCAAACTTCGACTGGGTGCGGTAGTTCCGCTGCGAACTCCCGAGGACGTACGGGGTGACCTTCAGGTTGCGCTGGGCCGGGGTCTTCACCCCCTCGAGAAAGCCCGCGCGAGAGACCCGCAGGATGTTGTATTGCCGGGGCAGGGGCGACCAGTAGGCCACCTCCTTCTTGCGGCGAATGTTGCGCTGCATGTTGAAACCCCAGGACTGCGCGCCCCCGCGAGCGTAGCGGAGATTCTTGAAGGGAATCAGGAACTCGGCGCTCCACCCGTACTCGCCCATCTGTGTCCGCACCGTCCACACCGCGTCCCAGTTCAGGTTGAACCCACCACCCGCCCCCGACTGCTGGCGGGCGCTCTGGTCGCCTTCGCGTCCTTCAAGGGAGACCTGGGCATCGTATTCACCTCCCGAAGGCGAGGTCCCGAAGACGAAACCATTCTGGCCGTCCTTGTAGGTATCGAGAATGAACCGGAAGCTATCCACGTCGTCGAGAGGAGAGTCGCGGCGCGAATCGGAGACCACGATGGCCGAGGGATCAGAATCGAAACAGATGACGCCGATGACCAGCGCGTCCGCGGTGAAAGCAACCCGGACCTCAGTCCTCTCCGAGGCCGCCGCGCCATCATCGGGGGTCGTCTGCCTGAACTCGGTGATGGGTTCGATGCCCTTCCAGTCCGGGTCGTCCGCGACCGAGCCGTCGATCACCGGAGCCTTCTCAAAGAAGCGCGCACCCTGAACGGGCCGGGGCGCTTCCGATGCGACCGCGCCCGGGGTTTGGGCCCGGGCCGCCTTCGGGCAGAAGCCGAGCAGCAGAAGTCCGGTCGCGATCAGACGAAGGGGGACGCACGTGGTCATTCGAGGGGGTTCTCCGCGGCTCCGTCTTGCCCTAGCCGCGGCGGAGAATACCTTCTCCGCGGGCCGTCCCCGCAAAAAAGGGACGGCCAGACGTCCCCGGGCGAATTGCCGGGGTGGCCTGGCCGAGGTGGGTCGGAGGAGGGCTGTTACTTGGCTGCGTTCGGGGCGGTCTTGGTCTGGAGGGACCACACGTAGTGGGTGATCCGCTTGACCGCGGCCGCGGCGTTTGGGGCGTCGGTGCCGGTGGTGATGGCGAAGATCTCACCCCACACCGGCATGTCCGGAGTGCCGTGCGTGCGCGTGGACTCGCGACCGTCGATCTGAGCCGCAACCTTGTCGTACGGGAAGATTCCCCCGTTCTTCTTGGTCAGACCGGTGAGATCGATAGGCTTCTTGATCAGACCGGGCGCCACCGGGCCGTCACCCTTCATGGTGCGGCCATGACAGGCCGCGCAGTACCGGAAGTAGATCACTTCCCCGGCCGCGGCCTCGCCCAGATCGGGACCGCTGCCCGCCTTCACCCACTCGGTGGCGGGGGTGGGCGAGCCCTGCGCGGGCGCGTCGGGGGGTTTCTGGGCGAACGCTGCGCCCGACAGGACGACCATGGCTACGACACTGAGGACCTTCTTCATGGCGACTTCCTCCAATTGGTGATTCCGCTGTGCAGTTTCCGACCTTTGTTCACTTGTCCGCCGCCGCCACGGGCAGGCCCAGAGACGTACGCAACTGGTCCTGAATTTCCTGGGCCTTCCGGGTCCCATCAACCGCCACCACAAGTTCCTTGCGGCGGAAGAGGTCGATGATGGGCTGGGTCTTTTCACGATAGTCCTGGAGCCGCCCCTTGACCGCGTCCTCGTTATCGTCGGCCCTCGCCACCAGCTTGCCCTTGCAGACGTCGCAGACATCGGCGCTGGCTGGGCGATGGAAGATGAGGTTGTAGTCGAGACCGCAGTTCGAGCAAAGGCGCCGGCTCATGATGCGCTCCATCACCACTTCGTCCGGGACCTCCATCAGCAGAACCGCGTCGACGTCGTAGCGCTCGAGGAAGAAGACGGCCTGGTTCTCGTTCCGCGGAAAACCGTCGAGGATGAAGCCGTAGTTCCAGTCGTGCAGGTCCAGCCGCTCCGTCACCACCTCGTTTACCAGTTCGTCCGGAACCAGGAGGCCGGAGGCCACGATCCTCTTGACCTTGGCGCCGAGTTTGGTGTGATGCTGAACCTGCCAGCGGAAGATGTCCCCGACGCTGATGTGGACGAGGTCGAAGTCCTTCTCGAGCATCTTGGCCTGGGTGCCTTTGCCGCATCCCTGCGGACCCATCACTATGTACTTGTGCATGAACCTCTCCTTGGCTGCTAGAGCGCCTTCTCCAGCCGGCGGCACACTGCCGCCAGGACCTGGATACGGGCGAACCGCTTGTCGTTTCCGGCCACGATCACCCAAGGCGCGCCGCGGGTGCTGGTGCGGACGACCATCTCGTTGATGGCCCCCTCATAAGCCTCCCACTGCTTGCGATTCCGCCAGTCTTCGTCGGTGATCTTGTACTGTTTGAACTCGGTCTTCTGGCGCTCCTTGAAGCGCCGCAACTGTTCGTCCTTGCTGATATGCACCCAGAACTTGGTGACCATGGTGCCGTGTTCGACCAGTTGATCCTCGAATTCGTTGATCTCCTGGAAGGCGCGCTTCCACTCGTCCTCGCGGGCGAAGCCTTCCACCCGTTCGACCAGAACGCGCCCGTACCAGGAACGGTCGAAGATGGTGACCCGTCCGACCCGGGGGATGTGACGCCAGAAGCGCCACAGATACTGGTGCGCCCGTTCCTCGTCGGTGGGGGCGGCGATGGGAACCACGCGGTAGAGCCGCGCGTCCATGGCCGAGGTCAGGCGTCTCACGGTGCCGCCCTTGCCCGCGGCATCCCAGCCCTCAAAGACGAGCACGCTTGAAACCTTCTTCTCCCAGGCCGCGCGGGCCAGGCGATTGAGCTTGGCCTGAAGCTGGGAAAGTTTGTGGTCGTACTCCTTGGCTGAGAGCTTCCGGGTGAGATCCACGCGGTCGAGAACGGAAACCAGGTCGGTGGCCGCGGCCACTTTGCGGGGCGCCGCCGCCTCGGCCTTCTTTGTGGCCAGCCGGCTCTTGATCGCCTCGAGCACAGTGCGACCGACCGCCACTTCGCGATAGCGGTCGTCGGTGGCGTCGATCACCGTCCACGGGGCGAATCCGGTATCCGTGCGCTGCAGCGCCTGCTCCGAGTACTTCACGAAGCGGTCGTAGAGCTTGAAGTGCTTCCAGTCGGTGGGACCCACCCGCCATCGCGTCTTGGGATCGCCCTCGAGCTTGGTGAGCCGCTTCTTCTGGGCCTTCTTTGAAAGGTGCAGCCAGAACTTCACGATGACCGCACCGTCCTGGGCGAGCTGCTGCTCGAAGAACTCGATGCGGGAGAGGCTGCGATCGAACTCGCTGCCCCCGCTCTGTCCATAGGCGCGCCGAATGATCGGGTCCGTGTACCACGAGCCGAAGAACATCCCCACCCGACCCCGCCCGGGGAGGGACATCCAGAACCGCCAATAGGCGGGCCGGTCGCGCTCTTCATCGGAGAGCGGTCCGAACACGTTGGTTTCAAGGCCTCGCGGATCAAACCACTCGTGGAGCCGGTTGACCGTCTCAGACTTGCCCGCGCCATCGGCGCCCGAGACCACCAGGATCAGGGGTACCCGAGCCGCGGCCAGGTCGCGTTGGGCCTGCAATAGGCCGGCTCTGAGAAGAGGGACCTCTTTCTCGTAGTCAGCCTTGGAGATCTCGTGGCCAAGCTCAGCAGCTTCGAACATTTTCGCCTCCCTATGGGTGCGGGTAACGGTTCTTGAGCCCTCCCATTCTGCGCCGGTTCGCGCCAGAACGGGTGATCTTCCCGCCTCATTCCGGATGAGCCACTTGCACCATGCCCGAAAGCAGGGGCACCCCTGGCGGGGCGCGCAGCCTGGCCTTGGGCCAAGGGCGGTGCCCTGAGCACCGACGAAGGACGTCCGTCGAGCGCGCAGCCTGGCCTTGGGCCAAGGGCGGTGCCCTGAGCACCGACGAAGGACGTCCGTCGAAGGGTGGTCGCCCTTAGTGTCCGCCTACAGGGCCTTCAGAACCTTCTCGCCAAGGGCGGTTTCGAAGGCCAGGAGCTTCGCCTGGCGCGTTGGCGCGTCCTTCGCCTCGGCGACAATCGCGGCCCGCGCTTCGTTTGCGCGTTCCGCGTGCACCACCCGGTAGAAGGCGGCGAAGACCTCGCCCACGTCCTTCCCGCTGGCCTTCATGGCCCGGGCCACGAACGCCACGCCCGCCGTGTTCACGATGTGGTTCACCGCTACCGTGCCCACGATCTCGCGCTTCAGGGGGTGAGCCGCGAAGTGCTGGCCGTACTCCTTCTGCAGCCGCTGCGGGAAGTAGGAGGCGAGCAAGGAAGCGCCTTCGGGCGAGTCCGGGAACGAGGTGGGCAACACCGCCTCGAAGAGGTAGCGCTTGGTTTCGCCCAGCAGGACGGAGAGCAGAGGACGGGGCAGGCCCCGCTCCGCGCCGTCCTTCTTGAGGGCGTCGCGGGTGGGAATCGAGTCGACCACCGGATTCATGAACTGCGCCTCCACCAGGCCGTCGATGCAGTCGAGGTGCTCGTCGAGAGCGGCCTTCGAGCGCATCACGTCGAGGGTGATGGCCAAGGTCTGATTGTCGTTGTCCGCCAGACACAAGTCGGCCACTTCCTCGGTCATCTCCGCGAGCAGGGTGTTGCGCGCCTCGATGTCCTTGAGCGCCCCCGCCTTGAGCAGGATGCTCATGAGGATCTTGATGTTCACCTCGTGGTCCGACATGTCGACGCCGCCGGAGTTGTCGATGGCGTCGGTGTTCAAGAGCACACCCTGGCGGGCCAGGTCGAGCCGGGACTTCTGGGTGAAGCCCAGGTTGCCGCCTTCGGAGACCACCTTGGCCCGGACCTCCGTCGCGTCCACACGCACCCGATCGTTGGCGCGGTCGCCCACGTCCTGATGCTCCTCGGCTGAGGCCTTGACGTAGGTGCCGATGCCTCCGTTGTAGAGGAGATCGACAGGAGCCCGCAAAATGGCGCGGATCAGTTCTTCGCCCGACATCGAAGCCGCCGAAGCATCGAGGCCGAGAGCCTTGCGGATCTCGTCGGTGAGGGCGATCGACTTCGCCCCGCGGTCGAAGATGCCGCCGCCCTTGCTGATCAGGGAGACGTTGTAGTCGCGCCATGAGGAGCGTGGCAGGTTGAACATGCGGTCGCGTTCGACGTAAGAGGACGCAGCATCAGGGGTGGGATCCACGAAGATGTGAGCGTGGTTGAACGCGGCCACGAGCTTCGTGGTCTTGCTCATCAACATGCCGTTCCCGAAAACGTCGCCCGCCATGTCGCCGATGGCCGCGCAGGTGAAGGGCTCGGTCTGGCAGTCGATGCCGAGGTTCGCGAAATGATGCTTCACGCATTCCCACGCGCCGCGGGCGGTGATGCCGACCTTCTTGTGGTCGTAACCGACGGAGCCGCCGGAAGCAAACGCGTCGCCCAGCCAGAAGCCATACTGATTCGAGACGCCGTTCGCAGTGTCGGACAGGTGCGCGGTGCCCTTGTCGGCCGCGACGACCAGATACGGGTCGTCGCCGTCATAGCGGACCACGTCGGGCGGATGCAGGACCGCGCCGTCCACGATGTTGTCGGTGATGTCGAGCAGACCCGAGACGTATTCCCGGTAGCGATCGATGAGATAGCCGTCGAGGGCGGGGCGCGGGGGCACCGTGCCCTTGAGCACGAAACCACCCTTCGAACCCACCGGGACGATGATGGAATTCTTGACCATCTGGGTCTTCATGAGCCCGAGGACCTCGCGCCGGAAGTCGTCGTGACGGTCGCTCCAGCGGATGCCGCCGCGCGCGACCTTGCCGCCCCGCAGATGGATGCCCTGGACCAACCGTGAATGCACGGCGATTTCGAACATCGGGCGCGGGGAGGGAACGAGGGGAATGTTCTTCGACTCGAACTTCACCGAGATCACTGAACGCTCGGGCTTCTGGAAGGCGTTGGTGCGCAACGCCGCGGTGACGAGCCCGGACATGCCGCGCAGGATTTCGTCGTCCTGGAGGGCGGAGATGGCTTCAAGCGCCGCCTGCATTTCGCTCGCCGCGGCTTCGCGGATGGACGTGCGCGCCTCGCCGATGGCGGGATCGAACTTCGCCGCGAACTTGCGGGAGATGGCGGTGGTGGCCGAGGTGTTGCGGAGCAAGGCCTGGTTCACCGTCTCCACGTTGTAGTGAGTGCGGAGCTGCAGGAGGTGGTTGCGCAGACAGCGGAGAACCTCGACCTCGCGGGCGGTGAGCCCGCCTTCGAGGATGAGCGCGTTGAGAGGATCGTCGGTGGAACGGCCCTGCTCGATCCGGCGCAAGACGTCGACCACGCGCACAGTATCGGAGGCGAGGGCGCCGATAACGCGCGTAGTGGCCTGGGTCTCGAACTGGTAGATGTGCCCCTTGCGGCCGCTGGGGAGGGACACCGGCATCGACACTTCCTCGGTCACGCCGAGACCGAGGTTGGTCAGGGTGCGGAAGATCTCGGAGAGGACCAGGGGACCCTTGGAGAAGATCTTGAGCGTCGCTTCGTCGGTGGACCGGGGAAGGGCGCGGGCCACCAGACCCTCGCCCAGTTGTTCGAGGCAGACGATGTCGAGGGGCACCTGTTCCGGCGGGGTCATCTCACGGTACACGCCGCTGCGCGACTCAGTGCGCACGTAGCGATTGAAGAGCTTCCGGCCTTCCTCTTCGCCGAAGTGGCGGACCATTTCCAGCGAGACGCGGTCGGACCAGGTATTCGCTTCCTGGGCCGCGATCTCGCGGGCGCGCTCGACGTTGACCGGCTGAGTCAGGCGGGCGCTGTCGAAGTAGAAGACGATCATCGCAGAGTTGCCGAGGTCGGCCGAGGTGACGAAGGTGATCGGACCAAACTCATCGTTGTACTTCTGGGTGAGATCGCGCTCCATCTGGCCGGAGTGGCGGGACCGCGAGAAGACGACATACAGCGCCTGGTAGCTCGCACCCTGGCGGAGATGAATGAAGAGATCGTCGTCGCCCGTGGCGTAGACGATGGTGTCCACGATGTGTTTGAGGGAGGCGCGATCCGTGTAAAAGAGTTCGCGCTTGGGCATTCGGTTGAAGATGCCCCGGGTTTCCCGGTAGGCGTGGGAATTCTTGATGCCCGCGCAGTTCGCGAGAAGGAAGTCCTGCTTCTCGCGAAGCAGGGGAACGTCGGCCGGGCGCTCGATCAGCGCGGCCATGGCGAAGCGACCGATCAGCAGGGTAATGGCCTTGAGCGAGCCGTCCTCGGTCCACTCCCGGATGACGATGTCATCCACCGGCTCGACGGAGTGGATGGACGCGGAGTGATTTCCGTAGTCGATGACCACGATGCGATCGTCGTCGGGTGCGGGCAGCAGCCGCGACTCGATCTCCCCCACCATGTCCGGGAAGACCGTGGCCAGAAGGGTGGGGTCGGTGAGCACGCCGAGCGACACCTCGCCCTTGCGGTCGAGTTCGCCGGACGGAGTCACCGCGTAGCAGGCCACGCCCTGGAGGATGTAGTTCTCATCGTTGAGCCACTTCATGAAGGCCTTGGCCGAGGCGAGGCGCGCGGAATCGCCCCGGCGATCACGCACCCGGCCGGCGGTCTCGGTGAGCGTGCGCTGCATGGCCGGGAAATCCCCGACCGACACGAACACCGCCTTGAGCACGGCCTGCACTTCGTGCTCGATTTCGCGCAAACGATCCTTGTCCTCGATGTTCTCGATGCGGAAGTGGCACAGCAGTTCCTTGGTGCCGTCCTCCGAGGCCGGCGCGACCGACGTGACCTTGCCCCATTGCCGCTTGACGGTCAGGATGGGATGGATGGACGAAACCACGCGCAGCCCGGCCTTGCGGAAGTAGTTCTTGAGGCTCTCGAAAATGAAGGGGGCGTCAAGCGTATGGGTTTCCACCACCGTCACTTCGGAGGCGACGGTCTTGCCGCCGATGACGCGGGTCTCTGACACGCCGAGATTCCGCGCCCGCACGTGCAGACCGGGAACGCCGGAGCCCGCCTGGTCGGCCTCCGGAACCTCGTGGACGAAGAAATTGAAGTGCTGGGTCAACCGATCCGCAAGCTTGCGCGCGGTGCCCTCGAGGGCTGTCGCGTCGGGCAGCTCATTGAAGACCACCCGGACGAAAGAGAGCAGGAGCGCCTCTTCCCCGGACTTGGCGTCGGTCTTCAGAAGGTCTTCGATTTCGGCCAGGCGGAAGGCCCGGGCGCTGGGATCTTGGGTGATCATGGGGGAACCTTGGAGGCTTTTGGTGATCGGCGATTTCGGAGGTTTCAGGCGGGCCGTGATGCTACACCGCGGGCAGACGGCGAGGGAGGTCGAATGGCTAGGCCAAATGGCTCATGCGGGCCACGAGCCAGGCGGCGCGGTGAGGTGCTTATGGCCATAGAATTGGGCTTTCGCGAGCGTTCCTTGCCCCTTTCCACTCCCTCCCTCCCTCTCTTCTTCGCCGCCGCCTCTCCACATCGGCTGGCTGTGCTGCGGGCCCTCTGGCCGGCCATCGCCGGTGAGGCTCTGGCCAACCACACCGAGGTGGTGGGACTGCAAGGCGAGGTGATGCGGGTGCGCGCCGATTCGGCCTCGTGGCTCAAGACCGTGCGCGACCTGAAGGGCACCCTGGTGCTACGCCTTCAAAAGGCGGCCGGTCCGCTGGCCCCGCGGGCGCTCGCCTTCGTCGAGGGTGCGGTTGCGGGGAGAGTTACGCGGCGGCCCGTCAAGGTCGGCCCCATTCCGATCCCGGTGGCCGAACTCCCGGAGCGTTTGCGCGCCGCGGCGGCGCGGGTCCCCACCGAGGAGGGACGAGAGATCTATCTTCGCGCGGTTTCCGCGTTTGCGGCCCGCTTCGGAAGCGCGACTACGCGACCTTGAAGAAGGCGAGCAGGCGCTCGAGATTCTCGGCCTGCTGGCGTAGTTCCTCGGCGGTGGCCGCGAGTTCTTCGGATGCGGAAGCGTTCTGCTGGGTCACCTGGTCGACCTGACCCATGGCGCGGTTCATCTGGCCGACACCCGCCGCCTGTTCCGCGGACGCCGCGGCCAGTTCCTGAACCACCTCCGCGGTCCGGCGGATCGAAGGCGCCAACTGCCCGAGCTTCTGACCCGACATGGCTGCGATCTCGAGGCTGGAACCGGTCAACTCCGAAATCTGCTTGGCCGCGGTCTGCGAGCGTTCGGCAAGACGGCGGATCTCCGCCGCCACCACTGCGAAACCACGTCCCTGTTCACCGGCGCGCGCCGCCTCGATAGCCGCGTTCAGGGCGAGCAGGTTCGTCTGATAGGCGATGTCCTGAATGATCCCGATACGCTCGGAGATGGTCTTCATCGCCGAGACCGTCTTGAACACCGATCCCGCCGCTTCCTCGGCATCCTGCGCCCCGCGCATGGCCATCTGCTCGAGATTCCGGCTGTGATCGGCGTTCTGAGTGATGGAACTGCTCATCTCCTCGAGGGATGCCGTGGTCTCCTCGACCGACGCCGCCTGCTGGGCAGTGCCGTTCGAGAGCACGTTCGACGATGACGTGAGCTGCTGGGCGGCCAGCGACACCGAAGAAGAAGCGGACCGCGCGTCGAGGATCGCCTGTGAGAAACGTCGCGCCATCTCGCGCCAGGCGAGACCGAGCACGTCGCGTTCGGAACGGGGCGCCATCTCCTGCGAGAGATCGCCGTCGGCAAGCATCCGGGCGTGGGCAGCCATGTCGCGCAGGTAGATGCCGGTTTCGCGGCAGGAGTTCTGGAGACGTCCGATGGCATCCTCGCCGCTCGCCGCCGGCAACTCGGTTCCCACCTCGCCCTGCGAAATCGCCTCGAGGGAGAGCGTCACCTTCTCCAGAGGCTCGGCCAGGCTCCTGACCGCGCTGATCGCGCGATAGAAGGCAATGATGCCCACAGCCACGAGGATCACCACCGACAGGAACGCGGCCCAGGAGGGCAAGGTGGCGCGCGACGGCACGTACAGGACGAGCCACATCAGCACTACGAGGGAGTAGTTGATAATTGCGCCGGACAAGAGTTTTCCGCGGAAGGTCATGGTTGTCGGCTTTCGCTCCAGTGAGAGAAGGGGATTCTGCCACATGCGGGGAACCCAAGGGCCAAAGACCCGAGGGCCCTCGCGGTAGAGTCGCGCCAACGTGCGAACCTTCGCCTTGACCCTTGCCGCGCTGGTGTCGTTCGCTCTCAATTCATTGCTGTGCCGCGCGGCCCTTGGCCCCGACCTGATCGACGCCACGACCTTCACCCTGGTGCGCCTCACCGCTGGGGCGCTCGTCCTCCGCCTGATCGCCAGCACGACCAGCCGCACCAGGGCCCCACAGACGCCGGTCTCACCGGGAAGCGTCGCTCTCTCCGCGGTCGCCCTGTTCTTGTATGCCCTGCCCTTCTCGCTCGCCTACCGCAGCCTGTCGGCGGGCACGGGAGCCTTCGTGGTCTTCGGGTGCGTGCAGATCACGATGATCGGCGCCGGCCTGAGGGCGGGAGGCCGACTACGGGCGCGTGAGTTACTGGGCCTCGTCTGCGCCCTGGTCGGGCTGGTTGTGCTCACCCGCCCCGGGCTTGAATCTCCCGACCTTGCCAGCGTGGCCCTGATGGCGATCGCCGGCTGCGCCTGGGGCGTCTATTCCCTGCGCGGACGCACCTCTGGCCCTCCCATCGCCGCCACCGCCCGAAACTTCACGGCCGCGGTTCCGCTGGCTCTGATCGCAAGCGCCGTGGGCCTCGCCTCGTTCCACGTCACGCCACGCGGGCTGCTGCTCGCGGCCGTGTCGGGCGGTGTCACATCGGGCCTTGGATATGTCGCCTGGTATGCCGCTTTGCCCGGGTTGAGTCCCGCGCACGCCGCCATCGTCCAGTTGGCGGCACCTCCCCTGGCCTCCATCCTCGGCATCGTGTTCCTGCGGGAGACGATGACGGGACGCCTGCTCTTCGCCGCCCCGCTGATCCTCGGCGGCATCGCCCTCGCCGTGCTCAGGCCCGGCGCGACGACCGCCGCCACGAGCGCGGTTGAAGGCGCCCTGAAGCCGCGCTAGCCTGCTCCCTATGATGACCGCTTCTCGACACTTCCTGCCCCGTCTGCTTGCTGCGCTCTCGGTGCTCCCTATGATCGGCCTTTCGCAGGCGTGCGCCAAACCCACCGAGGGCGAAGTTCTTCTGGGAAAACTCGAAGAGAAGGAGTTCCTCAAATACGCGGGTCAAAACGCCGAGAAGGTGCGCGCGGAGATCAAGGCCAAGGGCTGGCCTGCGCTGTTTGGCGAATCGGGCCGCGTCTACAACGCTGACGGTCTGTCCCTGGCCAAAGGCGGAGTCACGAAGTTCATCGACAAGCTCCGGCCCTTTCTCGAGGGCCAGGGGGTCAAGCTCCCGGTGCTCACGGACGACCTGCAGCAGGAGAGCTACTCGCTGCTCATTGACGGCGCGCCTCTGCCGCTGTGGACCCGAGACGACCTCACCCGGGAACTGGGTACCGAGCCCGGTATCACTGCAGGGCTCTCCGCCGCCCGGTCGTTCGCGCTGGTGAACAAGCTGCTCGAGGGAGCAGGCTCCAAGGAGCGGGCCTACGCGATCTACAGCGGCGCCGCGTTGTCGGCGATGTTCCTGACCGACGATCTCGTCGCCGTGATCAAGGCCGATCCCGCCGCGGTTCCCAAGTTCACGCCCTACCGACTGACCACTGACTTCCCGTTCTTCGGCCAGCCCCAGCAGTAGCCGCAGTCCGCCCGCGGAGCAAGGCGAGGCTTCGATCGGCGACCTCGAACGCTGCGTTCGGCTTCCCGAGGCGTTTGGCGTTCTCTCGCATTGAGGCCAGGCGCTTTGGATTCTCGAGCAGCCGGGCCACGCGCCAGGCGACGGTCAAAGGGTTCTCCCCCGAAATCGCCGCGCCCTCTTCATAAAGGATCGTCGCATTGCGGGTTTCCTGGCCGGGAATGGGACAGGTGACGACCAGCGGGACGCCGCACGCGAGCGCTTCGGAAGTTGTGAGCCCTCCAGGTTTCGTAACAACGAGGTCGGCGAGCGCCATCCACTCTCGCATCTCGGTCGTAAAGCCGATCACGCGGACGCGATCGCGGAAGGCTGTGGTCGCTTTGGTCACCCGCTCTTTGAGCTGTTCATTCCGCCCGGCCACGACGACCATTTGCGCCGAGGTCAAAGCCGTGGCGAGCGATCCGGCGAGTTCAGCCACGGGGCCGACGCCGAAGCCTCCTGAAAGGACCAGGACCAGGGGCCGGTCAGGTCGGACACCGTGTTTCGCCCGAAGAGAAGGCAGATCCGCAGGTTCAGCGAAGTCCGGATGGATGGGGATGCCCGTGACAGAGACCGACTCGCGAGGCTCGCCGAGCGCGGCCAGCACCTCGACGTTCTCGGTTCGGGCGACGAAGTAGCGATCGACTCCTGTGCACTGCCAGAAGCGGTGGACGTCGTAGTCGGTAACGACGACGGTGTGCGGACCGGTCCATCGGCGACGCTTGCGGAGGCGTTCGCACAACTCCGCGGGCAGGAAGTGAGTGTGGACGATCAGGTCGGGCTGACTCTCGACCACCATCTCCTCGAACTTCCTGAGCTGGGATCGCTGCACCGCGGTCCCGAGTTTTCGGGCCGCAGGAGGCGGGGCCGCTCGATTCGTGCGATCGAAGATGGCGCCCACGACCTCGGGCGCCGAGTTCACGAAGTCCACATAGCCCTTCCCGTACAGCCGACGAAACGCGGGCGTCGCCAGGCTGAGGATATCGACGTGCCTGATAGACGCGTCCGGACGCCTTGCGGAAAGCGCCCGTTGAACCGCCTCCGCCGCACGCATGTGCCCGGCCCCGGCAGAGGCGGAGCACAAGAGGATCGTGGGAGGTCGATGGCCTTTCGCCGAGACCGGTCTCGTCATTGCGATGGCTGCCCCGCTGCCGCGGACCGCTCGGTCAAGCGCTCGACCCAACGACGGAGTTTCACCCAACCGTCGAAGAAACCGAACTCCTGCATTTCGCCGAGGGCGTCCTTCGTCGTCCAACCCTCGATCAAGATCCGATAGGCAGCGATCATGGTCCCGGTTCGGTCCTTGCCGCGGTAGCAATGGACGTAGACGGGCTGAGCCGCGGGATCTTGAACGATGGCAAGGAAACGCTGAAGCGTCTCATCGGAGGGCTCACCCGAACTGGGAATCGGCAGCCAGATGTACTTGATGCCGGCCTTCTCCGCCAGAGCCCCTTCGGTGCGCTTGTGGAAGTGACGCAGATTCACGATCGTGCGGACCCCGAGCTTCGACAATGCGTCCATGCCGCCCTCGCGAGGCGTCCTGCCCCGGTAGAGCCCGGGCGCGACAAGGGCCACGTCCGAGAGTCCCTTCAGGCCTTCGATTCGCTCCGCTTGCCGAATGTCCGTCCGACCGACCGACGGGGCGAGGCTCGGCCCACCGAGGGCGCCCAGGAGCAGAATCGCCATGATTGTGGAGAGCATGGAGAGACGATACCTGGATGTCAGAGCGGGCTTTCGAGCGCGGAGCCTTCCTTATCGGATGGGAGCGTCACCTCGGCCTGGCTAACGACCCATCCGGATCTTTCGCGCGAGCTCTTCGGCCGCGGGTTCGTCCTCGTTGGTGAGGACGATCAGGACCATGCGCGACGCGCGGTTCAACGTGAACACCGCGTTTACCCCAGGGCTGCCTCCGGCGATGCCGAAGCCCCCGCCCTGAGGAGCCGAGGTTGACGGCGGCGCGTTCGGCCGCGGGCCACCGAGGTACCACGCGGTATAGGGGGCCGAGGTCAGCCTATCGGCCATCACCGCCTCCGCGTACTTCAGCAGATCGGGGGCGGTCGAATAGCCGCCGCCCGCCGAGCTGCCGCGGGCGGGGAGAGTGAAGATGTTCGAGACGCCGCGGCGTGTGTAACCCACCGCGAGATTGGGAGTCGGCGCGTCCAGCTCGAAAGCGTCGGTGTCGCTCATGCCCGCCGGCTTGAAGATCTGGTCGCGCACATAGTCGTAGTAGGACTGCCCGCTGAGCTTCTCGATGATGAGACCGAGCGTGATGTAGCCAGCGTTCGAATAGCTCTCGCTCGTGCCCGGTTCGAAGGCCAGGGGCTTCTTCGCGAAGAACGGGAGATAGTCGGCCAGGGCGCGGATCCGCCCCTTGGACACGGCGTTGAACTCGGGGCCGAAGAAGTCACCAAGGCCCGATTTCATTTCTATCAGATGGGCCACGGTGACCTTTTCCTTGGCCTCCGCGTGGGGGAAGTCGGGCAGGATCTTCCCGAGGCGATCATCGAGCGAGAGCTTCCCCGCCTGCATCAGCTGAGCGACCGCGAGTTTGGTGAAGGTCTTGTTGATCGACCCGAGATTGAACTTCGTGTCGACCCGGTTCTTCACCGCGAAGCTCCGATTGGCAAGACCAGAAGCGCGCTCGAGCACGACCTTGCCGTCGCGGGCGAGGAGAACCGTTCCCGAGAACCCATCAGCGATCGCCCGGTCCACGATGGCCGGAGCTTCGGCGAGGACCGTCTCCACCGGACGTGGCGCGGGCGGAGCGGCGCCCTGCCCGTCCCGCGGCCCACCGGCCAAAGCCGAACGAAGCGGCCGCACTCCGACATCCGCGACCGCGTGGGGTGGCGTTGGCTCGACCGCGAATAGAAGTACCACGGCGCGCGCGGTCTTGCGGGTCTTCGCCTCGATCTCGATCCGGTGGTCGGTGGCGGTGATCACGCGCGCCAGATCGATTCCGCCCGACTGCTCGGCGAATTCGTAGTCAGGGCCGGCGTTCTCGGCATCCCCGCCCCGATCAGTGTGGAACTTCTCGAGTTCCGCCTGCGACCCTGAGTTGAGGGCCTTCACGAAGAGCGCGACCGCTCTGCCCACAGGCGTGTCGGGAAGAACCAGGGACGATGCGGGGGCCTGAGCAAGAACGGCCGTCGGTTGCAGCAGGACAAATGCGAGGAGCAGTGGGCGGAGTCTGGTCATGCCCCATTTGACGACAACGGCGGCAAATGGGCCTCGCCTCGCGCCACGGTTTTACATCGGCTGAACAAGAATGATCGCCAGTCGACGCCCTGGTTCAAGGAGGCCGGCAGAACGTTTAGGCGCCTGACCCTCGCGCCCCGAAAACGTCCGCGCGGTCCGAACCCAATAAGATGCGGGCCGCAACCAAGCGACCCGTGGAGAAAGACATGTCAAGAATGGTGAAGAAGGCCCTGGCCCTGGCCCTGGCTCTGGTGATGGGATTCGTCATTCCCCGGCCCGCGGCGGCCTGGGGCGAACGCGGCCACGACATCGTCACCCGGGTGGCGGTGCGACTGCTTGCCGAGAAAGTGGCCAAGGGAACCCCTCTAGCCCTGCAGTTCGGGCGCAAGGAATTCATGCTCGGGCATTTGTCGAACGTGCCCGACATCGTCTGGCGAAACCAGGGCGAGGCCATCGAGAAGATGAACGCACCCACCCATTTCATGGATCTTGAATACCTCTCACCCGAAGTCACGTTCGCCACGATTCCGCGCACCGCGACCGAGGGCCTCGCGCGCATGATGGAACTGTGCGCCGCTCCCCCCAAGGGTTACGCTTGCCCGGCCCGGGGAGACGAGGCGCTCGACGCGAGTAGCGCGGGCACGGCGCCGTGGCGCACCGGCCAGCTGTTCCGGATGACGGTCGAAAGCATGAAGGCCTCGGCGGCAGCGGAGAAGACTGATTCCGCGGCGCTCGACCGGGCCTTCCTCACCGCGGGTGTGCTCAGCCATTTCATCGGCGACCTGGGCAATCCGTATCACGCCACCCGAAATTACGATGGCTGGGAAACCGGGCAGGGCGGGATCCACAGCTACTTTGAGGGCGGCATGATCAGCAGCTATCGGCTCGCGCTCGATCAGGAAGTCTTCGATGCCGCGATGCGCGGCCGCGGACTTGATCGCACGATGAAACAACTTCCCCAGGCCGACCGTCCCGCGCTCTCGCGCGATCCCGTGGCCCTGGCCATGGCCCTCGCCCTCGACTCCCACTCCCGCCTCGAGGCCGCGAACGCCCTCGACAAGAAGTTCGCGATGGTGAAGCCAAGCGGCAACGGCCCCGATGGAAAACGGGTGGGCGCCGAGCGGCGGCCGGTGTCCGAGTTGCGTTTCAAATTCCACCAGCTGCACATTGAACGACTCGCCACCGCGGCCGAGGTTCTGGCCCAGATCTGGTTCCTGGCCTGGGAGGAAGCGGGGCGGCCCAACTTCAAGGACTACCGCAGCTTCGCGTATCCCGTAGCCCCGGAGTTCATTCAGCCGGACTACCTGCCCGCGAAGTAGAGCGCCCGGCGCAAAAGCGAGCGCCCCGAAACTCAGCCCGCCGCGGTTTCCGCCTCCAGCCACGCCAGATAGGGGGCGTGGCCCTCGGAGACCGGCAAGGCGATGATCTCCGCCACCTCATAAGGATGAAGGGCGCGGATCGCCATCTCCACCGAGGCAAACAGTTCGGCGCGCGTCTTGATCAGGATCAACCGCTCGCGGCTCTTTTCGACGGCGCCCTTCCATCGATAAATCGATGTGATCGGCGAGCCCACCTGCACGCAGGCGGCCAATGACTGCGCGAGCAGCGCCATCGCCAGCGGTTCGGCATCGAAGTCTTCGGGGACGGCGCAGAGGATGACGATCATTCCATCCGAAGTGTAGCCAAGACGGGGCTTGACATTCTTACAGTGCTTACTCCATAGTTTGCTGCAAGACATGGCCGACCTGGTTCGACTCGAGAAGGGAATTCGTGATCGTTTGAGCGAGCACGAATCGCTCGTGGTCTCCCTGCTTCAGGAGCGAGAGCAGATCCGCGGGTCCTTGTTCTCGCGCTTCGCGGTTTGCGGCAAGGCGAACTGCGCGTGCGCCCAGGGCGAGCGGCACGGGCCGTACTACGTGTTGTCGAACCGCAGCGGGGGTGAAGGCTCATTCGTCTACCTCAAGGAGGAACAGGTCTCAAGGGTGCGGGAACTGGTCGTGCGCCACCGCCGCTTCAAGAAAGGCCTGAAGCGGCTCAAGGGTCTCTCCACGAAGCTCCACGAGATGTTCGAGCGCTATGAGACCTCGGCCTCCCTGGCGGGTTCTCGACAGGCAGGGATGTAGTGGATAGAATATCTATGTCTGAAGATATTTTAGACATCGATAAAGAGAACTTACTTGAGATGCCTCCCGCCCAGAATCCGCCGTCCCACACCCGCCGCCTGAAGTCCCTGGCGGTGGCGACGATGGTCGTGTGCGGGATCGTCTACGGCGCCTTGCGCGACGACGAGGGAGTGATGCATGTCTTCCGTGAACGAAGCCGTCTGCAGGAACTCTCCCAGTCGGTGAACAGCCTGCGCGAGCAGAACGAACAGCTGCGTTCCGAGATCAAGGCCCTTCGCCACGACCCCCGTGCCGTGGAACGATTGGCCCGCGAGGACCTCGGCCTTTCGCGGAAGGACGAGATCGTGTTCATTCTCGAGAGCGAGGCCGCGGAAGTCCCACGCTGAGTTTCCGCGGGCGCGGTTTCGGCGCAATTTGACAGAATCCCCGCCAAAACACGTACAATCTGTGCGTCGGGCGGAATTCGTGTCGCTTTAGCGCGTCTCGCGATTCGGCTTGGAATTACGATTCACAGTGTGTGGCCGTACTCAAAACAACCCTTTCTAGGAGGAAAGAAAAACAATGGCAAAGCCGATGACAAAGGCAAAACTCGTGACCGCGCTCGCCGAAGCGACGGACATCCCCAAGAAGACCTCGGCGGCGTATCTCGAGGAGCTCGCTCGTCTCGCTCACAAAGAAGCCAAGAACGGCTTCGTGATCCCGGGTGTGGGCAAGCTCGTGGTGCGTGCCTATAAGGCGCGCAAGGGTCGCAACCCCCAGACCGGCGCGGAGATCCGCATCCCGGCCCGCAAGCGCCTTAAGTTCGTGATCGCCAAGGCGGCGAAGGACGCGGTGTTCGGAGCGTAGTTTGCCCTTCTGAGGGTCGAGGCTCCTCCCCGTACGGCCGCGCGCATTGCGAGCTCATGGGTCGAGCCCTAACCATCAAGAGCATCCGTTTGAGAAGCGGCGCTTATCGCGCCGCTTTTCTTTTTGACGTCGTGTCACGCCCCCGCGGCGCGCAGGGCATCGGCAAGGCCGAGAAGCCAGGTGTCGAAGTCCATGGAAGCGTCGACCACGATTTCGAACTTCCCGTTGGGCTTCCGCTTCACGGAGCCCGGGTTCTTCGGGCCGAGAGGGATCATGAGACTCTCCCGGTGAATGCCCATCGGATCGGTGATCTCGAAGATCTTCTGGATTTCGGCCATTCCTACTTGCTGCATGTGTTCTCCACCATGTCTTCTCCACCCATGTGTTCTCGACCATGAAGCGCTCGGACGTCGAAGCGCTTGGACGCCATTGTAGGAGGCGGCGGTGAGCGAAGGTGCGGCGAACACCATGATCGGAATCGTCCTGGATGAGACGCGGGCGCTTGCCCTTGAAACCGGAGGAGAACGCGCGGCGCGCTCCGTAACCGAGACAGCTTCTCTCGAACGGGACATCGGCCTCGGCAGCCTCGAGAAGGTCGAACTGATCACCAGGGTCGAACGTCGCACCGGCAAGACGCTGCCGGACGAGGCGCTACAGGCCGAGACCTGCGCGGAGATCGCCGCCGCTCTTTCGGGCGCTCCCGTCTCGAGTGTTCCCCGCGCGAAAGCGCCCGCTGCCGACGCGGCCACCGAAACCCTCATCGCCACCGGCCCCTTGCATCTGGCTTCCACGGTGGACCGAGCCCTGTTCGAGCGCGCCGAAGAGGCTCCTCAGCGGGTCACCATCTTTCTCACCGAGGACGACGGGACGGAGCGCGACATCACCTACGGAGAACTCTTCCGCGCGGCCTCGCGCACCGCGGCCGGACTCGCGAGCCGCGGCATCTCCCGCGGCGACACCGTGGCCCTGATGTTGCCCACAGGTTTCGACTTCCTGAGCGCCTTTCAGGGCACACTGCTGCTGGGGGCGGTGGCGGTACCCATTTATCCACCGGTGCGCATGGATCGGCTGGCCGAATACGCGGACCGGCAGGGGGCCATCCTTCGCTCGGCCGGGGTTCGGATCATGATCACCATCGGTCGGGCGAAGGTGATCGCCGAGGCACTCAAGTCGAAGGTGCCAAGCCTCCTCGATGTGGTGACCGCCCAGGAACTGGCCGAGGATCCGAGGGCCAGCCTGCGCATGACCCCGCAGTCGCGCCCCGAGGATCCCGCCTTCATCCAATACACCTCGGGCAGCACGGGGTCCCCCAAGGGCGTAATGCTGACCCACGCGAACCTCATGGCCAACATCCGGGCCATCGGACTTGGCCTCGATGCCCGCCCGGTGGAAATGGGGGTGAGCTGGCTCCCGCTGTACCACGACATGGGCCTCATTGGGAGCTGGCTTTTCACCATGGCCTCCGCCTATCCCCTGGCCCTGCGCTCGCCGCTGTCCTTTCTGGCCCGGCCCGAGCGCTGGCTTCAAGACATCCACCGCCGGCGCGGCACCATGTCGGCCGCGCCCAACTTCGCCTACGAATTGTGCGTGCGGAGGATCCGCGACGAGGACATCGAAGGCATCGATCTCTCGTCGTGGCGTTGCGCGCTCAACGGCGCCGAGCCGGTGCGGCCGGAGACCATCGACCGCTTCGTGCAGCGCTTCTCGAAGTACGGATTCCGGCGCGAAACCATGATGCCAGTGTTCGGCCTCGCGGAGTGTTCGGTGGGTCTTGCCATGCCACCGGTGCAACGCGGGCCGAAGCTCGACCTTGTGGACCGCGCCGCCTTCGAGCAGGGACACGCGACCGAAGCGGCCAAAGGCGACCCGCACGCGAGTGTCTTCGTGTCTTCGGGCCGCGCGCTTCCCGAACACGAGATCAAAGTGGTGAACGATGTCGGCGAGGCCCTTCCCGAACGCGAGGTCGGACGTCTGCTCTTCCGCGGCCCTTCAACCACCGCGGGCTACTACCGGAACGAAGAAGCCACGGCCACCCTGCTTCGAGGCGACGGATTCCTCGACAGCGGCGACCTCGCCTACATCGCAGACGAAGAGCTTTACATCGCGGGCCGGCTCAAGGACCTGATCATCCGGGGCGGCCGGAATCTGGTGGCAGCCGAGATCGAGGAAGCCGCGTCCGAAGCGGAAGGCGTGCGCAAGGGCTGTGTGGCTGCGTTCGGGATCGTCGAGCCGCGGAGCGGCAGCGAGCAGGTGGTGATCGTCGCGGAGACGAAGGCCACGTCCACCGAAGAGCGCGACGCCATCGAGCACCGGGTCATCGATAAGGTAACGACCGCCATCGGTGCGCCTCCCGACGTAGTCCGCCTCGTGGAGCCAGGCTCAGTGCCCAAGACATCGTCTGGAAAAATCCGGCGCAACGACACCCGCGCCCTCTATCTTTCTGGCGGGCTCGGGCGGCAAAAAGGCGACTCCGCGCTGGCCCGACTGAAGCTCGGTTCGCTGGTGGCGAAGAGCGCCGCGGAAACCACGATGGACCGGGTGCGACTTTTCGGGCGGGGGATCTTCCTCTACGGCGCGCTGGCCATCTACGCGCCGATCTCGTTTGTGGTCCTTTCTTTCCTCGGGCCACGCGGATCGCGGCGCTTCGAACATCTCTCGGCCCGAATCGCTTTGCGCCTGTTGACTCCGGACGCCACCTTGAGGGGTCGCCCCGGACTCGAGCCGGGCAAACCGGCGCTGCTCGTGTGCAATCACGCGTCGTACCTGGATGTGATCGCGCTCCGCGCCCTGCTGCCCGAAGACTTCGTGTTCGTGGCCAAACGCGAGGCGCTTCAGTACCCGTTCGTGGGCAGGTTCCTGCGACGGTCGGGGCACATCTGCGTCGAACGCAAGGACGCCCAACGGAGTGCGAGCGACGCCATGAGCGTCACCGAGGCCCTCAATCGGGGTGAGCGGGTTCTGGTTTTCCCCGAGGGCACTTTCACCCACGCGGACGGCGTACGCCCGTTCCGTCTCGGGGCCTTCCGTTCCGCGGCCGACGCCTCGTGCCCCGTATTTCCCCTCGCCCTTAAAGGCACACGCAAGATGTTCCGGGACGGTCAGATCGTGCCGCGGGCGGTCGCGGTGTCCCTGTGGATCGGCGAGCCCCTGATCCCGAGCGGATCTTCGTTCCGCGATCTCGTGGCCCTGCGGGACAAGGCGCGCGAGATCGTGGGAGCGGAGTCGGGCGAAGTGATTCTGGAACTGGTCTCGGCCGGATTGGAGCAACCCTGGTGACAACACTGTCACTTCTCAGCGCCGCCATGGTGGAGGAAGCGCACGCGGTGATCCGCCCGTTCCTCCGCCCCACAAGGCTGCTCGCCTCGGGCGATTCCTCTCGGCGTTCCATCCTTCTGAAGCTCGAGAACGAACAACCCACGGGCTCCTTCAAGGTGCGCGGAGCGTTGTCGAATCTTCTGCGCCAGAAGCCGGCGCCCGCGGGTTTCGTGGCGGCCTCTGCGGGAAATCACGGTCTAGGGTTGGCCTGGGCGGCCTTGACCAGCGAGCGGCCGGAACGCGTGACCATCTTCGTGCCCGCGAGCGCGCCGGAAACCAAGATCGCCAAACTGGGACAGTTCCCGATCGACCTCCGCATCGTGGGCGAAACCTTCGACGACGCCGAACGCGAGGCCCATGAGTTCGAGCGGGAGACGGGAGCCATGTTCATCCATGCCTACGACGACCCGCTGACCGCGGCCGGACAGGGCACCATGGCCATCGAGATCCACGAAGCCCAGGGTGCGGTAGGGACGCTGGTCGTACCGGTGGGCGGCGGTGGTCTCATCAGCGGCAACGCCGCGTGGTTCAAGGAGAGACACCCTGCGGTGAGGATCGTCGCGGTCCAGCCCGACGCATCGCCCGCGCTGGCTGAATCGATTCGCCTGGGCCGCGCGCTTCTCGAGTATCCCGCCGGGCGCACCCTGGCCGATGGTCTCTCCGGGGGCATCGGCCGCATTGTCTTCGAACATCGCGCGCTCATCGATCAGGTGGTGAATGTTCCGGAGTCGCGCATTCTTGCCGCCGTCCGTTCGCTGCACCTTGACGACCGGGTCCGGGCCGAGGCCTCGGGCGCGATCACCCGAGCGGCACTCGAACTCGATCAGAGCCGCGACTGGCCCGAACCCATCGTCTGCGTGATCACGGGAGGCAACATCGATCCCGGGGTGTTCGAACGGGTCACGCGATGACCAACGAAGCAGCCCGTCCCGAAGTCGCGCCCGCGTCGCCTGTTTTGAACAAGGTGGTCATGGCCACCCTCGCCCTGGCCTTCCTGCTCCTCGGCCTGCGAACCATCGGCGCCTCCTCGCCCACAACCGACGAACCAGGCCACTACCGTTACGGTCACCGCATCCTGCGCGGCGTGGCCGAACGCTGGGACGACAGCAAGATGCCGGTCTCAGCTTTGAACGCGCTGCCCTGCTACGTGTCCGAGAAATTCGGATCCGTCGTCCGCGACGCCGACGAGTTCGCCGGTCCTTGCGACTGGAGTTTGGCCCGCGTTCCCACACTTCTGGGTGGCCTGGCCCTTGGTCTCGCCATCGCATCCTGGTCGCGTGCGCTCTTCGGCTGGCCGGGAGCCCTGGTGTCGTTCGGTCTCTTCGCCTTCGATCCCAACCTTCTGGCCCACTCCACCCTGGTCACCACCGACATCTTCGGCGCATTGTTCCTGCTCCTTTCCCTGCGCGCTTTCTCCCGTTGGCGCGTGGAGCCGGACGCCCGCCGCAGCGCGCTCCTCGGGCTGGCCCTCGGCGCGGCCTTCATTTCGAAGTACACCGCGGCCTACCTGCCCCTGATCTTCCTCGCCGCCGCATGGTTCTCCAGGTCGGCCGTGGCCGCGCTCACCGTTCCTAGGAGCCGCCTCATAGGAGGGGCCGCACTGGTCATCGCCCTGACCCTGGTGGTGATCAACGTGGGCTTCCTTTTCGATGACACGGGCGCATCGTTGCGAGACCAACGCTTCGAGAGTCCTCAGTTCCGCGAACTGCGCAAACCGCCCGTCCTCTCCACCCTTCCTCTCCCCGTGCCACGGCCCTTCGTGGAGGGGCTCGACCGCGTATTCCACCGCGAGCGAAACGGCGGCGGCTCGGGCAACATCTACTTCCTCGGCGAACTACGCAGCCCGGGGAGCGAAGGCTTCCCCTCGTACTTCCTGGTGGTGGGCTTGCTGAAGTCGCCGTTGCCCACGGTGATCGCCCTGGGTGTGGCGGCGTTCCTCCTGTTGCGTCGCGGCGAGGGGCCGTGGCGGGTCGACGAGATCGTCCTCGTCTCGAGCATCGTGATCTTCTCCCTCTACTTCAGCTTTCTTTTTCGCGCTCAGATCGGCCTCCGACACTATCTGGTGACGATCCCACCGATCCTGGTGCTCGCCGGCCGGCTGGGCCCGTTCCTCGCCGAGTCGTGGTGGCGGACGTCAGTCGCAGTTCTGGCCCTCGCCTTCTCCGCCGCGTCGGTCGTTCGGCATGGGGATGACCCCCTCTCGTACTTCAACGAACTGGTCGACCCGAAGCAGACCTATAGGATCGCCGCGGACTCGAACCTCGAGTGGGGCCAGTCGCGCACTCGGATCGAGGCCTACCTCGCCGCGAACCCCGATGTTCTCCGGGCCCCAGCGAAGCCCTTCCCGGGACGGATCCTCGTCAGCGCCAACCAGCTCACCGGAGTGGTCACCAGAAAGCGCATGGAGTGGCTGCGAGAGTCGGGGATCGAGCCCGTGGGGCACGTGGCCTTCACCCACTTTCTGTTCGACATCAGCCCCTCCGTGGCCGAGCGCCTGCGACAGGGGCGCGGCGATCCCGCACTGCCCCCACCCGAGCCCTGACCCAAATCCCCTCCTATACTTCCAATACCAAAGGTGGAGCTGTTCTAAAGGTAGTGGAAGTGGGGAGCGAAGGAAATAAATGCGAACCGTCTTCATCACCGGGGCCAATCGGGGCATCGGACTCGAATTCGTGAAGCAGTATGTGGCGGAGGGGGCGGATGTCCATGCCAGCTGCCGTCGCCCTGGAGGGGCCGCGGAACTGAAGGCCCTCGAGCGGGAGAACCGCTCCCGGCTTCACGTGCATGCTCTGGACGTCACCCGGACCGAGGCCATCCAGCGACTGGCCGGGGCCCTCGCGGAGAAGCCCATCGACATCCTGATCAACAACGCCGGCGTCTTCGGACCGAACGCGGACGTCGACAAAGACCAGAGGCAGTCGCTTGGCAGCATCGATGAAGAGATCGTGGCCAAGGTCATGCGCATCAACGCCATCGCCCCGCTGGTGGTCGCCCAGTCCTTCACCGAACACGTGGCCAAGAGCGCCGAGAAGAAGATGGTCGCCATCTCAAGTTCGATGGCGTCGATCGGCGAGGGATCGGGCGGCCACTACGCCTACCGCATGAGCAAGGCCGCCCTGAACATGGCGATGACCGTCCTCGGTCGCGATCTGCAGCCCCGCGGGGTGAGCGTTCTCGTGTTCTGCCCCGGCTGGGTCCAGACCGAGATGGGCGGCGCCCACGCCCCCCAGACCGTGGAGCAAAGCGTGCGCGGACTGCGGCAGCTGATCGATGCCCGCTCCGCCCCGGGCATCGCCGATTTCCGTCTTTTCGACGGAACGCCGCTCCGCTGGTAGGGCCTTTGGGCTCGTCTGCTATCGCACGTTGCGGCGCTGGCGGGTGAGGGCCTTCGACAGCTCACGAGTGAACGCCACCTCGGCGATCCCCGCCTCGACAAGAACCCCCGCCACCTCGCGCGCGTAGTCGGTCAGAAACGCCGCGGTGGCTTTCGGTTTCTGGTGCATGATCGTGCGTTTGTGAACCCGACCGTCCTGCATCATGGTGCGGACCAGGTCGACCCGGCTCGGACTCCACAGGCGATATCCCTGGGCGTTGCGCGGCGGTTCCTGGATACGTCCCGCGTACAGCCAGTTGAGAACGGTCTGCTTGCTGACGCCCAGTTCGTGGGCGACCTCGAGTGTCGTCAAGTACTTCATGCTGAGTGATCGCCCTGGGCCGTGGCGATTCTGACGATGTTGAAATCGCGCGTCAACTTCACTCCCATGGCGCTTCTTCCGGCAGACGGAGACGATGGACGGGCACGCCGTCTTTCAAATGCGAGGCGCAGATCTCATCGAGGTCTTCTTCGGTGACCCCGCGGTACCAGACGTTATCCGGATAGACCGCGGCGGTCACGCCCAGGCTGCAATGCTTGAGACAGCCGGTTCGGCTCACCAGGACGCGATCCTTGAGCCCCTTCTCCCGAATCAGATCCTTCATCAGGCCGACGAGTTTCTCCGAACCCTTCTCCCCGCACGAGCCGCGCGGATGGCCGGGACCGCGATTGTTGGAGCAGATGAGCAGGTGGCGGTCAGGGCGTGGCATTTCGGAAACCTCTGGGAAGGGTCGCATTAGTTCCGGGCGCGACGTTCTCTCCCTTTATGCTACGCGTCGCCGGCCCCGCTTCGGCCGCATCTCCCGAGGGAAACCCAAGTCCTTGCCCAAAAGAATGTCCGCCCTGATCCTGGCCATAACAACCGGTCTCATGGATTCGGGGGCCGCGCGGGCCGAAGATCTGACCGTCGTGTTCAAGACCACCGGTTCGAATGGCGAACAGACGGTCACCCACTACTACAGCGCCGATCGCGTCCGCTTCGAGCAGGGCGAGAAAGCCACGGTCGTACACCTCGACTCGGGCCGGATCGTAAACATCTCCAGCCGGCGAAAGCAGTATTCGGAAACCACCTTCGCGGAACTCGAACAGGCCATGACCTCGGTCAGCGCCCAGATGGAAAAGGCGATGGCCGCGCTGCCCGAGGGCCTGCGCCAGAAAATGCTGGGTGACGCGGCGAGAGAAGTGACCCTCACCCCCGGGGACTCCCGCACGGTGGCCGGAGCCTCGTGTCAGGTCTACACGGTGACCCTGGGCGCCAACGCCCGCATGGAGACTTGCGCCGCCACCGGACTGGAAATGCCGTTCGATCGCAAGCACCTCAAGAACCTCGCCCTGGTCACCGCCCCCATCGCGCGCGGCAACTCCGGAATCAACAAGATGGTGGCGAAGATGCGGGAGATCGAGGGGCTGTCACTGGCCTCATCGACAGAGCTCAACCTGCTGGGCCGGAAGATCGAGAGCGCGGCCGAGGCCCTGGAGATCGTCAAGGGACCGATCAAGGCCGCCACGTTCGATACCCCTCCGGGCTTTCAGAAGGTCGAGTCTCCCTTCGCGAAGATGGCGCATTAGACGCTTCAGTCCCTGATCGGGCGCAGGAACAAATCATGGCATTGATCTCAACCTCTGAACTCGCCGAGCGACTGGGCGACCCCAAGCTGCGCCTGCTCGACGCCCGCTGGTATCTCGATCCCACGCGCAAGGGCATCGATGCCTACGCGGCCGGCCACATCCGCGGCGCCTTCTTCGCCGACCTCGAGGCCGACTTCACCGGCCCCGGTGGAGCACGGGGCGGCCCGCGGGGGCGGCATCCCTTCCCTTCGCATGCGCAGGTCCAGAACGTCATCCGGCTATTCGGGATCACCGCGGGGGTGTCCGTAGTGGTCTACGACGACGCGGCGGGGGCGATGGCAGCGCGGGTCTGGTTCGTGCTCAAGACCTGTGGCTTCGACGACTGCTCGGTGCTCGACGGCGGCATCACCAAGTGGATGGCCGAGGGGCGAGAGATCACGGATCAGCCGCCGTCGATCTCGACCATGACCGATTTCGTGGTCGCGCCCCGGCCGGAACTGGTCCTGTCGAAGTCGGAGTTCGCGGCCGTCAAGGACAGTGCGCTGGTGCTCGATGCCAGGGCTGCTGAGCGGTATCGGGGCGAGACCGAGCCCATCGATCCGCGGGCCGGACACATTCCCGGCGCCCGCAGCGCGCCCTACACCTTCAACCTGACTTCGGAGGCTAAGCCCGTCTTTAGGAAGGCGGCCGAGCTGCGCGCGCATTTCGAATCCCTCGGCGTGACCGAGGGGAATCCGCCTATCGTTTACTGCGGGTCGGGCATCACCGCCACCCACGACCTCCTTGCGCTGGAGGTCGCCGGCTTCAAGGGCCGGCTCTACGCCGGCTCGTGGAGTGAGTGGAGTTCCGATCCCACCCTGCCCATCGCCACCGGAGAACAACCATGAAGAACCTGTTCGTCTCCCTCCTGCTCTTGAGCTCCGCGTCCCCCTCGTTCGGGGCCGACATGCTCGTCACTCCGGCCTGGCTCAAGGCCAATCTGAATGATCCCAAACTGGTGCTCTTCCACGTGGGCACGAAGCCCGAGTACGAGAAGGAGCACATCCCTGGAGCCCAACTCGTGGTGCCTCAGGATCTCTCCATCCCCCGGGCCGAGAGCCCCCTCGCCATACAACTCCTCCCCTCCGATGCCCTCCGCCGCAAACTCGAGAGTCTTGGCGTGAGCGACGACGCCCGCGTGGTCGTGTATTTCGGTTCCGATCTCATCGCTCCCACCACGCGCGTCTACTTCAGTCTTGACGCCGCCGGACTTGGTGGCATCACCTCCGTCCTCGACGGCGGCATGCCCGCGTGGAAGGCTTTGGGCGGCGAGGTCACCGCGGCAGCACCTGCGCCACGGTCCCCCGGGAAGATCACGGCGAAGGCCCGGCCCGAGTTGGTCGCGTCGGCCGAGGACGTGCGCTCCGCCATCTCCACCCAGGGCGTCCGGATCATCGACTCGCGCATGCCCGAATTCTTCAGCGGCGCGAATCCGGGCGCGACGCCGCGCGCCGGACGCATCCCCGGCGCTTCGAACATCCCCTTCAAGAGCCTGGCCGACGACAGCCTCAAAATGAAGTCCGAAGCGGAGATCGCGGAGATCTTCAAGGCGGCGGGAGTGAAGTCGGGCGACCGCGTGGTGAGCTACTGCCACACCGGACAGCAGGCCACCCTGGTCTACTTCGCGGCCAAGCGCCTCGGCATCGACGCGCGCATGTATGACGGCTCGTGGGACGAGTGGAGCCGTCGGACCGACCTTCCTGTCGAGACCTCGCCTTTGAAGCAGGACCCGATCAAGTAGGGATGAACACTCCCCCGAACGACCCCGCTGCGGCGCCCCGACTCGAAGCCAAACACCTCTACCGACGCCTCGACGCGCTCTTCCGTTCCATCGAGAAGGCGCGAACGGCGCGACGTCTGGTGGAAGCCTTCCTCGATGGCGTCTACCGCGAGCTGGCGGAGCCCCTGCACTTCAAGTCCGCGTTGCTCTACATGGAAAGGCCGTCCGGCTTCCGCCTCTCGAAGCAACTCGGCGAACCGCACAAGGGGGCGTTCGATACCCTGTCCCCCGATCAGACCCCGCTCACCCAGGTGCTGCAGCACCGCGTCTTTCTCCATACCGATCCTCTCACCCTGGCCGCGGCAAAGCCGTATGGAATCGGCAAGGCCTTCGCGGCCTGTGTGGTGGGACGGCGCCCGCGGCGATATGTGTACGTCTTCTCGCTGGGCGAAGGGTTCCAGGCTGAAGAGATCGACTTCACGCTCAACACCCTGCGCGCCGCACTCTCGTCGCGGCTCATGGAGGAGCGCCTTCAAGGCGGCCTGCGCGAGGCCGCGGAAATCCAGGCAAGCCTGCTGCCCGATGTGGCTCCTTCGTTCCCGCCCTTCGAGATGGCCCAGCGCTCCCATCCGGCCGAGGAGGTGGGCGGCGACTTTTTCGACTATCGCAACGGCCTGTCCGAGGAGGTCCTGGGGATCGCCATCGGTGACGCCTCGGGGCACGGATTGCCGGCCGCGCTTCTGGTCCGCGATGTCGTCATTGGCCTTCGCATGGGCCTTGAAAAGGACCTGCGCATCGCGTCGGTGTTCCAACGCCTCAATCGGGTGATCCACGAAAGCACACTGTCGAGCAAGTTCATTTCCGTGTTCTATGCCGAACTCGAGCGGGACGGAACCCTGACCTACGTGAACGCCGGCCACCCGAGCCCGCTCATCGTCACGAAGGATTCGGTGGAGCGCCTCAACGTGGGCGGCACGGTGATCGGCCCGTTGCCCGAGGTGCGATTCAAACGAGGTCTGGCCGTGCTGCCCCAGGGAGCGTGTCTGGTGATGTGCACCGACGGGATCCTCGAACGCCGCAACAGCGCCGATGAGTTCTACGGCGAGGCCCGTCTCATCGACACGGTGCGCCGGAACCTCGCCCGGCCGGCCGGAGAGATTCTGGCCGCGGTGTTCAAGGAGTGCGAGGCCTTCGGCCTTCAAAGGCCCTTCGATGACGACGCCACCCTGGTCGTGGTGAAACACGTGGCCTGACCGGCGGCGGCTTCAGTCGGCCCGGACTGACATATTCTCGGGCGCTTGCAGCTGCCACTCTCCGCCGTTCTCGTCCTCGTCGCCTACATCGTCGGCATCACCGCCTTCGGCACCTGGCTGGGGCGCCGCCACAGCGGGGGCGTGCGCGGCTACTTCCTCGGCGGCAAGAGCGTGCCGTGGTGGGCGGTGGCCTCCTGCATCGTGGCCACCGAGACGAGCACCCTCACCTTCATCGGCGCGCCCGGAACGTCGTACAACGGCAACTTCACCTTCCTCCAGCTGGTCTTCGGCTACGTCATCGGCCGGCTGATCGTCTCCTTCCTCTTCCTGCCCGCCTATTTCCGCGGCGAGATCTTCACCTCGTACGAGATCCTGCAGAAGCGATTCGGCGGAGCGGTGAGGGCCACCTCCTCGGGGATCTTCCTGCTTTCACGGACCCTGGGCGATGGAATCAGGCTGCACGCCGCCGCACTTGTTCTCTCAGTGGCCGCGGGCATCAACGAATGGTGGTGCATCCTCGCCCTCGGCGTGGCCATGATTCTCTACACCGAAGAGGGCGGCGTCATCGCCACCATCTGGACGGACTCTATCCAGATGTTCGTGTATCTGTTCGGAGCCATCGTCTGTTTCGTTGCCGTGGCGAACGCTTTGCCCGGCGGGGTGATGGGTGCGTTTGAGAAGGCGGCGGCGGCCGGGAAGCTCACGTTCCTCAACACTTCGTTTGATGTGCACGATCCCTTCACGATCTGGGCGGGCGTCATCGGCGGCATGTTCCTCACCATCGCCACTCACGGCACCGATCACTACCTGGTGCAGCGTTTCCTGGTCGCGAAGTCACAGAAAGACGCGCAGATCGGCCTCATCCTCTCGGGTTTCCTGGTCTTCGCGCAGTTCGTCCTCTTCCTCTCCCTCGGCATCCTGCTGTGGGCTTTCTACGACGGCCGCAAGTTCGCCCGCGCCGATGAGATCCTCCCCACGTTCGTGGGAAACGAGCTGCCCGGTGTTTTCACCGGTCTGATCCTCGCCGCCATCGTGGCTGCCGCGCTCTCGCCCTCGCTCAACTCCATGGCCTCTGCCTCCCTGCGCGACTTCTACGTGCCCTACGTCGACCCTGAAGCCAGCGAAGCCAAGCAGCTCCGGTTGGCCAAGCGCTTCACCATCTTCTGGGGCGTACTGCAAATGGGAGTGGCGGGCATGGCCAGGAATGTGGAGTCGGCTCTGCAGGCGGGCCTCGCCGCCCTCGGCTACGCCTCCGGACCCACGGTAGGCGCCTTCGCCCTCGGACTCTTCACGACCAAGGCCAACACCACAGGCACGATGATCGGCATGCTCTCCGGTCTCATCGTCAGTCTGTCCTTCGGCCTGTTCTCACCGCGCATCTTCGGAACCCCGGGAATCGCCTGGACCTGGAACGTCTTCGTGGGTGCGTCGGTGACGTTCGCGGTCGGCCTCGCGGTCAGTTCGGTGACGCGGGAGAACCGGCCCGTCGAAGCGGCCCCCGCCGTTCAGTAGAGAAGCGAAGCGGCGCGGGAGCGCCGGAACTGGGCGATGGCCTGAGCGTCCGCGGCCACGATCATATCCACGCTGTCTCCTCGATCGATGGCGGCTCGGAGCGTCCGGGTTCCCACCAGGCGATCGAAGCCGCTGCCATCCCGCAGCCACTCGAACTCGGGATGCCGCTTCTTCATCTCCACGAGCAGAGTCACGCCGAGGCGGTAGGGCTGCGCCTTCCTCGCATCGGTCACACGGATATCAAGCCCCGCGCACGCCACATCGAGATGCTTGGGGCGAGGGGCCGCGGACGATGCGGCCGGTGTGAAGGTGGTGGGTTCGCACGCGAAGCCGGGGACGCGGATCGCCCTCGCCAGTTCGTGAGACTTGAGCCACGGCGCGCCAACCTTCAGGAAAGGCGCATCGGTGCCCCGGCCCTCGGTCACATTCGTGCCCTCTATCAGGCAAGTCCCGGGATAGGCGAGGCAGGCCGCGGCGGAGCGCAGGTTCGGCGAGGGGTTCACCCAGGTGAGACCGGTGTCCGCCCAGTGCATTCCGCGCGACCAGCCCTGCATCTCGACCACACGAAGAGACGCGGCCTTTTCCCGCGAGGCGTTCACCACCCGCGCGATCTCGGCCAGGGTCAGACCGTGCACAAGAGGGCCGGGCGTCATGTTGACCAAGGTCCGCGGCACCTCGGCCTCGGGCGCCGAAACCGGCCCCTCGACGCGCTGACCGCCGATGGGATTCGGCCGGTCGAGGATGAACATCGGCACACCCGCGTCGGCGCAGGCTTCCAGGCAGAGGATCATGGTCGAGGCGAAGGTGTAGAAGCGAACCCCGGCGTCTTGCATGTCGACGACGAAGACGTCGAGGCCCTCGAGGTCCTCGGGCCGCGGTTTCGACCGCGCACCGTAGAGACTGATCACCGGAAGGCCGGAGCGGCTGTCGACACCGTCCTCGACCTTCTCACCCGCGGCGGCGAGGCCACGGAATCCGTGTTCGGCCCCGAAGAGTTTCACTAGGGTAACGCCGCTCGCGCTCAGAGCGTCGATGGCGTGGCGGCCGTCATGGGTCAGGGAGGCGGCATGCACGAGCAGGCCCACCCGGCGTCCCTTGAGGGGTTCACCCTTGCCCTCGACCACGCGGTCGAGGCCGGTGCGCACACGGGGCCGCATTGCTGCTTTCGCCAAGGCCGGGCTGAGTACGGAGGCCGCCAGAAAAGCACGACGATTCAGAGCCTGATCCGAGTCCATGGGCGAAGCCTACTCGCGGCAGGGGTTGCGGGCCAGCCGCAGGGTAACCTCTGCTCGCGTGATCTCGCCGGATATCGCCGCCGCCGTCACCCGCCTCGAGCGCGAGGGCGTGCTTGCTCCGGAACAGACCCGGCTCTTCGGCCGGGTAGCGAGGGGCGAACTGGTGAGCCTTTCCAAGGCGATCCATGGCCTGCTCTACCTCGGCGTGGCCGCGCTTACCACCGGCGTCGGCCTGCTCTTCCGGGACGAGATCGCGAATCTCGGCCCCATCACCATTGCCCTCGCCGTCGGTCTCGCCGCCTCGCTGTGTCTCTCCTTCGTGGCGAAAAAGTCGCTGCCCTTCGCGAAAACCGCGGTCGAGTCGCCCCATTTCGCTTTCGATTACGTCCTCGTCCTCGGCGCCCTGCTCGCCGCCGCCGACATGGGGTTCATCGAGACCCGATTCTCCCCGCTCGGCCAGCAGTGGGCCTACCACCTCCTGCTGGCGAGCCTCGCCTACACGGCCCTCGCACTGCGCTTCGATTCACGTACCCTCTTCGGCTTGGGCCTCACCTCCTTCGCGGCCTGGCGGGGCGTGGCCGCCACCAGCGTCGAACGCGCGGTCTTTGGTTTCTTCGATGACACAAGCGTCATCCGTCTGAATGCGCTCGGCTGCGGCCTCCTCTTCATATTCCTCGGACGCTTGCTGGAGCGGCGCGGGCTCAAGGTCCATTTCGAACCCACCGCCACGCATCTTGGCTGGCTGCTGGTGCTGCAGTCGATCGCCTGGGGCATCGCGGACGGTGGAGGCGCGGCTCTCCATCGTCTCGCGCTGGTGGCGGTGGGCGGAGGCCTCGCCTGGTTCTCGTGGCGGGGCGCGCGCTTCGCGCTCTTCGTCTTCGGAGTCCTGGCCGCCTATCTCGGTCTCCTCGTCATCATGGCCGACGTGGTGGATGACGCCACGGGCATCCTCTTCCTCTCAAGCCTCTCCGCCATCGCCGTGATCTTTGGTCTGGCCGCCGTGCACCGACGCTTCCCGAAGGAGGCCGAGGAATGAACCCGGAATGGTCCGCAGCGGAACGGGCGAAGCAGGTGCGCGACGAGGCCCGCGGTTGGCGTCGAGCGGGCTTCGTCAACGACGAAGTGCTGCGTCGAACGCTCTCGCTCTTTCCGGACGATCGTCAGCGTTTTGGTCCAGGATTCCGGGCCCTGGCGTTTCTGTTCGCCGGCTTCGCCTGCATCGTGATGGTCGGACTCGCCCTGGTGCTCTTCGAGCCGCGAGGTGAACTGGGGTTGGGGGTCCAACTGTGTTTCTGGGCCATGGTGCTCGCTGGACTCACTGAACTTCAGCGCGGTCCCTGGAAACGCGCGGACGCGGGCGCGGAGAGCGCCACTGCCTACGCCTCGGTGATTCTTGGCGTCCTGGGACTCGTTGCCCTCACGGAGTCGTTCCCCACCGACGCCCGCGTGTTCGAGACCGCCACTCGGGCCCTGGCCATTCTCTTTGTGGCCTGCGTCGTAGCCGCCTGGCGTTATGGGGATGCCGTCCTCTTCGCCTTAGGCGCGCTGTCGGGTTTCGCCCTGCTCGTGCAGACCGGACACGGGCGCATCCTCTGGATTCTCGTCGGCGCATTCCTGGTGCCGGCCTGCCTGAGAGCGGCGCGGGACGCTCGCTTCTCACCCTCCCATCGCAGAGGAGCGGCCATCGCGGGCGCCGCAGCCATCGTGGCCCTCTACGCGGCAGTGCACGTCTGGTCATTCGACCAGCGCCTGCTCGAATGGACCCACGATTTCAACCTCTCGCCGGCCGTCGTGTCTTTCCGTTGGCTCTCCATCCTGGCCACCGCGCTGCTTCCTCCGTTCCTCCTTGGCCTCGGCTGGCGCCGACGCGAGCCTCTTCTCCTCTATTCCGGATTGCTCCTGATCGGCGTATCGATCGCCACGATCCGGCTCTACCACTCGGTGTTGCCCCTCTCCTTCGCACTGATCCTCATTGGCGCCGCCTGCCTCGCTCTCGCCCTCGGTGTCCGACGGTGGCTGCGCGGGGGTGAACAAGGAGAACGAGATGGCTTCACCGCCGACCCGCTTTTCGACGACGCCAATCGCACCGAGGCCATCCGCGCGGTGGTAGCCGTGGCATCCTTTACCCCGGCCGCGCAGCCCACCGTATCTCGCCCCGCCTTCGAAGGCGGGGGCGGGAGTTTCGGAGGGGGCGGGGCCACCGGAGGTTTCTGATGAAGCGCTCGCTCAAAATCCTGATTGTGATCGCGGTAGCCGGTACGGCGACCCTCGCCCTCGCCGTGGCCACCCGTGGGTATTGGCTGCCCGAGCGGTTCGCGATCAATGTGCCTCTCGGCTCGATCGTGGGCGCGGCCCCCAATGTTCCCCCGTCCGGTGTGGTGGCTTCACTTCGCCTCCCCCCGGGTTTCACCCTGACCCAATTCGCCACCGGTCTGGGCAACGCACGATTCCTGCGAGTCACAGACGCGGGCGACGTGATCGTGAGTCAGCCCCGCGAGAGCCGAGTCACACTTCTCATCGGCGACGCCAACGGCGACGGAGCTTCTGATGGAACCGTCCCCCTGCTGGAAGGGCTGGATCGACCGCACGGCCTGGCCCTTCGCGATGGCTTCCTCTACGTCGCCGAAATGACCGCCGTGGGCCGGATCGCTTTCGACACCGTGACGCGCAAGACCACGGGAACCTTCGAGCGCGTGATCACGGATCTCCCCGGCGGAGGAAACCACTGGACCCGCACCATCGGCTTCGGGCCCGACGGCTTCCTTTATGTGTCGGTGGGCTCGAGTTGCAATGTGTGTATCGAGTCGGACGCTCGCCGGGCCGCGATCTCGCGCTACGACCCGGGCACTTGGCGCGGAACAGTGTTCGCGAGCGGCCTGCGCAATTCCGTGGGCTTCGCCTGGCGGACAGTAGCAGGCGCGACCGGAGCGAATCACGAACTGCTCGCGACCGACAATGGCCGGGATCTTCTGGGCAACGACTTCCCGCCCTGCGAACTCAACCACGTGGTGGAGGGCGGCTTTTACGGCTGGCCGTTCGCGAACGGCGATCGCGTGAAGGATCCCGACCTCGGCCAAGGGCGAGACCGCGAGATCACGGCGAGCCGGGCGCCCGTGCACAACTTCCCCGCCCACAACGCGCCCCTCGGCATCGGCTTCCTCGAATCGCCCCTGACGCCTGCCGCCTATCGAGGCGCGGCTCTTGTGGCTCTTCACGGGTCCTGGAATCGGACCACCAAGGACGGATACAAGGTGGTGTCGCTCCATTGGGACGCGCAAAGTGGAATCACCGAGCGCGACTTCCTCACCGGTTTCCTGAACGGCGAGAACGTCATCGGCCGCCCGGTGGACATCGCCCAGGCCGCCGATGGATCGATCTACATCTCCGACGATTTCGGCGGCTCCATCTATCGGGTGACCGTGAGCGACCAGATCGCCGCCTCCCCAAGCACCGCAGGAGCCTCCGGGCCGGTGTCGGGCCAGGGCGCGGGCTCATCCCCTCCTGTGCTCGACGCGGCGGCGGCCGAGCGCGGCCAGGCGGTCTGGAAAGAGAACCAATGCGATATGTGCCACGACCCCGCGCAAGTGGGCAAGGATCCCGACCTGCCGATTCGCGTGCTCGAGAAACTGGGCGCGAAGTACGACGTGGCCCGACTCGTCACCTATCTGCAGGCGCCTCAACCACCCATGCCTCTCTTCGAGATGACCGCCGGGCAGCGGCGCGACCTGTCGACTTACGTTCTGAAGCGATTCCGGTGAGCCCGAGCCACGAGCCCTGCCAGTGACCAGCCATCCCACCTCCGAAGCCGCCCGAGCCCTCGATCGGTTGATCGGGACCACGGTCGACGGGAAGTACAAGATCCTCGACCTGCTCGGCCGCGGAGGGATGGGCGCGGTGTTCCGCGCCCTCCATCTCGGCACCGACCGCACCGTGGCCCTCAAGATCATCGTGCCAGACTACGCGGGCCGATCCGACTTCCTCGCCCGCTTCGAACGCGAGGCGCGGGCCTGTGGTCGTCTGCGCCACCCCAACATCGTGGACGTCACCGATTTCGGCTACGACGACAGCGGGGATCGGCGCATCGCGTATCTGGTCATGGAGTATCTGGACGGCTGTTCGCTCGCCGATGTCCTGCGCGATGAAGCGACGCTTCCCATCGCCTGGGTGGTGGATGTCCTGCAGCAGGCGGGCTCCGCGGTGGAAGAGGCGCACCGCGCGGGCATCCTGCACCGCGACCTGAAGCCGGACAACATCTGGCTCGAACCGAACCGCCGGGGTGGATATACGGTGAAGGTCCTCGACTTTGGCCTCGCGAAGCTCGGCTCCCTCGACGTCGAGCCGAGCCACGGGGTTGCGTCCGACCATTCCGCCGGGCATGAGGCGGTGGCCGCCACCACACCCGCCGACCTGACCGAGGAGGCGACGCTGGTCCGTGAGGGCTCAGGGAGAGCCACCGATGTCGTTACCGCTCCAGACGGTGAGGCCACGCGCCTTCGCCCCGCCTGGTCGCCCACACGTGCTGAGGATGACGACGAACAGGCGACAGCGATGGGCTCGATCATTGGCACGCCGGCGTACATGTCCCCGGAGCAATGCCGCGGCTTCACCCTCACCGCCCGCTCGGACGTCTACAGCCTCGGCGTCATCGCCTACCGTCTCCTCGGAGGCGCCCTCCCCTTCTCCGGAAAGAGCGATGCCCTGCTCCACGCCCACATTGCCGAGCCGCCGCGACCGCTCGGCGCCCTGCGGCCCGACCTGCCGAAAGAAGCGGCTGCGTTGATCATGCGCGCCCTGGCCAAGACACCCGAGGAGCGGCCGCCGAGTGCCGGGGCCTTCACCGAGATGCTGGCCGCGCACGCCCAGACCCACGCCGCCTTCCTCGAAGAAGCGGTCCTGATGTTCCTGAAGAACGCGCGGGCCTTCCTCTCCGCCTCCGTGATCGGACTCTCCCCTGTTCTGCTGCTCGGTCTCTTCGGCGTGATCAATGCCCTGGCTTTCGTCTACGGGGTCGTGCTCGTTCCTCGCGAGTACGGATCGGCGCTGGTGGTGGCGGGGGCCCTTGCCACCCTCGGGCCCGGGATGCTGTTCGTGCAGGGCGCGGTGGTGCCAGCGGTGATGCAGGCGGTGGTGGCCCCGCTGCAGCCCATCGACGTCAAGACCCTGCGGCGCCGGTTCGAACCGCGGTTGCGGGTCTACTTCCGCGCCATTGGCCCCGCCCTGGGGATGTTCTTCGTTTCCGGCCTGTGGGTCGTCTTCATATTCCCCCTGATCCGCTCGCTGCGACCTCTCATCCGCGACGACAACACGATCATCTCGGTGCTCGGCGGACTCCTGGCCGTCGTGCTCCCCAACGTCCCCGTTCTCGTCATGTTCCTGCTGGTGGCCCGGCAAGGTACATTGCGGGGCTTCCAGTTCCTGGGCGCCATTGCGGTGGTAGAAGGACTCGAGGGCGCGGAGGCCATCAAGCGTGGCGAGACGCTTGCCAAGGGAAGTGCCGCGATGGGGCCGATCCGGGTGTTGCTCGGGGTCCTGGGCGGCGCCTCGGGATTCTTCGGAGGGTTCGCCGTCGGGGTTTTGTCCAAGAAGTTCTCGCCCGAGGTCGCGGTGGGGATGATCGGCATGTTGTTCGCGCTGGCGTTCATCCTGCTCGGCCCGTTCCTCGCGGTGGTGAACGCTCTCACCTATCTCCGCGCCCGGCGCGCCCTGGGCGAGCCCCTCGACCGGGCCCTCGCCGAGTTCGAGCGGTCGGTGCTGCCGGAGAATCACTGGAAACTCGGGGAGCGCGAGCGTATCGCCACCCTGCTCGCCTCCGGTCGATGATGGCGCGGATCGAAAGGAAAGTGAAATGAAGCCTCTCGCCTCCAAGGTCGCGGTCGTGGCCGGGGCCACCCGCGGGGCCGGTCGCGGCATCGCCCATATGCTGGGCGAGGCTGGAGCGACGGTGTACTGCACCGGCCGCAGCACGCGGGAACGCGGAGCGACTCCCGGGCGCCCGGAGACCATTGAAGAAACCGCGGGGCTCGTGACTCAGGCGGGCGGCCGTGGCATCCCCCTTCGGGTCGATCACACCGTCGAGGCCGACGTCGTCCGCCTTTTCGATTTCGTCCGCACCGAGTCAGGTCGGCTCGACATCCTGGTCAACGACGTGTGGGGCGGCGACGATCTCACCGAGTGGGGCACGCCGTTCTGGGCGAGCGACCTCGGCAAAGGCCGGAAAATCATCGAAGCCGCGGTGTGGAGCCATATCCTCACCGCGCGGCACGCCCTGCCGCTGATGATCGAACAGAACTCGGGCCTCGTAATCGAGATCACGGACGGCGACTTCCTCGGCTACCGGGGCGCCTTCTTCTACGACTTCGCCAAGGCCTCCGGCATACGCCTCGCCTATTCCCTCGCGGCCGAGCTGCGGGATACCGGGGTCACCGCTCTCGCCCTCACCCCGGGATTTCTCCGCTCCGAAGCCATGCTCGCCCGCTTCGGGGTGACCGAGGCCAACTGGCAGGAGGGGGCGCGGGTCGACCCGCACTTCTCGGAATCGGAGACGCCCTGTTTCGTCGGTCGCGCGGTGGCCGCGCTCGCCGCGGACCCTCAAGTGGGGGCGCGAGCTGGACAGGTGTTCGCCAGTTGGACCCTTGCCCGCGACTATGGATTCACCGACATCGACGGTCGATCCCCCGACTGGGGCACCTACTTCGAAGGTCTCACCGCAGAAATCGCCCGACGGGGGCCGAAGGACGACGAGGAGCGTTTCCTGATCCGGATGCGCTCCTTCCAGCTCGATTTCGACCCTACCATCAGGTCTGAAGCCCTGAAACTCCGAGGGCTGCTGGGCGGAGAGTAATGCATCTGCATAGGATGCATCCGGCTCAGGGAGCCGATCCGGGCCTCATTAAAATCGGCCCATGGCGATGAAACAATACCGGATCGTCGACGGCCCGGCTGGCCGCCGCATCGAAGTGCCTTTCCGCGGAGCGAGACTCCTGCAAGAGCCCATGTTCAACAAGGGCACCGCCTTCACCGAAGAGGAGAGGAAAGTTTTCGGACTGCGAGGACTGCTCCCTGACGGGGTCAGCAGCCTCGAGCAACAGGAGGCGCGGGCCTACGCCAACATAGTAAAGAAGGAAGATCCGCTCGAGCGCTACATCGGCATCATGGCTCTGCAGGACCGGAACGAGCAGCTCTTCTACCGGGTGCTTCTCGACCACCTCGAAGAGATGCTCCCGATCGTGTACACCCCGACCGTGGGCCTCGCCTGCCAGGAATACAGCCACATCTTCCGGCGCGCCCGCGGCCTGTGGATCACTCCGGCTCACCGGGGTTCGATCCACGCCGTCCTCGGCCACGCCCCCTTCGACGACGTGCGACTGATCGTGGTCACGGACAACGAGCGGATCCTCGGCCTCGGCGATCAGGGAGCGGGCGGCATGGGCATCCCCGTGGGCAAGCTCGCGATCTACACCGCGGCCGCCGGCCTCCACCCCTCGCGCACGCTTCCCATCAGTCTGGATGTGGGCACCGACAACCAGGCCCTGCTCGACGATCCCCTCTACATCGGCTACCGGCAGAAGCGGCTGCGTGGACCCGAGTACGACTCCCTGGTCGAGGAGTTCGTGCGCGCGGTCAAGAGCCGTTTCCCCCGCGCCCTGCTTCAGTGGGAGGACTTCAAGAAGGTCACCGCCTTCACCTTGCTCGAGCGTTATCAGAAGGTGTTGCCCTCGTTCAACGACGACATCCAGGGAACCGCGGCGGTGGCGGTGGCGGGCATGATGGCCGGCGTCCGCGTCTCGGGCATCCCCCTCAAGGACCAGCGTGCGGTCATTCTCGGCGCGGGCGCGGCCGGCGTGGGCATCGCCCGCCTGATCCGCACCGCACTGATCACCGCGGGAATGCCGAAGGAATTGGCGCGCGAGCGCATCGCCGTCCTCGACAGCCATGGACTGGTGGTCGACGACGCGCTGCTCGACGCCCACAAGCAGGAGTTCGCCTGGACCGCGAAGATGGCGGAGCGGCACGGAATGCCGAAAGGATCGAAGCGCGATCTCGAAACCGTGGTGCGGGTCATGAAGCCCACCGTGCTCATCGGCACCTCGGGCGAGCCCGGTACGTTCACGGAGGGCGTGATCCGGGCCATGGCCGAGACGGTCGAACGTCCGGTCATCTTCCCGATGTCGAACCCCACGAGCAAGACCGAGGCGCACCCGAAGGACATCATGGAGTGGACGAACGGCCGCGCCCTGATCGCCACCGGAAGTCCGTTCGACCCCGTCACCCACGGCGGCCAGACCTTCCGCATCGGCCAGGGCAACAACGCATTCATCTTCCCCGGCGTCGGCCTCGGCGCCCTCATCGCGCAAACCCGGGAAGTCACCGATGAGATGTTCGCGGCGGCCGCCCTCGCCCTCGCGCACTCCGTCACCGACGAAGACCTGGCTTCGGGGAGCCTCTTCCCAAGGGCGCGGGAACTGCGCCACGTGGCCGCCCGCGTGGCCGCGGCGGTAGTGAAGACGGCGCGCGACCAGAACCTCGGACGCGCTATAGCCGACGAAGATGTCGAGAAGGCGGTCCGGAACGCCATGTGGGAACCGAAGTACGTTCCCTACGACCTCGCTCCGTCAGTCTGAGGGGCTAGCGCAGGCGGAATTTCTGGAGAGCTCCGCTGACGCGGAGCCTCCCAGAGCAAAGTCGCTCCCTTCGGTCGCTCGTTTGTCACTTCCGCCGGAGCGCGGGGGCTGCGCGGAGCCTGGCCTTGGGCCAGCGCGAAGCCTCCCCGAAGGGGGATGGGGGGCTGAGCACATTGCGGCCCCCCAACTCAGAGAGGGCCTACCGCAGTCCTCGCATCACCGCGTCGGCGATTTGCGGGCGGGCTTCGCGGATCTGATTGTTCTCTCGCGTGGGGTGCACGCGGTTGGTCAGCAGAATGACGAAGACCCCAGTCTCGGGATCCATCCACAGGGACGTCCCAGTGAAGCCGGTGTGTCCGAAGGCCATCGACGACATGAGGTGGCCCGCAGAGGAGTTCTCGCTCGGGGTGTCCCACCCGAGCGCGCGGGATGAACCGGCAACCGTGCCGCGGGTGGCGAAGCGCTTTAAGGTAGCGGGCGCGATGTAGCGACGGTTCTCGAGGATGCCGCCATTTAAGAGCATGGTGGCGAAGCGAGCCAGGTCGGGCGCGGTGCCGAAGAGACCGGCGTGCGGGGCGACCCCGCCAAGACCGAACGCGTTCTCGTCGTGGACCTCGCCCCAGATGAGCCGCTTGCGCCAATCGTTGTCCACCTCGGTGGGGGCAATGCGCGCCTTCATGGCCTCGGACGGTTTGTAGCCGGTGTCGCGCATCTTCAGGGGCTCGAAGATCCGGCGCTTCACGAAGGTGTTGAGGTCCGTGCCCGCCGACCGCTCAAGGATCTCGCCAAGCATCATGACCCCGAGGTCGGTGTAGACGGACTTCGAACCCGGCTCGTACTTGAGCTCCATGGGCAGGATCCGTTCCAGATACTCCGGCATGGAGCGCGCTTCCTTGTAGAGGGGCGCCCACCAGTCGATGCCGGAGGAATGAGTGAGCAGGTCGCGCACGCGGATGCGGTCTTTGGCGCCTCCGCTGAACTTCGAGAAATAGTCGCGCACCGGCCGGTCGAGATCGAGCCGGCCCTCGTCGACCAACATCATGGCCATGGTGGTGGTGGCGATGACCTTAGTGAGGCTCGCGAGGTCGAAGAGTGTGTCGGTGGTCATGGCCGGAGCGTCTGGCTCGTAGGTGCGCCGGCCGTAGGCCTTGAGGTGCACAAGCCCGCCCTGGCGACCGACCGCCACCACGGCGCCTGGGAAGGCCTTGCTCTCGATGAAGCGCGCCACCGTAGCGTCGACGTCGTCGAAGGTTCCAGGCTTGAAGCCCAGGGTGTCCGGAGAAGCGGGGGCAAGGGTCATGATGCGCTCGGGGATCTTAAGACCATGACCGAAGGGAAAGAGACCGGGCAGGGTCACCGGCAGTTTCCCGTGGATCTCGAATTCGCCGAAGAGCGCTGCGACCATAGCCCGCTGCGCCGAGTCGACACCACCATAAGCCGCCAGGTAGACCGGAATCTCCGGGGCCTGGCGCAGGAGATAGGGCGATCCGAAGGCCAGAACGATGAGCGGCGGCCCCTCGATGGAGAGCCTTGTGAGCAGGTTCGCGTGGGAGCCCGCCATGTCCGCGGTGCCCTTGCTGGAGGTGACGCGCACAAAGGAAGACACCACGACGTGAGAGAAGGCCCCGCTCCTGGCCTGGGCCACGATGTCGTTCGCGGTCTCCGGACCGAGATCAGGACCAACATAGCGATTGGTGACCTGGACGTAGCGACGCGCGAACTCGGCTTCGGGAATGCCCGCGATGTTGTCGTTCCGGGCGTCGGAGGCCATCACGAGGTGGAGGAGACGAAGCGGCTTTTCGACCGCGAGGGGAAGCACGTGGCCCTCGTTCTTCACCAGGGTGATCGACTCACGGGTGATCCGGTCCGCCTCCGCGATGTCTTCGGGTCGCCCGACGTGCTTTCCGATCTCCGCCTCGTCGACGAATCGGTTCTTGTCGAGGCCGAGCGACTCCTTGGTCTTCAGCAGGCGCAAGACCGAGGCATCGATCTGCGTTTCCTTGATCCGGCCCTCGCGCACCGCGCGGGTGATCTCTCGCACCGCGATCCTCGCGTCCTTAGGCAGGAGCACAAGGTCGCAACCGGCGAGGACCGCCCGCACCGAGGCCTCGCCCGACCAGGCCACGTCGAGGCCGCTCATCTCCATGGCGTCTGTCACGATGAGGCCCTCGTACTTCATCTGGTCGCGAATGAGGCCGGTGGTGATGGCATGAGAGAGGCTTGCTGGATCTCCGGTGGCATCAACCGAGGGCACGGCGATGTGGGCCACCATCACCGCGTCCACTCCGGCCTTGAACATGGTCTGGAAAGGCGCCAGCTCCACCCGGTTCAATCGCTCGCGATCGGAGGCGATGACGGGCAGGGTCAGGTGGGAATCGGCCGAGGTGTCGCCGTGGCCGGGGAAATGTTTGGCGGTGGAAAGAATCGCGCCATCCCGCGCGCCGCGGACATAGGCGGAGGACAGCTTGCCTACGAGGTCCGGATCCTCGCCGTAGGACCGGATATTGATCACCGGATTATCGGGGTTGTTGTTCACGTCGGCCACCGGGGCGAAGGCCCAATGGATGCCGATGGCCCGGGCCTCGCGTCCGGTCACGAGTCCGGTGAAGTAGGCGGCTTCCTCGGAACGCGTGGCTCCGATGGCCATCGCGTAGGGAAGGGGAACCACTCCGCGCCGCACCCGGAATGCGAGTCCCCGCTCGAGGTCGGCGCCCACCAGCAGTGGAATGCGGGCCCGGCGCTGCAAGTCGTTCAGGATTCGAGGCGCCGCGTAGACATCCGACTCGAAGATGGTGATGTGACCGATCTTCAGGGCCTCGACTTCCTCGATCAGCGCCTTGTGCTGGGGCGACCGTGGATTGGTGTAGATCCCGAACGCCCGCACCCCGATCATCTGCCCCACCTTCTCCTCAAGACTCAGCGTCTTGAGCATGGCCTCGGCCCAGCCGGCACGAGCGGGTAAGCCGGCGCGTGGCTTATCGGGCGGCTTCGGAGCCTGGCTGATGGGACGGAAACACGAGTTCGAGAAAAGGGCCAGCGAAACCACGAGCGCGGGCGTGGTCCAGAGGTGCTTATTCTCGAAAGCCATTGAGATTTTGGAATGCTAGCCGAGAATCCGTCGGGCCACCGCTGAAATGAGGGGCGGCACATCATCCGATTGCGCGAGTTCCTTGAGATCCCCGGGATTCAGGGTAGCGACCAGGGGCAGGGAAACAGGGTGCGGAGTCAGGGGGCTTCTCACGATGGCCCGCCGCACCTGGTAACTCGCGGCCCAACGATGGACCAACAGGATCTCGGCCGCGATCTCGCGTGGCCCGTCGTGCGTTTCAAGAACCGCGCACACGTCGGCGTCGCGGAGTCGCGCATTGTTCAGGCAGGACGCGCGTACACGGGGGTCCGCATGGAGGAGAAGGCGGCTGCCCACCCGCCGCGGCCCCAGGCGCGCCAGGGTGATGAGATCGCCGAGGCGCATGGCGTTCAGGCCTTCGAGAAGCAACGCTTCCGCTTTCTGACGCACCGCAGGCGACAATTCCGCGGACACTGCGACGTCGGCAAGATCACGCCAGGCGAGGCCGGGAAGGGCCTGCAGTGCGATCCGTGGCGTGGTTGAGGGCGACATCGCCACCGCGCCGAGCACAGTTTGGCGGGTTCCGAACCGCGACCGTTCCATCACGAAGGCGCTCACCACCGAGGGCAGGCGACTTCGTAGCGCGTGTCTCAGGTCGAGATCGGTGATGGACTCGTCCGCCAGGACTTCGGCCAGGCGATCGAGGTCGTCGGCGCACTCGGAGAGAACCTGACGCAGATCGGCTCTGGCCCTGGCGTCGTCGTTGGTCACCCGCGTCCGCCCCCTCGGGGACCCTGGTCCAGCGCGGCTCGAAACGATGCGGCCACCGCAAAAGCGCGGCCCGGATCTTCGAAAACGCGAATCGCCGCCACACCACGGGCGCCGGCTGCGATGACCTGCCCGGCGTTCGCCATGGTGAGTCCACCCACGGCCACCACGGGAAGAGACGACCCGTTCACCATCGCTTTGAAACGTTCGATCCCCAGCTCCCGATCCTCCTTCCCCGGCGTCTCGAACACCGGCCCCAGGATCGCGTAGTCCGCCCCTTCCGCGACCGCGCGTTCGAGGCCCGAGTGGTCGTGCCGGGACACCCCCAGGCACAAATCCGGAAACGCCGCCCGCACCGCACGGGGATCGAGACCACTCTCCGGAAGATGGACGCCCAGGGCGCCGGTGAGGTCCGCTATATCCGGACGCGAGTTCACCATGACGCGACGCCGATCGCCCACTTCCACGATCACCGCGCGGACGAGATCAGCAAGCGAGGAGCCGGACAGGTGCCGGGCACGGACCTGGACCAGGTCGGCCCCGCCGTCGATCGCCGCTCCGGCCGAGCGTGCGCCCTGCGGGCCCACGATGGCCATCAGGATCGGGCGATCCATCGGAAAGCCGATGCTCAGAGCTCTGCCTCCTTCCCCGCTACTCCTGGTGACGTTTGAAGAGAAGGTGCGTGAGATCGAGCACAGCCGCGGCCAGGTTGACGAGCCCCAAACCGCTCACCGCGCCGCGGAACCACGGCGAGAGCAGGACCTCGCGCAGACTCAGGGAGGTAGCGAGAGCCGGATGGTTCTCCCATAGGGAGGTCCACGGAGCGAGAACGAGAGTCGCGCCCACCATCAACGAACTGATGAACTGGATCAGGCGAACGGCCACGTGGTGGGATCTCTCGGCGGCCACTGAGGGATGATGCGGGAAACCGGGGCCAAGACCTTGGGGATCGAGGGAAGGCCGGTCAGGCGCGCGACTGGAGATCCCTCAGCTTTTCGGAGACATCCCGGAAGGACGGATCCTCACGGACCAGTCCCTCGAACGTGGACTTGGCTTTGGCCAGGTCACCCGACGATTCCCAGGCAAGGCCCAGATCGTAGCGGAGACCGCGATACTCCTCGGGCGCGCGCCCGGGAACCTGAAGGCCGCGTTCGTACCACTGAACCGCCACCTCGGCCATGCCCTTTTCCATGAAACAGATGCCGATCATGCTCGAGCACTCGAGAGACCGCTTCGGGTCTTTGGCCGCGAGCTGGAACTCGGCGATGGCCTCGTCCACGAGGCCCATTTCCTTGTACGCAATGCCAAGGTTGTAGCGAGTGTCGTAGTCGCCCTCGCCGAGCTGCGAATCGACGCCCTTCTTGAATTCGTTGAAGACATCCTGCAGGCCCTGATCCTCGAAGCTCGAGGAGCGGGACGGGTCTTCCGGAACTTCCTCGAGCGCGGGCTGAGCATCGAAGAGCGCGGACAATTCGGCCCCGAGGTCGATGGATCCGGCGCTCTCGGCGGGAGCCTCGGCCACCCGCATGTTCACCGAAGCCGCGGTCTCCGCGGGTTCGGGAGGGGCAGGCAGATCGTCGAACGAGAGTCCGCCGAGCAGATCGTTTTCCGCCGCGGCCGCCGTGGGCGCCGGCTCGTCGAACAGAGAGGCCTCAGGGTCAGGCGCCGGGGCGGCCTTCGCGGGCGGAGCGGCAGGGGCCGGTGGTGGAACTTCCGCCATGGCCTTGAGATCGAGGCCGAGACTCGCCGCGCGCTCGGCCAGCAAGGGATCGCCGGGGAACCGACTCAGCGCATCGCGCAGCACGTCCTTGGCATCGTCGACGAAGCCGAGGGCGATGTAGGAGTCCACCTCCTCGACCGACCGGGCGATCTCCGGATCGACAGCAGGAGCGGGGGGCGCGGCGGCCCGCGCCGGTTCCATGGCGAGATCGAGATCGGGGCCATGATCGGGAAGCTCTTCCGGCGCTGGTAGCTCGTCGGAGCCTGGCGCCTCTGCTTCGAGGTCGCCAAAGCCCGCCGCGCGCGCCTCGGCGTCCTCGTCGGCGGCGGCCTGAGCGGCGAAGGACAACTCCTCGGCCGGTGAAGGCGGGGCCTCCTCCCCAAAGTCGAAGCCGGCATCGGACATCTCCGCGGGCGCATCTGCCAAGGCTCCGAAGTCGGGGGGCTGAGCGTCCTCGATGTCGACGTCGAGGTTCAGATCTTCTTCCTCGTCCGCGGGGGGTTCCGCAGCGGGGGGTTCGGCCGGCGCCTCGGGCGCAAGGTCCGGCAAACCCTCGAAGCCGGAAGCCGGACTCTCGGTCATGGAGTCGAAGGAGAGTTCCGCGGTGGGGGCTTCGAAGGCCCCGGCGGCGGAGGCCGCTTCGGCGTAATCCTCGCCCATTGAAGGTGCTTCGGCCAGCGGGTCTTCGGCCAGCGCTGCTTCGGCCAGCGACTCGTCGGCCGCCGGCTGTTCGGCCTCGGAAATGCCCGGCCACAGAGCACGAGCCTCGTCGGCCAGCATCGTGGCCAGACTGTCGTTCTCGTCCTTCGCGGCCACGGCGGAGAGCCAGAGGCACTCGCGGGCCGCGGCTTCGAAACGCTCGGTCTCCTTCAAGATCTCCTTCTTCTCGAAGCGGCCGTCGAAGATGTTCGGATACCGCACCAGGACCAGATCCACCTGCTCCTCGGCTTTGTCGAGCAGGCCGTACTTGCGGAACACACGGGATTCCGCCAGATGCTCTTCGATGAACTCCCGGTCGGTGTTGGAAGTGGCGGAGAAGCCCGGCGGGCGCACAATGGCCCCGGTATCGAACTCGAGGCCGTCGAGGTCGGACGTCCCCGCGGAAGCAGCCGGGGGAGGCAGGGCCACTTCGGTTTCGACCTTCTTCGCCGCCACCTTGGCCGGACCGCCCAGAACGGGAGCGCCCTTCTTCTTGCGCAGCGATTCGAGGCGGGCCTTGAACTGCTCGTTCTCCGGCTCGACCTGGACCAGCTGATCTGCGGTGTCCTCGGCCGCTCGGTCGCTCCCCGCGGCGATATGGGCCTCGAGCAACGCGTTCAGCGCCTTCACCACCGCGCGGTCGTCCTGCCGGACCCGCGCCACCTCGACCAGCTTCTGAAGCGTGCGAACGTGATGGGGCGAGCGAGTGGTGATCTGGAGCAGGAGGTTGGAGGCGCGATCGGCGTCCCGCTTCAGAAGTAGCTGTTCGACGAGCGGGAGGACGGCGTCGTAGGCCTCGTCGGCCCTTCCCTGGACCGCGTAGATCTGAACCAGAATGACCCGGGCTTCCTGGCTCTCGGGCGACTTGTTGATGACGCTTTCGAGGGTCGACTGGGCATCGACCACCCGCTTGGCGCCGAGGTACGCCTGCCCGAGCTGCATCAGGCTCTCCGGCGAGGAATCCTGGGCCGTGACCTCCTCGAGATAGGCGATGGCCTTGTCGTAGCTGCGCTGGGCGAGGTGAAGCTTGCCAAGGTGGGCCCGAACCGAGGTTCCGTTGTCGATCTTGAGGCCCTTCTCGAGGACTTGGATGGCCTCCGCCGGATGACCCTTGAGGTTCAACTCGTCGGAAATCGCGATGTACTCGGCGACCGCCTTGTCGGTGGAACCTTCCTTGGTGTAGATGTCGGCGAGGCGGGACCGGGTCTTCAAGTCGGCCGAATCGATCTCGACCATCTTGCGCAAGGTCTCGGCCGCTTCCTTGAGCCGGCCACGCTTGAGCTGATCCTCGGAGACGATCTGGTACTGGCCTTTCGCCTCCATGACCAGGCCCTGCTTGGCGTAGAGGTCGGCGAGGCGCGCGTAGGGCTCGACCACTGAAGGGTCGAGCTTGTTGATCTTCTTCCAGATCGCGATGGCCTTGAGGTGGAAGCCGTCCCGCGCGTAGAACTCAGCGACCTTGGCGTACTCGTCGCCGGCCTCGCGCATCTTGCCGATCTTGGCGAACAGGTCCCCGATCTTGTTGATCGTGTTCCAGTCGCGCGGATTGTCCTCGAGCAGTTGGCGGTAAAGAGGAATCGCCTGATCGAGCTTCCCCGCCTTTTCGGCCTTCTCGGCCTCCTGGCGGGTCTTTATCGGGTTGATCTTGGCCAATGGATTATCTGGTTTGAGCGCTTTGGTCTTCGCCTGTGAACGATTCTCTGATTATCTACTGGAGAGGGCTCAAAAAAGCCATCCGCTACGCTCAATAAACGACTTCCGATGGAACGGCGTCGGGCCCAGAGTTCTCAAGGCATCGAGATGCGCGGCGCTCCCGTAACCTTTGTTCTCCCTCAGACCGAAGCCAGGGCAAGTGGCATCCCACTCTTCGATCATACTGTCTCTGCGAACCTTGGCAATGATCGATGCGGCGGCGATCGACACGGAAAGTGCGTCGCCGCGGACGATGGCCTTCTGCGCCACCCCTTCGAGCGGCTCGTCGATCCCGTCCACGAGGACGAGACGCGGCCGGACCCTGAGCCCGTCCACGGCCCGGCGGATGGCGAGGTGGGTGGCCATCCGGATGTTGACGCGATCGATCTCCTCGGCACTCGCCACACCGATCGACCAGGCTTCGGCGCCTGCGAGGATGCGCTCGGACAGTTCCTCGCGGCGCTTCGCGGAAAGCTTCTTCGAATCGTTGAGGCCGGTCCAGTCGAAGGCTTCCCCGAGGATGACGGCGCCCGCCACCACCGGGCCGAAGAGTGCACCCCTCCCAACCTCGTCGGCGCCCGCCACCGGGACCTCCGCGCGGGCCTTCGCCTCTTTCTCGAAGTGGTCGTCGCAGAGTTCCCCCGTGGCGGGAGAATCGCGTTTGGCGCGGCGGGAAACCTCGGCCCCGGAAGGGGGGCGAGGCTGCTTGTTTCGGCTCAAGCGACGTCGCCTGAAGCCAGACTCAAGCGGGTTAGGAGGCGGCCCCGGTGGTCGCCTTGCCGCGGGTCTTCACCGGCTTGTCACGCAGCTCCCTGAGCCGGAGCGCCTTGCCCTTGAGTTCGCGGACGAAGTAGAGCTTGGCGCGACGGACGTGGTGGCGCTTCAGCACTTCGATCTTGTCGACGGAAGGAGTGGAGAGGGGGAAGATGCGCTCAACGCCCTCGCCAAAGGAGATCTTGCGGACGCGGATCGAACGCTTCACTCCGGTTCCGCTCACCCCGATCACCAGACCCTCGAAAATCTGGATGCGTTCCCGCTCCTGATCCTTGTCCTTCTTGGCCTTGGCCGTCTTGGCCTTCTGCTCCTCTTTGAGGATCGATTCGCGGACCTTGACGTGGACGCGGACCGTGCTGCCGGGGCGAAGCTCGGGATGGATCTTCGGGTTGATGTTCTTTTCGATGGTGGCGATGGCGTTCATGGGGTTTCCTGTGGGCTCCGAGAGCCGGTGAGTTTAGCCTAGTCCCGGAGACTTGACAAAGCTGGCCCGCAGCTCAAATCGCGACTGGCTCATGGCTTCGTGGTGTTTTTGGGTGGGTTAGAGTGAGGCAATCGAGTTGGCTACCTTGACTATTCTGGAGGCGGATGGATCATGAGAATGAAGACACTGGCGAGTTTGGCCCTGATTGCGTCCGGAGCCGTGCTGATGATGTTGAACACCCTGGACGCGCGCGCCCAGAGCAAGAGTATCGGAGCAAGATACGGCTCTCGCGAGCCGGTCAAGTGCGCCGACCGGACGAAACCCACAAGGGGCGCCCCTTCCAACGCGCAAGCGCTCGAGCACGTGAAGTGCTCAATGGAAAGGGAGACCAGCAGTCTTTACCTGGTGGAAGACGTGACCGTACAGGTCGCCCCCAAGGGGCGCCCCTACAATCCGCTGGCGCCGATCCCAGAAGTCGATACGACCCATCCCATTTTCGACATTCGCGGCAGTCTCAGACTGTACCAATGTGAAGAGATCTACTCGAGTCGTTCGAACGCCGGGAAGAACTGCATCGTCTACGAGCAGCCCAAAGCCAAAGGGGCCTGCTGGAAAACTACTTTTGGCGATTGGGTCTGCAATCTGGCCGACATGGACAGCCGCGACAGAACCCCTGGCGTTGCGCCGCCCAAATAGCGCCGAGAGGCCCTGATCAGAATCGGCTATCAGTCGCGGCGCAGATCCGGCCTTCGAACCCTGGTGGCCTGACCTGCCTCCTCGCCTCGCCATTTTGCGATGGCTCGGTGGTCTCCAGAAAGCAGGACCTCGGGAACCTTGAGTCCCCGGAAATCGGCGGGTCGGGTGAAGTGGGGATGATCGAGCAGGCCATTCTCGAAACTGTCCTGCTCGCTCGACTGGTCGTCACCGAGGGCGCCCGGAATCAGCCGAACGCTCGCCTCGATCACCGCGAGGGCCGGCACTTCTCCGCCCATGAGCACGAAGTCGCCAAGGCTCAGTTCCTCAGTGGCGAGACCGGTACGCACCCGTTCATCTATTCCCTCGTAGCGGCCGCAGAGCAACACGAGGCGGTCGAGATTCGAGTAGTTGCGCGCCTTGGTGTGGGTGAACTTCTCGCCGCGCGGGGAGAGAAGGACGATTGGCCGGGTGGCGGCAGAGCCTTCGGGCATGATGGTTTCCACCGCGCGAAAGAACGGCTCGGCCCGCATCACCATGCCGGGACCACCGCCGAAGGGCGCATCGTCGACCCGGCGGTGACGATCGTCGGTGAAGGTGCGCAGATCGTGGGCCTCGACCCCTACGAGGCCCTGCTCAATGGCACGGGCCACGATCCCGTGGGCCAGAGCCTGGCGGACCAGGTCGGGGAAGATGGTGACGACGTCGATGCGCAGGGTCATCTCTAGACCGTGCCGGAAACCGTGCCCGAGGCCTTGACCCGCATGAAGCCTCTGGAAACGTTCACCTCGAGGATGAAAGCGTCGACCATGGGAAGCAGGGTCTCGCGGTTCTGATCGTCGTGGATCACCAGCACCGGGGTGGCCCCGGTTTCCCAGAGGCTCGTGACCTTGCCGATCGAGGCGCCCGACTCCACCTGCACGTCGAGCCCGCGGAGTTCGTGGTGGTAGTACGAACCGGCAGGAAGTGCCGGCAGAGAAGCCATGGGGATCCGCAGCTCGGCCCCGCGCAGGGTCTCGGCCTGGTCGATGTCCCCGATGCCCTCGAACTGGATGACCAGCCGGGCCTTGTGCGGGAACATCGAGACCACGCGCAAACGGGTGGCCGTTCCCGAGGGCCGGACGAGACGCACCTCTTCAAGCGTCGCGAAGCGAGTGTCGTTGTCCGTCAGCGGTTCGACCACGACCTCGCCCCGGATCCCATGGGGACGCAGGACGATGCCGATGGTGACGCTGTCCGCCTCTTCCTTGGGGGAACGCGGAGGGATCGAGTTCAAAGCGGTGGAGCCGTCACGAGGCCCCCTGAGCGTAACTAAGCCGCGAGCTTTTCGGCCTTTTTATGGCCCTTGATGAGGCTGCGCACCGTGTCCGACGGCTGGGCGCCCTTCGAGATCCAATAATCGACGCGATCGGACTTGAGCACGACCTTGCCGGGGTTTGCCCGGGGGTCGTAGTGGCCTACGATTTCAACGAACTTGCCATCTCTCCACGAGCGCGAATCGGCGACGACAACGCGGTAATACGGCTTCTTGGTGGTTCCTGTACGGCGCAAACGAATAGCGAGCATCCCCTAGTTTCTCCCGGAAAGGTCTATTAAGACAACCCCGGCATGCCAAAACGGGAGGCGAGCTTCCGAAGCTTCGATCCCTTGGCGTTCTGCGCGGACATCATCTTCATCATTTTTCTTGTCTGTTCGAACTGCTTGAGCAGACGGTTCACATCTTCAACTTTGGTCCCGCTCCCCATGGCCATGCGCTTGCGGCGCGGCCCGGAAATGATCTCGGGACGTTCCCGCTCCTGGTTGGTCATGGAGTCGAGGATGGCGACGAATTTCTTCATCTCCCCCTCGCCGTGGGCCATGTCTTCTTCCTTGACCTTGGGCACGCCGGGGATCATGCGGACGAGATCGCCGATCTTCCCCATCTTGCGCACCTGCTTGAGCTGATCGCGGTAGTCGGCGAGCGAGAACTCGTTCTTCGCCATCTTGCCTGCGAGTTCGGCGGCCTTCTTCGGGTCGATCGACTCCTCGACCCGCTCGATCAGGCCCATGACGTCGCCCATGCCCAGAATCCGGCCGGCCATGCGCGAGGCGTCGAACAGTTCGAAATCCTCGGCTTTCTCGCCCGTGCCGGCGAAGCGGATGGGGCAGCCGGTGACCGAGGCGGCGGAAAGGGCCGAGCCGCCGCGGGCGTCGCCGTCGAGCTTGGTGAGAACGATGCCGGTGATGCCGATCTGGGCCTGGAAGGCCGAGGCGCTGGTCAGGGCGTCCTGACCCGTCATGGCGTCGGCCACGAAGAAGATCTCGGACGGCTCGGCCAGGGCCTTCTGGGCCTTGAGTTCGGCCATCAGGTCTTCGTCGATGTGCAGGCGTCCGGCGGTGTCGATGAGGAGAATGTCGTATCCCATCGAACGGCACTCGGCGATCGCTTTCTTCACGATCTCGAGCGGGGCGTCGGTCGGCGGCTGCATGAACTTCACGCCGATCTTGCCGGCGAGGATGCCGAGCTGCTCGCGGGCGGCGGGGCGGGCCACGTCGGTGGAGACGACCAGCGGATATCGGCCGTTCTTCGCGAGATACCGGGCGAGTTTCGAGGTGGTGGTGGTCTTGCCCGAACCCTGAAGGCCGACCATCATGATCACGGTGGGCGTGCGCTTCGATTCCTTGAGCCGGGGCGAGACGGCGCCAAATAGAGCGATCATCTCGTCGCGCACGATGCGGACTACGGCTTGGCCGGGCGAGAGGCTCTTGAGGACTTCCTGACCGACGGCCTTGGCCCGCACCAGGTCGAGGAAGTCCTTGGTCACCTGAAGGTTGACGTCGGCCTCGAGCAGGGCGAGACGGATGTCCTTCATGGCCGCGTCGATGTCGGCCTCGGTGAGCGAGCCACGGCCCCGCAGCGCCTTGAAGACGCCCTGAAGCCGGTCGGAAAGTGAATCGAACATCGCCGAGCCGCGAAGTTTACCGTAGGGGCGGCAAAGACATCAGCCCCGCCAGTTCCTTGACCAGCTTGGCCCCCACCACCGCGGTCACCCCGTCGAGATCCGACGCCGGCCGGAGCTCCACGATGTCGCCGCCAACCACAGGGCCGCGGACCCTTTGCAGGACGCGGATGATGTCACGGACCGACAACCCTCCTGGCTCCCGGTGGGCCACTCCGGGCGCGAAGGCCGGATCCAGGGCGTCGATATCGATGGTGATGTAGAGGGGCCCTTTGGGAATCGGAACCGCATCTGCGGCGAAGTCCACCATGGTCACCATCTTCACGCCGAAGCGTTTCGCCTGGGCGGCCTGATGGGCGTTGAGGGTGCGAATGCCCACCTGAACGAGGCGTTTGGCCAGGCCCTCTTCCATGATGCGGGCGAAGGGACAGGCATGGGAGAAGCGATTCCCCTCGTAGTCATCGTAGAGGTCGGGGTGAGCGTCGAAGTGCAGGATGTTCACCGGACCGTGCGCGGAGGCAATCGCTCTAAGGACGGGGTACGTGACGGAGTGGTCACCCCCGAGGAGCAGCGGCTTGAGGCCCCGGTCGAGAAGCGCCCGCACCCCCCGCTCGATGTGGGCCCGGTCGGCAGCGGTTTCGCGCAGGGCGAGATCGCCCTCGTCGACTAGCGCCCCGGGGACGCCCAGATCCACGCTGGACTCGCTGGTGAGGTTGCTCGCCCCGCTCCACAGCGCCTTGCGGATGGCCCCTGGTGCCAGAGCCGCTCCACGCTGGTGCGACGAATTGACGTCGGTGGGCAGGCCCAACAGGGCCACAACCGCACGAGCGGCGGACCGGCCGCGCGCGGGCCGATCTTCGAAGGTCCGACGGGTGGCCGCCAGGGAAACTTACCGGCGCCGGCTCGTGAAGCGGATCAGGACGCCGTCGATAAAGGTGGCTTCGATCTCTTCGTCCCGATCATCGAAGGTGACGATCCGACAGTCGAAGTCCTTGTCATCGCCCGGGCAGTTGCGCTCGCGACGCGCCTTGCCAAGAGCCTCTTCCATCTCGCTCCTCAGCGTTCCCTTCCGCCATTCGCGAGTCTGCTGGGATCCTCGGGTAGCCGCCGGTGAGGAAGGCCGACGCTCGGACCGACCCGAGAAATCGACCCAGGGGTCGAGGTACCGTTCGAGGCCCTCGGGGGTCAACGCATCAGGCGGGACCCGCTTCTTGAAACGGAGATTGAATCGCGACCCGCTGCGCAGGGCGCGTTCGAGGTCCCGGTCGCGAGCGTCCCGGTTGTACTCCTCGACATCGCGGCGCTCTCGATCGTCTCGACGTTCACGATCCCGCCGCAGGTCATCGAGTTCGCGCTCGAGCCGGCGCTTGCGGTCCCGGTCGGTCTCGTTCCGGATCTCCTTCTCCAGATCCGTTTCCCGGACCGTCTTGGAGGAAGAGTTGGCGCTCCTCGTCGTCGAATCGGTGAACCAGTTGAAACCGCCGCCACCGAGGTGGAACTCGATCAGATCACCCTTCACCTTGATGTACGTCACCGGAATCACGTCGCCCGCCTGAAGCGCCGCGTCACGCTCGCGGATCCGGTCGGAGTTCTCCTTGAGGTCGAAGGGGACATCGCGATCGAAGCGGAGGTCGACGCCTTTGTGGCTCGCCGGCATGTCGACGCGGATGGCCACCCGGCGGCCCATGAAGGCGTTGCGCAACGCCTCCTCGTTCTGGGCTAATACCTCCGTGGCGGACAGGCCGAGGAGAAGGACGGTGGCGTGTAACCGGGTCATCGGGTCTTCCTTTGCTGGCGCTTCCCTCGCATCCTGGGAAGGATCAATCGGCGACGGTAGCGCCGAGATTCATCGCTTCGGGCGACGTGTCTTTGGTGACGATCTTGGCCTGGCCGTCCTGCGCGGTGACGTTCTCGTAGACGCCGGTTTCACGACGCACCAGCTTGCTGAAGCCCAGGTTCTTGAGGGCGACATCGCCCTTGGGGAACGAAAGGGCGGGTGCGTGAACCACGAGCTCGACCGGAGCATCGGCGGGAGTGCCGCGAGGCCCGATCATGGCGCGTTCGCACAGCTCGCCCCAGGTCTTGATCCGCTCGTTGACGCCGTGCTGGACTTCGACGATGAAGTCGTTGTCAGGACAGTGATAGTCGTACCTTGGCATGATGGTGTCTCGTGACCCCTATTATCCCCCACCCTTCCATGCACGGCCCAGCCCGGACGGCCGACGTCGTGATCGTGGGGGGAGGAGCGGCCGGGCTCGCCACTGCCATCTTCGCGGCAAGAGCGTTTCAAGGAGACCGCTCCCCCGCCCGCACTCCGAGGATCGTCCTCCTCGACGGTGCGCGCTCGCTCGGAGCCAAGATCCTCGTTTCCGGAGGATCGCGCTGCAACGTCACCAACGTTCACGTGGACACCGCCGACTTCTGGCGCTCGGGGTCGCCTTTCGTGAGGCAGGTTCTGCGCGCCCTGCCCGTGCCCGAGACCATCGCCTTCTTCGAGGGGATCGGCGTGCCCCTCAAAGAGGAGCCTCTGGGCAAACTCTTCCCCATGACCAACAAGTCGAGAACCGTTCTCGATGCGCTTCTCCGGGAGGCGAACCGTCTCAAAGTGGAGATCCACACCTCGTCCCGCGTCAACGGCCTCGAACGCGAGGGCGAGGGATGGCGCGTCCAAACGCCCGACGGCGGCTGGTCCGCACAGCGCGTGGTTCTCGCCACGGGCGGCCTATCCCTGCCCAAGACGGGCAGCGACGGTCTCGGCTACGAATTGGCGAGGCGGCAGGGCCACAGCCTGGTGCCCACGACGCCGGCCCTCGAGCCGCTGATTCTCGGGGGGGATTTCCACGCTCCCCTCTCCGGCATCGCCCACGACGCCGCCCTCCGCGTTTCCCGACCGGACGAGAAGCCCGTCGACATCCGCGGCTCACTCCTGTGGACGCACTTCGGCATCAGCGGGCCGCTTGCCTTGAACGCGTCCCGATTCATGCGGCGGGCGCGAATCGACGGCGCCACGGCCACGCTCTGGCTGAGCCTTGTCCCTGGTCACAGCGCCGAGGACATCGACAAACACCTGATCACGGCGGCCCGGGACCGACCCCACCTCCACACGGCGACCGAATTCGTGCGCGCCTTCGGCCTGACGCAGGCCATCGCCACGCGTCTGGCAGTGCGCGCGTGCGGGCAGGACGAGGCGCTGTCGAAGCTCACGAGAGAGAAACGCCTCGCGGCAGTCAGGGCTTTGACGGCCTTCCCCCTCGAGGTGATCGATGGGCGTGGCTACAATTTCGCGGAAGTGACGTCGGGAGGCGTGCCGCTTGCCGAGGTCAACCCGAAGACCATGGAATCACGCCTAGCCCGAGGACTTCACTTTGTCGGCGAGATTCTCGATGTGGACGGCAGGATCGGAGGATTCAACTTTCAGTGGGCGTGGTCCACTGCGAAGGTAGCAGGCGAGGCCCTCTCGAAGGCTTCCGCCTGCTTCGTCTACCTGCGATAATTGGAGGTATGCCGGTCACCCCGACGCAACTCGCCCGTTTCCTGGGTCAGCCCCGGGTGGAGCGCTCGGCGGCGTTGCAGGCGGTCTTCCTGCTGACGGCGGCCCGGCTGGGGCTGCGTTATGCGACGGTTCCGGCAACCAGGCGCTGTCTGGCCCGAGTGGCTCGGTCGTCAGGGGTGGCGCCGCGTCGGCTCTCGGAGATCGTGAGCGCCGCCTCACAGGTCTTGCCCGGAGCGAGCGGTTGCCTTCCCCGCGCGCTGGTTCTCGAGTCGCTGCTCACCGCAGCCGGCGCACCGGCCGAGTTGCGCATCGGCCTCTCCGCGCGCAACGGGAACGGGCCGCCTTCGGCTCACGCCTGGGTCGACCTCGCGGGGACAGCGATTGCGGAAGACGTGTCCCGGTTCACACCCGTGCCCATCTTCGGCGCCCGGGGCTGATCCGCCGCCTTAATCTAAAGACGGCGGCCGTCCGCCAGGGCCTGCACGGCCAACCGGGCGCTCGGATTCTCAGGCACCCTTAAAAGCCACGCGGGCACTACCCCACAAAGGTCGGCGAGGCCGTCAAAGACCCCAGGCCCGGCCTCGCGGTCGAAGAGCGGCAAGGAGGCCACACGCACCGCCCGGTGGATCGCGGCACTTTGAGAGAGTCGCTCGGTCGACGCGACCTCCCGGTGCTGGATGAAACCGATGCCCGAAAGAGGCAGACCCCGGTTGACCGCGAAACCACCCTCGCCAGGCCAGGGCGTGCCGTAGGCCCAATAGCCATCGGATCGACGCCGGATCACCGCGCGATCGTCGCTGAGTATCCGGAAATCGGGAGAGCCCACGAGCTGGCGCGACAACGTGGTCTTCCCCGCCCCCGAGACGCCTGGGCAGATCACGGCGCGGCCCGCCACCTCGACGAGAGCGCAGTGAATGATGGCGCCGCGCTCGGTGGCCAGACGCTGCATCATCAGGAGCTGATCGAGAGGATACCGGACAGGGTTGAAGAACCGTCCGTCGACGGCAAGGTCCGGGGCGCAGGTGACTTCGATTCGCGTCACCAGGGGATCGAAGCGGGCCGAGAGAAGGGGGCGGGCGCGATCTTTGGGCAGCGCCATGACGATGATGCGATCGCCGTTTTGAAGCGTGCGTGCCGACCAGGCGGAACCGGTATCGAAGGTCTCGCGGGCGTCCGCGGGAGGGGTTGGATCGCCCACGGAGAGGCTGACCTCAACTGATTCGTCGGTCGAATTCGGCTCTGCGTGAAGGAAATCCGAATACGACGGGTCGGGAGCCGCGTGGAAGGGAAGATCGGAGCGGATATCGAAGGCGAATCCGCCGATCCGCAGAACCGAGCGGCCGGCTACGAACCCTGAGTCGCGCAGGACCGGGTGATGCAAGGAAGGTGGTTGAACGCCGGCTGGTTCCCGTTCATCTTGCAGCCCACGGCCAGAACCTCATCGGAGGCCAAGTCGATCTTGATCACCTGGGGCTTGTGATAGGCGCGGCGGGTGGGGGCTTGGCTGGTCGGAGTCATTTCGCTCATTGGGTCACTTCCAGAACGCGCAGAAAGGTGCGGCCATTCCGGCGTTCGATTTCATTGCGCAGCGCCTTGACGCGGTGCTGGGTGGTTTCACACACGTATTCGGATTTCACATCCTCGCGCCCGGTCTCAAGTGCGTGGAAGGCGGAGCAGCCGGTGCACACGGCGCGCACCCCGCAACTTCCGCAGCCGTGGTCGGGGTTCTCCGGCTTCAGGGTGCGAATCTTGGACACGTCGTCCCGCCATCGCGCGCCGAATCCACCCGACTCACCCCGCGCGCTGTAGCGGTACTTCGTCGTCATGAGGCAGGGGGAAACGTCACCGAAGGGGTCGACGTAGAAAGAGGTCAGGCCGGCCCCGCACTGGTACAGCTCGGGCGCTCCCGGAACATTCTGACGCGTCTCGAAGTACGTGGCCATAGAGGCCAGCCGCTTGGGGTTTGACATCTCGATTTCCACCGCCCGAGCCGGGTCGACCCGCAGATCGAGCGGCGCCTCGCTGCGGTTGGGCAGGCAGGGGAAAATGGCGGAGTCATAGCGGAACTTGATGCCCCATTCCTGCGCCATCTCCTCCATGGCCACCATCTCGTGCTGATTGAGAGTCATCAGCACGCTCTTGAGACCGATTCGCAGGCCCGCCGAGCGCAGGCGATCGAGGCCGGCGCGGAACTTGGGGTAGGAGCCGGGCACCCTTGTGATCTTCTCGTAAGTCTCGGCGGTGGCCCCGTACATACTCACTTCGACGAGCGAAGGAGGCAATTCGCGGAAGAGATCGATGATCCGCTCGGTGACCAGGACGCCGTCGCAGAAGACCGTGACCAAAAGCCCGCGAAGCTTCGCGTGGCGATAGATCTCCGGGAAGTCTGGACGCATCATCGGATCGCCGCCCGTAATCGTCAGGTAGAGAGTGCCGGAGTCGGCCATCTGGTCGATGAACGTCTTGACCTCGGCCGCCGTCATCTCGGAGGCCCGCTTCTTATGCTGTTCCTCCTGGGGACCGAGGTAGCAGTGGACGCAGCGTAAGTTGCAGCGGCTGGTGATCTCGAGCATTCCCATCATGGGGATGCGCCGCTCCTCGGCCCGATCGCCGAACTTCTTGATGAACTCGGAAACCGAGGCCGTGCTGTCCACCAGGGATGTCGCCATCAGGCCTTTGCCTCCGTAAGCAGGCCGAAGGCCTTGAGCTGGTTAACGAATTCGTAGACGTCTACTCGGGCCTGCTCTTCAGTCACATCGAACTCCCGAACGACGGCGGCCACCATGTCCTCGACCCCGCGGGTTCCGTCGGCCAGGCTCCAGACGAACTGCGCCACCTCGGAGAGCGCGAACATCTCGACCGTGTTGGCGAGGGCGCCGCGGACGGGAAGCAGAAACGTCTCGTCGGCCACCCGGCGTTCGATCAGGTCGGGAACGCGTTCGAGAAGGGTCGAAGGCATGTTTTGATCGTAGCACGCGGTCTTGAGAAGCATCGGGCGAGTCTCGTTCAACGAATTCGCATGGCGGGATCGCCGAGGAGGTTGTAGATCGAGAGCATGAAGTCGGGCCTCCCGCTCTGTCGATAGGCCTTCCGCGACGACTCGACGGCGTCGCCGAGCCTCTCGGTGCCTTCGTCGAAGACCGCCTTGTAGAACTCGGCCGCGAGGGGAGCCGCCAGTTCATCCTGCGACATGCCCGTAGGCGCCCACAAGGCCACGATGCCGCCGCCTTCCTGACGAACGAGTGTCTCGCCGATGGTGGAGTAGCCGGGAAGGCTCGTGTTGCCGGAGAGACAGGTCATCGCCGTCATCACCGAGGGCCGAAGGAGGTTAGTGAAGAGAGGCGCATCCGAGCTCATCAGCAAGGACTCGTCGGCCAACTGGTCGTATCCTCCGTGACCCACATAGCTCACGAAGCCGGTCCCGGCGTTCAGCCCGTCAACCAACTTGGCGCGTGTTCCTCCAAAACCGTCGACCGAGAAGTACCCGCGGACGACGGGAGAACCGGTGGGCAGCGCGGCGAAGACTGCTTCGCTGCTGGCCACGAAGTCGCCCCCGACATCGGGATCGTCGGCAATCAGCAAAGTGTTGCCCATCCAATCCTCGCCAAGGGCGCTTTCACGGGCCACGATCTTGCGAATGACCTCGGCAAACTCACCGCTGGTGGTCACAGGCAGACGGCCGATGGCCATTTCGGACCTGCCCGAGGCCTCCGCGGGGGTGAAGTCGGAGTCGGTGGGGGCAAGGCCGGAAGGCGTGTTCACGAGCATGGGCGGAATCAGGTTGTCGTCGAATCCCTGGACGTTCCGGTAGTCGTAAGTCCCGTCGCCCGCGAGCACCACGTAGCGAGGCGCTTTCCGCCACTTCGAGCGAGCGTGGCTGAGGAAGTCGCGCAGAGCGTAGGGGCTCGCGTTGCCGAAGTTGAACTCGTCGTAGATGTCTTCAATGTCGACCACCTGAGATGTGAGATCGGAGCGGTAGTCGGCAAGGGACTGAGCGGTGGCCTTGAGCTCATCGGTGGTGATCACCAGATACTGGGCGGAATTCTTGCGCGCCTTCAAGGAGGACGGCGCGTCGAACAACACCCGGCTCGGGCGCCGCATGGCGTCGGGCGTGGCCGCGTAGTAGACGGACGAGCGGTTCGCGGACGCTACCTCGGCGCCGTAGCTGCCGTCTGAACCCCGACTCACCCGGGCGTCGATCAGCACCGGCGTTTTCGGATCGGTGATGTCGAACACGCTGATGTCGGAGCGGGTGAAGCCGGAGATGAGGACAGACGCGTTCCCCGCGGCCGAGAACTCCCCGCGGTTTTCGTGCGCGCGATAGCGGCTCTTGAAGCTCACATCGAAAGAGTCGAGGTAGAAGAGGCTGTACGGCGCGCCGGTATCGGTCAGACCATCGACCTCAAGGACGTTGCCTCCATCGACAAGCAGGTCGGTGTCAAATTGGAGGACCGTCGCCACTTCCTCGATGCCGTCGAAGAAGACCTCGCCAATGGGTGTGCCGTTCAGGGTGAAGGTGGCGTGATGATCCGGCTTGCCCGGCGTCTCCGTCCCCCCTTTCAATCGAACGGTGATTGAAGCCGGGCCAGCGGCCGCGCCATCGGCCCTGAAGGCGAAGGACTTCGATCCGAATCCGGAGAACACGTAGTCCCACAGCCAGAAGTTGGCCTGCGGATCCTGGAAGATGTTGGCCGCGCCGATCAAGTCCTGCTCGACATGCGTGGTTCGCGTGAAGACCTCGGCCCCTGTGGGCCTGGGGGCCGTCGCATTCTTGCGCGACCGGATCTGGTCGCGATTCGCGGCGTTCGAGAAGCGGTAAATCGAGTCCGGTTCGACGTTCGAGGTCGGTCCCTCGCCGTAGAACATGAAGCCGCCGAGGTCGTCCGCGGGAAGGAAGGCGATGTTCTGGCCGCGACTGCTCAGCCTGTAGGTGTTTGGCCACACCCTGGGCAAGGTCATCCCCCCGTTTGAGGCCAGCTCATCGACGCTGACAAAGTAGATGCCCTTCTCGGTCACACCGATCTTCGCGGCCGCGGCGTGCCGCCCCCCCTTGCGCGCGGAGTGACGATCGGCCTTGCGGCCCTCGGCGCGCAACTTCCGGGTCTGCGCCCTCTCCCGGTGCGGCCGCCGGGATTCGCCTTTGCGGGAGACCTCTTCGTCGTCAGCCACCGCGGCGGCCTGCAGATCGGTCGTGGTCCAGCGCGTGTCCACGCTGTAGGGGCCGTGAGAAATGCGCCTGCCCGACGTCTCGACCTCGACGATCATGTACTGAAGGGTCTCGCCGACTGCCGCCTCGGCGTCGACGTAGCGATAGACGCCGCCTTGAGGAGAACTCACGAGCGACGGGAAGATCCGGTCCTGAACCCGCTCGTACCGGGACCGCTTGGCATCCCAACGCTTCAGATGGAAGCCCACCGTACCGTTCTCAGAGGCGGTGGTCCACTCGAGGACAACCGCGCCGCGAACCTCCTGGGCCACGAAGGACGAGATCACCGCGCGCGTCACGGCGGGGCGGTAGTACCCGAAGTCAACGTCGGTCACCGTGGGTCCGAGGACCACCGTCTCCTGGCCGTTGTAGGCCGGGATCGGGTTCGGGAAGGCAGGGGTGCCGCCCTCGGTCTTCTCGTAGGTGGTCTCGGCGCCGGCGACCACCGCGTTGGTGTCGGTCACGCGAACCATGTACGTTCCGGCGGGCAGATTGGTGAAGCTGTAGCTGCCATCCGACGCGGTGGAAGTGGTGGCGATGACGGTTCCGCCGCTGTTCAGGAGCTCGATGGTGACGGCCTCGAAGCCTGCTTCCCCGTTGTTACTGCCGCTGCGATTCTCGTCGTTGAAGACCAGACCGGAGATCGAGAACGGAACGGCAGCGGCATAGCCGTAGTCGATGTCGAGCCGGTTGTTTGTGCCCGTGAGAGCGGGCGTCACCTGCCTCTGGTGACCGGCTGCCCCCCCGTCGAAGTCCGCGGTCGTCAGGCTGTAGCCGCTCAACGCCGTCTGGGTGTTGTCGATGTTGACGAACCACATGTTGCCGTCGGGCAGCGCCGCGAAGAGATACTTGCCGTTGATGTCGGTGACCTGGGTGGCGTAGGCCGCGCCGTCGTCTCCGCCCGGCTCATAGTTACCATCCCCGTCGACATCACGGAAGAGTTGCACGGTCACGCCCGCGAGCCCGGGTTCCGTGCCGTTCTGGATCCCGTCGCTTGCCGTCCCTCCCCCAATCCCGCTGTCGTTGAACACGGTGTCGCCAATAGACCGGGTCTGGTTGTAGCCAAAGTGCCGATTGTCAGAAGGAGTGATGTAGGTGAGATCGGCCGTCAGGTTCCCGGGCATCTGGAACTCGCCACTGAGCGCGGAGGCGGTGGTGCCGAAGTAGTCGTTCAGAATCCCAAGGTCGTCGGTGATGCGCCATCGGTAGTTAACACCTCCGGGCACACCGCTGAACGAGAACGTGCCGTCGGCCGCGGTGGCGCTGCTTGCGATGATGCTGCCACTGCCGTTCAGAAGGCTGACCGTGACTCCGGCGATGCCGGCCTCGGTTCCGTTCTTGATACCGTCGTTCGCCGTGCCCCCGCCCGCGCCATTGTCGAGCCAGACGCCGTCGGTGATGGTGAAGGTCGAGCTCGGATTGCGGAACCCGAAGTCGGCATCGACCCGGGTCGCGCCCGACGGGAGGTTCGCGTAGTAGAACAGCGTGGCGGTGGTGGCGGTGTAGCCGGTCAGGCCGGACTGGCCCGTGTCCATGGTGACCACGTAGTCATTTGCGCCGTTCGCGGCGATTCCGGTGAACACGTAGGCCCCGGAAGAGTCCGTGACCGCGGTAGCGATGGGGCTGCCGTCCGGCACGCCGTCGGCGTTGGTGTCGGCGTAGAGCTGAACGGTGATTCCACCCAATCCCGGTTCCCCGGGATTTCGAGTCTGGTCGTTGTTCGCGTCGACCCACACCAGGTCTCCGATGATCGCGGTTCCCGGGGCCGCCCGGAAGCCCAGGTCGGCCTGGACATAACTCTCGCCGGCGGCGAGATCAAAGGCGGCGGTGCGGCGGTCCAGCGGGAAGCGGACTTGAACCGCGTCTATGGTGGCCAGTTCGTTCACCTCCAGAGCGTCCAGCGCCCGGTAGCGGAGGAACAACGTGTTGTTCGTCGGAACCCAGGCCAGGGTGTCGGTGAAGGTCTGATCGGCAGCGGCGTTGATGGTGCGCAGGATCGTCCAGCCCACGCCGTCGGTGCTGTATTCCACAATCACCTCATCGCTGCCGTCCGCGGTGAGACCCGTGGAGGCCCAGTTGTACTGGACCTCGATGCTGTCCGCACCCGTGACCGTGACCGAACGGCGGATTTCGTCGTTGGCCTCGACCGTCAGTCCCGTGCCTCCAAACTCAATCCGGTTGTTGGCGATCTTGATGTCTCCGGTGGCGCCGTTCGCGTCGTCACCAGTCTCTGCCCATGCCGACGCCCAGTCGAGTGTCCCGGTGTTTCCGGTGAACGCACCGTCGATGTTGAAGTCGTCGCGCACGGTGTCGGTGGTCTGGATCAGGCTCTCACCCACGATCTTCTCGAGCACCACGGTGTCGATCCGCGCCTGTTCTCCGGTTTCGAGCGCGTCCTCGGCCCGGAACCGTACGAACGCGGTGGTGTCCGTGGGCGTCCACGGGATGGTGTCGGTGTACGTACCGCCGGGGCTGAGGTTTCCCAAAGTACGCGCCGTTGTCCAGGTTGATCCGTCCGTGCTGTACTCGACGATGATGTCGTCTTGATCGGTGCCGTTGCTTTGGAGCACCACGTTGTCGAAACGGGCCTGCTCCCCGGCTTCTATGGTGTCCTGAAGGAAGAAGCGAACGTGGACGGTTCCGTCGGCGGGGTTCCAGGGAATGTAGTCGTTGAACGTCCCGTCCGCGACGCTCCCATCCAGGTTCCGCAATGTCGTCCAAGCCGTGCCGTTCGTGCTGTACTGAACGAGGATGTCGTCGATGGCATCAACGCCGGTCTGGCTCCAGTCGTACGACAGCACGAAACTGGTGGCCCCGGTGGCGGCCGCGGTGCGCCGGATTTCGTCGTTGGCATCAGGCGTCAGGCCGGCGCCTCCGATCTCGAGCTGGTTGTTGGCGACCCGGAACTCGCCATCGACCGCGCTGCCGTTGTCTCCCGTCTCCACCCAGTCGGTCGCCCAGGCGTTGGTGCCGGTGCTTCCAGTGTAGACGCCGTTGGTGCCGAACGAGTCCGCGTAGGTGGTGGCGATGAAAGACGGGCTCCACACGTAGCTCAACTGAAGGCTGGTGGCGTCGGTTACGGTGGCGGTGCGCTGAATCGACTCGCCGGTGACGGCGGTTCCGCCGTCGGTCGTATCACGGAACTCAATCCGGTTGTTGGCGATCTGGATGTCACCGGTGGTTGCGACATCGTCGTCGTTGTTCTCATCCCAGTTCGTCGCCCAGTTCTGGGTGCCGTTGTTCCCGGTGAAGACTCCATTTGTATCGAGGGAGTCGGCGAAGGTGGTGACCGTCTCGCCCGGCATCCCCCCGGTTATCTCGACGTAGTACCCGGTTCCCGGCGCCACATCGAGGAAGGTGTAGAGGCCCTGGCTGTCTGTGACGGTGACGCCGAGCGGCGTTCCAAACTGGTCCTTCAGAGTCACCTGAACCCCGGAGAGCCCGGTCTCGCCCGCGTCGAACACGCCATCGGCGTCGAGATCGAGCCAGACGCGGTCGCCCACCGTTCCCGTGATGCCGCTCGGCACGAGAACGATGTTGCGCACCGTAGCCTGAAGCGGTACGGGGATCTCGGTAGCTGACGCCGTGGCCGTGTTCACGATCTCCGTCTGGCTGACCGGGAACGGATTGTCGGCGGTGACGCCGAAGGACACCGTCATCGACTGGCCGGGCTGAATCGTGCAGGCGCGCGAGGCCGACACGAACTCTGGAGGGTTGCCAGTGGCGAAGGTCGTGGGTCCGGTCCAGGAGATGTTGACGTTGTCGATCGAGAACGTCTCGTTGTTCACGTCGTAATTGCTGCTGACTCGGAACCGAATCGCCGTGGTTGCCGAGATGTAGGGCGTGAGGTCGTACGGTTGGGCAACTGTGGGAGTGCCGCCGTCATACCTCGCGAGCTCGGTGAATGGCCCTGCGGGACTAGTGGCCGCCTCAATGATCAGATCGTCGCTACCCTCGAGGTTCGCGGCCGTGGCGTTGAACGTCAGCGATGGACTGGTGACGCCAGTCAGGTTGACGGTGCGGACCACCTGAGTGCCCACCGCGTTCACCGGCGCATTGAACGTTATGTCGACGTTGTCGATGAAGGCCGCCTCGCCTGCTTCGTAGTTGCCCAAGGCGCGGTAGCGGATAAAGATCGTGTTGTCTGTGGGGGTCCAGGCGAATGTGTTGTTGTACGTGCCTGTGCCGGTGGTATTGCCGTCGAAGGTTCGTACCGTGGTCCAGGTGCCGGCTCCGCCAGTGAGGCTCCGTTGGAGGATCACTCCTTCCCCGGCATCGACGCCGTTGTCCGTCCATGCCGTGGAAATTGTGATGCTGGTGGCCCCCGTGACCGTGGCGGATCTCACGATGGCCTCAGCGGTCGCGTCGGTGCCTCCGGCGACGGTGTCCTGGAACTCGATGCGGTTATTGTCCAGCTGAATGGCGCCACCGTTGGGGTTGCCGCCGTCGATCTGCTCGAACCAGTCCGTGGCCCAGGCGTTCGACCCGTTGCTGCCGGCGAAGCTGTTGCTGGTGGTTATCTCGTCCCGTACGTTCGACAGCAGGTATCGGAACTGAAGTACCCCGCCGGTGACAGCCACGAAGCCGCCCGCGGCGCCCGACGACAGGCCAGTTCCGTAGGCGTCTGTCTCGACCCAATCCGTTGCCCACGAGACGGTTCCGTTGGTGCCGGTGTAGACCGACGCGGTGGTGAATTCATCGCGAACCGCCGCCGATGGGATTTCGCAGGTCGCCGTCCCGCTGCCCGGGACATAGGTGGTGCCTGGGGGAATCTGGTCGGAGAGGGCCACGTTGGTCAGGTTCGCGGTCGATGTGCCGGGGTTGCCGACAACCATCGTGTAGGTGATGGGGTCGCCAGGGCTCACAGGCGTGGGCGTCGGGATCGACGATGCCTTGGTCAAGGTCATGCTGACCGTGCTGTCGCTGAAGACGTTGAAAACGAAATCGGTGGCCCTGAAGGTTTGGGTGACACCGTCCACGGTGCGCGTGCCCAAGGCAGTGACGCGGTTTTGGGTGATGTCACTGGCCACAAAGGTTGACCCGGCCGTGGTTCGCGCGTTGAAGGTGATGGTGATCTGCTGATTAGGCAACATTCCACCGGGGAAAAGACCGACGGGCCAGGTCAGGGTGGAGGTGCCGGTTGGCTCCGCGCCTGCGCCGGAGAGTGTCGACAGGTCTGGATAGGTGATGACCGTGGTGCCGGCGATGTACTCCCAGTCTGGCGCCAGAGTGTCGATCACGCTCAGTGTATTGATGTCGAACTCGTAGGACTTGACCACCAGCGTGTAAGTGACGGTGGTGGCGCTGGGCGTGGTCGAAACGAGGACTGGATTGGTGGCCTTGTCGACGGTCAACGCCAGATCCATCCAGTTCCCTGGGCTCGGGAGCACCGTGTAACCGAGGTCGAGCCCACCTGCCGCGGAGGCTCGGTCTGGGTTTTCTCCATACGACATGACGAAAGGGCCAGTGGCGTAGACGCGAGCGCCGGTCAGGTCGCACGGGCTACTCGCGAGGGTCCCGGTGTTGCTCCCCGTGATGTACAACGAGTCCAGACGGTTGGCCCGGTACCCCATCCCGGTGGGCGCTACGGCGGTGGTGCCCCGGATGACCTCGAGGCTGGCGTTCGTGTCGGGAGTGCCATCGCCGTTGGCGTCGATGAAGATCGTGGTGTTGTCGAGTATGGCGGTCAGATACAGTCCGTTGCCGCGGCCATCCGTCGCATTGCATGCAAGCGTTGGCGAGTTCCCCGGCGCCCAGGCGACCGTCTGGTCGTCGCTGGCGAGGTAGTCGGGCACCATGCTGTAGCCCCAGTCGAGGGCGCTGCCGTTGCTGTCGATATCGGATGTGCCCCAGAACGTGCTGTTGCTGTTCAGGTAAAGGCCAGAACCTAGCGGTATATAGCCGCCGGACAAGGTTTGGAAGAGGCCCGCAGTGTTCGCGCCCAGGCTGAACGAGCCGCTCCCGACCGCCGACTCCCAGTTGATGGTGATGGCACTGGTATTCGGGTTGTAGATGAGCGCATTCGTGTTAATGCCGCCGGTGGCTCCGCCCGCGGAGAGGTAGTACGACTTGCCCCAAAATCCGTTGGGGAAGGCGGCGACGGCGCGCGTGTTGTAGTTCGAACCGGTTTCACCATAGAAGTACATCACCTGCACGGTCTTGCTGGCGAGGATCGTGGTGCCGCGATTCAAGGTGCCGCCGATGCCGTCGCTGTCCCGATCGACCACGTACGTGTCGCCGCGATTCAGTACCTTCGTGGTTCCATCCACCGGATCCACCCGCGCCGTGCGATATCCATCCTCGGTGTTGAAGGAGTCGAAGGTGCCGTTGCCGTCGAAATCGAGCTGGATGACCGTGTTGTCCTCGGTGGCCTGCACCAGCGCCATGACCCGCTGGTACTCAGTCGGGCCGAGCCCTTCGCCGAAAGGCAGGACGTACTTGATCAACTGAGGCGCCAGGGGGAACACCTCTTCGCCGATGGCCGCGAGTTTCCCCGGACCCGGGGCGTTCACATAGCCGCCGCGGGTGACCGTGGTCGCGCCACCGATGGTGATGATGCGGTCGCGGCCGTCGTAGCAGTAGTTCGGCGTGTTGCGGATCAGGGCAGTCGCGGGAGTCGGCTGGGCCCAGCAATTCCCGGCGTCCCCGATGTAGGTGTTCCCATCTCCCCCGGTTCTTGGGCGAGGCACAGCGAGGCTGTTGAAGTTGAGGGTATCGCTCTGGTCCAGGGTGTACTTTTCGTCGGCCGACGCGTCTGGGTGTTCGGGGTCGTAGCCATAGCCGTTTTCCCAGTGGTCGTAGTACACGGTGACCGTGTCGGACCAGGCGGTGACGGAGATCAGGACGAAAGTTGTGTTGTTGGCGCCGATGACGCCCGCCGCCACCGGGTCGGTCACGAAGACGAAGATGTCTTCGTCGAACGGAATGATGTATTCGGCATATCCCGCGGGCGTGCCGGCGAACGCCGTCACGAAGCCAAGCGAGAAGAGCAGCGCGGCGGCGCCGAGAACGGACCAGACGCGAGAGCTTGCAGCCTTGCGCACCGCTCCAAGCAGACTACTCGGCTTCTTCGGTCGTGGGTTCATCGGTGTCATAAGCTCTCGTGCGAATGAAAAATAAACTCCTCGGCTCCTTGAAATGTGCTTCAAGAGCTCGGTGAGGGTAAGAAAGAATGTGCGTGGACGTAGGGAACAATGCCGATGCTAGCCGATTCCTTGTGAAGTACCGCAGGCAGAGGGTGACACCAATCACACACCAATCCCTGGGCCTCCTGATCCGCGTCCAGATCCCTGAGAGCCCGCACGGCATCGCGCAGGAGCGGTTCGGGGGATGAGCGGGCTAAGTATCTCAGTTCCAGATAATTGCTGGCCGAACGCCAACGAACTACTTCTGCTGGCGGCCGGCCTTTCACCTCCGGCCACGGCGCTCGAAGCCTGGGACTCATGGCGCGGGGCCGCCGTCCGTCCCATGAGCGTGGGACAGCAAAGGCTGCTGCCATTTGCCTACTGGAACTTGCGCGGCGTCGCCCCAACCGATGTCTGGTGGCACTTTGCCGAAGCGGAGTTTCGGCGCGCTCGATACCGTAATCTAATTCTTTTCGATGACTTGGGGCCCGCGCTCGGTGCCTTTCGGAGGGTGGGCATTCCCTGCCTCCTCCTGAAGGGCGCCGCCCTGTCATCGGCCCACTACGAGGATCCGGGGCTCCGGCCGATGGCCGACGTCGACATCCTCGTTCGACCGGGAGATGTCGAGCCCGTCACTCGCCTACTGGCCGAACACGGCTACCACCCTGCCTTCCCGGCGCACGTGGCTCCCAGGTCCTGGGGGCATTCGACGCCATTCCTTCGCGACGGGTCATCTCCGGTCGACCTGCATTGGAGGTCGTTGATGGGCGACCTCGACGACGAGGGACTCTGGGACGACGCCGTGGAGGCAAGGCTCGGCCAGGCGGATGTTCGGATTCCGAGCGCAGCAGACTTGCTTCTCAATGCGTGCGTCCGCGGCCTTCAGTGGGATTGGGATGCGCCCCAACGGTGGGTGCTGGACGCCATGGCCATCCTCCGTTCATCTTCAGGAATCAACTGGGTTCGGGTAGTCGAGCGCGCCAAGAAGACCCGCCGAGTCTCGGTCCTCCGCGACGCCCTTGAGTTTCTCGAGTCCGGTTTTGGGGCGCCCGTTCCCCGAGACGTCACCGCCGCACTCTCCTCGGCCCGTGTCCCGATCGGTGAGACTCTGGCCGCGGAAGGAGCCCGCACACGTCCCGAACTCCGGGGCCCTCTGGCGCTGTTTGCGATGCGCCTCGACGAACACCGGCGGCTCAGCGAACTGGGCTTGGTTGGTGATGGCTTTCAGGGCTTGGTCGAGGTTTGGCGCCACGCCTGGAGCCTCGATTCCGTCTGGGAACTGCCCGCGCAGGCCGCCCGCCGGGGTGCGCGAAGGAGCGTTCAGCTGCTTCGCCGCCGCCTGGGCGGACGCACGGCTCCTCTCTAACCCCGCGGTCCCGGAGCCCAGGGTCAGCTGTTGTCGCCGTCGAGCAGGCCGCCGATGCCACCAAGGATCGAGCCCTCGCCGCGTCCACCGCCGCCCGCCATCCGGGACGCACCCACGATCCGGTTGGCCATGCGGGAGAGGGGCAGCGACTGGAGCCACACCTTGCCCGGCCCACGGAGGGTGGCGAAGAACAGACCCTCGCCGCCGAAAAGCGCCGACTTGATCTTGCCCACGAACTGGATGTCGTAGTCGACGGTGGGCTGGAAGGCAACGATGCAGCCGGTGTCGACGCGGAGGACTTCACCGGGCGCGAGGACGCGTTCGTGCAGTTTTCCGCCCGCGTGAACGAAGGCGAGGCCGTCGCCCTGCAGCCGCTGCATGATGAAGCCCTCACCGCCGAAGAACCCGGCCCCGAGCTTCTTCTGGAAGGCGATGCCGATGGAGACCCCTTTGGCCGCGCAGAGGAACGAGTCTTTCTGCGAGATGAGTTCGCCGCCCACCTGGGACAGATTCACGGGCACGATGGTGCCCGGATAAGGCGCGCCGAAGGCGACCTTCTTCTTGCCCGAGGACTTGTTCACGAAGATCGTCATGAAGAGAGACTCACCGGTGAGCAGGCGCTTGCCCGCCCCCATGAGTGCGCCGAGGAACCCGCCGCCACCTTGATTCGATCCATCCCCGAAGACGGTCTCCATCTCGATGCCGTCCTCCATGTACATCATCCCCCCGGCCTCAGCCACCGACGCCTCGCCCGGATCGAGCTCGATCTCGACGAACTGCATGTCTTCGCCATAAATCGTGTAGTCGATGACGTCCATCCGGGTCATGGGGCTTTCTCCTGGTTAGTGGTGTTCGGGGGGTGGCACAAGTTGTGGGGCACCCTACGCAAGAAGAGAACGATAACCGCTCCTTAATGTTCAAACCACCGAGCGTCTCGACGGTGACGTAGGCTCCAACTCGTGACGGAGCCCGCATTCAACGACCCGCGCCTGGGTCTCCCCTTTCCAGAGAGCCTGTGCCACCGCTGCGCCGCGCCCCCCCGTCTGGTAAGAACAGACAAGGGAGCCGTGTTCATCCAATGCCCGGTCCTCAAGCGGTATCCCCCCCAACCGGTCCGGGCCTGCGACGCCTTCATCCCTCGAAATCCCTGATTCGACGCGCCGGCCCACGAACCCTCCAGCCGAGGGATAATGCTGTCCACATGACCGCCGCCTCCATCACTTTCCGCAGCCTTGGGATCTCCCAGCCCACCCTCGACGCACTGATCCAGAAGGGCTACGACCATCCGACACCCTGCCAAGCCGAGACCATTCCCCCCGCCCTCAAGGGCCAGGATCTGGTGGTGCAGTCCCGTACCGGCACGGGAAAGACCGCGGCCTTCGGCATTCCCCTGGTGGAGAAGGTCGACCTCTCCATAAAGGCGGTCCAGGGAGTGGTGCTCGCACCCACGCGCGAGCTGGCGGTTCAGGTGGCCGAGGAGCTTGGGGCCATTGGCAAGGGCCGTGGGATCCGGGTGGCCGCGATTTACGGCGGCGACTCGATGGACCGCCAGATCGACCTGCTGGAATCGGGGGTGCAGTTGATCGCGGGTACGCCCGGCCGGGTCCTCGATCACCTCCGTCGCGGAACACTCGACCTCAAGAATCTGAAGATCTTCATCCTGGATGAAGCGGACCGCATGCTCGACATGGGCTTCGCCGAGGAAATGCAGAAGATCGTGGCCTTTGTGCCCGAGGACCGGCAGACCCTGCTTTTCTCCGCCACCATTCCCGCGTCGATCAAGCACCTGATCTACAACTTCCTCAAGGAGCCGCAGTGGCTCCTGCTCTCCGAGGACAAGGTCTACGTCACCGACGTCGAACACGTCTATTGCATCGTGCCCCGCATGCGCAAGGAGCAGACGCTCTACGACCTCCTGCTGTGGGAGGAACCAACCTCGGCCATGGTCTTCTGCAACACCCGCGAAGAGACCCGCCAGGTTCACGAGTTCCTGCAAAAACGCGGTCTTCCCTCGGAGATGCTCTCGTCCGATCTGACCCAGGGAAAGCGCGAACGGGTTCTGAAGGCCTATCGCGACGGACGCATCAAGGTCCTGGCCACCACCGACGTCGCTTCGCGCGGCATCGACGTGGATGACGTGTCGCACGTCTTCATCTTCTCCACGCCCGATTCGCCGGAACAGTACATCCACCGCGCCGGACGCACCGGGCGCATCGGCAAGTCGGGGCGGGCAATCAGCCTGCTCTCCGCCCACGACATCATGAACTACAACCGGCTGGTGAAGCGGTACCACATCGAGGTCAAGGAACTGCGTCCGCCCTCGTCCGACGACGTGACCCGCCGCACCGCCGAGCGCGTTCTCGACCTCATCTTGAAGGAGCGTGACGGCTCACCCGACGCGCTGGCCCTGACGGACGTCCTGCTGGCCCGAGACGACCGTCGCCACCTGGTGGCCTCTCTGCTCGAGGTCTGGCGTGACGAAAAGCGCAAGGTCGTCATTCCCATCGAGGTCGATCCCGAAGAAGCCGCCGCCGCCGCGGCCGATGCAGCGGCTGATGCCAAGGACGCCGGCTCGTCCCGCTCCTACTCGGGCGGCCGCGGTCGGCGGCCCGGCGGCGGGAGTGGCGGTGGCCGGGGTCACAGCGGCCCGCCCCGCAGACACTAGCCCGCGGCCCGCCGGCCTCTGCCGAACCACGGGCGCGGGTGTGACTACGCGCCGTTGACCGTGATGCTGATCATCTGAATCGGGGTCGCGGGGCGGTCACTGCCGTCGGTCTTGGTCGAGCCGATCTTGCTCACCACATCCATGCCCTCGGTGACTTTGCCGAAGACCGGGTGCTTGGAAGCGCCGGGAGTGAAGAAATCGAGATAGGCGTTGTGGACGGTGTTGATGAAGAACTGGCAGGAGCCGCTGTTGGGCTGGCCGGTGTTGGCCATCGACAGTGTCCCCGGCTCGTTGGAGATCTTCGCGTTCGCAGGATGCTCGTCCTGGATGCGGCCATGGGGCGAATCTCCGGTGCCGGCGCGGCGGCTCTGCGGGTCTTTGCTGTTGGGGCAACCGAACTGGATCATGAAGTTCGGGATCACGCGGTGGAAGTGAAGGCCGTTGTAGAAGCCCTCCTTCGCGAGGCGGATGAAGTTGCCCGCGGTGATGGGCATGACGTCGCTGTAGATCTCAGCGGTGAAGCTGCCGAGGGAGGTTTCAAACGTCGCGGTCGGATTGGCCATGGTGATGGTCCTTAGTAATGAGTGAGGAGCGGCCTCAGGCGAAAGGCGCCTTGAGGGGTGCTACGGGTTTGGAAGGTTGAGTGAGGCCTAAAGAGACCAGCCACATGATGAGAAGCGCGCCCGCCGAAACCATGGGGGGCCACGCGGGGTTACGGTCGTAGACGAAGCCGCCAAGCAGCGGCCCGATGATATTCCCGAGCGACATGGCGCTCTGATTGATGCCGATGATCCGGCCCCGCGCCACGTTCGGCGCATGGAAGGTGAGAAGAGCGACGGCCGAGGGCATGGCTATGCCCCCGCCCACGCCGGCCAAAGCCGAACCGCCGATGGCTGGAAAGACCCGAGGAAAGAAGGCCATGGTGGCGTTGCCGAGAAGGCGCAGGAAGCCGCCCACCATCACTGCCCTTGCCTCGCCGATTTTCCGCACCACCGGCCCGATGACCAGACCCTGAGTCGCCACGGTTACCACGCCCATCAGGATGAATACGAAGCCCGTGGCCCGCTGCACGTTCTCGATGGTCCAGCGGGGCAGGACCACTTTGTCGACCCAGAGGATGAACACCGAGTTGAAGGCGAACACCGCGATCTGGCCGAGCAGGCCGATGACCAGGATCCGAGCGATCTGGGGATGGCTGATGATGTCGCGGGTCGAGCGCTCGGGAACCTTCGCGGCGCTCGAGCGTTTCTCCGGCGGGAGCGATTCCTTGAGAAGGAAAATGGAAAGCAGGATGGTGCAGCACGAGGCGGCGGCGGCGCAGGCGAAGGTGAGGCGCGGACCGTAGGCCGCCGACATGAACGCTCCGAAGGCCGGCCCGATGATGAAGCCGAGACCGAAGGCCGCGATCACGAGGCCCACGCTCTTCGCCCGATCTTCTGGAGGCGTGATGTCGGTGAGGTAGGCCTGGGCCACCGAGATGTTGCCCCCCGTCATTCCATCGATGAGGCGCGCCACCACCAGGTAGATGGGCGAAAGCGCGACCGCGGTGAGGATGGCGCCGGTCAGGGTACCGAACTGGGAGGCGATCAGCACGGGGCGCCGGCCCACGCGGTCTGAGAGCCGCCCGAGGATGGGCGCGCCCACGAACTGCGCGGCGAAGAAAAGGCTGGTGAGGCCCGCGATCTCGATGCCCGAGAGCTTGAAGAAACCCTCTGCGTAGACAGGAAGGACCGGAATGGTGATTCCGAGACCGATGACGTCTACGAAAACGATGAGAAAGATCGGGAATTTTGGGGAACGGAAGAAGCCGGGCATCAGCAGGGGACGGTGAGGTTACTGTGTCTCCCGTGGTTTCTGGAGGTTGAGCGACCAGTCGTACTCCGTGAACTCGATGGTGAGCCGCGACGCGGTGAAGGCGTTGCGCTCCGAGGCGCCGTCGAAATAAGGAGCCACGAACTTCAGAATGGCGGCATCGGTCTTGCCGAAGTCCTCGCGAAACCAATCGAAGATCGGGGAGAGGTGAATCACGCTGTTCCCGAGATCCAGCCGGTTCTCGGTTTGCCGCTCGCGCAGAAAGGTGCGGGTCTGATCATGGAGCTGATCGTTGAGTCGCGCCCCTTCGAAGGCCTCGGGCCGAAGGGGGGGGCACGAGATCGCGGCGCAGACGAGGGCCATGTGGATCCTCGGCTCCATGAACTCCACCCGGATGATCTTGTGCTCCACTTCATCGAGGGTGAGCGTCCTTCCCGCGGCCCGGACGATCTCCTCTTTCCAAGGACCCTTGCCCTTCACGAGGCCGAGGAACATGTTGATGTTGCGGATCGACTCGCGCTCCTTGTGTTTGTTGATGAGGGCGATGGTGTAGGCGTTGTAGACGTTGATCCAATAGGCGAGGCGTTCATCCTTGGTCATGCGGTCGATCCGGGCGGTGGCCAGGGCCTGGAGATACTTCGGGAACTCTGGAGACTTGTCGAAAGCGTCGTAGTCAACGAGCCCGTGCCGCACATGTTCCTTGAGCAGCGCGCTCCAGGGCGCGTGCAGAGACGGACCCGGCGCTCCGGGACTCTGGAGCGGGGGCGGAGCCAGGGAGACCGCCGCCGCGAGCAGGAGGGATTGGAGGATCATCGCTGTATCCTACGATTCCGCCTGCGCGTTTGACAGTCACGATGACCACGCACCCTCCCACCCAGATTGGTCGTTACCGGATCGAACGCGAGCTCGGCCGCGGCACGATGGGTGTCGTCTATCAGGCGCGCGACACCACTCTCGGCCGCACCGTGGCCCTCAAGACCTTCGGGGCCATGGCCGCGATCAGTCCTCACGAGCGCGAAGCCTTCGAAGCGCGCTTCCTTTCCGAGGCGCGCATCTCCGCCACCCTCGACGACGAGAACGTGGTGGGGGTCTACGACGTGGGCCGCGATTTCGAGAGCGGTCTGCTCTTCATGGCCCTCGAATACGTGCGCGGGGAAACGCTCTCGGACGCCCTGGCGCGGGGAGCGATGCCGTGGGAGGACGCGGCCCGGATCGTGGCCAAGGTGGCGCGGGCGCTTCAGGCCGCCCACGCCCACCACATCGTTCACCGCGACATCAAGCCCGCGAACATCATGCTGACCGCCGCCGGCGAACCGAAGATCATGGACTTCGGCATCGCCAAGGCCAGCGCCTCCCAGCTCACGGTGGCGGGCCAGGTGTTTGGCACCCCGGCCTACATGTCGCCGGAGCAGGCCTCCGGTGAAGAGGTCGACGGCCGTTCCGACATCTTCTCGCTGGGGGCGGTTCTTTATGAGCTGGTGACGAACCGCCGGCCGTTTGAGGGAGCCACCATGGCCGCGACCCTCACCAAGATCCTCCGTGACGAGCCCCTGCCCGCCTCGTCCATCGCCAAGATACCCAAAGGCCTCGATGCGGTCGTCGCCCGGGCCCTGCGCAAGGAGCGGGAGGCCCGCTACGATTCTGCGGCACATCTCGCGAGCGACCTCGAATGCCTGCTCGACGGAAAGCCGCCGATGTATGCGACCAAGGCGGGGCCGCTCGACACGTTGGACCTGCCGAAGGCGCCGCCGCCCAAGCGTTCCTCGACCCTTCCCGCCGTCCCCGCGGGTCGAAGCCCAGTGGTGGCGCCCATTGAATCGCCGCCTGCGAACCGACTCGCCCCGCGCCTCATCGGCGCGGTGGCGGTGAGCGCCCTCGCGGTGGGCGCTGTCCTCTACTTCCAATCGCGGCCCAGCGGCGAGGCTGCTCCCGCACCCACGGCCACCTCCAGCCCCGTCGAGGCCGAGAGCGCCGAGGTTCCGGGCGCCACACCGGTGGCCCCCGTTCCCGCGCCCCGCGCCATGGTGACGCCGACCACGAACACGCTGTCCATGGAGTCGGCGGGAGCGCCGGCCGTGGTCACGCTCGACCTCCGACACCCCTTCGGCAGCGGATCGCTGCGCATCAAGGTCGACGACCGGGTGGTCTTCGCCAACAGCATCAACGGAATGCCCATCCGTTCGGCCGGCGTCACCTCGGGTTACGACGGCCGCTTCGGCACGGACCTCACCATCCCCGCCGGCGACCACGTCATCCTCGTCGAAGTCCGGTCGGGTGGCGTCGAGTTCATCGAATCGAGCACGCTGCGCCTACGGTCTGGGGATCGCCGCCGCCTTCTCGCTAACGTCGACAAGACGCTGACCCTGACCCTCGAGTAGCGCGAGCGGAGGGCCAACAAGAGGCCCGAGCCGAGCGTCTTGTGATCAAAGGGCGGCACCAGCGCCGGCCTTCGATACCAAGAAGAGGAGCCCGCCATGAAATCGCTCTCCCTCGACCTGCGCCGCCTCGAGCCGTTGCCGGAGCAGTTTTCCGAAACTCCGGCGAAGAGCGCGGTGGTCTCGCTCCTCGCGCATGCCGGTGGAATAGGCGCTCTGATTATCATCCCGTTGCTCGGCGCGAGCGTTCCTCCGGAAACCGCGAACACCTTCAGCCAACCGCTGGTGGCGCCCATCCTCGTGGCCCTGCCTCCCCCACCGCCACCAAGGCAGCCTCCCGCCCAAGGTCCCCAAAGGCCGGCGGCAGTGGCCGCGGCGGCGGCGCCTTCGGCCAGACCTTTGACCGAGCCCGTGGACACGCCGACCTCGCTGTCGTTCGTAGGCGATGTCCTCGAACCCTCGACCGGGATCGTGCCCGGCCGGCCCGGCACCGACGGCCAAGCCGCTGGCGACTGCGTCCTCGGCGCGCTGTGCGGCACAGGCCCGGTCGGAGTTGCCGAGCCTGGTCCACCCCAGACCCCGCGCATCGGCGGCGTCATCCGGGAACCGCGCCTCATTTCTTCGCGCTCCGCCCAGTACCCGCCCTTGGCCCAGGCCACCGGAGTCTCCGGCCAGGTGATCCTCGAGGCTCACGTCAGCGAACATGGGCGCGTGCTCGAGGTCCGCATCGTCGAAGGCCACGCTCTTTTCACGGACGCGGCGCTCACCTCCGTGCGCACCCGCGTCTACGAACCGCTCCTGCTAAACGGGGTCCGAAGCGACTTTCTCGTGACCATCACCATGGCTTTCAACATCCGCAGGTAAGGCGAGCCGCGCCGCGTCCTCTGACTCCAGGTCGTTGACCAGCCGGGTGGCCGCCACCGCGAAGACGGGCAGGGCGAGGATGTTCATGATCGGGAAGAGGAGAACAGAGGCCACGCCGAAGCCAAGGGTCTCCGCACGGAACCGGTGATGGAAGGCATGGCGCTCGGTGAAGTCGAGGCCGCGGCGGAGCAGTACCGCATCGGTGTTCTGAAAGGCCACGCGATGGCCGGTGAAACCAAGGGCCAGCAGAGGCCCCATGAAGGGGATCAGGCCCAGCAGGATGGCCACGGGCGCGCCCATGGCGAAGTAGGCCGCGGTCTTGAGCGACTGGATGATCTCCCAGCGCAGGCCCTTCGACTTCTGCACGACGAAGCCCGAGATCTCCTCGACCTTCTGAGAGAGTTTCTCGAACAGCGGGCCGACAAGAGCGAAGGTGATGGCGAGGGCAAGCATGGCCCCCGCGGCGACGCTGCCCACCCACAGGCCGGTCACCACCACGAACGAGAACCACGAGGGAAGCGTGCGCAGGCCCCCACCGAAGAACGCATGCTCGATTCGCCCGGCCCAGAAGGCGCCCGAGAAGATCCCGATCACCAGAAGCCCCGCGCCCACGATCAGCGGAGACAGGGCCACCGGCCACAAGCGGGGATTGCGCACGAGGAAGACAAGGCCGCCGGGAATGTAGGAGATGCCGGCGAGAAACCGGACAAAGGGAGTGAGTTTCGGGAGAACGGGCATCGGGCCAGAGGCTAGCAGGAGAGCCGCATATACTCGTCGTGATGAAGGAAGTGCTCGCCGTCATTCTCGGCGGCGGACGGGGGACCCGCCTCTTTCCCCTGACCGCTCACCGTTCCAAGCCCGCGGTGCCCATCGGCGGAAAGTACCGCCTGATCGACATTCCCATCTCCAACTGCCTCAACTCCCACCTGCGACGCATCATCGTCCTTACCCAGTACCTCTCGGAGAGCCTCAACAAGCACATCTCCCAGACCTACCGCTTCGATCCCTTCACCGATGCCTTCGTTTCGGTCATCGCGGCGGAGCAGACCGAGGACGAGCAGGAGTGGTTCCTCGGCACCGCCGACGCGGTGCGCCGGGCCAACCGGCACATCCGCCATCACGACTTCGACGATGTCCTGATCCTCTCCGGCGACCAGCTGTACCAGATGGACTACCGCAAGATGCGGGAGACCCACCACAACGCCGACGCCGATATCACCGTGGGAGTCACCCCGGTGGAGGCCAAGGACGCTCCCGCCTTCGGGATCCTGAAGATCGACGCCAGCGGGCGCATCGTCCATTTTCACGAGAAGCCCCGGCCCGAAGAAGTCGACGACCTCAGATCAGAGATGCCGGACGGCAGCCAGGGGTTCCTGGCCTCGATGGGCATCTACTTCTTCAAACGGGGAGCGCTCGAGCAGACACTCGCCCTCGACGCATCCCTCGACTTCGGGAAACACATCATTCCCGGATCCATCGGCAACCTCAAGGTCCAGTCCCACGTCTTCAACGGCTACTGGGAGGACGTAGGCACCATCCGCTCCTACTATGAGGCGAATCTGGCGCTGTGCCAACCCGTGCCTCGTTTCGACTTCTACGACGTGCGCATGCCAATCCACACCCACGCCCGCGCCCTCGCCGCCACCAAGATCGAAGGCGCGCGCATGACCAACGCCCTGGTTTCCGAGGGCTCGATCATCGTCGACTCGGAGATCGAACGTTCGATGGTCGGCATCCGCAGCCGCATCGGCCGGGGCTGTGTGATCCGCAACAGCCTGATCCTGGGCGCCGACTACTACGAGAAGACCGTCCCCGATCCGGCCAGCGGCCGGCCGGCTATCGGCATCGGCGACAACTCGGTGATCGAAAACGCGATCATTGACAAGAACGCCCGGGTCGGGACCAATGTGCGGCTCGTCAACGAAGCCAAGGTCGATCACGCCGATGGGCCGTGCTGGTACATCCGCGACAGCATCGTGATCGTGCCCAAAGACGCGGTGGTCCCCGACGGCACCGTGGTGTAGGGGCGTCCCTTTTCAGGACGCGGCCGATTAGAATAAAGCGCGCCGCCGCGCTTACGAGCCGTCTCCTCACGTCCGACCTCAAGGGACTTCCTGAACCGATGACCGCCATCTCACAATCCATGAGCTCCCCCGGCCTTCTGGCTACAACCATTGCGAAGAAGGTGGTCATGGCGCTCACGGGCGTCGTGCTCACCGGTTTCGTGCTCGTCCATGTGACCGGGAACCTGCTGCTCTACCTCGGCCCGCAGGCCCTGAACGCCTACGGAGAGATGCTTCAGTCGAAGCCCGCGGTGGTCTGGGCCGCCCGGGCCTTCCTGCTCGTCTGCGTGGGTCTGCACGCCTGGGCCGCGATCAGCCTGACCCTGGCCAACCAGGCCGCGCGTCCGGTGGGCTACCGGCAGAGCGCCTACGAGGCCTCGAGCTACGCCTCGCGCACCATGAAGTTCGGCGGCCCGCTCCTCTTCCTCTTCATCATTTACCACCTCCTCCACTTCACGGTGGGCTCGGTGCATCCGAACTTCATCCGGGGGGACGTGTACCACAACGTGGTGGTCGGGTTCCAGAATCCCCTGGTGGTCTTCGTCTACGTGCTCGCCATGGTGGCCCTCTCCCTCCACCTGTTCCACGGCGTCACCAGCATGCTCCAGACCATCGGCCTGTCCCACCCGAAGTACAACGGCCTGCGCTCGCTCATCGGAAAGGCCGTGGCCACCGTGGTCACCGTCGGCAATCTCTCCTTCCCCCTTTCCGTCTACTTCGGTCTGGTGAAATGAAACTCGATTCGAAATCACCGTCAGGACCCATCGACAAAAAATGGGAAAGCCATGTCTTCGACATGAAGCTGGTGAATCCCGCGAACAAGCGGAAGCACACGGTCATCGTGGTCGGCACCGGCCTCGCCGGGGCCTCGGCCGCCGCCACCATGGGCGAACTTGGCTACAACGTCTTGTCCTTCTGCTACCAGGACTCGCCGCGCCGCGCCCATTCCATCGCAGCCCAGGGCGGAATCAATGCGGCCAAGAACTACCAGAACGACGGCGACAGCGTGCAGCGCCTGTTCTACGACACGGTGAAGGGCGGCGACTTCCGCGGCCGTGAGTCGAACATCCACCGTCTGGCCGAGATCTCGGTCAAGATCATCGACCAGTGCGTGGCCCAGGGCGTGCCCTTCGCCCGCGAGTACGGCGGTCTGCTCTCCAACCGGTCGTTCGGCGGTTCGCAGGTCTCCCGCACGTTCTACGCGCGCGGACAGACAGGGCAGCAACTCCTGATCGGCGCCTACCAGGCCCTCGAACGGCAGGTGGCGGCGGGCACGGTGAAGATGTACACGCGTCACGAGATGCTCGAACTCGTGGTGATCGATGGTGTCGCCCGCGGCATCGTCACGCGCGACATGGTCTCGGGCAAGGTCGAGTCGTGGTCGGCCGACGCGGTGGTCCTTGCCACCGGCGGCTACGGCAACGTCTTCTACCTCTCGACAAACGCCAAAGGCTGCAACACCACCGCCATCTGGCGCGCCTATAAGAAAGGCGCCGCCTTCGCGAACCCGTGCTACACCCAGATCCACCCCACCTGCATCCCGGTGAGCGGCGAGCATCAGAGCAAGCTCACGCTGATGTCCGAGTCGCTGCGCAATGACGGGCGCGTGTGGGTGCCCCTCAAGAAGGGCGACAAACGTTCGCCCGATCAGATCCCCGAAGCGGAACGCGACTACTACCTCGAACGGAAGTACCCGAGCTACGGGAACCTGGCCCCTCGCGACATCGCCTCGCGCGCGGCCAAGGAAGCGTGCGACGACGGTCGCGGTGTCGGAGAAACCGGGCTCGGCGTGTACCTCGACTTTTCCGACTCGATCAAACGCCTTTCCGAAGCCAAGGTGGCGGAGAAGTACGGCAACCTCTTCGAGATGTACGAACGGATCACCGGCGAGAACCCCTACAAGGTTCCGATGCGCATCTACCCGGCCATCCACTACACGATGGGCGGCCTTTGGGTCGACTACAACCTGCAGAGCACCATCCCCGGCCTCCACGTGATCGGTGAAGCCAACTTCTCCGACCACGGCGCCAACCGCCTGGGCGCCTCGGCTCTGATGCAGGGGCTCGCCGACGGCTACTTCATCGTCCCCTACACCATCGGCCACTACCTTGCGTCGAGCAAACCCCTGAAGGTCTCGACCGACCATCCCGAATTCAAGAAGGCCGAGGCCGACGTGAACGCGCGCTCCCAGCGCCTGCTCTCCATGAAGGGGAAACGCACGGTCGACTCGTTCCACAAGGAGCTGGGGAAGATCCTGTGGGAATACTGCGGCATGGCCCGCACCGAAGAGGGCCTCAAGAAGGCGCTCGAGTTGATCCCCAAACTGCGGGAAGAGTTCCACAGGAACCTGAACGTGCTCGGCTCGGCCGACGAAATGAACCAGTCCCTCGAGAAGGCCGGCCGCGTGGCCGACTTCCTCGAACTGGGCGAGCTGTTGTGTCGGGACGCGCTGGAAAGGCGCGAATCGTGCGGCGGCCATTTCCGCGTCGAGTTCCAGGACGAAGGCGAGGCCAAGCGCGACGACGCGAACTTCGCCCACGTGGCGGCCTGGGAGTACGCGGGCGAGGACAAGCCTCCCATCCGCAATGTCGAGCCCTTGAACTTCGAATACGTCCACCTTCAAACCCGGAGCTACAAGTGAAGCTCAAGCTCAACGTCTGGCGCCAGAAGAACGGCGCATCCTCGGGACAGTTCGTGTCCTACGATGCGAACGACGTGTCGAAAGACATGTCGTTCCTCGAGATGCTCGATGTCCTCAACGAGGAACTTATGGGCAAGGGTCAGGACCCTATCGCCTTCGACCACGACTGCCGCGAGGGCATCTGCGGGATGTGCAGCATGGTGATCAACGGCCGCCCGCATGGGCCGCAGAAGAACACCACGGCGTGCCAGCTCCATATGCGCCAGTTCAAGGACGGCGACGAGATCACCATCGAACCATGGCGCGCCAAGGCTTTCCCGGTGATCAAGGACCTCACGGTCGACCGCGGCGCCTTCGACCGGATCATCCAGGCCGGCGGCTTCGTCTCGGTCTCCACCGGCAACGCCCAGGACGGCAACGCCATTCCCGTGCCCAAACAGGACGCCGATCGCGCGTTCGACGCCGCCGCCTGCATCGGCTGCGGGGCCTGCGTGGCCGCCTGTCCGAATGCCTCCGCGATGTTGTTCACCTCGGCCAAGATCGCCCACCTGGCTCTCCTCCCCCAGGGCCAGCCCGAGCGGATGGACCGCGTGCTCAACATGGTGTCGGCCATGGACGCCGAGGACTTCGGCGCCTGCTCCAACCATGGCGAATGCGAGGCCGCCTGTCCCAAGGGCATCTCCCTCGAGAACATCGCGCTCATGAACCGCGATTTCGTGAAGGCGACGCTTGCCAAGCGACCGGGGCGCGCCGTTTCCGGCGATTGACCCCTTCGACAGGCTCAGGATCCGTCATCCGGGCGGCGGTCTACGCGCTGCTGCTTGTCGCGTTCACCGCGCCCGTCAGTTTCGATCCGGGCGCCCGCCGTTTCGCCGATGGCCCGGACACGCGCCTGTACCTGTGGACAATCGGCTGGGACCTTCACGCGCTCAAGACCGATCCGCTTTCGATCTTCAATGCCAACATCTTCCATCCCGAGGCGCAGACGCTCGCGTACTCGGAGCATCTCATCGGCGCGGCCCTGCTCGCTCTGCCGCTTTCGCTGTTCACCACGAATCTCGACGCCCTGCTCAACTTCGTCGTGCTCCTCGCCACCTTCCTCTCCGCTCTCGGGTGCGACCGGCTGGCCAGGGAATGCGGGGCTTCGTCGCGGGGCGCTCTTCTTGCCGGAATCGTGGGCGGTTTCGCGGGCCCGAAGCTCTCACGGCTTGGACAGGCGCATCTCGCCACCCTGCATTTCGTCCCGTGGGCACTGGCCTTTGCCATCCGCTACCTGCGCGACGGCCGGCCGCGCGATCTGCTCATCACGCTCGCCCTCTTTAGCCTGCAAGCCCTGACCAGCGGCCATGGCGGACTGTTCCTGGCTCTGGGCCTGGCCTTGCTCTTCGGAGGGGCGTTCGTCTCGAGACGCCTGAGTCTTCGGAAAGCGATCCGCGACGGGGGTATCGCCGGTGCTCTGCTGCTGCTCGTCAACGTACCGTTCGTGATTCCCTACTATGAAGTGCGCGAGCGCGTGGGTCTCACCCGCTTGATCGAAGACGCCGAGGGTTGGACGGCCACCCCCTTCAGTTGGGTGCAATCACCGACGCGAACCCAGACCTTCATCACCAGCAAGGCACCCGGACTCCGCCCTCGGCTCGAGGCGGCAAACGCCGCCCTCTTCCCCGGCTTCGTCTTCCTGGGTCTCACGGGCTTGGGGGTGATCGGCCTCCTTCGGAATCGCGAGGCGCGTACCACCGCGGCGGTCGCGATGGCAGGACTCGCCTTCCTCACCTTCTGGCTCGCCCTCGGCCCACCCTTCGGCCTGTATCGGCTGAGCTACGCGCTGATCCCGGGCTTTGACCTCATCCGCGTCCCGTCACGTTTCTTCCTGCTCACCCTTACAGCTCTCTCCGCGCTGGCGGCGCTCGGTGTCGACCGCGTCCGACGACCGAGCCTCGCCTGGGCCCTCGTCTTGCTGGCCGCAGTCGAGTGCGTTCCCCTGCCGCGCGAGGGCGCGCGCGACCCGATCGTCACACCGCCCATCGACGTCTGGCTCGCTTCCCGTCCACGGCCCTTCCGAGTCCTAGAGTTGCCCGTTCCACCACCCGACAACTCAGTACGGCAGGCGCGGTTCCACTCCGAGTACATGATCCACGGCGCCGCGCACTGGCAGCCGATGGTGAACGGCTACTCGAGTCTCGTGCCACCGCGGCACGAGAAGCTCTACGCTGAGCTGCACCAGTTTCCGACCGAAGCCGGCCTCACCGAGCTCGAGCGCCTCGGCGTGAAGTACGTCGTTGTCCACACCGAGATGTACCAGCCCGACCGGTGGGCCGAAAAGGAACGCGACCTCGCGCAGTTCGCTGGCCGCGTCCGGTTGTTGCGCGTCGAGGGTGAAGGACGGGCCTACGAGATCACCCGCCATTGACCTACGTCAGCAGGTGCTTCACGCCTTCGCGCTCTTCTTCGATTTCCTTCAACGTGGCGGTCATGCGCTCGCGGGAGAACGCGTCGATGTCGAGGCCGCTGACGATGGTGATCGTCCCGTCCTTCGTGGTGCAGGGGAAGCCGTAAACCGTGCCCGGAGGAATCTCGTAGCTGCCATCCGAGGGTATGCCCATGGTCACCCACTCTCCGTTGGAGCCAAGCACCCAGTCGTGGACATGATCGATGGCGGCGTTCGCGGCCGAGGCGGCCGAGGACAATCCACGCGCTTCGATGATCGCGGCGCCCCGCTTGGCCACCGTGGGGATGAACGTGTCCTTGTTCCAGCCCTCGTCGCCGATCAACTCCTTCACCGCCGCGCCGTCAACCTTGGCGAAGCGATAGTCGGGATACTGCGTAGCTGAGTGGTTGCCCCACACCACCATGCCCTTGATCGCCGCCACCGGCTTGCCGGTCTTGGCAGCGAGCTGCGACAGCGCGCGGTTGTGATCGAGACGCAACATGGCGGTGAAGCACGAGGGCGAGAGGCCGGGGGCCGACTTCATGGCGATGTAGGCGTTGGTATTCGCGGGGTTGCCGACGACCAGGACCTTCACCGAACGCTTGGCCACGGCGTCGAGCGCCTTGCCCTGCACGGTGAAGATGGCGGCGTTGGCGGCGAGAAGGTCGCCCCGCTCCATGCCCTTGCTGCGCGGCCGGGCGCCGACGAGGAGCGCGATGTCCGCGTCCTTGAAGGCCACATTCGGATCGTCGGTCTGAACGATGCCCGCGAGCAGGGGAAACGCGCAGTCGTCGAGTTCCATGGCCACGCCCTTGAGCGCACCCAACGCGGGCGTCACCTCCAGAAGCTGAAGGATGACCGGCTGATCCTTGCCCAGCATGTCGCCGGCGGCGATACGGAAGAGGAGGCTGTAGCCGATCTGGCCGGCAGCTCCGGTAACGGCAACGCGAACAGGTGGCTTCATCGTGTGATTCTCTGTGGTTGAAAGGACTGCGAGAGGACTAGCGCAGGCCGAATTCACTTCGGCCGGAGCGCGGGGGTTTGGGGGGCTGAGCACGACAGTCCGTTTGTCATCTGCGGCCCCCCAACTAAGAAACGACCTTACAAATTGCTAATAATGGCGTCGGCGAAGCCCGAGCACTTCACTTCGGTCGGGTTCTCCATCATGCGGGCGAAGTCGTAGGTGACGCGCTTCTGGTCGATCGACTTCTCGATGCCCGCCTCGATGGCCTCGGCGGCTTCCACCCAGCCGAGATAACGCAGCATCATGCAGCCGGACAGGATGACCGAACCCGGATTGACCTTGTCGAGGTCGGCGTACTTGGGCGCGGTGCCGTGGGTGGCCTCGAAGATGGCGTGGCCGGTTTCGTAGTTGACGTTGCCGCCGGGGGCGATGCCGATGCCGCCCACCTGGGCTGCGAGAGCGTCCGAGAGGTAGTCGCCATTCAGGTTCGGGGTGGCGATCACCTCGAACTCCTTCGGACGCGTCAGAACCTGCTGGAGCGTGATGTCGGCGATCGAGTCCTTGATCAGGATCTTCGACTTCCACTGGCCGTTGCCGTGACTGGGCACGAGGCCGAGCGAGGTCTCGACTTCCTTCACCAGCTCCGCCTGCTGCTTGGGCGTCATCATGTCGAAGCCGGGCTCGATCATTTTCGCGTTGTCGGTGGCGGAGAGTCCCGGCGTCTTCTCCACGTTTCCGAGAATCCACGATTCGCGCTCCGTCACCACCTGGTCGCGGAACTCGCGGGTGGCCACCGCGTAGCCCCACTCCTTGAAGGCGCCTTCGGTGAACTTCATGATGTTGCCCTTGTGGACAATGGTCACGCTCTTCCGCTTGAACTGGATGGCGTAGCGGATGGCCGCGCGCATGAGGCGCTCGGTGCCCTCGCGCGAGATGACCTTGATGCCCACGCCGGAACTGTCGGGGAAGCGGATGTTCTTGACCTTCATCTCGGTCTGGAGCCACTCCACCACTTTCTTCGCCTCGGGCGTGCCCTCGGCCCACTCGATGCCCGCGTAGATGTCCTCGGTGTTCTCGCGGAAGATCACCATGTTCACATCCTGGGGCTTCTTCACCGGGGTGGGAACGCCCTTGAAGTAGCGCACGGGGCGGAGACAGGTGTAGAGGTCGAGTTCCTGCCGCAGGGCCACGTTGAGCGAGCGGATGCCCCCGCCGATAGGGGTGGTCAAGGGACCCTTGATGCCGACGAGATACTGACGGAAGTCGGTGAGGGTCTGCGCGGGCATCCATTCCTTGGTGGCGTTGTAGGCCTTCTCGCCGGCCAGAACCTCATGCCAGTGGATCTTGCGCTTGCCTCCGTAGCACTTCGCCACCGCGGCGTCGAAAACGCGGACCGCTGCGCGCCAAATGTCCCGGCCGGTGCCGTCGCCCTCAACGAAGGGAATGATGGGATCGTCCGGAACGTTCAGAACGCCGTTTGCGATGGTGATCTTGGAGCCTTGCGACATGGGTGGCGTATTTCCTTAAAGATGGGGGCCTTAGTTGGCGGGGCCGGGGCCGGCGATGGCGTCTTCTTGTAGAGAAGTGATTTTAGCCGAGCAGAGAGGGGAAGACGGTGTGGTTCAAATGGCCCATGTCCTCTATGCTGCCCGTCCCTTTCTGAGATGACAATGACCGCTCGATCCATGGCCGCAACCGTCGTTTTCTCCTTCGCGGCCTCATTGGCCCTGGGCCAGGTCAAGGTGCCGGCCCCCGCACCCGCGGTCGAACTCAAGGTGGGCGATGTAGCTCCCCCTTTCAAGCTCCAGGGATCCGACGGCAAGACCTACAACCTCGCCGACTTCAAGGGCAAGACCGCGGTGGTGGTGGCCTGGTTCCCCAAGGCCTTCACCACCGGGTGCACCATCGAATGCAAGTCCCTGGCCGAAAAGGGCCACCTCATCAAGGCCTATGAGGCCGCCTATTTCATGGCCAGCGTTGACCGCATCGAGGACAACACGAAGTTCGGCGTCGAACAAAGAGCCGACTTCCCCCTCCTCTCGGATCCCACTCGTGAGGTGGCGCAGGCCTACGGCGTGCTTCATGCCGTCCGCGGATTCGCCATGCGCTGGACGTTTTATATCGACAAGGACGGGAAGATCGCGCACATCGACAAGGCGGTGAAGCCTCCCACTTCCGCCGAGGACATGGCCGCCAAGCTGGGCGAACTCGGGATTCCGAAGCGATAGGACGCGCGGTTGCGGAATGGCCCTGGCCCTGCGCTCACGCCTCATCCGCGCCTCCGCGCCCACCCTCGGGGCCATCTTTGTGGTGGCGGTCCTGCTCCGGGCTGCCTGGGCCATCGGCGTCGACGAACCGCTTGAGTACGATCACCCCTACCAGTATCTGAGCCATGCGCTGTGGGTGGCCGAGCGGCCCGACCCGCTCAACGTGCTCGTCAACTACGACAACTGGCGGGTTCATTACGACCGCTGGACCGCCGCCCCGCTTTACTACCTCTTCCTGATCGGCATCCTGAAGGTGTTCGGGCACGGCATGTTCTGGATCCGGGTGATTCAGTGCCTGCTCGGCGGCCTGGCCGCGGTGTCTCTGGCCCGGATCGGGGCGCGCATCTGCGGTTCTCGCGGGCGCTGGGCGGGCGTGCTCTTCGCCGTTCACCTGCCCCTCATCCAGCTTTGCTCGACCACGTTGACCGAGGCGCTCTACGTCCCTCTGATGCTGCTCGCCTTCGACCTCCTGCTCCGCTCGCCTGAGCGGGTCACCGCTTTCAAAGCCGGCCTCACTCACGGCCTGGCCGCGCTCACCCGTTCGGTCTCCTCGGCCTTCTTCGCGGTCATCGCCTTCTGGATGCTTGCCACGGAGGGGCTGCGCCGGGGCCTCCCGCGAGCCGCCCTCCTTGCCCTGGGCGGCATGTTGACCATCCTGCCCTGGACCGCGCGGAACTACTTCGTGATGGAGGAACCCATCCTCATCGAGACCTTCGCCTGGGAGAACCTCTGGTACGCGAACGCGCTGGTGGGGCCCGGAATCAAGGAAGCGCAACGCCGCGACATCGCGTCGCAAAAGACCACGGCTCAGCAACGGGAGCGCGCGGTGGAAATCACCATCGAGAACCTCAAGCGGCGGCCCGACCGTATCCCCCACAAGATCTGGTTGAACTTCAAACACCTGGTCCGACCCGAGGGGCTGCACCAGTGGCTGACCGTGCGTTCCGACGAGTCGCCCCTCCGCCTGGGGCTGCAGATCGTGCTGGAGGATGGTCTCTACCTGCTTGGCTGGGCCGGCCTCGCCCTCTTCCTTTTCAGGCAGCGATGGAACAGGGCGTCGGGCCTCGTGCTGCTCTGGCTCGGCTATTCCCTGTTCATGGTGGTGGTGGTCTTCCACAACGAGGTCCGCTACCGCAACCAGATCGTTCCCTTCCTGTTCGTCGCTGGAATCGCCGGCTGGTTCGGACGGGGTGGGCGACGCGAGAGCGCGGGAAAGGCCTGGGCGGGTCGCGCGCTGGCCGCCGCCGTCGTGGGTCTCGCCCTCTCTCCCTATCCGGCCCTGGCCATGGGGGTGGCGCGAGCGAATCAGGCTGCGAGCGACGTGTCGGTGCTCGAGCCCCGGCCGGGCATGGAAGCGAAAACGTTCTGGACCGGGCGGTTCCAATCTCTCGCCGACCAGGGACGGCTGGCCGAAGCAGCCGACGTTTTCGAGCGACTGGGCGCGGGCGCGCCCCTGCCCGTGCTCACCCTCGCTCCTCGCCTCCTCGTCACCCTCGGCGCCGAGCGCGAGGCCTCGGGCCGCCTGGCCTGGGAAAGCTCCGCGGCCCTCGAGTGGCGCCTTTGGGAAACTCGCATGCAGGCCATTGCCTGGAGGCGCTGGCCAGCGCCGATCACACCCGACCGCGTCGAAGTGGGCTCGTACGACCTCGGATTGATCCGCGACTTCGGACCGCCGCTTCCCAGGGGCGGCTCGCCGCGCTTCCCGGCCCGCGGCGAGGCGTCGGCGACCTCCGAACCGGAAACATCGCGGTGGACCCGTGGCCAATCGAAGATCCGCCTGTGCGTGGAGGAGGCAGGCCCCGCGACCCTCACCCTGCGCATGTCGGCGCCTCTGCCTGCACCGAAAGCGCCGATCGCCACCTCCATCCTTTTCGATGGAAGGCGACTCGGAACCGTGGACGTCGGACGCGAACCGCGGGACTATGACTTCGCGGTCGAGGCGGCGACGTGCCCCGGCGTGATCGAGATCCGTTCGCGCGTCTGGTCGATAGCGGACCTGCCCGCCGAACTCGGGGTGCAGGTCTTCAGCGCGGGGCTGGAGTCGCGGCCGCAGACGGCGCGCTCGCGCTAGGCCCCCAGGTTCCGCACGCCAAACGGAGTGGCGGCCCCGGGGGTGACGACAGGTCCAATAGGCCTGGTAGTGGACGGCTAACCGAGGGCGATAGCGCGGGCTTCGCGGACCCCTTCGATCTCTAGCAGTTCGCTCAGGACGTCGGTCTGGACGTTGGCGTCCACTTCGATCAGCATGATGGCCCGGCCGCTGCCCGGTTTGCGGCCCACGTTCATGCGGGCGATGTTGATGTTGTGCTCCCCGAGCTTCGTGCCGATCCGTCCCACCACACCCGGGGTGTCGGCATTGCTTATCACGAGCAGGTGCCCGGTGAGCACCGCGTCCACCGCGATGCCGTCGATCTCCACCAACCGCAGCTGGCTTTCGCCGAAGAGCGTTCCCGAAACCGCGAGGTCGCCCTCGGAGGTCTTGAGCGACACCGTCATCAGGTTCGAGAAGGTCACGTGCAGAGGCGACGCGGTCTGGGCGAACTCCACCCCCATGGCCTCGGCCCGGTCAGTGGCGTTCACGAAGCTCACGCTGGGATCGGCGGCACGCAGCGCGCCGGCCAGGGTAGCCTGGATGATGGGCTGGGGGGAAAGGTCCTTGAAGGACCCGTACAGTGTGATCTCGACCCGCTCCACCTTCCCAGGCACCACCTGGCCCAGGAAGAGTGCCAATTGCTCGCCGAGGTCGATGGCGGGTTTGATCTGGTCGTAGGCTTCGCCCGAGAGTTGGAAGAAGTTCACCGCCTGCTGGATCACACCGTCCTTGAGGAAGTCGCGAACCTGATAGGCGATGTCGGTGCCCACGCGGTCCTGGGCTTCGAGGGTCTGCGCGCCGATGTGCGGCGTCGCCACCACCTTCGGGTGCTTGGCGATCTTCCAATCGACGGGCGGCTCCTTGGCGTGGACGTCGAGGCCGCAGCCGGCCACCCGGCCGCTCTCAAGGGCTTCATAGAGGGCGTTCTCGTCGATCAGCTCGCCGCGCGCGGCGTTGATGATCCGGACGCCGGGCTTGATGATGGCGAAGGCGTCCTTGCCCAGCATGTGGCGGGTGTCGGGCGTCATCACCGTGTGCAAGGTGATGTAGTCGCAGCCGCGAAGGATCTCGTCCAGCGTGACCGCCTTGACGCCCACCCGCTCGGCCACCTGCGGGGACACGAACGGATCGAAGGCCCAGACGTCCATGCCGAAGGCCTTGCAGCGCGCCGCCACTTCGCGGCCAATGCGACCGAAGCCGACGATGCCGATGCGCTTGCCCGAGATCTCCGTGCCGCCCATAAAGGCCTTGCGATCCCACACCCCGGCCTTGAGCGAAGCATCGGCGGCGCCGATGTTGCGCGACGTGGCGAGGATCAGAGCCATGGTCAGTTCGCAGGTCGAAACCAGATTGCCGCCCGGCGAGTTCATCACGAAGATGCCCGCGCGGGTGGCCGCCTCCACATCCACGTTGTCGACCCCCACGCCGGGCCGGCCGATCACCTTGAGGTTCTTCGCCGCCGCCACGACTTCCGCGGTGAACTTCGTGCCGCTGCGGATAGTGACCGCGTCGTAGTCGCCAATGATCTTCGCGAGTTCGGCGGGAGGCATGGCCTTCTTGTGGTCGAGAGTCCAGCCGCACGCGTCGAGCACGGCCTGACCGCGCTCGGTCATGCCTTCAAGGATGAGTAGTTTGTAGGTCATGGTGATGGCTCAGGCTCTCTTGAGGTATTCGGCGTTGGCGGCCGCGATGCCCGCGCCCGGGGTGAACTTGTGGCCAGCCCTATGGAGAGCGATCTCCAGGGTGCCGAGCAGGCCGAGGATGTCGGTGACGTCGTAGTAGCCAAGGTGGGCCACCCGCATGATCTGGCCCTTGAGTTTGCCCTGGCCGCCCGCGACCTCGCTCTTGAACTCGCTCTTGAGAATCTTCGTGATCTTGCCGATCTCGAGCCCTTCGGGGGCCTTGATCGCGGTGAGGGCGTCGCCGTAGTCGTTCGGGGCGAGGAGCGGCAGGCCAAGGGCCAGTGACGCGCCCCGGGTCATGGCCGCCAGCGTGCCCGCGTTCTTGACCAGCACGTCGACGCCGCCCGCGGCCTCGAGTTCCTTGAGCACCGCGTCGAGCGCGACCACCAGGGAGATGGGCGGGGTCCAGGCCGATTCAAAGCTTGCCTGGCTCTTGCGCTCGCGCAGCAGGTCGAAATAGAACTTCGGCGACTTCGCGGTCTGGATCCGCTGCCAGGCCTTCTCGTTCACCGCCACGAAGGCCATGCCGGGAGGAAGGGCCAGCGACTTCTGCGAACCCACCACCACGACATCGACGCCCCATTCCTCTGTGTGAAGGGGCATGGCGCCCGCGCCGGAAATGGCGTCGACCACGAGGATCACGTCGGCGCGGTCCTTGACCACCGCCGCGATAGCCTGGATGTCGTGCTTCACGCCGGTCGACGACTCATTGTGCTGAACGAATACCCCGCGGATCTTGGGGTTGGCGTCCAAGGCAGCCTTCACCGCTTCGGGCTTCACCGCGGTGCCCCACTCGGCCTCGAGGGTCTGCACGTCCATTCCGTGGGCCTTGCCGATATTGGCCCAGCGTTCACCAAAGCTCCCGGCCACGAGGGCCAACATGGTGTCGCCGGTCGACAGCGTATTCACGAGGGCCGCTTCCATGCCGCCGCTGCCCGAGCAGGAGAGAATCAGCACGTCCTGCGAGGTCTTCAGGAAGCGCTGCAGGCCCTCCCGAGCGCCCCTGAAGATCGCGCGAAATTCGTCGGTGCGGTGATGCGGAATGTTCTTTCCCATGACCTGAAGGACAACCGGGGAAAGCGGGGTGGGGCCGGGGGTAAAGAGTCGGGTCTTGGGGATCATTCAGCGCGTATTCTCTCGCACTTGGATCCTTAGCCCTTGGTCCTTTCAAAGAGAATCTAATTATTACGCAAGAAGATCTATTTTTATCACAATTAGGATATTGAAGTTGAACTCCAGTTCTAATCCGGGGTGGCGGACCTCAGGCCTCGCGGAGGTCTCAGGGCGCCGCGCCGTGGTGGTCCGGATCGGGGCCCTGGGCGATGTCCTGCTCACCCGCCGCCTGACCTTTTCTCTCTCGCGCGCCGGGATCCGGTCCACCCTTCTGGCTCCGGCCCGCCACGCCTCTTTGCTCCTCCACGACCCCTGGATCGACGCGGTATTCGATTCGGAGAGCCCGCGGTTCGCCGAGGCCTTCGCTGGGAGATGGCCGGAGGATGCCGGGGCCTTCGACCTCGCTGTGGTCATTTCGCGTGCGGCATCGCTGACGGATGCGACGCGTCGCGCCGCCGCGCGGGTGATTGTCGTTTCGCCGGAGCCGGAACGAGCCGACTTGTCCATCGCCCAGCAGTGGACGCAAGCGGTGGATGCCGAGTGTGAGCCGTTCCTGGGAGTGCTGCCCGGGTTGGCGGTCGCGGAACACGCCCCGCTCGTCAAAGGCGCCACGCTCATTCACCCGGGCAGCGGCTCGCCCCGGAAGAACTGGCCGATCGCGCGATTCCGTGAGCTGAGCCGGGAGCTACTGGCCCTCGGCCACCTCGTGGCCTGGATCCGCGGTCCCGCCGAGCCCGGCAACGACTTTCCGCCTTCGGGGGTGGAGAGTATCGACCGCCCCTCGTTGCCTTCGTTGGCCAGGACGCTGGCCGCGGCGAGGCTCTTCATCGGCAACGACTCGGGCGTCTCCCATCTCGCGGCGGCGGTCGGCGCGCCCACGGTGGCCCTGTTCGGCCCGACATCCTCGCAGGCCTGGTCGCCCGACGGAGCGCGGGTTCAAGTCGTGCGCTCGACATCCGGGGCTATGGAGGACCTCCCGCTCGGGGCCGTCCTGAAGGCTGCTGCCGATGCGAACATCGGCGACGAGGTTTCTCAATGACGCAGTACACGATGCGGCAGCCCTGGTTGATCATCGGCGACGATCTGGTGGTGAAGGACAGCGCGGGGGCCATCGCCTACAAGGTGGATGGAAAGCTGCTGAGCTTCCGCAGCAGCGCGGTGATCCGCGATGCCGCGGGTCGTGAAGCGGTCCGGGTCCGCGAAGTCCTGCTCTCGATCGACGCCGTGACACAGCTTGAGCGCGACGGCCAGCTCATCGCCAGCGTGAAGCGCGTTGATCCCTCGGGGCCGAAGGATCGCTACGTGGTGGAGACTGCGGCCGGCGACACCCTTACCGTGCGCGACGCGGGATTCCGCGACTACCGGATCGAACGTGGATCAACGTGTCTCGCCACCATCGTCAAGGCCCCCGTAGGCCTGCGCGACCTGTACGACATCACCATCGCGGAGGGAGAGGACGAGGGCCTGATGCTCGGCATAGCGGTGGCCATCCGTCAGATGGCGCGCCACACCACCGACTGACCGCCTTTACGACGGCGATGCTCCGCTTCCCGCGGCGGGGGCGATAGGCGTGATCGGGCTCATCTTCTCCGGGAACTTCGGCGTGACGTTCGCGTAGGCCCTTCTGAACAACTCGAAGTCCTGTTCGATGTTTCCGGTGGGATGGATGAGGTCGGGCAGGAAGCCGCCGCTCTTCGTACGGTAATCGACGAAGGCGCAGGCGATGGGGACCTTCGCCTCCATGGCGATCCAATAAAAGCCTGTCTTCCAGCCCTCGGTGAGTCTCCGCGTACCCTCCGGGGCCACGCCCAGAAGGAAGGCATCGGCTGATTGGAACCAGGCCGCGGCAGCCTGAACCGTGTTCTGACGCTGCGTCCGGACGACGGGAACGGCGCCCAGCCCGCGCATCAGCCATCCGAGCGGCCCCTTGAACATGGTGTGCTTCCCCAGGAAGCGCAGGTCCATGCGCAGGAGCGACGCGCAGCCGAGCATCCAGAAGCCATCCCAGTAGGAGGTATGGGGAGCGCAGATCATCACGTACTTCGAGATACCCTGAGGCGGCGAGCCCACCGCCCTCCATCCGGTGAGGCCGAAGATGAACTTCGACAGGGCCCTTATGAGCGTGGTCTGGATCAGCGGATTCCGGGGAAGCGTGCGGGGCGGTGGAGGCGCCGGTTCATCAGCCATTCTTAGCGGAGGCTAATGGAATCGGCGCCAGGAAGTCATCAAGCAAGGAGAAGTTTGAACCCGAGGACGGATCGCGGCATTCTTCAGGCAGTGGAGGTGAACCAAGACGAGCGAGAATGGGTCCGGCGGGCGCGACTGGGCGAGCGGAGCGCCTGGGACACGCTCCTTTCTTCCTATCAGCTTCGCCTCTTCGGCTTCGCGCGCCGGCTGGTCGAGGATAGAGAGGACGCGCTCGACATCGTGCAGGAGACTTTCACGGGCGCGGTCCGCCACATCGCCTCCCTCCGCGATGATGAGCGATTCGGCGGTTGGCTCTTCGCGATCGCCCGCCAACACTGCCTGCTTCGTCTCCGAAAGCGCCGGCGCGCGATTGTTGAGGCAGTGGAACAGATCGACGACTTTGAGGACACCGCCGAGAGCGTCGAGGACATCCTCTTTCGCAAGGAACAGGCCGAAGCGGTCGACCGCGCCATCGCCGCCCTTCCCGAGCCCCAGAAGACCGCCATCCTGCTGCACTATTTTCTCGACCTGCCGCTCGTCGAGTTGGCCGAAGTCATGCAATCGCCCGTCGGGACAGCGAAGTCCCGGCTTCATTTCGCGAGGCTCGCGTTGAGGCGCGCCTTGAAGGAGGAACACCGATGACTGATTCTCCTCGGAACCTGCTGCTGGCCGCGGACCGCGGCGCCACTCCGCATCTAGACGAGATTCGCGCTCGGGTGCTCGAGCAGGAGTTCCGCTCGCGCCGGAGTGCCTTCGGCTGGTGGTGCGTCGCAGCGGCCTGGATCCTGATCGCCCTCCTGAAGGCGTTCACGCCTCCAGGCGCCACGATCGACCCCCGTTCGGCCAACCTGGCCCACGCGCAGCGGCTGCTTTCCGTGGACTCTGCGCGGGTCCTGACCCGAAACTTCGAACCTTTCGAGTCCCCGCGCATTCCTTGACCCGATGACGAAATCCTTCTTCGCTCTGCTCGGCAAGATTCTCGCGGGTCTTGTCACCATCCTGGCCCTTTTCCACGCGGTCGAGAACTTTCGCGGCGCTCGCGCGTGGCAAGCGGAACGACAAAGACTTGAAGCCCTGGGCGAGGAACTGAGTTGGGCGAGGCTGATGCCCGCTGCACCGCGCCCTAAGGCGATCTCGACAGGACCGACGATGGCTTCCGACGCGGCTCAGTGGCGAAGGCCGGACTTTCTCGAGGCCCCAGGATTTCGACGTGACTTCGTCGATCCGTGGCTCGTGGCCGGCCCGGATGGCCGCGTTCGCGTGGAGCACTGGCGGAGCCTTCTCCTGAAGCCTGCGCCGAGGCGGGATTCTGAGACTCCCTGCGCCGCGGGCGCGGCCTTCCTCGTCGCGCTTTTGCCTCTCGATCCTGTGATCGAGCGCATGGTCGAGGCCGCGCGCGTCGGACCGATCGCCGAGTGGAACATCCAGCCCGGCACGCCGCCGTCCTCGACGGTAACGCCTCCTTTGCTCGCGATGCGGCGGCTCGGCAAGCTTCTGCGCCTGCGCATCGCCGCTCATTTCTCTTGCGGCGCGGCCGATCGAGCCGCCGATGAAATACGTGTGCTCGCGCGACTGACGCATTCCCTGGACGGACTTCCGTTCGCGATCACCTGCATGATGAAGATGGCGCTCGCAGACGACCTGCTCGACAGCATTCACGACGGTCTCGCGCGCGGACAACTGGACGCGCGACGGCGCGCGGAGGTCGCCTCGCTGATGGAGGACGGCTGGTTCGCCTCCGCCCGTCTGGCTCTCCGAGCCGAGCGGAACTGGCTGATCTTCCATGCGGAGTCGCCGCATTCCTTCGTAGCCACGGGACGTTACGCCACCCTCGGCGAGATCCTGATGCCACACGGGTGGCAGCTTCGACAGGCGATCCATATCGCGCGTTTCACTGAGGAGGCCCTCGGCCTCCTGGCCGATCCGACGCGTCTCGATCCCGTCGCCATCACCGGCCTCCCGCACGGTCAAAACGAGCGTTTCACCCCCTACAACGGCGTGGCTCGGATGATCGAGATGAGCCTGGAGCGAATAGCGAGAAGTGCGGGAGCCCTTCAGACTCGGGTTCAGTTGACTCGCATTGCCTTCGCCCTCACGACCTATCGTGAGAAAAGCGGCGCCTACCCCTCATCCCTGTCCGACATGCCGCAGGACGAATGGACGCCTGCGCCCATCGATATCGTGACCGGCGGGAGACTCCAATATCGACGTACGGAGCACGGGTTCTCGCTTTACAGCGTCGGGTGGGATCTCAAGGACGACGGCGCCTCCCCTGAGCCACATCTCGGCTTCGCGTCCAGCAGGGACTGGTCGCTCGTCATAGACGCCCGCTAAACGAGCAGGCTCGCTCCGGCCCCGTCTAAGCGCCGGCTATTGCCCGGGCGGCCTGCTCGCAGTGGGTCTGATCGTGCCCGGTCATGATCTCCACGATGCGCTCGATGCTGATCTCGCCGTGCTTCGGGTGCAGGCCCGAGCGCTTCCACTGACCGGCCGGCACCGCCCGCAACAGGCACAGGTTGTCCTCGCGCAGCCGCGCGAACTCCTTGATCGCGGCGGAGAGATCCTGCGCGTTGTAGCGGTTGCCTTCGGCGAGCGCATTGACGTCGACGACATAGAACCTCGGATGGTCGGAGAAGGCGGCCTTCACCAGCCGATCCGCCCACAACCGCTCCACGTCGCGAAGATGGCAGATCACCTCGACCGCCGACCACGACTCGGGTGAGGCCTTGCGCCTCAGGGATGCGTCGTCGTGCCCCTTCGTGAGATCGACCAGCCTTTTCGAGGTAGCGGCCAGCGTTTCGAAAGCCATCGCGCGTCGCTTGATGTTCTCGATCTGGGCGAGATGCGCCTCATCGTTGCCCATGGCCTGGCGTCGCAGGAAGGAGTCCATCGACAGCGGCCCCGCGCTCTCGTGTGTGCCGATCCGCTCCCACCGCGCGCCCTTGACCGACTTCAAGAGCCGCAGACACTCCTTGCGCAACTTGATCCACTCGCGCACCAACTCGGTCAGCCTCTGCCCGCGGTAGTCGTCGCGCAGCGCGATCATGTCGCCGTCGAGGTCAGGAAGAGCGGGGTTCTCCTCAGCGAGTATGCGGCGGTAGCGGGCGAGATAGGCGTCGCGCTCCATGTCGCGCATGTGGGCCACGATCTCGAGAATCGACCACTTCCCGGGGCCGGGCGTCCAGAGCAGGAGCTTCTTCGGCACGCCTTTGAGCGCAGCCTTCAGCCGGACCGGCGTTTCGGCCAGGATGTTCAGTAGAGCGGATCTCTCCAGGTCAGTCATCAGTACCTCCAACTTGTGATGTCGGCTCCGGCGGGCGCCGTCTTGAGGATGCGCTCGACGATCTTCGGCGCGAACATCTGGTGATAACGCAGGCGCGAGTAGGCGTTTCCGCGGGTGTGGTCGCCGTTCCAGCAGTGTTCGGCGCGATCTCCGTATTCCACCTCGCCGCCGAAGGGCGGGTTCTTTGTCGACTTCAGGAACTCCTCGGTGAGGTAGACAGCGTTGTTGAGGTAGTAGTTGTCCATATCGCCCACGTAGATGTTGACCTTGCCCTCGAGCTTGTCTCCAAGGCCCTTGTCCCAGTCGCGCTTCATGATGTGGGTGAGGTCGTAGTTCTCGCGCCAGTAGGCGGCCACTTCCTTGTCGATCTTCCCGGTGACGCGGTCCCAGATCGGTTTCGGATAGCCGTCGGGGCCCACCGGCGAATAGGTGGCGGTCCAGATATCGAACTGCCCGCCCGAGCGTCCCTTCGAACCGAGCACGGTCTCCATCCGGTTCATTTGCTCGACGGTGGCCGAGATGTGGCCGAGATAGTTCCGATGCGCGGGACGCGCCACCACCTTCCACGGCCCCTTGGCGTAGTAGGCGTTCTCATCGTCGTAGATATTCACCGAAGTGAAGGCGCGGAAGTCGATCGGGTCGGGGCAAGCGGCGAAACAGCCGTTGTAGAAGTCGGGATACATCACCTGCACCGCGAGCGCTTCCCAGCCGCCGGTGGATCCGCCGTACATGAAGCGCGACCAGGGCGTGCCGAGGCCGCGGAAGGTCTTCTCGATGTACGGGATCAGTTCCTCATTGATGGCGTCGCCATACGGCCCCTGGTTCGGCGTGTTCACCGCGTAGGAGTCGTCGTAGTAGGGCGTGGGGTGCTGGATCTCGATGATCAGCATGCGCGGGTAGTTGGGGCCGGTCCAGTCCTTGTAGAACTGGTGGGCCAGCTCCTGCTGGATGCGGTTGTAGCCCGCGAGGTTGAAGCGGGCCGAGAAGTCGGGCTTGAGATCCGGATCTGGCGGAGTCTCGCGGAAGCCCTCGAAGGTGTAGGGGAAATGACCGTGGTTGATGACCAGGGGATAACGCGCGTTCGGGTGAGTGTCGAAGCCTTCGGGCAGGAGGATGTTCGCGCCGAGGTGCATGTCGCGGCCCCAGAACTTCGAGAGCTTCTCGCTTCGGATCCGGATGTGCTTGATGTATTTCGTATCCGCGGGCCGCGGAATGGGCGGAATCTCCTTGTCGAGCGAGATCGCGAGAACCGTCCCCGCGGAGGGATCGATGGTGACCTTGCGCGGCGTCGAGTAGAGGTTCCCCGGCGCGGCATTCCACTGCTGCCCCTCGCCCCGGTCCATGGGGAGCTTGACGGTGTGGCCGTCCGAGCGCTTGAACGTCTCGTACTTGTGGAGCAGGGCCTGCACGGTATAGGTCCCCGCGGGGATCTGTTTCAGCGACTCGACGGGATATCCGAGGACGGAAGCGTCGAAGGTCGCGGTGGCGCCGGGCTTCAGACCAAGGACATCCACTCCGAAGACCTGCTGGGAACTGAGGCTCGTGTCGGAGATCTGAAACCGAGGCTCTGCGCTGTCGTCTTTCGAGATGAGGAGCAGCATCCGCCCATCGAAGGGACCGGCGCCGAGGGAGGCGGGGTAGCTCACGTTGACGGTGAGCGGGACTCCCTGATTCGCTTGCGCGGCGGAAACCGAGAGGCCTGTAGCAAGAAGAGCCGTGGCCAGGGTCACGGCGAAATTACGGCGAGCGATGGTTTCGAGCATGAGACCTCAGGGTGAAGGAAAGCAGATCCTATTCTGCGCGGAGGGGGATCGTTTGCCGGGTAAAGCGCCGCGGCGAGTTCTCCAGCTTGAGCACGCCGCGCGGGCACACCTGCGCGCACATGCCACAGCCCACGCAGGACGACCGGGTGAACGACTGGTTCGCCATCGCGTACTGCCGCACGTCGATCCCCATCTCGCAGTAGGTCGAGCAGTTGCCGCAGGAGATGCACATGTCCTTCTTCACCGTGATCCGGAAGCGCCCGAGCTTTTGAATCAGACCGAGCATGGCCGCCATCGGGCAACCGAAACGACACCACACCCGAGTGCCCATGAGCGGATAGAGGCCCACACCGATCACGCCGCTGAACATCGCTCCGATGGCGAAGCCGTACCAGTCCTGCACCTTGAACGCGAATCCCGCAAAGCGTGGATAGTCGGCGCCGATGGCCCAGTTGACCCACACGATGGCCGTGGTGATCAGGCTCAAGGCCAACACGGAGTAGATGGAGACACGCTCGACCTGCCAAGCCCCCTTCGATTTGTCGGATAGATGGCGGAATGGTTCGCCCGCGGTGTTTGCAAGTCCCCCACAACCGCAGATCCAGGAGCAGTAGAAACGCTTTCCGAGGAACCAGGCCAGGATCGGGAAAGCGATGAGAGAGCCAATGAAGCTCCAAGCGATCATCAGGAAGGGCTGCTGCAGGATGTAGCCCGGGTAGAAATACTCGATCTTCAGGGGCCAGAAGTAGCTGAAGTAGAACTCGTGGTTCCAGAACACGCGCAACACGATGGGCAGGGCGAAAGCGAGGACGATCTGCACCAGCACCACCACGATGGTGCGAACCCGCTGGTACGGGCTGTTGCCATGGCGCCGCAACATGTAGGCCCCGCCCGCGACCATGGCCAGCGAATACACGAGGCCATACAGGACCCACTTCGACGAGAGTCCGACGCCCTGCGCCAGTGTCTCGAACACGTCGATGGTGATCCCCACTCTTGGCATCGGTCCGAAGTAGAGAAGAACGTACGAGGCGGTGAGGATCGCGGTGAGAATCCACGCGGGCCACTGCCGCGTGCGCATGGGCTGGTGAAAGGTGTCGAGCAGACCGGCCTGCATCAGTACACTCCCTCGATCAAGCGCGCATCGGACCGCACCGCGAAGCGCGGGGAGAACTCCTCGTCGAATTGAGCCTCAGCCAGATGGGCGAGAACGTAGTCGAGGGAGCGGCCTTCGGCGATCCAGCCGAGCAGTGGCTCCTGATCGAACCTCGACCCGAGGAAGTTGAAGCCCACTACTTTTTCGCCGCGACAAACGATGCGCTGAGAAACCCCCGATCCGGGGCCGGTTTGAAACCAGGTTCGCAGGTCCGGGGCCGGAGCGACCTTCCCGCCATCCATGCCCACGAAGGACGGGACATCGCCGGCGGTGGTCCACTCGATGTCGAAGAACTTCGCGGAGTTGTACCAGGGGCCGCGCCGATAGGTGGCGGACTCGCCTGCCATCGCCGCTGCCGCTATGCGTCCCTGATCGCGCGCGGTGTACCAGAGTTGCTCGGGCCGTCTCGTGCCGTCGGCCCAGGTGACATTCGCGCAGTCGCCGGCCGCGAACACATGGGGATCTGCGGTGCGCAGCGCGTCGTCGACCTCAATCGCGCCCGAGGTGGATCGCGCAATAGCGCTTCCCTCGAGCCAGGCGGTGTTGGGCACTACGCCGATGGCCACGGCCACCAGATCCGCGGCCAGCACCGATCCGTCGTCGAGACGAACTCCGGTAACGGCGCCCGTCGTCGATCGCTCGATGGCGCTCACCGCCTGCTTCAGGCGCACGTCGATGCCCTGCGCACGCATGTGCCCGGCTACCAGGGCCGACTCGTTCGCATCGAGCGCCACCGGGAAATACCAGTCGTCGCGGATCACGAACGTGACGTGGAGGCCACGGTGATGAAGGATCTCCGCGACCTCGATGCCAATCAGTCCGCCGCCGATGATCACGGCGCGCTGCCCCTTCTTCGCCTCGCGGTCGAGGCCTTCGTGATCGCCAAGGGTGACGTAGCTGTGCACACCCGGGCCGTCCGACCCCGGCCACGGCGGCTTCCTCGCCTTCGAACCACAGGCGATGAGCAGCTTGTCGTAGCCAAGACGCCGACCGTCGCCGAGAAGCAGAGTGCGCTCGGCAAGATCGACGCCGCTCGCCACCGCCCGCACTCGCTCGAATCCCATCCGCGCGTAGAAACCCCGGTCGTGCGGCTCAGTGTCTTGAAGCCTCATCTGCCCGGCGAACACGTACATGAGAGCAGGTCGGGAGAAGAAGTGATCCGACTCCGCCGAGACAATGGAGATGCGGGCGCATGCATCGCCCCTTCGGAGCGCCATGGCGGCCTCGATTCCGGCCACGCCGTTGCCCACAATGACGTAGTTCACAAGGATTCCTGAGATGCCCGATGTCCGGGAAGGGTTTCCGACCTTACCCTTTATCGCGGTGATGCAGTCGCGTCAACCAGATGGCGGCGAGCGTCAAACCGAGCACGAGTCCTGAGGCCACCGCGCCCACGAGTGACAGACCGTCGCCCAGGGTCTGCGGATACACGATCTGCATGGCCTCGGCCATCCACGGGAACGTGGCGTCCTTCCGGTAGACCTTGATGGCTTCGAGAGCGGCGAGGGCGGCGATGGCGAACGCCGATGAGATCGCGCCGAAGACCCCGGTCAGCCGCATCAGTGCGCCGCCATCCACGGTAGAGGAGGGCGGATCGCCATCGGGCGTCTCGAAACGGAGCTCGCGCTGACTCCAGGGAACGAAGCGCGACAGCATCACCATCCCCGGGATCGCCATCACCACGGTCAGGAGGAAGAAGTTGGTCCAACCGAGAGTGTCCGCTAGAAGCCCCGAAGGAGGTCCGGCGAAGATCCGCGGCAGAGAGAAGAGGCTCGAAAGAAGGGCGTACTGCGTTGCGGAGAAGCGCTTTTCGGTCAAGCGCAGCAGGAGAACGCCAAACGCTCCGGTGCCGAGGCCGCTCGAGATGTACTCGAAGATGGTGGCCGCGTAGAGGACGGAAGAAACGGGCCCGGATTCCGACACCCAGGCATAACCGGCATTCGAGAAAGCCTGCAGAAACCCGGTGATCCACAAAGCCCGCCCGAGACCGAGCGTATTGGTCATCAAACCGCCAATGACCGTGCCGATCATGATGCCGAAGGTGCCGATGGTGGAGGACACGATACCGACGTCCCACAGGTCGAACCCCAGTTCGCGAAAGAACGGCCGCTGAAGGGACTGGGCGAATGCGTCCGCGAGTTTGAAGAGAACCACGAAGGCGAGGATCTCTATCGCACGCGGCCGGGCCAGGAGCCCGAGGAAGGGGTCCCACACCGCTTCGCGCAGCGTCAACGGGGCCTTCTGTTCGACCTCCGGCTCATCCGCCCAGAGAGTGATCAGAAGGCAAGGCACATAGCAGAAGGCGAGCAAAGCATTCACCGCTGTCCAGCCGTAGACCCCCGCGAGGGAGATGGCGAGCCCACCCGATAGGTTCATGGCCACGCGATACATCGCGGTGCGCGCACCCACCGCGAGTCCGTGCTCGTCCTCTCGCAGAACCTCCACGGTGTACGCATCGATCGCGATGTCCTGCGTGGCCGCGATCAGTGCGATAGCGAGGCACAACGAAGCGATCACCGCGAAACGCTCGGGATGGTCCGATACAAAGGTGAGGGTGAGACCAGTCAGGAACAAGCCGATCTGGGAAGCGAGTACGTATCCGCGGCGTCTCCCGAGAATCGGGACCTCGTAGCGGTCCATGAGGGGCGACCACAGGAATTTGAAACTCCACGGCGCCTGGAAGAGAGTGAGAAGTCCAACCACGCGGATGTCGACGCCAATGTCCTTGAGCCACACGGGAATCGCGATCCACACGAGCCCAAGCGGCAGGCCGGAGGAGAACATCAACAACGTCACGACCGCCAGCCGCTTGGAGCGGACCGCGTGTTTCAAGCTCTCCCAGGTACTCAGCCGCTCAGCCATAAAGCGGCGAGGATAGTCGGTCTAGACTCCGGCGCCATGAGCGCACGGCAGGACGACGGGATCGAAGAGCACGCGACCGGCACGGCGCCTCGGCCGCAGAAGACCAGCCGTCCCGCTTCCACCTCCGCCCCGGGCTCCGCTCCCGCGGTGGAAGGCGATCTCCCCCCTGGCACGGTCATCGCGTCCCGTTACCGCATCGGCGGCCTGATCGGTGAGGGAGGCATGGGCCGCGTGTTCCGCGCCGACGACCTGCTGCTCGGCATTCAGGTGGCGCTCAAGTTCCTGCCCGAGTCGCTCAAGAACGATCCCGATCGGCTCTCCCGTTTCTACGGCGAGGTACGCATCGCGCGCGAGATCTCGCACCCCAATGTCTGCCGCGTGCACGATCTGGGCGAAGTCAACGGAACGCCTTTCCTCTCGATGGAATATGTCGACGGCGACTCCCTCGCCTCTCTCCTGCGCCGGGCCGGACGGATGTCGGGGGAACGCGCCATCGAAGTGGCCCGCCAGATCTGCGCCGGGCTCGCCGCCGCGCACAGCAAGGGCGTCCTGCATCGCGACCTCAAGCCCGACAACATCATCATCGACGGCCGGGGCAAAGTGCGTCTCGCCGATTTTGGTCTGGCCGCCTGGAGCGGCGGAGTCGAGAGGGGCGACGTTCGGTCCGGCACTCCGGCCTACATGTCGCCCGAGCAGATCGAAGGACGCGAGGTGACGACGGCGAGCGACATCTACTCGCTCGGCCTCGTGCTCTACGAGATCTTCACTGGGAAACGGGCGTTCGAGGTGAAGACGGCGGCCGACTTCAGGAAGGCGCATCGCGAAGAGACGCCAGGGCGGCCATCCACCCACGTCACCGACCTCAATCCGGTGATCGAAGAAATCGTCCTGCAGTGCCTCGAAAAGGACCCCGCGGCCCGCCCTCCTTCCGCATTGGCGGTGGCCGCGTCCCTTCCCGGAGGCGATGCCCTTACCCAGGCCCTGGCCGCAGGTGAGGTGCCGTCCGCCGCGCTCCTCGCCACCGCGAAAGGGCACGATCACGTGGCGCCAAAGAAGGCCTTCGGCGTGGTGGCCCTGCTGGCCCTGGCATTCTTTCTCTCACCACGCGCTTCTTTCGAAAGGCGCTTCCTCGGCGGCGTGCCCATGGAGAAACCGCCCGCGGTCCTCGAGTTCGACGCGAAGGCGATTCTGAAATCTCTGGGTTACGGCGGCGGCGCCGACTGGGCCCGCGGCTACGACATCGATGACGACTACCTCGTGCGCCCCAACGACGAGCTCTCGAGGGAACGCGACCGCGTGCGGGACGGATGGCCGCCGGTGTTGCGCTTCTGGTACCGCGAGAGCCCGCGCGGACTGGAGCCTTGGTCCGCCTCGGGACGAATCAGCATGGGAAACCCGCCGCTGATTTTTGCCGGCATGACCCGGACCATCGTCGATACACGAGGCCGACTGGTTTCATTCGACGCGACGCCTCCGAGCATCGAGGAACCGGCCACGACGCCTTCAAAGACCCCGCCGTGGGATGGCCTCTTCGCGGCTGCGGGTCTAGACCGGGCCCGCTTCACGGAAGACACTCCCAGTTGGAATCCGCCTGTGCATTCCGACGCGCGCGCCGCGTGGAAGGGGTCGTCGGTGGAATGGCCCGAACTCGCGGTTCGGATCGAGGCGGCGAGCTACCGCGGCAAGGCGGTGTACTTCCGAATCGTCTACCCCTGGACGAATCCCGAGCGATCAGGCATCGAACTCCAGAGCCAGGCCCAGAAGATCGCGAACGGCATTTACTTCACCATCTTCGTGGCCATTCTGGCCATCGCCGGCTACTTCGCCTGGCGCAACCTGATGGCGGGCCAAGGCGATCAGCGTGGCGGTCTTCGTCTCGCTCTGGCCGTGATGTTGATCGATCTGGCGTCCTGGTTCCTCCAGGCCCACGTTCTGGCCAGCCCGATCTCGCAGATTGTCTTCGTTCTGCGAGCCATCGGCGGCGCGCTTCTCATGGGCGCCATCACCTTCACGTTCTACCTGGCCCTCGAGCCGGACGTGAGACGACGATCACCCGATCTCATCATGGGCTGGACGCGGCTGATCTGGGGACGCTGGCGTGATCCGCGAGTAGGACGGGACATACTCATCGGCCTCGCGGCCGCGGCGGCCATTGCCCTGGTGATTCCCCTGCTGATCGCCCTCACCACCGCCCTCGGCGCCCCACGCGGCTCCGTCTCGTTCATGAACGTCGATTTCGTGAGGAGTGTTCCGCTGGCCCTCGCCCAGGTCTTCGCCGTTCACCAGCAGGCGCCCGCCTTCGCCATGGGCGTCACCGTGGTGTTCCTGCTCCTCGAACGGCTCTTGAAAACGCGGACCCGCGCGGCTTGGGCTCTCGTCGTGCTTCTGGCCGTGCCGAACGCATTACAGCAGGGAACCGATCTGTGGGCCGGTTTCATCTTCGCCTTCACCGTCATGGGCACGCCCGTTTACGCCTTCGTGCGTGGCGGCATGCTGGCCTTCGCGACGTTCATCACCACGGTCATCCTCCTCGTGGATGTGCCCCTGACGAGTGATTTTTCCCACTGGGCCTCACCGCCAACCCTTGTGGTCGGCCTGGTATTGGCCGCATGGTCCTATCTGGCTCTGACGAGTGTGGGCGCCATCGGTACGGAAACGAAGGCCTAGAGAGCCGAGCACCGACGCCTCGCCTCGTCTCAAAGACCGTAGCGCACGATCTTCTGGTGAAGGGCCTGCCGCGAGATTCCCAGAATCCGCGCAGCCTCCAGCCGCTCGAGACCCTTCGATAGAACGGACTTCAAATAGGTCCGCTCGAAGCCCACAAGGGCGGATCGCAGCGACACCGGCGGCGCGATCTCCTCTGCGGCGGCGCAAGCGGCTCTCGTCTTGGGCCGGCGCCATTCGATCAGCGGAGAATCAGCGAAGACAGCCGCGCGCGCCATCTCCTGCTCCATCTCCCGGACATTCCCGGGCCAGGGATAGGCCGCGATCTCCGTCTCGGATTCGGGCGAGAGACGCGAGGCCCTTCCGGCCGCGGCCTTCACGAAGTGACGGGCCAGGCGCACGATGTCCCGGCCGCGCGTTCGCAAGGGAGGCACGGTGAGGGCCAGCCCGCGAAGGCGGTAGAAGAGGTCCTCGCGGAAACGACCGGCGGCCACCAGATCTTCGAGTGGCTGGTTCGCGGCCACCACGATCCGCACATCCGCGCGCCGTTCGTGATTCTCCCCCACCCGCCGATACGTCCCCTGCTGGATGAAACGCAGCAGCCGGATCTGGGCCAGGGGCGAGAGATCGGCTACTTCATCGATGAAGAGTGTGCCGCCCTTCGCCTCCTCCACGAGGCCCGGACGGTCGGTCTGCGCCCCCGTGAAGGAACCACGAACGTGGCCGAAAAGAGTGCTTTCGAACAGGTCGTCTGAGGAACTGGCGGCGTTGATGGGCACGAACTTCCGCGAGGCGCGGGGAGAGAGTTCGTGAAGGGCGCGGGCCACGTTCTCTTTGCCGGTTCCGGTTTCGCCATAAATCGACACGGGCATGTCCGCCGGCGCGGCCTTGCGAACCATCGCCGCCAGATCGCACACCACCTTCGACTCCCCGATGAGCCCGGGAAGGAACTCGCGCGGACCCACAGCCTCTAGGGCTTCGCTCTCGGCCTCCTGTGATCCACCGACCTCGACACCCCCACCCGACCTCGTTCCGGACTCGACCCCGAACAGATCCCGCAGGTCCGACCGCACGATGGCGAGGATGCGTCGATCCCCGAACACTTCAATGCGCGACAGATTCGATCGGACCGCGTCGGCCGCGGCATCGGCGCCGCCGGCCAGGGCGAGCGCCAGGTTGGCCACGAAGCGCAGCGGCGGGTAGAGGCTGGGGTTGGCTGCGGCCTTTCCAAACGGGGTGGCGGCCGCGCTGCGCTCTTTCCTGAGCAACACCCGGCCGAGGGCGAGATCGGCGAGGCCTTCCGCCACCGGGCCCGCGTCATCGATGGCCGAGGCGATCCGCGCCTCGCGCCTCGCGAGCGCGCCATTGCCGGCCGAGAGAGCGGCCAAAGAACGCCGGACGTGCGCGCGGGCCAGGCCACCTTGATCCTGGGTCCCGCGGAAGAGAGTGAGGGCCGCAGTCGCTCGCTCGATCGCGCCTTCGGGATCACGGTCGGCGAGTTGCGCATCGGCAAGGAGCAAGTCGATCTCGGCGCGACAATCGGTGGCGCCATAGCCGCGGCGGGCGACGTCGGCCGCGCGCTCGATGGCGGGCAGCGCGTGCTGAGGATCGCCCTGGGCAAGGCCAAGAAGACCCGTGCGCCGGCCCGCGCTCAGATGCTCGTGGGGAGACGAGGTGCGGGCGAACAGGCGTCCAGACTGAAGGGCATCCCGGCCGGCCTCGGCCCAAAGGCCCGAGTGGACCAGCAGATCCGCGCGATCGGAAAGCACGAGGCCGAGAGCCGAAGCGTCCCGAAGTCCGTTGCAGAGATTCCGAGCGCGGTCGAGGTGGTGATGCGCGTGGGCGACGTCGCCTTGCTCGCGGGCCACTCGGGCCCGCAGCATCGAAGCGCTCACCAGCCGATCTCGAAGGCGCGTGGACGCGGCCAGCGCGCAGGCCTGCTCCGCTTCGCTCCGGGCCTCCGTCAGTCGGCCGGCGTGAAGCGCCACTTCGCCGCGGAACAAACACAGATCCACCCCAGCCCGATCGACGGGCGCGTAGCGCGACTCGATCGCACTCTGAGCCTCACGGAAACGGCCGAGGCCAAGCAGGGCGCGGATCCGGGAGCCTTCGAGGGCGCGAATGAGCCCGGGAGGAAGCTCGAGACACTTGAGCGCTTCACCGGCCCAGTCAAGTGCCGCCGCAAAGCGGCCGAGGCCAAGTGCGATTTCCGCGCGGAGAGCCAGGAACAATCGGCCCTGAGTGCCGGGCAGCCGCCGCCGCAAATGGCGCGCCAAACGGTCGGCTTCGGCGTGCCGACCCCGGGCCACCAGCGACCTGAGGGCCTCGAGGAAAGTGTCGTTGGAAGAGTGAGAGTGGAGGGAGAGAAGCATCAAGACCGCCCTTTCTGTGTGACGCATGGTGAGGTTTCTGAGGCGGCATTCAATAATCGAGCTATGACAGTTCGAAGGGCGTCACATACCAGAGAGCGCGACGAAGTAAGGTGACGGCCTCCCGGCGCCAACGGGAACACCTCGATGATCGTCGCCATTGACGTCACCACCCTGCGCGGTCGCATCTCCGGCGTGGGCTACTACACCGCCCGGATCGTCGAACATCTGGCCGCGGGCTATCAGCTCGGAGTTTGGCCCGCCCATCCTGCTAACATTCTGGAGGCCGGTCGCAGTGGCGGCACAACGGGCGTTTACCCGTAACTAAGGCTGTCAATTCCGTATCCGAAAGAGAGTAAGAAGAAGTGGGTTCAATCAAGACTTTTGCTTTCGTGACCCTCGCAGCCTTCGCGACCGTTTCCTGCGGCAAGGGACCGGCTCAGGCCGCCATCACCGCCGCGGAGACCGCCGTTTCCAGCGCGCGCACCGAGGGCGAGAAGTTCGTTCCAGATCAGTTCAAGGCCCTGTCGGACGCCGCGGCTTCCGCCAGGGCCAAGTTCGACGCCAGCGACTACAAGGGCGCGCTTGAGGCCGCCCAGGGCATCCCGGCTCAGGCCACCACGGTCATGCAGGCCGCCGGCGCCAAGAAGACCGAGATGATGGAGTCGTGGAAGGCGATGGAAAGCACCCTGCCCGCCATAGTTGCGAACGTCCAGAAGAAGGTCATGGAACTCGCGGCGGCGAAGAACCTTCCTGCAGGTCTCGACATGGCGGCCGTGGAGGCGGCCAAGACGTCCGTCGAAGGCGCCACTGCGATGTGGGCTGAAGCGGGCGCCGCGTTTGGCGCAGGCGACGTTCTCGGCGCCGTCGCCAAGGCGGGCCAGATCAAGACCGCCGCCGAGGAGCTCATGACCAAGCTGGGCATGGCTCCCGCACCCCCCGCCCCCGCGGCTGCCCCGGCCACCGAATCGGCTCCCGCGGCGAAGAAGTAGTACTGAGTCAGGGTCCGCCTCAGCGAACGAGGCGCGCCGGCTCCTGAATGACCAACGTCTCGCCACCGGGCTCCACCGAGAACCACTGCGCGTCGCTCGGAATTGACATTGTCCCCGAACAGAGTCCCGTGGCGTATTCGGCAAACGTCATTGGGACTTGAACGTAGGCGTATCGACCGGGCGCGATCGGTCCGGTCACATCGATTCGCTTGTTTCCTATGCTCTGCGATGTGGTGATTGCTGTTCCGAACGGAAGTGCCCAGCCCGCATCAGACACTAACGCCAAGGAGCCGCCGATGCTCTGCCGCCCAGCCTCCGGAATGCTCTCGAATCGGACAGTGCCGCCCTGGGGTGGGGGTACCACTAATCTGACCTCCGGCAGTTGACCCTCTGGAGCCGTCACCATCCGACAGCCGGCCCACAAAGGGTGCCCGGGACCTCGGACCATGAACAGGCCCGTTCGTGCCGTTTCCGGGATCTCTAAGTCGAAGCTCCCATTCAAGGAAACAATGGAATGGAGTCCATTCGACCCGATTGAGGTCGGAAACCCAGGAAAGTACGAGAACACCCTGGAACCACGGAGTGGCTGTCCGTCGATGGCTCGTACAGACACGCGAAGGCCCCTTGCCGCCGGCAAAGATATGGCAACCTCTTGGACTGCGTTGGCGTCGGCGATCTGAACCGACACCGCCTCGGACGAGGGCTGTGGTCGGATCCTGGCGAAGACCTCATACATGCCGGGATCAAGAGCCTCGAAGCGGAAGTTCCCATTCCGGTCCGATTCGGTCGACAGACGGGGTGCGGAGAGGGCGTTTAGGGTAACTGCGGCGCCGGCTTTAGGCCTGCCACTTGAGTCAACCACTGTCCCGCGGATCGACGCGTCGCCAAACCGGAGATTGACCTCCAGCGGATTGCGGTCCAGGTCCACATCCTTGACCTCCGTGAAGGCTTCCCACCCGTCTCTCGCTTCGACGATCGCCATGAGCTTGCCAAAGAACGGGCGTCGCATGGTGCCGGAGAACTCGCCTTCCTCTCCCGACACAACCTCCATGGAGTCGTTCTGGCCGGCGAACAGATGAATCCGTGCTCCCACCACGGGCTGTTGGTTCCGAAATACCGTCCCTACAACCTTCGAGAGGGGGACGTCGAGACCCAGGACAGAGTCCGTAACGGCGCTGACATCCTCCGTCATGAAGGTGTCCTTACCCGACCCAACCGCGATCTGATAGTCACCTGGCAGTAGTCCCGCAAACATGATCCTCCCCGATTTGTCCGCGCTTCGACGCAACGGCTGGCGATCGGCATCAACAAGGCCACCCTTCCTCCTCAAGGTGATTGCCCAAGGCGCCAGCCCGGGGGCGAGGTTCGGCGTCAGATTCACGACCAGCGAAACGGGAGGAGTCGCAGAAACCTCTCCCAGGAATGCGTCGGCCGTCCCGTCGACCGGAAAATTGGACGAGATGGACCAAGGTCCACCGCTCGCCGGTACCCTCTGAAGGGAGTAGTTTCCCGCTTGGAGCCCGGCGAACTGGAAGAATCCACTGCTCGTTGTTTTCTCGTTGAGGCGCTGTCCAAGTATCGGGGAGAGAAGAGCGACCTGGATGCCAGGCAGGCGTCGACCAGTAGCTGCATCTATCAAGAAGCCCGAAACGGAGGCGCCGACAGAAAACCGGACCCCAACCTGCTCCAGGTCCTCCGGTCTGACTCCCCATCTGAAGACTGGGCTGTAGCCCGGAGCTGCGATCTTCAGGTTCAGTCTTGTCCTGGGTAGAAACACCGTCAGGACCTGATGCTCAACATGACCCAGGGCAGCAATTCGGTGCTGCGACTGCGTCTCGCCCTCTACGCGTACCTCGCCCTTAAAGCCACCATTCGCGATAGGCACTTTCGCCTCAGTCCCATCGAAGATCGCCAGGGCTATCGACCGGGTTCGACCTGCCACTACACGGACGGGCGTCGGCGGGCACCAGTAGGATTTGCTCTCACACGTTAGCAGCCACTCCCCTGGCAAGAGCGCCATGTTCGTTGCGGCAGAATCTTGTTGCTGCTGAAGCCAGGTGCGGCCAGGGCACGAAAGACAGGTTGCCTTCAGTTGAAGTTTCGGCCATTGGACCGCGGCCTTTTCTACGGGCCTCATACTGATTCCAACCCAGACCGCCTTAGGAGAGGCCGCCGAGGCGGGCGTAGCAGGTGCCAGCACGGCAGCCAATCCGACTAGCAGACTCAGCATACGCCCAAGAAGAACATGCACCAGTAGCCACCCTCACCGCCGCAGTAGGGAGGATCGTAGTCATTACACTCCCGGGACAACAACTCACCGTTGCGATACGTGACATAGGAGTTGCAATCCAGCGAACCGACGCTGCCGATCTGGGCGGGCTGGCAACGCAGGCTGTCGCTGCACGCCTCGCAAGCGTCCGCCGAACTGGGTGCGAGGCCAAGCGCAACGCAGAGGATGAGGCCGAGGGCCACGCGGGGGATATTGCTCTTTATCGTTGGAATCATTGGGGAGTCTCCTTATGGGTACGGGTTATCCAATGAATATACACTAGTCTACTGAGCGTCCCCGTGCAACACATACGAGCAGCGTCGACAGAACTCGCTCTTCTCGATGCCTGAATGCCAGCTACGACCCACTTGGAAACCATGCCTGCGGTGAGCCGACCGGGGGCCACGAGCGACCTCAGCGTCTCGATGAAGGTGTCGTCGGAAGAGTGAGAGTGAAGGGAGAGAATCATGCAGGCCGCCCTTTCTGCGTGACGGATGGTCACGTTTCTGAGACGGCATTCAGTAATCGAGCTATGACAGTTCGAGCGGCGTCACATACGAGGGAGCGCGACGAAGTAAGGTGATGCCCTCCCGGAACCAGCGGGAACTCCCCTGATGATCGTCGCCATTGACGTCACCACCCTGCGGGGCCGCATCTCCGGCGTGGGCTACTACACCGCGCGGATCGTCGAGCATCTGGCCGCGGCGGTGGGTCACGAGGTGGATGAACTGCTGCTCCTCACCAACGGGGGCGTCGATCGTCCGCTCCCCAGGCAGGCGCGCCTCGTCGAAGGCTTCCGCTTTCCCATCCGCTCGGTGTGGATGCAGTTCCTTCTTCCGCTGCTCTTGCGCAGGCTTCGCCCCGACCTCGTCCACTACACGAACTATCTGGCTCCCGCGCTTCGAACCGGACCCTATGTCGTCTCGATCCACGACATGAGCCTCACCCGCACTCCGGAGCACCACACTTTGCGGAAGCGACTGCTCACCGCCAGTCTCGTGCCGCGAGTGGCGCAGGGCGCCCGACTGGTGTTGACCCCGTCGCTCGCCACCCGGAAGGATGTGATCGACGACCTCCACCTGCCATGCGGTCGCGTGATCACGATTCCCTACGCCGCGGCCGAGATGTTCCGCCCCGTGGCCGAGCGACCTCTCTTCCCCGGGCTGGATCACCCCTACTTCCTCTTCGTGGGGACCATCGAACCGCGGAAGAACCTCGTCCGCCTCCTCGATGCGTTCGCCCAATTCACCGTCACCAGCCCAGGGGTGAACCTTGTGTTGGCCGGACAACGCGGCTGGAAGTGCGAGGAGATCTACGCCCGCGCGCGCCGCCCCGACGTCGCGGATCGCGTGATCCTTCTCGACTATGTGGATGAGGCGTCGCTTCCCGCCCTCTACTCGCATGCCCTCGCCTGCGTCTACCCGAGCCTCTTCGAGGGTTTCGGTTTTCCGGCGGTGGAAGCGATGAGTTGCGGCGCGCCCGTGTTGACCTCGAACCGCACGTCGCTCGCAGAGATCGGCGAGGGGGCCGCATTGCTGGTGAATCCCGACGACACCCGTGCTATCACCGAAGGTCTTCTCGCCCTGGCCGGCGATGCGGAGTTGCGCGCCGACCTGCGAAAGCGGGGCCTCGCCCGCGCGGCCACCTTCTCGTGGAACGAGACGGGGCGCCGGACTCTTGCAGCCTACCGGCAAGCCCTCGGCTGATCGGCAACCGAGCAACCCGGCCGCGTCCTGCCTCGAGGTACTCGGAGCGGAGAAGGACGCTTGGGTCGGCCCGGGCGGCTTCTCACGGCCCGCCTCCGCGTCCGCCAGACTTCTCGGTAGCCTCATGAGGCGCCGCCGACTCACCCCGGCGTGTTCATTCACGCAACCAGTTAGCATGCTCACCGTGAGCCTGATATTCGCCCTTCTTCTGGCCGGCCTGCTCGAAGGTGCCGGGGCGAAGCCGGTCGATCGGGCTATGCGTATCGCTGCCTGCGGGGCGGACGAAGTCGATCGGGCCTATCTCGATCAGCACATCCGCTCGGCAGCCTACGACCAATTGGGCGGCGGGTTCCACGACTTCCCCGGCGGCCCAAAGGGGTTGGAGAAAAATGCCTGGTATCTGAACGCCGTCGTTGCGGCTCACGAAGCCAAGCCCGATCTCTTCCTTCGCAACATGGCTCTCGACACTGTGGGCTTCGTCCTTCGCGATCTCAAAGACGCGGCCGGGGGATTCTTCGCTTCGATAGGCAATCGCGAAGCCTCGTCGTACTACGCCTTCACCGAACAGGAGATCCACGCCGCTCTCGGCCGTGAAAAGAGTCGCGAGTTCTTCGCGACCTTCGCGCTCACGCCCGGGGGATTCCCTCGATTGACGGGCTCGCCCTTCGCGGCCCTCGCGGAAACTCGCCAGACTCTTTTGCTCCGACGCCTGCGCCGTGTCCGCCTCCCTCTCGACGAGACCATCGACCCCAGCGCGAATGGGCTCTGGGTTGGGGCCCTCGCGCGCGCGGCGGCCACACTACAGCGTCACGACTTCATGGAGGCGGCTCGACGCGCGGGCGCGGCCGTGGCTCGCTTCCCGCGTGGCGGGGGCGCGGGGGCGGCGTTCGGTCTCGTCTCCCTGGAACGCTTTGACGCTGCGCACAGCCCGGAAGCTTCATCGAAGGCTCTCGACTACGCGATCGAGCGAAGCCCGAGCATGCCTGCGAACGACCTAATGCCGCTTGCATGGAGCCTGGCGGAGACCATCCGCCTTCATGATTCAGACGTACGCCGCCGCCAATTGACGAGCGTGCTGCGCGTGCTTGAGAGCCGGTTCGCGGCGACCGAGGCCGCCGCAGCTGCCCGTTGCGTGGCCGCTACCGTGCTGGTGAAATCGCCCTGAGCGGGTTCTCGTCTTCGCGCTCGCGCGTCCGGGCCGGGCTTCCCTCGGGCAAGACCTGCAAGGACTTCAAGAACTCCACCACTGCTTCCTGGTCGGCTGCTGGAGCGGCGAAGTAGCGATCCCTGACCTGGCGGCCTTCGCCCCCGTGATAGTTGATCGCTTCGGTAAGAGTGGTCAGGTCGCCCCGGTGCCCGTAGGGTGCGCTCGACCCCGCGTCCCAAAGCTTGCGAGTGAGGAACTCACGCAGGGGTCTCGGTCTCGTGGGCTCCGTGAAGAGAGCCGTGGGCGAAACGCCATGCAGGAAGCCCTGGGGTGCGCGCTCATTGGCGAAGTGGGCGTACTTGCCGTCATTCAAATCGTGGCGCTTGAGGTCGGTGAAGGCGCGAACGACAAAGCGTCCGCTCGTCTTCTCGACTCGAGGCGACGCGATATCTCTGGAGAGATCCAAGCGGAACACCGCCTTCACGTCCTGTGCCCGCAGATTGCCGGGCGGGTTATAGGGACCGGGTTCCGTGAAGACAGCACTCTCCAGTGGCAGCTCGGGCACGTGGCATGATGCGCACCCGACATCAACGAAGACCTTCCGACCTCTCTCGACGCCCACGCGCCTTGCGGGCTCAAAGGGCAGCTTCTCCCCGGGAAGGTTCAGGCCGGCCTGATAGATGCTGACCGCGGTGATGTCGCCCTCCGTCAGCTCATCCACCACGCCATCCTTGTCGGCATCCACGCCGGCTCCGAACCGCTCGCGCGCCTGCATGCCGTGATGTTGATTCATGGCGGTGACCGTGAACTCCCGGATGGAGACCACGGCGCCCTTCTGATGGAACGGCTTGATGACGAGGTCCCAGTCGACGCCGTCGATGCCGCGCGGGTCTACGCGGCCGTCTGGAAGGGCGACTATGGCCCCAAAGGACACCCCTTTGGCGACCAGAGGCCGACGAACCTCGTGGTCTGCTGCCTTGGCCTGGTGAAGCGCTTCTTCGCGGATCGCGATCAGGTCTCGTGTCATCTCCCGGGCCAGCAGCTCAATGGCCCCCGAACCATTCATGCCTAGGCTGTTGCGCTCCGTGCCATCGCGGGGATCGAAGGAGGTCACCACGGGATCCCGCTCCTGGGCCAGGACGAAGACGTTGGTGGCAAAGTCCCCCGCGCCACCCGAACGTGGCTGGAAATGGCATCCTTCGCAGGAGTTCGCGTCCGGCCCAGACATGCGCGTAAATTCGGGTTGGTTTGGAGTGCGCGGCGCGCCGTGCCCCATGGAAGCGGGCCGGCCTTGGCCGTCAGCCTTGTTGAATCGGGCGTTAAAAAGAAACCGGCCGAAAGCGAACAGCCGCCCGAAGCTGAAGTCGCCTCGATCTATGGCTTCTTGCTCAACGTGCCGCTCGAGCACTCCCCTCTCGGAGGCTGCGGCCAAAGCCGAGACGACTACCGTAAGAAGCCCCAGGAAGAGCGGCAAGAGCCTGAGGGGACTCCTCACCTGACCAACAGACTGTATTTCGCGTTGAGGTAGTCCTCGACCGATATGCGCTCGGCATCGGAGAGCGGTCGGTCGTAAACGATCAGCTCGGCCAGATCACCCCACCAGGGCGAAACCACCGCGGTGGCGCCGAATCGATCGGCGGTTACCGATCCGTCGGTCACTAGCGAGATGATTGCCATGGTGCGAGGGCGCAGGGTACTGCGCCCTTCTATAGCCTGGCCATTCAGCCAAGTCTGGCCATTCTGGACGAGCGCAGAGGTACAGCACGTGTCGGATCGCCAGATCGTGCCGGGAGCCCCGAGCCCCCCCTCGAAGCTCCGCAACGAGCCGTGCCCAAGCAAGGACCGGTTGGCGGAGGAAGCTGCCGGGTCCTCACGCACGACCCAGAAGACGGTGCGAATCGTGTCGAGAGATGGGAACAAAACGAAATCGGCGGAGCCATCGAAGCGCATGGCGGGCCGACCATTTACCGCATCTTGCAGGAGTCTGGGGATGGCGTTCCCATCGGTCTGGCCCGCGTGGTTGCCCAGCGTGGATTGGTCGGACCAGAGGTCGCCAAACCCAGTTGGAGCGCCCGCATCTGCGCGAAGCCACAGCGAGAGACCGGAAATGTCGCGCGGTTGAAACCGAGAATCGTCATCAAAGACAACCGTAACTGTGGCGCTTGGCAGACGATCAGGGTGAAACGCCCTCGCCTTCAAGGTCGTCGTGGTCGACAGGCTGATCTCACCAAGATAGGCGTCGGATCCGGCCGAGGGTTCGGTACCGTCCAGGGTGTACCGGACCGTCGCGCCGGGCGTTCCTGTACTCAAAACGACCGCCTGAGTTCCAGAGAAGACGCCACCGGGAGGTGAGACAAGCGGAGGTGTCACGGGCCCGCCGATCGCATACTTCGAGAGCAGATAGTCCTCGACACGTCGCCGATCGACGGGGTCGAGAGCCTGGTCGTAGATCAGCAGCTCGGCCAAGTCGCCCCACCAGGGCGCGACCACGGAAGTGCCGAAGCGATCCGCGGTGACAGGACCGGTGGTAACGAGCGAGATGACCGACAGTATCCGGGGCCGAGGCGTCGTGCGCCCATCAACCGGCACTCCATTCAGCCAAGTCTGCCCCTTCTGGACAAAGGAGGAAGTGCAGCAGGTGTCGGACCGCCAGATCGGGCCAGGGGCGCCGAGGCTGCCTTCAAAATGCCGTAACGAGCTATGCCCCAGAAGCGACCGATAGGCTGAAGAGGCAGCGGAATCTTCGCGGACAACCCAGAAGACCGTCCGTATAGTCTGGAACTCCGGAAATCTCACAAAGTCGGCCGCGCCGTCGAAGCGCATCGCAGGCAGGCCATTCCCAGCGTCCGGCACGATGCGCGGCACTGAATTGCCGTCGGTCTGGGTCGCATGATTGTTCGCCCCCGACTGGTCCAACCACAGGTCGCCGAAACCGCTCGGCGCCCCCGCGTCGGCGCGCAGCCAAAGGGTCATGCCGGCCACGTTTCGAGGCTGGAACTGAGAGTCTTCTTCGAAGACCGCGGTGACCGTGGAACTAGGCGCGAGGTCGTCACGGAAGGCCCGCGCCTTCAAGGTGGTGGTGGCCGTAAGCGTGATGGGACCGGCATAGAGCGCCGAAGTGACCATCGGCTCCGAACCGTCTGTCGTGTAGGTGATGTAGGCGCCTGGCGTTCCGCCCTGGAGGCTTACTTCGAGGCTGCCCGTGAATGAACCGCCGCCTGGGGAGACGAGCGGAGGTGTCACCGTCGCGCCTATCTCGTACTTGGAAATCAAAAAGTCCTCGACTTGCCGGCGTTCGAGAGGATCAAGGACGCGATCGTAGATGAGGAGCTCAGCCAGATCGCCCCACCAAGGCGAGGCGGCGGAGGCAGACCCGAATCTGTCCGCAGTCACGGGGCCGGTCGTCACCAGCGAGATTACCGACAACGTCCGTGGTCGGCTTGTCGCGCGTCCATCCACGGGCTGACCATTCAGCCACGTTTGACCGCCCTGGACGGCCGCAGAAGTGCAGCAAGTGTCGGATCGCCAGATTGCCGTCGGACTGCCCTCAAAGTGACGGAGTGTCGAATGACCAAGCAGAGAACGATAGGCACTGGTCGCCGCGGCGGACTCCTTGACGACCCAAAAGACCGATCGAATCGTCGAGATCGGCGCTGTGAACGACACCGAATCATCAAGGCCATCGAACCGCACAGTCGGCAAGTCGTTCATGCCTTCGCGCGCGAAAAGAGGAGCCTTGACGCCGATTGATTGCGTCGCGTGATTCGCTCGGCCCGATTGGTCCTCCCACCGGGTCACCCAGTCACCGCCGTCGGTCGCCAGGCCGGCATCGGCCCGCAGCCACAACGCCAGACCCGTTGCGAGTGGACCATTGAGCGGAGGTGCGGACGATCCCTCTCTGAGGAACGTCGCTATGGCTGTGGCGCTGTCCGCGAAGCCGGGCCTCACTGCCATCGCTCGCAGTGTCGTGTTTTCGGTGAGGACGATGGCGGAGGTGTACCTCGGAGAGGTCGCGGGATTTGGCGAAGACCCGTCGGTTGTGTAGTAAATGTCGGCATCGGGGGTCGATGTCGCGAGCGTGACCGAAATCGATGAGCCGAACACACCGCCCGCGGGAGAAATCGCCGGGACGCCAGCCCTTGGAGAGTAGGGTCGATATTTCCGGACGAGGTAGTCCTCAACCGACTGGCGCTCTGAGGCAGACAGCGGGCGGTCGTAAATGATCAACTCCGCGAGGTCTCCCCACCAGGGAGAGACGACGGACGTTCCGAACCGATCTGCGTTGACGCTTCCAGTGGTAATCAGGGAGATCACCGACATCTCTTTAGGGCGCGGTGTGGTCATCCCGTTGATCATGGCGCCGTTTACCCACGTCTGGCCGTCCTGCACGTTTGAACTCGTGCAACAGGTATCGGACCGCCACAGGGCCGCCGGAGCACCCTCAAAGTGACGGAGCGTAGGGTGCCCCAAGAGCGAGCGGTAGGCCGCGGGCGCGGCCGGGTCTTCCTTCACCACCCAGAACACCGACTGGATGTCGGGAAGAGGCACGGCGAGGCGAACGAAGTCATTGGATCCGTCGAAGCGCAGCACTGGCTGCCCATTGAACCCGTTCGCGACATATGTGGGCTGGTTCGTGACGCTTGGCTGGGTGAAATGGTTGTTCATTCCGGATTGATCCGCCCAGTTCGTTACGAGCCCGCTTCCGTCGGTGGTCACTCCAACGCCAGCGTTCACCCAAAGGGTCATACCGAAAGTAGGAATGCCGCCAATGTTCGAAGCGGGCTGAACGACCACAAGCCCCGCCAGGCTCCGATTCCCGGCCCTATCGACAATCACGATCGAGAGGGTCTCGCCCAAGGTGGCGGTAAGAGCGGCCAAGAACGAGCCGTCGGCCGCGGACGTCACGGTGACAACGGCGCCGGATGCCAAATTCGTTGCCTCTACTGTCGCGCCGGCTTCCGCCGCGCCGGGCCCGCCGGTCACTCGGGCCGCTCCGCCGGCCAGGGCCTCGGCCACGATCTTCGACAGATCGGGAGCCGAGGGCGGTGTTCTGTCGATCACGATCTGCACGACATCGATCGCAGACTCTCCCCCGGCCGAGAAAGCGGTGGCCTGCACGTCAACAATGCCCTCTGGCAGTCCGCTGACGTCCAGGGTCGCGCTGTAGGGCACGCTGTTGGAGCTGCCGAACACCGAGCCGGCCTCGAAGTCCACGCGATCCACAATGTGATTTGTCGTCGCGCTCACGGCCACAGCGTCCCGAACCGCGCTTCCTGCTGAAGGTGATGTCAGCGAGACCGCAAGGGCGACGTTGTTGATCACGATCGAAACCGCAGGGCCCACGGGCCCCGCATTGCCCACACGGTCGAAGGCGCGGGCCACGAGGGAATGAGGGCCGTCACTGAGAACTGCTGAATACCAGGGTTGTGAGAACGACGGGCCCCGAAGTGTCGCGACCAACATTGCGCCCGACCTGACTTCGATTCGGTCGACTCCTGAGAGCGCGTCCGAGGCGGTTGCCGCGAGGGGCGCCGTTCCAGAAACTATCTGGTCAAGAACAGGAGTCGTGATCAAGGCGGCCGTCGGAGGATCCGGGTCCGAAGCCACTTGAAGGTCTATGGAGCTGGACGCGCCTTCGTTGTTTCCAGGATCGAGTGCCGTGGCCGAGAGGGAGATCGTGCTCAAGCCAGCAGGAACGACGTAGCTCACCTCGTACGGCGCAGAGCGATCCGTGCCGACAGGGATGCCGTCCACACGGAACGTCACCGACGTAACTGCGATATCGTCTACGGCCGACGCGCGTAGCTTCACGGTTTGGCCGGAGTAAACGGTGGATCCTGCGGCTGGCTCGATGACCGACACCGTCGGAGGAACACCGAGATCGTCCTGAAGGTCGAGGTACTGGCCGATGAAGAGGCGCGTATTGCCCGTTGTGCCGTAATCCGAACCAGCAAAGAAGAACGCTCCGGTCATGTAGACGAAGGACTCGTCTGCCGCGATCCCCGTGCCCGCATAGTCGCCGAGCGGGGCAAAGTCGAGGGTCGTTCTAAACACCGGTGCGTCCGCAGGGCTCATGGCGAGGATGGGGACGGCATTCGGGAACAATTGCTCGGCCGCGAAACCGAGGCCGCCAAAAAGCTCCACGTCGCGAGGCACAAACCCCGGAGTTGAGCCGGCGACAACCGGAACCGCGGGATTGCTGACGTCAACCACCTGCAAACTGCCAGGGGAATAGGCCGCCACATAAGCGAATTGATCCTTCACCACAAGGTCTTTCACGTCGCCGGGCAGGGTGACGCTCCCTCTGAGCACCGGGGCCGTGGGACTGCTCACGTCGATCGTTCGAATCGTGACCGGTCCGTCCGCGAGCACGGCGAGCGTGCCTGTGACGTCCACTCCTCGGGCGACTCCCGGGGTATCAATCTGGGCCAAGATAACCGGGGCCGCGGGGGATCGCGCGTCGATGATCGCGAGCCCCTCCGGACCGTCCGCCACGTAAACGACGCCGTCTCGCACTACGAGATCCTGCGCGTCCCCAGGAGTATCCACGCGCCCGACGAGGCTCGGTGCTGTGGGATTGGACACGTTGATGACCGAAAGGCCGCTGGTGCCATCCGCGAGGTAGGCGAGAGACCCCACCACGCGAACATCAATGCCGACCCCAGGCGTGTCGAGGGAACCGACGATCCTCGGATTCCTACGATCGGTGATGTCGACCACGTGAAGGCCTGCGCTGCCCGCGGCCACATAGGCGAAATCCCCCGCAACATCCACGTTGTTGGCGTATCCGGGAATCGCGAGGAATGAGAGAGCGGTCGGCGAGAACGACGTCACCGTCACGGGAACGATCGCGGTATAGCCGGAGTTGTTCACAGTGATAGTCGTCGAACCGTTCTGGCCCGCGAAGACTTCTCCGGCGTCTCCGCCAAAGTTCGCGATGGTGAGGTCGGCGGACTGATAGACGGTGCCCCGCGACAGCGACGTGAGGTCGATAGACCGGCCGTCGCGTAGCGCACCGGTGACGGCGATCCGTCGCGACGCTTCGCCCATCACTGTGTTGTAGACGATGTTGAGCGACCCAGGGGCCGTGGATATGGACAGCAGTGCCTGAGCAAGATTCAGAGAATTGGCGTCTAAGGGATCGGAGCCGGTCTGGACTTCAAGGCCGTCGGCCACTCCGTCGCCGTCCGTATCGGCGACGAGCGGATCGGTTCCCCGCTCAACCTCGCGACCGTCGAGTAAGCCGTCGTCATCGGAGTCTGCGTTTCGGAGGCCGGTTCCCTGCGCGATTTCATCGCGATTGATCAAACCGTCTCGGTCGAAGTCTTCGAGCGCGTCCACCGGGTCGTTGGGATTCATCCCGTTCGCGAGTTCGACGTCGTCGGGAATCCCGTCTCCGTCGCTGTCTGACGAAGTCACGACCTGAAGCCGGATCATCCCGGTCGCGCCGTCGTTCATCGCAGTGACGAGGACAGTCCCGCTGGAGACCGCGGTCACAAGCCCGTCGGGCGAGATTGTTGCGATCGCCGGGTTGGAGATGGTGTAGTTGGTCCCTGCGACCCCGCTTGTAACATCCTGAGATGTGCCGTCGGGCAGAAGCGCAGTCGCCACGAGTTGTGTCGTCGCCCCGACGTGATTGAGGGCTTGCCCAATCGGAGAAGTAACAGCCAGGCGCACCGGTACCGGCTCCACGAAATCGAACGAGATCTCGGGGACTTCTACCAAACCATTGGGAGGCACGGTAAACCAGGCTGAAGCGCCCGAGCGGGTGACTCCGTTTTCAACGCAAGTAGCCCGGGCTCGCACGCGGCCGAGGTTCGCGGGCACGCTCGGAAGGACCCAAGCGCCCTCGGCCGAGGACACGCTGCGGTTTAGCACCGAGACCACACAGGTTGGTCCCACCAGCGCCCCCACACTCCCAGGTGAAACGCCAATGAAGCTCACCGCGAGCAGAAGTTTGGACGCTTCCCCGCGCCACGAGCGATGAGGCCTGGACTGTCGCAGGGGCGTCATCATTCAGGAAGGTCTGTCCTTGACATGAAACGCCGTCGGAGCAAGAGGACGCCACCGATCTGCAACACGACACAGAGGGCGACGGCGCGAGGCAAATCCGGAGTTGGGAGGTACCAAGCGGCATCGTCGCTCAAACCACTCACTCCCCCGTGGTGCAGGCAGTAGCTCGTCTCGGCGAGGAACGCAAGGACCAGGGGAAGGGCCAGCACGACTACCAGCAACCAGCGCCTTGCTACGGAGTGACGAACGCCGAGCATTCTCGAAATCACCGTCACTTGCAGGATCAGAGCGACCGCCACGGACGCCAGCCCGATCCAATCGTTCCCTAGGAACATATGCCCGTCGGCTCGGCTCAGGCCGCAGACGATGAGACTGTAGTAGTAGTCATTATTGAACAGTGCCCGAAGACGGGAGGAGAACATCAGGAGATCCGATAGTAGAAGTACCCACCCGTACTCCCAGGGGGATATCGACCTATCGCTTGCCACAGTCTCTCTCGATCTCGACCATCATTGCCTTCGTCGCCGCGGCCGTCTCGGGAGAACACGCGGGGTCAGGCCCTCTCCGGTGGCAGTTGGGTTGTGCAGGGGCCATCTTTTTTAAGATGCAGAGATGGGCCATCTCGTGGGCCAACGTCGAACTAAGAGCGCCACAATCATCCGGCCCTGTTTTTTCAGCAAATCCGTCGGGGAAGACGAGGATCGGAGAGTTCGCGCCAAGAACGGCGCCGCAATCATATTTGTAATCAGGAAGAGGGTTTGAGTCGCACGAAACGGTTGGCACTTCGTCGGGGTTGTAGCACATCTGCGCAAAGCAATTGATCATGCCGTACTTGGCTAGGGTCGCGCGACAGGCGGGCGTCCCCGCCTCTATACAGACGGTCGTTTTAGCCTTTTGGACCTTCTTCTTCTTCTCAGGCTCGCAGTTGTCTGCGCAGAACGGATAGCACCGCTTGCCATCACAAATCTCGCAGTCCTTGCAGCGGTACGGCGTACCTGTGGTATTCGGATCTCCGCCCCCATGCCAGCCACCCTTCAGTATCCCGGTGCCTGCGTCCGCGGTAATCACGGAACCATCCTCACTCACCGTCGCCGTGCCCGTCGCAACGAAACTCCCCATGTCGTGGTCGAACGAGTACAACTCTGTGATCGCACCCGGCTTCAACCCATCCACGTTCGGATGAACGATTTGCGCGGGAGGGTCGAATCGCACACCTGGCGGCTGAATCGTGACGATGAACCTCGGCTGCTGGCCGAAGTTCGGAACCATCGGTACTTTGTCAGCATGTACGACCGTCACCGACACCGTCCCACGACGAGACCCGTCAGGGAAGATCGCCGAGTTCGGGGCGATGCTCAGTTTGAAACCCGGGTAGTCCGGTAGCGTGATCTCGCCGCCATGCGTCTCATCCACGAAGGCGCTCTGGTTGAGGTCGAGGGGAAGCAGGAAGATCGGCATTCCCACCGTGTTCTCTGCCCCAGAGACGGTCTGGAACTCAAACTCCAGACTCGGGTACGTCCCCGGCCGTTGAGCCGTCGACCCATCCACCTGCAAGTGAACATCACCCACGGGAACCCCGGTCAGGGTGAACTGACCCTGGGCATCGGTCTGGGCCGCAATGGCGGTATTCCTGATTCGCAGCGTCACGCCCTCGATAGGATCGTTCTGGTTGTCGAGGACCACACCGGTGATCCTGGTGTTCGCGGCCTCCCCAGGTTCGAGGGCCGTCGCTGTGAACACCGCGGGCAGGCCCGCGAGAAGGGGTACAGCCGCCGAGACGACGTTGTTCTCGATCCCGGCGCTGGGGCCGAGAGTGAGAACAGCGAGAGCGCGTCCGTCGGCGTCGGTGGTGGATGTCTTCTCCGAAGCGCCATCGAAGTCGCCTCCGCCACTCTCCACCTTGAACGTCACCGGAACCCCGGCCAGGCGGTTGTGGCCCTCGTCGGTCACCACGACCACAAACGGCCTCGGCAGCGGTTGACTGGGCACTCCTCGTTGCAGGCCGCCCGCGTCCACGCTGATCAACCCCGGGACCTTGTTCCTTCCGCTGATCAAGAACGTGTGCCCGCCCGGGACACCCGGGGTCGAGACCTCGATGCGGTTGTTCCCCTCGCCCGCCCTGGAGCCAAGCGTCAGAAGGGCGCGAGCTTCGCCGTTCGCATCCGTCTTCACGATGATGCCGCGTTTGGGGGTGTCCAACGTCCCTCCCGTGGCGGCGGGTAGCAGCGACCCGGAGTTACTCGCCACACGGAAGATGACATCCCGATTGGGAAGGGGCGCGCCTGAGGCGTCGATCACGCGGACGGCCAGGGGATTCGGCAGTGGCTCGTTGATATTCCCCGCCACATCGGCGCTTACCCCCTCCAAGCGCGACCCGGGCAGGTTGTCGTAGGTGACGGTGATGGTTTTGCTGTCCTGATTTCCCGTCGCGTCGAGCCCTTGAGCGACCAGGGAGTTCATGCCGGGCTGCAGCGTCACCCCTTCCACGCGAAACGTTCGGTTGGAGACGACCGCGGGAATTCCGTTCACCGTAACGGTTGCCTGCCCGGCGTTGATGGTCCCGAGAACCAGGTCGTTCACGCGGCCAGACACCGTGATCACAGGCATCGTCACCACCGACCCCGCGGCGGGTGAATCGATCATCACGCGCGGGCTCTGCGTGTCAAGCGCTACCGTGATCGAGTGAGTGCCGGCGTTGCCGTTCGGATCCGTCACCACCGCCGTCACCACGTTGCCGCCTTCACTCAGGGGAACCGAAGCGGTCCAGGACGTGCCGGTCACCGTCGCCGGGATCTGGAGTACGCCAACCTTCACAGTGGCGGCTGGGTCGGACACGGTGCCCGTGAACGTGATCGGCGTCGTGCCCACCGCGGCCAGGTCGGTTGGGCTCGTGATTCGCACCGTCGGAGGTCGGACAAAAGTCGAAGCGATCGTGCGACTCGTCACGTTGCCGGCGAGGTCGTTCGCCGTCGCCACGAAGCTGTTCGGGCCTTCCAGGAGCGGGATGACCTGCTCGAATGACTGCGCGAAGCCCAAGTCGGCGCCATTCACGACCACGTTGACGAGGTTGTCGTCGAGTGCTGTGCCCTTGATGGTCAGGTTTGGAAGCCGGCGTGTGGCGCCGTCCGTCGTTGGCTCCGTAATCGTGAGCGTCGGCGGCATCTTGTCGAGGTTCACGGTCGCGAAAGCGGAGGCTGCGTTTCCCGCCCGGTCCAGCACTGCGCCTGCAACGACCTGCCCTGGGCCTTGGGTGGTGACGGTCTGCGGCGACGGGATCAGCAGCGGGTCCACGCCAGATAGAGCGTCGGTCGCGACAAACGAAACGGTCGGATCGGAGTTGTTCCAGCCCGCTGCGTTCGGCGAGGGTGTCACGCTGGACGTCAAAGTTGGCGGGGTAAGGTCAACATTGAGCGAGAGCGACTGGGTCGCCGTGTTGCCGGCGATATCCGCGACCGTCATCGAGGCTGCCTGGCTTGCGCCCTCGTTGGTGACCACGGTCGGCGTGGGGCACGCCGATTGCGAAAGACCCGACAGAGGGTCCGAACACTGAGCGGTTATCGTGACCTCGCTGTTGTTCCAGCCGTTCGCATTCGGCGGCGGAGACGCGACAACCGCAATCTCGGGAGGCGTCTTGTCGAGGCTCACTCCGATGGAAGCCGTGACCGTGTTGCCCGCTATATCGGTGGCAAGGCCGGCGACTGCCTGATCGGCGCCCTCAGCCGAAACCGTAGAGGGGGCCGTGCAGGACGCAATGCCGGAGAGTGGGTCTGAGCAGGCGAAGCTCACGGTGAGGTCGGTGTTGTTCCAACCCGCTGCGTTCGCGGCCGGGCTCTTCGTGGCTGAGAGCGTCGGAGCGGTGCTGTCTATGTTCAAGGTCACTGGGGCGGTTGCGCTTTGACCCTGCGCATTGGTCACGGTGCCCGAGACGGTCTGGTTGCGACCCTCGGTCGAGATCGTGGTCGTGGGTGAACACGAAGCGACCGTGGACTGGGGGGCCGCGCAGGAGAAGGTGACGGTGACGGGGCCGTTGTTCCAACCCGCCGTGTTTGGGGCCGGCGAAATCGACGCGGTTATCGTCGGTGGCGGCACGTCGCCGTCGTCATCATCATCATCATCGTTCCCGTCATCGCGCCGGCCCCGGACGATCTGAACCGCGAAGCCGGAAGCTGGCTTGCCCTCGATTCGAACCGTCAGGGTCGTGGTCGCGGTGGTGAGGTTGAGCCGCTTGTGCAGGTGGCTCGGCCGCCTCGCAAAGTCGCGAGGGGTGAAAACCGTCGCGCCGCCCACCGTCACCGTCGCGGACGTTACTCGCTCCAGCCGACGCGGGCCATTCCTGATGCGAATGCGGTAGTCGCGGCTGGGGTCGAAGTTGCGAATCGTGATGCCGCGGGTGACGGTGACCGGCTGCCCATTGGCGCGAGTGAATGTCTCGGGTCCCCAGACCGTAAGCCGCTTCGCGTGGGCCGGCGAAACGACAGCGAGCGCCAATGCGACGCAGGACAGCGCTTTCACGACGCGACGGTTCTTCTCCGCGCTCACCCGCCCCTTGGATACCATGTGGCGTGAACGGTACGCTGCGTCCGAGCCGTCTGTCAAGGGGGGGGGCGGCCACCCCCGGATACCATTTGAAACTCGAATGGTACGCGTTCAGGCGGTCCACCGTTCGAGGTGTTCGTCACGTCGGCGCGTCGACATGCGCACCCGTGGCCCTGTCCGGGCGGCGACATTCTCCTGGGGCGAAAGCGGACACCGAACCCTCGCAGCCTACCGGCAAGCCCTCGGCTGATAGGCTCCCCGGGCAATGCGAGTCCTGACCGCAGGTGAATCCCACGGACCGGCGGTGCTCTGCCTGGTCGAGGGCCTGCCCGCGGGTCTGGAGATCCGCAAGGCGCGCATCAATGCCGAACTGGCGAGGCGCCAGCGGGGGTATGGCCGGGGCGGCCGCATGAAGATCGAACAGGACGAGGTCGAGATTGTTTCCGGCATCCGCCATGGCCTGACCCTTGGCTCCCCGGTCACTTTGCTCGTCCGCAACAAGGACCACGCCAACTGGAGCGACGTGATGTCGCCCGACCCAATCGTGGATGCCACCCAGGCGGCCGCGGCCCTCTCACGACGGGAGCGCACCGCCCCCAGACCCGGCCATGCCGATCTGGCCGGCGCGCTCAAGTACCTCACCACCGACCTGCGCAACATCATCGAACGGTCGAGCGCTCGCGACACCGCGGCGCGGGTGGCCGCGGGCATGCTGGTCCAGTCCGTCCTCGATGTATTCGGCGTCGAGGTCCGGTCCCACGTGGTGGGAATCGAATCAGCGTCGATCGAAAGCGATGTGACGTTCGACGAGATGGACGGCGCTGCCGCATCCGATGTCGGCTGTGTGGACGAAAACGTCGCGGGCCGCATGCGCGAGGCCATCGACGCCGCGAAGAAGGACGGCGACACGCTGGGCGGTGAGATCGAAATCGCGGTGCGCGGTCTGCCCCCCGGCGTTGGCAGCTTCGCGCAATGGACGCTGCGTCTCGACGGCCAACTCGCCCAGGCCCTGATGTCGATCCCCTCGGTTAAGGCCGTGGCACTCGGTCACGGGTTCGATGCGGGACGACGTCGGGGCAGCGCCTTCCACGACCAGATCGGACATTCGCCCGAGCGGGGCTTCACCCGTCCTTCGAACAACGCGGGCGGCATCGAAGGCGGCATCTCGAATGGCGAGGAGATCCGCGTTCGCGCCATCGTGAAACCCATCCCCACACTCATGAACCGCCTGCCCTCGGTGGATCTGAAGAGTCTCGAACCCGCTCCCGCCGCCATCGAGCGCTCCGACACCTGCGTGGTGCCGGCGGCCGCGGTGGTGGGTGAGGCCATGGTGCGCATCGTGCTGGCCCAGGCCCTGCTCGAAACCTACGGCGGCGACTCGCGGGCGCAGGTTCTCGCTCATTTTGATAGTGCTCGCGCCTTGCGGGCCAACACCTTCGGCCTTCCGGCCAAGGCCAACGAAAGGAAATAGATCTTGGCAATCCGGCCCATCGTCAAATGGGGTGAAGGCGTCCTTCACACCCCCTCCGCTCTGGTAAGCGCGGTGACTGACGACATACGCACCCTCTTGGACGACATGCACGAAACCATGATCGCGGCTCCCGGCATCGGACTCGCCGCCCCCCAGATCGGGGTGGGACTGCGCGTCATCATCGTCGACCTCTCGGTGGGTGAAGACAAGTCCAAGCTGATCGAGCTGGTGAATCCCGAGTTCATCACCCGCGAGGGCGAGGTGAAGGAAGAGGAAGGCTGCCTCTCCGTCCCCGGTTACGCTGGCTCCCCGGTCCGGCCGCGCTTCGTGCGGGTGAAGGGCCTGGGGCGTGATGGTTCGGAGCAGGTGTATGAAGGCGAGGGTCTGCTGGCCCGCGCGTTCTGTCACGAGATCGACCACATCGACGGGAAGCTCTTCGTCGATCGCCTGTCCCCGCTCAAGCGCGACCTCATGATCCGCAAACTGCGCAAACGCGTGAAAGCCAACGACTGGGACGAGCAGGAGGGTTGAAGATCGTCTTCATGGGCACCGGCGAATTCGCGGTGCCAACCCTCGAGGCCATCCACCGCGCCGGGCATCAGATTTCCCTGGTGGTGAGCCAGCCCGACCGGCCTCAGGGCCGCGGCCTCACGCTCAAGCCAACCCCGGTGAAACAGGCCGCGCGGCAGATCGGCCTGCCCGTCTTCCAGCCCGAGAAACTGCGCCTCGACCCCGACCCGGTGATCGCGGAAGGCGCCGATATTCTGGTGGTGGTGGCCTACGGACAGATCCTGCGCGACAACATCCTCGACTGCGCCACCCGGGGCGCCCTGAACGTCCACGCTTCGCTGCTGCCGAAATATCGGGGCGCCGCACCCATCCAGTGGGCGATCGCGAACGGCGAAACCGTCACCGGCGTCACCACCATGCAACTCGACCGGGGCATGGACACCGGGCCGATCCTCCTCCAGCGCGAGTGCGCCATCGCCCCCGACGACACTCACACCACACTCGAGCCGCGGCTCGCCACCCTCGGCGCTGAGCTTCTGGTCGAAACGCTCGACGGCCTGGTCAAGGGCTTCGTGAAGCCCCGGGCCCAGGATGAGGCGGCCGCGACCAAGGCGCCCATGATCCGAAAATCGGATGGCCTGGTCGACTTCGCTCGCACCGCTGCGGAGATCAGCGACCGGCTTCGGGGGTTTTCGCCGTGGCCGGGACTGCAGTTCTCCGATCAGGGTCGATTTATCAAGATCCTCGCCGCGGCCGCCCGCAAGGAGCAGATCACCGAAGCCCAACCCGGCACCGTGCTCGGCATCTCCCGGGACGGCATCGACGTGGCCTGCGGTCAGGGTTCGGTTCTGCGCCTGTTGCGGGTGCAGCCGGAGAGCCGGGGCGCCGTCTCCGCGTTCGACTTCGGCAACGGAGCCAAACTCAAGCCCGGCCACGTTTTCACCTCCAAAGACTAAACTTGGCGGCTCCTCCTCCGAACCTTTACTCATAATGCTCCGCCGCCTTCTGGTTGTGACGATGGCCCTCATTTGCGGCCTGATTTCGGCCGCGCTGACCCTGCGCATCGTCCGCAATTCGCAAACCGTGGCTGTGCCCAACCTCACCGGGCGCTCGCTTGCCAACGCCACCAACGACGCAGGCCAGCGCAGGCTCCGGGTAAAGGTCACCGGACGCAAGAACCACGCGAAGATCGCCGCCGGTCGGGTGATCGAGCAAGATCCCCTCCCCGGTGTGGCGACCAAGGAGAACCGGACCCTGCGCGTCGTGTTGAGCCTGGGCCCGCGACGCACCACCGTGCCCGATGTGCAGGGCCAGGCACTGCGCAGCGCCCGTCTGCGCCTCGACGGCATGGGCGTTCCCATCCGCCGGATCATCGAGGCCCCGTCCGCGGCGCCCGACGACACCGTGCTGGCGCAATCGCCCGAAGCCGGCATCGCCGAAAATCTGGGCGACGGAGTCCTTCTCGTGGTGGCGCGCAATGGCTCGCGGCGCGACTACGTGATGCCCGACCTGATCGGCAAGGACATCTCGGTGGTGGCCGAGGCCTTCGAGGGACGCGGTTTCGTGCCCCCGCAGATTCGCTACAGGAGTTATCCCGGGCTCGTCCGCGGCACCATCCTTTCCCAGAGCCCGCTCGCGGGCTACCGGCTGAATCCCAAGACCGCGGTGATCTTCGAGGTCTCGGAAGGAATATGAACCACGAATCCGTCTCGACGGCGCGGGTGAGGTTCGCGGAGACCGACAAGTTCGGCTACGCCTACCACGGGGCCTATTTCGCGTGGTTCGAGGTTGGGCGGACCGACTGGCTGCGCGCACGCGGCATGACCTACGTCGATCTGATGGCGCGGGACATCCATCTGCCCGTGGTTTCCACCGAGGCGAAGTTCATGCGTCCCGTCAACTACGACGACGCGCTGGAGATCCACACCACCCTGGCGAAGGTCAGCGGTGTGCGTCTCCGTTTCGATTACGAATTGCGGCGCGAGGCGGATGCCGAGGTCCTTACCCGCGCCCACACCGAACACGCATCGGTCGACGGATCCGGCCGGCTGAAGCGTTTTCCCGACGACATCATGAGGCTTCTCAAATGAGATTTGTGGTCACCGGCGCCTGTGGTTTCATCGGCTCCCACCTGTCCGACCGTCTGCTCGAAGGCGGCCACGAAGTGGTGGGCATCGATGGCTACGTGCCCTTCTATCCGCGGGAGATGAAGGAGCAGAACATCGCGAAGGCCATGGCCTCGAAGCGGTTCACCCTTCACGAGACCCTGCTCGAAGGCGCGCCGAATCTCGAGTCCCTCCTCGAGGGCGCGGACGCGATCTATCACCTCGCCGCCCAGGCCGGCGTTCGAGCGTCATGGGGCGCCGACTTTGCGGGTTACGTCGAGCACAACGTCCTCGGTACCCAGAAGCTGCTCGAAGCGGCGGTCAACGCGAAGACTCCCCGGCTGATCTACGCCTCGTCGTCGTCCGTTTATGGCGACGTCAAGGAACTCCCTCTGCGCGAGTCGATGGCTCTGGCCCCGGTGTCGCCCTACGGCGTCACCAAACTCGCGGCCGAGCACCTGGTTCACCTCTACGGCAAGGCCGACAGTTTGTCCGTCACCAGCTTGCGCTTCTTCACCGTCTACGGACCGCGGCAGCGCCCCGACATGGCCTTCCACCGGTTTCTCAAGGCGGTGCGCGACGGCCAGCCCATCACCCTCTACGGAGACGGCGAGCAGACACGCGACTTCACCTTCATCGACGACCTTGTCGACGTTCTTGAAGCCAGCGTCGACCGTGGGCAGGCCGGCCTCGTCTACAACGTGGGCGGCGGTCAACGCATTTCCGTGTTGAAGGTGCTCGAAGCCATCGGCCAGGTCACCGGCCGGGAAGTCCGGATCGACCGGCAGGCGGGTCAGAAGGGCGACATGCGGGATACTCTTGCCGATACGGCACAGGCGGCGCGCGATCTTGGCTTCGTTCCGAAGACGCCGCTCGCCACCGGATTGAAAGCGGAATGGGAATGGATCTGTTCATGAAAATCGGCGCGAATCGACTCTGGCTGGCTCTGGCCTTGATGGCCCCTCTGGCCGCCTGCGGGCGGCAGGAAGTGGACATCGCCACCCTGGCCAGCAACTCCGACCAGGTGATCTGGCAGGCGGGGCAGAAGGCGGTCAAGGGCAAGCAGTGGGACATCGCCCGTCAGCACTTCCGCCGCATCGTCGACGGTTTTCCTCAGAGCCCTCTGGTACCCCAGGCCCGCCTGGCCGTGGGCGACGCCTACTTCGCCGAAGGCGGAGCGGGAAACTGGACCCTCGCCGCCGGCCAGTATCGCGAGTTCCTCACCGTCTTCCCCTCGCATCCGCGCGGCGACTACGCTCAGCTTCAGGTGGGCGAGAGCTTCTACAACCAGCGCAACTCGCCCGACCGCGACCAGACCCAGGTGCTCCAGGCCCTGAACGAGTATCTCGGCTTCCTCGACCGGTACCCCGAATCTCCGCTCGCGCAGACGGCGAGGGAGCGGGTGAAGGCCTGCCGCGCGTCACTCGCGCGCTCGGAATTTGTAGTCGCCTACTTCTATCAGAAGTCGCGCAAGGCCTACCGTGCCGCCATCCCGCGCTACGAACACATCCTCAAGAATTACCCCGACTTCGAGCAGACGGACGAAACTCTGCTCCGCCTGGGCCAGTGCCTCGCCTACTCCGGCCGTAATGCGGAAGCCACACCGGTCCTGGCCCGCCTCCTCGACGAATACCCGGACTCCCCCTTCACCAAAGACGCTCGCCTGCTGATGACCCCGGCCAAGTAGGCCAGGTCCCTGAGTCACGTCGAAGAGAACCGGTCGAAGGGCGGTCCCTGAGTCACGTCGAAGAGAACCGGTCGAAGGGCGGTCCCTGAGTCATGTCGAAGAAAATTGGTCGAAGGGTCCCAGCATGACCGACACCATTCTCCCTGGCGCCAGTGCGGAAGCGAGTCTCGTCGTGCAGCACGAGGACACTGCGGCCGCCCTCGCACTCTCCGCGGAGGACGCGTTCCCTGAGGTTTTCGCGACCTCGCGAATGATCGCGCTCATGGAACTGGCGGCGGCGAAACTGATGCGCCCCCTCCTGGGCGAAGGGCAGCTCTCGGTGGGCGTCTCATTGAACGTCCGACACACCGCGGCAACGTCAGTGGGCGAAACCGTGAAGGCGGTGGCCACCTACCTTGGACCCGACAGCAAGATGCATCGCTTCAAGGTCGAGGCCTTCGACGCGGCAGGTTCGATCGGCGAGGGCGATCATCTCCGCGCCATCATCGCCACCGAGAGGCTGCTCAAAGGCGCCGAGCGCCGGCGGGGCTGAGCAGGCGCCTACCTCGGCGGCGGCGGGACGCCCCTCATCAGTGTCTCGAACCGGGGGTCCTGACGGAGTGCCTCAAAGGCAGCGTCGGCGCGAAGGCGCGCGGCGAAGAAACGCAGTTGCGGCTTCATGCCCTCGAGGACTTTGAACGCTTCGTCGATCCGATCCCGTTGCGCGTACAACGCGGCGGCCGCGAACGAAACGATGCCGCGGTTGGGCGTGCCGAGTGACAGCGCTTTTTCAAGGGCCTTGAGCGCGCCCAGATCCTCGCCTTTGGCGCGAAGGGCTTCGCCCAGACGTTGCCAGAGCAGGCTGTCTCCCGGATTCCCCGCGACCAGTCCCTCATAGGCAAGGGCCGCCGCCGCCCAATCTTCGCGATACACGGCCGCCGCGGCGCCCGCGAGTAGACCGCCCGCCCGCACTGCGCCCACGTACGGCCCGGTCAATGTTCTTTGGAGGAAGTCCAGCGTCGAGGCTATGGCAGCGCGAGAGACCTCACTGTCGTCGCGCACGTCGAATCCGTGAACCCCGGAAGCGACGTTGATCGCCTCCACCGGCGCGTTCTCGGCGAACGCTTTCGCGATCAGCGCCTCGAGGTCTCGATTCAACCCCACCCCATCCTGCCCGGCGCGAACGAAGAGCACGGGCAGGTCGAGACGGAACGAGGTGAGGCTCGCGGTGCCGTAGTAGACGACGGCCGACCGCACTTTCGCGTCGAGGGCTTGGGCCAGCGGCAGGCCGCGCCGGACATTCGCCGAACACGACCAAAGCGCGATCCGCGAAGCGTCGAGTCCCAGAGCCGCGGCGTTCTTTTCGAGATGGGCAATGAGAGATCGTACGTCGTCATCGACGGTCGCCTCTCGCGAATCCATGGTGATCCCGGCGAGACCCCGCGCGGTCACGGCGGTGGCCCAACCAGTGTACTGAACATGGCCCCGCATCCAGGACGCGCCGATACCGTTGACGAAGATGACGACGGGCACAGGTCCAGAGGTCTTCGCCGGCAGGTGGAGGTCGAAAGCCAACGAGGCCCCCGCCCCGGCGTCGTAGGCCAGGCCTTTGTGGACGCTGACGTCGCCGGCGGCCGGCATCGGCCCCATGAACCGCTCGGTGGCTTGCGCCCACGCGGCGGCCGGGCTGAGGAGAAGAAAGAGGAGAGGCAGGGTTCGCCGGTTCATCATGGAACCTTATGACGCGGAGGCGCGTGTTCTGGACGTCACACGCTGGGCACCCACCCTTCGACGGACGTCCTTCGTCGATGCTCAGGGGCGCGCAGCCCGGCCTTGGGCCGCACCGCAAGGGTTGCCCCTACTCGGGCTTCTCGATCTTCTTTACTAATCGCACTACCGTTCCGCCTTCTGGGGGGAACAGGTATTCGACTTCGGACATGAAGGCGCGCATGAAGAACAGGCCGCGGCCGGCGGCGTTCAAGAGATTTTCCGGGGCGGTGGCGTCGGGGACGGCGTCGGGATTGAAACCGGCGCCCTGATCCTGGATCCACACTTCGATGGCATCGGAGGTGAGGCCGAAGTCGAGGGTCACCCGCTTCTGCGGATCGAGCTTGTTGCCGTGCTTCAGCGCGTTCACCACGCACTCTCGCACCGACACCGAAAGATCGTGCACGCCGTCCTCGTCGAGACCGCCGATGGTGGCGAAACGGTCGACAAATGCCTGGATGGCTTCAAGGATGTCCATCCGGCTCTCGAAGTCGATGCGGACGGTGGTGGGGCGGGCCGTCATGGTTAACGCCCGAGGATATGCCACACCGGGGCGGTTTTGCGATGCCCCTGGCGCAGAAAAGTGTTGAGGTTCAATCTGTGGAGCCTGGAGGGTTCGCGGCTAATCTTGAGGCTTCATGAGAATCCGCCCCGTCCGCGCGTTCCGCGGAACCTTCAGGATGCCGGGTGATAAGTCGATCACCCACCGCGCCTACCTCTTTGGCGCGCTGGCCAAAGGCGTGAGCACCATCGAAGGAGCCTCAAAGGGCGACGACTGCAACTCCACGAGGCGCTGCCTGACCGCTCTTGGCCTCACGTTCGAAGATGCGCCGGGACGTCCGCTGGTGGCGGTGGGCGGAGCCCTGGAGTTGAGGGCGCCTGCGGGAACGCTCGACTGTGGCAACTCGGGAACCACACTGCGCCTGCTCATGGGCGTGCTCGCCGGCTCCAACATCGCCTGCGAACTCTCGGGCGATGAGTCGCTCAACCGGCGGCCGATGGAGCGGGTGGCGGCACCCTTGCGCCTGATGGGCGCGCGCATCGAAACCACCAACGGCCTCCCGCCGGTGCGGGTGACGGGCTCGAAACTGCAGGGCGCGTCGGTCACGCCCGAAGCCGCGAGCGCCCAGATCAAGAGCGCGGTGCTGCTGGCCGCGTTGCGGGCCGAGGGGAAGACGATCCTGCACGAGGCGGTGCCGACCCGCGACCACACCGAGCGCATGATCCGATCGTTCGGAGGCCGCATCAAAAGACGAGGGACCCACATCGAGATCGAGGGCCCGCAGACCCTCACCGCCACCCACGTGCGCATCCCCGGCGATCCGTCGAGCGCCGCGCCCTTTGTGGTGGCCGGGCTGATCCGACCCGACTCCGAGGTGGTGATCGAAGGCGTCCTCCTCAATCCCCATCGCGTCCGCTATCTCGACGTGCTGCGTGAGATGGGCGGGCGGATCGAAACCGAGATCACCTCCACCACCGACGCCGAGCCGTCGGGCCGAATCATCGTGCGCTCATCGGAACTGTGCGGCATCAGCGTGCCGAGAGACGCGGTGCCCGGCATCGTCGACGAGCTGCCCATTCTCGCGGTGGCCGCGGCATTCGCCGAGGGTCGATTCGAGGTGCGAGGAGCGGGCGAACTACGGGTGAAGGAGTCCGACCGCATCAAGGCGATGGTCGAGGGCCTCGCCGCCCTGGGAGCGCGCATCGTCGAACTCGAAGACGGTTTCACTATCGAGGGCCGCCCCCGTCTGCGCGGCGCGCCCGTGCAGAGCCACGGCGACCATCGGATCGCTATGGCCCTTGCCGTGGCCGCCCTGGGCGCGGAAGGCGACACCGACATCGCGGGCGCCGAAGTGGTGTCGATCTCCCTGCCCGCGTTCTTCAGCGAACTCGAGCGCGGGGCCGCGCGTTGAGCCCGCCCGCCCGCATCGCCCTCGTCGGTTTCATGGGCTCGGGCAAGTCGACCATCGGCCCGCTGCTGGCCAGCCGCCTCGCCTATGAGTTCGTCGATGTCGACCACGAGATCGAGGCCCGGACCGGCGCCCGTGTGAGCGAGATCTTCGCCACCCGCGGCGAAGCGGCGTTCCGCGAACTCGAATGGCACGTGCTCGTGGAACTGCTCGGCGCGGATGGCCGCGTGCTGGCCACCGGCGGCGGCGCCTTCGTGCAACCGAAGGGCGCTCAGACGCTTCTGGCGCGGGCGTTCGTGGTCCATCTCAACTGCGATCTCGAAGAAGCCTGCCGCCGGGCCGCCGCGCAGGGGGGAAGGCCGCTCCTCGAAAAGGGACCCGCCGCGGCCGCAGGGCTTTATGCCGAGCGAAAAGACAAGTACGCTCGGGCCAACGTGACTGTAGACACCACCCAAAGGTCCCCTGAAGAGGTGGTGGCCGCAATCGCCCGTCTTCTGCCGCAAACGTAGTTCCTGGTACCCATGCGCTATTTGATCCTTTCGGACATTCACGCCAACTACGAGGCCTTCAAGGCGGTGATGAATTCGACCCGGCGAAAGCGCTGGGACAAGGCGGTGTGCCTGGGGGACATCGTGGGCTACGCGGCCGAGGTGAACCAGACTGTCGAACGCCTGCGCGCGATCAAGCCCCTGGTGGTGATCCGCGGGAATCACGACAAGGTGTGCTCGGGGGTGGAGGGCGATGACGGCCTGGCCAAGTTCTCGCGCTACGCCCGGACCGCGGCCGAGTGGACGCAACACAAGCTGACCCGGCCGAACCGTCGCTACCTCGCGGGCCTGCCCAAGGGTCCGAAGATGGTGGACAACGCGTTCGCCATCGCCCACGGTTCGCCCCTCGACGAGGACGCCTACATCTTCAGCGACCTCGACGCGCTACGAGTCTTCCGCAACACCGAATTCGAGATCTGCTTCATCGGGCATTCGCACTTCCCCGTGGTCTTCTCGTGGGACGGGTTCGAGGTCGACATGCAGATCGCCCCTGCGCCTGAGTTCAAACTCCGGCTTGATCCCAACAGGCGTTACCTCATCAATCCCGGCAGCGTGGGCCAGCCGCGCGACCGCTGCCCCCTGTCGTCGTTCGCCACCTACAACAGCGACACGCGCCTGCTGCGGATCCATCGCGTTCGCTACGACATCGACAAGACCCAGAAAAACATTCTGAGCGCGGGTCTGCCTCCGCCTCTCGCCGAACGTCTCTCGGTCGGCCGCTAGAAAGGCCCGCGCCTCTACAAAACGCCGGCGCGGGTCAGCAGCTTTCGCGCCGAGGTGATCGACAGGCCGGCGACGTTTGAGGGCGAACCATGGATGGCCTCGATGAACGCGGCGCCTCCGCCTTCGACGTGATATGCCCCCGCCTTGTCCATGGGTTCGCCCGTCCGGACGTAGCGCGCGATCTCCGCCTCGTCCATCCTCCGGAATCGCACCTCGGTGAGGTCAACCAGGGTGGCGATCTTCTTCCCCCACACCGCGGCCACTCCGGTGGTCACAACGTGGGTGCGGCCGGAGAGGGAACGCAACATGGCCCGGGCCTCGGCCCGGTCTTTGGGCTTGCCGAGAATCCGCGAGCCCAGAACCACCACGGTGTCCGCGGCAATCACGCAGTCGGCAGGTCCGCGCTTCGGAACGAGGGCCTTACGGCGGGCAAGCCGCCGGACCGCGGCCAGGGGCGACTCGCCTTTCAGCAGCGACTCATCTACATCCGCGGCCTGCACATCGAAGGCGAGACCAAGCGACTCGATGATGCGGGCCCGACGCGGCGAGGCGCTCGCGAGGATCAGGCGTCTTCTGGGCACGCGGGGCTCTCGGGCTGAGGGGCGGGCGATCAGGCGGTGAGACGGGCGATCTTCTTGGCGACCAGATCAACCGAGCCGTCGGCCTTGATGACGAAGTCGTCGGCGCCGTAGTCGGTGCGGGCTTGCTCGTGGTTCGCGATCGCGGCGCGGGTGTGGATCAGGATGGGAATCTCGATCCACTCCATGGTGGACTTCACGTAGTTCACAAGATCGCGACCGGAGAGTTCACCGGCGAGCAGAGGCTCGAGGATCAGAAGCGCCGGGCGCTCCTTACCCATGGCGTCGAGTGCGGGACGGACCGCGTTCACCACCACGGGAGCGAAACCGAGCGCGGCGCAGGCCTTGCGGGTGGCCTCGGCCACCGCCGGATCGTCGTCGACGATCAGCAGCGAACGGCCCGCGGCGCGAGGCTTGGGCGCGGAGGCGGTGCCGGTGGCGGCGCTGGGCGGCATGGTGGCGGTGGATGGCGGGGGGCCCTCGAGACGGGCCACGGTGGCGGCGAGTTTCTGATGGCTGGCCTTGAGCCCGGCCAACTCCTGCTGAATGGACTCGATCGTGGCCTTGAGGGCCTCGACCGCGTCGGGCTTGGCCGAAGCCCCCGCCTTGGGTCCGCCGATCGGGGGGTAACCTGCGGCGCGGAGGGCCTCGGTGCTCTGCAGGCCGGGGGGCAGTGTGGCGGAGGCGTCGACGCGCTCGATGCGGGCCAGCAAGGAGTCGGTGGAATCGGTATCGCGGTTGCCGCTGAGGGTGGGAGGCGGAGCGGCCGCGGCGACCACGGGTGCGGAGCCCGAGGTGGTGGGTGTTGGCGACTGGATGGTGACCTTCACCGTTGGCGCTTTGCGCAGACGGGCGCCGCAGCCTCCGCAACTCAGGAAGCCGAGATCGTCGGCGGCACCGGTGACCGGCGCGCCACAACGGGGACATTTGGGAGATGCAGACAAAGGTGCCGCCTAGTGGCCCGCTCCCGGTCGCATGGGAGTGACGATCGGGCAGGGCTCGCAGTTGAGGAAGAGTCGGGTGTGAGACCGGATCACGTGAGCGAGCATATTCCCAAACCAAACTTAAGCGGAGAGCCGTCCCTTGGAAAAGCCCGTTAAGTAAGATGGGAGGCGAGCCCCCTTGCGATTCGAGATCCGCCACCCGAACCACCGAGAAGAGGTCTTCTCCGACTCCGATTTCGTTGTGTTCGGGCGGGACCCCTCGTGTGACGTCGTTATCAAGGACCCCCGTTGCTCCAGGCGGCACGCCTCCCTCCGCGTGATTCCGGATGGCTTCAATCTGCTCGATATGGGCAGCGCCAACGGGATTTACGTGCTGGGCCAGAAGGTCGAGGACGCCATCATCCGCGAAGGGGATGTGTTCTCGATGGGGAGCGTGTTCGTGCGCGTCATGCCCGACGACATCCCCGCCACCCTGGCCATGCTCGCACCCGGGCCGGCCCCCGCGGCCGCTTCCGCCCCCCCACCCCCAACCGCGAAGGCTCCGGTTCTGCAGAAGCGTCCCCTTCCCCCCGCCCCGCCCAAGGCCGAGCGGGAACCCCGCGGTCTCGCGGGCCCCTTCGCGCCCCGCATTCTCGGGGCTTGCTCGATGGCCATCGGAGTGGCCCTCGTCCTCGGCCCCCTCGCCGTGGCGCGTCAGATCGGGCCGGTGGCCTACGTGATCTCGGTTCTCGGAATCCTCTCCGCCGCCGCCGGCCTCGGTCGGCTGGGCGGGTTCCCCTTTGCCCGCGCCCTGCACTATGGCCTCTTCTCCTTATGGATCGCCACTTGCCTGATGGCGCCTTTCGGTGTGATCGGGGTGGCCTACCAGGTCCGAGGGGAAGACCATCCGGAAACCGACACGTTCTTCGCCGTGGTCATCGGAATCGCGGGCGCTCTGGCCGTGATCGCGGTGGTCGTGGCCACGTTCCTCGCCCGTCTCTACGTCCCCCTGCCCCTGCCGGTCTAGACGCCCCCAAATTGACCTGGCCGTTCCCTGGCAGGTATAACGGCGTGTTTGCCAATGCCAAAGAAATCAGCCGCCCCGAAGTCCCGCGCCAAGGCCGTGCCCGTGAAGCCTGCCCCCCGGAAAACCACTCCCCCGGCCCGCACCGCCGCTTCCGTTGCCGCATCGAAGGGCGCCCCACCCCTCGGCCGCGCCGAAGCGCTTCGTCTTTACCGGCAGATGCTCCTGATTCGCCGTTTCGAGGAGCGCGCCCAGCAGGTCTACGTGGAAGGGAAGATCGGCGGGTTCCTGCACCTTTACATCGGCCAGGAAGCCATCGCCTGCGGGATCATGAGCCTTCTGCACAAGGACGACTACTTCATCGGCGCCTATCGCGACCACGGCTACACCCTGGCGCGCGGCGCCGACCCCAAGCCGCTGATGGCCGAACTGATGGGCCGCTCCACCGGCATCTCCCGCGGCAAGGGCGGGTCGATGCATTTCTATGACGTCCCCAACGGCAACTTCGGCGGCGACGGCATCGTGGGCGGACACATCGTGGTGGCGGCCGGCATGGGCTACGCCATCCGCCTGCGCGGCTCCGAGCAGTGCGTGGTCTGCTTCTTCGGCGACGGCGCCATCAACGAGGGCGCGTTCCACGAGGCGCTCAACGTCGCTTCTTTGTGGGACCTTCCCGTGGTCTTCGTGGTCGAGAACAACATGTACGGCATGGGCACCTCGGTCGAGCGCGCCTCGGCGGTGACGCAGCTCCACGAGCGTGGCGCGGCCTACAACATGGTTCACCTGCCCTGCGACGGCATGGACATCCTCACCGTGCGCGACACCTTCGCCGACGCCTTCGCCCGCGCGCGCAAGGAGAAGAAGCCCACCTTCGTCGAGGTCAACACCTACCGCTACCGCGGCCACTCGATGTCCGACCCCGGCAAATACCGGAGCCGCGAAGAGGTCGAGAAGTGGCAGGAGAAGGACCCCATCGCCCGTCTCGGTGTGTTCCTCCTCGAAAAGAAGTTCGCCAAGCCCGCCGATCTCGAAGGCATCGACAAGGACGTCATGCTGGAAGTCGACGACTGCATCAAGTTCTCCGAAGAAAGCCCCTGGCCTCCCGCCGAGTACATGTACGAAGACATCTATGTGAAGACCGAGACTCTCAACTGGCGCGCGGTCGAAAAAGACCCCGCCTGGGAGCGTTCGCTTCCCGATGATCGGGTGCCCGTTGCCTATCCCGCGTGGCATGGCGCGGAAGCCAAGCGGAGCCCGATTCACTCGGGCGAAGCGACGGGGTCTGGGGGCTTAAGCAGGCAGTCGAACGCCATTGCGGCCCCCAGCTCAGGAACGAAGGGAGGCAAATAGTCATGGCCATGATCACCATGCGCGAAGCTTTGAACCAGGCCATGCGCGAAGAGATGAAGCGCGACCCGAACGTCTTCCTTATCGGCGAGGAAGTGGGCCATTACCAAGGCGCTTACAAGATCACCTCCGGACTGGTTCAGGAATTCGGCGACTGGCGTGTGCGCGACACGCCCATCGCCGAAGAGATGATCGCGGGCGTCGCCGTGGGCGCGGCGTGGGTGGGTATGCGTCCCATCGCCGAGATGATGACCTTCAACTTCTCCCTGCTCGCCCTCGACATGATGGTGAACCACGCGGCGAAGTACCGCTACATGTCGGGCGGCCAGATCCGCTGCCCGCTGGTGATGCGCGGGCCCTCGGGTGCTGCCGCTCAGGTGGCGGCTCAGCATTCGCAGTCGTTTGAGAGCTACTTCGCTCACGTTCCCGGCCTCATCGTGGTGATGCCCTCGAATGCGCGCGATGCCAAGGGTCTGCTCAAGGCCGCGATCCGCGACGACAATCCCGTCATCTTTATGGAGAACGAGGTTCTCTACAACCTCAAGGGCGAAGTGCCCGACGAGGACTACATCATTCCCCTCGGTCTCTCCGAGGTGAAGCGCACCGGCCATCACGTCACCATCGTGGCCTGGAGCCGGATGTGTTATCACGCTCTCCTCGCCGCCGACATGTTGGCCAAGGAAGGAATCGAGTGCGAGGTGGTCGACCCACGCACCATCCGTCCCCTCGACGAAGCCCCGATCTTCGAATCCGTCCGCAAGACCAACCACTGCGTCATCGTTGAAGAGGCTTGGCCGCAGGCGAGTGTGGGGGCGTACATCTCCGACCGCGTGCAGCGCGAGTGTTTCGACTCACTCGACGCGCCGGTGATGCGCGTCAACGCCCCCGACGTGCCCATGCCGTATTCGAAGGTCCTCGAGAAGCTCTACGTGCCCCAGCCCGAGAAGATCGTCGAGACGGTGAAACAGGTTTTGGCGTAGCAAGGAAGAAGACCATGGCTACGAAAGTTGTCCTCTCAAAGCTCTCCCCCACCATGGAGGAGGGCCTCATCGTCAAGTGGAGCAAGAACGAAGGCGACACCATCAAGGTGGGCGACGTTCTGGCCGAGGTCGAAACCGACAAGGCCAACATGGAGATGGAAGCACTCGCCGCGGGCGTGCTGCGTCGCATCTTCGTGAAGGCGGGCCAGAAGGCCCCCGTCGCCGCCCTGATCGCGGTGATCGGTACCAAGGACGAGGACATTTCCGCTTTCGAAGCCCAGGCGGCACAAGGCGCGTCGACGGGCGCAGCGCAAGCTGCTCCGGTCGCTGCTCCCGCAACGGCCGCTCCTGCGGCCGCCAAACCTGCGCCGGCTCCGTCTCCCGCTCCTGCGCCCGCCCCCAAGGCCGCTCCGGTGGCCGCGGCCCCCGCCGCGCCCGCGCCCGTTGCCGAACCGGTGGCTGAGGCCATCGAACGCGGGCAGTCGAAGCCACCCGGTTCCGCGGCTCAGCACGACGGCGGCCGCATCAAAGCCTCGCCGCTCGCGAAGAAAATCGCGGCGGAGAAGCAGATTTCGATCGACCAGGTCCACGGCTCCGGTCCAGGTGGACGCATCGTCAAGCGCGATGTCGAAGCCTTCACCCCCTCCGCTCCCCACGCAGCCTCGGCTCCCGCCCCGGCGACCTCGGCGGCCGCCCGCCCTGTTCCTACTGTCGAGGTGACGCCTGGCGTTTCGCAGACTGTGCCCCTCTCGAGCATGCGCAAGACCATTGCGCGCCGCCTGTCAGAGAGCATGTTCAGCTCGCCCCACTTCTACGTCACCGTCGATGTGGACATGGACCGTGCCACAGACCTTCGCGCTCAACTCAAGGAAGCGGGCGAGAAAATCAGCGTGAACGATTTCGTGGTCCGCGCCTGCGCCCTCGCCCTGCGCGCGGTGCCTCAGGTGAACGCCACCTGGGCGCCCGCCCCCGACGGTTCGCCCGAAGCCATCGTGCTGAACGGTGACGTCCACGTGGGCATCGCGGTGGCTCTGCCTGACGGTCTCATCACCCCGGTGGTGCAGTTCGCCGACCAGAAGCCGCTGGCGCACATCGCGGCTGAAGTCCGCGAGCTGGCCGAGCGCGCGAAGAGCAAAAAGCTCAAGCCGGAGGAGTACACGGGCGCCACCTTCACCATCTCGAATCTCGGGATGATGGACGTGCACGAGTTCACCGCCATCATCAATCCTCCTGGCGCCGCCATCCTCTCCGTGGGCACGGTGCGCAAGGAGGCCGTGGTGGGCGCGAACGACCAGATCAAGGTCGGCCACCGGATGAAGATCACCCTCGGCTCCGACCACCGCGTCATCGACGGCTCGGTCTCCGCCACGTTCCTCGCCGAAGTGAAGCGCCTCCTCGAGACCCCGGTGCTGCTCCTGGTCTGACGGCGTCTCTGTTCGACTTCAACGCTTCCCGGCGACCAGGTCCTTCATCGTCAACGCCGCGGGGGTGTTGAGGCGTTCGAGGCCTTCCATCACCGCCTGGCGGTCGCGATCGTTGCGGTTCTGGCTCACCTTCCATTTGCCCTCCAGCCGGCGAATGGGCAACTCGAAGCCCACGATGGCGTCGAGCAGGTTGGAGATGTAATCGGCGGGAGCGTCCGTCACTTTCCAGGGAGGCGTGAAGGGCGCCTCAACCTGATCGGTCAGTGACTGCAGATGAGCCATCAGCCAATCCTTGTCTCTCATCATCCGCAGCGGCCCGTGAGCGTGAACAGCCACGTAGTTCCAGGTCGGGACCTCACGGCCGTGCTCGGCCTTCGCCGGATACCACCCAGCGGAGATGTAGTGTTCTGGGCCGGTAAAGACGGCGAGGGCATCCACAGCGGCCGACGACTCCTTCCATTGGGTGTTGGCTTTCGAGACGTGGCCTTTCAAGACGCCGTAGGGCGAGCCGTCGCTTTCGTGAACCAGCGGTATGTGGGAGGCGAGGAGACCCTCCGGCCCCATGGTGATCACCGCGGCCAGGGGATGCGCGGCCATCATCGCGAAAAGAACGGGAAGCCGCTCCTCGGCATTCACTTTCGGCGTGTACATTTCATCTCGCTTTCAGGATTGGATTCGAACCGGGAGGGACGACCGTGGCGAAGTATCGCTTCAAGACAGTGGATGTGTTCACGGACCAGCGCTTCGGGGGCAACCCCCTCGCGGTCTTTCCCGAGGCCGAGGGTATCGATGACGCGACGATGCAACGCCTCGCCGCCGAACTGAACCTCAGCGAGACCACGTTCGTCCTGCCGCCCAGGGACGCGGCGAACACCGCGCGTGTGCGGATCTTCAACCGCAGTCACGAAATGCCTTTCGCCGGCCATCCCATGGTGGGCACCGCTTTCGTGCTGGCCCGGGCGATGGACGAGCCGGTCGACGACCTCCGTTTCGAGATCCCGGCGGGAATCGTCAGCGTGCGGGTCAACCGCGTCGAGGGGGAGGTTCGGGGGGCAGTGATCGAAGCGCCAAAGCCGCTCACTCTCGGCGTGCACGTCCCCGCCGCCGAGATCGCCGCCGCGGTGGGCCTGCCCCCGGCGGCCATGGTCACCTCGCTGCATCCTCCGACCTTGGCTTCGGTGGGCAACACCTACGTCATCGCCGAGGTCACCGCCCTTGGCCTGGACCAGGCGGTCCCGGATCTGACCGTCTTCAGGCGAATCCGCGAAGCCCATGCCGGGCTCGATGGGCGCTTCTCGCTGTATCTCTACGCGCGCAGCGAGGGCACGATCTCTGCCCGCATGTTCGCGCCGATCGTGGGCACGTGGGAGGACCCGGCCACTGGGAGCGCGGCCACGCCGCTCGCGGCCCTCCTCCTGACGCTTTCAGGAAAGGACCGCGATCATTACGAGATCCGCCAGGGCGCGCAGATGGGCCGCCCCAGCCTTCTGCGAACCGAGGCGTGGCGCGCCGCGGACGGGATCCGGGCCAGCGTCAGCGGCGACTGCGTGCCGGTTCTATCCGGCAAGGCCCGGTTGTAGGGGCACCCCTGGCGGTGCCCTGAGCACCGACGAAGGACGTCCTTCGAAGGGTGGGGGCCCTTGCCTACCCGATCTTCTTCACCGCGGCCATGGCGGTGGCCAGGGTGCCGGCGACGTCGCCGAGGTTTGCGGGGACAACGAGGGTCGTCGAGGTCTTTGCGATGTGGCCGAACTGGGCGATGTACTGCTCGGCGAGGCGCAGCTGGATGGCCTCGTAGCCGCCCGACTGCTTGACCGCGTTCGCGACGGCGGTGATCGCCTCGGCCTGGGCGTTCGCCACCGATCGGATGGCCGCGGCCTGACCCTCGGCCTCGTTCACCTGTTGCTGACGACGCGCTTCAGAGGCTTTGATGACCTGCTGCTTCTGACCCTCCGCTGAGTTGATGGCGGCGTCGCGCTCGCCTTCGGAGGTGAGAATCACTGAGCGCTTCTCGCGCTCGGCGCGCATCTGCTTTTCCATGGCCGCGATGATGTCGTTGGGCGGTTTGATGTTCTTGATCTCGTAACGCAGGACCTTCACGCCCCAGGCGTCGGAGGCCTTGTCGACTTCCGCCACCACGCGCTGGTTGATGTGGCCACGGGCTTCGAAGGTGTTGTCGAGTTCGATCTGGCCCACCTCGCTGCGCAGCGTGGTCTGGGCGAGCTGAGAGATCGCGAAGAGATAGTTCGAAATCCCGTAGGAGGCGCGCTCGGGGTCGAGGACCTTGAGATAGAGGATGCCGTCGACGCCCACCATGACGTTGTCACGCGTGATGCACTCCTGCTCGGGAATGTCGATCGCCTGCTCCTTGAGGGTATGCCGGTAGCGGATGGTCTCGATGAAGGGCACGAGGATGTGGAATCCGGCATCGAGGGTTTTGCTGTAGCGACCCAGCCGCTCCACGATGAAGGCGCTCTGCTGGGGAACCACGATGGCTGTCTTGATGAACAGCACGAACACGAAGATCACGAAAACAAGAACCGCTAGACCCATGACTTTCTCCTACTCTCTTTCAACCTTGAGACTCAAACCGTCAACTTTGGTGACTCGCAGGCGATCGCCCTTGAGGATGCGATCGGAACCCTTATAGAGCGCGCTCCAGGAGGTGCCGCGAAGTTCGACCTTGCCGCGGCCGTTTTCGTCGAGGTCTTCCAGGGCGATGGCGGTTTCCCCCACCAGCTGGTCGACCTTGGGGGTGTTGCTCTCAAAGCGCTTCCGCACCACCGGACGCAGAACCGCGAGGAGACCGATGCCCAGAATGGCGAAGACCAGCCACTGCCCCGAGCCCGACTCGAGGACCCCCAGCCAGACAAGGATCGCCACCACGAACGCGGAGACCCCGAAGAAGAACGTGAAGAAGCCACCCGGGGTCAGGATCTCGAAGACGAGCAGACCCAACCCGAAGATGACCCAATAGGACCAGGACATGGAGGACACGAGGGAATAGTAATCCAATTGATCCAAGGTCTCGTTCAGACCAGTTCGAAGGCCGCGGCGACGCCCATCCCGCCGCTCACGCAGAGGGTGGCGAGGCCGTAGCGCACGCGGGTGCGGGCCATCTCGTGAACCAGGGTGACGACGATCCTCGCCCCGGTGGCGCCGATGGGATGCCCGAGAGCGATCGATCCCCCGTTCACATTCAGCCGCGCGGGATCGAAATGAAGCTCGCGATCGCAGGCCAGAACCTGGGCCGCGAAGGCCTCGTTGGCTTCGATGAGGCCGAAGTCGTCGAGCTTCATGTCGAGGCGCTTCAAGAGCATGCGGGTCGCGGGCACCACGCCGATGCCCATGATCTTCGGATCGACCCCGGCCACGGCCACGCCAAGAATCCGCGCTATCGGCTTCGCCTTCAGCTCCTTGAGCTTCGCCTCGGAGCAGACGAGCATCGCGGCCGCCCCGTCGGTGATGCCCGATGAGTTCCCCGCGGTCACCGTACCCCCGGCCTTCTTGAACACCGGGGCCAGCCGGCGGAGACCTTCCATGGTCGAGTCCGCGCGCGGATGTTCGTCCTTCGCGACCACGGAGGTGGTCTTGCCCTGGCCTACTTCCACGGGGACGATCTGCGCATCGAATCGGCCCTCAGCCGCGGCAGTGGCCGCGCGCAGTTGCGAGCGCAGGGCGAACTCATCCTGCTCCTCGCGGGAGATCGAATGGATCTCCGCCAGTCGCTCGGCCGTCTCGCCCATCAGCATGTCGGCGATCGGACAGGCGAAGCCGTCCTTGTACATGCCGTCTGTCACTTCCTGCGCGCCCATCTTCGAACCCCAGCGGGCCTGGGTGAGCAGGTACGGCACCCGGCTCATCGACTCGACGCCGCCCGCGAGCACCACCTCGGCATCGCCGTCGCGCACTGCGCGGAAGGCGAGATCGATGGCCTTGAGGCCGCTGCCGCAAGCCATGTTGAGGGTCATGGCGGGCACGGTCTCGCCAAGGCCCGCGCGGAACGAGATCTGGCGCGCCACGTTCGGACCGCCGCCGGCCTGACGCGCGCAGCCGAGGATGGCCTCGGTGACCGAGGCCGGATCGACGCCGGTCTGATCGATCACCGCCTTCACTGCGTGCACACCCAGGTCGGCCGTGGGCAAGGAGGACAGACCTCCCCCGTAACGGCCGATGGGCGTGCGCAGCGGCGAGACGAGATACACGGACATGGCGGAGACCCTGGGACGCCCGGGGTTAGAGGTCCTGCGAGAGGTGCTTCAGGCGCAACGGGGCGCCGATCTCAGCGGCGAAACGCTTGGCCGCCGAGCCCTGGTTGACCGCGACCTCGATTCGACCGGTGGAGCCCAGGTAGGCGCAGGCCTCGTCTTCAGGCACGTCACCGAAGGTGGTCACCACGGGGACGATCACGCGGTCGATCTCAGCCACCATTTCGGTCAGGTCGCCCTTCACGTCCTTCAAGAAGGTTTCCCAAGCGGGCCCGCCGATGGTGGAGACGAGGTTTCCGAACGTATCGATGTAGATGACCGTTCCTTCGATGGTCGGGCCCACGATGCGCGGCTCGGGGAACTCGAAGTGAAACGCGTCGTCGATGACCGGACCCACATCCGAAAAGGCGGTGCCGCGGACCAGGGCGCCCGCCACCGGGCCGAAAACATCCCGTCCGTGGAAGGTCGATGACACCGTGGCGCGGAAGAGCCCGGCATTGGTGAGTTCGCGCACCTCGGCCTCGGGGTGATCGCACAGGATCAGGCTGAAGATCCCGTTGTCCGGGCCGACAAAAAAGTAGCCGCCGGCCCGGATGGCCATGCCGCGCAAGTTGGTGCCCACGCCGGGATCGACCACGGCCACGAAGGCGGTGCCCGCGGGGAAGACGGGAACGGTGGCGCGCAGGACGAAGGCGGCCTCGCGCACGGCCAGGCGCGTGACATCGTGGGAGATGTCCACCACCTGCGCGTCGGGGCAGGCGGCGAGGACGGAGCCGCGGAGCGACCCCGCGTACTGGTCTTTGGTACCGTAGTCCGTGAGAAGCGCAACAATCTTCGGCATGGCGTTGCGCGATTCTAGCTAGACTTTCCCAGAAGCTTGGACAGGATCAATAAATGAACTCCCTCTCATCCCTGTACCGGCCATCGCTCGCCCTTCTCACCGACCTCTACCAGTTGACCATGGCGTACGCCCACTGGAAGACCGGGTCGTACCGCAAGGAAGCGGTCTTCCATCTCTACTTCCGCGTCAATCCCTTCGGGGGAGGGTTCACCGTGGCCTGCGGCCTGGCCCGGGCCAAGGACTTCATCATCGACTTCCGTTTCGAGGGCGACGACCTCGAGTACCTCCGAACTCTGAACGGTTCCGACGGTCGGCCGCTTTTCGATGAGGGTTTCCTCGAATATCTCCGCGAACTGAGGCTTGACTGCGACATCGACGCGGTGGAGGAAGGCCGAATCGTCTTCCCCTCGGCGCCCCTCCTGCGGGTGCGCGGCCCCATCATCGCCGCCCAGCTCCTCGAAACTCCGCTGCTCAACTTCATCAACTTCGAAACCCTGATCGCCACCAAATCCGCGCGCATCTCCATCGCGGCCCGAGGCGAACCGGTGATGGAGTTCGGCCTGCGCCGGGCCCAGGGCATCGACGGCGCTCTGGCCGCGAGCCGCGCCGCCTACATCGGCGGCTGCGACGCCACCTCCAACGTGCTGGCCGGCAAACTCTTCGGCATTCCGGTGAAGGGCACGCACTCCCACAGCTGGGTGATGGCCTTCGGCAGCGAGATGGAATCGTTCGAGCAGTACGCCGCGGCGAGTCCCGGCAACTGCGTGTTCCTGGTCGACACCTTCCATTCCCTCGATGGAGTGGCCCACGCCATCGAGGTGGGCCGGAAGATGAGGGAGGCCGGCCACCGCCTCGGCGGCATTCGTCTCGATTCCGGCGACCTCGCCTACCTGTCGATCGAGGCGCGGCGCATGCTGGACGAAGCGGGCTTTCAAGACGCAGCCATCGTGGCCAGCAACGAACTCGACGAGAACATCATCAACAGCCTGCGCGAGCAGGGCTCGCAGGTGTCGGTGTGGGGTGTCGGCACAAGGCTCATCACCGGCCACGATCAGTCGGCCATGGGGTGTGTTTACAAACTCTCCGCGGTGAAGGATCCAGGAGGTCCCTGGCGAGCGCGCATGAAGTTGTCGGAGCAGGCGGCCAAGGTCTCGAATCCGGGGATCCAGCAGGTGCGGAGGTACTCAAGCGACCACGAGTTCACGGGCGACATGATCTGGGACGAAGACCCTGAGATCGGAGGCACCGCGACTTCGGCGCCCTCATCCTCGCTGATGATCGACCCCCTCGACATGACGCGGCGTCGTTCCTTCGAAGACACACTGACCTTCGAGGATCTGCTGAAGCCTCTCTTCCGCAAGGGTGTTCTGGTCGGCGCGCCGGAGGGGCTCCACGCCCCGCGGGCCAGAGTGGCCGACGATCTTGCGAAACTTCACGCTGGCATCAAGCGCTTCGTGAATCCCCACGTTTATCCGGTGGGCCTCGAAGAGTCCCTTTTCACGATGCGATCCGATCTCATGCTTCGTTTGCGCAATCTGCGCAAAGACGGCCTGTTCGACTAGAGAGGCCTCGCCATGACCACCATCGCCCTGCCCGCGCACTACCGCCCGGAGAACGCCCGCCAGTTCGCCTACCGGCCCGATGCCCAGAGCCTGTTCGAGGCGGCCACCCGGTTCCGGAAGGAGAACGAGGTGCGGCCCGCGGCCTCCGATCTTCGGCGCAACCATCTGGTGCTGATCGACGCCCAGCGCGACTTCTGCTTCCCCGAAGGCACCTTGTACGTCGGCGGACGCAGCGGTCAGGGCGCTCTCGAGGACAACGACCGGATCGCCCGGTTCATCTACGCCAATCTCGCGCGGATCAGCGAGATCACCTGCACCCTCGACTCGCACCTGCCTTTTCAGATCTTCTTCGCGCCTTTCTGGGTCGACCGCGACGGCGCCGCCCTCACTCCGCACCGCACGATCTCCGTCGAGCAGATCCAGGCCGGGGAGGTGCGACCGAATCCGGATGTGGTCGAGGCCGTGGGCGCGCCCGATATCGCATGGCTGAACCATCAGGTCCTTTTCTACGCCGAGGCCCTGGCCAAGGCCGGCCGTTACGTTCTGTATCTGTGGCCCCCCCACGTCCTGCTGGGCGGGGATGGCCACGCCCTGGTGGGCGTCATCCAGGAAGCGCGTCTCTTCCACGCGTACGCCCGCAGCGCGCGGAACGGGGTCGAGGTCAAGGGCACCCATCCCCTCACCGAGAACTACTCGGTGTTCTCACCCGAGGTGCTGGAGACACACGATGGCGCGTCGCTCGCGACGCGAAACGGCGCGCTCATCCACTCCCTGCTTGGCGAAGACCGTGTGATCATCGCCGGGCAGGCCTCGAGCCACTGCGTGAAGAGTTCGATCGACGATCTGCTCACGGCTATTCAGGCGAGGGACCCGTCTCTCGCCAAGCGCGTCTACGTGGTGGAGGACGCGATGTCGGCGGTGGCGGTGCCAAACCCCGCCTCCCCCGGTTCGTACTTTGCCGATTTCACTGACGCCGCTCAGGATGCCCTGGGCCGCTATCAGGCCGCCGGGATGCACATCGTGAAGACCACCACTCCGGTGTCGGAGTGGCCTGACTTCCATGACTAGAGTCCGGTAGACGTGCCTCCGATCTACCTCGATCACGCCGCGACCACGCCGCTTGATCCCGAGGTCCTGGGCGCCATGCTGCCGTACCTGCGCGAGGACTTCGGGAATCCCTCCTCGGTGCATCGCTTCGGTCAGCGGGCGCGGGGGGCCATCGACGAAGCCCGGGCCCAGGTTGCGGCCTTGATCGACGCTCGCGACGCCGAGATCGTGTTCACGGGCAGCGGCACCGAGGCAGACAATCTGGCCATCCTGGGCGTCCTGCGCGCGGGTGCGGGCTCTGAAGGGGACACGCCGCGCACCGACCTGGTGACCAGCGCCATCGAACATCACGCGATCCTCAACACCGCAAAGGCCCTCGATCGGGGAGCGCACTGCGTCACCTTGGCCCGCGCGGATGAAACCGGCGTCATCGACCTGACAGAACTGGAAGCGGCAGTGGACGAACGCACCGCTCTGGTGTCGGTGATGTTCGCCAACAACGAGACCGGTGTCCTTCAGCCCATCCCCGAGGTGGTGCGTATCGCCCGCTCGAAAGGCGCCCTCGTTCACACCGACGCGGTTCAGGGCATCGGCAAGGTCTCGATCTCGACGCCCGCCCTGGATGTCGACCTGATGACCCTCTCCGCTCACAAGATCCACGGGCCCAAGGGGGTGGGTGCGCTTTTCGTGCGCGGCGGGACCCGAATGACTGCGCTCATCCGCGGCGGGGCGCAGGAGAGGAACCGACGAGCCGGCACCGAAAGCGTCGCCGCCATCGCCGGCTTCGGCAAGGCCGCGGAACTCACGCGCCGGCGGCGCCATGAGGATGTCGCGCGCATCGGGCCCTTGCGCGACCGACTCGAGCAGCGGCTCATCGAAGCCGGCGGGGTCCGGCGCAACGGCTCCGGTCCGCGCCTCTGCTCGACCACCAGTCTGTCCTTCGACGGCGTCTCGGGCGAGGACCTGCTCATCGCGCTCGACCTCGAGGGCATCGCGGTATCCACGGGGGCCGCCTGCGCCGCCGGTTCTCCCGAACCGTCCCATGTGCTGAAGGCCATGGGTTTGCCGCGCGAACGGGTGAACGCCGCGATCCGTTTCTCCCTCGGCCGCGGCACCACCGATGAGGAGATCGACCGCACGGTGGCCGCGGTCACCGCTGCGGTGGCGCGCCTGCGTGGTTGATCGCTCAAAGTTGACACTCGCGGGCGGGCTTCGATACTCTCTGCAGTCCCGGGAGCCTTGCGGTCCCTTGGTATTCAGGCACGTGGCTCAGTGGTAGAGCACTTCCTTGACACGGAAGGGGTCGATGGTTCAATTCCATCCGTGCCTACCAGCACGCAGGCTTTCCAACTCTCAGTTTTCTCGAAACCCACAGGACAGAACGCGATTTTGTTGATCCGCTCCCCCTTCAGCTCACGCTGATGTCACGTATCGAACTGCTGCTAGCGCAGGCCAAATTCACTTTGGCCGAAGCGCGGTGGTCTGGGGGGCTGAGCATGGGCCCTTCTTCTCCTGTTTGCGGCCCCCCAGTCTCATGAATGACCTTACCGGACCTTCCGGTGAGAGCAGCCCTGCGGATTCCCCTATCGAGATCTACCGCCATTCCTCCGCGCATCTGCTCGCGGCCGCGGTCACCGAACTCTTCCCCGACACCCAGTGCGGCATCGGCCCGCCCACCGATGACGGTTTCTTCTACGACTTCCTGACCAGCAAGCCGTTCACGCCTGAAGACCTCACCGCCATTGAGAAGAAGATGGCGCACATCGTCAAGCAGAACCGGCCCATCGAGAAGAAGCTCCTGCCCAAAGAAGAAGCGCTCAAGGTCTTCGCGGAGAAAGGCCAGACCCTGAAGTGCCAGCTCATCGAAGAGAAGGCGGGCGACATCGTCCAGTGCTACACGATGGGCCCCTTCATCGACTTCTGCCTCGGCCCCCATCTGCCGAGCACGTCGCACATCAAGGCCTTCAAGCTCAATCCCTCGCCCGCGGCCGCGTACTGGAAGGGCAACGCCCAGAACGCCTCGATGCAGCGCATCTACGGCTACAGCTTCTTCACCAAGGAAGAACTCGACCAGCACCTCAAGAACCTGGCCGAGGCCAAGAAGCGCGATCACCGCAAGCTCGGCAAGGAACTCGAGCTCTACATGACCCACCCGTGGGCCCCGGGAGCGCCGTTCTGGCTGCCCAAGGGCACCATCTTGTGGAACATCCTGGCCGACTACATGCGCGAGGTGGTGAAGTCGGCAGGCTTCACCGAAGTCCGCTCGCCGCTCGTGTACAACCAGAAGTTGTGGGAAACCTCCGGCCACTGGTTCCACTATCGCGAGAACATGTTCGAGATCCACTCGGGCGATGAAGTCATGGGCATGAAGGCCATGAACTGCCCGGGCCACATGCTGATGTTCGGCGCGGAGAAGCGCAGCTACCGCGAACTTCCCATCCGGTTCCACGATCAGAGCGTGCTGCACCGCAATGAAGCCTCGGGCGTCCTGTCGGGCCTCACCCGCGTGCGTCAGTTCAGCCAGGACGACGGGCACATTTTCATCACTCCCGACCAGATCGCGAGTGAGGTCGAGAGCGCGCTGCGCCTGGTGAAGAAGGTCTACTCGGACTTCGGTCTGAAGATCGAGATGAAGCTTTCCACGCGGCCGGCCGAGTTCCTGGGCGAGATCGCGCAGTGGGACAACGCCGAGGCCCAGCTTCGTGCGGCGCTCGACGCGGCGAAGCAGGAATACACGGTGAACGCAGGCGACGGCGCCTTCTACGGACCGAAGATCGACTTCGACGTCACCGATGCCCTCGGCCGCAAGTGGCAGTGCGCCACCATCCAGCTCGACTATCAGCTCCCCGAGCGTTTCGACCTCGCTTACACCGGAGCGGACGGCGCCGATCACCGCCCCATCGTGGTGCATCGCGCGATCTTCGGCAGCTTCGAACGCTTCATCGCCCTGCTCATCGAGAACTACGCGGGGGCTTTCCCGGTGTGGTTCGCGCCAGTGCAGGCGGTGGTGATTCCGGTGGTCGAGAACCACAACGACTACGCGCGTAAAGTCGCGGCCGACCTTTCGGCCTTCCGTATCAAGGTCGACGAGCGTAACGAAAAACTCGGCTACAAGATCCGCGAAGCCCAGAGCCAGAAGGTCCCCTACATGCTGGTGGTGGGTGACAAGGAAGCGGCCGAGGGCACGGTGGCCGTGCGCCATCGCTTCAAGGCCGACCTCGGGACCATGAAGGTCGCGGACTTCGTAAGCAAACTTTCAGGACTCGTCGCCACGCACAACGTGAACGAGGAGCCGTCGTGATTTTCCGTTTTTCAGTCTTGGTTGTGGATGACAAGCGCGCCCCCTGGCGGCTTGCGTCAAACGCCGGAGGTGCCCCATAGATCCCAAATCCGTCCGCATCAACGAAAAGATCCGCGTCAAGGAAATCCGCGTCATCGACGCCGATGGCGCTCAGCTCGGCATCATGCCGCCCGAACAGGCCCTCTCCATCGCCATGGAGAAGGAACTGGACCTCGTCGAGGTGGCCCCCCAGGCCGTCCCGCCGGTGTGCCGCATCATGAATGCGGGCAAGTTCTTCTACGAGCAGAACAAGCGCGAGAACGAAGCCCGGAAGCACCAGAAACACATCCAGATCAAGGAAGTGAAGTTCCGACCCAAGGTCGACGATCACGACTTCGATTTCAAGAAGCGCAACGTCGAGCGTTTCCTGGCCGAAGGCAACAAGGTGAAGTCTCTCGTCCAGTTCCGCGGCCGCGAAATCGTCCACTCGCACGTGGGCCTCGACATCCTCCGCAAGCTGGCCGCCGATCTCGGCGCATCCGCCATCGTGGAAGTGCCGCCGCGTCTGGAAGGCAACATGATGACGCAGATCCTCTCCCCCGGTAAGGAACTGGCGAAGGCCACGGCCAAGGTCAACGAGGCCAAGGCCAAGGGCTCAGCCAAATCCGGCGACAGGGCCGAAAAAGCCCCCAAGAAAGCCGAGGAGAAGCCGAAAATGGCTCCCGAAGCCCCGAAGGCCTGAGTCCGGCCACCCGAAAGCGGCCTCTTTCGCTTAGAATCCGCAATTCCTCGAGAAAACTAGAAACGAAAATGCGAAAGCCAAAGACCAAGATCAAGAAGAAGACGAAGCGCGCCGCGGTGGCCCGTTTCAAACTCACCGCCACGGGCAAGATCAAGCGCAATCACTCTATGAAGCGCCACATCCTGACCAAGAAGGCCAAGAGCCGCAAGCGGAAGCTGCGTGGATCGACTCTCGTCTCCAAGGCCGATCACGCCAACGTCAAGGCGATGATCACCTGCTAAAGGGGTCTCATTTCGAACCCCGAGCGCGTCCAATCGGCTGACCGAGCGTCTCAAGGAGCATGCGGTTCGCTCCTGGGGCGCTCGTTCTGTTTTTGGCGGCAACCCGCGCCGCGGCCCAGGAGCCGTCGCCGCAGCCGGCCTCGACGCCCAGCCCCACTCCCGCGGCCTCGCCGTCGCCATCGCCAACCCCGCTTTACCGATTCCTCCCCTATTGGTACGAAGGGCACCGCGATCTCACGCCGAGCCCCCTGCTCCGGTTCGAGGACAAGGCCGAGGTGCGGGCGCTGGAAATGAACGCCGCAATCGCCCGGTTCTTCGACTCTTCAGAAGAAAAGGGCGACATGCTCCGGGGCGCCACACCCGGAGGAGCGCCCACATTGGGAGAAATGGCGCCCTACCGTCCCCACGTCTCTCCATCACTGAGCCTTCTTGGCCTCGCTTTCCTGGCGGGCAAGGAGATCCACAAGCGGTGGAAGCCCGGGAGGGTGGACAAGGGTGAGGCGCTCCTCAGAGAACTCCTCCTCAACCCGCCACCCTCCCCGTCGCCCTCGCCGGCACCGTCAGCCTCGCCATCGCCGACTCCCCCGGGGTCGCCGCCGGGGCTTTGACATCCCGGGGGGTCATTCCCTACAGTGGCCCTACTCGTCGTGCCCGGACGTCTTTCTCGCCGCCCGATCCCCCGCAGAGGGACCGGTGTTTTTCGGAGTACACTTCTTGGCATCCCCTGAGCCGCGCCCCCATAAAAATGACTGATTCCCCGAGCAGGATGAACCGTTTCCAGAGCCTTCGCCGCCTCCACGCCGACACCGCGGGGGCGGAGGCAATGGAAGTCCTGTTGCTTTTCGCGGTGATCGTTCCGCCGGTGGTCATCGCCACGAGAATCCTGTGGGCCGTCCTGCTCCGCTTTTTTTCCGGGCTGGTCGCGGTTGTGAACGCGCCCATCTTCTGACCCCACCAAGCCCCCCGCACCAGCCTCTTCCCCCAACAAACCACGGACCCGAAGGAGAACATCATGGATTTGCTCAGCAGAATTCACCACAACGAGAACGGCGCCGATGAAGGCATCAACAAGCTCGCGATTCTCGCCCTCGTGGCCATCCCTCTCATCATCACCATCGCCGTCTTTGGAAAGGCGATCGTAGCCAAGGCATCAGAAGCCTGGAGTGGCCTCACCGGGGCCGAAGTCGAAGCCGGCACGGCCAACTAGCTGTTCCTCATGCTCGCGGATGGAGGGGCGTCCGACATCGCGCTGCTTCTCGTCACGCTTGTCGCAGGGGTTTGGGATCTGCGCACCGGCAGAATCCCGAACATGCTGACCTATGGCGCCATCGGCATCGGTTTTATTCTCGCTCTCTTCCAGGGGCAGTCCGTGGTGCTCAGCTCCTTCGTGGGCTTCCTGGTCGGCTTCGCCATATTCGCCATGGCTTTCAAGGCAGGCATGATGGGGGGCGGTGACGTCAAGCTCATGGGCGCCATCGGCGCCTTGAAGGGCTTTCCCTTCGTCATCTATGTGATGTACTACGCCTGCGCAGTCACCGCTGTGGTGGCGTTGTCGATTCTCGTCTACCGGGGGGTGGCGCTCGCCACCCTTCGCGACATCGGTCGAACTCTTTTCTCCGGGATCATGGCCAGGGAGTGGGCGCTTCCCCCCGCCCGGGCCGATCTGAAGATCCCCTTCGGGGCCGCGCTCTCCGTGGCCAGCCAGGTCGCTCTCGTCGGCGGCCTGCTCGGGTGGACGCTCTGACCACCGGGACCGCGTTCGTGTTCGCGGCCGCAGGCGTGGCCGGAGGTCTCCTGCTCCTCTCGCGGTTCGCGATGCCCCGTAAAACGCGCAGGGTCCCGCTCGACGACTCCGGGTCCGCCGCGATGGAGATGGTCATCGTTTTGCCCTTGTTCCTTACCACGATCATGGTGGTGGTTCAGTGCACACACCTCATGTTCGCCACGGTGCTTCTCGAACACGCGGCCTTCTGTGTGTCTCGCACCGCCTCCGTCCACATCGGGCGGGATATAGACGGCGAGCCGCCGAACGAATTGTGGGCTGCGGGACAGTCCCGCAAGTTGAGCCGGCTCAGCGCCCTGGCGAACCTGCTCATGGCGCCCATGAACCGGAAGTACTCCGGGCCCGGTTCCGGCCTCCTGCCCGGCTGGGACGTCACGCTCGAAGAGTATCTGCGCGGAGCCTTCGTTCCCGAACCCGAGACAATGTACGGACGCGCCACCGTGATCTCCGACGTCCTGGTGCGCTCCGCCGCGGGAATCGCCGCGCAAAGCAGCGTCTTCCTCAAGTGGGGGTTCAATTTATCGCTCGCTCGAGTTGAGATCAGGAATAACAACGAACCTCCGGATGATGAGTACGGCGAGCAAGGGCGCAACTTCTCCGAGACCGCGGTCCTGGTCGTGAAGGTCATCTACGAGTATCCGCTCGATGTCCCGGCGGGCGGCAACGTGCTGGGCCCGCTGATCGGTTACGTGCCGGATCTGGGCCCCTCCTGGCTCACCGAATGGTTCGCCAAGCTCACGGGAATTCGCCACCGGGTGGACATCACCTCCACGTATCACGTCGTCAACTGGGGTCAGGCGGAAGCGCCGGCCACGCCATGAACTCCATCGAGTCCACAGAGCGTCCTTCCCTGTCCCGGGACGACCGGGGCTCCATCGGCATGATCGGCGTCCTGTGCATGGGCGCCTTCGCCTGCCTGCTTTTCGCACTGATCAACCTTGGGGTCTCGGTCACCGAGAAGGTCGAACTCCAGAATGCGAGCGACGCCTCGGTGTTGTCGGGCGCCACCCAGGTGGCCCGCGGTCTCAACCTGATCGCCCTCAACAACAACACCCAGGCGAAGCTCCTCTCTCTAGCCACCATTTGGTTCGGACTGAAGGGCGCGATTCCGATCATGAAGTTGGTGCACCTGGGTTACAAGCTCGCGTGCAAGGCCCTGGCTCTCATCCCCTTCGTGGGGGCAGCGCTGTCCGCGGGGTGCACCATCATCGTGGAAATAGCGAGCAAGATTCTGCTTGCCTGGGACAAGGTGGTGAACAGCGGCCTGATCACGAAGATCTTCCAGTACCCTGCGGGATGGGCGTGGAAGATCATGAAGCTGCTGGAGAGATTCAGCGCGATCATCGCCCGAGGGACGCCGATCCTGGCCGCCGTCGAGGCCTTCAGAATCGCCCGCGCCAACGGCGCCGACTTCGGCATGATGATTTCGCCCTCCATCCTGGGCGGGGACGTGGACTCGGCGACAGACCTCTTCCTGGTTGACTTCCCGGTTCACGAGGGCGCCTTCCGCGACCTCTGTGGCCCGGCCAAGGGACTGACCAAGCAAACCAGGGAGGGCGCCCTGATGTCGATCTTGTGGGACATCGGCGTCGACCCGATCGCCGGCGGCTTCGGCAAGATCTTCGGAGGAACGGGGGTCGCCGGGGCGATCCTGAACGGGATCATCGAGGCGCGCTACGCGAGCCAGTGTGGCGGGGGGGCATCGAGCAAGGAACTGCAGGTCCCAGCGGATCTTTCCGCTTGCCGGCAGACCGGAGGCACCGCGACGTGGGACTACAAGGTGGCCTATTTGACACGGCACCCGGGCGACGCCCTCGACCCGAGCCCCGATCCGCTGCTCGAGGAGGCGGCACCGATAACGCAGGAGGAGCGGACGACGAGCTGCAGCTGGGGGGGAGTGGGAAAGAAGATCAGCTCCGACCCCGAACAGTATCAGTCGGTTACGAAGGTCTACCCCAACGGGCCCGGGCCCTTCACGGACGCAGACGTTATCGGGCAACGCGTCACTCAATGGACATTCATCAAGGCATACAAGACGGAGAAGCTGGATGGAGGTACCTTCGACGGCGGAGACAAGAAGCTGCCCAAGCCCTACATGCTGGGGAAGGACGGCAACGAGACGCCCTCGGAAACCCAGGTCCGGCTCAACTACTTCGGATTCGCCTACCGCGAGAAGGAAGGGATGGCCGTGGCGTCCAACGTGCTGAAAGACATGGTCTGGAAGGACTTCCGCCTCTCATACGCGGCGGCACGGGTATATAATGCGACGTCCTTCGACTCCTTCTCGCAGGACTGGCGAGTGAAGCTGGTCCCGGCCGATCTCGAGACCTTCTCGAGGTCGTCGGGCTCCGTCTCCGGCTTAAGGGGGGTTCCGTCGTCGCTGGTCGAAAAGGCCTCCTGGATCAACACCCTCGGCGATCATGTTCCGATCACCCACTGAGCCTCGCGAACGGGGAATCGCGGCCATGGAGGCCCTGCTCTCCCTGCCCGTGGTGATGGTCGTTCTCGTGCTTCTGTTTAACTTCTCCGCCGCGGTGATCCAGAAATCGCGAGCCCGGGTGGCGGTGCGCGAGATCGCCTTCCGACACCTCATCGATGCAGCGGCGGTCGAGTCCTCGAAGAGCCCGCTCGTGTACGCCGCGACATGGCCGGGGGTCCAAGCCGAAGTGAGACGCAAGGGATGGGTGAACTATTCCTTCCGGGAGAAGAGTCTTCTGACCCGGGGCTTCAAGGAACTGACCGGTGAACACCCCGCTGCCGCGAAAAACGACATCGAGATCCAGGCTGTCGATGGCGACGACGATGGCGGTAGCGGCTTCATGGACCTGGCCAACGCCCTGCTCGCGAGCCTCGGCGGACAACGCGACTTCGAGGTCTGGCTGAGGGCGGACACCCCCTTTGAAGGTGCGATCGCCCCGGGTTCCAGGGATCCCATGTTCCCGCGCGCAGACTTTCACGCAACCCTGGCGATCGACAGTTCGCCATGGACACGCCATGAACTCCCGTGCGGCTACCTGGATGTCCTGGGGAATGCCCTGGGCCTCGGTACCGTTTCCGAGGCCGGGATCGGCCTTGAAACGTGGCTCGGCTGCGGAGGGGAAGAGACCCCGTTCGATCCTGGCTTCCGCAACGCGGATGAACAAGCGCAGAGGAACGCCGAGGCGGACGAAGCACGAAGGAGAGAGCAAATTCGCCTCGCGGCCGAGGAGAGGGCACGCAAGGCCGAGGAAGCCCGCAAGGCGGAAGAAGCCCGGCGAAATGGCGGAGGGTAGCCGTTGATCAAACGTTTGCTGGGAGCTATCGGTGTCCTGTTGGTCGGCCTCGGCATCGTCATGGCGGCGGGGCCGCTGCGGCCGGATCGAAGGGCCACGCCACCCCCGGTGGCCGCGCCCGAGACGTTGCCCGCCCCCGGTGCCGCGGCTCGAGGCGGCGTGGCGAACGGTATGCCCTTCGTCTACTCGACCTCGGTTTCCAAACGGAGCCCAGAGGCGCTGATCGAGGAGTTCCAGGCCGAGGGCCTCCAATCCGGCCCCGACACGGGACTGCTCGCGCCCCTGAGCGCGCTTCCCCCAAGCTCCGGCCTTCTGTCGGCTGTGCGCTGGAGCCGGGCCTCCCCTGACGAACCGCCGATGCCGGAGGTCCTCCTCGTGTTCGGGCGCAATCCGGCGTCAACCTATCGGCTGCGCCTGACCGGGCCGTCCGTCGAGGAGATTCAATATCGCCCGCTCCAGGATCTGGAGAACCGGCTCGGGATTTTCCGCTCCGGAATCGAGATCAACTACGGGGTGATCGACGCGGACGGCAGCTTCGTCTTCCTTGGCCGCGATCCCGGTCGGAGGATGCTCTCCCCAGGCTTCTCGGCAACCATGGAATCGGCAGGCTGGCGGCCGGGCGTGGGCAACGAGTCGGCCGGCCAGGCGATCTCGTGCTTCAGTCGATGGAGCAAGGAAGTCTGTCTTTCCCGTGATGAATCCGGCGTGCTGATGGTGTCGATGAGCCCTTCAAGCTACTGGAAAAACTGAGGTCGCCGGGTGCTAAGGTACCTGACACCCCCCAGCCGTTGCTTTCCCCCTCGAAAAACGAACGCCCGAGAATAAAGAATGAACTCGAGAAACAGTCTGATCCTCGCCCTGGTGTTCGCGACCCTGGCCACCGGAGCCTTCTACCTCAAGGAGCGGAGCGCCGAGGGGGGGTCGGTGACGGCGTTCCGCACCACCAAGGATGTGACGCGGGGGCAGGCGCTGGCCGGCGGGATCGAGGAGATCTCGATCCCTAAATCCAGCTTCACCGCCATGGCCACGCAAGTGCCCACCAAGGAACTCGCCTCCTGGGTGGCCACGAGCCCGGCAGTCCGCAACGTGCCCGCGGGGACGGTGGTCACCTTCGACATGCTTACCAATGCCGCCAACAGCGGGCTGCAGGGAAAGGTGTCAAAAGGAATGCGGGCGGTCTCGATCGCCATCTCTCAGGCTCAGGCCGTGGCTTTTCTTATTCGCCCTGGTGACCTTGTCGACGTGCTGGCCACAAGGGCCGAGAGCAAACTGCTCTACACGGAATACGTTCTGCAGGCCAAGAAGATCCTGGCCGTCGACCAGAACTACGACGTCGACTCCGCGACCGTCGGGAGGGCCTCATTCTCGACTGTCACTCTGGAGGTGACTCCACTCGAGGCTCAGCGGGTCGAGCAATTCCGCGTTCAGCTCGAGGCCGGCTTCTACCTTGCGCTCCGCACCGCCGGGGATACTGAACTCGTCAACGCGCCGCCGTTCAGCGGCTTCTCCACCACCGCGCCCCGCTAACCCCGCCCGCCGCCCACTCAGCCCACGAAGAATGCCGCCACTCTGCATACGAGCCAGCGGAACCGGCGCGGCCGAGGTTCTGATCACGGAGCGGGAGTTGGTGATCGGCCGAGGCGCCGACGCGGCCGTCCGGATCGACAGCCCCTTTGTTTCGAGGGACCACGCGCGGGTCTTCCAGAAGGGGGGGCGGGCCTTTGTCATGCCCGTCGGACTCAACCCCACCTTCCTGAATGGCCGGCCCCTTCCGCCCGATGTCACGGCGATTGGCGCGGGCGATGTCCTTTCGGTGCACGGCTTCGAGATCGTGGTCGAGTTCGCCGGAGCCAAGTTCAGGTCGAACAACGACGACATCCAGTTCGCGGAGAAGCAGGCCGCGGCGCACAAGGCCATCGTCACCGCGCTCGACGTGCGGGATTTCCGCACCCTCGACGTCACTTCCAAGGAAGGCCGCCTGACCGTGGCCACCGCGATCACTTCTCATGTGAGTGGACTCGACTTTTCGGACTTCTCCGCTCTGGCCTCGTTCGGAGTGCGGCAAGCCACCCGCGACTCCGTGCTTCTAAGCCTCTTCGCCCCCGAACCCGAGGCCGAGATGTCCATGCCCTTCGGCAATCCGGGAGCCTACGCGCGCGGCGAGAAGGGCCGCGAACGGCTGGTGAGCGATGTAGCCGAAAAACTCGGGCTCAAGGGCAAGTCCCTCCGCCACGTGCTGGTGGAGATGTCGAATCATTACGACGAGTTCATCGACGCCCGTCAGAAGTCGCTCGATCCCGCCGATATCCGGCACATGGTGTTCTGGTTTCTGCGCAAGAACCTTCTCGATCTCATGCTCGGCCTCGGTCCGCTCGAGGACCTGCTGAAGTTGCCCGGGGTTTCGGAAGTGATGGTGGTGTCGCGCGACCGGATCTTCCTCGAAACCGATGGTCTCCTGGTTCTTTCGGGACGTCGGTTCGCGAACCTGCTCGACCTCCAGACCACCATCGGCCGCATCGTCGGCCCGAAGAACGTTCGGGTGGACGTGAGCGAGCCCATGGCCGACACCTCGCTGGCCGACGGGTCTCGCGTCAACATCGTGGTGCCCCCGGTGAGCGTGGGCGACCCTGCGATCACCATCCGTCGCTTCTCCAAGACGGCGATCACCGTGGAGGACCTCGTCACCAAGGGCTCGCTGTCGCGCGCGGCCGCGGTCTTTCTCTCGGCCTGCGTGAAGAGTCATCTGAACATCGTGGTGTCCGGGGGAACGGGAACGGGGAAAACCACGCTGCTGAACGCCTTCTCCGGGTGGATATCCCCGGGTGACCGCATTGTCACGATCGAAGACACCGCGGAACTGCGCATCCCCCAACCCCATGTGGTGGCGCTTCTGGCCCGCGCCGCCAACGCCGAGGGAAAAGGCCGAATCACCATCGCCGATCTCGTCCGCAACGCGCTGCGCATGAGGCCGGACCGGATCATCGTGGGTGAGTGCCGCGGCCCCGAGGCTCTGGCCATGATCAAGGCCATGAACACCGGTCACGACGGGTCCATGACCACCGGACACGCGAACTCGCCCGAGGAGATGCTTCAGCGCCTGGAGGGGATGATCCTCGAGGCGGTCGACATGCCCATCGGCGCGGTGCGGCAACTGGTGGCGGGAGGAGTGCACCTGATCGTGCAACTGGCCCGTCTGTCGTCGGGAGCGCGCGTGGTGAGTTCCATTGCCGAGGTCCAGGATTTCGACCCCACCAGCAATTCGGTGATTCTGCAGAGGCTCTTCGAGCACGACCCCGAGCGAGGTCTGATTTTCACGGGCGCCCTCCCCGAGTGCATCGAAAAACTGATCCGCCTCGGCGGCCTTTCCCCCGAACAACTGTTCGAGACGGCCGCATGATGGCGACCCTGATCTTCTACGTCCTCGTCTGGTGCGCCGTCTTCGCCACCTGGGCTTTCCTGACCCGGGCGCCCCTTGAGGCCGCGCAGAGCCATATCGAAGCGTCGGCCCGCGATTACGGGGTCGAATTCCGGAGGCAGCAGTCCTCGGTTTCGCCCCTGGCCCTTGCCCGCTTTGAGGTTCTGGCTCCCCTCGTCGCCCTCGTGCTTTCCTTCTTCGTCGGAGGAGGGATCGTTCTTCCGCTCGTTCTCGGGATCCTGCTGTACTTCGTGCCGCGGCTCGTGGTGACCACCATGGCGAACACGCGCATCGAAAAGATCAACCAGCAGTTTCCGGAGATGCTGGCCATGCTGGTGGCGAACCTCCGCGCCGGTTTGAGCATCGACGGGGGCCTGCGAGCCATCCAGGGCACCAGTCCAGAGCCCATTGGCTCGGAACTGCGGCTGATCTGCCGTGAGATCGAGCTCGGCTCGCGGGTTGAGACGGCCCTGCGCGGAGCGGCCACGCGGGCAAGGATCCCGACCTTTGACTCCCTGGCCACGGCACTTTCGATCGTGCAGTCGCGCGGAGGCGATGCCCCCCTGCTGCTTGAGCAGTTCGCGTCCACGATCAGCAAGCTGCGCGCCTCCGAGGACGCGATCAAGACCGAGACCTCGGGCGCCCGCTTCCAGGGCTACCTGATGCTCGGGATGGTGCCGGTGTTCATGGTGCTCCTGCATCTGATGGATCCCAACGTGCTTCCGAACCTCTTCGGAACCCTGGTCGGGAACATCGTCCTCGCCCTCGTCGCCGGCATCTGCATGGCCGCTTACTACCTCATCCAGACGTTCTGCAACCCGGATTTCTAGGCTGATGGAACCTCTTGATCTTGCCGCCTGGAGCTTCCGGTTCGCCGCCTCCTTCCTGTTCGTCACCGCGGCGCTCAAGTGGCTCGAGGCGCAACAGTCGAAATTCCGGACTGCGGGGGTGGTCGACACCCTCTATGCCTTCCTTCGCGAGAACTGCCCGGCGGAACTCAACGCGCACGTGAGTCTTTCAACCCACCTTCTGGGCGAGTCCTCGGCGAAGGTCAGGGATGTGTGCGCGAACTTCCTGTTCACCGCCTTCTCCGCGGCGCTTGGGATGCAGGCGGTGGCAACCCTGCTCTTTGGTCAGTTGGTCCCCTTCGCGGCGGTCGCCACCTTCCCGGTGGTGTTGGGCTTTCAGGCCCTCACTTTGAGGTCTCGCGGACGGGAGAGGATGACCAAGGTCGGCCGAGACCTTCCTGGACTTTTGAATACCCTGAATCTCCTGCTCAATGCCGGAAGCACCCTTGAAAACGCCATCGAAACCGCGGTCGACAGCTATCGGGGCACGGCCATCGGCGACGAACTGGGCCAGCTGGTCCGGGACCGGCAGATGGGTCTCGATCGCACCAGCGCCTTCCGCGCTCTGGCCGCGCGCGTTCCTCGGGACGATGTCCGCTCGATCGCCGCCGCCATCGAACTGGCGGAGCGCCTGGGCACGCCCCTGGCCGAAACTCTGGAGCGCCAGTCGAACGAAATCATGCGCATCCGGCTCGAGAGCGCCAGCCGCATCGCCAAGGAGGCCGCGGTCAAGCTGGCCCTGCCCAATACCTTGATCATGATCGCGATCGCTTTGCTGATTGGCGGCGGCATGCTCCCGAATCTAGTGAGGTTGCTATGAGCCTAATCCGCATCAAGGTAATAACCGGGCCCGAAGCGGGAACGGTGGTTGAGGGCGCGGGCCGGGTCACCATCGGTTCCGCCTCCTACTGCACGCTGCGCCTCTCAGGGAAGGGCGTGCTCGCCGTCCATGCCGAAGTGAACCTCACCCCGCAAGGTCTCCACCTGCGGTCGTTCAGTTCCACCGGAACAAGGGTCAACGGCGCTGCGGTAACCGAGCACTACGTTTCTGAAGATGAAGAGGCCGAGATTGGCGACGGAACCCGCATCAGTGTCGAGCTGGCCCGAGCGGCCGCCACTCCTCCGCGGAGATCCAGTCGAGAAGCCGCACCCGAGGGAACGCCCCGGCGTGCCCCCCGCCCGGCCCCCGTCGAGGCCGCTCGCGCCGAAGATGTGCCGGCCAGCGGTTTCATGGCGACCCTGTGGCGCTATCGAATCATCGCCGGCGTCTACATCATCGTTCTCGTAGCGGTGGCGTGGTTCTTTGTGGGAAGCGAAACCGGCCTGCCCGAACGTTATGAAGCAGCGGCCACCGCTTTCACCCAGGAAACGACTCAGGCCAAGGTTCCGACGCAGGAGGCTAAAGCCCGTTGGGCCGCCGTGGAGAAGGCCTACTCTCTTGAGCGCGCGGGGCGACGGCGCGAGGCGATCGAAGCCTACGTCCGCCTGATGGCCCAAGAGATGGAGCTTGCCAGGTCAGCGGGGGGAGGCAACTCCAGATCCGCGGCCTGGAAATTCGGCGCCCAGCGCCTCGCCGCCTTGAGATCGAGGCGCTGACGGCCTTGGTCGCCGGCAGTTCCGACCTTCAGACCCTCCGGGAATGGAGTGTCCGCTATTTCCTCTTTCCGATTCAGAAGTTTCTCGAGGACGATACGGTCTCGGAAGTGATGATCAACGGCCCGAACGACGTGCGCATCGAGCGTCGGGGCGTCATCGAGAAAACCGACGTGCGCTTTGCTTCGGATCAGGACCTGGTGGCCGCCGTCATCAATATTGCCCAGCTCGTGGGAAAGCGCATCACGCCCGAAGTCTGCCGCCTGGATGCCCGACTTCCCGACGGCTCCCGCGTTCATGCGGTGTTGCCGCCGGTGAGCCGCCAGGGGCCGTGCCTCGCCATCCGCAAGTTCTTCCGGTCGAAGATCGGCCTCGACCGCCTGGTGGAGCTGGGTGCGCTCACGTCCGAAGTCCGCGAGTTCATCGACCTGTGCGTTCTCACGGAACGCAACATGGTGGTGGCAGGCGGGACGGGCTGCGGAAAAACAACTCTCCTGAACGTGCTGGCCGCCCTGATTCCACCCCATGAGCGGGTGATCGTGCTCGAGGACACCTCGGAACTCCAGCTGCAGCTCGATCACGTGCTCTACCTGGAGGCCCGGCCTCCGGACCGTCACGGCAAGGGAGAAGTGACTCTCCGGGAGATGTTCCACTCGTGCCTCCGTATGCGGCCCGACCGGATTGTGGTGGGCGAATGCCGCGGAGGCGAAGCGGTGGAGCTCATCCAGTCGATGACCTCCGGCCATGGCGGCTCCATGACCACTCTGCACGCGTCTTCTCCCTTCGACGCGCTCAACCGGCTCGAGACCATGGCGCTGATGGCCGGACTCGACCTGCCGCTCAGCGCTCTGCGCAGCCAGATCTCTTCGGCGATCCAGGTGGTGGTGCATCTCGAGCGTCTGGCCGGGGGTTCGCGCAAGGTTCTGAGTGTCGCGGAGATCCGCGGCCTGGACGAAGCCGGACGTTATGTGGTGGTCCCCATATACGAGCACGTGCCGGAGCCGGGCGGCGGCGGCGGCGAACTGGCTCGCACCGGGAACCGCTCCGGGCTGGCCAAAATGATCGCGCTCAAGGGTCTCGAGCGGCGGATCCATCTGACCCGGGGGTTGTTCGCTCCCATCGAGGGTGGTCGGGGGGCCGGTCATGGGCATTGACATCCGCCGGGTCGAGACCGCCAAGCGCATCGGGCACGCTCGTTGACACACAAGCGCCGCTGGACCTACAGTCCCAAGATGCCCGCCGTCGATCCTCGACAGAGCACTCGCGCGAGCGCCATCTCGATGGGGCTCCGCCTCGTGGCCATCGCCAGCCTGATCGCCGTTGCACCCTCTTCATCGTTCGCTCAGGATCGCGCTTTCGCCCAGGATCGAGCGATGCGACTCCGCCCCCCCGCGGCGGGAGCGGCCGGGAAGCGCGTGGCGCTGGTTGTAGGCAACAACCTCTATCCCCAATCTCCGCTCAAGAACGCGGTGGGCGATGCCCTCCTGATGGCGAATGTCCTGCGGGAAATCGGCTTTACCGTCGAACCCCCTCTGCTCAACGCGACGGCCCTCGAGATCGAACGTGCGATGCGCGCGTTCGCAGGCAAACTCGAAGGATCGGACGTCGGCCTCTTCTATTACGCGGGACACGGCATCGCGGTGGAGGGAAAGAACTACCTGCTGGGCGTCGACTTCTCGGCTGAGGACGAACTCGAGGCCCGACGCAAGGCGGTGGAGGCCGACCTGATCGCGGACCGAATGGACCAGGGCGGGGCCCGACTCAACCTGATCGTGCTCGACGCGTGCCGCAACAATCCCTTCAAGCTCGGGAAACGCGCGGAAGGCGTGGGGCTCGGAACGATGGAGGCGGGCCGCGGCATGCTCATCGCCATGGCCACCGCTCCGGGAAAGGCCGCGAGCGACAACCCGACGGGCACCAATGGCCTCTTCACCAAGTTTCTGGCCGAGGACATCAAGGAGCCGGGGCTCGGGGTGAAGGCCGTCTTCGATCGCGTGAAGGCGCAGGTCATCGAGGCCTCCGGTGGCCAGCAGCGGCCCTGGGTGCACGATGACGTGGTCGGAGACGTGACCCTGGTTCCCGCGGCGGAAGTGCCGATCCCCGAAGTCGCCGGGCCGGTCGATCGCTCGCAGATGGAACTCGCGTTCTGGAACTCGATCAAGGACAGCCGCGATCCGAGGGACTTTGAAGGCTATCTGGAACAGGTCGCCCGCGGCGCGTTCGGCGGGACGTTCCAACGACTGGCCGAGAACCGCCTGGCCGATACCCGGCCGAAGACCGCAACCACCTCAGCGCCCGCACCCGTTCCTCCCCCATCGTCCCAAGGATCAACTGACGACAGGTCAGGGGCGGTTACTCCGGACACGACGGCAAAGGCGCCGCCGCCGGTCGAGAGCGCACGGCCCGTGGGATATCTCGACCTCACCGGACCGGCCAACACCCGGATCGTGATCGATGGCAAGGAAATCGGCCGGCTCCCCTTCGCGGAAGTGCCGCTGGAAGATGCCCTCTTCCTGACCGAGGGCGAACACGAGATCAAGATTCTGTATCCTGGATATCAGCCTTTGGTGCACACCGTGACCATTCGGGCCGGAGAAACCACCTCCCTTTTTGTGGACCTGGGCCTGGACCGCGTCGACCCCTCGCGTTCCCCCGCGAGCCCGCCCCCTTCCCCGGCCAAGGCCGATTTTTCGGTGTCGGCGGTGGCCGGTGACTTCGACCTCTCGGTATTCCCTCCCGAAGAGGTGCGAGTGGTGATCAACGCCAGGGAGCCCGGAAGCCCGCTCAGCGCGAAACCTCTGGCTCTCCCCGCAGGCACCCACACCGTCACCATTCACCACCCTGCCTTCGAACCCTTGACCCGGACATTCACCATCCGTGCCGGCGAGATCACCAGGCTTTCGATCAACCTCCGCCAGGAGGCCCGCGCAAAATGAAGTCGACGCGCCTGGCCCGCGCGTGAGGATCGGCGATTTCGAAATCATCAGCACCCTCGGAGCGGGCGCTGCGGGCGTGGTCTACCGGGCGACCAACCTGACCACGAAAAGGGTGGTGGCGCTCAAGGAGCTGCACACCGACTCGCCGGAGGCCCGGCAGCAGGCCGTCCAGGAAGGACGAGCCATGGCCTCGTTCGACTCGCGCCATCTCGTCACGATCTATAACATTCACGAGATCGGCGAACGGATGTACCTCGAGTCGGAGCTGGTCGAGGGCGCGAGCCTCTCCTCCCTCACCGCCACCGATGGTCTCTCCGCGGAGGCGACCGACCGTCTGCTTCGCGAACTCCTCGAAGGCATTCAGGCGATGCACGGCGTCGGCCTCATCCACGGAGACCTGAAGCCCGACAACGTGATGATCCGCAGCGAAGGCTCCGCGGTCATCATCGACCTGGGCCTCGCCTCCCGAGGAGTGGCCACGGCACTTGGGGGCACCTCGCAGTTCATGGCCCCGGAGATGTTCAGGCCTCCCTATCGCCGCGACGCTCGAACCGACCTTTATTCGCTGGGAATGACGGTTTACGAAGCCGTCGTCGGACGCGCGCGGATGATCGAGCTGTTCCCCGACATTCTGTCGGGCCGGGGAGCGGCCCTCGATCACCTCTGGCAGAGTTGGGCCCTCGACCGGTCCACTACCGCTGTGCCGGTCGACCGTATCCGTCCAGAGATCCCGGAGACCCTCGCCCAGCTCATCGCCGACCTCATGGCGAAGGATCCCGCGAACCGGCCAGCCTCCGCGGCGGAGGCGCTTGATCGCTTATCCAGCGCCCGGGCTCCACGGGCCACCGAGGCAGCCCCGGCTCGGGAGAAGTCACCCACTCCCAACCGAGTGACCACGATCTCGGGCGACAAGTCGCCGAGCCGGATCCCCTGGCGCGCGATCGCCGCGGTGGTCGGCCTATTGATCCTGGGGGCGGGCGCGTTCCTGTTCTACGTCACCCGATCCCGGAACGTTCTCGTGGAAACGATCCCTTCGGGCGCTTCTTTGAAGTCGCGTGGAAAAGCCCTCGGGGTGACCACGCCGACGAGCCTCAAGATCAAGGGGCGAGGGATGCGGCTCAACGCCTCTCGGCCCGGCTACAAAGACGCGGATATCCGCCTGCCCGACTCGGGGCCGCTGGCCCCCGTCCGGCTCGAGCCGCGGTGCGCCGATCCTTCGGTTCCACGCGCCGAGATGAAGATCCTCGTGGGCGACGGCTTCCCCGTGAAGTTCCTTGACGGCATCACTACTCCTCACCACTTCGTGGGCAACGGTTGCGCGCACGACCTCGAACTCGGTGGCGATGCCACCGATGTGTCCTTCGCCTTCCCCGGCCTCCCCAACTTCCCGAGGGAAACTTGGCCGATCACCACCGCGACCGCCGAAACTATCCAGGCGCGGCTCCGGAGTCTTGTGATCGCCTGGGAATTGGCGCTCGGCTGGGAATCGGCGGATCCGAAGATTCTCCTCCTTCGCAAGATCCCAGGGTCTCCCCCCCGAGTGGAGAACTACGAATGCTGCGACACCAGGGCGCCGGCGGTGGAAGTCGACCGTGACGTGGTCGCATTCTCGCTGGACGGTTCGCAGGCGCCTTTGCCGGAGGATGGATCCTTCGTGGCCTTCATAGAAATCAGCCCGGACGGCGAGGCGACCCTTCATGCCAATGCACCGTCCAGCCGGGTGCTCCGGGTCCCTGCCGGCACTTCCAGCTGGCTGACCGTGCAGCCGCCGCGCACGCCCATGCAGTTCTTCGTGGCCCTCGCGTTCCCGGAGAGGCCGTCTTTCCTCGCCCCTTTCGACCCCGGTGGTGGCGAACCCTTTAGACTGCTGAAACCGGATGAGGTCGAGGCGCTCCGTGACGCCTCCCGTCAGCAGGGAAGTTCCTGGAAGCGTCGCTACACCGTATTTGAGGTGAAATAGTCATGAAAACCCGCACTATTCTGTTGGTTCTCCCGCTGGCTCTGTCCGTCACCTCGGCCTCGGCCGGCACCTGCGACCCGATCGCGTCTGACGAGAAGGTGGCCTTGGGCGAACGGCAGACCGACCTCGAAGCCATGAAGCGTCTCGGCCTTGAAGCCATCGTCCACTGTGACACCAACGCCCGGGCCCACAACCTCCACGGAAACGCACTCGAGGCTTTGGGCGATCTCGCGGGAGCCGACAAGGCGTACTTGAGGGCCGCCGAACTCGACCCGACGTGGTACGTGGCCTTGGTGGGCCTCGGCGACATCGCGCGGAAGCGTGGGGCCACCGAGGAGGCGCGGAGCGCCTACGCCAAGGCTCTGGGTCTGGCCAAAACGGCGGACGAGCGCAAGCAGGTGGAGTCTTCAAGCGCACTGCTGCCTCCTCCGCCGCCTTCGGGCTACGGCTTCAAGGACGCCGATGCCATCGAACGCGGCTTCCGTATCGGCGAACGCCTGACCCAGGCGACAGCGGGCGGCGCGTCCGCCGAAGGTGGAACCGCCGCGGCGGGTGGAGTCGGGCGTTCGGGTGGCGTGGTCCAGGATGAAGCGACCGCGCCCTGGACTGCAAGCTCGGGAGCCAAGCCGACGACCACAGACGCCGACATCGTCCAGACCCCCGACGGTCGGATCGGCAGCCCTCTGAGCGTCGAGTTCCTCGTGGGATCCACCACCTTCACCGATAGCGGCCGCCTTCAGGCCGAGGCTCTCGCCACCGGGCTGGGGCGACGCCGAACCGGAACGGAGCGCTTCGTCATCGAAGGCCATGCCAGCACCGAAGGGGATGACATGGCGAATCTGGAACTCTCGAAACTCCGGGCCGCCGCCTTCCGCGACTTCCTGGTCGCACAGGGCCTGGACAAAGTGCAGTTCGAGGTTCGTGGCTTCGGCGAAGCCCACCCGATCATCGAGGGGAACTCCGAGAACAAGGCCAAGAGCCGACGGGTCGTGCTCGTACGCAACGCGGATCGCTGAATCGGCGTCATCTGGATGGCACGCCCCCAGAGTGCCACGCCATGACTGAGGCCAAAGCGCCCGCAGGCCGCGCGTGGCTGACGCCGAGGCCCCGGTGGTGGGCGCCGGGCATCGTGGCGGCTTTGATCGCGTTCGAAACGGTCGCGTCCGCGCAGTCCCCACCCACACTCGCCGCGGACGAGGAGATCTCCGCGAGCGGGGCGGTACGGAGTCGCTTCGTGCTGACCTTCTCGCCCCCGGACTACGCGCAGCTCAAGAAGCGGGTTCCCGATCCCGCGAATATCGCCCAGCTTGGCGTGGAGGCCGACGTCGACGCGGTGATGACCGCGGCGCAGGGCGCCTACGACGATGCAACCCACTCGGTGATCATCGCGATAACCCAGGCGGGGGCGGCGAAAAACCGGGGCGGCGGCCGCTGGGAATACTCGGTGGAATTGGACGACTCGGAGGCTTCGCTCCTGCGTACCGGCCCCGACACCCAGGGTCGAACCACCCTGGAGTTCTCGATTCAAGGCGGAGTGAGTGGAAGAGGAAGCGTGGCCCTGCCTCACGGAGCCACCGAGGTGCATTGGGACTCGGCCCGGAACATCATCGGTTATACCCTGCCAGCACCATCGCCGGGGGGCCGGCCGCGGCTCGTGCTGGGTTCGTTCGATGTCAACGAACGGCTGATGGGAGCGGTCTACAAAGCCTATGCTGATCGTCAGCGCCAGAAGCGGCAGTGGACGGCCAAGGCCGTCTTCACGAACCAGGGAACCGCCGCGCTTGAGGGTCTGCGTGTGCGCTTCCGTGCCGTCGGTTACAGCGAGTGGAGTCCTTTCGACCGTCATGTCGAAGTGGCGCCCGGACAGACGATCGTCGCCTCCTTCTATCCGCAGCTCGATGCGAAGGTGGCGGCCCTGCGCAGTCCCACCGCCGCGACCATCGAGGTTGAATGGACGTATCGCGACGCCCGCGGACAGGACGCCACCGAAGGCGAGTCGAAGCCCGTCCAGATTCTCGGCGGCAATCAGTTCGTGCTCAAGCGGACCACGGGGTTGGCCGGCGGCGGGGCGAAGGAAACCGCGAATCTCCTCGAGAACGGCGATCTGCTCACCGCCTGGATCACCCCCGAGGATCCTGTGGTGCGGGAGTTCTCCACCTGGGCCACCAGGCGCGCGGCCGGCGCGCCGGCTGGCCAGACCTCCGACGATTCCGCCGACCTCCGCATTCTCCGAGCCATCTGGGAACTGTGGATCGACAACGACTTCACCTACCAGTCGCCGGGGACGTTCGTCCAGACCACGGGTCGAGTGCCGGACGGCGCCTTCCTGAAAAGTTATGACGAGACCCAGATCCAGACAATCCGGTTCCCCCGCGACACCATCAAGGATCGGTCCGGAACCTGTCTCGAAACCACGGTGCTCTTCGCCAGCATGGCCAAGGCGGCGGGTTTACGCGAGGCGGGCATCGCGCTGACGTCCGACCACGCCTTTCCGTTCTTCATCGGAACATCCGGGCGGACGTACGCGGTCGAGAGCACGATGATCGGCGGCGGTCGCGGGGGTGTCAACCGCGCGGCCTCTTTCGATGACGCCCTGACTCGGGGGATGCGGATGTTGCGTCTGGTTCAAGACGGGGAGTACCCGGGCGGCCCCGGCATTCTGGTCGGCATGTCGCAGGGGCGCAGCATGGGGGTGTTCCCTCCCGAACTCGCCGCCCACCCCGCCGGAACGCTGGAGGCCTGGGGCCTGAGGCCGGGGCGGAGAGAAGCGCGGCCCTGACGGTTAGAGTTGGAGGCGCAGGTAAAGTGAGGTAACCCATGAAACAGATCAAGCTCGCTTCCCTCGTTCTCGCCTCCACGGTCTTCGTGGCCGCGGGAAACAGCGCCGACGCTCCCAGGGAGGGCCTGTGGCTGGAGCGATCGGTCGAGAGCCGTGAACCAGTCCGCCCGATCATCGGCTCGGTGGTGACGGAGCGGCCCTCGGGCGCACGCACGGGCGCGGCCAGCACAGCCCGCAAGTTCCTGCCCAAAGCCCCCATCCCCAAGGGCGGGGCACCCGGCAAGGAGCTCAGGGTGATGCTTCCGACCGCGCGGGTCGCCGTCTATCCGGGAGAGACGTTCCTCTTCGTGTTCAGCGAGACGCGAAGCACCGTCTGGAAGATGGGCGCCGACGTCGCCTCCCACCCGAAGGATTTCGTGATCGTGCCGCTGGAGGCCAAGGATCGTCTCCGCAAGGCGTCGCTTGATTCCACCGGCATGTTCAAGAACGCGGTGTTCTCGGACTTCACCGTGGAGGAAATCTCCCCCACTCAGTTCCGGGTGTCCCTGCCTCCGACACTCTCGCCCGGCGAGTACGCCTGGGTGTACATCGGGAGCGGAGCGCTCAAGTCCGGTCTGCGGCTCTTCGACTTCAAGCTCGAAGCGGCCAAGGCGAACCCCACCGAAGGCGCCGCTGGCCTTCTTTAGTCCCTCGCGGTCCCGCCGCGGCGCGTCCGCGGACCACGACACTGACCTCCAATGGATCCCCTGAGGCTGATTCCCGACGATGGCAGCGAAGTCATCATCATCACCACTCATCTGGTGCTGGTCGGACGCGACGCCATTTGCGACATCCAACTGAGCGACGCCTCGGTTTCGCGGCAGCATGCCGAGATCCGACTCGAGGATGATCGCTGGCTCGTGCGCGACCTCAACAGCGCGAACGGTGTGCTGCTGGACGGAAAACAGGTCCCCCGCAGCGTGCTCGCCCACGGCCAGCGCCTTCGATTCGGTTCCGTGGGGTTCCGGGTGGAAACGGATCAGGGTGGAGAACCCGACGAGGCCACTGTGTTGCTCGCCCGCCCCGGGGCCAAAGCAACCGCGCGGGGCTACCAGGAATCGGACAACCGGCCCACCATGACCGGATCGACCCGTGCTCCCCGAGAGGACGCGCCCAAGAGCAACCGGGGCCTGATAGTCGCGGTGGCGGGCGTGGCCATGCTGGCGATCGCCGCGGGCTTCTGGCTTCAAGGACAGGCCGAGACCTCCCGCACCAGCACAGGGGCCGCACCCACGGCGGTGCCCACGGTCTCCCCCGCCGCGAGCCCCGCCGCCCCGGTTCCTTCACCCAGGGTAGCAGCCACCCCCACACCGGGGGCAGAAACCCCTTCGCCAAGCCCTGCGCCCTCGAACACTCCCTCCCCCACGGAGGCCGCCACCGCTCCAGCCGCCCCGGCCGGTACCGCCGCCCTCCCGCAGGGCGTGATCATGATCTCCACGGACACGCGGGCCACGGTCCTGGTCAATGGTCAGACTGAGGGGGTCCTGCAGGCGGGCGGCTTCCGACGAGTCGAGGTGGCGCCCGGTGAACACATCGTCACCTTCGAGGTGGGCAAGCAACGCCGCGACATCGTCGTGCGCACGAAGGCGAACGAGCAGGCGGTGGCCCGCTTCGAGATCCGCTCTCTGCGGACGGCGACTCCAACACCCGCACCGCGCCGGCCGGCGGCCGAGCGACCACGAGCGCAGCCGACACCCCCACAGCCTCAGAGCGCTCCGAGGACCGCGGCCTCCGCGTCAACCCCTGCGCCGACACCGGTCCCCGTCGCACCCGCGCCGCCCACCCCGGCCCGCTCCACGTCTCCACCGCGCATTGTCGATGCGGGCCTCGCCAAGGGAGCCGCGGCAACCGCCCGCGGCGATTTCTATCGGGCCTTGCTGATTCTGAACGACGCGGTCCGGCGCCTCGACAAAGACCCGCAGTCAGGCACCGATCTCGTGATCGCCCACGCCTATCTGGCCTGGACGCACCATGGCCTCGGCCGCACCGCGGAGGCACGGAACTCGGCCCAGCGCGCACTCGGCCTCGATTCGGGCGTGATGGCGAAGCTCGGTTCATTCCCCACTCCGGTTCTGGATCTGTTCAAAGCCTCCCGCTGAGCAAGGTCGCCGAAGCACCGTTGACCCCCGGCCGCCGCGCACGGTAGGGTCGCAGGTCACCCCATGCCCACAAACGTCCACGACAACATCCTCGCCTCGATCGGCAACACGCCCCTCATCCGCCTCAACCGGCTCACCCGCGAGATCGAGGCCACGGTCTACGCCAAGATCGAGAGCACCAATCCGGGGAACAGCATCAAAGACCGCATGGCGGTCCGGATGATCGAAGACGCCGAGGCGAAGGGCCTGCTCAAGGCGGGCGGCACCATTATCGAGGGCACGTCGGGCAACACCGGCATGGGCCTGGCCATCGCCGCCATCGTGAAGGGCTACAAGTGCATCTTCACCACCACCGACAAGCAGTCGAAGGAGAAGGTCGACGCCCTGCGGGCTTTCGGAGCCGAGGTCATCGTCTGCCCCACCGACGTCGATCCCGAAGATCCCCGCTCCTACTACTCGGTGTCCTCGCGCCTGGTGCGCGAAACCCCGAACGCCTGGAAAGCGAACCAGTACGACAACCTGTCGAACTCGGAGGCCCACTACGCGACCACCGGTCCCGAGATCTGGGAGCAAACGGATGGGAACATCGATCATCTCGTGGTCGGAGTGGGCACGGGCGGCACCCTGTCCGGCGCCGGCAAGTACCTCAAGGAGAAGAAGCCTTCGCTGAAATGCTGGGGCATCGACACCTACGGCTCCGTCTTCAAGAAGTACAAGGAAGAGGGCGTGTTCGACAAACACGAGATCTATCCCTACGTCACCGAGGGCATCGGCGAGGACTTCCTGCCTCAAAACGTCGACTTCTCTGTCATCGATCACTTCGAGAAGGTGACGGACCGCAACGCCGCCATCTATACGCGCGAGATCGTGCGCCAGGAGGGCATCTTCGCCGGCAACTCCGCAGGCTCGGCCATCGCGGGCTTGCTCCAGCTCAAGGATCGCTTCAAGAAGGGCGAGACCGTGGTGGTGATCTTCCACGACCACGGAACCCGCTACCTCGGGAAGATGTTCAACCCCGAATGGATGCGGACCATGGGTTACGAGAGTGTCGAAGGTCCCACCGCGCGTGACCTGGTCAAGAACAAGAGCGTTTCCGATCTCGTGGGCGTTCAGGTCAACGACACAGTCGAGCAGGCGCTGCGCCGCATGGCCGAGAACGATTTCTCGCAGATCACGGTGAAGCAGGACGAACGCATCGTCGGCTCCCTGAGCGAGACCCACGCCTACGCGTGCATGATCCAGAAGCCATCGATCCGCCAGGATGCAGTGAGCAAGATCATGCAGAAGGCGTTCCGGTTCATCGACATCGAGACCCCGGTTCCCCTCCTCGCGCCGATGATCACGCCGGAGAATCCCGCCCTTCTCGTGCGCGACTTCCCCGCAGGCAAGACCTACATCCTCACCGGGTCCGACGTCCTGACGGCCATCTGACGCGCGACCCCGTTCCCCATACCCAACCAGGAGCCATATGCGCCTTTCGCCCATCCTCATTCTCCCCCTGCTCGCTCTTCCCCTCAGCGCCGCAGCCCAGCCCGACCTGTCGAAGGTGGAAGTCAAGACAACCAGACTGGCCGAGGGTCTTCATGTCCTCTTTGGAGCAGGCGGAAACATTGGCGTCTCCTCCGGCAAAGACGGTGTCTTCCTCATCGATGACCAGTACGCCCCCATGACCACGAAGATCAAGGCCGCGGTCGCGGGGATCAGCGACAAGGCGATCCGCTTCGTGCTCAACACCCATTGGCACGGCGACCATACCGGCGGCAACGAGAACCTGGGCGGCGCGGGCTCGATCATCGTCGCTCACGAGAACGTACGAAAGCGGATGAGCGTCGAGCAGTTCGTCGAAGCCTTCAACGAGCGCGTACCCCCCTCCCCTGTGGCCGCTCTGCCCGTGGTGACTTTCGCCGACTCCGTGTCCTTCCACTTGAACGGCGAGGAGATCCACTGTTTCCACCTGCCGCTCGCGCACACGGACGGTGACTCCGTTGTGCATTTCAAGAAAGCCGACGTGATCCACATGGGCGATCTCTTCTTCAACGGCCTCTATCCCTTCATCGACGCGTCGACCGGCGGCTCCATCGATGGAATGATCAACGCGGCAGACAAAATGCTGGCGCTCGCGAGCGACACCACGCAGATCATCCCCGGCCACGGGCCGATGGCGAAGAAAGCCGATCTCCAGGCCTTCCGCGCGATGCTCGCGGGCGTGCGCGAGAAGATGAAACCCCTCGTCGCCGCGGGCAAGACGCTCTCCGAAGTTCAGGCCGCGAAGCCCACCCAGGCCTTCGACGAAAGATGGGGCAAGGGCTTCTTGAAGCCCGAACAGTTCGTCGCGGTGGCTTATGCGGCCATGGGCGGCAAAGGGCGCCACTAGAGAACGCCGGATGCGACCAGCAACGTCCTCGCGCTGATTGCTATCACCAGCAGGCCGACGATCACCATCAGCCTCTTGACCGGATAGTGGCGACAGACCCAGGCGCCGAGCGGGGCTGCGGGCAGGCCTCCAAGAGCCAGCGCCAGGATCATCTGCCAGTTGGTGAGGCCGATGGTGAGGAAGAAGGTCACCGAGGCCGCGAAGGTGACAAAAAACTCGACCGCGTTCACCGTGCCCACCGTAGTGCGCACGTGGTTGCCGCGCACGATGAGCGTGCTCGCCACCACCGGCCCCCAACCTCCTCCGCCCATCGTGTCGAGCAGTGCGCCGCTGAAACCGAGGGGAGCGATGTGGGTGGTCACCGAACGCGGCGGAAATTCGCGGAAGGCCTTGGCCACGATGATGAGGCCCATCACAAGAAGGTAGGCAGCAATGTACGGCTTGAGCGCTTCACCGGGCAGGCTGGTGAGGATGTAGGCGCCGAGGACCGCACCCACCACGCCGGGGATCAGCAAGCGGCGAAAAAGGGCGCGGTCGATGTTGTCGAACACGTGGTGGGAGATCGCGGAAGCTCCCGTGGTGAAACACTCCGCGGCGTGCACGGTGGCGCTCGTGATCGCGGGTGGAACGCCGAAGGCGATGAGCAGACTCGACGCCGTGACCCCGTAGGCCATGCCCAGGGCGCCATCGATCAACTGCGCCACGAAGCCGGCGAGAACGCACCACCAGAACTCCTCGATCACCGGCTCGACGTCTCTTTCTTCAAGGCAGGCGGATGGTAACAAATGGGCGCGCGCGAGCAATGATGCAAAAAAGGCGCTTGACGTGGCCCCGGGTTACAGGCGTACACTCCCGATTCTCGTGCTACCGAAACTCTCTCTGACTTCTGTTTTCACCATGATGCCCTGCGGCATGCGCTCCATGCGCATGTCTGGCCGCGGGGCCGAGGTCTTTTTGAGCTAGCGCAAGAGTTCACCAAGCAACACCCTCAAGACCCGCGATTCGGATTTCCGAGCGGGTCTTTTGCTTTTTGGTGACCTGAATTCGGACTCCTGGGTCGCGAAGTCTTCACTTCGACAACCAACCAAACCAGGAGAAACCGAAATCATGTCCGACCAGAAACTGCACCCCGATACACTCGCCATTCACGCGGGCCAGCCCTTCGATCCCCGCACCGGCGCGGTCAGCTTCCCCATCTTCCAGACCTCGACTTTCGCCCAAGCCGCCCCGGGCCAAAGCCGTGGATACGCCTATGCCCGCGGCGACAATCCCACCAGACGTGCCCTCGAGGAATGTCTCGCCTCCATCGAGGGCGCGCGATACGGGGTCGCGTTTGCCTCTGGTCTGGCGGCCGTGAACGCGGCGATCAGCACGCTCCAGCAGGACGCCCACGTGATCGCCGGTCGCGATCTGTACGGCGGTTCGTATCGGCTCTTCACCAAGGTCTTCGCGAAGTTCGGGGTGCGATTCAGCTTCGTCGACACCTCGAGCCTGGCGGCCATCGCCGCTGCCATCGAGCCGGCGACGAAGCTCCTGTGGCTCGAGACGCCGTCCAATCCACTTCTCACCATCACCGACATCAAGGCGGCGGCGGAACTCGCCCGCGCCCGCGGTGTGCGGGTTCTGGCCGACAACACCTTCGCCACCCCCATCACCCAGCGTCCACTCGACCTGGGCGCCGATCTCGTTCTGCACTCGACCACGAAGTACCTGAACGGCCACGGCGACGTGATCGGCGGAGCCATCCTCACGAACGACCCGGAGATCGATCGCGAGATCCGCTTCCTGCAGAACGCGATCGGCGGCGTGCCCGGACCGCAGGATTCGTACTTGATCCTCCGCGGGCTGAAGACTCTTTCACTGCGCGTCGAGCGTCACTGCCAGAGCGCGGTCAAGGTCGCGGAGTTCCTCGCCTCCGACCCGCGGGTAAGCAAGGTCTACTACCCCGGCCTGAGCAACCATCCCGGCCACGACATCGCCGCCCGTCAACAGACGGCCTTCGGCGGCATCGTGAGTTTCGATCTCGCTACCCGCGAACAGGCGAATGCCTTCTGCACCTCCACAGAGCTCTTCGCTCTGGCCGAGTCCCTGGGGGCGCCAAGATCGCTCGTCTGTCACCCTCCGACCATGACCCATGCTTCGGTGGAGCCCGAGGTGCGCAAAGACCGCGGCATCGGCGATGGTCTGGTGCGTCTGAGCATCGGACTCGAAGATGCGCGCGACCTGATCGCCGACATCGACCGCGCCCTGACCGCGGCCGCGGCGGTGACGGTGGACGCGAACCGATCGTCGGAGGCCGCGTGAAGAAACCCATCATCGTTCTGAAATTCGGCAGTTCTGTGCTGCGCAGCGCTGCGGATCTGCCCCGGGCAGTTCACGAGATCTTCCGCTACACCCGTGACGGTTTCGGCGTGATCGCGGTGGTCTCGGCCTTCGACGGAGTCACCGACCGACTCCTCGCCCAGGCCAAAGTCCTGGGCGCAGAACCCGAGCATGACGCGGGGATCTCGGGCCTCGCCGCTCTCGTCGCATCGGGAGAGAGGGAGACCGCTGCCTCGTTGCAGATCGCTCTTTCCCGGGCCGGCCTTCCCGCGAATGTCCTCGATCCGCTGGCCGCCGGTCTGCGCGTCGTTGGCAACGGTCTCGAAGGATCCCCCGTGGACCTGGCGGCGGGTCGACTGGTCTCGCTCCTTGATCGCGGTCTGATTCTCGTGGTTCCCGGGTTCTTCGGAACCGACGAAGAGGGCGGCGTCTCTCTTTTGGGACGAGGCGGGTCGGACTGGACCGCGCTCTTCCTCGCTCAGCGGCTGGGCGCGATCTGCCGGCTACTCAAGGATACGGATGGCATCTACGAGCGCGATCCGAACGGAGAAGGCGAACCTCCGCAGCGTTTCGAGAGGCTGCACTTCGAGGACGCTCTGGCCCTGCACGCTCCGGTGGTTCAGGAAGGAGCGCTTCGATTCGCGCTGGCCCATGGCCAGACGTTCGAGGTGGCACAGATCGGGTCGGTCGGGGGCACATCGGTTGACGGTCAGGCGACGCTTCTCGCGAAACGTGTCGGGCCGGCGCTTCGGCCCCTGCGCGTCACCCTCCTTGGGCTGGGCGCGGTCGGCCGCGGCGTTTACGAGCACCTGCGTCGGGAGAAAGGTCGCTTCGAGCTCGTGGCCATCGCCGTCCGCGATGTTGATCGACATGCGGAGTCCGGAGTGCCGCGTTGCCTGCTCTTCCCACTCGAAGTGGCGCTCGCGGTTCCGAGCGACATCGTGGTCGAAGCCATCGGTGGTGTGGCCGAGGCGGGCGAGGCNNGGCCCTGGTCCAGGCCCTCGCCGACGGCCGCCACGTGGTGACCGCGAACAAGGCTGTGGTGGTCGCGCGGGGCGAGCAGCTTCGCGCTCTCGCGGAGCGGGAGGGCGCGCGGTTCAGCTTCTCCGCCGCGGTGGGCGGGGTGATCCCGGTCATCGAAAGGCTGCGCGGCCTCCGTAGTGCGGTCGCTCGGGTCGAAGGGGTGCTGAACGGAACCAGCAACTTCGTGCTCGGCCGACTGGCTGCGGGGGTGTCGCTCGAAGAGGCGGTGAGTGAAGCGAGGCATCTCGGCTACGCCGAGGCCGATCCCACCGACGACCTGTCCGGTCTCGATGTCGCTCGCAAACTCGCCCTGATCGCGCACGAGGCCTTTGGCGTGACTCTCGACCTGGAGCGGATTCCACGTCTGGAAGCCGCGGCGCTCGCGGCCGCGCGACCGGATGATCGAGGAGGATCGGTCAAGCTGATCGGCAGCGTGGAGGCCACCGAGAAAGGGTGCGAGGCCAGAGTCGAGTTGACCCGGGTGGCTCCCTCGCATCCCTTCGCCCGCTGTCGCGGCGCCTCGAACGCGGTGATCATCACAATGCGCAGCGGCCTGGTCCTCACATTTCACGGGCGCGGGGCCGGACGCTGGCCCACCGCCGAATCGGTGATGGGCGACCTACTGGAACTCTGGCGAGACCGGGATGCGCAGCAGCATCGTCCCACCACGATTCTCGGAAGATTCGAAGCGGTCGCGAGTTGACCCGCCGAGGGGCCAGAAACGATCGACTCCTGCGCCCCTCGTCGGCTACGCTTCTGGAAAGCTGTCCCCAACGTTCATCAACGACCACGGAGTCCTCTCATGTGCAGGAACATCAGAACCCTCTACAACTTCGAGCCGCCGGTGACCGAGGGAGAGATCCGCGCCGCCTCGTTGCAGTTCGTACGGAAGCTCAGCGGTTTCAACAAACCTTCGAAGGCGAATGAAGTGGCCTTCGCGCAGGCCATCGAAGAAGTGGCGCAGGCGGCCACCCGTCTGCTGCATTCGCTCGAGACCACAGCGCCTCCGCGGACCCGCGAGGAGGAGGCGGCCCGCGCAAGGGCTCGGAACCTGAAGCGATTCGGCCCTCCCCCGGAAGGTGCGGGGGCTTAGACTTTCGGGATGAGCAAGCTCCCCCTCGCCGCCGCCTGCGGTCTTTTCAGCCTCGTCTCTTTCGCCAGCGTCGCGTCCGCGCAGACCAGGCCCGAGGCCGACCTGTGCGCCGTCGTCCCGGGGGCGCAGCCTCTGCTGCCCGCTCGCCTGCTCGATGGCATGGGCACCACCGACATGCCCGTCACCACCAAATCCGATGAGGCTCGGAAGTTCTTCAACCAGGGCGTCTCGCAGATCCACTCGTTCTGGTTCCTCGAGTCCGAGCGTTCGTTCCTCCAGGCCACCGCCCTTGATCCCGACATGGCGATGGCCTATTGGGGAATCTCGGTCAGCGCCGGCGGCGACTACCGCCCCGCGTTCCAGCTCCTGCGCGACCCTCTCGACGGCGGACGCCCCCCGAGCAGCAACGATTCCACCGCGCCCAAGGAGATCGCGCGAAGCGTGGGCGGCGCAGCGCTCTCGCCCGCCATCCGCGCGCGGGAGGCGATCGAAAAGGCGATGTCGCTGCGCGACAAGGTGACGCCGCGCGAGCGTTTGTACATCGAGGCGGAGGCCGCGCGCCGCAACCCGCTATCAAAGAACAAGGATGCTGACCACATCACGGGACTCCGCGCCCTGGTGGCCGCCTATCCAGACGACCTCGAAGCGAAGTCCATTCTCGGTCTCGCCCTGCTCGACGGTTTCGAGTCGGCCAGCAAGAAGCCGCGCACGAACACGATGGAAGGCCTGCGGCTTCTCGAGGAGGTCGCCGCGAAGGACGACAACAATTTCGGCGCACATCACTACCTCATCCATGGCTGGGAGGGCAGCACCACGCCCGAGCGCGCGTGGCACGCCAGCAAGCGTTATCCCGAACTCGTTCCCAATATTCCGCACGCCCTGCATATGCCCGGGCACATCTACGCGCAGAGCGACCGCATCGACGACGCCATCGCCGCCTTCGCCGCCGCGGCCGACAACGAACGCAGCTACATGAAGGCCGACACCCTGTACCCGAACGGGCATCACGGCCACAACGTGCACTTCCTCATCCATGCCCTGAACCTCGACGGCCGTTATCAGGATTCGATGACGCAGGTAGCTCATCTGATGAACGACTTCAAGGAGACGCCGCGCGAGCGTCGCGGCAACTCTCAACGCGTGGCATGGCGGCAGGGCTACTACGCCCTGGTCAAGACACTGGTGCGGTTCGAGCGCTGGAGCGAAATCCTTGATGGCCGCACTGTTCCCGTCTACGACCGGCCGGAACAGAACGCGTGGCGGTTGTGGGCCCAGGGTCTTGCCTTCGCCGCCACGGGGCGGCGCGCCGAAGCTCAGGCCGCACACAAGGAGATGGGCGGCCTGTTGTCCAGGCTCGATGCTTCGCGGCGGCCCCTCGGCATCGCGCATATGGAACTCGAGGCGACCATCGCTGCCGCCAAGGGCGACCGGAAGAAGGCGCGCTTCCTGTTCGCGAAGGCCGCCGATCTCGAGGCCGGGCTTCTCTACACCGAGCCGCCTTCCTACCCTCGTCCCGTGGTGGAAGGCTGGGGCCACGCCGCCCTCAAGCTGCGCGATTTCAGTTCAGCCGAGAAGGCGTATCGCGAAGCGATCGCGCGCGAGCCGGGCGGCGGTCGCGCCCTGTTCGGTCTCGCCGCGGCCCTGCGCGGTCTGGGCCGCGTCGCCGATTCAGAGAAAGCCATGGACCTCGCCCGCAAAGCCTGGGACAAGGCCGACGCGAACCTCCCGCAGATGGCAGGAGCGACCCGCACCGCTGAGGTCGAACCCCGCGACTAGGACGGGTCGAGAAACGTCCCGACCAGGTCGGCGATCTGGCGGCCGGTGAAGCCGCGGCCTTCCACGCTTGCGCGCAGGATCCCGTCGCGGTCGATCACCGCGGTCTGCAGGCTGTGAGTGATCAGGCCCTGGTCTGGCCAATACTCGATGCCGAAGGAAGCGCAGACGGCAGCGATCGCTTCCGGTGATCCGCTCAGGAAGCGCCAACCCGGCACGTTGCCTCCGTAGCGAAGGGCGAAGTTCCGCAGCACCTCGGGCGTGTCGTACTTCGGATCGAAGGTCACGGTGAGCAGGGTGAGATCGCGCCCCAGCCGAGCCCGATAGCGGTTGCGCACCTCGGCGAGGTTGTTCACCATGCGCGGGCAATAGTCGGGCAGAGGACATCGGCTGTAGATGAAGGTGATGGCGAGAACCTGACCACGCAGGGCCTCGAGCCGAACCGCCTCGCCGTGCTGATCGGTCAAGGTGAAGTCGGGCACGCGTTCCCCAACCTTCACCAGGGCGCTCGCCGACGGAGTCATGGTGAGACCGGCGTCCGCGCCGGCGGCGGAGAGCAGTCTCAACCGATCGATCTGTGTGCCGCTCTCCTTCGGGCGCAGTCGGAACTCGACCACGTCGCCCGGCTGAACCTCCCGCAGTTCTCCCGGGTCACGCGCAACCAGCGGCATCACCATGGCGTCCATGTATCCGGGGATTGCGTCGTGGGAAACCGTCACCGTGGACGAGGCCGGATCCACGCGCAGAACGAGGCCGCGGGTCTGATAGGTCGTGGCGCAGGCTGCGGCGAGAAGCAGCGGAGCGAGGAGGGCAAGGGGCTGACGCACCAAGGGATTCAATCACATGAGCCACGCTCGGCACCGCGTCTCCCATGGGCGGCTTTCGGGGCGTAGGATTCACCCCGTGGCCAAGCCGCGCATCATCCCCGTGCCGATGCCGGGGCAGCTGACCGAGGACGGCGTGGTCGCTTCGTTCGCGCAGCGGATGATGTACACCGTGGCCAAGGACGTCCACACCGCCACCGAAGCCGACGTCTACACGGCCCTCGCCTACTCGGTGCGCGACCGGTTGATGGAGCGCTGGTTCAAGACCCAGAGCGCCTATTACATGGCGGATGCGAAGCGCGTCTACTACATGTCGATGGAGTTCCTGATGGGTCGGGCCCTCCTCAACAGCGTAGTCAACCTCGGAGCGCGCGAGGCCCACGTTCAGGGCCTGAGCCAGCTCGGCTACGACCTCGAGGCCCTGCAGGAGAAGGAATGGGACGCCGGCCTCGGGAACGGCGGTCTTGGGCGCCTCGCCGCCTGCATCCTCGATTCCGCGGCCACCCTGGCTTTGCCTTTCTACGGCTACGGCATCCGCTACGAGTACGGCATCTTCCAGCAGAGGATCGTCGACGGTGCGCAGGTCGAGGCTCCGGACAACTGGCTGCGTTATGGCAACCCCTGGGAAATCCCCCGCACCGACGCGATCTTCCTCGTCCGCTTCTACGGACGCACCGAACACGTGAAAGACGCCTCCGGGAAGGTGCGAGCGAATTGGGTCGATACCCAGGAAGTCTGGGCCATGGCCTACGACACACCGATTCCGGGCTTCTGCAACGACACCGTGAACACACTGCGGTTGTGGTCGGCCAAGTCGAGTCGCGATTTCGATCTGCGCTACTTCAACGAAGGCGACTACGCGAGCGCGGTGCGGAACAAAACCGAGAGCGAGAACATCTCGAAGGTTCTTTACCCGCCCGATGGGCAGTATTCGGGCCGGGAACTGCGGCTCAAGCAGCAGTACTTCTTTGTGAGCGCCACCTTGCAAGACGTCATGCGGCGGTTCCTCAAGACCGGCGGCCGGGTCCTCGCGGATCTGCCCAACGAAGTGGCCATTCAGTTGAACGACACCCATCCCGTGCTGGGCATACCGGAACTGATGCGCATCCTCGTCGACGACTACGGTGTGCCATGGGACGAGGCCTGGGTTATCACCCAAGGGGTCTTCGGGTACACCAACCACACCGTGCTTCCGGAGGCGCTCGAGAAGTGGTCGGTGGATCTGTTCCGCCGCCTGCTGCCGCGTCACTTCGAGATCGTGGAAGAGATCGACCGTCGGTTCCGCGCCCAGGCCGAAGCGCTCGGCGGTCCCGATCTTGCGAGGCGCACCGCCATCCTCGACGAGTCGGGCCATGTGCGCATGGCGCACCTCGCGTTCGTGGGAAGCCATGCCGTGAACGGCGTGGCCGCCCTGCACACCGACATCCTCCGCCAGAAGACGTTCGCCGACCTCGACCGCGTGCTTCCGGGGCGAATATCCAACAAGACCAACGGCATCACCCCAAGGCGCTGGCTGCTCCAGTGCAATCCAGGCCTCGCCGGACTGATCACCGACGCCATCGGCTCCGGCTGGATGCTGAACCTCGACGAACTACGCAAGCTCACCCCGTACGCCGACGACCGGAACTTCCGGACGGAGTGGGCCGCTCTCAAGCGGGTCAACAAGGTGATCCTGGCCGACCGGGCCCTGAAGCAGCATGGCATCGTGCTCGACCCCGACAGCATCTTCGACTGCCAGGTAAAGCGGTTCCATGAATACAAACGCCAACTACTGGCCGCCCTCCACGCCCTCGCCCTGCTCGAACGCCTGCGCCAGAACCCGGCTGAATTCATCCCCCGCACCCTGATCTTCGCGGGCAAAGCGGCCCCGGGCTACGCCATGGCCAAGCTGATCATCCGGTTCATCCACGCGGTGGCCCGACGGGTCGAGAGCGATCCTTGGTCCCGCGGCAAACTCGCCGTGACCTTCCTTCCGAACTACTCGGTGTCGCTCGCCGAACTCATCTTCCCCGCCTGCGACCTGAGCGAGCAGATCTCCACCGCGGGAACCGAGGCGTCCGGCACCGGCAACATGAAGGCGGCGCTCAACGGCGCCCTGACCATCGGCACACTCGACGGCGCGAACGTGGAAATCCTCGAGGAAGTGGGGGCAGACAACATCTTCATCTTTGGCCATACCAAAGATGAGATCGAGGCCCTGCGCGCGAAGGGCTACACCCCGGATACCTTCATCGGCCAGGATGAGGAGCTGCGCCAGGCCTTCAACGTGGTCAGCAGCGGCCAACTCGACGGCGGCTCCGGCCTGTTTCGTCCTATCGTCGACGCCCTTCGGGGCGAGGACCGCTACTTCCTGTGCGCCGACTTCGCCGCCTACTCGGCGTGTCAGCGACGGGCGGCCGCGGCCTACGCCCAGCCCGATTCCTGGTGGCGCATGTCCATCCTCAACGTCGCGGGCATGGGAAAGTTCTCATCCGACCGCACCACCCGGCAGTACGCGGACGAGATCTGGGGCGCCACTTCGGTCCCGGTGTTGTAAACTCATGGGCTCCGCGCTGCCTTCCTGGACCACCTTGGTCCTTAAGAAGCGGCAAAGAGCAAGGTTATGGGAGCCGACGCGCACCCCCTGGCTTCGTCACCGCCTCGACCTTGAATATCCAAAAGCGTGACGGACCGACGGCCATAGTGGCCTCAGTCATCAAGAAAGAGACAACATGCCTCGCGTAAAGCGTGGTTCCGCCAGGCGGAACAAGCGGAAGAAAGTACTGAAGCTGACGAAGGGCTTCTTCCTCGGCAAGAGCAAGCTGTACCGCTTCGCCCGGGAAGCCTCCATCCGCGCCGGCCAGAACGCGTTCGAAGGCCGCAAGCAGAAGAAGCGCGATTTCCGGTCGCTTTGGATCGTCCGCATCAACGCGGCCTGCCGCCTCGCCGGAGTCAGCTACTCGAAGTTCATCTCCGGCCTCAAGGCCTCGGGGCTGATGCTCGACCGCAAGGTGCTCGCCGACATGGCGGTGCGTGATGCCGCCGGTTTCGCCAAAGTCGTCGAACAGGTGAAGCCGCACATCCCCGCGCAGCCGACTCCCAAGCCGGTCCCCGCCGCGGCCAAGGCGTAAAGCCGCATCAGGGCGGTTGTCCTCACTTGACGATCTGAAGAAGCGGGCCCACGAGCTTCGAGAGAAGCTCGAGGGCCAGCTTGCGTCCGCCTCCGACCAGGCCGCCCTGCAGGCGCTGCGGGACCGTTTCCTCGGTCGGAAAGCGGGCGAAGTCACCGCCCTCTTCAAGGATCTCGGCAAACTCGCGGCCGACCACCGCAAAGACGCAGGCGAAGCCCTCAACCTCCTCAAGGCATTCTGCGAGGTGGCCATCGGTGAGGCCGAAACCCGCCTTGAGCTGGGCTTGCGCGACTCACGTCTCGCTTCCGAGCGTATCGATGTCTCGCTGCCCGGCCGCGCACGAGCCGCAGGCAGCAAGCATCCGCTCACCCTGGTGCGAGAAGAAGTCGAGGACGTTTTCATCGGCCTCGGCTTCGACATCTTCGACGGACCCGAAGTCGACGACGACTTCCACTGTTTCGAAGCTCTCAACATGCCCGCGGATCACCCTGCCCGCGACATGCAGGACACCTTCTATCTGGAAGGCGCCCCGCCCCGGCTTCTGCGCACCCACACCTCCACCGGGCAGATCCGGTCGATGCTCGCGAACGAGAATCCCCCCGGAGTGCGCGTGTTGTGCCCCGGCCGTGTGTTCCGGCGTGACGACGACATCACCCACTCGCCCATGTTCCATCAGTTCGAGGGCCTTGTGGTCGGTGAAGGCATCACCCTCGGCGACCTCATGGGCACGCTCGAGGCCTTCATCCACGCTCTCTTCGGCAAGGAGTACCCGGTGCGCTTCCGGCCCTCCTACTTCCCCTACACCGAGCCCTCGGTGGAGGTCGACATGGGCTGCAGCACCTGCAAAGGCCAGAAGACGGGCTGCCGCGTGTGCAAGCAGACGGGCTGGGTGGAGATCCTCGGCTCCGGCATGGTTCATCCCGCGGTGTTCGAGTCGGTGAACGCCCGACTCGGGAAGGTGGTCTACGACCCCGCGAAGGTGAGCGGCTTCGCCTTCGGCACCGGAATCGAGCGCGTGGCCATGATCAAGTACGGCGTCTCCGACATCCGGCTCTTCTATGAGAGCGACGTCCGCTTCCTCGAGCAATTTTCATGAAGATTCCCGTTTCCTGGGTGCGGGATTTCGTCGACCTCACGGTCGGCCCGCAACAACTCGCCGACGACCTGACCAGCGTGGGCCTCGCCTGCGACGGCATCGAGTTCTTCGGCGTGGAGGCGGTGCTCGACCTCGACATCACCACGAACCGCGTCGACGCCATGAACATGTACGGGGTGGCGCGGGAGGCCGCGGCTTTCTACGGCCTGCCCCTCAAGCCTCTCGATCTTTCCTTTTCCGAGGCGGGCGGGCCCTCTTCCGACTTGCTGAGCGTGGCCATTGAGGCGCCCGAACTCTGCCCGCGTTTCGCGGCCCGCGTCTTCGACGTGCGGATCGGGTCCTCGCCCTCGTGGCTCAAGGATCGTCTCGAACTCGCGGGACAGCGCTCGATCAGCAACATCGTTGATCTCTCGAACTACGTGATGCTCGAGATGGGCCAGCCCTCCCACGCCTTCGACCTCAGGAAGCTTCGCGGTGGCATGCTCAAAGCGCGCCTCGCCGCGGCGGGCGAAGTCGTGAAAACGCTCGACGATGTGGAGCGGACCCTGGCTCAGACCATGGGCGTGGTCGCGGATGCCGAGGGAGCCCTTGCCATCGCCGGCATCATGGGCGGCGCTTCCTCCGAGATTTCGGACGACACCACCACCGTGGCTCTCGAGGCCGCCTACTGGAACCCGCTGATGATCCGCCGCGCGGCCAAGGCGCTTCTCATGCACACCGACGCCTCGCACCGCTTCGAACGCGGGGCCGATCCTTTGGCCGGACCGCTCGCCATCGCCCGCTTCGCGAACCTCGCGGCCCGGGGCGGCGTGGGAACGGCACGGCCGGGGATGATCCAAGCCCACGGCGATGAGATCAAACCCCGCAGGCTTTCCCTGAACCTCGGCAGCGTCGACGGCCGGCTGGGCGCCCGCATCCGCGCCGAGCAGGTCGAGACCACGCTCCGCCGGTTGGGCTTCGAAGTGACGCAGCCCGATGCTGAAGCCGCCCCACTCGCCGGGGCCGATCGGATCTGGGACATCGGAGTGCCCACCTGGCGCGGCGACTGCACGCGCGAGGTCGACCTCATCGAGGAAGTGGCCCGTCACTTCGGAGTGATGAAGATCGCCCGCACCGTACCCGCTTCAAGGCGCGCTGCCGGCCTCACCAGGGCTCAGCGAACCGAGCGGCAGTTGAAGGCCCTGCTCTCCGGCTTCGGATATCGCGAGGCGCTCCACCTGAACTTCGTCTCTTCCGCGAAGTGCGACCCCTCGCAGGGCGCTCTCGTACGGATCGCCAACCCGCTCTCCGTCGAGCAGGACGCGCTCCGGACTTCGCTGGTCATGCCCGGTCTGCTCGAGGCGCTCGAGCGCAATCAGCGTCACGGGGCGCGCGACATCCAGTTTTTCGAGACCGGGCGCACGTTCGCTCCCTCGCCTCACGGCCCGATCGAAACCGGTCGGCTGGCCCTGCTCATCTCGGGCGCCACTCCCCGCGGCTGGGCTGGCAAACCCCGGGCGGTCGACTTCTTCGACCTGAAGCGAACGGTCGAGGACATCCTCGCGCGCCACACCAGCGCCGCGGTGAACTTTGATCGGCAAGGCGTGCCGCCTTTCCTCCATCCCGGCCGCAGCGTGGTGATCACGCTTGACGGCGCCGTGTGCGGCTATCTCGGCGAGGTTCATCCCGACACCGTGGCCAGTTTCTCGCTGCGAGATCGGCCGGTGGTGGCGGAGATCGCCGTTGACGCCCTCGGCTCACGCGCGGCCGTGGCCTTCGCGGCCTTCTCGCGTTTCCCAGGCGTGGTCCGCGACCTCACCGTTCTCGTTCCCGCGAGCGAGAGCGCCTCCGCCCTGGTCGCCCTGGCGAAGGAGAAGGCCGGCACGGCCGCCCGTCGCGTGGAGATCATCGACCGTTTCGAGGGCAAAGGCGTGCCCGAGGGGCAGGTGAGTCTCACCCTGTCCTTCCTGTTCCAAGACGACGCCCGCACCCTTTCGAGCGACGAGGTCGAACGCTCGATGGACGCGGTCCGCGTCGGTTTTGCCGAACGCGGATACAACGCCCGCGGAGTCGCCTAAGATTTGGCCGTACAGCGCAGTCTGATTGGCGACACAGGAGAAGGAATGCAGGACAGCTTCGACGTTCTGGAAGAGAAGGTCAAAAAGGCCGCGGAGCTTGTCAAGAAGCTGCGCAAGGAGAACAAGAGCCTCGACGAGCAGGTGAAGGACCACAAGGCCAAGCTCGCCGAAGCCGAGAAGACGCTCGCCGCCCTCGAGGCCCAGATCGGCGATGTGGCCGGTGACGCGGCGAAGGTCGAGAGCCTGGTCGCGGAGGTCGAGACGCTCAAGGGCGAACAGGAGCAGGTCCGCTCGCGAGTGGCGAAGATCGTGACCCTTCTGGAGAGCCTCGACTGATCAGGGGCCTCAGGCGACATCCATGGCTCCTAAACCCAAGCGCGTCGAAATCGACATCTTCGGCCAGACCTTCTCGCTGATCGCCGAGAACGAGGCGCGCCTGCAGGAGGTCGCCAAGTACGTGGACGCGCAGATGAAGGAACTGTCGCAGTCGACCGCGACCATCGATTCCTTCCGCCTCGCCGTCCTCGCCGCCCTCAATATCGCAAACGAACGTTTCGATCTCGCCGACCGGCTGGAGAGCCGTGATCACGAGGCCGAGGCCCGGGTCGCCGCCCTTTCCGCCCAGGCCGAGCGCATTTCCGTCGAACTCGACGAAGCCTTCAAGTTGTAAGGGCACCCACAAGGGGTGCCCCTACGATTTGATGCAGCCAGGACCTCGTTAGAAGCCGCGCTTCTGAGCGCGCACGTTGCGACGGGAGCCCTTGCGCTCGCCGCCACCACCGCCGCCGCCGCCGTAAGGACGGCCACCGCCGCCGCCCGCGCCGTAACCGCCACCACCACCGCCACCGCCGGCATAACCACCGCCGCCACCACCGCCACCGAAGGGACGGCCACCGCCGCCGCCCGCGGGACGGGGCTTCTGTTCCTCGGCCTCATTCACGCGGAGGGCGCGACCACCGAGGTCCATGCCGTTGAACTTCTCCGTGGCCTTGACCGCGTCGTCGGCATTCTCGAAGTCGACGAACGCGAAACCACGAGGGCGACCGGTGAGGCGATCCGTGGGAAGGAAGACTTCGCGAATCGCTCCGGCCTGTGAGAACAGGTCGCGAATCTCATCCGCGGTGGTCTTGAAGTTAAGGTTGCCGACAAACAGTTTCGAGCCCACCGTGCGATCTTCTTTCTGGGAAAACGCCCCACAGCCTGATTGCTGTTCTTGGGGTTTGATCCATCGACTATTGTATCCCCAATTGCCACCTTGAGATGGGAGGGCCCATGACCTCGGAAACCCGGAGCTTCCTGCTCCTCCTCGACGAAGGCTTCAACCGGGCGGCCTGGCACGGCCCGAATCTGCTCGGCTCGCTGCGCGGCCTGACTCTGAAACAACTCCTGCATAGGCACAGGAGCGGCGGTCACAATAGCTGGGAACTGGCGCTTCATTGCGCTTACTGGAAGTACGCGGTGCGAAACCGGCTCATCGCGGGTAAGCGCAACACCTTTCCCCTGGAAGGCAGTAACTTCTTCCCCCGCGAGAGCGGGCTGACCCTTCTCGACTGGAAGAAGGACCTGGCCCTGCTGAAGCGGCAACACGCGGCCCTGCGCGAAACCATCCTCGACCTCGACCCCGCGGTCTTCGACCAGGGCATTCAGGGCTCGCGCCATACCGTGCGCCGCACCGTCCTCGGCATCGCCGCCCACGACATCTACCACGCGGGCCAGATCGCCCTCCTGAGGCGGATGGGGTGACCGTTACCGCCCACCCAAGGCCGCCCGATACAATGACCCCATGATCGTGACCGCTCTTGTCTCGGCAATGCTTCTGCAGGGGGCACTGCAGATGACTCCCTCCCTGCTGCCCTCGCAGCACTTCGATGTGACCGCGGCCTACGAGGCGCCTGCCCACAAAGGCGCGCCCGCGAATCTCGTCTTCGAGTTCAAGAAGAAGGACCCGGACGTGAACATCAACGAGGAGCCCGCGCCCCGGATCAAGTTCGCCACCGGAGCGCCTCTCGTCGCCCCGGCACCACCGAAGAGTTCAGGAATCATTCCCGACCCGGCGAACGCCAAGTACCTCGACCTCTCGAAGCCGGTGCGCTTCGCGGTGACGCCCGCCGCGAACGCGGCCAAGGGCCTGACCGCGGTCAAGACCACGCTTTCCTACTTCTATTGCTCGAAGCGGGAGAACTGGTGCCGCAAGGGCACGGCGGATTTCAACCTCTCCGTCGTCCTCCCGTAACCATTCCCCCCTCCCGGGCGCCTCAGCGTCGCGCCCCCGAACCTCAGGTTTTCATGATCCTCGCCTTTCAGTCGGACCTTGTCGCCCGCATCCGTGAGACGGTGACGGAAGCGTTCGGGGTCACCCTTGGCGAGATCCTGGTGCAAACCACCCCCAAACTCGAACTCGGCGACATGGCCTTGCCCCTCGCCTTCGACCTCGCCAAAAAGATCGGCCGCAAGCCCCGGGACATCGCCCAGGAACTGGCCCCGAAGCTCGCCTCGGTCTTCGGAGTGGCGCGCGCCGAAGTGGCGGGGGGAGGCTTCATCAACCTCTTTCTCGACCGCAGCGCCTTCGCCACCCGGCTCTCCGAGTTCGTCACCGCTGCTCCGCCTCCGGAACCTCGCTCCGGTCGCGTGATCGTCGAGCACACCAGCATCAATCCCAACAAGGCCGCGCACATCGGCCATGTGCGCAACTCCATTCTCGGCGATACCTTCGTCCGGCTGCTGCAGGCCCGCGGTCACGAGGTGCTGACCCAGAACTACATCGACGACACCGGCGTGCAGGTGGCGGATGTCATCGTGGGCTTCGAGCAACTCGAGAAGAAGTCGCTGGCCGAGATCCGCGCCCTCGACGCCCGTTTCGACTTCTACTGCTGGGACCTGTACGCCCGCGTGTTCGAGTGGTACGGCGAGGATAAGGAGCGCAAGGCGCTCCAGGCCTCGACCCTCCACGCCATCGAGAAACACGACGGAGCCACGGCGGAACTCGGTGAGTACGTGGCCGCTCGCATCGTGCGCGCCCATATCGCCACCATGGCCCGCCTCGATATCGGCTACGACCTGCTGGTACGCGAGTCGGACATCCTGCGCCAGCACTTCTGGGCGAAGGCTTTCGAACTGCTCAAGGAAACGAAGGCCATCGAGTTCGAGAACGAAGGCAAAGCCGCCGGCTGCTGGGTTCTCAGGATGGACCGGGAAGCGCAGGACGCCGACGAAAACAAGATCATTGTCCGGTCGAATGGAACGGTCACCTACACCGGCAAGGACATCGCCTATCAGCTCTGGAAACTAGGCCGCCTGGGCCTCGACTTCCGCTACCGCCGGCACGAAGACTCGACCCCTGCCCGTCCCCTGTGGTCCTCCACCAGCGGTGCTATGGATGAAGGCGCTCCAGCTTTCGGGGCGGGCGCTTCGCTCGTCTTCAACGTCATCGATGTGGGCCAGAGCTACCCGCAGCGGGTGGTGAAGGCCGGCGTGGCCGCGGTGGCGGGCGCGGAGCCCGCCGATGGCACGCGCCACCTGGGCTACGAAAAAGTCGTTCTCTCCAAGGCCACGGCCAAGGAACTCGGCTACGAGGTCGATGAAGAGGCGGGTTCGGTCAAGGTGTCGGGTCGCCGCGGTCTTGGAGTCAAGGCCGACGATCTCATCGATGCCCTCGAAGCCAAGGCGGCTCACGAGATCGCCACCCGCGATCCGGAACGTTCGCCCGAGGACCGGGCCAGGGCCGCCCACGACATCGCGGTGGGCGCCTTGCGCTACTTCATGCTCCGCTTCTCGCGCAACCGCATCATCACCTTCGACATGGAGGAGGCGCTCGCCTTCACCGGCGAAACCGGCCCCTACATCCAGAACAGCGTGGTGCGCGCGCGGAGCATCCTGACCAAAGTGGCGGGGGAAGGCCATGACGTGCCCGCTCTCTTGAAGCGCGCGCTCGACCCCACACTCCTCTCGACCTGGCTCACCACCCCGGAAGGGTCGGCGGCGTGGTCGCTGTTCCTCGCCATGGCCCGTACCGATGAAGCCATCGAAACCGCGGTGCGCACCGAAGAGCCGAGCGTCATGACGAGGCAAGCCTTCCAGATCGCCCAGGCCTTCCACGGCTACTACCAGAACCCCGCGCACAGTGTGCTGCGAGCGGAGAGCGAAGACCTGCGTGCCGTGCGCGTGCTGGTGGTCGATCTCTTCATCCGCCACACCACGGCCATCGCCCGGCTGCTCGGCATCCCCATCCCGGAACGCATGTGACGAGCCCGCGGCCCCGCATCGTCATCACCGCCGGGAGCAACCCGAGCACGGTCAATCACGCCTGGCTGCGCTTCGACTACCTGCACGCGGTGTCGAAGGCCCGCGGCCTGCCCAGCATCATCGCGTCGGGCTTCACCAATCCTCTCGACGAAGCGGCGCAGCTGGCGGGCGAAATTCTCGACGGCTGCGACGGCCTGCTGCTCTCCGGCGGCACCGACGTGGACCCGAAGATTTTCGGGGAGATCCCCCACACCGCCCTCGGGCGGGTGGATGGTCCGCGGGACCCCTTCGAGATCACACTCACTCGCGAGGCGGTGCGACGGAACATGCCGGTCCTCGGCATCTGCCGCGGCATCCAGGTCCTGAACGTGGCCATGGGGGGCACCCTGATCCAGGACATTCCGTCCGACGTCGAGGGCGCGTCGCGCCACGAGAACGGCGATGATCGGCTGGCCATCGCGCATGATGTGGCCATCGACGCCGATTCGCAGCTCGCCCGCCTCCTCAACACCACGCGCGTTGGCGTGAACTCGTTCCATCACCAGGCCCCCAAACAGATCGGCGCTGGGTTGACGGTGAGCGCCACCTGCCCGGACGACGGCATCGTCGAGGGTGTGGAGATGCGCGACCGCGACTTCGTGGTGGCGGTGCAGTGGCATCCCGAGAACTTCTGGAAGACTTCGGCGGCGTTCGACGGCCTCTTCACCGGTTTCGTCGAGGCGGCGCGGAAGTGGTCGAGGGACCGGCCCCGCGCATGAGAGCCGGCGCGCGGCGGACGATCGCGCTCGCCGTGGTCCTGGCCGTGGCCGGGGCCGCGTCGGTCCTCGCCCCCCGCGGCGCGTCAGTCGAAGCCGCGGACGCGCTGCGGTGGGAGAAAGACTTCAAGGCGGCCAAGTCGCGCGCGCGCACGGACGGCCGAATCATCATGGTCGACTTCTGGGCCGCCTGGTGCACGTTCTGCGACAAGCTGGACCAGACCACCTACAAGGACGCCGCGGTAGTGGCGCGCCTCTCCCGAACCACGGTGGCGGTGAAGGTGAACACCGAGGGCCGTGCCGATGAACTCGATCTGGCCGAAGAGCACGCGGTTTTCAGCCTGCCCACCATCGGATTCTTCACTCCCGAGGGTCGGGCGGTGGCGCGGATCGAAGGGTACGTCGACGCGAAAGCCTTCCTCAAGCTCCTGACCACGGCCGAGGTCGAAGGCGCCGACATGATCGGGTGGGAGAAGACGCTCCGCACCGCGCCCAACAACTTCGCGGCGCTTTATGGCCTCGGCGCCAAGATGTACGAACAGAACTACCCCGACGAGGCCCGGCCCCTGCTCGAGCGGGCGCGCCGCGACGACCAGGGACCCCTGCGCCACCGCAAGCGGGTGCGCATGCTGCTGGGGCGGCTCATCGAGGACCAGTCGAGTTTCACCGACGCGGAGACGATGTTCCGGGAAGGCCTCGCCCTGCCGCCCGAGTCCGACATCGACCCAAGGCTGCGCATCCTGCTCGCCCGCGCGCTGGTGAATCTGGGCAAGAAAGCCGAGGCCCAGAAAGAACTCACCCGCCTCATCGCCGCCTATCCGAACCATTCGGTCACGGTCACGGCGAGAAAGACCCTCGAAGCGCTGAAGTAGATTCGAGGTGTCGTAGCCGGGCGGCTACCAGCTGGGTCCGGGCGTATCATGAAACGGGCCACTTGGATGCGGCCATGATCAAGAACCTTCTTATCGTCGTTCTTGGAGGAGTCGGCACTTCTGTCCTCCTTCTCCTCACCTTGTTCGCGGCCATGACAAGACCGCGGTTTCCGTTAGAGGTGATGATCACCTACGCGCTTTCGATCGCATTCCTCGGGTGGCGATCGCAACAGCGTTCGGACCGCGAGGGGTCGGCATCCTCGGCTCTCTCGGGCCTGCGGCGGTTCTCGAACCGCGCGTTGGTCGTGAGCACCCTCGGATTCGTCGTAGCGATGGCCGGCAGTCTCATCGCGTCCATCAGGCCCACCCATGAAGACCTGGCCAGGCGATTTCGGGAGCACCGCAGCGACTACGAGACGCTGCGGGATACCGCGATCCAGAAGGGCCCTTTACAAAACTGCGGCGCGGCACGCCCCGTGGATTGCCCGACCCTCAGCGCGAACCCTGAGGGGTCGGTGTGGTTTTCGCTCGCCAGCTGGGGAACCGCAAACAACGGGTGGCGCATGAGCCTGGTCTGGTGCAAAACGCCTCCGCAGCCCCTGATCTCGAGCATCAACGACTTCAAGAGGGGGGACGGCGGGCGCTCTCACTGGGACACGGCTTTCAGCCGGATCGAAGGAGACTGGTACCTCGCAATCGTGTGGTGATCGAAGCATCAGGTTCGTATCAAGCCGATGATCCCGGGGAATTCACCTTCCCACGCGCGGCTGGTCGCCGAGACCCTGAACTGCGCGATCACGGGCGATGGTTCAAAGGAACCATAGACGCGTCCGCGCGCCGCACGTAAACCTCTTTCTGACGCTTCAGGTGCGCGAGGAGGCTCTGTATGACTTGGCACCCCGGTTTCCCGAAAGTCGTCGTTCTCGCGGCACTCGCCTTTTCCTGGCCAAGGTCAGCGGTCGCCGCGCTGGGCCCGGCGGCCCAGGGGGCGGGAGCCGGCCCGCCGAACCTGCAACAGCTTCAGCAGCTTGCCTTCCTGCCGGAGGCCGAGCAGCGGGCACCCGCGGCGCAACAGCAGTTGACCGAGTGGTTCCTTTACCGGGTTCACGCCTATCAGCGGACGCTCGAGGGCGACGCGATCGCGAGCATTGTGAACCTGGGGGACCCAAGCGCCTACCGTGCACGTATGGCGGGCTCGGGCGGGGAGCGAAGCTGGTACGTTGTGTTCAGAGACCGAGACGGCGGGGGGCCGACCAAGAATCCTGACGAACCTTTTATCTTCCCGAACGACGGCCAGATAAACAACATCCTTGACCACGACGCGGGCGACACCGCGACTTGCTGGCACGAACTCCAGCACGGCCTGTTGGCGGCCCGGAATCTTGGAACGCGTGGCCTTCATGGCGCCGACCAGGAGCACGTCTACCTCGAGACCTACGCTCAGCCGACCGTGGCCTGGCTGCGCGACCTGAATCGGACCAAACGGTTCGAAGGTCTCGCGCGCGAGGCGAACAACCGGGCCCTAGACTACTTGCGAAAGGGCATCGCCATCACCGCCGCTATGGAACGGGACATTTGGGGCCGCGCCGCGCAGGCCTGGCGCAGCGCGCTCAACCACACCAACCGGATCGCGGTGCTCGACGAGACGCTTCGCCAAGAGTACCTGGACGTCGCAGGAGTGCGCGTCCCAACGGTCAACGAGGTCATTGCCTTCTACCAGAACGGCTCGATCCGGACCGCAAGCGGCGACTCGGTCCGGATCCCCATCTGGGTGATGTGTCGCGAGTTCTGCCTCGACCTGGTGTCGATCGAACGCCAGGCGGTGTTTCAGCCCCCGAGCGTTCCGGGTCAGGTCCGAAAAGCGTCGGCGTTCAAGCTGATGGCCACGCGGCAGAGCGCCGGCGGAGCCGCCGTGAAGTACGCCGTGGATCGCGGACGGCTTCGGGTCAAGTTGCTCGGTGACGACGACCAGGCCCTTCTCGCAGTGTCCGCGGGCTCCGAGCGACTTTTGGGCATCCCCGTGCCCGGCGGCAGCAGCACCAGCCTTTTCGATGTCGACGTCGCGACCGTCCAGGAAACCGCGGGTGGGCCGCCCACCTTTGAGGTGCAGCTCGTGCGCTCCCACCCGGAGCAGCTCACACAGAACCGCACTTATCGCATCGAGGTGGAGTACTCCGATCCGGGCAACCCGCCTGTCTACGACGCCACAAGCGCCACGTTTCTCATCGAGGTGACGCCTCCAATGAGTGTCGCCATCAACGGACCGCGGGAGACGCGGGTCGGCCAGGAGGTCACGCTCAGTTCGACGACCGGACCGAGCGCTCCAAGCGGCGCGGCCGGGCTGGAGGGTGCGCGAGTCGACTGGCTGATCAGCGGTCACGTCGTCCACAGCGGCCCTGAATTTCACCCCGATGTGCGCCAACCGGGCGAGACTCAGGTGACCGCACGCCTCACGCGCCAGGGCGAAGTTCTGGCAACGAGCGGGACTCACCTGTTGCGTGTCGTGATCCCCGCGGCGCAAGGAACCGAGCCGCCGGCCGCGGACACGACGAGGAATCCGTGGGACTCGCCGGAGCCGCTCCATGTGCCCCGTAAGGGCGCGTGGGTTCTCCAAGACGCCAAGGACATCACGCTCCCTGGCCTTGACCAGATCGAGCGATACGCGAACGATCCAGACGGCCGGCGCTTCCAGAACAGGGCCACGATCTCGGCCGCCAGCGCCGCCACCAGCTGCGCCATCGACTATCGCGACCGGAAGAGCGGAGCGGCGCGCTCCGAGCAACGGCGGTCAACGGGGACTTGGACCGAGCCCGCGGCCATCCTTGCCGCCGAAACCCCGATCAGCGTCGGCATAAGGAGTGAGTGCCAGTCCCCCAACCCGAGCGAGTGCAACACGTACTTCTTCTGGGGTGGGCGACCGGCAGAAAAGCTCGGGGTAACCGGCACCAATTCAGCGAGCGCCCGCTTCACTCTCGCTCGGGGCGTCGCTGGTATGTGGATGGAACTGACCGCCTCGCATTCGGGCCCAGGAGGGGGAACGAGCCGCAAGTTCTCCTACGCCTGGCAGGACCAGGCGGTGGGGGCTCCTCGGACCGGCGAGAGCGCGCCCGAAACCCCGGCGCCACAATCGGCCGGAGAGTTAAGACGTGAAGGCAAAGCCCTTCAAGACGCCGGCAAGCTGACCGAAGCCGTCGCGAAATACCGGGAGAGCCTTCGTATCGAGCCGAGTCCTGGCCTCGAGTACACGATCGCGGCGATCGAGTCCGAACTCGAAGTAGCAAGGCTCAACCGGGAACTCGCGGCCATGAGGCGGGAACTCGAGAGTCAACTTCTTGCCCAGAAAGGGACCCTCGAGGCATCGGGTGATGCGCCGCAGGCGGCGCCAGAAGCGGCGCCTCGGATCGACCCGAAGCAGCGCGAAAAGGCCCTGAAACTGCGGCGAGAGGGCGAGGCGGAGGAGGCGAAGCAGAAACCGAAGAAAGCCATCGAAAAGTACCGCGAGAGCCTGGAGGTGCTCCCCGATCCGGCGCTGGAACAGCGCGTGCGGGACCTCGAGCCGCTCGCCGAGCGCGAGGAGTTGGAGCGGAAGGCCAAGCGGTTGCGCGACCTCGGCCGGGCACTTGAAGGCCTCAACCAGCCAGCCGCGGCGGCGAAAAAGTACCGCGAAAGCAACGAGTTGATTCCAGACCCCGAGTTGGAACGCAGAGCCCGAAAGCTCGATGCCGAAGCCGGTCAGGAGTCGGGCGCGCAGCAAATCGCCGATGTCCTGGAGGCTGAGCGACGTGCGCTGGAACGGCAGTTGGCCGAACGGCGGGCCGCTGCCCGTCCGGATCGGACCCCGTCGCACAGGCCTCCGCCCACCAGCCCGACTCCAAGGACACCCACGGGTCCGAACCAGCCACCGCAAACCCAACCCACGGCAACCGCGGCCGGTTCCTGCTCGGCAACAGGAGAATGGGTAATCGAGGGTGGCGGGGCCATACTCTTCCTCCAACAGACGGGCGGCCGGGTGAGTGGACGCAAGGAGACTGTGTCGACCGGTGACGTGTTCTTGAAGGAGAACATCTCGGGTACGTTCTCGGGCAATGTCCTGCGTGTTGCGTGGTCGATACCCGCCGACCAAACGCTACTCGGAACAATGTCGGGGACCTGCAATTCCATGCAGATCACGGTCAGCTACACGCTGCCCTCTGGATCCAGGAGTGCCTACACGGCCGGAATGGACCGCCGGAGATAACGAAGTTTGTTGAGGGGCTTGTCCTGCGGGAAGTAGATTTCCCCGGCTTCGTAGTCCGAACCATCCGGTGACGGTGACGGCGAGAAAGACCCTCGAAGCGCTGAAGTAGATTCGGGGCATGAAGCTCCGAATTCCGGTCATCGCTCTGGCCCTCGCGGCCTCCACCTCGGTCGCCGTCGCCCAGAAAGCTCCGAAGGCGGGAGCCACGCCGCTCAAGCCTTTCAGCGTGGTGGAGGCGACCATCCCGGAGATGCGCCTCGCCCTGGAGCAGAAACGCACCACATCCCGCGAGATCGTGCTCCAGTACCTGACCCGGATCGCGACGTACGAAGACCGGCTGAACGCGGTCATCACCGTGAACCCGAATGCCTTGAGAGAAGCGGAGGAGCTGGACCGCGAGCGGGCCGCGGGCCGTCTCCGCGGGCCGCTGCACGGCATCCCCATCGCTCTCAAGGACATCATCCACACCACCGACATGCCCACTACCGGCGGCGCACTCGCCTTCGATCGCTACGTTCCGCCCTACGAGGCGACGGTCACGAAGAACCTGCGCGAGGCCGGGGCCATCATCATCGCGAAGACCGGTCTCACCGAACTCGCGAACTGGGTGGCCTCAGGTATGCCCGCGAATTACAACGCGCTCACCGGCCACGGCATGAATCCCTACGACCCGCGTCGCGATCCTCGCGAGGCCAACTTTGACGGACGTCCGGTGCTGAGTACGGGGGGCTCGAGTTCGGGGATCGGGACAACGGCCAACTTCTGGGCCGCCAACGTGGGCACCGAGACCTCGGGCTCCATCTTGAGCCCAGCCAACCAGAACATGCTGGCCGCGATCAAACCCACGGTGGGCCGGATCAGCCGTTACGGGATCATCCCCATCACCGCCGATCAGGACACTGCGGGTCCGATGGGTCGCACCGTTACTGACGTGGCCGTGTTGATGGGCGCGCTCGAAGGCGCGGCTCCGGATCCGAAGGACGTCGCGACGAAGGCCTGCGTCGCCCCTCCAGGTCGCGACTACACGAAGTTCCTGAACCCCGCTGGGCTCAAGGGTGCGCGTATCGGTATCCCTCGTGCCTTCTTCTACGACCGCACTCCAGTTCCGGGACAGAAGGAGCCGCGTGGCGGCCTGAATCCGGCCCAGGCGAAGGCGATGGCCGAAGCCATTACCATCCTGCGGCAGCAGGGCGCGGTTATCGTCGATCCCGCCGACCTTCCGAGCATCGTGACCCAGGAAGCGGCCGATAGCTTCCTCGCCTTCGGCGTCTGCAGCGGTCTCGACAACGGCAAGGGCAAGGACGCCGAGTGCTCCGTGGTGCTCAAGTACGGCATGAAACGCGACTTCAACGCGTGGCTCAAGACTCTGGGCGACACTGCGCCGGTGAAGACACTCACCGAACTGCGGCAGTGGAACGTGGCCCACCAGAAGGGCGGGGCGATCAAGTACGGACAGGCCCTGCTCGACATTTCGGATGAGATGGATGTGCAGATGGACCGATCGCGGTATCAGGCCGACCGTGCCCGCGACATCCGCCTGTCGGCCACCCTCGGCATCGACGCGGTGGTGAAGGAGCACAAACTCGACGCCATCCTCTTTCCCGGCCCTTCCGCCGCGGGCATCGCGGCCAGGGCCGGCTACCCCACGGTGCTCGTGCCTTTCGCCATGATTCCGAGCGCGCCGCCTGGAGGCGCGCCTGCCGCGGCGGGCGGACCGCCGCGGAACCCCTTCCCCACGGGCTTCGAGCCCCTGCCTTCGCCCTACGGCCTGGGCTTCACCGGCCTCGCCTGCAGCGAGCCGCGGCTGCTCGAGCTCGCCTTCGCCTTCGAGCAGGCCACGAAGCGACGGGTTCCTCCAGCCTCGGCTCCGTAGTCGCCTCCCCGGCTCCGGTCCTCCCCCGGTTCGTCGGCGGGTTCGGGCTACGTTCGTTTTTATTATGTTTCATCGTAGAAGGATGTATTTGCCTATCCTTCGAGGGATGCCCTAGCGTCCCCGCATGCTCTGGATGTACGCCGGTTTCATCGCTCTCGTCCTCGTTCTTCTCGCCCTCGACCTGGGGGTCTTCCATCGCAAGGCCCACGTGGTGTCGGTCCGGGAGGCCCTTGGCTGGTCGGCCTTCTGGATCGGGCTCGGGCTCGCCTTCTCCGCCTTCATCTACGCGGGCTACGAGAACCACTGGATGGGCCTCGGCCTCACCCCGGACCAGATGACCACCACACCTCACGAACTCCCGGGGGTGGGGCTCGTCTACAACAACGGCGCCGATGCCCTGGTGAAGTACATCACCGGCTACCTGGTGGAGAAGTCGCTGGCCGTCGACAACATCTTCGTCATCGCCATGCTCTTCGGCTTCTTCGCGGTGCCGCAGATCTACCAGCACCGTGTGCTGTTCTGGGGCATCCTGGGCGCGCTCCTCATGCGCGGCGTGATGATCGCGCTGGGAGCCGAGCTTTTGCAGCGCTTCACCTGGATCATCTACGTCTTCGGCGGCTTCCTCATCCTCACCGGCATCAAGATGCTGCTGCTCAAGACGGACGAGACCGACCCCAACCACAACATGGTGGTGCGGCTGATCCGCCGGTTCTGGCCGGTCACCCAGAAGTACCACGGCGAGCACTTTGTGGTGCGCGCGGGCACCGATGCGGCACGGGAAGCGGCCACTCCCGGAGCGGCTCGCGAGGTCGACGCCGTGGTCGAGGCGGCCAGGCCGGGAACGCTGCTTGTCACCCCGCTTCTGCTCGCCCTGGTCATGGTCGAGGTGACGGACCTGATCTTCGCCGTCGACTCGATCCCCGCGATCTTCGCCATCACCACCGATCCGTTCCTGGTCTTCACCAGCAACGTGTTCGCCATTCTCGGCCTGCGGAGCCTCTACTTCGCCCTCGCAGGCATGATCGACGAGTTCCGCTACCTGAAGGTGGCCCTCGCCCTCGTGCTGATGGTCGTGGGAGCGAAGATGATGACCCACTCGTGGCTGAAGAGCATCCTGGGGGAGAACTTCAACCTGTATCTCCTCGCTGTGGTGCTGGTCATCCTGTTCGCGGGGGTCGCCGCTTCGCTCGCCCACTCCCGCTGGGAACGCCACCGCGGTTGATTCAGCGCGGCGGTTCGTCGGGGCCGTCGGCCACAGTGAGGACTAGGGTCATCCAGATCAGGTCGGCCACGAAGAGGTGGACGATCTGCAGCCAGGTGGGCGCGAGCAGGAGCAAGTTGACGAGGCCCACGAACCACTGGCTCACCACCAGTGCGGCAAGCAGAACCGCGCGACGACGCGCGGTCGGACGACCCTGGTTCGCGCTGAGCGCGCGATAGGCCACCACCAGCACGAGAGCGCCGCCGAGCAGGGCGATGAAGGGATGGAGGATCCGAAGGCGAAGGAAGATGTGCGACGCGGAGGAGAAGTCCTGGGCGATGGCCTCGGCCAGCGACGTGGCCTTGAACAGAGTGTCACCCAGCGCGGCGATGGCGCCGGAGATGCCGGTGGCAAGGAGAGCGAACAGGGCGGGGGAAGCGGGACTGGTGAGCCTGAATCCCGGGAAAGTGGCGCGCAAAGCGCCGCGCCAACCCGCAGCCGCGCACACCCGGGGCGCATCGAGGAAACGCGCGGTCAGAACGAGCGCGGCAAGAAGGAGGAAGGTGTTCACGAGATGCCCCGAGATCCAGTAGCCGCGAGAGGTCGATGTGTCCCCGGCCACGCGCTGGAAGAGGACCAGTCCGGCGCCGATCGCGGCCTCGCTGAGTATGAGCAGCATCGATGCCCCGGCCCAGAAACGGGCGAGGCCCTCTTTCTCGACGCGACGCCAGACGAGGTGGAGGACAAGAGCTACAAGAAGGAGGGCGATGCCGCTGGTGGCGCGGTGCGAGTACTCGATCAAGGTCCCGATGGTGGGCGAGGGCGGAATCACCTCACCGTTGCAGGTGGGCCAGTGGGCGCCGCAGCCAGCCCCTGACCCCGTGGCCCGGACCACCGCGCCCCAAAGAATGACCAGAACATTCCAGGCCAGTGTGAACCAGGCGAGGCGAGCGAGAAACCGGGGAGCCGAAGGTGGCGTCATTGGGAGAGGGTTACCCTTCAAAGCCCTGGTCCGCTAGGGTCGGGAGCGCATGCGCAGCACGGGGAGCGGTCAACCGGGCAGGATGAGACGGGTTCAAGGACTTCTTCTCGGAACTCTGGGGGGACGGTTGTTCTGCGCCGCTTTCGGACTGGGTTTGCTCGGCCTGGCCATGGCCCAACCCACGGCCCTTCCGGCGCGCAAGGTTACCTTGACCGCGCGGCCGATCCCGCTCTCCACGAGTGATCCCGCTCTCGACCGGATCGGCGGGTTGCGGTATCGGGGCGGGCTCTGGCTCGAGGTCAAGGATGCGGGTTTCGGAGGCCTCTCGGGCCTCGCCCTGCAAGGGACCTCGGCCGGTCCCAGCCTTCTCGCGGTCACCGACCAGGGCGCCCGCTTCAGCGCACGCCTCGTGCTGAAAGACGGGCGGCTCACGGGCCTCGAAAGCGGAGCACTCGAGCCTCTCACCGACCTTCAAGGGAAACCCGTTGTCGGGAAGGCCTACAGTGACGCCGAGTCCCTTACCCGACTGCCGGACGGGCGGATCCTCGTGGGGTTCGAGCGTCGACATCGCATCTGGGTCTACGGCCCCGATCTCAACGGCCCGGCGAGCGCATTCGGCACCCCAACGTCCTTGGGCGAGGCCCCATCGAACGGGGGCCTCGAGGCCCTGGCCAGCTGGCCCGATGGTCGCGTCCTCGCCATCACGGAAAACCTGCTTCGACCGAGCGGGAATCACGCGGCCTTCCTGCTGCACGGGATGGCCTGGACGGACCTCGAGTGGAGAGCGAGCGAACCGGACTTCCTCCCCGTGGATGCGGCGGTGTTGCCAAATGGGGATCTGCTGGTCCTGGAGCGGCGTTTTTCGGTGCTGGCTCCACGCAGACTGAGTTCGCGGATCCTGAGGGTGCGCGCCGACGCGGTGCGGGCCGGCACCGTGCTTGAAGGATCTGTCCTGGCGGAACTCACGGCGCCGCTCGTGGTCGAGAACTTCGAGGGACTCGCTGTCCTCTCCACCGCCAGCGGCATCACCTATCTGGCGGTGGTGTCGGACAACAACTTCAGCCTCCCCCAGCGCACACTGCTGCTGTGGTTCGAGCTGGTTCGCGAGCCAGCTACGCCTTAGGCGTGATGTGGTCGGCGCCGACCTGGTACGCCGCGTGGCAGGCAGGGCAGGTGAGGGTGTCGCCAGCCTGGGCCTTGCCGAGTTTCTCGCCGCAGCGGCACATCCAGGCAGTGCGTCGCGCTGGATTGCCCATCACCAGAGCGTAGGGGGCCACATCGCGCGTGACCACGGAGCCGGCACCGACGAAGGCATACTCGCCGATAGTGGAGCCGCAGACCACGGTGGCGTTGGCGCCGATGGACGCGCCTCTCTTCACCAGGGTCTTGCGATACTCGTCCTTGCGCACCACTTCGCTGCGCGGGTTGAACACGTTGGTGAACACCATGGACGGACCGCAGAAGACGTTGTCCTCGAGTTCGACGCCCTCGTAGACGCTGACGTTGTTCTGGATCTTGACGTTGTCGCCCACCCTCACGTTGGGGCCGATCACCACGTTCTGGCCGATGTTGCACTTCTTGCCCACGGTCACACCCTTGAGGACGTGTGAGAAGTGCCAGACCTTGGTTCCCTCGCCGATGGTGGAGGGTTCGTCAACATAGCTGGATTCGTGAACGAAGTAGTTCTTCTCGGACATCGTCAGTCCTTGTGGCGTTCTAGGGGCGGCTTTCTATGGGGGGGGTCTAGAGGCGCGCCTTGATGGCGACAGGTTTGCCGCCGTGGTCGAGCGAGCGCTGGCCGGCATCGAGGACACGGAGGACATCGAGCCCATTCTTGCCGTCGGTGTGGGGCGTCTTGCGGGTGCGAACGCAGTCGGCGAAGTGCAGCAGTTCCTCGCGCAGCGGCTCGAGGTCGGGGAAGAACAGAGTCGATTCGGAGGTCTGACGGATCACCGGCTGGCTGTCGACCCAGTCGACGCCCTTGTCGAAGATGCGCAGCTTGCCTTCCTTGAGCACGTCGTCGAAGACGGCCATGCGCTTGCTCCCCACCACCACGAGCTTCTGCTCCTTGAAAGGATGCAGCCAGCTCACGAAGATGTGGGCGCGCGCTCCGGCCGTGAACTCGAGGGTGGTCATGGTGACGTCGGCCACGCCCTTGCGCAGCCAGCTTTCCCCCGCGGTGGTGACGCTCTTGGGCAGACGGCCGAGCAGGAGCAGGATGACCGAGATGTCGTGGGGGGCGAAGCTCCAGAGGATGTTCTCCTCGTGACGGATCTTCCCGAGGTTCAGGCGGTTCGAATAGACGTACTGGATATCGCCCAGATCGCCTGCGTCGACCAGTTCCTTGAGCTTTCTGATGGCCGGGTGGTACTGAAGGATGTGACCCACCATCAGGATCCGCTTCTTCTTCTTCGCGAGAACGAGAAGCGCCTGGGCTTCCCTGACGTCTAGAGCCAGGGGCTTTTCGACGAAGACATCCTTCCCGGCCATCAACGCGGCCTTGGCGATGGCTGCGTGCTGGGCCGCGGGCGAGGCTATGGCGATGGCGTCGATGTCCTTCGAGTTCAGGAGATCGGCGAGCGCCTTCGTGGCCAAAGCGCCCGGGTACAGCTTGGGCACGCTGTCCACAATCTTCTGGCTCGGATCACAAACCGCTCCGAGCAACCCCATCTGATGGAGGTTGCGGGCGATGTTCTTGCCCCAGTAGCCGCAACCGACAAGACCGATCTTCATGCGGAGAGGAAGGTCTTCACCACCGACGCGATGCGCTCAACCTCGGCCAGAGGAAGCTCCGGGTAAAGAGGCAGGCAGACCACTTCATGCGAGAGATTTTCGGAGACCGGAAGATCCCCGACCTTGCCTCCGGCCGGGGACATGGCCGGCTGAAGATGGATGGGCCGCGGGTAGTGAACCGCTGTGGAGACGCCGTTCTTCTTGAGTTCCTCGATCAGGGCGTCGCGCTTGGGGGTGCGGACGGTGTAGAGGTGCCAGGCGGACTTTGCTCCCGGCGCTTCTTTGGGAGTGATGAGACCGGGCACGCCGTCAAGCAGCTTCGAGTAGAGCGCGGCGCGTTCGCGGCGCTCGTCGGTCCATTGCTGCAGGTGCGGCAGCTTGGCCCGCAGGATGGCGGCCTGCAGGGTGTCGAGGCGCGAGTTCGTGCCCACGATCACGTTGTCGTACTTGTTGGTCCCGCCGCCGTGGTTCGCGATCTGGCGTACCTTGGCGATGAACTCCTTGTCGTTCGACACCACAGCGCCCGCGTCGCCGTAGGCGCCGAGGTTCTTGCCGGGATAGAAGCTGAAGCATGCGGCGTGGCCGAGTGTGCCCGCGCGTTTCCCGTTCAAGGTAGCAGCGTGGCCCTGGGCCGAGTCCTCGAGCACGGGAATGCCGTGGTCGGAGGCGATCTTGTTGATCGCGTCCATGGCGCACGGGTGCCCGTAGAGATGGACAGGGATGATCACCTTGGTCTTCTTGGTGATGGCGGCTTCGAGTTTGTTCGGGTCGAGGGTGTAGGTGACGTCGTCCACGTCCACGAACACCGGGGTGGCACCGTTCAGGAAGATCGCTTCGCCGGTGGCGATGAAGGTATTGGCCACGGTGACCACTTCATCGCCAAGGCCCACGCCATAGGCGCGCAAGGCGTAGATGAGGGCGTCGGTGCCGTTGGCAACGCCGACGCAGGCTTCGGCTCCGCAAAAAGCGGCGAATTCTTTCTCGAAGGCGGTGCAGTCGGGGCCCTTGATGAAGGCGGTGGTGTCGACGACGCGAGCCATGGCCGCGTCGATGTCATTCTTGATCCGCAGGTACTGGGCCCGCAGATCGACCATCGGAATCTGGTTGTTCATGATTTGGAGGCCAGAGTTTACGCTGCTGATCGGGAGGTGTCTTATCCTCGCCCGATGGAAGCCCGATTCCCCCTTCCGCTTGATTCCTATGCATCATTGCCTGCAGGGGCGTCCCTCGTGGACATCCTGCGGTCGCGGGCCGCCGAGGATCCTTTCAACCTCGTGGCCACACTGATCTTCGGCCTCGCCATCCTGCACACCTTCGCCGCAAAGCGGGTGACCGTGATCGCGCATCATGTGCAGGAAGCCCATGAGAAGCGCGAGCGCGACGCGGGTCTGGAGCCCACACCCAGCGTCAAGGCGGAGTTTCTCCACTTCATGGGCGAGATCGAGGTGATCTTTGGACTCTGGGTGGTGGTGCTGGGCGCGGCCATCGTCTGGTTCCGCGACTTCCACACGGTCACGTACTACCTGAACGGCACTGTCAACTTCACCGAACCTCTCTTTGTGTTCGTGATCATGGCCCTCGCCTCCACCCAGCCCGTGCTCGACTTGGCCGAGGACATCCTGCGACGCGTGGCCATGCTGGGGAAAGGCAGCCCCACGGCCTGGTGGCTGACCATTCTGACCGTCGCTCCGCTGATGGGGTCCCTCATCACCGAGCCCGCAGCCATGACCATCGGGGCCATGCTGCTCTCCAAGAAGGTGTTCGCCCTCGCGCCTTCCGTCCGCCTGTCCTATGGAACCCTCGGCCTGCTCTTCGTGAACGTGTCGGTGGGGGGCACCCTCACCCACTTCGCGGCTCCGCCGGTGCTGATGGTGGCGCGGCCCTGGAACTGGGATCTCGCCTTCATGATCTCGAACTTCGGCGTCAAAGCCATCCTCGGGATCGTGGCCGCGAACGCGGTCTATCTCATGGCTTTCCGGAAGGACCTGAAGGCTCTCCCATTTCCCGAGCCGGAGCGTCGGCGGCCACGCGCGCCCTGGGTCGTGGTGGTCGTCCATCTCGCCTTCATGGCCTGGACGGTGGCTAACGCCCACTACCCTGCGCTCTTCATCGGCAGCTTCCTCTTCTTTCTCGGCTTCGCCAAGGCCACCGCGGCCCACCAGAACGCCCTCGACCTCAAACCGCCGCTCCTCGTGGCCTTCTTCCTCGGAGGTCTCGTGGTCCACGGCGGACTGCAGGGCTGGTGGATCCAGCCCGTCCTCGCGAGTCTCTCCGCCACTCCCCTGTTCTTCGGCTCGCTGGCCCTCACCGCGGTGAACGACAACGCCCTGATCACCTTCCTCGCCACCCTTGTGCCCGATCTGAGCGACCCCGCGAAGTATGCGGTGGTGGCGGGCGCCGTCACTGGCGGCGGCCTCACCGTGATCGCCAACGCCCCGAATCCCGCGGGCCAGGCCATTCTGAGCCGCCATTTCGAGAACGGCGTGTCGCCTCTGTACCTTGCCGCCGGAGCCTTGATTCCGACAATCATCATGTCGGCGGCCATGCTGCTCCTCGGGTAATTGTCGCGGGCGCGAATGGCGATTCGCGACCTAGATACTTGACACATCAACTATTGCCGTATTATGTTCCTCCCGTGCCCCATAGTTCTCTGCTGCGCGAACTGCGACAGACCAAGCCCTTCCCCTCGAATCGAGAGGAGGCGTTCGTCGGGCTTCTGCGCACCGCGGACGTTCTGCGCTGGCGGCTCTCCGAGGTCCTCGAACCCGAAGGCATCACCCTCGCGCAGTTCAACGTCCTGCGCATCCTGCGCGGGGCCCGGGAGACCGGGCTCCCCACCCTCGAGATCGGCGCGCGACTGGTCGAACAATCTCCGGGAATAACCCGGCTGATCGATCGGCTGGAGGCCGCGGGCCTGGTGCGGCGCGAGCGTCCTCGGGCCGACCGCCGTCAGGTCCTCTGCCACATCGAGCAGAAAGGCATCGCCATCCTCGCCCGCCTCGACACCACCGTACCCCAGGCTTCCGAGGTCCTCTTCGCAGGACTGAGCAGCGCCGAGATCGATCGCCTGATCACCTCCCTCGACGCCATCCGCAGCGCCTGCGCGGCGAAATGCACTTCATTGCGCAAACAGTAATCCCCCACCGCAAACCAGAACATCCAAACAGGAAACACCGAAACCATGAAAACCGCACTCGTCCTCGCCGTCTCCCTCGCCGCCACCGCGGCCTTCTCCCAGGACGTCTATACAGTCGACAGGACCCACTCGGAGGTCGCCTTCCGCGTCCGCCACTTCGTCGCGAAAACCGCCGGCCGTTTCGACGACTTCTCCGGCACCATCACCGTGGTCCAAGGCAAACCCGCGGAGTCGTCGGTTGAGTTCGTGATCAAGGCGGCCTCCATCAATACCGCCAACGCCAACCGCGACACCCATCTCAAGAGCCCGGACTTCTTCAACGTCGAGAAAAACCCCGAGATCACCTTCAAGAGCACCAGAGTGGCCCCCGTTGACGCCGATACCTTCAACGTCACCGGCATCTTCACCATGAACGGCACGGCCCGGGAGATCACCCTGCCCGTCGACTTCAACGGCACTGTGGTCGATGGCCGTGGCACCGAAAAGGCGGGCTTCAGCCTGGCCACCAAGATCAACCGCAAGGACTACGGAATCGTGTGGAATCAGACCCTCGACACCGGCAGCATGGTCCTCGGCGAAGAAGTGGAGATCACGGTCAACATCGAGGCCAACAAGCGCAAGCCGGCAGCGGCCGCCGCCGCTCCCGCCGCGAAGTAACTACTTGAGGAAGGCGGCGAGGGCCAGGCGGAGATCCTTCATCCCCTGGCCCGCGCGCTGAGCCAGCACCTCGGCTCCGCGGGGGGAGAGGTGGATGTTGTCGGCGAGACCGCCTGGGTAGTTCGGATGTTCGCCCGGGGCCAGATGCTGGAAGAGCTGCTTCGAGCCCTCGACACCGTACTCCACCACCACGCGGGCACTGATGGCATGCATATCGAGCAGTGGAGTGTCGGTGGCCGAGGCGGCGGAGCGCAGAATGTCGGGATACTTGCCGTGGATATCCCGCAAAGAACCGTCGCTGTTGAAGGCCCTCACCACGATGGGCGTGGCCAGAAGGGGCAGGGCCTTGCGAGCCCGGATGTCGGAGACGAAGCGAACAAAGTTCGCGCGGTACTCCTCAGGCGGCGTCTGCTCCTCGTCGAACGAGCCGTCATTGTGGCCGAACTGCACGATGACCCAGTCGCCTTCCTTCACATTCGCGAGCAACGCCGCCCAGAAGCCCTCGCTCTGGAAAGTGCGCGTGCTGCGACCCCGCTTCGCGTAGTTCGCCACCCGGACTCGCTCTTCCTGGAACAGATCCTGGAGCTTCTCCCCCCAACCCGTCTCCGGATCCCGGTCGGGCAACTGTTCCCCCATGGTGGAATCTCCGGCCAGGTGAAAGGTGATGCGGACCGGAGGAGTGGGAGAGGGAGTGCTCGGTGTGGGGCTGCTGGTGGCGGGAGTCGAGCCTCCACAGCCGGCGACAAGCGCACATACAACCGACAGCACCGCCCGCGTTGCCGAACTCATCTACCTAAGATAACGCGCGAGGGGCACTCCGGCCGCGCGCAGCGCCTTCGCCACTTCCCCGGCCATGAGGGAGGCGCCTTCCGGCGAGAAGTGGGTGTTGTCGGCGATGCCCTCGGGATAGTTTGGATTCTCGCCGGGCGTCAGTTGGAGGAACAGCTCCACTGATCCATGAACACCCCGCTCGCGCAGCACCCGGCCGCTCTCCCGATGCAGGTCGAGGACGGGCGCGGCGGTTTCCCGACCGAGGGCACGCACCAGATCCGGGTACTCGCCGTGGGTGTCCTGGAGGACGCCCGCGGCGTCGAACCGACGACGCATGACCGGGGTCATCAGGACCGGGAAGGCCTTCCGGGCACGGACGTCGGCCACGAAACGGGCGAGGTTGCGCTTGTAGTCCTCTGGAGCCGTGTAGCGATCGACCTTGTCGCGAGACGCGTCGTTGTGACCAAACTGTAGGAAGACATAGTCGCCCTCCCTCACCTCCGCAAGGAGGCGATCCCATAGGCCCTCGCTGATGAACGTCCGCGTGCTGCGTCCATTCTTCGCGAGATTCCGCACCCGCACATCGTCCTTGAAGAGAGGCTGGAACTTCTCGCCCCAGCCCGTCTCCGGCCGCTTCGCAAGGAACTTTTCGGCCATCGTCGAATCACCGGCGAGGTGCACGGTCAGCCGCGGAAGCTCGCGACCAGGGCCCCACAACGCGCGACCCGGAAGAGCGGAGGTGTGCTCGCCTTCGACCAGCACGGGACGGCCGTTCACCAGGACATGCTTCATGCCGACCGAATACTGATGTGGATCCGCGAACGTGGCGCGATCGGCGATGGTGAGTGGATCGAAGGCCACCACATCGGCGAACGCGCCGACCTTCAGTTCGCCGCGTCCCTCGAGGCCGAGGTTGGTCGCGGGCAACGAGGTCAGGCGACGGATCGCCTCCTCGAGCGGAATCAGCTTCTCGTCGCGCACGTAGTGTCCGAGCAGGCGAGCGAAGTTGCCATAGGCGCGCGGGTGGGTCTTCGATTTCAGGAAGACGCCTTCGGTAGCCATCGAGGCCGCGTCCGATCCGAACGACATCCAGGGCAACTGGATCTGCTTGCGCACATTATCCTCGGACATCAGCGTGAAGGCGACGCCCACGCGGGTCCGGTCTTCGTAAACCAGATCCATGGCGACCTCAGCCCAGTCGCGGCCGCGCAGCGCCGCCGCCTCGGCCAGTGTCTTGCCCTGCAGTGGCTTGAGGACATCGTTCTTGAACTCGAGCAGGAGGATGCGCTCGGGCGAGCCCGCGGCCGCGCACAGGTTCTCCCAGTCCTTGCCCGGCGCCTTCATCTCCGCGCCGATGCGCTGCCGCAAGGTCGAATCCTCGAGCCGTTTGAAGGTTGCCTCCCATCCTCCCTCGCGCGCCCAGGGGGGCAGACAGGCGTCAAAGCCGGTGGCGCCCGCGGTGTAGGTGTACATGTCGGCGGTGATCTTGAGGCCCTCGCGGCGCGCCTCCTCCACCTTGCGGATGACGGCGTCGAGCTTGGACCAGTTCGACTCGCCCGCAGCCTTCAGGTGATAGATCTCCGCCGGGATCTTGGCTTCCCGCGCGATCCGGATCAATTCATCCACCGATTCGAGGAAGCGGTCGCCCTCGCTGCGCATGTGGGAGATGTACTTGCCCTGGTACTGAGCGGCCACCTTCGATAATTCGATCAGTTCTATCGTGTCGGCGTAGACCGCGGGCGCATAGATGAGCGATGTGCCGATGCCAAGCGCCCCCGCCTTCATCTCTGAACGGACGAGTTCGCGCATTTGCTCGAGCTGCAAAGGCGTCGCCTTCTTGTTGTCGAGGCCGATCACGTGTTCGCGGAGGGTGGCCGCGCCAATGTAGGAGGCCACGTTCGTCGAGATCCCCTTCCGCTCGAGGAAGCTCAGGTACTCGGCGAGGGTCGTCCACTCGATCCGGTACTTGACGTCGCCCATCCCTTCTTCGCGGAGCCTCTTCATCTCTGGGCTCCACGGCCCCATCGACTCGCCCTCGCCGAAGATCTCAGTGGTGACGCCCTGACGGATGTCGCCCTGCGACTTGCCGTCCACGATCAGCGAATCCACCGACCACGACAACATGTTGATGAAGCCCGGCGCCACGGCCAGACCCTTGGCATCGAGCACGCGGTCGGACGACGCCGCCCTTAGATCACCGATGGCCGCGATCCGATCGCCACGCACCCCGACATCGGCGAGCCGAGGCTTGCCGCCCGAGCCGTCATAGACGAGGCCGCCCCGGATGATGACGTCGTAGTCGGCGGCGACGACGAGGTTCGCGCCGAGGAGCAGCGCGACGCCCACGACGCTGCGGCAAAAGCCCCCGGCGCTCGCCCTCATCACCGGTCCTCTTCGGGCGTGCCGCCAGCACCCGGCCGACGCTTGCCATTTTGCGGCGCCTCGCGGGCCAGCTCGATGAGGTCGACACTCTCGGAAGACCGTCCGAGGAGGTGTTTCGAGAAGTAGTCGGCGCGCAGCCAGAAGAAGTAGTCGGTCATGGGACCGTAGCCGTGGCGCTGGCCCGTCATGATGAAGAAGTCGAAACGCTTGTTGGCCTTGATCAATGCGTCGGCCATGCGCAGGGTGCCCGCGGGATGCACGTTGTCGTCCTGATCGCCGGTAACCAGGAACAGATGCCCCTTCAGGTTCTTCGCAAGTTCGGAGTTGCGGTCGATGCTGTACTCGAACTTCACCTTGCCGTCCTTGTCCGCAACCTCCTTCACACCGTGGTGTTTCTCGCTCCAGGCCCGGTTGTAGACGTTGTTCTCGTGGTTGCCCGACGAGGACACCGCGGCCTTGAAGAAGTCCGGATACACCAGCATGGCCGCGGTGGACATGAACCCGCCGCCGGAGTGACCGTAGATCCCCACGAGGTTCATGTCGATCCAGGAGTTCTTCCTCGCCAGATGTTCGATGGCCGCTTTCTTGTCGGCAAGGCCGTAGTCGCGCAGGTTCCCGTAACCATAGTTGTGGTACCACTTCGAACGCTGGGGATGGCCGCCGCGGTTGCCCACCTCGATCACGATGAAGCCGAGGTTGGCGAGGGCAACGTTGGCGTTCCGTGGGGAAAAGGTCTTGGTGACGCTTTCCGTCTGGGGACCCGGATAGACATAGGCGATGATCGGGTAACGCTTCGCAGGGTCGAAGTCGAAGGGCTTGTACATCACGCCATACAGATCGGTCACGCCGTCGTCGGCCTTGACCTTGAACGGTTCGGGGAACTTAAAGCCCGCGTCGACGAGGGCGGAGACGTCGGTGGTCTCGAGGTCGGTGATCTTCATGCCCGCGTAATCGAACAGCTCGGAGCGAGGCGCGGTGTCGACCTGCGACTGGGTGTTGATGAAGTACTTCCCGGAGTCCGACATCACCGCGGTGTGCGAGGCGTTCCCGGGAGCCAGGAGCTTCAGACCGGTTCCATCGAGATTGACCCGGTAGAGGTGGGTGAAGTAAGGATCCTCGGCGGCCTCGCGGCCGTTGGCGGTGAAGTACATGACGCGGAGCTTCTCGTCGACCCAGGTGATCGGTCCGGTGACGAACTCGCCGGTGGTGATCTGGTTCTTGAGCGTTCCGTCCGCGCCGAAGAGATAGTAGTGCCCCCATCCGTCGCGTTCGGACCAGTGAATGAACTCCTTGCCATCGCCAAGCGTCCACAGGGGCTGGTTTTCGATGTAGGTGTTGAGCCTCTCCTCGATGATCGTCTTCACTTCGCCGGTTTTTGTGTCGGCCACGCAGAGGTCGACGCGGTGGAGGTCACGGCTGTTGCGCTGGAAATACAGCTTGTCGTTGGTCTCGCTCAGCCACTGCCCTTCGGTCTTCTGCTTCTCGCGCTGCCGTGCGGTGACCCGGGACGTGGCCACCTGGATGGTCTGATCCTTGAACGCGTCAGCCTTCACGGTGATGCGGGCCTTCGTCTCGCGATCGAAGACGAGCAGTTCGGCCTGATCGACGTTCTCCTCGCCGGGCATGGCGTAGCGATAGGTTTCGAGCTTCGGGCGCGGGCTGGCCAGCGAGTTGATGACCCACAAGTCGCCCACCTTGCGCAGGTCCTGCCGAACCCCGGAGTACTTCGACGAGTCCTTGGCCCACTGCAGGACGATGGCGGGAACGCGCGGCCCGTCCTTGTGCTTCGTGTCGCCCTTCTGGTCCTTCTTGAGCGTCGTCCTCGCCTGCTCGTTGATGCGGCGGGCGAAGCTGTAGTGCTCGACCCCGTCGGTGGTGATCTGGGTTTCCTGGACCTTCGTGTCGCCGAAGTCTTTCAGGGCGAGCTTGTAGTTCTCCGCGTCCATCATGAAGAGGTTGTGGCCGCGGGCGAAGATGATGGTCTTGTCGTCTGGAGAGATCTGCGCCCAACCGGGCTTCTTCGGATCCGGCGTGAACTCGTGGAGGATGGACAGCTTCCCGGTCGCGATCTCGTACTCGAAGTAGAGGGTCTTGGTGGTCTTGGCCTCTTCAGGGTCCTTTTCCGCGGAAGCCGTCTCCTTCTTGTCTCCCTTCCCTGCCGCCTCATCCGCCACTGCTTTCTTCGGCTCGGGCTTCACTGGGGGCTTCTCGCCGGGGATTTTGGCTTCCTTCGGCACTTCGATCTCGAACTGGATCACCGTGTCGTTCTTCGCCCACTTCAACATCGGAGGAGGCGTGGGCTCGCCACCGCCACCGCCCGGCGCGGCGGGACGGCTCGCCCCCATGGGCAGATGCTGGGCGTCGAAGGGGATGCGGGTGAGGTTCGTCAGCATCGCCGCCATCTTCGCGTTGTCCCACAAGGGGACGCGGGTGCGCTTCACCGGGTCGACCAGCTGGAAGGTGCGGCCCTGCGCGGTTTCGAAGGTGTAGAAGAAGCGATCACTCGTCTCCGCCCACCGGGGCGTGACGTTCATGTCGAAGACGAGTTTGCCCACCTTCGACGGCATCCAGCGCGATGCGAGTTCATAGTTAGGCGCGGGCAGAACCCGCTCATCAGCGGCGGCGGCGATGGTGGTCGCGCCCAGGAAAACGAGCGCTGAAAGAAAATGGGTAATCGATTTCATCGGTAGATGGCGTTGAAGAGGAACTTGAAAGTCCCGTGGGGCTGAGCGCGGAACGTGATCTCGGGACCGAAGAGCATCAGCCGCCCCTCGCCCATCTTCGCTTCCGCTACGGCCACGCCGCCTTCAAGGTAGTGCTGGCCCCAGGCCCAGCCGCTGCGCAGCGGAGAAGCCGACGCGAACCAGGCCACGGGGGTGACGCCCCGAGCGAAGGAGTTGGGCCTCAGTTCGAACACCGGTGAGTTGTCGAACATGACGTCGACGTTGCGGCTCACGCCCCACGCGAGGGGATGAGCGGCGTCGGCCTCAGCGCGAAGGACGGAGCCGGGCACGTAGTACTGGTCGCGGCCGAGATTCTTCGGCCCCGCGGCGGTGCGCTCGACAAGGTGGCTTTCCACCACCTCCAGGTGACGCCCGACCGAGGTTGAGTCACCGATGGCGATGGCCTTGCCTCCTGCCTCGACGAAGGCCTTGATCGCGGGGACGCTCTTCGCCACCGAATAGCGCCCCAGCCGGTTCGCGAACTCGCCCGCACGTTCGGCTATGGGCTGGCGGCCGCCGAAGAGACCGCGGCTGGCGGTATCACTTTCGGGGAGGATGCCGTCGGCGAAGATGAGAACGTCGTACTTCGCGTTCAGATTCCCAGCGTCGATAGTCGCGGGGTACACCTGCTCCACGGACGCGAACTCGAACTGCTCGAGGATCCAGCGGATCCACCCCGACGGCATGCTGCCGCCGTAGGTGTCGGCCAGGCCGATGCGCACGGTTTTGAGCGCCGAGGTCTCGGCCGGCTTCGTTCCCGCCACCACCGCCACTCCAAGGTCGGCCGCGGCCTTCGTCACCAATGGAGTAGAGATGGCACTCGCGGGCACGTAGAACCCGCCCGCCCCTACGCCACCGGTGATGCGATGGGCTTCGCCCCCCGCTTTGAGCACGCGGTTCACCACGATGAAGGCATCGTTCTGCGCGGCGGAGAGTAGGTAACCGGAGGCGCCCGGGGCCGCGAGCGCGACCGCGGGCGCCTTCACCAGGTTCGAGGGATCGATCCGCTCGAAGGGGCCGTCGAATCCATCGAGCACGCGGTCGAACTGCACGCCCATCTGGTAGGCCAGAGTCCAGCCCGCGTTGTCGTAAGGCGGAATCGGCGGTCCGCCGGGCGAGGCGAAGTCGTTCGGATGATCCTGGGGCTCGAACATGTCGAGGACATGGGGCCGGAACGCCTGAGCAGTTTTCACCACCAACGAGCCTTTCGGGTAGCTCCGCCCCGCCACGGTGAAGTCGGAGGTGGCGCGATGAACCACGATGCCCGAACGCTGAAGGGCATTGATGAACTTCACCGCGGTCGGGAAGTCGGTCTGGTTCGCGGGCAGGATGTAGCCGCGCGGATCACGCTCGGCGGGCTTGCGCAGTTCCTCGGCAAACTTCGCCGGCACCACGGGCGAACGTCCACCCTGGCTCGCGGAGAAGAGTCCGCCTGGAGTCATGGTGGGGTTGAGGTTCGGCGTCCCCGCGGGCGCGCGCAGTTCCTTCTCGGCCGCGGCGCGCACCGCCTCGATGTCTTTCGGCCACACCGTCCAGCTGTCCCGGCTCCCCCGCTCGATTGAGTTCCGCCCCATCTTGTAGATGTTGTAGAGGAACTGCTCGCGATGGCGAGAAGCGATGTCGAGCACAGCGTAGTTCGCGGTGACCGAGTAGTCGATGGACTGACGGAAGTGCCACTTCTGGGGGGTGATGGGAAGCACGTAGTCGCCGGTGGGCAGAGCCCGCTGGGGCACGAACTCGATGTCGACCGGGGTGGGGTTGCCGATGGTCTCGGTGAGCAGCCCAATCTGGTTGTGGAAGTAGACGGTGGTGCGCAGGCCGCCGTTCCACCAGGTGGAGTAGTTGGCGCCGCGGCGAGTGGTGGCGCCGGGCTTGTTCTCCACCACGAAGCGGTTGTGCATCGACGCGCCCACGAGGTCGAGGCCGGTGAGGATCAGCGGATCGAAGTTGTAGTTGAAGGGATCGCGGAAGGGCGGAGCGAAGAGCACCGCGCCGGTGGGACCGGTCTGGTGGTGGTTGTACATGATCTGCGGAATCCACTCGATGGAGAGCTGGCGGGCCATGTTGCGGCTCTCGGCCTGGGTGAGGGCGTAGAAGTCGCGGTTGTTGTCGTGGCCGATGTACTTCTGATAGAGGCGCGGGATGTCGCTCGAGTTCCGCTTCTTCTCGTCGGACTCCTTCATGTACCAGTTCGAAACCAGTTCCATGCCGTCGGGGTTTGCGTGCACGGCGAGAATGATGAGGTCATTGAGGAAGCGAAGCGTCTCCTCGTCGTTGCGGCTCACCAGCTGGTAGACCGTTTCCGCGAGCTGGGCCGCGCCCAGCACCTCCGTGGCGTGAAGGCCGCCATCGATCCAGACCACCGCCTTCCCTTCCTTCGAGAGGGTACGGGCCTGCGCTTCAGTCAGTCCTTCGGCGCGGGCGAGGCGCTGGGAGATGTCCTTGTACTTCGCCAGGAGCTTGTGATTTGCGGGCGAGGTGATGATGCCCATCCACTGATCGCGCCCTTCGGCGGTCTTGCCGATCGACTGAAGAATCATGCGGTCGGAAGCCGCGTCGAGCTTCTTCATGTAGTCGGTGAACTGGGTGTAGTTGGCCAGGCGATAGTCGTCGCCGATGGTGAACCCGTACACCTCTTTGGTGGTGGGGATCTTGCCCTGGGCCTGGGCCAGCGGCGCCGCGGCCAGCAGGAACCCGAGCAGGGGGAGTTTGAGATATCTCATCGCGTTTCCTCAGTTGAAGAGGGAGCCCGCCCGGGACCCCAAAATCGTGCCCGCGGATCTTATGTGACGGACGGCTTGCGCGTCGTCCGATAACCCTGGTGGCCCCAAATGTTGGGCGACGCTTGGGGGCGTTTACTTAAGCGCGAGCGTGCGCGAGTACGTATCGTCGTCCTTGCTCTTGACCATGGCCTGGAGGACAAAGCTCCTTGGGGGAGGGGCGGGCCACGTCTCCTGGCGTTCCGCCACCATCACTCGCTGGCCCTCCTTGATCTCCTTCACCGGCAGGGGGACCACGCCGCCGGAGTGGGCGCCGTCCTGGGTGGCGGTCATCACAACCGTGAGCAGTTTGATGGTCTTCTTTCCCTGGTTGCGCAGGAAGACGCGCACCGTGTACGGCTGCCCAGGCACTGGTGCGACGGGGTCCGTCTCGAACTCCAGCGTGCCTGGCACCTTCGGCGCGCGATGGACCTCGCTCTTGGCCCCTGCGAAGCCTGGGACATTCCCCTTCACCAGCGGACCGGTGGCCGAGGGCATGCTCGAGGCCAAGGATCGGGTGGCAACGGCTGGTGCAGGCCCTTTCGTGACCGGCCGGGGGGCCGCAGCGCCTGCGTCTGCCTTGGCTGAACGCTCCGGGCGTGCCGGTGCTTTGGCCGGTGCTTTAGCCGGGGCAACGACCAGGGTGTCAGGGCTCGGTTCTGTGCCCGCAGCCGGCGAGGGCTCGCTGACCGGCTGGGTGGCCTCCGCTGGAGCCGGCGTTGCTGCGACAGGGGCGGGAGTAGGAGGAGAGGCGGGCGGCGCGCGACGGGACACGAGCAAGTACACGCCTGCGCCGCCGAGGGCGACGCCCAGCGCCACGAGGGCTACCATCAGTCCGATCTGTCTTCCCCGAGCCATCCCAAAAACTCTAGCACTGTCGTTGCGAGCCGCACAGGCCTCTCTTGGCTCAGGGCCAGATCGAAGTCTGGCCTCCCTTCACTTCGGACGGAAGTTCACCACAATCGTCATCTTCGTTGTTTCGTCCGCCGGCTGGTAGGTCCACTGACGCACCGCGTCTATCGCAGCTTGGACGAAGGCGGGGTCGGTCTTCGCCGTTTTCTCGGTCTGGTGCAAAGAGACCGCCGTCACCACTCCTTCCGGACTCACGGTGACACCGAGGAGAACGAGCCCGGAGACCTTCTTGTCCTTGAGCGTTTCGGGGTAGACCGGATTGACGTTGCCGATCTTCGTCCGCTCGGCGACGGCAGGCTTCTTGCCGTCATCCTTGTTCGCGGCCTGGTCGAGCGCTGCCGACGATGCGATCTCATAGGCGGAAACGGTCGTTCCGAACATCGCCAGAACGGCGCAAAGGACGCGGACACGGGGAAGGTTGGGCATGAGTCGTTTCTCCAGTGATGTGAGGGATCGAAGCCGGGCGCACAACGAGTCGGCGCCCGAGACGGCGGGGGCAAGGGATGGGGAGCGGGTGGCGAGAGCGATCAGAAGCTCCCGGTATTCGGCGTGATCTCCGACCGCATCCACCGTAAGGGCGTCCACCATCTCCTCACGGGCGCCGCGCACCCGCGAGATCAGCCGCGTCATCAGCGGGTGAAACCAGAAGAGGGAACGGACGACCTCCTCCATGACGATCGCGTAGCCGTGTCGGCGCTGAAGGTGAATGGATTCGTGGGTAAGGGCCGCGCGCTGCCAGTACTCCGGCAGGCCGGCAAAGGACGGCGGCACGAGGACGGCATTGCCCATGAAAGACGCCGACGGTGTAGAGACTCGTGACGATTCGAGGACAGGGAAGCGGACGTCGACCGCGGGTTCAATCGGTCGCGCGGCGCGGGTCAGAGCGGCGAGCTGGTGAAGACCCCGCCCGAGCCGCACGAGGTGGATCAAGGCGATCGTTCCCCAGATCGCGAACACCGCATTGCCGAGGCCGAGGGGCGCCCGATCGAGGACCCCGGTGGAGGCGCGCGCGATCACGACGAACACGGAGCCGATCGGGCCACCCGCGTCATCGCCGAGCGGTTGCGGCAGGAACAACATCACGGGGAGGGCGAAGGAGAGAAAGAACGCGGCCTGCCAGAAGCGGGAACGAACCTCCGGACGGTGCCGCCACAAAAGGAGGCAAATGATTTCCGCCCAGATCGCAATGAAGGCGATGCCGAGACTCCAGCCGAGCGCGAAGTTCAAGCTGATCATGCGCGCTTTCTGTCCTTCTTGGACGAATCCTTGAGGAGATCCCGGATGTCGTCGGGAGACAGCCGAGCCTCGTCCACTAGATGCGCCATCAAGGACTGCGGCGAGCCGGCGAAGACCCGATCGACGAAATCCCGCACCATGCCGGCGAGCACCCGCTTCCGCGAGGTCTTCGGCTCATATCGGAACTGGCGCCCGTCGGGAACCCGCGCCAGGTGGCCCTTGGCCACGAGGATGTTCATGAGCGTGACGACCGTCGTGTAAGCGATCGTCTTCTCTTCGGACAAGGCGTCACAGACGTCGCGCCCCGAGGCGCTCTTTTTGGCCCACACCACGTTCATGATGCGGAGTTCCTGGCGTGTCAGTGCGGTCTTCATCTCTTAACTACTAAGAGATTAGTAGTGCAGGCCATGGCATGTCAAGCAGGTTTTCGAATCCGTGAAGATGAAAAGCAGGCCCAGTGCAGCAACTTCGACAACCAGGGGTGTGGTGTCGTTCGGGCCACAGTCAACGCTTGTGGGCGGCGGCACTTCCCTCGAGGTCTGGCTGGTCTCGCTCGGCGCCTCCGCCTTTCGGCGTAGGATCAGGGTACCGTGAGGCTCAACGACGCAGACCGGGCACCGCTGCGCGAAGCGGTGCAGGCGGTCGAGAAGACAAGCCGGGCCGAGATCGTACTCGCCGTCCGTTCCCGGTCCGACTCGTACGATCGCGGGCCACTGCTCTTCGGTGCGGCCGTTGCCTGGTTGTTCCTGGGTTTTCAACTCTTCAGCACTTCGTATGAGTTCAGTGTTGCGGCGATCTTCCTGGAGCCGGTTTTCATTGGGGCCGCCGCCGCTTACCTCGGCGCGGCGATTCCCGCCCTCACTCGCCTGCTCGTATCTCCGAAGAAGAGGAGAGAGTCGGTCGAGCGGGCCGCGCGCGCGACCTTCCAGGAACGCGGCGTGGGCCTGACCCGCGAGCGGACCGGGGTGCTCCTCTATGTTTCTGAGCTCGAACGTGAGGCGCTCGTCCTGGCCGACAAGGGGATCACCGATTCCGTTCCTCCCGAGAGATGGAAGGCGACCACGGCTCGGGTCGAGAGCCTCGCCCGCAACGCTCGCGGAGCGGATGGGCTGGCGCTCGCCATCCGCGAGTTCGCCGAACCTCTTGCCGCAGAACTTCCCGCGCGAACCGACGATATCGACGAGCTGCCCAACCTGGCGGAGCCCGCGCGATGAAGCCGGCGCCGCGCACGCGCCTCCTCTGGCTTGTGGCACTCCTCCTTCTCGTGGCCACGGTATCCCACGCGCGGCCGGGCGGGGGCAGCTCGTACTCGGGGGGCTCGTCGTCCTCGAGCGGGGGCGGATCGGGCGGCGGCGGATCGGGCGGGGGGGACGGTATCCTGTTCGTCATTAGCGTCCTCGAGTCGATTCGCGAAGCGCTCGGGATGGGAGTCTTACCCTTCTACGGACTCACCTCCGGCCTCGCCTTCGGGATGTACAGGATGCGCCCGGATACTGAGCCCATCGCGTTCAACTTGGGCGGCCACGGCCCAGAAGAACCCGTGGACATGCTGGACCGCGACGGCATGATCAAGCGCGTGCGCGAGATCGATCCGGACTTCTCGATGGTGCTCTTCGAGGACTTCGCCACCACCCTCTACATCGAGAGCCAGCGTGCGCGTCACGACGAGCGGGCTCTCAAGGGCCTCGCCCCCTACTGGACGGCTGCTCCACTCGCGGCCCTGGCCGAACGCGCCCCTCGAGGCGAGGCCGTGGACGCAGTCGTGGTAGGCGCATTTCGCCCGCGGAGCGTTTTCGAGGAGGGGACGCAGATCTCCATCGACTGCTGGTTCGAAAGCAACCTGCACTTGCGGGACGCTACCTACTACGTTTCGGAATATTGGACCTTCAGCCGCGAGCGGGCGGCGAAGACAAAGGCGTGGACCGGCGTGCGAAAGCTCGGGTGCCCGAACTGCGGGGCGCCGCTCGCCGAAGGCGGCGACACTCGTTGCCCGAGCTGCGGCGAAGTTTCTGGCGATGGCCGTTTCGACTGGCAGGTCACGCACACCGCCGTGGACTCGATCGAGGCCCGGCCCCACTCCTTCACCGGAACGGCGAAGGAGGCCACGCGCGGCGAGACGCTCTTCGCGCCGATGCTCGGGCGAAAGCTCGGGGATCTCTTCAAGTCGGATCCCGGCCTGAATGCGAAGTCAATCGAGGCCCGGCTGCGCCTCATCTTCACCACGATGCAGTCCGCCTGGTCAGCCCAGGATCTGCGGCCGGTTCGGCCGCTGGTCTCGGATCGACAGTACGATGCCTTGAGCTACTGGATTGATGCGTATAAGGCGCGGGGCCTCCGCAACCTGATGGAGAACCCCCTTCTGACGAAGTTCGTTTTTGCAAGGGTCGACCGCGACGCCCACTACGACGCGATCACCGTCAGGATCTGGGCCACCGGCTGCGACTACACGGTCGACGGGAGCGGAAAAGTGGTGGGCGGAAGTCGGACCGATCCGCGGGATTACTCGGAGTACTGGACGCTCATCCGCAGCGCCTCCGCGCGCGGCGTACCGCGCCTCGACCAGAACTGCCCCGGCTGCGGTGTGTCGCTGACTTTGAACATGGCCGGACTATGCGAGCACTGCGGCGTCCACGTCACGTCAGGCGAGTTCGACTGGGTCCTCAGCAAGATCGAGCAGGATGAGGCGTACCGCGGATAGAGCCGTTGTGGGGGCGACCCTTGCCCGCCCCGAGTTCCAACGAGGGGCTCGGTCGAAGGGTGGCCGCCCTTAACGAGCCGGTGGCGCTCGACGCGCTGCGAACCCGACTCCTCTCCCCGCCCATTGGACCTCTCGTCACCCCGGTGCAGCCACTCCGTTCGACGTGCGGAAACCGGGGCCCAGCGTGAGCATTCCGTTGGTAACCGCGATACCGACGCAACCTGTCGCCCGCAACCATTACACCTTCGCGCGCTCGCGGGCATCATCGTTGGGGCCCGCGGGGCCGGGGGGTGCTGTGGGCTTGCCGCCGCCGGGAGCGCCTCGCGCGTCGGCACTGCGTTGACGGGAATTCGGTTTCGTGTGCCTCCTTGCTCGGCTTAACTGGCGTGGCCCAAGGCCAGGCTGCGCGCCAAACCTCGGAGTACGGAGTGTGGCGTCTTCGCGCCAGAAATCCCGGGGCGTGCAACCCAGCGCGAAGCCTCCCCGAAGGGGGACAGCACCCGCGGCCCCGCTCCATCCTCGCTGACGCCATCAGCGCCGTTGGCGGCCTTGATTCAGCTATCGTCTCCCCACACTGGAGGCGGGCGGCGTTTTGACAGCAAGTCCCTACATCAACCCTGAGCAGAGCGCCCGTCAGCAGATCGACGCGCAGCTTCTCGCCTCTGGATGGCTGGTGCAGGACTACCGCCAATTCAACCCGGTTGCCGGGCTCGGGATCGCCGTCCGCGAGGCGCCGCTCAAGTCCGGCACCTGCGACTACCTCCTGCTCGTCGACCGCAAAGCCGTCGGCGTCGTGGAAGCGAAGAAGCAGGGCACGCTACTCTCAGGCGTTGCCGAACAGTCCAGCCACTACGCGAAGAACCTCCCCGACTTCATGCCCGCCGCCTTCCCTGGCGGCGTCCTCCCCTTCCGCTACGAAGCCACCGGCGTCGAGACGCAGTTCCTCGACGCACGTGACCCGTCGCCAAGATCACGCCGCGCCTTCTCCTTCCACCGCCCGGAGACGCTCGCCGCGTGGATCGCCGAGCCCGACACACTCCGAGCCAGACTCGCCGCCCTGCCCACGGCTCATCCCCTCCCGAAGCAAGGACTCCGCGACTGCCAGATCGAGGGCATCACCAACCTCGAAGCGTCGCTCGCCGCGAACAAACCTCGCGCCCTCATCCAGATGGCCACTGGCGCCGGCAAGACCTACACCGCGTGCAGCTTCACCTATCGCCTCATCAAACACGCCGGAGCCAAGCGGGTTCTCTTCCTCGTGGACCGCGCCAATCTGGGCAAGCAGGCCACGGGCGAGTTCCACCAGTTCGTAGCCCCCGACACCGGCCGCAAGTTCACCGAGGTGTACAACGTCCAGCACCTCAAGTCGAACCAGCTCGACGACGTCTGCCGGGTCACCGTCTGCACCATCCAGCGCCTTTACGCCATGCTCCGCGGCGAGGAACTGGAGGAGGACATCGACGAGAAGTCCGGTTTCGAGCTGAGTGCTGCCGACAATCGGACGAGGGAAGTGGCCTACAACCCCGCTGTCCCCATCGAGACCTTCGACTTCATCGTCACCGACGAGTGCCACCGCTCCATCTACGGCCTCTGGCGTCAGGTCCTCGAATACTTCGACGCCTCCCTCATCGGCCTCACCGCCACCCCGTCGAAGCAGACCATCGGCTTCTTCGACCAGAACCTCGTGATGGAGTACAACCACGAGCGAGCGGTGGCCGACCAGGTGAACGTCGGCTACGACGTCTACCGAATCAAGACCCAGGTCACCGAAGCCGGCGGCAAGGTCGAGAAGGGCTACTACGTCGACAAGCGCAGCAAGGAATCACGCAAAGTCCGCTGGGAGCGCCTCGACGAAGACCTCACCTACGCCGCCAAGGACCTCGACCGCTCCGTGGTGGTGAAGTCCCAGATCCGCACCGTCATCGAGGCCTACAAGGAAGCCCTTGCCACCGACCTGTTCCCCGGCCGCGCGATGGTCCCGAAGACCCTGGTCTTCTGCAAAGACGAGTCGCACGCCGAGGACACCGTGAACATCGTCCGCGAAGTCTTCGGCAAGGGCAACGACTTCGCCAAGAAGATCACCTACAAGTCCTACAACCCCGACACGAAGAAGTACGAGAAGTCGGAGCCGCTCATCCAGGAATTCCGCACTTCGCCCCAGCTCCGCATCGCGGTGACGGTGGACATGATCGCCACCGGAACCGACATCAAGCCGCTCGAATGCCTCCTGTTCCTGCGCGACACCAAGAGCCGCACCTACTTCGAGCAGATGAAGGGCCGCGGCACGCGCGTCCTCACGTCCACCGACCTGCAGGCGGTGAGCGGCGCCGACGCCCACGCCAAGACCCACTTCGTCATCGTGGACGCAGTGGGCGTGTGCGAGAGCGACAAGACCGACTCCCGCCCGCTCGAACGCCAACGCACCGTCGCCTTCGACAAGCTCCTCCTCGGCGTGGCCCTGGGCAAGCGGGACGAAGACACGCTGACCACGCTGGCCGGGCGACTTGCCCGCCTCGACCGCGGGATCACACGTGACGAAGCCAAGAAGCTCGCCGCCATGGCCGGCGGCAAGTCGCTCGCCGACCTCTCGGGCACGCTGCTCCGCGCGGTCGATCCGGATGTCATTGCCGAACGCGCCGCCGACCAGGCGGGTGTCGAGATCGACAAAGTCGCACCCGAGGCGATGGTGGCCGCCGGAAAACAACTGGCCGAGGAAGCCTGCGCACCGTTCTTCGCCCCCGAACTGCGCGACGCTCTCGCCAAGGCCAAGCAGGACGCAGAGCAAACCATCGACGTCACCACCATCGACACAGTCCTCAGCCAGGGCTTTGACCAGGCGGCGAAGGAGCAGGCTTTGAGCCTGCTGCGATCATTCCGCGACTACATCGAGGCCCACAAAGCCGAGATCACCGCCCTGCAGATCCTCTACAGCCGCCCGTACAAGGATCGCCTCACCGAGCCGATGCTGAAAGAACTGGAGGCGAAGCTGCGCGACAACCATGCCGCGTGGACGGAGGATCGGCTGTGGGACGCCTTCCGGGCCACGACGCCGGAGAAGGTGAAAGGCCGCTCGCAGGCGGGACGCTTCGCCGATCTCGTGGCACTCGTCGGTTTCGCTCTGGAGCAGCAGCCAGTGCTGGCCCCCTTCGCGGAGTCGGTCGCCGCGCGGTTCGACACATGGATGGCCGCGAAGGCCGCCGCGGGCACGAGGTTCACCGACGAGCAGGTCGCCTGGCTCAGGCTCATCCGCGACCACATCGCGACCAGCCTCAGCATCGAGGCGGAGGATCTCGAGCTATCGCCGTTCAATCAACGCGGCGGCCTCGGCAAGGCCCATCAACTCTTCGGCGAGCGGCTCCCGGAACTGCTCGACGAACTCAACGAGGCCCTGGCGGCATGACTCAGGAGGCTGTCGACATCTCGGCCATGGTCTCAGACGGTGCTCCGCCTCGGGGCTGGAAGTCGCTGCCGTTCGCTGATGTGGTCGACATCCTTGACTCCAAGAGGGTGCCGATCAACAGCAAGGAGCGAAGCGACCGAGTCGGCGACGTTCCCTACTACGGAGCCACTGGGCAGGTCGGCGTTATCGACACGCACATCTTCGACGAAGAGTTGGTCCTGCTTGGCGAGGATGGAGCGCCGTTCCTCGACCCCGCCAAGCCCAAGGCGTATCTCATCCGAGGGAAGGCTTGGGTGAACAATCACGCCCACGTTCTCCGCGGGAAGCCGGGGTTGCTGAACTCGTTCTTGCTCTACCAGTTGAACGCGGTCGACTACGGACCCTACGTCAGCGGAACCACCCGGCTGAAGCTTCCTCAGGGGCCGATGAAGCAGATCCCGCTGCTGGTTCCGCCTCTCCAAGAGCAGGTTGCGATTGTCGCCGAGATCGAGAAGCAGTTCACGCGGCTCGACGCGGGTGTCGCGGCCCTCCGACGCGTCCAGGCCAACCTCAAGCGCTACCGCGCCGCCGTCCTCAAAGCCGCCTGCGAAGGCCGCCTCGTCCCCACCGAAGCCGAACTCGCCCGCAAGGAGGGCCGCACCTTCGAGACGGGTCAAGCCCTCATCGGCCGGATCCTCGAGGGGCGTCGGACAGCCACGGCCGGGCGCGGGAGGTACAACGAACCTCGCGCTCCGGACGTCTCGAAGCTCTCGCTACCTCCGGGTTGGGGATGCGCGACGGTCGAGCAACTCACATCCCTTGTAACCAGCGGTTCGCGCGGCTGGGGTGGCTACTATTCTGAGTCGGGGCCCCTTTTCATTCGCGCACAAGACATCAAGACCGACTCGTTGAACCTGAACAGCGTCGCGCGCGTCTCGCTCCCCGAGAAAGCTGAGGGAATGCGGGCTTCCGTCGAGTCGAACGACCTATTGATCACGATTACCGGGGCAAACGTGACGAAATCGGCTCTTGTTCGCGGACTTATGGAGCAGGCCTTCGTAAGTCAGCACGTCGCTCTCCTTAAGCCAGTGTTCCGAGATACCGCTGCGTTTCAGTTCCTCTGGATCGTCTCCCCGGCCCACGGGCGACATGTCCTCGAGGACTGGGCTTACGGTGCCGGGAAGCCGGGTCTGAGCCTCGTTCAACTCCGAAGTCTGCTTATTGGCATCCCTCCCAAAGCCGAGCAAGAACGCATCGTGGCCGAAGTGGAGCGGCGCCTGAGCGTTGTCGAGGGGTTGGAGGCCGCCGTCACCGCGAACCTCCAACGCGCCACCCGCCTTCGCCAGTCGGTCCTTCGAGACGCGTTTCAAAGGAGAGAATAGTCATGCGCGAGAACGGACTCAATCAGCGCACGCGCTTTTTGTTGCTCCTGGCCGAGGTGGCGATCCTCTGCGCGGCCAGCTGGCTCCTGTTTGGGTGGCCGTTCCCCCCGAGGGACGACAGAGGATTTTGGTTCTACACCGCGATGCTAGGCCTAGTGCTGGGTAGCCGGCTCGACACGCCGTTCTTCGCGAAACCCGCGGACGTGGTGCTATATGCGGCGCCAGCACTGGCTACGCTTGCATTGTCCAACTCATGGGCAGACTGGGGGAGCGGCGTTCGGCTTGCGTATGCCCTTGCTGTGGCGTTCTGCATCATCGCCCTCTTGCTCGGCGCAACCGCCATTCTGACCCTCGGCGCGAAGAGTCCGTTTTGGCAGAGGGTCTCAAATGCTGCACGCGTGATGGCGGAGACCTTGGGTGCCCCCAGGGGCATCTTCACCGTCGTCGTCTTCTTCGCCGTCTACGCGTTTCATCGAACGTCCGCCAAAGAGATGGGTGTCATTCTCGCGGCCTGGGTGCTGACCGGCGTGCTGTCGCCGCTCGAAGAAACCTACACACTGTCCCGAAAGGTGTGGCGGATCTTTTCGGGAAGCACTCACCTCGACGCTGTCGGAGAGGTTGTCGCGTACCAGACACCGGGACTGATCTTGATTCGCCAAGCTGGAACCGGATGCGCGTTCGGGGATGTTCTAGCCATCAAGGACACCTTGCATACCACTCGGTTGGCTCTTGCGATGGACCACGTTGGCCGCGATGAAGGCATCCTTCTGCGGGCCATTGAGCTGTCTGATACTGAGGTATCCGATGGTCTCCGGCGTCAGGTGTCTGCGCTTGTGGCGAGCTCCGTGCTTCGGGTTTCGTCGGAGGATCCGGCCATTGCGCGCGATCCGCTTGTGGCTATGAAGGGGACGTTGGTCGGTCTGGTGGCACCCGAGACCTCAGTCGAGCGCCTGTACTTCGAAGTCGTGCGTGAGGAGGGGCTCGAGGAAGGGCGCTTGGTCGAGGCTCACATCGGTAAGCGCCGCGTGACCTTCCAGCTCGTCAACGGGCTGACCAAGGAGGAGGTGGTGCAGCAGAAGAACACCCATGGATACGCTCGTGCTCAGGCACAGAAGATTGGCGAGTGGGACGAGGCGTCCAAGCGCTTCAACTTCGCCAAGTGGCTACCGGCGCCGAACGCGCCCGTGTTCCTCAAAGGTCGATCGGAGTTCAACCCGACGAGCACGGCTGTGGGGCATTTCCCGGGAACGGACTATCCGGTCTCGATAAGGAGGATCGACGATCTGGTGACTCACAACACCGCAATCCTTGGCATTCTGGGCGTAGGAAAGAGCATGCTCGCGATCGAATTGGTGGAGCGAATGATCGCCAGCGGCGTGAAGGTCATTTGTCTCGATCTCACGAACCAGTACGCGCAGGAGCTGGCTGAGTACTACGACTCCGCAGCCGAGAAGGACAGCCTTTCCAGGATTCATGATGCGGGTGAGGCTGATCGGGCCGCTTGGACTGAGAACCCTGAAGACGGCGGCAGCGTCCCGGCGCTGCGTGAGGCGTTCAGGGCGGACCTGGCTGACTTTCTTGCAGACGAGAGCCCCCTGCACCTGAAGATCTACGACCCATCGAGCGTGATCGGCAGCAAGCAAATCAGTGAGCCCAAGCAGTTTAAGGAGGACGGGCAGTGGAAGCGTGCCGCCTCGCTATGGGGCGTCACGCCCGTTGAACTGACTCGGATGGTGACCGAGACCGTCCTCTCTCTGCTGCAGAAGCGTGGCATGTCCGAGCGCGCGCGGGTGTGCCTGGTGTTCGAGGAAGCTCATTCGCTCATCCCGGAGTTCACCGCCCTTGCGGTGCAGTCAGATCGAGAGGCTACGAACGGCACGTCGCGCGCCATTCTTCAGGGCCGAAAGTTCGGGCTGGGCTGTTTGGTCGTGACTCAGCGGACTGCGAACGTGACGAAGACGATCCTGAACCAATGCAACACGGTATTCGCCATGAGGACGTTTGACGAAACCGGGAAAGACTTCCTTGCAAACTATGTTGGCAAGGACTACGCGCAGTCGCTCTCCTCAATTGCAGAGCGCCATGCAGTGTTCTTTGGAAAGGCCTCCAGCTGCGAGAACCCGATTCTCATCCGACTGAACGACAGAGAGACCTTCCTGGCTACCTTCAGAGTGGACCACCCGCCACCCAAGCCTGGTGACACTGGGCACTCTGAACCGCATGTTCCGGAAGTCGACGCGCCAGATACTTCAGAGCCGGAGCCTCCGGTCTGAGCCAAAGCAGTGGGGCTCATTGCTTTACACAGAAGACACGTCATGCGATTTGACATTCCTTTCACCCGGAGCGACACGGATCGGGCCATGCACGTTCACGCGAGGCTGACGCCGGCTCGCCAGCTGAGGCTTTTCGCGGAATCACGGTTCGAAGCCATTCGGGCGATTCGCGTGTTTCGTGAGAAGTACCTGAAGCCCGCCGAGGACGGCCTGTTGAGCCCGTCGGACCGGGAGAACGCACTGCTGACTTTGTACCGTCGACAGGTGGCCGTCCTTCAATCGGTAGCTCTCATCGGCGGTCCGGTCCACTTTCAAATGCTCGCGGCAGCTGCCCGCACGATCTTTGAAGTTGGGGTAGATATCGCGCTCATCGCAAAGGACAAGACAAATGAATCAGCGCGACGGCTCGATGCCTTTGCACAGGTGGAGCGACTACGAGTATCGGAGAAGTTGGTGTCCTTCTACGCCAACCACAAGCCTCCTGGGACGCTTGACATCGCCCTGCACCAATCGATCGCCAACGACGTCGTTCTGCGAAATCGTGCGAAGGCATGGGTTATCGAGTTCTGGCCAAACAAGAAGACGCCGCCTGAGAAACATCGACCGACGCATTGGAGTGCGAACGGTGAGCTCCGCGCGCGCGCCAAGGCATTGGACTCGACCCCCGATGCGAGGTGGGAGGGACGCTACGTCGAGGTCTATCCGACGCTCAGCTGGCACATACACGGAGGGGCCGTCGGGATTCTCGGCATGTCGGTGGAGTCCTTCGAGGCCGTTGCCGCGACCGCGTATGGCGTGATTATTGACGTGATGATTGATTCGTTTCAGGCTCTTGGACAAGAGTTGCAGTGGGCCAAGGGAATGCCCGAGTGGAAAGATCGTCTCGAGTTCCTCAGTGCCGTCACGACGGCTTGGTACACAGAGCTGCTCTTGAAGGAGAACGGCGAACAACCTCGATTCGACTTCCTCGAAGAGGACGAAACCAGAATCTGGGCGAACGCATGAACCCTGGTCGGACATCAGCGCGAACGGGGTTGAAAACCCTTTGAGCGACAGATCCCGGATCGAGTGGACCGACGCGAGCGCGCAGCCTGGCCTTGGGCCACGTGGAACCCCGTCCGCGGTTGCACAAAGATCAGCGCCGGTTGGAAGCACTGCTACGAGGAGAGGTTCGCAAAGCGGTTCCGTGGCGTGGCCGGGCATCCCTTCGAGTCCGGCTTCGACATCCGGCTGGTTCCGCAAAAGCTGGAAGAGCCGCTCAAGTGGCGGGCGCCCAGGATGGTCTTCGTCAACTCGATGAGCGACCTCTTTCATCAGGCCGTGCGCCACGAGTACATCCTCAAGGTCGCCCGGGTCATGCGGGACGCGCGCTGGCACGCGTTTCAGGTGCTGACCAAGCGGGCGGACCGTCTGCATCGGATGCTCGGCGGAGTTCTCGCCCCTTTCGCGACGCTGCCGAACATCTGGTGGGGCGTGAGCGTCGAAAACCGAAAGCACGGAGTCCCGCGGATTGCGCTCCTTCAGGACGCTCCGGTCGCAGTTCGATTCCTCTCGATCGAGCCGCTGCTGGAGGACCTCGGGCGGATCGACCTCCGCGGCATCGACTGGGTGATCGTGGCCCAAGGCCAGGCGTCGCCCTGCCCTGCGGGCAGCGCTCGCGCTGGGCGGGGAGAGCGGGCCCGGCGCGCGACCGATGGAGCGTGAGTGGGTGGTGTCGCTGCGGGATCAGTGCCGCGTCGCGCGGGTTCCGCTCTTCTTCAGGCAATGGGGCGGCGTCCAGAAGAAGAAGCGCGGGCGAGAGTTGGATGGGCGGGTCTACAACGCCTTCCCGTCGACGCCTCTCCGGACGTGGTAGAACTCGCCCCCGTGGGAGCATCGCTCGAACAACAGGCACCTCAGTCTGTTCCCCTGGTCGAGCGCAGTGAGTCCCGCTTCGCGCGCGAGCAATTCATTCTCCTGATGCAGTTGGCATATTCAGGCGAACTCGGTGCGGCGCAGGCCTACGTCGGCCATCGCCACTCGCTCCGAAAGCAGTCCGAACGCGCTGAACTTGGAAAGATCATCCGCGACGAGTTGCGCCACCGCCACAACATCATCCAGATCCTCGCGGGACTCGGCGCCCGGCCCAGCGAGCGCCGCGAGAGAAAAATGGCCGGCGTGGGTTGGACGATTTCCGTCTTCTGTCACCTCGGCGGCTGGTTCTTCCCGATGTACGGTGCCGCGATGCTCGAGGCCCAGAACATCGTCGAGTACGAACTCGCCGCCCGGCTGGCCCACAACGCCGATCTCGATGCGTACGTCGAGACGTGCCTTGAAATGGCCGAAGTCGAGTGGGACCACGAACTCTACTTTCGCTCGCAGGCCACGAGTCACTTCCTTTGGCGGCTCATGCCGAAGTGGACACCGCCGCCGCCTCGCGCCGCGATTCGAAGAGCCTTCGCCGACTTCGTCGCGACCTCTGACAAGAGGACGCTGCCGCCGGTTCACGTGCCGTGGCTGATTCGTTGACCTCACAGATTCTCGCCGCGACCGGCTTTTCGTTTATTTCGAATAGAGACTAAACTCCAGCCATGCAAGGAGAGGTCTCTTATGGGTCGAAGCACTCGTAGTCTCGTCAACGCCGGTCTGCCCTCTACGCGGGAGGCCGAGTTAGCTCGGCAGAATGGGCCCATGCTCGCGGCGTGTATTGGGCGTGGCGAGACGGCTCAGATTCGGGTCATCAACGGGAAGGAAGACATTACCGTTCCCGCCCGGGCTTTGCGTCTGCTCGTCGATATCCTTGATCAGATGGCTCGCGGAAATGCCGTCACCATTGTCCCGATCCACAAGGAGCTGACCACCCAGGAAGCGGCGGATCTTCTGAACGTCAGCCGGCCACACCTTGTCTCGCTTCTGGAAGGCGGCGAGATTCCGTTTCAGAAGTCGGGGAGTCATCGGCGGGTCCGGTTCTCCGATTTGCAGAAATACCGGGAGTTGCGGGATCAGAAGCGTCGCGCGGTCCTTAGCGACATGACGCGCGAAGCGCACGAGCAGGGACTGAACTGGGATTGAGGGCGGCGGGGTGGGGTTCATCGCACTTCTCGACGCGAATGCTCTGCACCCCGCTCATGTCCGAAAAACGCGTTGTTTTTCGGACATGAGGACTTCTCCTCCACGCCAAGAATTGGGATGAGCCTACGGGGCCTTCCCGGTCGGAACGTATTGTGTTTCCCGAACTTCGGGCCGGGGAGACTGGCGAGTCGAACTATTTGGCAATACCTAATAGTTGCTGGACGGCAGTTGTTGCATTTTCTGCAACAACTCAAGTCATCATGAAGGGCAACTCGTAAGGAATGCTTACAGGTTCGACAACCCCGCGCACCAGTTATCCGGAAATCCCGGATAACTGCAGGTGATCCGGCCCAGGCTCAAGCTCGGTAGAGTGTGGCCACGCGATGACCAATCCCCAGGCCCTCGTCCAGAAGCTCTGGAACTACTGCAACATCCTGCGGGACGACGGGCTGTCGTATGGCGACTACGTCGAGCAGTTGACGTTCCTGCTGTTCCTGAAGATGGCGGACGAGCAGTCGAAGCCGCCGTTCAAGAAGGAGTCGCCGGTTCCCACGGGCTTCAGCTGGCCTGCTCTGCTCAAGCTGGACGGGGACGACCTCGAGACCCACTACCGGCACACCCTCGAGGAACTGGGCAAGCGGCCGGGGATGCTGGGCGTCATCTTCCGGAAGGCGCAGAACAAGATTCAAGATCCGGCCAAGCTGCGCCGGCTCATCGTGGACCTGATCGACAAGGAGCAGTGGTCGAGCCTCGACACCGACGTGAAGGGCGACGCCTACGAGGGTCTGCTCCAGAAGAACGCCGAGGACGTGAAGGGCGGAGCGGGCCAATACTTCACGCCACGCGCACTCATCGCGGCCATTGTGGATGCGGTGGCGCCTCAGCCGGGGCAATCGATCTGCGATCCGGCCTGCGGCACCGGCGGATTTCTGCTCGCCGCTCATGACTACATCGCGAAGTTGCCCGGGCTCGATCGGGCGCAGCGCAAGAAGCTGAAGGCCGGGACGTTCTTCGGGATTGAGCTCGTCGACAGCGTCACCCGGCTCTGCGCGATGAACCTGCTGCTGCACGGCATCGGTGGCGACTCCGAGGAGGACCTCCCCGTCGTCACCAAGGACGCGCTGGCCGGCAAACACGGCGAGTACGACATCGTCCTCGCCAATCCCCCGTTCGGCAAGAAGAGCAGCGTCACTATAGTGAATGAGGCCGGCGAGTCGTCAAAGGAATCGCTCATCATCAACCGCGACGATTTCTGGGCCACCACCAGCAACAAGCAGCTCAACTTCCTGCAGCACATCTTCACCATCCTCAAGCAGCACGGCCGGGCGGCGGTGGTGTTGCCGGACAACGTGCTCTTCGAAGGCGGTGCGGGCGAAACCATCCGCCGCGAGTTGCTGAAGCAGGCCGACGTTCACACCCTTCTGCGCCTGCCCACCGGGATCTTCTACGCCCAGGGCGTCAAGGCGAACGTGCTGTTCTTCGACCGCAAACCCGCGCAGGAGAAGCCGTGGACCCGGAAGTTGTGGATCTACGACCTGCGCACGAACCAGCACTTCACGTTGAAGGAGCGGACGCTCAAGCGCTCAGACCTCGACGAGTTCGTCGCCTGTTACCACACGAAGGACCGCACCAGCCGGAAAGAGAGCGAGCGGTTCAAGAGCTTCGCCTACGAGGAACTGGCGAAGCGCGACAAGGTGAACCTCGACATCTTCTGGCTGAAGGACGAGGCGCTCGAGGAGAGCGCCAATCTCCCGGCGCCCGAGGTGATCGCTGCTGATATCACCGCGGATCTTGAAGCCGCGCTGGAGCAGTTTGCCGCCATCGCCGAGGATTTGAAATAGCCGGCCTACGGTCGCAAGGTCAAGCCGAAGGGCTCGAAGACCTTGAAATCGGTGTCGCCGGCCACGAGCGGAGTGTCGTGGTCGATGCACGCCTGGGCGATCAAAGTGTCGGCGAGGCGCGCTTTTCGACCGCGTCCGAGTACGGCGGCGCGCAGGCGGCCAGCGCGTTCCCAGAAGCCGGGGCGTGTTTCGAGGAGCGGCATCTGCAAGAGCAGTTCGGTGATCTTTGGCGTCAGCTTGGGATCGCTTAGAAGCTCCGACAGGACGACAGGCGGGAGGCAGGCCTGGCTCTCTGAAAACGCCAGATCCACGGCGGCCACAACCGCGGTGTTGCTCCCGCCGAGATAGTCGATCAGCGCGCTCGTGTCGAGGTCGATCAACGGCGGTCTTCGCGGAGCGAGCTCAGGTTGATCGAAAACCTCACCTTCCCGCGGAGCCCGCGAAGCTGCTCATAGGCGCCTTGGGCCGCGACGAGTTCGAGCCCGCGCCTGACGGTTGCCGTCAGACCTTCGCCCGTCGATTTGGTGGCGCGACGAAGCAGGTCGCTCGGGACCTGGACGGTGACTCTCTGGACGGCGGTCATGACGTCGCACTGTACCAGTCCTCAGACTGGCAATGGAACTGGCAACCGTGAATGACTGGCTACCGTGACCCGGCGTCCTTCGGGTACTTCTGCAGCATTCCCTCCTCCGTCATCAGCTTCTCGATCGCGTCGATGTCCATGGGCACGAAGTCGGACACGATCTCTTTCCCCGTGGCGGTGATGATGATGAGGTCCTCCAGGCGAATGTAGATCTGCTCTTCGGGGACGGTCAACGCGGGCTCGATGGTGAAGACCATCCCGGGGCGCAAGGGTCCCCGGTCGGACCCGACGTCATGGGTGGCCATGCCGACCCAATGACCGAGGCCGGATCCCGCGCGGTTGGCCGACGCCTGATAACGCTCCACAAAAGCCTTCGCCGCGTTCGCATAGGCAGGCTTGGAGAACTTCGAGGCAGCGAGATGGGCGTCCATCTCCTTCGCGGCCTCCTGAAGGACAACTTGCGCGGTGACGCCGGGCCTGATCGCCTTCAAGACGGCTTTGTAGCAGCCCAGGTAGAAGCCATAGAGCTCACGTTGGGCCGCGCTGAATCGGCCATTCACCGGCATCATGCGAGTGACATCGCTCATGTAGTAGCCCACGTCCGGCGCGAAGTCCATGAGCAGAAGATCCCCGTCCCGCATCTGCCGCTTCCCCGCGTTGTAGTGCGGGTACCACGCGTTCCTGGCGCTGGCGATGAGCGAGTAATAGGCCTCTCCCTGAGCGCCATTCCGGTAGTAGATGTACTTGGCCATCGCGTCCAGCTCGTGTTCGTAGATACCGGGTGCGGTCGAACGCATGGCTTCCATCAGGGCCAGCCCCGAAAGTCGCGTGGCCTTCCGGATCAAAGCCAGCTCGCGCGGACTCTTGATCAGGCGCAACTGATCGATGGTCGGCGTCAGGTCCTTGATCTCAAACTGCGGGAAGCGTCCGCGCAGGGACTGGATCAGGGCGCCCTCGCGGGACGGTCGTCCATCAAATGGATCGGCAGCGTAGTCGCCGATGACACGAACGGCCAGATCCCGGCTCATGGCGAAGCCCTCGGCCGGACTGAACGGGGTGAAGAGCGGCCGTCCGCTGTTCCGCGCCGCCCGCGCCAGGTGCTCGTTGAGCAGGTCGATACCAAAGACGGCGTCGACTCCACTGAGCTTGATGATCTCTGCGGCGTCCTCCGCCGCCAGCATCTTGCCCTCGCTACGCTCGCGCCCCTCATTGCGGTGAGGCAGGTAGAGGGAGGTGCGTTTGCTGCCTCCATCCATGAGGAGGTACGCGTGCGGAACCTCGATCCCGGACAGGTAGTAGAACTCGTTCGATTGACGAAAACGCGTATAGCCCGGATTGCTGGGCGCGCCCTGCAATAGGGCAAGGCCGTTTTCCCCTAGGGCCTTGTAAACCTCGGCCCGGCGGGCCGAAAACTCCTCTGATGGGAAGTCTGTTGTGAAGAGGGGAAATCCTTCCTGGGCCATGACCGAAACCGGCAACAACAGGAAGGCCAGCAAGGCGCCAGAGCAGTTCTTCAGCATCGGAAGATGATAGGCGCTCCGTTGACGCGCCCAAGCGCGACGACCTAAGATGTTTGCTGCTACATGGCCCGAGCGGGCGTAGCTCAGTTGGTAGAGTACGAGCTTCCCAAGCTCGGTGTCGCGGGTTCGACGCTGAGCGCAGCGAAGCGCCCGATTCAGCGTTCAGCCGAAGGCTGAAGTCTGAATCGAAACCCCTCGATCCCCGGCGGCCCCCGTTGACGCGCCCAAGCACGGGGACCTAAGATCCTTTCGCTACACGGCCCGAGCGGGCGTAGCTCAGTTGGTAGAGTACGAGCTTCCCAAGCTCGGTGTCGCGGGTTCGAACCCCGTCGCCCGCTCCATCTTTTAGGTGGGGGGGCCGCAGAGTGCTCTGCCCCCCAAACCCCCGCGCTCCGGCCCAAGTGAATTGGGCCTTCGCTAGAGTCCATTAGACTCCGCCGGAATCACCGCTTCAGTCCCGGAGAGAACATGGGCCTTTTTGGCAAATCCGATCCCAAACCTACCCCTGCGCCCGTTGCGCCGGCGGCACCCGCGCCTCCTCCTCCCCCGCCCAAGCCCTCGGCGAAGAGCACGGTGATGGGCGAGAAAACGCGCTTCGTCGGCAAGATCGACACCGACGAACCCTTGCTGATCCAGGGTCCGATGGAAGGCGAGATCAAGTCTTCAAGCGAGGTCGAGGTGGGTGAAACCGGCGTGGTGAAGGCCAACATCTCGGCCAAGTCCATTGTGATTTCGGGCCGGGTCACCGGCGACTGCACCGCCACAGACCGTCTGGAGATTCGCGAAGCCGGGACGCTCACCGGCAGCATCAAGGCCGCCCGCATCGCCATCGCTGATGGCGCCGCGTTCAAGGGCACCAGCCAGATGGGCCCGCCTCCGCGATCCTGAGTGCCGATGGGGGCCGCTGCCTCGCTATACTGAGGCTTGTTCCCCATGTCAGCAGCGAAATCCCCCCCCATGGTTGAAGACGAAGCGGAATCGGTCGCCCCAGCTCCCGCCGACGCCATCGCCGAGAATCCCAGCCCCGTCAAGGATCCAGTCGCGGTTCTCGAAGAGGAGGTGGCGAGCCTCAAAGACCAACTCCTGCGCCGCCGGGCCGAGTTTGACAACTACAGGCGGAGGGTCGAGCGCGATCAGCGCGCAGCCGGCGACGAGGCGGTGATCTCGCTTCTCTCGGATCTTCTTCCCTCGCTCGACGCTCTCGAAAAGGCGCTTCTCGCCGAGGGCTCGCTCGATGAGATCCGCACCGGGGTTGAGATCACGCTGAAGGACGTCAACACCACCCTGGGCGCCCGGGGTGTGCGTCAGGAAGACCCCACCGGGGAAAAGTTCGATCCCCTTCGCCACCAGGCCTTGTCCTACGAACCGGTGCCGGGGGCCGAGGACGGCACGGTCGCGATTTGTTACCGCAAGGGCTACATGCTGGGCGACCGACTGGTCCGCCCGGCGCTGGTCAAGGTCGCGCAGCGGGCCACCGACGAAAGCGATACCAACGTGCCGGTTTCCCACTAGGAGAGCTCATGGGACGAATCATCGGCATCGACCTCGGCACCACCAACTCCTGCGTGGCCGTCATCGAGAACGGCCAGCCCTCGGTCATCCCGAACTCCGAAGGCGCCCGCACCACGCCCTCGGTCATCGCCTTCACCGCCAAGGGCGACCGTCTCGTCGGACAAATCGCCAAGCGCCAGGCCATCACCAATCCCACCAACACCCTCTACGCGGTGAAGCGCCTCATTGGACGCAAGTTCAACTCGCCCGAGGTTGAGCACGCCCGCAAGTTCGCGCCCTTCGAAGTGGCCGAGGCGCCAAACGGCGACGCCCACATCCGCGCCGGCGACCGGCTTTACGCCCCGCCCGAGATCTCGGCCCTGGTCCTGCAGAAACTCAAGCAGGGAGCCGAGGAGTATCTGGGCGAGACGGTCGACGAAGCCATCATCACTGTCCCCGCCTACTTCAACGACCCCCAGCGCCAAGCCACCAAAGACGCGGGCATGATCGCCGGCCTCAAGGTGGGCCGCATCCTGAACGAGCCGACGGCGGCCGCACTCGCCTACGGCCTCGGCGGCAAGGGGCAGAAGAACCAGTACGTGGCGGTGTATGACCTCGGCGGCGGCACCTTCGACATCTCCATCCTCGAGGTGAGCGATGGCGTGATGCAGGTTCGGGCCACCGGCGGCGACACCTTCCTGGGCGGCGAAGACTTCGACCAGAGGATCATCGACTTCCTGGTCGAAGACTTCCAGAAGTCCACCGGCATCGACCTCAGCCAGGACCGCATGGCCCGCCAGCGTCTCAAGGAAGCGGCCGAGAAGGCCAAGTGTGATCTCTCCACCGCGGACTCGACGGAGATCGTGCTGCCTTTCATCTCCGCCGACGCCTCCGGCCCCAAACATCTCTCCACCACCCTGACCCGGCTTCAGTACGAGGCGATGACCCAGGACCTGCTCTCCCGCACCGAGGAGCCGTGCAAACGCTGCCTGGCCGACGCCGGCCTCAAGCCCTCGCAGATCGACGACGTCCTGCTCGTGGGCGGGCAGACCCGCGCTCCCCAGGTCCTGGAAATCGTCCAGCGCGTGTTCGGCCGCAAGCCGAACCGCACCATCAACCCCGACGAGTGCGTGGCCATGGGCGCCGCCATCCAGACCGGCATCATGGAGGGCGAGGTGAAAAGCCTGGTCCTGCTCGACGTCACCCCCTACACCCTGGGAATTGAAACCATGAACGGGACCTTCACCCCGATCATCGACCGCAACTCGGCCATTCCCACCCGCCGCAGCCGGATCTTCACCACCGTCACCGACAACCAGACAAGCGTCGAACTGCACGTCTTGCAGGGTGAAAGCGACATGTCGGCCTACAACCGTTCTCTGGCCCGTTTCGACCTGACCAACATCCCTCCCTCGCCCCGCGGTCTTCCCCAGATCGAGGTCGGGTTCGAGATCGACTCCGACGGCATCGTTTCGGTTTCCGCTCTGGATCAGGCCACCGGACGGTCGCAGTCGCTCGTCATCCATCCCGCGAGCGGCATCAACGAGCGTGAACTCGAGCGGCTGGTCGGCGAAACGAAGCTGCGCCAGGTCAACGACAAGGAAGTGAAGGAGAAGGAGAAGCTTCTCCAGCAGGTGAGCGGCCTCGTCGCGAACTCGCAGCGCACCCTCACCCTCCTCGAACGCAAACTCTCGGCCGCGGAGAAGACCCGGATCCAGACCGCCATCATGGATACGCAGCGTCTCAAGATCGACGACACCGTTTCCACCCTCCAGCGCAGCCTGCGAGAGATGGAAGAGATCGCACAGATCCTGTCATCGGCGATGCTCCGCGCCTAGCTCTGCCCTCCTTCTCCCCGCCCAATTTTATTGGGCGGGCCCGGCTCCCGCTTTTATCCACGAAGGTCCCTCTACTCCCCTAAACCATGGCGCGCGATTACTACGAAATTCTCGAGGTCTCGAGAACGAGCACCGATCAGGAGATCAAATCCGCCTACCGTAAGGTCGCGATGAAGTTCCATCCCGACCGCAATCCGGGGGACAAGGCAGCCGAAGACAAGTTCAAGGAAGCGGCCGAGGCCTACAGCGTTCTCTCCGACGCGGAGAAGCGGAAGCGCTACGACGCCTACGGCCATGCGGGGGTTTCGGGATCGGCGGGCGGGGGCGGTTTTGATCCGTCGCAGTTCACCGACTTCTCCGACATTCTGGGCGACTTCTTCGGCCTGGGCGACCCGAACCGGCGGCGCGGAGGCGGCGGGGCCCGACGCGGGGCCGACCTGCGTTACACCATCGAGATCGACTTCGAAGAAGGCCTCTTCGGCGCGACCAAGACCATCAGGGTGCCGCGGCACGAACGCTGCGAGACCTGCACGGGCTCGGGTGCGGCCGCAGGCAGCAAGCCCACCACCTGCGGCACCTGCAACGGCACGGGTCAGATCGCCTTCCAGCAGGGCTTCTTCACCGTGGCGAGGACCTGCGGACGTTGCCGCGGCTCCGGCAAGATCATCGCCTCGCCCTGCCGCGATTGCCGCGGCGAAGGCCTCGTGGCCAAAGAACGCGACATCTCGATCAAGATCCCCGCCGGCGTCGACACCGGGTCGCAGCTCCGCGTTTCCGGCGAAGGCGAACCCGGCATGAGTTCGGCTCCGCCCGGCGACCTCTACGTAGTCCTGCGCGTCCGCGATCATAAGGACGGTTTCTTCAAGCGCGACGGCACCGCCCTGGTCTGCGAGATCCCGATCAGTTTCGTCCAGGCCATTCTCGGCGACCAGGTCGAGATCCCCATGCCGGACGGCACGCGGGCCAAGGTCACGGTGCCCGAAGGTGCTCAGCCGGGATCGGTCCTCCGTCTGCGTGGACAGGGCGCTCCTGAACTCGGCGGCCGGGGCCGCGGCGATCTCTATGTCCAGATCAAGGTGGTCATTCCGAAGAAGATCGGCGGCGAGGAACGAAAGCTCCTCGAGAAACTCGGCAAGACCATGAGCGTCGACCTCAATTCCAAGGGCAAGTCGTTCTTCGAAAAGGTCCGGGATTTGCTGGATTAGATGACTCCCGAGGCCACTGTCGACGCCTGGGTTCTGACTGTTCCCGAGGATCAGGAAGACGAAGCTTCGGGCCGAGCCTGGACGGAAGACTGTTCGGGCATCACCATCGAACAGGCCGGGCCGGGCCGGGTGCGGCTGGTGTGTTTCTTCGCGGATCCCGAGGCCCGCGCCGAGGACATGCGGGCGCTGGCCGCAGAGTTCGCCACCACCGCGTCGCGCGTCGCCGTTCCCAACCCCGACTGGGTCCAGCGGTTCAAGGAGACCTTCGTGGCGTTCGACGTCGCGCCCTTCCGGATCGTGCCCGAGTGGGTCGACGAAGCGCCCACCACGGACGGCAGCACCGCCATTCCCCTGCGCATGGATCCCGGCCGCGCCTTCGGCACCGGCACCCACGAGTCCACGAAGTTGTGCCTGCAGACTCTGGGAGTGATCGCGCCCTCCCTTAAAGCGGCCCCGCGAACCCTCGACCTCGGCTGCGGGACCGGCATCCTCGGCATCGCCGCGGTCAAACACGCGGGCGCCCGGGTCGTCGCTACCGACTTCGATCCCCTGGCCACGTCCTCGGCCCGGAAACACGCGGAGATGAACGACGTGACGATGGACGTCGTCCTGATGGACGGCGGCCGCGGTCTGCTCGCCGCGCGTTTCGACCTCGTCTTCGCCAATCTGATGGCCCCCTTCCACATCGCGCGCGCCGCCGAGGTGACCGCACTTGGAGCCAGCGGTTGCCGCTTCATCCTCGCGGGACTCCTCCGCGACGAGGAAGCCGCGGTGAAGGCGGCGTGGCCTTTGGGCTGGAAGGTCTCGACCACGTATCAAGGCGAGTGGGCCAGTCTCCTTTACGAGCGGCCATGACCATCCATCGGTTCCACGTGCCTGCGGCGTCTCCCGGGGTGATGGATCTGCCCGAGAACGCCCGGAATCACGTGACCCGGGTCCTGCGCCTGGCTGAAGGCGATGCCCTGCGAGTGTTCGACGCGGGCCGCGAGTTCGGCGCCACCATCCGGGCCATCGAGAAACACCGGGTCATCATCGACGTGGGCGAAGCCGCGACGCTTCCGCCGGAGCGCAGCGCGCCTCTTCATCTCTTGATGAGTCCGCTCAAGGGTGACCTCACCGAACTCGTGATTCAGAAGGCGACCGAACTTGGGGTGGCCCGGATTTCACCCGTGGTCTTTGAGCGCACTGATACCGTGGCTCGCCGGGAACCGGGCGAGGGCCGACGCGAACGATGGCATCGCGTGGCCACGAGCGCAGCCGAACAGGCGGGGCGAGCGGTCGTCCCGCGCCTCGACGACGTGATGGTCTTGAAGCTCGCGGCCGAAGCGCTTGGCGCGCCCGGTGAGGGCGAAAAGCGCATCGTGGCCACCGAGCCTTCTATCGCCCAGGTCGATGCCGACCTGAGCGCGCCGTCAAGCGTCCGAGCGGTGGTGGTGGCGGTGGGGCCTGCGGGAGGGCTGTCGCCCAGTGATCTCGCCACGCTGACCGCGGCCGGTTTCACCCCCGAGCGCTTCGCGCTTCACACCCTGCGTTCCGAAACCGCCTGCATCGCCGCGCTCGCCATCCTCGCCCAGCGTTATCGGTAGGCTTGCGAGAGGCCCTAAAGGGTCTCTCCGCAGAACGGGCACTTCGTCGAACGCTGGGGCTGGGGGCGGCCGCAATTCCAGCACAGGCCCCGCTTGGGGGCCTCGCGCGCGCGCAGGCGCTTCCGGATCTCCTCCATCTCGGTCTGACGATGGTCGATGTCGGCCGCGGTCTGCAGATCCTCGAGCAGTTCCGAAGCGGAGAGGTAACGCACCGTGAGGTCTGGGGCCATGGCCTTCATGACGATGTCGGAGAGTTCCTTCGAGATCCTCGAGTTGCGCACCCGAGGCGCGGTGCACCGACCTTGCGAAACCATGCGCTCGATCTCCGCGGGATTCGGGCTGAAGTACGGCAGCATGCCCGTGATCATCTGGTAGAGCATCACGCCCACGGAGTAGACGTCGGCCGGGAGTTGCGCCTTGCCCGCGAACTGCTCGGGCGCCATGTAGGGGGGCGAGCCGATGACCGTGTTCGCATGGGCCCGATCGAGGATGCGCGAGGTGCCGAAGTCGGCCACCTTCAGTACGCCGCCCTCGGAGACGAGCACATTCGCGGGACGCAGGTCGCGGTGGAGGATCTGAGCTTTGTGCGCGTGCTCGACGCCCTTGAGAATCTGCACCGTCATCTCCACGGCCCGGAACTGATCGAGGACCTTCTCGCGATCAATGAGCGCCTCGAGGCTCTCCCCCTTCACGTACTCCATGACGATGAAGAACGTGCCGTCGATCTTCTCCGCGGTGAGGATGGAGACGATGTTCGGATGGTTCAGGGCGGCGAGGAGGCGTGACTCCTGGAGCAGGTCTTCTTCCTTGCCGGTCTGGCGGTGCGGGACCTTGATCGCCACCTTCTTGTCGATCCAGGTGTCGCGGACGAGGAAAACCGTGCCAAATCCACCAGAGCCAAGATTCTGGAGGATCTGGTATTTCCCGACATTTTGGCCCAGCAGAAACACGCGCAGAGGGAGTATACGAGGCTGCAAGTGCAGGGAGAGACCCGTGTTGAGTCGGAGGGTAACATTCCTGTCGTCTTGATCCCGATTCACGCGCGCCCATGGCTGATCCTGGCCGTGGTCGCCCTCGTGCCCCGTCTGGCCCTCGCTTTCTATCTCGGCGTGGCGGGTGAACCCGAACCCTGGGAATACGACGTCATCGCGGCCAGCATTCATGCCGGGGAGGGCCACAACTATCAGCGCAAGATGTACCACTACGCGGCCTACGCCCCGCCCGTATGGTCGTACCTGCTCGCCCTGCTCCTGGCCCTGCCGGGTGAGACGCGCGGCTCCATCCAGGTGATCCAGGGGTTGTTCTGCCTGGGCGCCGCTGCGACCTGCGTGGCCCTCATCCGCCGACTGGGCGGCAGCGCGCTTGCGGCCTGGATGGGCGGCTTACTCGTCGCTCTTCAGCCCTCGCTTCTGTACTACTCGGTGGTGAAGAGCGACGGCCTGCCGCTCAATGCGTTCCTCCTCGGCCTGATCGCGCTCACCGGCGCGATCCTCCTCGACCGTCCCCATGGACTCGGCTCGTTCGGATTCGGCCTGCTCGTAGCCCTCGCCACCCTTTCCCGTGGCACTCCGGCAATCGCGGTGCCCATCGTGGCATTGCTGCTGGCCGTCCGCTTCAAGAGGCGGGCCCTTCTTCCGGTGGCCCTGATGATCAGCGGACTGACCTGCGGCCTCGCTCCGTGGCTGATACGCAACGCCATCGCGGTAGGCGAGCCACTCATCACCTCGACGTCGAGCGAAAACTTCTGGCGCGGCAACAACGAACTCGCGACCGGCGGTGTGACCGATAGGGCCGGTTGGCCTCTCTCCAGGCTCAGCCCAGACATCGAGCCCTACTCCCCCTTCTCACCAGCCATCCGCGAGGTGCTGGCCGGAGGCAGCGAAGCCGACCGCCATCGCGTCTTTCTCGCGGAAGCGTGGCGATTCATCGCTACCCACCCCGACCGCGCCCTGTCCCTCTTCATCAAGAAGCTGACGATCTTCTGGTGGAAGATCGAGTCGACCGACTACTCAAGCGCCATGGCGGATCTGTATGAGTGGATCTACCGGAGCGAGCTACTCCTGGCGATCGGCGGTCTCATCGTGCTGCTACGCCTCTCCCCGAACGCCGCCGGGCCGGCCCGCGCCGTGCTGGGCCTGATTCTCGCCCTCATGGTCGGCATCAGCGTCCTACAGTCCGCGTTCTACGTGCAGGGACGGCATCGCTTTCTGATCGAGCCACTGCTCCTGATCTTCACCGCCTGCGGCGCCGCGGCCCTGATCGAGCGCGTGCCCATGAAGCGCCGCCCGCCCCGTTCGATTTCTTGAACCCATCCTGAACCGGAGGGAGGGGTTAGGCTTTTTCGATGAAGCCTCCCTCTCTTCTCGCTCTCGTCGCGTGCCTGTTCGCTGCCGCCCAGGCGTCGACTCAAGGATGGGGTCCCACCCCACAGGAGGAGGCGAAGCTCGTCTCCGTTCTTGGCCTCGCCCCGGGCAAGGTGGTGGGTGAGATCGGAGCGGGCGACGGCCATCTCTCGCTGGTGGCGGCGCGCGCCGTGGCCCCGGACGGCCGGGTCTTTGCCAGCGAACTCGGCGATGCGAAGCGAGAGACGCTGAAACGCAACGCCGATGCAGCCGGGGTCAAGAACCTCGAGATCGTGGAGGCCCGCATCAAGACCACCGGGCTCGCCGCTTCATGCTGTGACGCCGTGTTCATGCGCGACGTGTATCACCACCTGACCGCCCCCGTCGAAATACTCGCCGACCTGCGCAAGGTGCTGCGCCCACAGGGCCTGCTCCTCATCATCGACTTCGAGCCGCGCGGCAGTCTGCCTCCGGTGGACGGCGTGCCCGACAATCGCCGCGGCCACGGCATTCCCGTCGGAGTGGTGGTCGATGAGTTGAAGGCCGCGGGTTTCGAGATCGTCACCGAGGACAGCGCTTGGCGCAACGACCTCCACGCCGTGGTCGCCCGCAACCCAAGCAAGTAGGGGGCGCGCAGCGCTGGCCTTGGACCAGCGCGAAGCCTCCCCGAAGGGGACGCCCCCGCCCCTTCACAATCCGCGAGCCTTAGCGGCGCGCGGGGCCGACGTTCACGTCGCCGCTGCCGGTGTCGACGTCGATCTTCACCTGGAGATCGCCGCGTCGATAGCCCTTGACCCGGCGCCGCTCCATGATCGCGGTGGCGTCGTCGAAGCTGCTCGTGACCTCGCCGCTGCCCACGTCGGTGCGCATCTCGAAGCCCACCGCTCGCGGCAGCAGGAGCGAAACGTCCCCGCTCCCGGTGTCCGCGCTGACCCGCGAGAGCTTCGATCCCTGTAGTTCGAGGGTGACGTCGCCGCTGCCGGTATCGGTATCGACTTCCTCGCTGTCATCCACTTCGATAAGGATGCTGCCCGAGCCGGTGTCGGCGCTGACCACGCGGGCGCTCGACTCGGTGACATTGATGTCGCCCGACCCGGTATCGAGGTCGATGCGGTCGCCGGTGAACGACTTCAGGGTGCAATCGCCGCTGCCGGTATCGCACTTGAACGAACCGCGGCCGGCCGCGGCGTTGACGTCGCCGGATCCGGTATCGGCGGCAACATCGCCCTTGAAGTCGCGGATGGAGATGTCGCCGGAGCCGGAGTCGAACTTGAGTGTGCCCTCGACGCCTGCGCCCTCGATGGCGCCCACCGCGTTTCGGAACGTCCCCGAAGCGCCCCGCGGAATCTCCACCACAAGGTCCGCGTAGAGGACGAGCCCTCGCCCGCCGCTGACCGTCACCCTGGTTCCGTCATAGGTGGTGCTGGTCCGTCCGCCGAACATGCTCTCGAAGAACCCGCCGCCATTCCCTTCGCGTCCGTAGCGGTAGGTGGTGTGCTGGTTCAGCGGGTAAATCATGCGGAGGGTGGGATGCCCTGTCTTGCTGTCCCGCACCTCCTGGAGAGTCATGAGGTCGGCGGTCTTCTGGTCGACCCCGTGAACCGTGGCCGTCACCACCACCCGGGTGCCCGTACCTTGCCGGACCACCATCCGGCCGGCGAGGTTTTCCACCCGAAAGGGGCGGCTGGCGTCGGCCGACAACTCGGCCCGGAGGGTGCGGGTGACTTCGGCGGAGGCGACGTTTCCGGCCAGAAGCAGGGGGACAAGGACCACAAGGGCGTTTCGCATGGGAATCTCCTGAGAAAACGGCGTCTATGAGGAGAGACGATGGGAGCCTCCCCAAGGTTCCCAAAGTATCGGGCGGAGGTTACGAACCTTCGGTCCTGTGGAAGGTGATCTTCCGAATCGCCGCCGCTCGGTAGGCCCGGGCGCCGTAGCCCCGGACCTGGAAGAAGAGTGGGGCGTGGGCGAACTTCAGGGCGATTTCATTCGTCCCCGCGCACCACACCGCCTCGGGAAGGACGAAGCGCACGGTTTCCCAGCGCGGGGCGATCTCCTTCCGGCCGATCGACTGGCCGTTCACCTCGACCTCGAGAGTCTGAGGCGTCTCCGTCTCCATGGCCCGAATCTCGAACGAGATCCGCAACTCCCCATTGCCCCGCAGGGGCAACCACAGCCTTCCTTCGCGACCCTCGACGAACCGGGCCAAAGAACCGTCCTCGGCCTCGATGTCGGAGAAGCGACGCGCCGGGCGCGGCAGACGGGTCCACCAGTTCTCCCGCGCAAAGTCGATCTCTGACCGGCCGGCCAGAAGCAGCGACGAGCCGGTATAACCCTCGATGAAGGCCACCGCCACCTTCGGCGACACTGTCTCGAGACTTTCGTAAACCGGCGCGGCGATAGAGTCTGCGGTCTCCCGAAGCGCCGCATGAACAGGCACGGGAACCCCGGGCAGAGGCCGCAGCGCGTCGATGGCCACGTCGTATTGATGCACAAGCAGCACCATGAGGGCGGCTGCGGGAACACCAACCCGGCTGAGCGCCGGAGTGAACGCCATCAATCCGAGGGCCAGCAAAGGCATGGTGCCGGTAAACCTTCGAACCTGATACCAGTCGAAGATGGATGAGTTGAGCCGCCACTGCAGGATCAGCACCAGGAACGCCGCCACCGCCCAGGGTCGGCTCTTACGCCAGACGAAGGGCAGTCCGAAGAGCGCCAGCAGTGTGATCGGGTAGGTGGAGAAGAGCCCGCCGCGGTCGGAGACCAGCATCTCCAGCATTTTTGGGGCGGCCGCGGCAGCGAACTGCTCGCCGTGAATGACCTTGTGGGGCACAAGAAACGGCGTACCGAACATCGACCACCAGACCGCACTCTGGATCCAGGCGAGGCTCACGAATCCGCCGAGGGTAAGCAGACCTTGCTTCACCATGAGGCCGGTTCGACGGTGGCCAAGCCAGGCATCGAAGGCGAAGATCGCGGGCACGAGAAGCAGCAGCCCGTCCTGCGATCGCACCAGATAGACCAAGCCGCAGGCGAGGCCGGCCCGGAAGGCCCATGCCGAGGATCCGGTCTGATGGAGCCGCCGTGAGGCCACCACCACCAGCACCGCGGCGAAGAACTCGATGGCGTGGGCGAAGCTCGGCAGCACGCGCATGTAGAAGCGCAGGGGCGAACCGAACCACACCAGCAGGACGGCGAGCAGCGCGGCCGCTGGCGGCCCGAGATCCCGAAACTCACGGTAGAGCAGGAACAGGCCCGCGCATCCGAGCACGATGGACGTCAGGCACACCGCAGCGATGAAGGCGGGCTCGGCTCCGGTCACCGTGAACCCGAACAGCGACCCAAGAGCGGAGCCGCCCAGGTACAGGGGAACGAGCAGGAGTCCCCAGACGAGGGGAGCGCCGATGGGCAGGACGTTCGCCTGCATCTCGTGGCCGAGCAGGGCGTAGTCGTTGCGGAGGTCGAGATCGAAATCGGCGATGAGGGAGCGGGCGAACGTGAAGTAGTGGACGCCATCCGCATCGAGGGACCGCGGGTGTCGGAGGTAGAGGACCGCGCACAGGATGAGCAGGGTCAGAAGGGCCCAGCGCTCCCCCCCCGCGCGCAGGGGGCTCAAGACCCGGCTCCACACGAGGGCCACGACCAGGGCGGTCAGGGTGACCTGGAAGACCGGGATCCCCGGGGGCAACGAGGGCCGCAGAAGGTCGGCCACCACCAGTGCGAGCGCCAGAGGGGCGGGACCAAGGCGGCGATTCATGGAAGCTTTCACTATACTTTCGCCCGACCCATACAAGAGTTGAAGCTCAAGGCAGACGGCAATAGGGCCGCTGCGAAGAAAGACAAGAAGGACTCATGACCGAACTGACCATGGACGTTATAAAGCGGCTGCCGAAAACCGACCTGCACGTTCACCTCGACGGCTCGCTGCGCATCCCCACCCTCATCGAACTGGCCAAGGAGCGCAACGTCAAGCTGCCCTCCTATACGGTTGAAGGACTGCACGAGCTGGTCTTCAAGGACAGCTACCAGAACCTGCCCGAGTACCTGCAGGGTTTCTTGTACACGACCGCGGTGATGAACGACGTCGAGGCCATCGAGCGGATCGCGTACGAGTTCTGCATCGACAACCAGGAAGAGGGCGTTCGCTACGTCGAGGTCCGATTCGCGCCCCAGCTCTCGGTACGCGACGGCCTGTCCATGTCGGAGGTGGTCAATGCCGCCGATCGCGGCCTCCGGCGCGCCGCGAAAGAGTTCAACACCCGCCCCGAAGTAACGAGCGGATCGGAACCCCGGTTCGTAGCCGGAATGATCCTGTGCGCGATGCGTTATTTCGAGGGCAACTGGTCACCGGGTTTCGGGCGGTTCTTCGCGGCCATGCCCGAGGCCGACCGTTTCGAGCTCTATTCGACGGCCAGCGTGGAAGTCGCGCGCGCGGCGGCGAGGTTACGGGACGAGGGGTGCCTGGTGGTCGGCATCGATCTGGCCGGACAGGAGAAGGGTTATCCCGCGGGTGATCACAAGCACGCCTATCAGATCGCCCACGAGTCGTTCCTCGGGAAAACCGTGCACGCCGGCGAGGACTACGGGCCCGAGTCGATCTTCCAAGCTATCGGCGACCTGCATGCCGATCGCATCGGCCACGGCACGTGGCTGTTCAGCGAGGAACGGATCAACGCCGGCATCGCCGACAAGAAGGCCTACGTCGAGTCTCTGGTGCAGTTCGTGGCCGACAAGCGGATCACTCTGGAGGTCTGCCTCACCTCGAATCAGCAGACCGTTCCCGAACTCGCGGCCGACCTCTCGAAGCACCCCTTCGCGGAGATGAGGAAGCGCAAGCTCTCCACCACGTTCTGCACGGACAACCGGCTGGTCTCGAACACCACGGTGACCCGGGAAATCGAACGGGCGGTGGAAGCCTTCGATCTGACCGCCCGGGAAGTTCGAGATTCGCTCATCTACGGGGTGAAGCGCAGCTTCTTCCCGGGAAGTTATCTCGAGAAGCGGCAGTACGTGCGCCAGTTCATCGACTGCGTCGACAGGATCCTGGGCAAGACGGAAAGCGCCTGATCAAGGAGAAAGCGCGCGGCGGCAAGGCCGGGCTCAGGCCCCGACAGCCACCCCGGCCGCGGAAACGAGCCGATCATGAAGCTGAGCCCGCGCGTGCCCTTCCGTCTCGGTGACGACGGAGAAGTTGTCCTTGACGATGAGGGCCAGGAAGACGAGTTCGTCGGTGGTGAGGTTCACCGCGATCCGGTTCTCCTTCTCGCTTAGGACAACTTCGTTCAGCTTGTCCCGCAGGGACTGGCGGGCCGTCTGCTCGTCGTCGGTGATGAACTGATACTCGGCGCGGGAAATCTTCTGCAGGAAGGCGAGCTCGCGATGGTTCAGGATGAACAGCTTCGACGTGATGTGGACGGCCATGGCGGACTCTCCCCTTAACTTGCTGTCGATTCTAAGGGCAGGACCGCCGAACCCGACTACCGGACCTGGCCCGGGTCGGCGCCCGAGAGGAGGCTCTTCACCCAGTCGGAGAAGCTCACACCCCCCACAGCCTGGGTGTAAAACGACGCGCGGTTGATCACGCAGTGCTCCGTCCCCGGGGCGAGGTAGGCGCGGAAGTTCGGGTTGACCGAGGAGATCTCCTCGACGTTTCCGACCATGCGCGCCGCCCAGTCCGCCCCGTCGGTGGCCGAGATCGTGCCCTTAGCCAGGGTATAGAAGAACGTCTGCACCAGATCAGAGCGGGTGTTGAACTGCGAAAAGGATGCAGTCGGGAAAAACGTCGCCACCGACGTGTAGAGCTTCGGCAACGTGAGGGTCATGGGATCAACCCGGTCGAGGGCCAGTTCGGGGATGAAGTCCGGCCAGGCCGAGGTGACGTTCCAGTTCGACAGGGTCGAGCCGAAGAAACCATCGGGGACAACCCCCGCCGCAGAGTCCGCGAGCTGCACCAGACGCGCGCCCGGATAGGCCCGGGCGATCTTCGCCGACCACAAGGCCGCGCCGTAACCCCCTGCGCTGCAGCCCGCCACCACCACCTGCTCGGGCGCCGCGACATTGTCGGCCGCCCAGTTGAGCGCGGTGGACGCGTTGACCGCACCCTTGTGCTGAATCGGGAAGGGCGCCCCATTGGACCCGGTGTAGGTGGTCGTGGTGTTGCCCCAATGCAGGTCGCCGGTGCAATAGGGAATGTAGACGTGGGTGAAGTCCCTTACCGGATTCGCGGGGTTCGTCCGATCGTAGATCCCCTGAAGCTGCCCGGTCTGACGCGCAACCTCGGGATCACTGATCACTCGCTTGTTGTAGACCTCCCCCTCGCATGTGCTCCCGCTCCAGCACGCACCGCCGCCTTCGAACTCGATGAGGAGCTTCGCGGGGTCGCCGCGATGCACGAAGAAACGGTAGGCAGAGCCGTCCGAACAAACCGTGTCGCCCAAAGGCGCCACGGTCTCCCACTGAGCCGAGGCGTTTGGAGGGGCGAGCAGGGAGGAAGCGAGAACGCCCAGAGCAAGGATAGAGAACCGCATGACGTGCCCCTTCAGTTGGCGGCGAGCGTGCGCTCGACCCGCTCAACGATGTCTTTAAGAGAGGAGCCGGGCAGGAACACCTCGGAGACACCCATCTTGCGCAGCGGCTCGATGTCCTGGGTGGGGATGATCCCGCCCACGAACAACCGCGTACCTTCCATGCCCTTCTCCTTCAGGAGCGCCACGATCTTTTCACAAATGGGAAGGTGTGCGCCCGAGAGAATGGAGAGGCCGATGATGTCGGCATCTTCCTGGGCCGCCGCGCTCACGATCTGCTCCGGAGTCTGGCGCAGTCCGGTATAGACCACTTCCATGCCCGCGTCCCGCAGCGCGCGAGCCACTACCTTCGCTCCCCGGTCGTGGCCATCGAGACCGGGTTTGGCGACGACGACGCGGATCTTCTTGGAGCGCTGGTTCTCGGTCATGGTGGAGGCCGCGATTATAGGGCCCCGATGCGCCCTGAGTTAGCTCAGGCGCGGGGCGGACTCGTCATCGTCGCGACGATCCTCTCGCTCAGAGCCTTGAGGTCCAGCCCTTCGGTCTTGATGGGCTGCCACCCGATCCCAAGGCCCTGACCGTCGACCCTGGGAATGATGTGGAAGTGAACGTGGAACACCGCTTGGTGCGCTGAGGCGCCGTTGTTCTGGAGAACGTTGAAATCGGTGGCTCCGGTGGCGGTGAGGACAGCGCGCGCGATTCTGGGAAGCACCCGGCCGATCGCCGCCGCCGACTCATCGGAGAGCAGGTCGAGCGTGCCCACCGCCTCCTTGGGTATCACCAGGGTGTGCCCCGGAGAGAGCGGACTCACGTCGAGAAAAGCAAGAACGTGATCGTCTTCATACACACGGTGACACGGAATCTCCCCAGAGATGATTTTGCCGAAAATGCTCATTGTCTAACTCCCGCCTTTCGGCGTCTCTTCGCCTTCCGCGGCGAGGTCAATCCCGAACCGCGCGGCCATCCGGTAGAGGGTGCGCCGGTCGATCTTCAGTATCTCAGCGGCCCGTGTCCGATTACCCTTGGCCGCATCGAGAACATGGATGAGGTAACGCCGCTCCATCTCATCAAGCGAGGGCAGGTCCGCAAACGCCCCGGCGACCACGGGGCCAACCTGGTGGAGGTGCTCGGCGACTTCCTCCTCCCGCACCCGCGCGCTGCGAGTGGTCAGGACCAGACGTTCGATGGTGTTCTCGAGTTCTCGGACGTTCCCCGGAAAAGAGTGGCCGGAGAGCACGGCCATGGCGCCAGGCGTCAGTTCAACCTGCCGGCCGGCCCGCGCGCAGGCGTTCCGGAGGAAGGCGTTTGCCAGAAGGGGAATGTCGTCGCGGCGCTCCCGCAGCGACGGCACGCGGATGATGAAGGCGCTCAAACGGTAGAAGAGATCCTGGCGAAACCGCTTCTCCGCGACCTCCAGATCGAGGTCCCGATTGGTGGCGGCGAGAACGCGGGCGTTCACCTTGAGGGTGCGCGTTCCGCCCACCGGGCGCACCTCCCCTTCCTGCAGAACCCTCAGGAGGCTGACTTGCAGCGCGGGCGTGGTTTCTCCGATCTCGTCAAGGAAGATGGTGCCGCCGCTGGCCGCCTCGAAGAGACCCTTCTTGTCGGTGACCGCGCCCGTGAAGGCGCCCTTGACGTGCCCGAACAGCTCCGAAGCAAGAAGGGTTTCCGGCACCACCGCGCAGTTGAGGGCCTCGAAAGGCCGGGCCTTGACCTTGCCGAAAGAATGGATGGCGCGAGCCACCAGCTCCTTGCCGGTGCCGGTCTCGCCGACGATCAGGACCGGGGTCATCGCGTCCGCGGCCAGAGCCACCTGTTTGTAGACGGAGAGCATCGACGCGGAACGGCCGACCAGGCCCACGGGCATGGCCGCGCGGATGGGAACGGCGGAGGGCGAACCCTCGGAGGCGCTCGCCAGGGCGCGCTCGACCGTGGTGATCACGTCGCCCGCGTCGAAAGGCTTGCTGATGTAGTCGAAGGCGCCGGCGCGCACGCCCTCGACCGCGCTCTCCACGGTTCCGTAACCCGTCATCAGGATCACCTGGGTGAGCGGCGAGCGCGCCCGAAAGGCCTTGAGCACGTCGATGCCGTCACGGCTCGACCCGAGATTGAGGTCCGACACGACGACATCGAAACGCGAATGCTCGGCCAGGGCCAGAGCCTCCTCGTCACTGTTCGTCGATTGCACGAGGCGCCCGGGTTTGGCCAACGTCTCCTTGAGCATCGTGCAAACAGACTCGTCATCGTCGACGATGAGGATGGCTTCCATGGGCCTCGCCATTCTAGATCCCGGTCTGGCCGGGGGAGGCGGTGGTCCAAGGTCAGGCGGCGTCCCGGGCCTGGGCATCGACGCGGATGCCGAGACGTTTGAGCGGAGCCGTGTAGTGCTGGCGAAATGCCTTGCTCCACAGGTCGAGCCACAACAGCTTGGCCGCGGCGGAGCGGAGACGGCGAACGCCCAGGAGACGCCGCGCCACCAGGGCGTCGCCGGATTCGGTGTCGCCGTCCCCCCCGTAGGCGATGAGAGGGAACAGGGCTCGCGGCGCGCCCTTCTCGCCGCTCGCGTGCAAGGCCACCTGCAGGGAATAGGGGGAACCTCCGCCGCGGCCGAAGCCGCCGCGGATCAGAATCAGGGCGCCTTTGGCCAGCTTGCGCAGGGAAGACTTCAGATCATCGAGCTCGTGCTCGAGGGCGGGGCGGATGTAGTCGTCGAAGGTCAGGCGACGCGCGCCCAGACGGCGCCGTTCGATCTCGAGGTGCAGGTCGCGCAGAACCTGGCGGAGGCGGCCGGTCTCCACCGCGGTGAGAAGGCGCTCCGCATCTTTGGGATCCCCGGTGAAGCGATGATGCATCGCCGCCTCGTAGAGGGCCTTGAACTCCGGCGTGGCGTGATTCGACCGGTCGGCCATGCGCCGACGTCGCTCCACATAACTGGCGTGATAGCGGCCGCGACTGAACAGCAAGGCGTCGCCATAGCCGATCACCGCTTTGACGGTGTTGGCCACCACAGCCTCGCGGCGTTCGGGAGTGAGCGGCCCCTGAGCGGTGATGAGATCGTTCATGACCAGAAGCGCGCCACGATTGACCACGAGGTCCGCGAGATCCCGGGCGTCTACATTCTCGACCGTGAACCGGGTGAGACTTTCCAGGAACGCCGGGTCGCCGGCGAGCAACTTGTGTCCGTCCCGAACCTCGTACCAGAGCAGGCGGGCGCGGTCACGCTCGACCCGTCGGGCATCGGCCACTCTCAGGTCGATCACGAGCCCGGACCGCCGCCGCAGGCTCTGGAGGCCCGCGCTGATCTTCGAGGCGAGGTGGGTCCGGGCCGGGCCCTTGAGTCCGGTGGTGAAGAGAACGAAGTCCAGGCTGCTCGAGGCGCGCTCGACCACATGTTCCACCCGGATCCCGCCTTCGCCGCGGCCGCAGCTCCCGCCGAGGACCAGCGCCTTCAGATTGGCGGCAGGGACCGAAGCCAACACCACCTTCGCCGCTTTCCGGACGAGATCCTGCAGGATCCTCTCGACATGGGCGCCACCGGACAATGTGAGCCGGCCACCGATGCGCTCGCGCAGCCGCGCGCAGTCGAGGTCGCCGGTGGCGCAGGGAGAAGTCGGGTTCGGGCGGAGCAGCGTGGCGGGGTCGGCGAGGATAAAGGTGCTCACTTGGAGCCTCCCATGGCGTGGTGAGGTTGCCGCGTCTGGTGGAGCCAGGCCGACAGGAAAAGGCGGAGGATGGAGAGGTCGCCCCTCAATGATCGATTCAGGGCGTACTCGTAGTCGACGGCGTCTTCAGAATCGAATCCGAACTCGTCCCAGTGATTGAACACGTAAGGGGAAGCGAGGCCGGGCCGCACCGCGATGCGGTAAGAGGCCACGGCGTGTGGTTCGAGAGGGGCAAGGGGCCGAGGCCCGACGAGGGCGATCTCGCCGCGCACGAGGGAGAGGCCGTCCGGGAAGCGTTCCAGGCCGAGGCGCTTGGCCAGATCGGTGAAACGGCCGGGCCGGAAGATCAGACGATGGCGCCAGAAGAGTCCCGCCCCACGACCCACCATCAGTGTCCTCTGGCGGTCGAAACGCAGACCCATCGCACAGAGCAGGGCGAGGGGCAGACCAAGAACCAGCAGGGCTATGACGCCCGCGATGAAGTCAAGCATTCTCATGATGGGTTCCTCGATGTTGGAGATTCGGTGTTCGCATGTCGGTTCTCTATTCATCAAGGTTCGTGCCGCGGCTCGAAGGAAGCCCCTCGTCCGGTAACCTGTTTGGCGAAAGTCACTTATGCCAGTGAGCCCAACCAGATCAGCCTCCCCCTCAAGGCGCAGGGACGCCCCGCACCGGGGCGATACGGCGCGGGGGTGGGGCCGCGCCACACTTCTGGCCGGCCTGATCCTCCTCGCCGCGCTCACGTGGGGGCAGAAGCGAGGCGAGTTGGGGGGTGTCGCTCCGCTCCACGAGGCGGTTCGAAGAGAGGGCCTGCCGCTGCTGATCGCCACCAACCATCTCGGCCTCGGCGCGGAGGCGGAAAAGCTAGTCGCGTGGATCCTGAAGAATCGAGGCCCGTTGACCCTCGAGACCGCCCGTCTCACGACCCCGGGCAACGGCGTGGGGCCCCACCCCTCGTGGGCTTTATCCCCCGAGATGGAGCGAACCCTGCGGCGGCTGAATCAATGGCACGGCCTGGCCGCCACCGAAGACAACCCGATCAGCCATCAACAGCTCCGCGGCGCCACCCTCACTCCCGAATCGATTCTCAGAATCCAGGCGCACTTCGAGGAGGCCATCCGGCGAGGCGTACGGATCGGCGGCCAGTGGCTCTCTCCCGAGACCGGGGGCGAGGCAACCATCGACACGGAGCTAAGACTCGTCGAGGCACAGGACCCGCGCTGGCGCACGATTCAGGAACTGGCTGGGGTCTCGAACGATCCCCGGGCGGTGGCGGCCCTTTTCGAGAGCCGACCGTTCGAGATGGCCCAGATCGACAACCACGCCCTGCTCAAAGTGGCGGTCGCGCGTTTCCGATGGGGCGCCGCAGGTTCGAGCGATGAAGTGCGACGCGCGGTGGCCACGGTCGCGAAAAACGCCGCCCCGACGTACTCGCTCGGACCGGAGGAGCATCTGGCTCTCGTCACCAGTAGGGAGTGGAGCGGCCGCTACGTGGGAGGCTGGCACACCCACGCGCCAAAAGAGATGGGCGGGGAATGGGTGGGCAGCGATGGGCCGAGCTTCGAGGACATGCAGAACGCCGTCCAGTTCGGCCAGTTCCTCACCTTGTCTTTCGAGCCCGATGGCTTCGACCTCTACGACGCCGAGCCCCTGGCCGATGCAGGCCGTGTGGACCTGTCGCTTCTCAAGGTGATCCGCCACCGCTCCGAGGCATGGCGCAAGCATTTCGAGCGTTTGCGACCACAGGAGCGATGAGGCCCAGGCCGAAGGCCACAGCAGCCACCGTGCGAGAATCCTCCTCCCCCATGCGCGACCACGCGAGATTTCTGGCTGCTTTTGTCCGGCGGCCCTTCGATACCGGCGCAATCACACCCAGTTCCGCTCACCTCGCCCGGGTGATTGTGGATGAGATGGGCATCGCAGACGCCGACACGGTGGTTGAACTCGGACCGGGAACCGGCGTCTTCACCAAGGTGATCCAGGATCAGCTGAAGCCCGGAGCCCGCTTCCTGTCGTTCGAAATCAACCCTGATCTCGCGAGGTCCCTGTCCGCGCGGTTCCCCGGGGTTCAGGTGGTGAACGACTCGGTCGAGAACCTCGCCCACCACCTCAAGGCCGCGGGTCGGCACGAGGTGGACACCACGATCAGCGGCCTGCCCTGGGCGGCCTTTTCTCCCGATCGTCAGCGCATCCTGCTCGATGCCGCGGTGGACGCCCTCCGTCCGGGGGGGCGTTTCGCCACCTTCGGATACTCCCACGCGGCGTGGTTGCCGACAGGGCGCAAGTTCCGAGACTTGCTGAGGTCGCGTTTCCGGCAGGTGGAAACCTCGGAGGTGGTCTGGCGAAACATGCCGCCCGCCTTCGTCTACCGCTGCCGCAAGTGAGCTATTTCAGAAAGTAGCTCATCATGCGGAGCCCGCGGGTTCCGTCCTTGATGAAGGTGACCGACTCCGCGCCGTCGCTTTGCTTCTCGAACACGCAGGTGAAGCGCACCGTGATGTACTTGCCCGGCGGTAGGTTCGGGAGGTTGGTGCGGATCTCGTGATTGAGGAAAGTGCGGGTGATCAGCTTGCCCTTGGTCGGGCGCGCGCCGCCCAGGCCCTTCACCCAATCCGCCTTGCTCTGGGCCTTCTGGAACGAGGTCGCGGCTTCATCCCAAGTCGCCTCGTATTTGCCGGCGTCCGCTAGAGCGAGCCAATCGAGGGCGGCCTTCTTGGCCAGGGCCACATCGGGATCGGTGGGGGCGGTGGTAGTGGCCGCGACCTTTTCGGGGGCCTTCTTCGCGTCGGACTTTGGCGCCACGGTCTGCGCTGCGGCCGGAATGGCGAGGGTCAGGACAAGCACGCCCACGGCGGCTCGCTCGATGGCGTTCATGGATCGTTCAGTCATACCCAAATTATAAGGACAGCGCGGCGTCACCGCCCTTTGTGGGTCAGCACGCGGCCCGGACGCGCCACCGTGGACTGTCCCGCTTCCCACACCCGTTCGCCCGACACCCAGACCCCGACGATGCCCGTGGACAGGCGGAACGGCTCGGTGAAGGTGGCGTTGTCGATCACGGTCGCGGGATCGAAGAGAACGAGATCGGCCACGTAGCCCGCGGCGACCCTCCCACGGTCTTTAAGGCCGAGCCGCCACGCCGGCAGCGATGTCATCTTGCGGATGGCCTCTTCGAGGCTGAGCCAGCCCCGTTCGCGGACGAAGCGGCCGAGAACCCGCGGGAAGGTCCCAGCGCCGCGCGGGTGGCGATACTCGATGCCGCCGTCGCTCGACACCATGGTCCAAGGCCAGGCGTAGAAGGCGCGGATATCTTCGTCCATCATCGATTTCACCACCACGGAGGCCCCTCCGTTTCGCGCCATCTCGCTGAAAAGAGCCACCGGCGTAATCCCACGCGCGGTTGCGATCTCGGTGAGGGTGCGGAACTCGTACGAGGTGTCCTTGCCGTAGGACGTGACCAGGACGTTTTGCGCGCCGCCCACGTCGGCCAGACCACGGGCCACGCTCTCCGCGTCGTCGTATCGCTTGTTCGGAACGAGGACCAGCATGGTGGAACTCCACGCGTCCCACGGGTAGCAGTCGGCGGTCACGTCGACGCCGCGCTGCCTTGCCGCATCGAACATCCGCAACGCTTCGGACGCCTTGCCCCACACCGAGGCCGTGCCCACCTTGATGTGGGTGTTTTGCACGGCCACCTTGGCGCGTTCGCCGATCTCCACCAGCTCAGCCATTGCCTCAAGGGACTTGTCCGCTTCATCGCGGATATGGGAGATGTAGATGGCGCCGTGGCGACCGGCCACGCGCGCGAGCGCCACGATCTCGTCGGTGGAGGCGTAGCCGCCGACCTCGTACTCGAGACCGCTCGAGAGGCAGACGGCCCCCTCCTTGAAGGCGCGATCGACGATGGCCGCCATCCGGGTCACTTCATCGGGACGAGCGTTGCGCTTGAAGTCCTCGCCCATGACGCTTCGCCGCACGGTGGCGTGACCCACGCAGGTGGCGACGTTCACCGCGGTGCGCGCCTTCCGGACCGATTTCAAATAGGAGGACACCGGCAGCAGCGAACTGCCGTCCTGGCCGACCACGATCGTGGTGATGCCCTGCGAGACCTGCGAGAGGGCGGCGCGCTCGTCGAGCACCCGACTGGTGGAGTGATTGTGGATGTCGATGAAACCGGGAGCAAGGACAAGACCTCCGCCCGCGACCACCCTCTCGGAAGCACGCGGGGTGAGCGCACCGACCTCGAGAATGCGGCCCTTCGCAACCCGCACATCGACCTCACGGAGCGGAGCGCCGGTTCCATCGGCGAGGCGCGCGCCCACGATGACGAATGAGGCGTCCGAGGCAGCGACGGCGGTCTGAGAGGCCAGGGTCGCGGTTCCAACGATGAAGGCCAGGGGAAGGAAAAGGGCGCCACGATTCAGCATCACGCGGCGATCTTATTGGAGGCGCGGAACCGATCCGTCGCGTCATGCCTGGGCGCCTCTGAGGGACTACACTTCCCCGGCCGGGGGCGGAGTTGGCACGACAAGGAGTCCCCATGCGTCTTCTCAACGAACTCACGGCTCGCCGCACCTTAACCTTGGCCGCGGCCACTCTGCTCGGCGCGCGACTGCTCTCGGCCCAGCCCCCACAGGCGCCACCGCCCGTGTCCCCCGACGATCCCGTGGCGAAGCTCGTGCTTCAGCTGGATCTGGATCGGTACAAGGCGACGATCAAGGAACTCACCCGGTTCGGCGATCGGCGGCAGGGCACCGAACGCAATCGCAAGGCGCTCGACTGGATCGAGGCTCAGCTCAAGAGCTACGGCTGCGCGAACACCGAGCGCATGGCCTACGAATTCACCCAGCCCACACCGCGACCGACACCGGGGCCCGGCGCCGCACCGCCGGCTCGGCCTGCGGCGGCGATGAGCGGCGGTGGCTTGGGCGGAGCGCGCGGCCAGGGCGGCAGCACCCTGTTCGGCAATCGCGCGCGCACCGGCGTGAACAACGATCCACTGTTGCAGGCCGATGAGGCGCTCCGCGCTCTCAACTCGGAGCCGACTCCTCCAGGGACCACGCCGCGCGACCAGGTCTACTGCACGAAGATCGGCGCGAAGTTCCCGAACGAGATGTACATCGTGGGCGCGCACATGGATGGCATCGGCTGGGGCGAGGCGGCGAATGACGACGGCTCCGGCACCGCCATCGTGATGGAACTGGCGCGCATCCTTCACCAGCCCGGGGTCATCACCGAGCGGTCGATACGCTTCATCCTCTTCAACAACGAAGAGTCGGGCCTGAACGGCGCCAACGCCTACGTCGCCCAGCGCAAGGACCTGCAGGGCATTGAGAGTCCCAAGGGCTCGGGCCGCTATCCCGAACCGAAGTGGCTGGGCATGATCCAGCACGACATGATGTTGTGGGACCACGGCATGCCGATTCCCAAGGTCGATGCGGCGGGCCGGCCGGAAGTCGACGGGAACGGGCGGGCGATCTTCGTCTCCCCGAAAGAGCAGCGGCTCGAGGCGGACGTGAACATCGAGTTCCAGTCGACCGCGAAGCAGGCTGATGCCGCGGCGAAACTCGCCTGGTTCTTCCGCGCCGCGAACGACAAGTACGCAACCGACTACCCGGCCGCGGTCGGATTCCACATGACCAACACCGACTCCACGCCGTTCATGGACCTCATCCCCGCCATCAGCCTGCGGGAGAACGAGCGCGGGATGCATATCGGAGCGGGCTGGAATCCCCACTGGCACCAGCCGAGCGATGTCTACACGACCTATTCGGACAAGGACTTCCGCCTCGGCCTGAACGCGGCCCAGACCACGCTCGCCGCCATCGCTCAACTCGCGGGAGTCACCGGGGGGAAGTAGGCTCGCTCGCGAGATCGAATCGCGGTCACCACATAGCGCTCCGGACCGCCAGGGCGGATCGCATCGAACGGGTAGCAGGTGATCAGGGTGAGGCGCTCGTCACCGAAGTCGCGCATCACGTCCGTGCGACGGTAGTCCACCACCGCCGTCTCGGTAACGAGGTAGTCGACCAGCTCACCACCCGGTGATTCGAGGAGAATCTGATCGCCGCTCCTGAGATCCTTGAGAAAGCGGAAGTGGGTATCGCGATGGCCGCCGATCACCACGTTCCCACGTTCTCCGGGACGCGGCGTGCCGGAGACGTGTCCCGGCCCAAAGGCGAGTGTGCTCCCGCTGCCGCCCTCCAGAACGATCAGGTCCACCCGATGCATGGGCGCGCCCAGCCGGGCCACGGGCGTGGTGTCCGCCCATGGCCACGGCTTCGGTGAGCCTCCTTTCGTTGATGCTTTGACCCAGGCCCATCGGATGAGGGCCTGGGCCAGAGAAGCCTTGGAATGGATGTAGGCCCCGCGCGCCATCTGGCTCACACCCCAGGCGATCACCACCAGGGCGGCGACCTGAAGAACCCGACGCTTCATCGCCGGGTCGCGGCCAGGAGAATGAGCGCGGCGAGCGTGGCGGAAAGCCCCTGGAGTAGAAAGAGCGCAGCGGGCGTTGCGGTCTGGGGCAACGAGCCCGGAGCGCCGTGCGGCGGAGTGAGAGGGATCTCGACTCGCTCCAAACCTTCATCGAGCGGCCGAGACGGCGTGACGTCGACTGCGACCAGACTGGTGTGTTTGGTCACGAGATGGTGGGTGAGGCCAAGCGACACTACCTGGGCGCGCACCGACTCCGCATCGTCGCCCTCATGGATTCCGTCCTCCAGCGACTGGATCTTCCGACGCGCCCACAACACGTTGATCCCGACTCCGCTCCGTGCCTCGTCGAGTGGAACCACAGTCGAAAACGGCTGACCGTCGCGCTCGCCGCTCACCCGGATCGCGCTAGGCGACTGCTCAAAGCGCACTCCCACCACCAACGGCTCGCCGAGGTAGAGATCGGGTATGCGATCGGGCCACACTTCGGCCTGCTCCGCAGCGCCCCCGTCGAACGACAGGCGGATATCGGAGAGAACCGGACTCTCGATCTTCGCGTAAAGCTCGGCCATCGACTTCTCTACCGTCAACACGTCGGCGATGAACGTGAAAGTTCCGCGACCGAACTGGGCAGCTTTCGTCATGAAGTGGCGGTTGGGCGCGGAGCCGATGCCCACGGTGAAGAGACGCGCTCGACCCAGCCGGGCCTTGATGATCGAGAACAGCTGATCCTCGTTGCTCACCGCTCCGTCGGTCAGGAAGATCACCTGGCGCACCCCGGCAGGTTCATCCGAGCCGCCCAGGGGCGGCTCGACGAGCGCGGCCATCAGCGCGGGCAACATCTCTGTGCCGCCCCCTGCGTCCAGGGACTCAACCCACGTAATGGCGCGGTCCTCGTTCGCGGGCGAAGCGGGGACCGGCTGCGGGAAGAGGACCGACGTGTCCGAGTTGAACTCAATCACGTTGAACGTATCCGCTTCATCGAGCCGCTTGATCGCCATCACCAGCGCCTTGTTCGCCTGTTCCATCGAAGCCCCCGCCATAGAGCCCGAGGTGTCGATCACGAAGGTGACTTCGCGAGGCAGGCGCGACGACAACGCAGCATTGCCCGTCGGCGGGAACAGAGTGACCAGGGCATACGTTCCGTCCGGGCCCTTCTGTGTGGTGACGCTGCTCTGCGGCATCACCCCGGGAGACGGCGTCCAGGAGATCTCGAAGTCGCGGTCGGCGGGAACCTGCTCCTCGCGCAACCGCGCCTTGAAAGTCTGACCCGACGACGCCTCCACCTCGATGGGATGAGTGGAGCTGGTCAACGAGGCCACATCGAAGCCCGCGTTCAGATGCAGTTCGATGGACACCGGATTCGTGGCCACGACGTCCCCCGTTCCCGAAGACGGCCCGCCGGTGCCACTCAGGTTGCAGATGCCGGGCGTGTAGCGTGGTGTGATGGCCAGGGGAAAGGTCAGGCCCACCCGTCCCTCGTCGAGGTCGAGAGTCTCCTGATACTCGATCTCCACCTCCAGCTCCTCATTGGGTCCAAGGTTCGCCACGCGGCTGGTGAAGAGATTCGACCGCTGTTGTTCGACCAAAGTAGCGCGTTTGCCCTCCGCCGCGGCCTGCCGAAACTCCAGGCGCGCCTTCTTTTCCTCGCGGATCTGCCCCTCGATCACCCTCTCGCCCACGCGCATGGTCAGATGGTCGACCGCCGCGTCCTCGGGAAGGGGAAAGACGTACACACCCTCGATCCAGGCGTCGAGCGGATTCTTGAAACGCTGCACCACGGTGGCGCGGGCGATCACGCCGGTGACGTCGAAACGGACCCGAGTCTCGACCATCGGCGCGACCTCGAAGGCTTCGGCCGGGCCACGGCGGTACCGGAACTCACCCGTGCTGCTCGCCTCCTCCTGTAGCTCGGCTCCGCTCGCCACCGCGGCGAGGGTCAGGAAGCCCAGGGTCATGGCGACGAGGAAGCGCATCGTGGCCTTGAGGAACTCGCGAGTCTCCGCGCTGGTGGGCCCGGCATAAGCCAGCCGGACCAGGATCTGCTGCGTGATGTAGTGCCGTCGTCCGTAAGTCATCTCGGGTCTCCGATGAGCCGTCCGGCGATGCGGGATTGCGTCGCGACGGCTGCTTGTCGAAGGGGATTTGAGCGAACGGATCGGGCGTGGGTCGGCCGCGTTGGTGGCCTTCCTCGGGAACATTGTGGCGAAAAGATGGCAACCCGTCCTTTCCGGCAGGCCGCCCGTATAGTTCTCGCGAGCCCATGCCCAAGAGAATCGCCATCGTCGAGGACGACCCGTCGATCCGTCAGAACTACCGAGACGCTCTTGTGTCGCAGGGCTACGAAGTCACGGCCTTCGAGGATCGCAAGCGCGCCCTCGAGGCCTTTCGCACCCATCTGCCAGACCTGGCCCTTCTCGACATCGGTCTCGGCGCTGACGTCGACGGCGGCTTCGCGCTCTGCCGCGAACTGCGGGCTCTCTCCCCCACTCTGCCCATCATCTTCCTCACCGCGCGGGACTCGGACTTCGACGTGGTCTCGGGCCTGCGCATGGGGGCGGACGACTACGTCACCAAGGACGTGAGCCTTCCCCATCTGTTCGCGCGCATCGGCGCCTTGTTCCGTCGCCTCGAGGCCGCGGGTGAGGCCAAGGCTGATGAAACCCTGGTCCGCGGCGCTCTCACCCTCGACGTGGCCCGGGTGGTCGCCACATGGAAAGGCCGGCGCGCCGATCTCACCCTGACCGAGTTCTGGCTGGTCCACGCGCTCGCCAAGCATCCCGGGCATGTGAAGGACCGCGAGGCCCTGATGACCGCGGCGAAGATGCTGGTCGACGACAGCACGATCACCTCGCACATCAAGCGCATGCGCCGAAAGTTCGAGGCCATGGACGCGACCTTCGATCGGATCGAAACGGTTTACGGCATGGGCTATCGCTGGAACCCGGAAAGCGAGACCTGACCCCATGCCCCTGGGGCTTCGCGCCCAACTCCTCGCCGTGTCGAGCTTGCTGCTCGCGCTCCCTTTTCTCGGCCTGCGGGCGGCCCGCGAGGTGGAAGCCTTCCTGGTCGAGACCCAGGAGCAGGGTCTCGCTTCCACAGCGCGCGCCGTAGCGATCGCGCTGAATGAACGCCCCGGCATCTTCCTCGCCGAACCCGCGACCGGAAGCGCCGACACCGGCGTTGCGTCGGCTCCGCTTCGCATCGAGACCCTCCACCTCCCGGTGACCATCGACGGACTGACGGAGGACTGGATGGGGCAGCCGGGCCCATTCACCGAGATCGAGACCACGCCGCCGCCCGTACCCGCGCCCGGCGCTTCCACCCGCCTCCGCTTCCGCATCGGACGCCACGACCGCAACGTCTACCTGCTCGCCGAAGTGAGCGACGACTCCGTGGTGCGTTACGACTCCGAGTTTCCGCGCGCCGAGGCGAGCGATCATCTCGAAATCGCTCTGGTGTCTGTGGACGACGATTTCCTGCGCTTCGCCGTGCACGCCGCGGGCGACGGTTCGGCACGGATTTCCCTGATCCGCGCCGATGGCTCCCTCGAAGCCGACGCGCGCCTCGAGGCAGCTCTCACCGAGACCGACGAGGGTTATCGGATCGAAGCTCGCATTCCCCGCACTCTGGTGGGCTCCCGAATGGCCATAGGCGTCACGGACGTCGACGATCGAGCCACACGAGAGGTGGTCGCCCGCATCTTCACGAGCGGGACTGCGCAGCGCAACGAGGTCGGCCCGGTGTTCATCCCCTCACCCGAGCTTGCGGCCCTGGCCCAGGGTCTGGGGCGAGCGCGCTCGCGGTTGTGGGTGCTCGACTCGGGCGGCCGCGTTCTGGCCCGCGCGGGAACACTGCAAGGGGCGGTAGCACCTCAACTCCCCCCGACCTGGCGTCAGCGTCTGGTCATGGAACTGCGGCCGATCTACCGGTCGATCCTGGTGGAGCCGACCGAGGACTTCACCGACCAGGGCCCGGACGCCACACGGCTAGAGGGCGTAGAGATCACCTCGGCCCTGAAGGGCACGAGCGCGCGATGGCGTCGTCGCACCACCGACGGTCGGGCCGTGGTGTTGTCCTCGGCCGAGCCGGTTTGGAACGAGGGCAAGGTGGTGGGCGCGGTCCTCGCCGAGGAGACGACCAACGAAACCCTGGCCGCGCGCAATCGCGCCTTCGAACAGTTGTTCTTCTCCATCGCCTTCGTCGTGCTCTGCGGCGCCTTCACCCTCCTCTTCTTTGCCACCCGCCTCTCGTCACGCATCAGGCGCCTGCGCGACGAGGTGGAGCGGGCCATCGACCGCCAAGGCCGAGTGCGGGGGGAGATTCCGCCGTCCACGGCCCGCGACGAGGTGGGCGACCTATCGCGGAGTTTCGGTTCGATGCTCGAGCGTCAACGTCAGTACACCGCCTACCTTGAAGATTTGCGGGGCCGGTTGTCCCATGAGATCCGCACGCCGGTGGCGGTAGTGCGGTCGTCTCTCGACAATCTGCGCCTGCACGAGGTTCCTGCCGCCGCCGCCATCTATCTCGATCGGGCGGACGAAGGACTGTCGCGTCTCGTCACCATCGTGCAACGGATGACCGAGGCCTCGCGACTCGAGCAGACTCTCGCCACCAGCGATCGCGAAACCTTCGACCTCACCCCGGTAGTGTCGGGCTGCGTGGGCGGATATCGCCTCGCTCACCCCGCGAAGCGCATCGAGTTTGTCGGCGATCCGGACGCCGGCCCGCTGATGGTGCATGGGGCCCCCGATCTCGTGGCTCAGCTCCTCGACAAGCTCGTGGAGAACGCGGTCGACTTCACGCGCGATGGAGCCGCGGTAGAGGTCGGGCTCACTCGCGGGCTCGGCATCGGCTTGCTCACCGTGAGCAATGAGGGGCCAACCCTCTCCCCTGACGTCGCGGACAAGCTCTTCGAGTCGATGGTCTCGTCGCGGCCGAGCGACGGGACGGGCCGCATCCACCTTGGCCTCGGCCTCACCATCGTGCGCGCCATCGCCGATTTTCACGAAGCCACGGTCAGCGCCGCCAGTCACCGCGATGGGGGCGGCGTCACCTTCACCGTGGCCTTCCCGCTGCAACCTCGAATCTAGAACCGGGCGGTCACCGACACGCTGACCGACCGACCGGGAGCCAGGACGAAACGCGAATCGGGGCTCGCCCGGTACTCCACGTCGAGGACGTTCCGCGCCACCACTCGCGCCTCGAGCGACCGACCGATCCTCCCGCCGGCGCCGAGATCGAGAACGGTGTACCCAGGCGTCGCGACTTCAGTCGGACCGGGCCGGTCATCATCGGCGTGCACAGCGAGGCGTGTCTGCCCCCAGAAGCGCTCGCCAAACTGCTTTCGCAGAAGTAACGAGACCGTGTCCGGCGAGGCGTCGTCGAGGAACGCGTCATCATCGAGGGCCCGGCCCCGGGCGGTCTGGGCGAAGAAGTCGAGCGACGCGCCATGGCCAAGATCCGCCCGCGCTTCGAACTCCAGCCCTCGCAGTCGGGCTCGGCCACGATTCCGGAAGAAAAAGAAATCCGGCCTCTCCTGGTAGCGCTCGACCAGATCACTGATCCGATACTGATACGCGTAGAACGCGAATTGCAGGCGCGTCGCGGTGTAGCGCAGGGCGAGGTCCGCTTGAAGGCTCGTCTCGGGGCCGAGGTCGGGATTGCCGGTGATGAAGCCCCGCCCGGAAGGCCCGCGATAGTAACGATCAGAAAGCGACGGATCGCGGAATCCCCTCGACACCTGCGCGGTCAGGCTGAGGCGTCGCCAGGGTCCGAGAGTGACCGAGCCGAAACCCGACCCCGCGGTGGAGCGGGTTGCGCGATCACCCACAAAACCGCCGCGGTTCCTGCTGGTGACCCGATCGGCGCGGAAGCCGACGGAGAGGCGTGCGCGGTCTCTCGCCGGAACCTCCAACTGAGCGAACGCTCCGACGTCGGCGCGCCGAGCGCGGTCAACGGAGAGATTGGACGAGCGGTCGAGCAAAGCCCCGGACAGCGAGAAGCTCTCGCTGACGTCTTGGGCCTGGAGCCCGAACCGTCCGTTCACATCGATCCCGAACTCCGCACGCGTGGAACCGAACCTCCGTTCGGCGGACGTCTTGAGGTGAAAGTCCCGCGCCCGAACCTCGGCTCCTTCGAGCCGCCGACCCGTGGTCGGGGTGGGAAAACGGTCCTGCTCTGTGCGTTGCTCGTACGTGCCGAGGAACCCGGTGAAGGACAGCTGCTCGAAACCCTTCACCGACGAGATGTCATAAGACGCGGTGAGGCGATGGGAGTTCTCGAATGGGTACGAGATCCGGACGGCGCGAGAGTCGTTGCGGGGCCGACCGAAGTCGCGACCGAAGTCGCTTTGAAGGGTGGCCCCAAAAGCCCCGCGGCCAATCTCATGCGTGACCGAGGCGACGAAGCCCGAGTCGCGCCACGCAGAGTTGAAAACCGCGCCCGCCGGGGATTCGTAGTCCTCGGTGTTCCGGACGTGGCCCTGGAGAAGCAACCCGCCGCGTGGAAGGCCCTTCGAAATCTCGATCGAGCCGCGGGCCTCGGGCACGCTGGCGCCGAGGAGTCCGGTGAGCGATCCCTGGAACGGACTGCCCGGCTCGGCTCGCCTCGTCTTCACCGAAATCACTCCTCCGAAGGCGTCCGATCCGTAAGCCACCGAGGCGGGACCGCGCGCCACCTCAACGCTTCCCACCACCGACGGGTCGAGAAAGGTCGCACTCGGGCCGACGCGTCGTTCCGTCGACACGCGCCCGCCATCGAGGAGGAGCAAGGTCCGGCCACGAGCCAGACCCCTCATCGCCGGCACCGATGCGTGACCCTCCGAAACCTGGCTGACGCCGGGCACGGTTTCCATGGCCTGCATCAGGTTCTCGGGGCTGCGCTGCGCCACCTGAGCCCCCGACAACATGGTAGTCCCCGAAGCGGGCGCCGCGGAAACGCCAGGGGCCGCGCCAAGCACCGTCACCGCTTCATCGGCCAGGGGACGCACCGAGATGACGTTCTCCGACTCGATTCGCTGGACCAGAACCGGCCGCGCCACTTCGCCGGTGCTCAGGACCACGATGACCTGGAAGGGCGGCGACGGCGCGAAAGCCCAGGAGAACCGGCCGCTCATGTCGGTGCGGGCCCCGCCAGGGTGGAAGGCGATGGAAACAGTGGCGCCGGCCACGGGAGCCCCATTGGCCGCGTTCACCACCCGCCCTTCGAAGCGCTGCGTCGCCTCGACCGAGGCGTGGGCGGCGTAGGGGGCCAAGACGGCGATCAGCAGGGCGACGAAGAACACGCGGCATCTCACGGGCCTCACCCTATGGCTAGATCCCATTTACTACCAGAACTCGTAGCGCCGGGAGCGATCAGGGCGCCAGGAACCGACCCACCACCTCGGTCAGTTCGTGAACCGGCTCCGAAGCCACACCGCCCATCCCCGCGACAACGATCAGGGCGGCAGCGACAAGAAATGGCGCTCCCGAAACGGCGTTCGCCCCCGCATCGGGGGCCGGCGGATTCGCGAGGGCTTCGATCCGCGCTTGCAGATCGATGCGGCTCGAGAAGGCGGGCGACACCGCCACCTCAACGAGGCCGGACGCGCTCTCCGGCGAGAGGCTCTGGAGCCGCGCTACCTTGACCAGAGCCGAAGCGAGGTCGAGAGCCACTTCTGGCCGGCCATCGCTCGCGCGGGCGTCGGCCGCGAACTCACAGGCCCGGGCGAAAGCCACCGGCCACGGTTTATCGAGTCCGAGCAGTTGGAGGAAGTCGGGGCAGGCCTCCATGCCGAGCCGACGGAGAGGATCGCGGGTTGTCGCGTGGCTCACCTCGTGGGCGAGAGCGGCCCGCCACTCCTCCGGCTCGAGCGAACGCATCACGTCGGTGGATGCGTAGATCGTGGGCCGGAGGTAGCCGCCGACACAAAGCGAGAGGTCTCCGCTTTTCACCTCGACGACTTCAAAAGGAGCGAGCGCGATCGCAGGCGCTTCGCTCTGGCGGCGCCAGAACCGAAGCCGATCGCGCGTCCTGAGGAACATCCGGATCCCGCGACTCAGGCCTGCCAGAACAGGGAGCAACGAGAGAAGTGCGGCGGTCAGAAGGGGCAGCGAAACCGTCTCGCCGCTATTGACAGGCTCGTGGCGCAGCCACGCCGGCAAAAAGACGAGACCCACCAGGCTCAGGGCTACGGCCACGGGAGCGAACCGCGCGGCCGCGATCATGGCGGGCCGGCGAGCCGCGCCCATGTCGCCAACTGTGCGCAGCAGAGTGGGAGTGAGCGCCAAGAGCAGGGCATCGGCGAGGCCGAGCCCCACGCCGAAGAGCACGGACAGGACGGCGAGGCCATACAGAGTCATGTCGGGTCGCCGGGCTTTCGGGTCTGGCGCAGCATCCGCTTCTTTTCACGGACCAGCCGGTCGAGGGAATCGAGCCACAGAGGATCGTGAGATTCGAAGACATCGACCAGAGCGGCGAGAGCCAGTTCGGAGGAGCCCGCCCCTGCCTGGATATCAGACACCGCGGTGCGCAACGCCTGGACTCCAAGGTCCGCGCGGGACAGGCGAGCGCGATAGACGAAGGCGCGGCCGCGGAGTTCGCGGGCGGCCAGGTTCTTCTTGAACAGCCGATCGAGCGTGGTCATGATCGTGGTGTAGGCCCACGGACCGTTGAGACGCGACGCGACCTCGCGAACACTGAGCACCGCCTCGCTCTGCCACAGACACTCCATGATGGTCGCCTCCAATCTCCCGAGGCCGATCGCGCGCGGACTCTGAGCCTGGAGAGGGAAGGGGGCGGGAACTCGCTGGTTCACGTAGGCCAGAATAATCCGCGCTAGGCTCTGGCCATGCCCCTGCTCCGAAAATTGTTCGGTCCAAGCCGCGACGAGACCTGGCGGCAACTCAGCACGCTGATGCAGGGCCGTCTCGGATCATGAACGTGACCGATCACGATCAGAACCGCGATCGCGCTCTCGAACGCGCCCACGAACTCGCCCTGGCCTTCTTGCGCTCCCTGCCCGAGCGCCCGGTGGGCGCCACCGCCTCCTTTGAAGAGATGGTGGCGAGGCTCGGCGGGCCTCTGGCAGAAGAGGGCGAGGATCCGGCCGCGGTGATCGAGGCCCTGGCCAAAGGGGCGGAGCCCGGTCTTGTGGGATCGGCAGGCTCGCGGTATTTCGGTTTCGTCATCGGTGGAAGCGTGCCCGCGGCCCTCGGGGCCGACTGGCTGACCGCGGCCTGGGACCAAAACGCCGCGCTCAACGTCACCTCGCCCGCGGCGGCCGCCGCCGAAGCCGTGGTCGCCGGATGGATCAAGGATCTGCTCGGCCTGCCGCGAGGAGCCGGCGTGGGTCTTGTCACCGGATGTCAGATGGCGAACTTCTCCGGACTGCTCGCAGGCCGACACGCCGTGCTCGCCCGCGCGGGCTGGGACGTGGAGAAGCAAGGCCTTCAGGGAGGGCCTGAGGTGAACGTGGTCATTGGTGAAGAGGCCCACGCCACCATCCTGTCGGCGCTCCGCCTGCTCGGCCTCGGCGAGGCCCGAGCCCTGCGTGTTGCCGCCGACGATCAGGGCCGCATGATTCCGGCGGCGCTTGAAAAGACCCTCGCAGCGCTCTCCGGACCGATCCTCATCGCGGCCCAGGCCGGGAACGTCAGCACCGGGGCCTTTGATCCGTTCTCCGAAATCGCCGCTCTCGCTCGCGCGAAGGGAGCGTGGCTTCACGTTGACGGGGCGTTCGGCTTATGGGCCGCCACCGACCCCTCGCGCCGCCACCTGGTGGAGGGCGTGGCGCTGGCCGATTCATGGGCCACCGACGCCCACAAGTGGCTGAACGTCCCCTACGACTCCGGCATCGTTGTTGTACGCGACCCCGCGGACCTGAGCGCCGCCATCACCAAGAGCGCGGCCTATCTCATCCGCTCCTCAGGCGAGGCAAGGGACAACCATGATTTCACTCCGGAGTCGTCGCGCCGGGCCCGCGGCTTCGCCCTTTGGGCTGCCTTGCGCAGCCTGGGGCGATCCGGTGTGGGCGAGATGGTGAGCCGCTGCTGCGATCTCGCCCGACGCATGGCCGATCGACTGCGCAAAGGCGGTGTTCCCGTCCTGAACGACGTCGTGTTGAACCAGGTCCTGGTGCGGTTCACCCCGAGCGGGGGCGGCGACACGGACGCATTCACAAAGGCGGTGGTGGGACGCATTCAGCGCAGTGGAGTCACCTGGGCCAGCGGGACGAGGCGGCACGACCGCGACGCGCTGCGAATCTCGGTCTCCAACTGGTCGACCACCGAGAGCGACATCGACCGCTCCGCCGACGCTATCCTGGCCGCGGTCCGCGACGAGGACGCTCGCGGGTAACCGCGCGAAACATGGGAGCCCATCGTGGACTATCAGGCTGCTTACAACCGTGTCGTCCCGGTGGTGGAGGGGAAATACGGAGTCGAGGTGATGATCTCGGACGTCGTCGACCCCAACACGGGAGACTTCGACGGCCAGACCATCTTGATCGACTACGACCAGGACCTCGAAGTGGCTCTGTTCGTGCTGGTGCACCTGTTTGGGCATACCGTGCAGTGGAATGTGTCCGACGAGTATCGCGCGCTCGGACTCAACGTCGCCGTGGGGAAGACGCCCGAGGAGATGGCCGCGATCACGGAGTATGAGCAGGGCGCCACGCGTCTGGGCATCTCCCTTCTGCACGAGGCGGGAGTCCGTGACCTCGACGGCTGGGCCTCAGACTGGTGGCGGGCCGACTTCGAGTACCTCGTGCACTTCTACAAGACCGGTGAGAAGAAGGACGTCAGGTCGCTGCTCAAGCACGGCGGCGACGCCCTCGCCCCGTTGCCCATCCCAAGGTTCACTCCGACGAAGTTCGCCTCGCGCTGGAGTTTTTGATCAGGGCCCGCGCGCCGCGAGCGAACCTGCGGATCAGAGAATCAGGAAACGAGCCAGGCTGAGGAAGAGGCCCATGCTGGCCACGTCAGTGGCCGTGGTGAGGAAGATGCTGGAGGCGGTGGCCGGATCAGCGCCTAGCCGCTTGAGCGTCAAAGGAATAAGCGCGCCGGAGAGGCCGCTCACCACGCAGCTACCGATCATGGCCAGGAAGACCACAAAACCCAGCATGGCTGCGGCGGGGTTGGACTGGAGTGTCGCCACCACGTACATGCCGAGGCCGGCGGTGACGCCGACGAGAGCGCCGTTCAGTAGGCCGAGCAGCCCTTCCTTCATCACGAGAATACGCTCGCGGCCCGGCTTCAGTTCGCCCAAGGTCATGCCGCGCAATGTGACCGCCAGGGCCTGACATCCGGTGTTGCCGGACTGGCCGGCGAGGACCGGCAGGAAGACAGCGAGAACCACGAGTTGGTCGATGGTGTCCTGGAAGTAACCCACCACACCCGCGGCCACGAACGCCGTCAGGAGGTTGAGCTGCAGCCAGGGGTGGCGGTACTTGAGGCTGGTGTTCCAGGGCGTTGAAAGGCGTTCCTCTTTCTCGACACCGACCATCGACCCCACCTGCGCGCTGATCTCGTAGGCTTGCTGCTCGAATAGAGTCCGGCCGCGGACGATCCCCACCAGCCGTCCGGTGGCATCGCACACCGGGTAGACCGGGAAGTGGTGCGTGACCACCACCTTCATAGCATCAATGGCATCGGCCTCGGGAGCGAGGGTGAACGGATTGCGGATCATCACGCTGTCGATGGTGGCGTCGCGGCTGGCCAGCAGAAGATCGCGCATGGCCAACACGCCGAGCAGCACGCCGGCGGCATCGACCACGAAGCCGTAGGTGACAAAGACGTTCTTGACCAGTTCGCGGATGCGCTCGGTGCTTTCCGCCACCGTCATCTCCGGGCGGAACAAGGCGCGCGGCGGCTCCATGAGCCGGCCGATCGAGCCGTCCGGATAGCTGAAGTTCGCCGTCCACTGACGACTGTCGGCGAGGGGGGCGGCCGCGATGACCGCCTGCCGACGCTCGTCGCCCATGGCCAGCATGATGTCTTCGGCCACCGCGGGGGAGAGCATGGCGAGGACCGTGGCCGCCTCGGCGTCGGGCAGGGGATCGAGCCTCTCGGCTGCCTGATCGGGGGCCAGGGACACGAGATCAACCGCGATCGTACCCAGTCGCGAAGGCGCTACGGCCACCGGCAGATCGGATTGTGACTGATTCATGGAAAAACCCCGTTCCGAACAGGATAACAACGTGAGTGCTTCAAGTCACCAGATTTTGCAGGGTAGGCTGCTTCGATGATCGATCCTCGTCCCGTGGTGCTGGAGTCCGAACGTGTCCGCCTCGAACCCTTGTCCCTCGATCACGGACCTGCGCTGGCCACGGCTGCCGCCGATGGTCGCCTGTGGGAATTGGGCTTCACGTCGGTCCCTGCGCCAGGCCAGCAAGAGTCCTACATCCAGGCTGCGCTCGAAGGGCAGCGCGCGGGACACATGCTGCCGTGGGCGGTGCGCGATCTCTCGTCCGGTGAAATCGTGGGCAGCACGCGCTATCACGACATCGTCGCCGCCGTCGACCGAGTGGAAATCGGTTACACGTGGTACGCGAAGCGTTGCCAGCGCTCCCACTTGAACACGACCTGCAAGCTCATGCTGCTGGCCCATGGCTTCGACACCCTCGGATGCGCGGTCGTAGGGCTGCGAACCGACATCCTGAACACGCGGTCCCAACAGGCCATCGAGAAGCTGGGCGCGAATCGCGACGGTGTGATCCGCCATCATGCGCTGCGACGCGATGGTTCAGTGCGGGACACCGTGATGTACTCGATCCTGCTCAGCGAATGGCCGACCGTTCGCGATCGCCTCGAAGCGCGACTTCGTTCCGGCGGGTTCTCCGCGCGGCAGGACTGAGGGTCAGAGATCGGCCCAGCGTCTCCCGCTTGAGGGAGTCCTGGAATCTGGCCGCGCCGAACTACTCGGCCCGAAGGGCCGTAACGGGGGCGATGGTGGCCGCTCGGATGGCGGGAATGGTGGTGGCCAGGAGTGCCGCAACTGAGAGAACGATCAGCGCACCAAAGTACGACAGGGCATCCCATGGATCGATTCCATAGAGAAGTCCCTGCAGCAACCGCGCGCCGGCGAGCGCGCTCACCAGCCCTATCACCAGCCCAGCCCCAACCAGGCGCAACCCTCGTCCGGCGACGAGGCCCATGATGTCGGCGGCCTGAGCGCCGACGGCACGACGAATCGCGATTTCCCTGGTCCTCTGCTCCACCAGATACCCAAGGACGCTGAACAGACCTACGGCCGCAAGGAGCGCCGACACGAGGGCGAAGAGCCCAATCACGCGCGTGCGAAACCGAGGAAGCGAAAGCGTCGAGTCGAACAACGTCTCCATGGTTTCAAACCGCACCGGCACGGTCGGATTCGCGCCATTCAGAATCGCGCGAAGGGTTGCGGCAATCGCTCCCTCGGCCACCGAGGTCCTTGCCAGGATGGACAACGAGTTGCCCCAGTCCTGGGTCGACGGCACGAAGACCACCGGGGGCGCCTTCTGGCTCGGGTCCTGCCATCGCGTCTCGCCCACCACCCCGACAATCTCCATCCACGGAGCCCGGCTGTTCGCCCGAATGCGGTGGCCCAAGGGCGATGCGCCGGGGAAAGCCTGGAGAGCAAGGGCCTCGTTGATCACCGCGACCTTGGGTCGATCCGGCATGTCGGCCCCATTGAAATCCCGCCCGGCACGAAGGGGAATCTGGAGCGTCTTGAAGTAGTCGGCCGTGATCGCGTGAAGCTCCGCCTGCGGGCGTTCGCCGGATTTCCCCTCGGGCCGCCCCTCAATGAAGTAGTCGCGAGATGATCTCGGCTCACGTCCCATACCAAGGTACGCCACACCGGACGCGGCGAGCACACCGGGCGTCGCGCGCAGACGGTCGAGTACGTTCGAATAGAACCGGCTCCTCGCTCGGATATCCGAAGTGTCGTCCTTGACCGCGTACTCCGTGTAAGCGACCAGCACACGTTCCGTCGTGAAGCCGAGGTCCACATTCTGGAGGGCGTGGAGCGACCGCGCCAGCAGCCCGGCGGCGGCGAGCAACACAACCGACAAAGCCACTTCGGCCACCACCAGGGTGGAACGAAGGCGCGTCCCGCCGCTTGCGGCCGTGTCCTTGGAGCCGCCCCGCTTCAGTGCATCCGAAAGGTCGAGCCGCGAAGCGTGGAGCGCGGGCACGAGGCCGAAGAGCAGAGTTGAACCGAGCGACAGCAAGAGCGCGAACAGAAGCACGGTAGCGTCGACCTGTACATCCTGGATGCGAGGCAGATCGGCCGGCGACAGGGCGACGATCGCTTGCACCAGCAGGAACGCGAGGAGCAGACCTGCGAGTCCCGAAAGCCCCGCGAGCACGCAGCTCTCGGTGAACAGCTGAACCGCCACGCGGCCCCGGCCGGCCCCGAGCGCGGTACGCAGGGCAGTCTCACGGGTCCGGCCTGCCGCTCGCGCCAGAAGGAGATTCGCGATGTTGGCGCACGCGATGAGCCACACGATGGCGACGGCGCACATCAGCGCCCACAGAGTCGCCTGAGCATTGCCCGTGATGCGCTCCTGCAGAGGAGTGAGCGCCACGGTCTTCGCCCGATTCTCGGGATGCTGGCGGGCGAGATTGTCGCCGATGGTCCGCATCTGCGCCCTCGCGCTCGCGAGTTCCACGCCGGGCTTCAGCCTTCCGACCGCCTGATAGTTGTGTTGAGTCCGGCTTGACGCCTCGCTGCTGATGGGCTCGGGCGCCCAGATATCCGTGGCCTCGGGATGGCGAAATCCGGACGCCGCCACCCCGACGATCTCCATCGTATTGCCGTAGACCGTGATCGTCTTTCCCACCGCGTTGGCGGCGCTCCCGAAATGCGTGCTGGCCCAGTCATGCGCCACCACCGCGACCACCGGATTAGCATCCCCCGCCGGCACGTCGGACTCCCCCAGCAGACGTCCCTTCGCGGGAGCCTGTCCGAAGACGTCGAAGAACCCGATCGACACGTACTCAGTGTTGGCGAACAAGGCGCGGTCAGAAACTACGGTGGCATCATCCTCGTTGCTGTACGACACCGCCATCGCTTCGAAGACGTTGTTCTGAGCCTGCCAGTCGAGGAAGTCGGGGCCCGATACGCCCTCGCTGCTGCGTCCGCTATTCGTCCAGAACGTCTCGACCGAGACGAGGCGAAAGGCGCCCTCGTAAGGCAGCGGTTCCAGCAGCACGGTGTTGACCACCGAGAACATGGCCACGGTGGCGCCGATGGCGAGGGCCAGAACCGCGCCCGTCCCAAGCGCGAACCTCCAACTTCGAAGCAAGCCTCGGATCGCGTAGCGGGCGTCGGCCACGAGAACATCGAGCCAGCGCCAGACCCAGGTGTCCCGAACCTCTTCCTCGATTCTGGACACGCCGCCGAACTCGAGGCTGGCCATCCGGCGCGCCTCGGCCTCACTCAAGCCGCTCTCCATCATGTCGTCGACCCGCCGGTCGAGGTGGTACTTCATCTCGCGCTCGAGGTCGCGGTCCATTCGATCGCGGCGGAAACGAAACAGATTCAGAAGTCTCGACACAACTCAGCTCCCCTCGTTGAAGATGAGCCGGACCGAAAGAGCCAGCTGATCCCAGCTCGCCTTCTCCACCGCGAGCTGTTTCCGCCCGGCACGGGTGAGCGCGTAGAACCTGGCCTCCCGGCCGGTTTCCGACGGGCGCCACTCCGCCTTCAGCCAGCCCTTCTGTTCAAGGCGATGCAGGGCCGGATACAGCGAGCCCTGGTTGACCTGAACGACCTCGCGGGAGATCTGCTGGAGCCGTCGCGCGATGGCATAACCATGGGCGGGCTCGAGCGAGAGCGCTTGCAGAATCAGCATGTCGAGCGTGCCTTGCGGAATGGGGAACCGAGCGGATGCCATTGTGGAGCCTCTATTGCCTCAACCTTCGTTACATCAACCTTCGACATATAACCTAACGCAGGCCCCGGCCTCCGTCAAGTCGATCGATCTTGGAATTGTCCGATGGGTCGAAGTCCGCGCTTGCGAGCGAGCGAAGGGGCGGCGGCGCATTCATTTCCTCGATCGAGCGAAATTCCTGGACCGGCACGTTAGTCCTCCGTATCCTTCAGGTTGAACCGCTCGCGGAGGGCGGCCGCATCCGGGTGATCCTTGGGTCGTCCGGTGTCCTTCTTCAGCCGATAAAGGGCCAAAGGCGTGGCCACCCTCACCGCCGCGCACAATCGCGGAACTATCGAACGGCGGATGTCGTTAACGAAGCATGGCCATCCATCTGAGGCTCGCTCTCCGCCGGTTCGCGAAGGAACCCGGCTTCACGGCAATCGCGGTGTTCACCCTTGCAATCGCCATCGGCATGAACTCTGCGATCTTCTCCCTTATCAACGAGGCCATCCTCAAGCCGCCCGGGTCGCTCCGCCCCGAAGAGGTGGTCTCTATCTTTTCGAGTTCGAGGGACGCGCAGAAGACGTTCCGGCAGTTCTCGTTCGCCGAGTTTCAGGCGGCCCGAGGCACGAACGACCCTTTCGTAGACGTGGCGGCAGTCAACTTCAATATGGTGAGCCTCGGCCGCGCTGAGTCGTTCCGCCGCGCCTCCGCCTTCATGGTTTCCGAGAACTACTTCGAGTTGATGGGCGTGAAACCGGCGGCGGGGCGTTTCTTCTCGGCCGAAGAGTCGCGGCCGGGCGCTAGCCAGCGCGTGGTGATTGCGAGTCATGAACTCTGGGCGAAGAACAGCGGGGCGCCCGACTTCGTCGGCAGCACGGTCCTGGTGAACGGCCGGGCTCACACGGTCATTGGCGTCTCTCCACAGGGATTCAGCGGGGTGAGCGCCCTCGTCGCCCCCGAGCTCTGGCTCCCGCTCGGCCTGTTCGGCGAGGTCGCCGACGCCTTCGCGCAGACGCCACAGTCGCCGACCCTCGACGATCCATCGAACTACACGCTGAACCTCATGGGTCGCCTCAAACCCGGGTTCACGGTCGACTCGGCGACACCGCGGCTTCCGGCCGTGGCTGCGCGACTCGCCGAAGCCCAGCCTCCCGGCCCGGCCGGCGCACGGGAGCTGATGGTCGCAAGACCGTTCAGCGTCAGTCCCCAGCCCGCGAGTCCGCGTGCGCTTCGGACGCTGGGCCTCTTCCTCCTGGGCATGTCGAGCGTGGTGCTGCTGATCGCCTGCCTCAACCTCGCGAACATGCTCCTCGCCCGTTCGTCGGTCCGCGCGCCGGAGATGGCTCTCCGGCTGGCCCTCGGAGCTTCCCGCCGCCAGATCGTGAATCAACTCCTCACGGAGTCGCTCGTGCTGTCATTGTGCGGCGGCGCCTTGGGTCTGCTGCTCAGCGTGGGCGCGAGTGCCGTGATGAAGGACCTGTTCACCGCATTCCTGAATGCGGAGGGCTTCGGCCTCATCGTGCGCCTCGCCCCGGACTTGCGCGTGATAGGGGCCACGTTCGCGTTCTGTCTGATCGCGACGGTGACGTTCGGCCTGGGACCCGCGCTGCGTTCGGCCCGCGTCGATCTGGTTCAGGATCTGAAGGCTCACGCCGGGCCGCCTGCCGCCGCTGGACGCTGGACGCGCTTCTTCTCCGTTCGCCACACCATGGTCATGACACAGATGGCTTTCTCGGTGGTCTTGGTATTCGCGGCATCGACGTTCGTGCGCACTGCAGTGGACGCAGGCGCGCGCGACGGCTCCACGGGGTTCGAAACCAACGGGGTGATTCTGGCCGAGCTCGACTTTTCGCTCGCGCAGACTCCAGAAGCCGAGGCGCTGCGACGCGTCGACGCGGCGGCCGCGCGACTCCGCGTCCTGCCGGGAGTCGAGGCCGTCGGAGCGTCGACCCTCGTTCCGTACGTGAACGAGATCCAGGCCGCACGGCTCCTGCCCGCGCGCGCGAACGTCGGCGATCTCCCAGTTAACGGCGTGGCCGGAATCGCGTCGGCGGTCACCCCCGGCTATTTCGCGAGCATCGGAGTGGACATCGTGGCGGGGCGCGATTTCCGGGACGGCGAGGGGACTGTCGCAGGCGCCGGTGCGAGGGTGTGCATCCTCGACGAGGGCATGGCAAGCCGACTTTTCCCGGCCGGCAACCCCGTGGGTCAGCGGGTTCGCCCCGCGCATGGATCCGTAGACGACGTCGCGAGCGAAATGGAGGTGGTCGGTGTGATCCGTCGCCATGCGCACGGCCTCGAGGACAAAGGGCGTCCGCTGCCCGGCGTCTACGAGCCCCTGGGTCAGGCCTACCGTCCCAAGGTGTTCCTGATGGCGCGGGAGACGCGGCGGGATTCACTTGCGGCGGCCGAGACCGCGAGTACGATCCGAAAGGCGCTTCGCGAGGTCGATTCCGATCTGCCGGTGTTGCAGATTTCGCCGTACGAGGCATTCACCGAGAAGAATTTCACGCTCTGGATGATGCGGCTCGGCGCCACGATGTTCGGGGCGTTCGGCGTCTTCGCTCTGTTGCTCGCGGCGATCGGCGTTTACGGAGTGAAAGCCCACGCGGTATCAACGCGGACCCGCGAGATCGGCGTTCGTCTCGCGCTCGGCGCGAGCACCCGGCAGGTGTTCGGCCTCATCATGAAGCAGGGGATCGAGCAGACGGCGCTCGCGGCAACCGCCGGTCTCCTCATGTCGATCGGAGTTGGGAGGATCCTGGGGTCCCTGTTCCTCGAAATGAGGCCCGATCCCGTCGCCTTGATCGAGTCAATCGCCGTTGTGGGCGGGACGATGCTCCTAGCCTGCGTCGTCCCCGCGCGACGCGCGACGGCGGTAAGCCCGATGAAAGCACTGCGGGCGGATTGAGACCGCGAGATCACCTCAGGCCCCGGCCCTGGTGAATAGTTCCGGGTCGCTATGGCGCTTGCGGGCGCTGCGGCTCACGAGGCTTCGTCTGAGCTGCCGCCGTCACCCACGGCATCCGCAATCGTGAGGGTGACTAAACCCGGAGCCCAGGCAAACGCCCACGCGAAGAACTGAACAAAATAGTTGCGCCCGGTCGCAGGAGGCCGGCCCCACAACGTGCTCATGACGAGGTAGAAGGCGACGCCGCCAAGAATCGCGGCCACCAGGCCCCGTATCGCGACCCCTCGCCACGGGCGGGCGGGCACACGAAGCCATCGTCCATCAAGAGCCGCAAGCAGCAGCCACATGATCACCCACGCGGCAGGAATCGCTGCCCCGTGGGTGCGCCGATCCATGATTGCGATCAAGAGGTAGTAGGCCAACGCCCCGCCTAGTCCGGCGAGCGCGCCGATCGGCAAACCCTTGACGATGCTCCCCCGCGACACGCCCAGAAACAGACCGACCGAGGCCAAAAGCAGGATTCCGTGGATGACCCCGGCCGAGAGGCGATGTTCAACGCCGTTGGTGTACCAGATGTAGTCGTCCAGGGTCGCGACCGTCGCAACACCCACGATGCCGGCCAGATTGACGAGGAGCGGTTGCAGGTGTTTCATCTGAAGCGCCTAGAACTGAAAGCGGATCGAGGCGCGCAGATCGCGGCCGGGGAGGGGCACGAGATCCTTCAGGTACGAAACGTGGTTTCGCCCCTCAACGTTCGCGAGGTTCGTGGCACGCAGCACCAGGTCGGTCACGGTCCTTGTACCCCCAAAGAGCCGATAGGTCGCCGTGGCGTTCACGAAGATATGGCCGGGAGTCGCCAGTTCGAACGCGGAGACTCGGTCCTGCTTCTCGATCCGGCGCACCTCGCCGCGTATATCGAAATTCGAATCGCGATAGTGCACTCCAAACCCCAGGCGCAGGGGGGCGATGCGCGGGAGAGGCTCGTCAGTGGGATCGATCCTGGCGCGGACGTAGTCGATGGAAGCGTCGATCCCGAGATGACGCCGCCCGTCGTCGTAGACCTCGATGCCGGTCTGCGCCTCGAAGCCCCAGAACAGAGCGTCGCTCTGCTCGTAGCGCACCACGCGCAGACCGTCCTCCTCGTCATCGGTGAACCGCTCGAAGATGTAACCGCTGAACGCGTTCCGGAAGAAGGAGAGTTCACCGGTCACCCGCCCACCGGTCTTCTTGATCGACGCGTCGAGACCGAGACTCTTCTCCTTGGCCAGGTTCGGATCACCGACCTCAAACGCGTTGGTGGCGGCATGAGGACCATCGGAGAACAGCTCCTCGGCTCCGGGCAGCCGTTCGGAATGGGCGAGGGTGAGTCCGAAGCTCATGCCGCGGTCGGCGCGCACCGTGACACCGATCGATCCGCTGGCCCCGTTCATCGTGCGCGAATCGCCCCGATCCAGTTCAACCACCTGCCGTTCAAGACGTCCACCGAGGGCAAGCCGGGTACGGCCGGTGCCCACTTCCTCGAGAACAAAGCCGGCCAGCGACCCGGTGGTGCTCGGGGGCAGGAAGGCCTCATCACCCGTGACGGTCAGATCGCGTCCCTGAACCTGGAAGCCGAACGCGCCATGCAAGACGCCCAGCGGCTTGTGCAGGAACTCGAGACGGCCTTCGTAGCCCTGGTTCTCGAAACGCGTCCCCACTTCGGTTCCTTCAAGTTCAACGTGTTCGTAGTCGGAAACACCGAAGCGGAACTTCAACCCGCGAAATGCGCCGAAGGGCTCGCGAATGGCGCCTTTGAGGTCGAGACGCCGCTGCTCGAGATCGATCGAAACCTCTTCTTCGGTGGGAATCCCATAGGTGGTGTTGAAGAGGGAGACGTTCGCTCCAAAGAACCCGCGCTCGCCGATGAGGGAGGCGCCGAGCGAACCCGAGGTGTTCTCCGTGGAGGAGTTCACAAGGCGACCGGTGCCGATGGGGATCTTCACGTCCCCGGTTTCCCGGCGCAGGCCGTCGGCGTGCCAGGCGAAACCGCCGCGCCCGCCATGCAGTGAAGCCCCGCCCTGCTTCTCGCCGGACACGCTTCCAAGAGCCACATCGAAGACGCCGCCGATCCGCTTCTCCGACTTCGACTCGGGGATCCGGCCGTCGATGACGTTCACCACACCGCCGATGGCCGTGCTGCCATAAAGGAGTGTGGCCGGGCCTCGCAGCACTTCGATCTGCTGCGCGGAGAGAGGATCGAAACTGACCGCGTGGTCCGGACTGGTGTTCGAAGCGTCGGCCATGCCCACGCCACCCTGCAAAAGGCGCACGCGGTCGCCACCCATGCCACGGATCACGGGCCGGCTCGCCCCTGGACCGAAGGAAGTCGAGCTGACACCGGGCTGCTCGGCCAGGGTCTCGCCCAGCGTCGACTTGAGGCGCGAAGCGAGATCGAGACCGGCGAGGACGGTGATGGGCTTGGCGGTGTCGGAGAGGGCCGTCGCATCGACGCCGGAGTTCACCACGATGGCCTCCTGGTGGGAGGCCACGTTCAGCACGACATCCGCGGTCACCGAAACCGCGGGCTTGACCTCAACCCGGATGAGGCCGGTTCCGAAACGGTCGGATCGCGCCTCGATGAGATACGTGCCGCTGGGCACGGCCTCGAACCGATAGGCCCCGTCCGGCCCGGCATCGGTATGCCGCGCCAGTTCGATGATGCGCAGGTGCGCACCAACCACCGGCTGGCCATTGGCGGTGGTGACCCGGCCGGTGATGACCAGATCCCCGGCGGCAACCGCGAGATCTTCAGCCGTGGCGACGCTGGCGAGCAGACCGAGGGCCAGGGCGGCCCGGGTGACAAGACGGCCGGGGAACGACGAAAAAAGGACCGAACGCATGAAGGGAGAACTCCTCGAAAGAAAATCGTCAATGCCTGAAGCCCCGATGACGGCGGCCCTGAAGAGGGCTCACGCGGAGCAGGGGAACGCCTGGCGAATCAGGCGGTGACGGGAGGAGCTCGACCGGGGGGGAGGAGACGAAGGGCTTCATCAATGGGCCGCTGCTCTTCGGTCCATTCGATGGCCACAACCTCAGGGACGCCCGGGCTGTGGGAAGCCAGGGCGACGAGGTCGGTGACGGTGGTGAGATGCGCGCGACAGGCCAGACAGTGGACTTCGACCGCGCAACCGTCGTCGGTATGCGAGAGGAAGTCCGCGAAGCTCAGCATCCCGACGAGCGCCACCAGGACGCCCATCGCAATCCGGAGCCTTAAGAGCCTGGCTTTGCGCATTGCCTTGATCCGCTGAAGATAGCAGAGGCCCCCGCGGGGCGCGGAATGGGCCCTGAATGATGCGATCGGACCATCGACATGAGGACCGAGGGCGGTCTAGTCTTGGCTGTAACCTGGAAACTGCCCCCAATCTAAGGAGTTGCCCCTCATGTCCGACGTGCGCCCCATCGCCGATGTCGCAAAAGACCTGGGCATTGCCCGGGAACATCTGATCCCCTACGGCGACGACAAAGCCAAGATCCGGCTGGAAGCCCTGGCCAGCAAACCGAAGCGCGGCAAGCTGATCCTCGTCTCCGCGGTGACGCCGACCTCGGCGGGTGAAGGCAAAACCACCACCTCGATCGGCCTGGCCCAGGGCATGGCCAAAATCGGCCAGAAGGTCTGCCTCGCTCTGCGCGAGCCGTCGCTTGGGCCCACCTTCGGAGTCAAAGGCGGCGCCACCGGCGGAGGCAAGTCCATCGTGGTTCCGGCCGAGGACATCAACCTCCACTTCACCGGCGACTTCCACGCCATCACTTCCGCCAACAATCTGCTGGCCTCCCTGGTCGACAACCACATCCACGCCGGCAACCCGCGCGGGATCGACCCGCGGAAGATTCTGTGGCGCCGGGTCATCGACTTGAACGATCGGTCGCTGCGCCGCGTGATCATCGGCCTGGGCGGCGCGCTTGAAGGCGTGCCCCGCGAGACGGGCTTCGACATCACTCCGGCCTCCGAGATCATGGCCGTCTTGTGCCTCTCCAAGGATCGCGACGATCTGCGCATCCGCCTGGGTCGCCTGATCGTGGCCGTGGACAAGGACGGGAATCCGGTCACCGCCAACGACCTCAAGGCCACCGGCGCGCTCATGATCCTGCTCAAGGACGCGATTCAGCCGAATCTGGTGCAGACCTGCGAAGGCGTGCCCGCCTTCGTCCACGGCGGGCCGTTCGCCAACATAGCTCACGGCTGCAACTCCGTGATCGCTACCAACATGGCCCTCGCCCACGCCGATTGGGCCATCACCGAGGCGGGCTTCGGTCTCGACCTCGGAGCCGAGAAGTTCATCGACATCAAGTGCGCCTCCGCCGGCCTGCAGACCGCGGCCATCGTGCTCGTGGCCACCATCCGCGCGCTCAAGCGCCACGGCGGCCTGCTCAAAGACGACCTCGCCACTCCGGAACCACAAGCGGTGGAACGCGGCTTGCCCAACCTCGAGAAGCACATCGAGAATGCGCGTTTGTTCGGACACACCCCGATCGTGGCCTTGAACCGGTTCCACACCGACAGCCCCGAGGAACTCGCAGTGGTGCGGAATCTGTGCGCGAAGCTCGGCGTGCCCTGCGCCGACTCCGATGTCTTCGCCCGTGGCGGCGAGGGCGGCAAGGAACTGGCCGAAGCCGTGGTCAAACACGCGGTGACGCCTTCCCCGATGAAGCGTCTGTACGAATGGAACGAGCCGCTCAAGCAGAAGATCGAAAAGATTTGTACCCAGATCTACGGAGCCGCGGGGGTTGCCTACTCCCCCGCCGCCGAGCGCGATCTCAAGCAGGCCGAGCGCCTCGGTTTCGCGGGCGCCCCCGTCTGCATGGCGAAGACCCAGATGTCGCTGTCCGACGACGCCAACAAACCCGGCCGTCCCACCGGCTTCACGGTCACGGTGAAGAACGTGGTGATCGCGGCCGGTGCGGGATTCGTGGTTCCGCTGCTCGGCGACATCATCCGCATGCCCGGCCTCAACGCCACACCTCAGGCCGAGCGCATGGACCTGGTCGACGGCAAGGTCACCGGCCTCCTCGGCGGCTGAGGACTCGGCCAGATGCGGGGCCGGGATTTGGCGGGGCCGGTCCCGCTCCACGATACTGAGGGCATCATGGGCCGAAAGGCGTCGTTCATCCTCGGGTTGGCCCTCGCGTTCGGCGCATCGACGGCGGACGCCGCACCCTCGCTGGTCACGCTCGAGCAATCGCCGAGTCTGAGCGCCTTCGCGCGTTGGTTTACCCCTGGGCCACGGGACGCAGCCGACCCCGAGGCCTGGAATTACCTCGCCCCCGAGGTCAAGGGCGCTATCCACGTGCTCGAAGCCACCTACGGCTTCCGGGCCATCCATGGTTACTCGAAGGTGATGGTCGGCTTCATGGCCGACCTCACGCCCGAGCAGGTCGCGGGGCTGCGGTTCGAGCCCCTGGTCGAATCGATCACCGTCACCGTTGACGCTGCGGCAACCGCGACCGGGCAACGCCAGTCCTGGGGGCTTTCACGGATCGGCGCGGCGCCGGCCGTGTACCCCGGCGGCGACTTGGGGGCGCCACCGCCCGATCTTTCCGGAGTCACGGTCTACGTGATCGACTCCGGGATCGAGGTCTCCAATCCTGATCTCAACGTCCGGAAACACGTGAACTTCGCGGGCGGACCGAATACCGACTGCAACGGCCACGGCACCCACGTCGCGGGAACCCTGGGCAGCCGCGACAACGACCTCGGGGTGCGCGGTGTGGCCCCCGCGGCGCCACTCGTCGGCATCAAGGTGGTGGACTGCGCCGGCAACGGATCGAGCGCGACGATCATCAAGGGCATCGACTGGATGGTGGCTCACGCCAAGGGCCCGTCGGTGCTCAACCTGAGCGTGGGCGGCGGAGCCTCGCCCGCCCTTGATGCCGCGGTCCGCGCCGCGCACGCCGCCTCGATCTTCGTGGTGATCGCCGCCGGCAACAGCGCCACCGACGCGTGTCTGCTGTCGCCCTCGCTCAACGGAGCGGTCGCGGGCATCCTGACCGTGGGGGCCATGGATGTGAACGAGGCCGAGGCCACCTTCAGCAACTTCGGCGGTTGCGTCGATTTGTGGGCCCCAGGAGTCTCCATCACTTCGCTCGGCCGCGGCGCGGGCGGACTACGGACGTTGTCCGGAACCTCCATGGCCACCCCGCACGCGGCTGGCGCGGCCGCGCTGTATCTGGCCAATCACCCGGAGGCCTCTCCCGCGGACGTCGAGTCCGCGCTGATGGGATCGAGCGTCATTCCCGGGACCGCCAGCAAGGACGGGCGCACCATCCTGCGGCTCCGGGTGAACGACCAGGAGTAGGCCCCTTTGGCTCAGTGCTTGCCGGGCTCGATGGCGGCGCCCTTGCGGGTCGAGAGGATGTAGGCCTCCACGGAGCGAAGGACAGGGTCGTTCTCGGCCAGGGGCTTGCCCTTGAGCGGGTTCTCGATGCACCAGTTGATCATGTCGCGGAGCAGAGCCACCTTCTTGGTCTGGCTCTGGAACTTCGGATAGGTCTCGGGGTGGGTGTTCGATCCGTCCGGATGGCACATGTCGCAAGAGATGCCGATGGTGCCGCCGAGGGCCTTGGCGTTGTGGAAGTTCTTGTAGCCCTCCTCAATGAACTTCTTCTCTTCCATCTGCCAGAGTCGCAGGTCGCGGGCGGTGAACTTCGTGGGCTGAGCGGCCCCGGTGGCCGCCATGGGGGCCTGCGCGGGTCTCCCCGTCGATCCGCCCTGGACCGGCACATTCCTCGACCACGCCTCCCACTTCGCTTCGCCTTGCGTACGTCGCCAGGCCTGGAGCATCTCGCCCGCCACTTCGCGAGCGCGGAGAGGAGGCAGAACCTCGCCCTCCTTGAGACCTGGGATGCTCATCACGGTTTCGCCGTCGCACAACGAAACCGAGACGTCGGCCGCGGGCTTGGTCGAAACCCCGGAGGCCGGAGAGTCGGAAGCGCCCACCGTGGGCGAGGCCGCGGCGCATGCCGCCAACCCGGCCACGATCATGAGTCGAGTCTTGATGCTGGTCATGATGGGTCGCTCCTTAGTAGTTGATGTCCGACTCGCGGGGCGGGCGGGAGAGCAGCCCGTCGGAGTCGAGATAGGCGGCGGAAACCTTGAGCGGGTTTCGGCTCCAGAGATTGTGGTTCTTGTCGACCCGGCCGGTCGCGGCCACATCGATGGTGCCGTCTCCGCAGCCGTCGAATTCGTCGAAGGGATCCGCGCGGTTCATGCGGATGGTCAGTTTGGGCAGACCCTCGGGCGCATAGGGCCACGGCCAGGCCGTAGACAGCATGCCGTGGAAGTGGATGTTGCCGATTCGATTCGTGAGCATCTGGTGGGTGTGGCCGTGGATGACCGTGGCCGTCTTGAATTTCGCCAGGAGCGCCTGCACCTGCTCGGCGTCGTCGGTCCAGAAGTTCCACTTCTTGTAGATCTTGTAGAGCGGGGAATGGGAGAAGACGATGACCGGCGTGTCGGCCGCCACCTTTTCAAGATCGTTCTTCAGCCAGTCGCGCTGGGTGTCACCCACGGTGAACGGGCGGCCGTTGGGGTTGTCGAGCTGGGCCATGGCCAGCATGCGCTCCATGTTGGTCATCTTCGGACCGGTCCAATAGTCCTCGACGATCACCGAATTGAGCACCACGAAGTGGACGCCCTTATGGTCGAACGAATAGACATCCTTGCCGAAGTGTTTGCGCCAGGCCTCGCCCATATCGAGGTACCAGTCGTGCTCACCCACCATCATCCGCACCGGCGCCTTCAGGGCCCTGAGGATCTGCCCGCCCTCCTCGAGCTCCTTGGGCTGGCCGAGTTGGGCGAGGTCACCGCCGTAGAGGATGAAGTCAGGCTGGGGGTCGAGGGCGTTGACGTCGTCCACCGCCTTCAGAATCGATCGCACGAAGCGCTCGTTGAGGGCCTTCTCGTAGAGATGGGAGTCGGAGATGTAGGCGAAGCGGAAACTCTGCCCTGCGGCCTGGACATCCACAGGCTGGAAGGAGTGCGGCGACAACGTCCCGCTCACCACCGCTCCGGCCGCGGCCACACCGGAGGCGCGGATGAAGTCGCGCCGGTTCAGCCTTTGGATGCGCTGAAAGTATTCGTTCCGCTTCTCGAGGTACTGCTCGTAGCGATCCTTCATAACTGACTTCCTCCACTTGCCGAATCGGTTGTCTACAGATCTTTCGCGAAGGGTGCCCCTACCTCTTGGGTTCTCTGAGGGCGGGGCGATTGGCGGCGCCCTCCCCCTGTCCGGTCAACGAGTTCATGAAGAAGACGAGATCGCGCATCTCTGAAGGAGTGAGGTTCAGAGGCGTGATTCCGCCGTCGAGATAGGGGTTGGGCTCGCCGCCTCGGTTGTAGAACTCCACCACGCTCATCAGGCTCGGCTCGCTGCCGTCGTGCATGTAGGGCGCGGTGAGCGCGATATCGCGCAGCCCCGACGACTTGAATGCGCCGATGTCCTTGGGTTGCCGGGTAGCGATGAAGCGCCCCAGTTCCGAAAAGTTCGGGTCGAACGCGAGTTCCTGAGGGTCGCTCACCTGCGCGGCTTTGCGCGCCAGCGAGACGAAGTCACGACCCTTGGCCGCGACGCCGATATTGTGGAACTTGTTGTCGGAGAAGTTCGGGGTGGATGCGGAGAAGGGATGACAGGTGTTGCAGCGCGCCTTCCCGTTCCAGAGCGCCCAACCGCGGATCGACTCCTCGTCCATCGCAGTCTTGTCGCCGGCCTGGAAGCGATCGAAGGCGGAGTCGCCGCTCACCACGGTGCGTTCGAAAGTGGCGATGGCGGCGGCGATGTCGTCGATGGTGGGCACGCGGCCGAAGATCTTCTGGAAGTCGGCGACGTAGCCTTGGTCCTTCAAGACCGCCGCGACCACGGCCTGGTGGTCATTCATGCCCATCTCCACCGGATTCGTCATGGGCCCCTTGGCCTGTTCCTCGAGGGTGAGGGCGCGGCCGTCCCAGAACTGGAACTCGTTGAAGACGGCGTTCAGGACTGTGGGCGAGTTGCGCGCGCCCTTCTTTCCACCAATGCCCTCACCTACTTTCTTACCGTCGGCGAAGCCCTTGTCGGGATCGTGGCAGGTCGCGCAGGACACCGTTCCATCCGCGGAGAGGCGCTTGTCGTAGTAGAGGCGCCGCCCCAGCTCGATCTTCTCGGGGGTTACGGGGTTGTCGGGAGGGACCAGAATCTCCCACAGATCGGCGGGAAGTCCCTTGGGGAGCGAAATGCCATCGCTCGCGGCGCGGACCAGGGGGACGGAAAAAGCGGCGATCGCGACGAAGACCAAGAATCGCCCTTGGATGGATCTCATGGAGCAAAACCTCCAAGGCGAAGAGTACGCCCGACTCGCGAGTTTGCGGCCGGTTACTTTTGCCGGGAGCCGCGAATTCTTTGCCGTCAGTGTTCCACGGGCTCTGAGCGTGGGCCGCAACCGAGAGATGGCGCCGCCTACCGAAGTGCGGCGAGCACATCTCCAGGAGTAACGACGCGGATCCCATCCAGGCCCGATGTTCGCCCCGGACTCCGTTTGGCAAACAGCATCAGTTCGACCTCCCGGTCTTGAGCCGCAGGAAAGCGCGCGACTTTTTGGCGCAGGGCTTCTGCCTCTCGGGCCCAATCGATTCGATCATGCCACTTCGCTTCCCCGATCAGCAGCCGAGCGCGGTCGGCGCTTTCCGCGACGACATCAAGCTCCATCGGATGTCGATCAAGCCCCGGCCCCCAATAGCGTCGAGCCTCCTCCCAGGCGGCGCGCGGCGAACCGATCTCAGCGACACTCGCGCGAGAGAGTGCCTCCCAGGCCGCGGCCGCATGGTGAGGGAAATCTCGTTTCACCTCAGCGACTACTGGGGCGACCCTCCCTGTTTGAAGGCGGGAGCGGTTGGGTTCAACGAACCGAAACCAGAAATTCAGAAAAGGATCGGCGATGCGATACAGCGTTCGCTTGTCCCCGGGGCGTGACCCAAAAGGTGCTTCTCGGGCCACGAGGCCCAGATCCGCCAATCTGGCCAGCGGCCGCGAGAGAGACGTGGCGGGCTTGCCGATTCGCCCCGCGATTTCTGAGACCCGGTGGCAGCCGGAACCGATCAGGGCGAGAAGCGTGGTGGCCTGGGCAAGTTCCCGGAAGTCGTCCAGGAGAACGGCCGGGGGCTCCTCATGAAGAACCCCGAGCGGATTCAGAATCAGCTCCTCGACCGCCTCGGGGAGCTTCCGAAAGTCTGAGAACAGTTCCCAATAGCGCGGCACGCCGCCGAACACGGAGAAGGCCTCCACGGCATCGATGGGACTGAGGTGGGGGCAAGCCTCAAGAAGCCAGCCCGCCGACAGTGGCTGGATCTTGAGAACTTCGCGGGCCCGCCCAAACAAGGGCGCCGTGCGGTCGAGGGTGAGACCGTGCATCATGTTCTGGGACGACCCGGCCAGGACAACATGCGATCGCGGGCCGGCATCGATTTGCTTCTGGAGCAGGCCGGGCAACTCGGGGGAAGCCGCCACCAGAGACGGAAACTCATCGAGAGCCAGCACGGAACCGCGCGGCGCATCCTTGAACCAACGATTGAGCAGGAATTCCCAGTCAGGATAAACAGCATCGCCGAAACCCGGGAGCACTCTGGCCATCTCGCGGGCCAGAGCCTGCCGCTGCAGGGAGGCCTCTCGGTCATCGCCCACGTAGGATGCCGCCGTCACGGACCGCGCGCCCAACGCCTCGCGCAGGAGACGGGACTTGCCGCAGCGCCTTCGACCGTAGAGAACGCACAGGGTTCCGAGGGGCCGGGCAAAGGCCGCGGACAGGCGTCTCAGCTCCGAGGCTCGATCGACGAATTTCACGACAACATTATGTCACAGAAACATTATGTTGCTACGGCATAATGTCTGACCAACACAATCTTGCCGCTCCGCAGTTCCCACAGGCGGAAAGCAGAGCCACCAGGCTCAGGAGCAACGTGGAGGCCGCCACCTCGAGAACGCATCTTAGAAGCTCGGCGATTCCTCGTACTCTCCGAACACTTCGCGGAGGGCATCGCACATCTCACCGATCGTCGCGTAGGCGCGACTGGCCTCGACGATGAGAGGCATCAGATTCGCGGTGCCCTTGGCGCCTTCCTTGAGAGCGGCGAGAGACTTCTCGACGCGCGCGTTGTCCCGCCGCGTCTTGAGATCTGTCACACGCGCGGTCTGCTCGCGGGCCGTGGTCTCGTCGATGTAGAGGATGTCGAACGGCTTCTCCTCCATGGTGTAACCGTTGACCCCGACCACGATCTTCTCGCCCCGCTCCATCGACTGCTGGAAGCGATACGACGCCTCGCCGATCTCGCGCTGGGGGAAACCCTTCTCGACCGCGGCCACCATGCCGCCCATGGCGTCGATCTTGCGGATGTACTCCATGGCCTCGGCTTCGATGTCGTTGGTGAGCTTCTCCACGAAATACGAGCCACCGAGCGGATCGGCGGTGTGAGCGACGCCCGTCTCCTCCGCGATGATCTGTTGGGTGCGCAGAGCGATGGTCACGGCGTCTTCGGTGGGCAGAGCGAGGGCCTCGTCGAGCGAGTTGGTGTGCAGCGACTGCGTCCCGCCCAGAACCGCGGCGAGGGCCTGAATCGCGGTGCGGGCCACGTTGTTGATCGGCTGCTGCGCAGTAAGAGAGACGCCGGCGGTCTGGGTGTGGAACCGGCACATCCACGAGCGCGGATTCTTCGCCCCGAAGCGCTCACGCATGGTGCGGGCCCAGATGCGACGGGCCGCGCGGAACTTCGCGATCTCCTCGAAGAAGTCGGAGTGCGAGTTGAAGAAGAAGGAAAGGCGCGGCGCGAACGAATCCACGTCCATGCCGCGATCGACGCACCACTGCACGTACTCGATGCCGTCGCGGAGTGTGAAGGCCAGTTCCTGGGCCGCGGTCGAGCCCGCTTCGCGGATGTGATAACCCGAGATCGAGACCGTGTTCCACTTCGGCATCACTTCGGTGCAGTACTGGATCATGTCGACAAGCAGGCGCATGCTTGGCTTGGGCGGGAAGATGTACTCCTTCTGAGCGATGAACTCCTTCAGGATGTCGGCCTGGATGGTGCCCGCGAGTTTGTCCGCCGGAACGCCCTGCTTCTCGCCCACCAGCATGTAAAAGGCGACCAGCATGGGCGCGGGCGAGTTGATGGTCATCGAGGTGGTGACGTCGCCCAAGGGGATGCCGTCAAAGAGCGTCTCCATGTCCTCGAGAGAGGTGACGGCAACGCCGCACTTGCCCACTTCGCCCAGCGACAACGGGTGATCGGGATCGCGACCCATCAGAGTCGGCAGATCGAAGGCCACCGAAAGACCCATGGAGCCATTCGCGAGAAGGTACTTGAAGCGCTCGTTGGTCTGGGCCGCCGAACCAAAGCCCGCGAACTGCCGCATGGTCCAGGTCTTGCCGCGGTAGGCCGTTTTGTGCACGCCTCGGGTGTAGGGATAGCTGCCCGGGTCGCCCAGGTCGCGGTCGTAATCGACGCCCTTCACATCCTCCGGGCGGTAGAGCGGCTCGATGGGCCGGCCGGAGATGGTGGTGAAGGGCTTCAGCCCACGAGCATCATCGACCATCGGCGTGCTCTTGGGTGTGTCGGTCTTGGCCATTCGGATCTCCTGTAGGGAACAAGGGCGAGTCTAGCGGGACGCATCAGCCGGAGCGGGAGGCCCTGCCACCTCGGACAGGCAGGTCAGCAGGACTTCCAGGGTCCTGCGTTGCTGCTCCGCACGAGGCATGAGCGCGAATCGGTCGCCGGGTTGAAAACCATACCAGCCAAACTGCGAGTGATTGCCGCCATCCACGACGATCAGACGCGTTCCCGCGGGAAGATTGGGCCGATTCGCTACGAGTTTTTCCGGGCTGGCCAGACCGTCATGAGATCCGGAAAGGCGCGTCACCTTGAAGGCGGCGTGGGCGAGACTGAAATCGCGCGGATGAGAAGTCGCGATCAGGAGAAGGCCGGCGAGCGCACCGGGTTGATCGCGTCCGAAACGCGCGGCGATTTCTCCGCCACGGGAGTGTCCGGCCACCAGCCAAGCGCCGACTTCCGGGAAGGCCTTCATCAGGGTGCGAGCGCGGGGGATCAGGCCCGGCGTCTCCGCGCCGCCAAGCATTCCGCGCCTTGGGACGCGGACCAGGATCGTGAGGTGACCAGCCTCGGCGGCAGCGCGGGCCAAGGGCGCGTAGGCCACGGGATCGACGACGGCGCCCGGAAAGAAGAGCAGACCGGAGGCTCTTGGGGGCACACTCGGCCGGAAGATCCAGTGGTCCTCGAACGAGGAGACATGGACCCGTGCGTCGCCAATGATGGCGGTCCGCGCCGTCGCATCGGGCCTGGAGGCCCAAGCGGACCAGGCGACGAGTATGAGCGTGGCAGAAACGCCGAGTGTCGCCCACACAACGCGAATTCGTCGCCAGACTCCGCCAGCGCGAGCCAGCCTGCCTGGCGGGGCTTTTGGGGAAGGCATGGAGGTCGTCAGCCGAGGACCAGCGTCTTCACCACGTTGTCCCAGGTGTGACGAGCGGCGTAACCGAGTCCGTTCCGGCCCAAGCGTTCGGCTAAGACAGCGTCGCCGGCAAGGCGGTCGAGAATCTCGCCAAACGCTCCGGCCTCGGGCTTCAGGATCCAGCCTGTCGCCTCGTGCTCGACCTGCTCCGTCGGCCCGCCTGAGTCGGTGGCGGTGAGCACGGCCTTGCCGCTCGACATCGCCTCGAGGGTGACGAAGCCATAGTCCTCGTTCCGCGGAGCGAAGTAGACGGCGCGGCAGCGCGCGAAGTGGTCGAGTTTCTGCTGTTCGGAGAGCGGCCCCACGAGGTCCACGCGGGACGCGAGGCCTTTGTCGCGAATCATGCCGCGAAGGCGCGCCTCGTCGTCGCCCTCGCCCGCGATCACCGCACGCAGCGACTTGTCCTTCATGACCGCCATGGCTTCGACGAGCAGGTCCATACGCTTCAGCGGGTGCAGGCGGCTCACTGCGAAGACGTAGGGCTCGTAGCCATCGCACCGATACTCGCGGTCGGGCGCTGGAGGGTGAAGCACCTCCGAAGGCACGCCGATGAAGTGGTTTAACCGGTCGGTCACCGTCTTCGAGATGGTGAAGAGCCGGGTCACGTTGTCGGTGAGCAGCCGCCGATCGAGGCGATGGATGAAGAACCGACGAATCGTCTCCTTGAGCTTGCCCTTACGCCCGAAGCCCCGCATCACGTGATCCCACAGATCGTAGTACTCGCGCATGGTGTGGGTGAGCCAGACGACGTGCCGGGGATGGCGGAGGGCGTAGGCGGGGTAGCGCATGGTGATGATCTGGTCGATGGCGCGACCGTCGGCGCCCTCGGACACATCGGTCAATCGGGTGGCCTCGTACGCGTCGAACTGGCGGCCGAAGCGATTGGTCGGAGTTTCGAAGATCTGCGCCTCGTGGCCGGCGCGCCGCAACGCGGCCACGGTCTCCTCCGCGATGACCATGTGTCCGCCGCGGACGAAGGGCGCCGATGAGGTGACGACGAGAATCCGGCTCATGCCTGGCGCTCGGCACTCACGTCTTCGCGGCGCTTGATGATCTTCGCCGGCACCCCGGCCGCGATCACCGAGTCCGGCAGCGATTCGTTCACCACGGCGCCCGCTCCCACCACAACGTTCGAGCCGAGGGTGACGCCGTCGAGCACTTTGGCGCCCGCCCCCAGCCACACGTTGCGACCGATGGTGACTCCCAAGGACGGACGGGGCTGGTCGATCATCACGGCGCCCAGGTCTGAATGGTCGTGCCCGCCGCCCACCACGTAGGTGTAAGCCGCGAAGAGCCCGTAGTCCCCCACCTCCACCCGTGAGGACGAGAACACCTCGCAGTTGAAGCCGATGTTGATGTGGCTGCCGAGGACGATGTCGCCATCCTTGCAGGAGAGGATGGTATTGCGGCCGATGAAGCCGCGCTCGCCGATGCGGATGCCCTGGTTCGCCACACCCTTGGCGTCGAGGAGAACCTGGTCGTCGATCACGGTGCCCTCGCCGATGTGGATCTTGTGGGGATGGCGCAGGGTCACGCCTTGTCCGAACACCACGCCGCGACCGCACGACCCGAGCAGTGTGGGATAGAAGACCTTGCGCAGGAGCAGCCCGAGCGCGCCTGGAACCCACGACGTGAACAGGACAACGAACTCGAAATGAATCAGCCGGAAAAACTCGCGCGAGCCCACCACGAGGTCCTGATACTTCTGCGAGGCAGAGCGCGGATCGGCGACCGCGGCCTGGATGCCCACGTCTTTCATCGACCCCTTGGCGCTCACCACCACCGTCCGGAGTTCGAAGAATCGCCGCGTTGTCGTACGATCACGGTCCATTCTCTCAAAAGCAGCGCCCGACGCGGCTCCTCATTCTCGAATTCATCCCCTCCAGAGACCCTCTTTGAACCGCATTCTCCTGCTCCTGATCAAGGTGGTCCTCTCCGTGGGACTGCTGACCTACCTTCTACGAAGCGTCGACCTGTCGGACGTCCTGAGCCACGTGGTCGAGGGCCAGCACTCCCTCTTCGCGGTGGCCGTCCTCATCTACGCCACGGTGGTGATCCTCTCCACCGTGCGCTGGAAGATCCTGCTCGATGCGCTGGGCGCCACCACCACCTTCAGAAAACTCTGCCAGTCGTACATGGTGGCCACCTTCTTCAACAACTTCCTGCCCAGCAACGTGGGTGGGGATGTGGTGCGCGTCCGCGACGCCGCCCGGGCCGCCGGCTCCCATACCGCGTCCCTCACCGTGGCCGTGCTCGACCGGGTCATCGGCTTCGTGGCCTTGTACTTCATCGCTTCGACCGCCTTCCTCATTGGCGGCCCCATGGTGCGCGAGTTGGCGGGAGCCCGGGTCATCCTCCTTGGCCTGACCGTGGTTTTCGTGGCCCTCGGCGCCATCTTCCTTCGCTCGGGTATGGTGACGGCCCTCGTCGACGGCTTCGGGTTGCGCCGGTTCCCCTGGGCTTACGAGAAATTCGAAGCGGTGCAAGCCGCGGTGAATTCGTACCGGGCCCGCAAAACCGCGGTGCTCGAGGCCTTCGGATTGTCCCTCCTCCTGCAGTTCCTCGGCGTGTCCTACTTCTACATGGTGGCCCGCGCGCTCCGCATTCCCCTCGACTTCGAGGCCTGCCTGCTCATGGTGCCGCTGTGCACCCTGATCCAGGCCATCCCCATCTCCTTCAACGGCTGGGGCCTGCGCGAAGGCGTGTATGTCGTCTATTTCAATCAGGTGGGCCTGCCCCGGGAAAGCGCACTTGCTTTCTCCATCGTGGCCGCGGGCCTGGTGGTGCTGCTGTCGATCAGCGGGCTGTTCGTGTGGCTGGCCCGGAAGTCCCACGGCCACGACGCCCCTCCCGAAGCCGCCTGATGAAGGCGTTGCGGCGGGCCGCCGACGCCTCGAGGCTGGTCAAAGACCTCGTCACCCGAGATCCCCCGTTCGTGCGGGGCGGCGGCCTCGACCCGCGCCACATTCCTGTCTTCACTTTCCACAGTCTCGAGCCGGTGTCATTCGAGCGGAAGATGCGTTACCTCCGCGATGCGGGCTACCAGGCCATCGCCATGGCCGCGTATCTCGATGCGCTCTTCGGCCGGCGCGATGCGCCGCCGAAATCGGTGCTCATCACCATCGACGACGGGCGCGCCACCACCTGGACCGTGGCCTACCCGATCCTCAAGTCCCTGGGGCAACGCGCCACCGCGTTCCTGGTGACGAGCGCGGTCCACGATTCGGAGGGCGTTTCGCGAACCATCGAAGACGCGGATGAAGACGAACGCGGGCGACTCGTGGCTCGCGACGACTCGCCCGACCGGCCGTTCGTCACCTGGGGCGAGGTTCGCGCCATGCGCGACGTCATCGATATCGAAAGCCACACCCATCTGCACGCGAGGATTCCCGTGGGCCCTGAAACCGCGGGAGTGCGGACCGCGGCCATGGCGTCGGGTTATGGCGCGTTCGATTGCCCCTTCGTTTGGCAGGACGGTCGAACGGTCCGCGGCGGTGACGTGCCTCTCGGAACACCCCTGCCGACTTTCGCGCCCCGGCTCTCCGCGCGGCCGGCGTACCTCAGTGTGGAGCAGCGCTACGAAACCGAAGCGGAGACGGAAGGGGCGATGCGCTTCGATCTCGGCGAAGCGCGGCGACTGATTCGCGAGCGAGCCGGGGTCGAAGCCACCGCGCTGTGCTACCCATGGCACGTGTTCTCCGATGCGGCGAGGCGGATCGCCGCCGAGGTTGGCTACGTCGCGGCCTTCGCCGGGAAGGCATCGAGCGGCCCGGCTATCTCAGGGAAGGGCGCCGAGCCCTTCGAGCTGGCCCGCGTGGGCGAGGACTACGTCGAGCGTCTCCCCGGCCCCAATCGTCGCCCCCTGCTCTCAATCCTGAACGAAAAGCTGCTGCGCTAGCTACTTCGATTCGAACACCGCGATGTTGTCGGCCAGCCAGAATCCACGGAAGAGATGCGTGCGCAAATACTGTTCGAGGGCCTTGGTCTTCGCTTCATTGAACACGAAACCGTGGGTGGCGAAGCGCTCGATCCAGTAAGTCTTGGGCTGCAGGTGGATGTGCCCCTGCCCTGGCTGACCCGGTCCCGCCGCGGTGAAGACCACGAGCGGCGCGTGACGGCAGCAAGCACTCACGAGGCGATCGCCAAACCCCGGGGTCAGGTGCTCCGCCACCTCAAAGCTGGTGGCGAGATCGAAGGCGCCACCCGCGTCCTTGAAATCCGCGAGATCGAAAGCGTTGATCTCGATGCCGAAGGCCTCCCGCGCGACCTTCCGCGCGATGGGTGAATATTCGAAACCCTGCGCGGCCACGCCACGCTTTCTGAACTCGGAAACGTAGGCTCCGGTGCCGCAACCAAAGTCGACCGCGGACTTCACGCTCGGGAACTGGCCCAGGATCCCCTCGACCATGGTGGGAGAGGTCTCGAGCGCCGCACGATGAAAGATGGCGTAGGTCCAGGAGTTGTAGACGAGGCGTGGGGACCCGACGACGCTGCCGAACCGGGAGATCACGTCGCCGATCTGTCCCTTGACGGCCAATCCCAGGGTCCCTGCCTTGTGCAGCCGAACGATTTTCTTGATCATTGATGTGTCTCGTTAGCTTCCCATCGTCCCCCGTCAATGTCCATTCTCCGGGCCGCAGCGGCGCGGCGGGACGCGAGCGACGGACGGTGGCTGGTATCCTTCATCGACGCTATGGGCACGACCAAAGAGGCCGCCGAGCGTTTCTACCCCGCCCTCGATGGCCTTCGCGCCATCGCCATCATCGCGGTGCTGATATCGCATTACTATCCGGATCGGTCCCTGGTCATGTGGTCGTTTCATTGGGGCCGCTTCGGGGTGATGTTGTTCTTCGTCCTCTCCGGGTTCCTGATCACGGGCCTTCTCCTGCGCGGCCGCGATGCCGTGGGCGTGAACGGAGTCACGCGCGGCGCGGTCTTCAGGGCCTTCGTGGCCCGCCGCGCTCTTCGCATCGCCCCCATCTATTACTTGGTGGTCCTGGTTGGCTGGTGGGTGGGCTACCGCCCCATCGCCGAGTTCCTCCCCTGGCACCTCACCTATACCGGCAACATCGCCATGGCCTACTTCGACGCGAAGCTCGCCCAGGCCACCCATCTGTGGTCCCTGTGCGTGGAGGAACAGTTCTATCTCCTCTGGCCCGCGGTGGTGCTGCTCGTTCCCGGGAAGAAGCTCGCCTATGTGGCCATGAGCCTGATCCTCTACAGCACCGGGCATGAGATTGTCGGAACACTTCAAGGGCGAACCTTCGAACAGACCCATCTTGTCCTGCAAGGCTGCATGGACGCGCTCGGACTCGGGGCTCTGCTCGGCATCTTCGTCCATCGGTTCGGAATCGAGGGGTCGCGCACCCAGCAGCTGTCTCTGTACGCCTCTCTCGGGGGGGCGCCGCTGCTTTTCTTCTCCCAAGGCTACCGGTACACCGTCGGAATCCGAGCCACCGAACATCTCGCCTACCGACTCCCCGCCGACCTCGGCATGGCGCTCATCTCGGTGTCGCTGGTCTTCCTCGCGATCAGCAGCGGCCCTTCGCTGATCCGCCGGGGCCTGGAGCTGGCGCCGCTCCGGTTCATCGGGCGCATCAGCTACGGCATCTACCTCTACCACCTGTTCCTGATCGCCATCGGCCGCATGATCGCGCGCGAGCAATACGTCCCGGAACTCCCCCGTGGCTTCTCGATGTTCGTGGCCTACAGCGCCCTTTCGATCCTGATCGCCACCGCCTCGTGGTATCTCATCGAAGCGCCGATCAATCGCCAGAAGCGACGCTTTCCGTATCCGCCCAAGGGAACGAACCCGGCCTGATTCGACGCCGCCCGAGGCGGGGAGAACGGCTACAGCCAGCCGTGCTCGCGATACCACCGAGCGGTGCGCTCGATGCCCGCGGCCACGTCCACTTTGGGGTCGTAGCCGAGCTTTTGGCGGGCCTTCTCGATGCTGAACGACCGGTTCTTCACCCAGAAGTCCACCCGCCGCCGATGGATCGGCGGTTCCAGCCCGAGGGGAACCGAGACGGCCTCGACCAGATCGCCAAGGCGCTGAATGGGCCAGGCAGGAATGTGGAACGGCCACACCGAACCTCCGGTCGCCTTCGCCACCTCACGGGCGAGGTCATCTTGCGAAATCGACCGCGGTCCCGCGATGATGAATGTCTCCCCAGCCGCTTCTCGTCGGTCGAGAGCGAGCAGAAAGCCGTCAACCAGATCGTCGATGTAAACGAGGTGGTAGTGCGGCTTTCCGCTGCCAACCACCGCGTATCGGCCGCGCGCGATCCCCTTGAAGACCTTCAGCAATCGAGTCTCCGCCGGGCCGTAGATGGCGCCCGGCCGCACGATCGCGACCTCGAGAGCCTGCGACCGCCCGAATTCGCGAGCGAGTTGGTCCGCCTCCGCCTTGGTCGCCTGGTAGATGTCGCTCGGCGCGATCGGGCCCTCTTCGTCGCAGGGCGGGTTCACAACATGACCATGAACCCCCACGGTTGAAGTGTGGACGAAGCGGCGAACTCCGGCGGCGAGGGCTGATTCGAGGAGCCTCCGCGTACCTTCGACATTCACCTCGCGGTAGTAGGAGTCGGGGTGACCCGCGGTGCGATAGACCGCGGCCACGTGCAGGACACCCTCACACCCTTCAACCAGGCGTCGCGCGTCGTCGGCATTTCCCAGGACGCCGGTCACGATTTCGGCTCCGCTGGCCCGAAGCGCGGGCGTCACCGAGCCTTCCCTCACCAGAACCTTCACCGAATCGCCCCGGCGGATCAGCCGCTCGAGAAGGTGACCGCCGGTGTAGCCGGAGGCGCCGGTGAGGGCGATCTTCATGAAGCCCTTCGCGACGCCGTGAGCGAGGTGAAGAGAGCGACATAACGCGACACCATCACTTCGGTGGCGAAGACCGCTTCCATCCTCTTCCTCGCCGCGTTGGCATAACGCGCGCGAAGTTCCCCATCCATGATCAGACGGCGCAACGCCTCCGAGAACAGGCGAGCATCACCGGGGGGCACGAGGATGCCCGTCACGCCGTCCTCGATGATGTCGGGCACACCTCCGGTGCGCGAAGCCACTGCGGGCAAGCCACAGGCCTGCGCCTCCACCGCGGACATGCCGAGCGACTCGTTCAGGGTGGGAAATACGAAGACGTCCGACGCTTGAAGGTATGCCGCCACGTTCTCGACCCGCCCGGTGAAGGTGACCCGACCCTCGAAGGGGGCAAGGCGCGCTTCCTGCCGGAGTCTCTCTTCGATGGAGATGACTTGCTCAGAGCCCGAGCCCACAAGAACCAGATGCAGCGAAGGCAGGTCCGCGAGCGAACGAAACGCCTCGAAAAGTGTCTCGAGACCCTTGCCCGCGATCAGCCGACCGGTGTACGTGGCGAGAATCGCGTCCTCCGGCAACCCCAGCTTCTTCCGCAGGGCCAACTTCTGCGAGGCGGAGACTGGAGCGTAGTGGGATGTATCGATGCCATGGGGAATGTGGTGAATGCGGCTCGGCGCGAAACCGGAGCGCACGGCCTCGCGGCCGATTTCCTCGGAGATGGCCACGATGGCATCGGTCCGATTCAGCAAGAGATTGCGGGCGCGGGTCGCGAGGTAAACAAGCCGCTTTGTGGCTTCCCCACTCTTTCGGCCCCATAGGGCGAGCGATCCGTCGAGTTCTCCATTCAGCTCGGGTCGCAACGCCAGTGCGCAGCGATTTCCGGCGATGGCCATTCTCGCGGCCAGTGCAAGCACGCGCGTGCCGCCGTTCATGACCACATCCCGGTCGGCGGCCAGCCGACGCGCCACACGTCCGGCCGCCCAAACCAGCGAGAACTTACGTCCGCGCCCGACGCCGGGGGATCCCACGCGATGAACGGTCACGCCCCCGTCTTCTTCGAGCGCCGGCAAGTCCGGGCTCGAACGACGGGTGATCACGTCAACGCTGAATCCCTGAGCCACCAACCCCAGAGCCAGGGACCGGGTGTATTTCTCGCCTCCACCCAAAACGGGGTGGTAGGTCTCGACCATCCAGATGATCCGGGGCCCGGCCGCGCGGGGTTCGGAGGTCGTCGTCACTCTTCGGTCTTGAGCACGTAGATCGGCTTGTTCTGGCTCTCGTGGTACGTGCGCATAAGCAGTTCAGCCATCAGGCCGAAGTTCACGAGCAGGATCCCGGTGAGAAAGGACAGACCGCCGAAGAACAGCAGGGGCCGCGACCCGATGGACTGATCGGCGAAGAGCCGAATGAACGCGAGGTAGCTGAGGATCACGAAGCCCACGGCGCCGAAGAGCAGACCGAAGAGACCGAAGAGGTGGGCGGGCCGCGTGCCGTAGGTCATGAAGAACTTGACGGTGAACAGATCGAGCAGGACACGGGTGGTCCGGCCGATGCCGTACTTGCTGACTCCGCGCGTGCGCGGGCGGTGATTCACCACCACCTCGGTCACCCGCACGCCCATCGACGCCGCCACCGCGGGAATGAAGCGGTGCATCTCGCCATACAGGCGGATGCCTTTCACCACATCCGCGCGGATGGCCTTGAGCGAGCAACCGTAGTCGTGGATCTCCACCCCGGTGGCCCAGGAGATCAGGCGGTTGGCGAAGAAAGACGGGATCTTTTTCGAGAGAGGATCGTGCCGGTTCTTGCGCCAGCCGCACACGATGTCCCAACCATCCCCATCGTCGAGTTTCTTCACCATGGCCCCGATGTCCGCGGGGTCGTTCTGCAGATCCCCGTCGGAGGTAACCACCACCTTGCCGCGGGCGTGGTCGAAACCCGCGGAGAAGGCCGCGGTCTGGCCGAAATTTCGGCGCAGGCGCAGGACGCGGAACGCGGACTCGGATTTCGCCAGTTCGGCGGCGCGTTTGCCCGTCCCGTCCTTCGAGCCGTCGTCGACGAGCAGGACCTCGTAGGACCGGCCGATGGGGTCGAGGGCGCGCTTCAGCTCGCGAACGAGGTCGTCGACGTTCTCAACCTCGTTGTAGAGAGGGATGACCACCGAGATCTCGGGCGCGGTCGTCGCCACCGGCATCGCGGAAGTCATCAAGGCGCCTTTCGCTCCTAGAAGAGCTTCAGATTCATGTTGTCGGCTGCGATATCGGTGAGGTCGACCACGGCCGCCGCACCCACGCCCATGGTGATGGCGATGGTCTCGGAGATCTCTTCGCGAGTGGCTCCGTACTTGATCGCCTTCTTGATGTGGCCCTCGATGCAGCCTTGGCACTTGAAGGCGAGGCTAGCGGCGATGGCCACGAACTCCTTGGTCTTGCGATCCAGCGCGGAAGGCTTGTAGGTCTCCTTGTAGAAGTGGAAGTAGGCCTGGCGGAAACGCGGGTCGACCATGGTGTACGAAGTGCTGGCCGGTTGAGGGGCGCCGCCATCGTCGTCGATCGGAAAAGGTTGATGGGGGGCTTTCTCGTCACTCATTTGCGGGTCCTTTCGGGAACGGAATGTGGAGCGGCCGAAGCCGCGGTTTCGACTTTAGACGCCGGCACGTCCAGCAGGGGCGGGGCCACCTCGTCGAGAAGTCTCTTCACCGCGGCCTCGTAGGGCTGCCGCGCGTCGCGCCACGCTCCACCGTGGCTCTTGCTGCTGGTCAGGAGCAGGCTTGACCTCTCTCCGGCGCGCTTGTTCATCTCCTCCGCGATGGCGAAGGGAATCCGGGCATCGCCCCGGTTGGCCACGAACAACGTCGGCCGATCCTTGAGCTTGTCCACCGCGTTCAAAACGTTGACTTCCTCGGGATCGAAGTCGCCACGCTGCTTGATCCAGAAGAGCACCAGCGATGAGGTCGGCCATTGCGGCACCAACTGAAGGGCGGGAACACCGTAGAGCTTGAAGCTACGAAAGAGGCGGAGGTGATGTCGCACGGTGTTCGGAACCGAGTCGTAGCTGCTGTCGGTGATGAGGCCCGAAACCCGTGCGTCATCGGCGGCGGCGAGCGTGACCGTGGCCCCGCCCAGCGACACGCCCCACAAAACCACGGGCCCCGGAGACTTCGAAAGAGCGAAATCCGTGGCCGCCCGTACATCGAGCTTTTCCTTGAGACCGAACGTGGTCCCGTCGCCGCCCGAGGCGCCGTGATGACGCAGATCGATGAGGATGCAGTTGAAACCCCACCCATGGAGCGGCTCGACCCGTTTCACCATTTCGATCCGCGTGCGGTTGAGGCCGTGAACGAGGATCACCGTGCCTCGAGGGTTTGGCGCGGGAATCCACCAGCCGGAGAGGCTGACGCCATCGCGAGTCGTCAACGTGATGTCCTCGCGCGGTATGGTGAAGGTCTTGACGTACTCGGTGTTCTCCAAATCCTTCAGGCTGAACCGACGCCTGGTGGCGATCCCTCCGAGGGTGTAAGGAACCACCCCAAAGAAGAAGACGATCCCGGCGAGGAAGAAGAGCGTGAGAAGGCGTTTCGCCCAGCGGCCTTTCTTCCTCGGGGCGGGGGGCTTTAAGGCTCCAGCCTGGTCGGTCGGTTGAGGTTCCAAGCGGCGCAGTTTAACGCGGGAAGTCGGAGAAACCACGGACCTTAACGGCGGGGAGAATCGCGCGACCGGCTCGACGCGTCGCCGATCGCACAAGTAGAGTGCCTTGGTGAGCGATACGGCCCGTTTCGACGACGCGGTGTTCGAGTATCAGCGGTACCTCGCCGACGGGGTGGCTCCGCTGATGGTCGTCGACGAAGTCTCGCTTCTGCTCGAAGGCTCTCCTGAGGTGCTGGCCCGCGAATCTCTTCGTTGGATCGACGACAAGCACCCCGCCGACGACCACGCACGCGCGGACCTTCTGCTGCACGCGGCGCGCAAGATCGCCCAGATGGGCGAGTTCGATCTGGTGCCCCGGGCCTCGCTGCGGGCCTTCCTGAACGACTTCGGACAGGAACTGGTCATGCGCTGCCCCGCTTCCGAACGCAGCGACTTCATCGAGCGGCTGGCGGCACTCGCTGCCTCCCTCCTGGCCCCAAACGCCGCTCTCGCCCAGACCGCGGATGAGATCTCAGCCCAGGCCTCCAAGCGCATGGCCGTGTTCCTCGATCAATTGAGCGTCGAGACCGAAGCCGAGCGGCGGGACGAGGTCGCCACCGAGTTCATGGCCACCGCGGCCATGGAGGCGTCGAGCCAGGCCGGACTCGACGAATCACTGGCGCCGCTGCGTGGCGTGGGCATCGATCCGGCAACCGAGAACGTGCTCAACTCGATCGCGCGGAATCTGCCCGGTTGGGGCACCATCGAAGGCGCCCCTGCGGGAGCCACCAACAGCCAGCGCCTCGGGGCCATGCGCCAGATCGTCTCCCTCGGTGAAAACGACGAAGAAGTGGCCAAACGTTTCCGCGAGCTGGTCCACGCCGCCATCGCCCAGTTCAACACCGGCAATCTCGGCCGGGCCCAGTCGATCCTGAGTCTGGCCAATCGCCTGGTCGAAGAAGGACGGGTGAAGCCTGAGTTTGTGGAGAGCCTGCGCGGAGCCGCGGCCTACCTCGACCACGATCAGTTGAAGACGGCCGCGGAGCAGGCGAACTCGTTCCCCGCCCTTCGCAGCATCATGTCGTTCTTCAGCGCCCTCTCACCCGAAGGCCTCATCAAGGCTCTGCGCGATGAAACCGACGAAGCGGCCCGGCGCGACCTGGAATCGCTGCTCGAGGTCCACGGCGTCTCCGCCCGCGCCCTGGCCATTCAGACCTTGAGCGCCGAAGCTCCGACGGGGCCGAGCGGGTACCTCGCCTCCCTCCTCCGCACCATCCGCCGCATCCCGCGGCCCGCCGATCTGCCCGGGTCCGAAGCCGACCTCATCGTGCGCTTCGCCGGCCGCGGCGTGGATCCGCTGGTGGCCACACAAGCCATCTACTGCCTGGGGCAGTCGAGCGGCGAACGCACCGACCGCGCCCTCATCGGACTGCTCCGGACCTACGAAGGACTCCTCGCCCGATCGACTCCGGAAGCGGTTCCCTCTCCCCACGATCTTCTCGACCTCGCCGCCCGCACGTGTGGTGCGCTGGCCCAGACCGCGAGCCCACGGGGCCTCGCCGCCCTCGTGGAGCACGGCCTCAAGGTGGCTCCGGAGCTGGGCGACTGCGCCGGCCGCCTGGCCGAGGCGGCGCGCGTGGACTTCTCGCCTCATTCCGAGTTGCTCAAGCGGCTGCTCGATACGCTGAAATCGGAATTGCCCCGCGCGGTGCTCGGGGTGCGACTCAAGAAGGACCTTGGGCGAGCCCAGTCGCTCGCCCATGCCTTGTCCGGGACCATGAACCCCGAGGTGCGCGCCCTCTTCGAGGCCATCCAGAAGAAACACACGAACGAGGAACTCGGCACCATCGTCACCACCGCGATCGAAGGCTGGAACGTGAGGGCCCGGCCACCCGAACCCGCCGCAGCCTCGACCCTCTCGGGCGATCTCGGTTTTTTCGGCCTGCCCATGCTGCTCCAGACGCTGGAACAAGGCGCCATGACCGGATGCCTGAGTCTCATCGATCGGTCCAGCGCGCCGCTTTGCCAGGTGTGGATCGACGGCGGGCGGATGGTGAAGGCCACCTTCCGTCACCTCGAAGCCGATGCCGCACTCTACGAAATGTTGATCCGTCCTTTCCCCGGGACATTCTCCTTCGTGCACCGATCCGATGTGCCCGAGCCCGGTCCACACGGCACCTACTCGGTCACCACACTGGTGTTCGAAGGCATAAGGCGGTACGACGAATGGAAGAGGGCGGCCGCCCTGGTCAGCGATCAAGCGCACCTCGTTCCCACCGGAGGACCGCGCGAGGTCGAGACCAGCGAAAGTCCCGAGTTCATCGCGGCGTTGTGGGATGCGGTATCGCACGGGGCCACACCGACGGAGTGCGAATCCACCCTTTCCGCGGACTCGTATCGCATCAGATCGCTTCTTGCGGCCTGGGTGGAACGTGACGCACTCAAGCTCAGCTGAACTCCATTCGCTACAATCGCCGTTCGATGTCAAGCACTCCCGAAGAGAACGCGTCCCGCCCCGTTGAAGCGCTGCACCTCCTCGCCTTGTCCGGCGCCGCATTTGCCCTTGTCCTCGGACTCGCGGCCCGCAAGGCAGCCTGGGTTGAAATGGGTGTCTCCTTGATCCTGCTCCTGCCGCCGTTGAGACTCGCCACCAGCATTTTCGGAGAGGCCCACGCGCGGCGTTACGGCGTGGCCTTGATGGGCGTCGTGGTTCTCACTTTCCTGCTTCTCTCCCGCCGCATTTCCTGAGCGCTTCTAACCAACATGTCGACCCAGCCCAAGTCTCCTCTCATCCCCCTTCGCTCGCGCAGGGTTTTCGTCGACGGTGCGCGCGGCGTGCGCGTGCCCTTCCGTGAGATCACTCCTCATCCCACCCGCGACCGTTTCGGCCGCGCCGAGGAGAACGAGACCGTCCGCCTCTACGACGCGAGTGGCCCCTGGGGAGATCCCACCTTCAAGGGTGATGTGCGCGAGGGCTTGCCGAGCTACCGCCGTCATTGGATCCTCGAGCGCAACGATGTGGAGGAGATCGACGGCCGGATGGCCCGGCCCGAGGACAACGGCTATCGCAACTCGGTTGAAGAGCAGGCGCGTCTCGAGAAGTTGAAGGCCGAGGGGAAGCTCGAGTTCTTCCCGAAAACGCCGCGGCGTGTGCTGCGCGCGAAGCCCGGCGCCCGCGTCACCCAGATGCACTACGCGCGGAAGGGCATCGTGACGCCGGAGATGGAGTTCGTAGCCACGCGCGAGAACATGGGCCGCGCGGGGGCGTTCGAGTCATCCCCAGACCGCAGCAACATCCGCTTTCAGCACAAGGGCGAGTCGTTCGGCGCGTCGATCCCCCGCCACGTGACCCCGGAGTTTGTGCGCGATGAGATCGCGCGCGGTCGCGCCATCATTCCCAACAACATCAATCACCCCGAGAGCGAGCCGATGGCCATCGGCCGCAACTTCCTGGTGAAGATCAACGCGAACCTCGGCAACTCGGCGATCGCCTCCTCGATCGAAGAAGAAGTCGAGAAGATGCGCTGGTCGACCAAGTGGGGCGCCGACACGGTAATGGACCTGTCCACCGGCAAGAACATCCACGCGACGCGCGAGTGGATCATCCGAAACGCCGCCGTGCCCGTGGGCACCGTACCCATCTATCAGGCCCTCGAAAAGGTCGACGGCAAGGCCGAGGAACTCACCTGGGAGATCTATCGCGACACCCTCATCGAGCAATGCGAGCAGGGCGTCGACTACTTCACCATCCACGCGGGGGTGCGGCTTCCCTACATCCCGCTCACCGCGAAGCGGACCACCGGCATCGTGTCACGCGGCGGATCGATCCTCGCCAAGTGGTGCCTCGCGCATCACCAGGAGAGCTTCCTCTACACGCACTTCCGCGACATTTGCGAACTACTCGCGCAGTATGACGTGAGCTTCTCCCTGGGCGACGGTCTGCGTCCCGGTTCCATCGCCGACGCGAACGACGATGCGCAGTTCGCGGAACTCGAAACCCTCGGCGAACTCACGAAGATCGCCTGGGAATACGACTGCCAGGTGATGATCGAGGGCCCCGGCCACGTGCCGATGCATCTCATCAAAGAGAACATGGACCGTCAACTCGCGGTCTGCCACGAGGCGCCCTTCTACACTCTGGGGCCATTGACTACCGACGTCGCGCCCGGCTACGACCACATCACATCGGCCATTGGTGCTGCCATGATCGGCTGGTACGGCACGGCCATGCTCTGCTACGTGACCCCGAAGGAGCATCTCGGTCTGCCCGATCGGCAGGACGTGAAGGATGGCGTCATCGCCTACAAGATCGCGGCCCACGCCGCCGACCTCGCCAAGGGCCATCCCGGCGCCCAGCTCTGGGACAACGCGCTTTCGAAGGCGCGTTTCGAGTTCCGCTGGGAGGATCAGTTCGACCTCGGCATGGATCCGGAGACCGCGCGGCTGTATCACGATGAAACACTGCCCGCCGAGGGCGCCAAGACCGCGCACTTCTGTTCAATGTGCGGCCCGCACTTCTGCTCGATGAAGATCACGCAGGACGTGCGCGACTACGCTGAGAAACAGGGGCTCGAGGCCGAAGCCGCTCTCGCCGCCGGCATGGCGGAAAAGTCGAAGGAGTTCGCGGAAGTGGGCGCCGAGGTTTACGTCAAGTCGTAGTCAACGGCACCGGGCGCAGGCACTCATGCGGCTTGTACGGGCGGCCATTGCGGGCGCGCAGCCTGGTCCCTGGGCCGGTAGTGGTTGGACGGGGTTGCTTCGTCCCCCTGCCGTCCTTCGAGAGTTGCGCGCCGGGAGTCACCTCGACACGGGCTGCATCAATGCCACGTGTCGTCATTCCTGGTGCGACGGGATTGCTGGGGCGCCCCCTTGTTGCAGCAGGGTCTCGATCAGCGAGGGGCGTCACGTCGGGTCACCGTGCTTCGTCAAGAGCGCCTGGAATCGAGGGTTCGACGCGAGCGCCTGCCAGCGTGGGTCGAGCCGCAGCATGTGGGTGGAGATTTCGCCGCTGCCGGAGAGCAGGAAGTCGAGCCGCTCGATGGCTTCGTTCTGCTCGCCGAGCATGGTGAGCACGAGCGCCAAGTCCTCGATCCGCGACATCGCACGCCAGGCGTCCTTGGAAACGGGCTGCAGGTCGGTTCCCCGGCGCGCCGCACCCAGCGCCTCCTCGCGAAGACCGAGGCCTGCGTACGCGATACCGAGGGCACTCTGATAGCGGGGGTCGTCCGGCTCTTTCACGATCAGCTCCTGCAACCCACGACGAGCCGCCTCGAACGAAACGCGCGCCAGGTCGACATTTCCGGCCAGACGGTGGGCCTCGCCGCGGAGGAGCTCGATCGGCCGGTAGGACCATTGGCTGATCAGGGCCTGACTCTTCTCGCCATCGAGGAGCCGTAGCGCCCCCTGGAAATCTCGCCGGATCATCGCGATTCGGAACACCTCGTACGCGATCCGGCCCGCGTGGTCGTTGAGGCCCGGGACCTGGGCGGTGTCGGACACGAGCGAATGGGCCTTCTCGACATCGCCGTGCCAAAGGAGCTGGACCCACACCCTCCGAGCCCATGCATCGACGAATTGTGGGTTGAGGGACGCCGCCTTCGCCAAGACCCGATCGGCCTCGGCGTAGTGGCGTAGAAGTACGGACGTTAGGCCATGCTCGAACAGTGCGGGGGAATTTCGCGGGTCCATGTCCAGCACCTTGGACGATTCCTCCGCCGATTCCTGCCACAGACCCTGGCGTCTCAGGATGTAGCCGATCCCTTCGCGTGCCTGGCTGGCGCTGGGCTGGAGTACGAGCGCTGCCCTGAACTCGGCGAGACCCTGCGGATAGTCTCCCAGGGCCCAGTAGTGGTAGTAGCCGCGCGCGAGGTGAGTCTCGGCGAGATCGGGCCCGAGTACGGTCAGGCGATCGACTGCGTCCCGGGCGCTGTCGACGCGCACCCGCCGCCGGTCCCAATAATAGAAATAGAGGCCTGCATGGGCTCGTGCGAGACGGGCCAGCGCCTGAGTGAAGCGCGGATCGCGATCCACCGCGGCCTGGAACATCCGGACGGCTGCTTCCAGGTCCTCCTTGGTCATGCTGCGGTCATCCACCTCGAGCCCGCGGAGATAGAAGTCGTAAGCCTCCATGTCGCTCGTGAAGACTTCGCTGAGCGCGGCCGTCTCCCGCGGCACCAGTTGGACACCCATCGCTTTCGCGACGTTCGCAGCGACCTCCGACTGAATCGCGAAGATGTCGGCCAGGCCGCGGTCGTAGCGGTCGGCCCAGACCTGGGTGTCGCCTACCACCTGGGTGAGCGCGGGCGCAATCCGCACGCGGCTCTCGCGGCCGGACGCGCGGTCCCAACTGACGGTGCCCTCGAGGACGAAGGCGACACCCAGGTCGCTCGCGATCTGCGGCGTCGTCTTTCCCTTCCGGTCGTAGCCGAGGGCCGTCGTTCTCGAGATCACGGAGAGGCCCTGCAGGTTGGCGAGGCGGGTGATGACCTCGTCGGTCAGGCCAGCGGCAAAGTAGGCGTCCTCAGGGGCGCCGAGGTTCTGGAACGGCAGCACGACGATCCGTGCCGGTTTTCCATCCTTGTCTGTCCCGGTGTCCCTGGCCTGGCGCCAGAGGAACAAGGAGGACATCGCCGCCGCGACCAGCGCGAGCCCCAACCAGAGCCTTCTGGCCGGCCGGCCCGCCGGGGGCGGTTTCGGGGAAGGAATCGGTGAAGGAGCCGGCGAGGGAAGGTGAGACGAAAGCGTTTCGAGCGCGAACGCGACGTCCTTTGCCGATTGGAAGCGCTGCCCCGGGTTCTTCTCCAGGCAGTGCCTGACGATCTGCCCGAGGGCCGGCGCGACGTTGTGACCCGATTCCGACAACAACGGCAGCTGATCATTCAGGATCGCCGCCATCGTCTCGGCCACCGAGTCCCGCCGGAACGCCCTCCTCCCGGACACCATCTCGTAGAGCAGGGCCCCGAACGAGAAGATGTCCGAGCGGTGATCCACTTCCAATCCCCGCAACTGCTCGGGCGACATGTAGCCGAGCGTCCCCATCACGATGCCGGGCTCGGTGCGGAGGGATCCCGTGGCACTCGGCCCGTCGTCCCACTCCGTGGGCGCGGTCATCTTGGCCAGGCCGAAGTCGAGGATCTTCACGTGTCCGTCGCTGCTGACGAACACGTTCTCGGGCTTCAGGTCTCGGTGGACGACTCCCTTCTGATGCGCAGCGCCGAGGCCCTTGGCAATCTGGAGCCCGTAGTCCCGGACCAGCCTCTCAGGGAGAGGCCCCCCCAAAAGCTTTGCCCGCAGCGTCTCGCCCTCGAGCAGTTCCATGACCGCGTACGCAATGCCGCCGTCGCTGCCGAAGTCGTGGATCGAGAGGATGTTCGGATGAGACAAGGCGGCCACAGCAAAGGCCTCGCGTTCGAAACGAGCGAGGGCGCTCGGGTCGCTGGCGAACGCATCGGGAAGGACCTTGATCGCGACGTCGCGCCTGAGCTTCGGATCGCGCGCGCGATAGACCTCACCCATTCCGCCGGCCCCGATTGGGGCAACGATCTCGTAGGGACCGAGCCTGGTCGCGAGGGGAAGTGTCATCGTGGGGGTGCGTAAGCCTAGCTGCCCGTGGTGAAAGGCACTTTGGCGCGGCTGCCTGATTCAGGTCGTTGAGGTGGG